>Ga0134125_10000040_pt1 | contig 192818 bp, 155 predicted proteins | sample KB31751_FD_96464 | JGI IMG/M metagenome (GOLD analysis project Ga0134125, IMG submission 96464) | Terrestrial soil microbial communities with excess Nitrogen fertilizer from Kellogg Biological Station, Michigan, USA - KB3-175-1 | ecosystem: Environmental > Terrestrial > Soil > Unclassified ...
CGAGCTTCTGAAAACGATCGCCGAGTGGGACTTCCTGCTCATCAATGATTCGGAAGCTCGCATGCTCTCCGGCGAAAACAATCTGCGCAAAGCCGCGGCGAAGATCATCGGCATGGGTCCGAAGATTCTCGTCATCAAGCGGGGCGAGCACGGCGCGATTCTTTGGCATGGCGACAAGCACTTCATGGTGCCCGGTTATATGCTCGAAGATGTTTTCGATCCGACGGGCGCCGGTGACTGCTTCGCTGGCGGATTCATGGGTTCGCTGGCCGGCGCAGGCATCGATATGCGCGCGAAGAATCTCGACAGCAACGAGCTCCGCCGCGCCGTGATCTACGGCTCAGTGATGGGTAGTTTCTGCTGCGAACGCTTCGGTGTGGAACGCTTCCGCACGCTGACGCGCCAGGAGATCGATGCCCGGTACGAGGAATTCAAAGAATTCACGTCTTTCTGAGATCGTCGCGCTCATCCTCTGCTTCCTGACGAGCGCGGCGGTCATGGCCGCGGCGCTCGCGTACTTCTACAAATCCGGCGCGACGCTCTACTCGGGTGATGCCGAGGCGCATCTCAACATCGCCCGGCGGGTTATCGAGTCTCGCACGCCCGGCTGGCCGCAACTCGGGACCACCTGGCTTCCGCTTCCCCATCTGCTGATGATTCCGCTGGTGCGCCACGACTGGCTCTGGACAACCGGGCTTGCCGGCGCCTTCGTCAGTGGAGCGGCCACGAGCATCGCCACGTTGTTTTTGTTTGCATCATTCCGGATGATCGCGGGCGTTACGGCGGCTGCGGCCGGCGCTGCCGTTTTCCTCCTCAATCCCAATACCCTTTATCTCGGATCGGTGCCGATGACGGAACCGATCTTTTTCGCCGCCGCGTTCGCCCTGCTTTACTTCACGATGCGCTTTGGCGGCACACAGGGATGGGGAGCGATTGCGGGCGCGGGCCTCGCGGCATTCTGCGGCGCGCTGACTCGCTACGAAATGTGGTTCCTGCTACCGTTCGCGGCGATTTACATTCTCATCCGCGGCGGCCGCCGCCGATGGTTGGCCGCACTTGTTTTCTCCGCGATGGCGACGGCCGGACCTGTTTTATGGCTCGCGCATAACAGGTTCTACTTCAGCGATCCGCTTTACTTCTACCGCGGCCCATGGTCCGCGCTGGCAATTCAGGGGAAGGCGAGTTATCCCGGAAATGACAACTGGGCGATCGCCGCCCAGTACTTTCTGACGGCCGGGCAGTTAATAGCGGGCTGGCCGGCGCTCGTCCTCGGAACAATCGGCATCGCGGTGGCCGCTCTCAAACGTGCTTTATGGCCGCTGGTTCTGTTGCTCCTCCCGACGGTGTTCTACGTGTGGAGCATTCACTCCTCCGGCACACCGATCTACGTGCGAACTCTCTGGCCGCACAGTTGGTATAACGTGCGCTATGGGATGGTTCTTCTGCCGCTTCTCGCGTTCGGTGTCGCTGCAGTCGTGGATGTCCTCCCTGCGGGATATCGGGTGGTCGCGGCTGTGACGACCGTAGCTGCCACGCTCGCGCCCTTCCTGCTGAACCGCGCGCAAAATCCGGTGGTGTGGCAGGAAGCCTTCGTGAACTCACGGGCACGCCGCCAGTGGGTTTCTGAAACTGCGGATTATCTGCGTTCCGCGATGGGTCCGCACGAGACCTTCTTCACCAGCTTTGGCGATTTGACGGCGGTTTACCGCACGCTCGATATTCCGTTGCGCGACACTCTGACAGGCGACAATGATGTGGAGTGGGATGGAGCTGTCGCGCGCCCCGATCTGTTTCTCCATACGGACTGGGCCGTAGTAATGGGCGGCGACCCCGCCCAGACGGTGATCGATCAGGCGGGATTGCGCGGTCCGCGCTATGACCTCGTCCGCCGGATAACCGTGAAAGGCGCTCCCGCGATTGAAATTTACAAGCGCCAAATCGAGCGAACTCTTGTTGATGAACACTCCGATGAAGATCCCATTCACAAAGCTGCACGGCGCGAAGAATGATTTCCTGGTGAGCCACGCCGCCGACGTGCCGCTCACCGATTTTCAGGAGCTCGCGATCGCGATTTGTAACCGCTACACGGGGGTCGGCGCTGACGGCTGGATTCTCCTGGACGGCACGGAAGGTCCGGACTATGACGCGACGATGCGCGTGTTCAACTCCGATGGCAGCGAGCCGGAGGTCTCAGGCAACGGCACAAGATGCGCCGCTCTGCTTATTTCCCGCGACCAGGCGCTGGACTCACTGCGAATCCGGACCGGGGCGGGCGTGAAGCACTTGCGGCTGATTTCCGTCAGCCCGAAGCAAGAGTACCGGTTTGAAATGAACATGGGTCACGTGCGGGTCGTCGAGGCTCACTCGACGGTGGAGCGGATGGACGCAGTGATCGTCGACGCGGGCAATCCACAATGCGCGATCCCCGTCGCGGACTTCGATTTCGACTGGCGAACCGCCGGAGCCGCCATCGAGCGCGCGAACCGCTTTCCCAACCGCAGCAACGTTTCATTCCTTCGCGCCGTCGACCGGCACACGATCGAAGTGAGGTTTTGGGAGCGAGGGGCGGGCGAGACAAACAGCTCGGGCACGGGCTCCTCCGGAGCAGCCGTCGCGGCCGTCGCCCGCGGACTCGCGGAGGACCCCGTCACCGTACTCACGCCTGCCGGCCCGCTGAGTGTGCGTATTGACGGAGACACGTATTTGACCGGTCCCGCAGAGTGTGTAGCGGACGGCTTCTTCCATTATGGGAAAATCATTACAAAATGAGTAGTGTGAAGAATTCCACAATTGCCTCGACAGCGGAAATACTTTCCCAAAAGATTCAATCCAAAACGGCCCGCGTGGGAGTGGTAGGGCTCGGGTACGTCGGATTACCTCTTGCTGTCGAATATGCGCAAGCGGGCTACAACGTCACAGGTATCGACCTCAGCCAAGGCAAGACTGCCCGAATCAATGCCGGCGATTCCTACATTGGCGATGTGCCGTCGTCGGCTTTGGAACCGCTCGCTGCCTCCGGCAAGCTACAGGCGACAACCGACTTCTCGGCGATTTGCGACCTCGACACAATAAACGTCTGTGTCCCGACGCCTCTCCGCAAGACCAAAGATCCCGACATGAGCTACATCGTGGCCGCATGCGAGGAGATCGTCAAGTATTTCCATCCGGGACTACTGGTGATCCTGGAATCGACCACGTATCCGGGGACAACAGCCGAGCTTGTGCTGCCGATGCTGGAGAAATCCGGCCTGAAAGTCGGCGTGGATTTCTTCCTGTGCTTCTCGCCGGAACGCGTTGACCCCGGCAATGCGAAGTTCCAGACGAAGAACATTCCCAAGGTAGTGGGCGGAACGACACCGGCATGCACCGAGCTTGGCCGGCTCTTCTATTCTCAGGCGCTCGAAACGGTCGTGCCGGTCAGCTCGACGCAGGTCGCGGAGATGGTGAAGCTGCTGGAAAACACGTTCCGGATGATCAACATCGGCCTGGTGAACGAGATGGCGATCATGTGCGAAGGCATGAGCATTAACGTTTGGGAGGTCATCGAAGCCGCCGCTACCAAGCCGTTCGGCTTCATGCCGTTCTACCCCGGACCTGGCCTCGGCGGTCATTGTATTCCCATCGACCCCTATTACCTGTCCTGGAAAACCAAACAGGCCGGCATCGAAGCCCGATTCATCGAGCTTGCCGGATACATCAACGGCCAGATGCCGCATTTCGTCGCGAACAAGGTGCAGAACGCGTTGAATGATGTCGGCAAGGCCGTCAAGGGGTCGAAGATTCACATTTATGGTGTGGCTTATAAGCGTGATATCGAGGATGTTCGCGAGTCGCCGGCGCTGGACGTCATCCACTTGCTGCAGAAACGTGGGGGAACGATCTCGTTCTCGGACCCGCACGTGCCGGAGCTTCGCCAGGAAAATGGCGAACTGCTGGCCGCAGATCCGGGAGCCATGGATTCGGCCGACTGCGTCGTGATCGTGACCGATCACGCATCGTTCGACTACCAGGCTCTGGTCGCCCGCGCGAAGCTGATTGTCGATACGCGCAACGCGCTCAAGGGATTTACGTCGGACAATATAGTCCGGCTATAGCGAACGTGGCCGGTTGACAACGGTAGTTCGCGGCGGGATCATTCCCATTAAGAGGCCTTTATGTCTGCACACACCCGGATCCTGCCGGCAATCGCGTTGTTGTCTATGGCTGGCGCGGTTTGTTCGGCGCAGAGCATTGTTTCCGCGCATTCCGGCACGCTGCATTATTTTGAAGGCGACGTGTCGATCGACGGGGCTCCCGTGCACTCGCAAAAAGGCCGCTTTCAGGAAATCAAGGAGCAGGGCGTGCTGCGCACTGGCCTCGGGCGCGCGGAGGTTTTGTTGACGCCCGGCGTTTTCCTGCGCGTTGGCGAGAACAGCGCGATCAAGTTGCTCGATAACCGGCTTGTGAGCACCCGCATCGAACTGCTCTCGGGGACGGCGATTGTTGAATCCGACGATCCGCAGATGTCTGTCAAAGATTCCCCAGTCACCGTGATTTATAGGGACTATGACGTCCAGATGACGAAGCATGGCGTGATCGAAATCAGCGCCGATCCCGCGCAGCTGAAGGTTTATAAAGGGGAGGCCATCGTATCCACCGCGAGTGATCGTGAGACGGTGAAAGAAGGCCGGTTGCTTCCCTTCTCCGCCGCGCTGGATGCCGAGAAGTTCAACGACAAGATCGGCGACGATCTGCTTCTCTGGACGCGCGACCGCTCACAGAGCCTTTCGGCCGCCAGCATGGCCTCAGCGCGGTCGATCAACTCCGGCGGAAGCGGGTTCTTCGGGACTGGCCTTTACGGATCCAACGGCGGGCTCTGGACCAGCGGCTGGTACTACAATTCTTTCCTCGGGATGTACACGTTTGTGCCGGGCGGCGGATCGTACTTCAATCCCTGGGGATTCGGATTCTTCAGCCCCACGACGATTTACAACTACTACCTGCCGACGAATTACTGGTACGGCGGTGGCGCACGAGGGACGGGATCGGCGGGAACGCCCGTCATCATGGGCGGAAATCCGAACCGCCCGGCGCCGCTTTCCAACATCCGCGGAGGCGTCACCGCGAACGCCGGCATGCCCGCGCTCGGCTCGGGTTTGCGCAGCGGCAGCGTGATCGGCGTTCCCGCGGCGAATGCACCCGCTTTCAGTAATGCCGCCCAAGGCGGCGGGTTTGGCGCCGCCGCCTCCTCAGGCGGTGGCGGCGGACGCACCACGTTCAGCGGCCCGGCAGCTGTATCGGGCGGTGGCGGTGGGCATGCAACGGCCGGCGGCGCGCACCGCTAAGCCCCAGGCGCACTGCGTGATATCCTGAACGTTGCTGCGGTCCGTGCTTGCGCACGGGCTTCACGAACCGGAGAGATGGCCGAGTGGTTGAAGGCGCACGCTTGGAAAGCGTGTATAGGGGAAACTCTATCCAGGGTTCGAATCCCTGTCTCTCCGCCAGAATCAAGCTATTCTGCTTCCGTTAGCTGATAAACCTCGTGGCGCCGGTGTTTCGAAACCCGGACACCACGAGGTTTTCAACTGGCGATAATCAAACGCGTTCAGATCTTCAGACGAGTCGCCGGGGCGCTTATCCGCAGGCGACACTCTCACCCGCCGAGGAATCATTGGGCAGGTGGCTGAGGTCCACAGCCAGCGCGATCAGCCCGATCCCAAAACGGGACTCAAGAAAGTCCAGCGACGTAACGATAAGTCCATTATGAAAGTCCGGAGGTATGTCCGTAATCCCACGCACGTCAGCACTTCGCCTTAGCTCGGTACTGGCGGCGGCATTGGCTCTGGCGAACGCGGCGCCGGCACAGATGTCGGGCGGTATCTTCCGCGGTGAAGTGCGGGATGTTTCCCGCGCGCGAGTCACGCACGTAAAGGTCGTTATCCAGTCGCGGGATAACGGGATGGAGGTGAGCGCAGAATCGAACGACGAAGGGCTGTATGTATCGCCAAATCTGATCCCGGGAACCTGGATATTGAAGGTCGCGAGGCAGGGGTTTCAGACCGAAGTTGTAGGTCCCGTGGTCCTCGACGTGAATCAGACGGTGCGGGTGGATTTTTTACTGCGGCCCGGAAACGTCGCGGAATCCATCGAAGTTGCGGCCGCGCCCGAACAATTGCTTGCCACCGAAGACGCCAGGATGGCGCAGGTCATCTCCGCCAGCCAGGTCGCGCAATTGCCCCTGAACGGCCGTAGCTGGCAGCAGTTGATCGCGTTGAGCGCGGGCGTCAATCCGGGTGCGCCTGGCGAGAGCGGATCGCCCAATCCCGTAAACGTCAACGGGCAGCGCACGAAGGGCAATCTGTTCCTGGTCGACGGAGTATCGGTGACGTCATCAGAGCAGGGGCGCGGGAACAACTTCAATGTCCCGCTGGATGCGGTGGAGGAGTTCTCGGTCCAGTCGGGAGCTTACTCGGCGGAGTTCGGAGACGTCGCCGGGGGCGTGATCAATCTGCAATCGAAGTCCGGGGGAAACCAGTGGCATGCGAGCGCCTTCGAGTTCTTCCGCAATGACGCGATGGATGCGGCGAATTTCTTTTCGAATGCCACTGCGCAGCCGAGGAATCCGCTCAGGTATAACCAGTTCGGCGGATCGGGCGGCGGACCAATTCAGCGCAATCGGACTTTCGTGTTTGCGGATTACCAGGGCACGCTCACGCACAGCGGGGTTCCGCTGGTGACGAGTTTGCCGCCGGATGCGCAGCGATCGGGAAACTTCTCGGGGTTAGCGACGCCTATATACGATCCGTCTGCTCTCACCGCTGCGCGAACCCCATTCGCGGGCAACACAATTCCGGCGAGCCGGATCGATGCGGCGGCCGGGGCGATTACGGCGCTGTTGCCGGAGCCGAATCAATTCGCGGGCGGGGCTCCGCTGGCCTTCAACAACTACGCGGCGACGCGAACGAGCACGTCCGCGGTCCACTCATTCGACATGCGGATCGATCGCCAGTTTTCCGCGCGGGACACAGTCTTCGCGCGGCATTCTTTCCAGAACTCGGATGCGGTACTGCCATCATTGTTCGGATTACCGTTGGGAGGCCCCCCCTCGCTTGCGGGGGCGTCGCTGGCCCGAACCCAGAACACCGGGCTGGGTTACATTCACCAGTTCAGCCCGAATGTTGTCCAGGAAATCCGGATCGGTGTCACGCGCATCACGAGTTCGCTACTGCAGGAAGACTATGGGCAGAACCTGGCGACGAAATTCGGCATCCCCGGCGTGAATTTAAGCCCTCAGACTTCGGGGCTTTCCAGCCTGAACATCAACGGCCTTTTCAGCGTTGGAGGAAGCATTCTCACGCCGCTGCGCCTGGCGACGACGGAAGGGACGTTCAACCAGAAACTGACATGGGCGAAGGGGCGGCATCTGATCCGCTTCGGGTTCGACTATCAGCATGAAATGGGGAGCAGCGGCTATCTGGTCTACGGGCGCGGCTTTTACACATTTCTGAACCTGACGACCAGCACGGCCACGGGGACGCCAGGCGGAAATGCCTATGCGAGCTTTCTGCTTGGAGCACCGTTTCAGGTTCTGCGCGACACGTTTCCTCCGGGCCTCGTGGGGCTGATCTCGGCGCGTTACGGATTCTATGCCCAGGACGATATCAAGCTGACGCCTCGCCTGACGCTGAATTTAGGGGCGCGCTACGACATTATGCCGTATGCGCGCGAAATGCATGACCGGCTGTCGAACTTCGATCCCGCCACGAGAACGATGCTGATCGCGGGACAGAACACGAATCCCCGGTTGATCGATACGGATTACAAGGACCTCGCCCCGCGTGTGGGACTCGCGTGGGCTCCGGGCGGCGGCTTGAATACGGTGATACGGGCTGGCTATGGGATTGGATATGTGGATCCGGTCGGCGGCGCCGGAGTGCTCAACAGCAACCAATTCAATGTTCCGTTCTATTACGTCAGCAGCATCACGCAATTTCCGTTCAGCCCGCCGGCTTACACATTGAGCGGCGCGCTGCCGGCACTGGCGATCCCTCCCGCGACCGCGCCCAGCGGGAATCAGCGCTACATTCTCCCGACCGCCCGAAATCAATACTCGCAAAGCTGGAGCTTCGGGATTCAACGGGCGTTCAGCCGGAGCTCGCTGCTGGAAATTTCGTACGTCGGGACGGCGGGGGTGCGGTTGTTAACGGCGTCGAATATCAATGCGGGGGCGCCCGGTGCGACGTCGCCCGTGGCGCGGCGCCCTTACGGATCGGCGCTGGCGGAGGTGCGGGAGTTATCGACGAGCGCCCATTCGACCTACCAAAGCCTGCAGGCCCGAGTGGAGCGCCGGTTCGCGCACGGGCTCTTCTTTCTCGCGTCGTGGACGTGGTCGAAGTCCCTCGACAATCAGAGCAACGGTACGGATAACTCGGCTGCCAGCGGCCAGTATCCGCAGGATCCGGCGCATCCCGAACTGGACCGCGGCCCCTCGAGCTTCGATCGGACACACCGGTTGGTCGGGAGCGCCGTTTGGGAAATTCCGCACCCGCGCTGGAACGCATTCGCGAATGAGCTTCTGAGCCGCTGGAAATTGAGCGGCATCGTCACGGCGCAAACAGGGTCTCCCTTTAGTATGTTGATGGCCTGCGCGGATGTGAATGCCGAGGGGAACAATTGCCGCCCCAACGTGATCCGCGATCCGAGCCTTCCGGCGGGACAGCAGTCGATTGCGCATTGGTTTGACGCGACGGCATTCGCGATTCCAAATCCGCAGGCTTGGGGAAATGCGGGCCGCAACATCCTTCGCGGTCCCGGTTTGGCCGATATCGATCTGGCGCTGGCGCGCTCTTTCCGCACGTTCGGCGATGGCCGCCCGCTCGTGCTGCGCGGGGAGTTCTTCAACGCGCTCAACCATACCAACTTCGGACTCCCGGTGAATTCGATCGATTCTCCCGCGGCCGGCACGATTGCTGGCGCCGGGCCGGCGCGCGTTATCCAGTTGGGGGCTCGTCTGGAGTTTTAGACCACAATGTTGCGAACCTTGAACAGGACGCTTGAAAGGGCGCTGGAGAATCCGGCGAGGCGCCGGGTTGCGCGGTACGCCCTTCCATTCCTCGGCCTGCTGACAGCCTTGGTCGTGCAATACGGCATTTCGCTGGTGGTGCCGAAGAGCGTGGATTTTCCTTATGTTCTGCTCTACCTGATCGCCGTGATGGCGACTGCCTGGTACGGCGGATACGGCCCCGGCGTAATTGCCTGTGTGGTTACGCTGGTCGTGCTCCCTGCCATGGCAGACCATTCGCGTAAATTGACGATGGTTGACCTCACACGCCTCGCCGTATTGAGCGCGGTCTCGCTCGGGGTCAGCAGGGTTTCGCAAACGCAGTTGGGCACCCGCGAAGTCCTCATCCATGCTCACGACGAGCTGGATCAAAAGATGCAGCAGCGGGGCGAGGATCTCGCGCAGGCGGTGGCCGATCTCAAAGCCGAGATCGAGCGGCGCAAGGTTTCAGAAGAGAAGCTGAAAACGCAAGTCGGGCGCCTGCATCTGCTCGATCAAATCACCTGTGCGATCGGCCAGCGTCAGGATCTGAAGAGCATCTTCCAGGTGGTGGTCGGCACCCTCGAAGATAACCTGCCGATCGACTTCGGCTGCATCTGCTCGTACAATCCCGAGGCGGAAACATTGATGGTTGCCGCAAGCGGAAACAAAAGCGAGGCCATCGCGACGGCCGTGTCGCTGACCGAGAAGGCGACCATTGCCGTCGATCGCAACGGCATGGCGCGTTGCGTGGGCGGTGAGCTGGTCTACGAGCCCGATCTGGCGGCACTGGACTATGCTTTCCCGGCGCGGCTTGCGCAGGGCGGCCTGGGGTGTGCGGTGGCCGCGCCGCTGCGCACGGAGAGCCACGTATTCGGGGTGCTGGTGGCGGCGCGACGAAACACGCACGCATTCACCAGCGGCGATTGCGAATTCCTGCGCCAATTGAGCGAGCATGTGGCGCTCGCGGCGCATCAGGCCCAGATATATGAGGCGCTGCAACAGGCCTATGACGACCTGCGGCGCAGCCAGCAACAGGTGATGGAGCAGGAGCGGCTGCGGGTGCTCGGACAGATGGCCAGCGGGATCGCGCATGACATCAATAACGCCCTCTCCCCGGTGGCGCTTTATACAGAGTCATTGCTTGAAAGGGAGCCCGCGTTGAGTCCGCGCACGCGCTCTTATCTTGAAATGACGCAGCGGGCAATCGAGGACGTGGCCCATACGGTTGGCCGCATGCGGGAATTTTACCGCCGCAGTGAGCCGCAGCTCGTACTGAAGCCGGTCGATCTGAACAAACTGGCCCGGCAGGTCGCCGATCTTACGCGGGCGAGATGGCATGACATCCCGATGCAACGGGGGATCGTAATCGAAATGCATCTGGCGCTCGATCCGAAGCTGCCCCCGGCCGCCGGCAGTGAGAGTGAAATTCGGGAAGCCCTCACGAACCTCATCTTCAACGGCACCGACGCGATGCCAAAGGGTGGCGCGCTTACCGTGCGGACAAGTGCCGCCGAGGGGCGCGTTCGCGTCGAAGTTACGGATACCGGTATTGGCATGGACGAGCAGACGCGCCGCCGCTGTCTCGAGCCTTTCTTCACGACGAAAGGGGAGCGCGGCACCGGTCTGGGACTCGCGATGGTTTATGGAGTCGCGCAGCGGCAGAACGCGGATCTCGAGATTGCAAGCGTCCCGGGCGAAGGGACCACCGTCACTCTGAGCTTTGCGGGGGCCGGGGCAGACGCGCCGCCGGTCGCACTGGCCGCGCCGCGGCCACATTCACGGCTGCAGATACTAATCGTGGATGACGATCCGCTCATCATTCGATCGCTCCGCGCCATCCTCGAAGATGACGGGCACGCCGTTACAACGGCGGCGGGGGGACAAGAGGGCATCGACATGGCCCGCGGGGCAGCCGAGCGCGGCGAGCCGTTCGCCGCCATCATTACCGATCTGGGGATGCCCTACGTGGATGGACGCAAGGTGGCCGCCGCGGTGAAGGCGATGTCGCCCGAAATCCCTGTGATCATGCTCACTGGATGGGGACAGCGGCTTGTGGCGGAGAATGACGTTCCTCCCCATGTGGACCGGGTCCTGAATAAACCGCCGAAGCTGCATCACCTGCGGACCGCTCTTGCCGAACTACTGCCGGAGCCGGCGATGATGTCAGTCGGAGCCGGGATGGCTGAAGGAGCCGACTAATGACGGCTGGCTGCGAACAAGCCACGGCCGCGCAGTCCCCGATCGCACGCCTCCTGATCGTTGATGACGAGGTGCCGCAGATGAAGGCGCTGCGGGACACGCTTGAGACGGAAGGTTATTCCGCGATGGCCTTCAGCTCGGCACACGCAGCGCTGACTGCGTTGCGCGATCGCGAGTTCGATCTGGTCCTGACTGATCTGATGATGCCGGAAATGGATGGCGTCACCTTCCTGCGGAGCGCGATCGAAATCGATCCGACACTCGCCGGGATCATCATGACCGGGCACGGCACACTCGCCACAGCCGTCGAAGCGATGCAGGCCGGAGCTCTCGACTACATCCTTAAACCGTTCCGGCTCAGCACGGTTTTGCCGGTTCTCGCACGCTCACTGGCCATCCGTCAGGTGCGCATCGAAAATGTCGAGCTCCATCAGGCAGTCGGCATGTATGAGCTCAGCCGCACGGTCGGTCTGGCGCTCGACGCCGAAACCGTGCTGCAGAAGGTCGCAGATACCGCGAGCGCGCAGAATGGTGTACGTGGCGTATGCGTCCTCCTCGCCGAGGGTAACGGGCGGTCGGGCGGGAAATGCGCGGGCGGATTCGCCGTGGCTGCGGCGCGCGGAGAACATGCGGCGGCGCTCGCGGGGACGCGTATTCCCTGCAGCGAAGCGCTTTCCGTCTGGCTGGCGCAGAGCCGCGAACACGATCTTCAGGACCATCGGGCCCCGCTCGATACCCTGCCGGGCTCTGTGTCGGTCCCGATGATGGCGGCCGGGAACGTCGTTGGCATCCTGCACTTCGACTTCGACCATGCGCGCCAGGTGCGCGCCGGACAGGTCAAAGCCCTGAACATCCTCGCGACCGCGGCGGCATCCGCTCTCGAAGCGTCCTCGGCAGTCGAACGCGTTCGGGCGGCGGACAAACAATACCGGCGGCTGGCGGAAAACGCGGCGGACGTGATCTTCCGCTATGATCTGCAGCCTCCCCGGCTTGCCTACGTGAACGAAGCGGTCGCGGCGGTGACCGGCTATGCGCCCGCGGAATTCTATTCCGAACCGGATCTGCTGCTTCGCATCGTGCATCCCGGCGACCGGGCATTGATGGAAACGGTTCTGCGCGGGGCATGTCCCGGCGGGAGCACGGCGGGCATCCGCTCGGTCCATCGCAACGGAAATGTGGTGTGGCTGGAACAGCGCGCGATGCATGTCCGCGATGAGAAAGGGCAGTTGGTTGCAATCGAGGCCATCGCGCGGGATGTGACGGACCGCAAACAACTCGTCGAGCGCCTCGAAGAAGGCACTAAAGCTCTGCGTCGCTCGCTGGTCGAAAAGACCGCGCTGCTGCAGGAGGTTCATCACCGCGTCAAGAATAATCTGCAGCTCATCTGCAGTCTGCTGTCGATGCAGATCGACTGCTCGAAGACCGACACCTATTCACGTCCGTTGAACGACGCGCACTCGCGTGTGTTGTCGATGTCGCTGATCCACGAGCAGATTTATCAGTCCGAAACGCTGGCCGATCTGGATTTCGGGCAGTATGTGGAAGCGCTGGTATCGCGGTTGTTCGGGCTTTATTGCATCGACCAGTCGCGCATTCGGCTCGAGCTGAGCCTCACGCCGATCCGGCTCAGCGCGGAACAGGCCATTCCCTGCGGCCTCATTGTGAACGAGTTGCTTTCGAATGCGCTCAAGCACGCTTTTCCGGGGGGGCGCGCCGGCACGATCCGGATTGAACTTCGCGAGCCCGCGACGGGATGTGTCGCGTTGGCTGTGGAAGACGACGGCGCGGGCTTGCCGCCGGATTTTCAAATCGAACGGAGTCAATCGCTCGGCCTGCAGATAGTGGCAACGCTTATTCGGCAACTCGGGGCGAAACTTTTCATCAACAGTGAGCGGGGAGCGGCGTTCCGGTTTGCGTGGACGCCGGCGTAAATTCTCACGAGCAACCATAGCAACCAACAGGACGCCCACGCGGCGGCCGACGCGCACAATTGCGAAGGGCCGACTCGCGGCATGGGCGCCCCCCACGTGCTCGTGTCAGGCTTTCAGGAATGCGGCGTAGCCAGAGATCGAGTGTGAAGCTCCCGACTGCGGCGGTCACACATGTTTCCAGTTGCGCCATCTCGCCACGAAGAACGGCGCCGCTCGGGTCGTCTGCGCGAGCGCAAACAGTGCCGCGATTTCACGGACGGCCTCACGCGGCGCGTGCCCTCGTGGTGTCGTCCCCAGGGAGGCCGCCGCATTTGAGACGCTGGGCGTGTCCCCGCGCCCCGGAACGACGGCGGCGAATCGAATTGTGCGAGATCAATCGGGCGGAGAGTTGTGGGCCATGAGTTGAGCCGTGGATCGCTGGGCATGTCCGGGAACACCCAACTTCCTTGAAGCCGGTCGACCGCAAAATCGGCTATCGCGGTATCGTGATCGGCGCCCCTTGCGGTGCGGTTTGCTGCCTGGCGGACATTCTTCGAACCGATCCCTCAAACTGTGGATAGAGGCGGCGCAATTCCTTCTCGGCATTCTGAAAGTCGTCGCGCGTCTGTACGAGAACCTTTTGGCCCTGCACCGCTCGACTGGCGGCCGCACGGACTTCGATTTCGCCGACGTACATCGCCAGCGGCTGCTCGCCTTCGCGCAACTTTGAGTACATGATCCAGTCGTACCCGAGCGTGCCGGCGCCGACTTCCGCATGGAATGAATCCAGAAACGACTTGTCCGGCGGCGGGTGAAGCACCGCGTAAAATCGCTCTCCGCTCGTTACGGTCACAGACAGAAGGATGGCTTCCGGTACGGCAGGGTTGCTTTCGTCGAGAAAGCGAATTGTGGGATGGTCCAGTTTTCCGCCGGGCGTTGAAAGCGACCCGAAGACGAGCACGTAGTGTTCGCCTTTCCGTCGCAACTGTTGCAGCGCTCCGCGCGAGATCCGATTCGGATGGACGCACGACAGAGTTTCAAAAACGAGCAGGAACAAGGCGAGCGCAGTCATCGGGCGGCAAGAGCGCCAGTTCATCGAGAAACGCCTGTCGCGGGCATTTAGGGAGACACCGAGGCACGCGGGAAAGTTCCGCCAGCGGCGCTTAGCGCTTGTAGAACGGCGCGATTTGCGCGTCGACATTCACCCACACGGACTTGGCGTCGGTGTAGTCATGCATGGCTTCGAAACCCATCTCGCGCCCATAGCCGGACTGGCCAACACCACCGAAGGGCGATCCGGGATTGACGCGCTTGTAGCTGTTGACCCAGACCATGCCGGTGTTGATCGCAGAGGCGACGCGGTGGCCGCGCTGCAGATCGCGCGTCCATAGCCCGCCGCCAAGCCCGTATTCCGTTGCGTTGGCGATGTCGATGACTTCGGCTTCATCCTTGAAACGCGTGACACTGACGAACGGGCCGAAGACTTCTTCCTGACAGACGCGATCGGACGGCTTCGCCGTGACGACAGTTGGTAGCACGTAGCAGCCCGCCTGCAGGCCGGGATCGTCGGGCTTCGCGCCGCCCGTAAGAATTTCACTCCCCTGCTGCCTGGCGACTTCGATGTAGTTGAGCACGCGGTCGCGATGTCCGGTCGAGGTGAGCGGGCCCATCTCGGTCTCCGGATCGAGCGGGTTGCCGATCCGGATGGAGCGCGTCAGCGCAAGGAATTTCTCGAGAAAGGCATCGGCGATCTTTTCATGGAGCAGCAGGCGCGATCCAGCGATGCAGGCCTGCCCCTGATTGTGGAAGACGGCGAACGCAGAACCGCCCACCGCGGCGTCGAGAGAGGCGTCGTCGAAGACGATGTTGGCGCCCTTGCCTCCGAGTTCAAGCTGAACGCGCTTGAGGTTGCCCGCGGAAGCCTGCACGATTTTGCGTCCGGTGACAGTGGAGCCGGTGAACGCTACTTTGTTGATGCCCTTGTGTTCCGCGAGGTATTGTCCGGCGGTCGCTCCGTAGCCGGGCACGATATTGACAACGCCGGCGGGAAACCCGACTTCGGCCATCAGGCGGGCGATGCGCAGGGTGCTGAGCGGCGTCAGTTCGGCCTGCTTGAGGACGACGGTATTGCCGGCCGCCAGCGCCGGTCCCATCTTCCAACTCGTAAAGAGCAGAGGGAAGTTCCACGGCACAATTGCGCCGACGACGCCGAGCGGCTCGCGCGTAACGTAGTTGAGAAAACCGGGCTCGACCGGAATGATCGTGCCCTGGACCTTGTCGGCGATACCGCCGAAGTAGCGAAACGCCGCGGCCGTGCGGGGAACATCGAGATTCCTCGTATCGCGAATTGGATGGCCGGTGTCGATGGTCTCGAGCTCGCTCAGGTACGGGGCGTCGGCTTCGATGGCGTCGGCGAGCTTGAGAAGCAGACGACCGCGCTCGGCGGCGGCCATGCGCTTCCACGCGGGAAACGCTTCGCGAGCGGCTGCGACCGCGCGATCGATGTCAACGGGGGTGGCTTCGGCGACCTTCGCGATCAGGCTGTTGTCGTGCGGATTATAGACGGGGATGAGCCCGCCTTCCGCGGCGGCGACAAACTCGCCGTTAATGAAAAGACGAGTCTCGATCGAATTGAGGCTGGTGGGCGTTGGTTGAGCGATTGCGGCCAAATCAGAATTCCACGGGATAAGGTTTCAGCTCGCCTTTTCGATACATGTTCGGGAGCCGGTCGTCATTATTTTCCCAGACGATCAGCATCGACCGCTTGGCCGAATATCCTCTGTGGCGGATGTCGGCCGGCATGGCCGCGACGTCTCCCGCCTTCATCACGACCTTGGCGCGCGGGCGGCCTGTTTTCCCGTCGTCGACATCCCAGATGATTTCGTCGGTCGCCTGGATGAACCATTCGACGCGATCGTTGCCGTGCTGAATGGGCAGCACGTGCTCTTCAGTCGTGGCGCAGAACTGACTGTCCTGCACGCACGAGATGACCGAGGGGTTCCACGTGACATCGGAGCGGGAGACGTAGGCGAACATGTTGAACGCATGCACCTGGCCTTCGAAGCCGGGCGCGGCGTGGATTTCCGGCTGCTCCTGTGGCACGTCAGTGAACTGGCGGTTTACAGGATAGCCTTCCGCGTCGGTGCGATAGCCGAGGTCGCCGGGGAGCCCAACCATCCGCTCGGCAACCATCCGCTTGCGGTCGAGCGCTTTGGTGTTGTTGCCGTGCTTGGCGCCGAACGGCAGACCCGTTTCATCCGGGGCCGCGTAGGGGTCGAAACCTTCGCTGGTCCAGTCATCCAGCATGGCGATGAACACCTTGCGGAGGTCGACGGACTGGAACGTTTCCACATAATGGCGATTGGCCGCGCGGTAAGCATCATTGAGAAGCCCGATGAACATTTCGACGGTGCCATAGTGGTTGATCGTGCCGAACACCGGGTCGAAGTTGACCGTGCCGTAGAAGAAGCCCCAGCCGACATCGCGCATCAGCGCGCGCAGAAAAGCATCGACCTGCATGATGTGGCGATTTCCGGGGCACTGGATGTGGGCAAAGTATTCGTCGCGATCGAACGTGAACTTGCCGATCGCGAACGACTTGTAACCGAGCGCGTTGACGGCGGGGGATTGGGCGACTGAGCTCATTCGTATCTCCTTTGACTACGCCTTCGTCTGGCAAATCTCCGCCCAGCGCTCGACGGTGAAGTCTCCGAGGATCGTCTGCTGGAGCAGGACGCCGGGTTTGGCGCTCCTGAATTGATAAGCCGCGCCTTTGGGAAGCAGGGCCATGTGTCCGCGGCGGGCTTTGATCCAGCCCATCTTTTTGCCTGACGGTTCCCGGTCTAACTGCACGGATCCTTCCTTGCCTTCCGGAACGAGCGGTTTATCGGGTTGCAGAAGGTGGACCTCGACTTCGCCATCCATCACCAGTACAGCTTCGTCGTGCGCATTCGAATACCAGGGGGACGTGCCTTCGGCGCGAATGGCTTCGATGACGTATTTGAGGTTTTTGCCGACAGCGACCTTTTCATACGGCTTCGATTTGGCCGCGACTTCGAAGCAGTTCGAAAAGGCGTAATGCTTCGGATCGGCGTCGATGGCTTGCACGCCGCCCTTTTGATAGTTGTCAAGAGATCCGAAAACCGTGTGATAGCTTCCCATTGGTAAACCTCCCGTGCGACGTCCACAATATCGATTCGTGGCGGACAACGCAAGGTCAGCGAACGAAGCGGGGCCCGGGCTTGCGGAATCCGGGCACGCGGGAACAGGTTCGTGACGTCTACTGGCTCGTGATGATTTTCACCGCGCGCTTTTCACCCGCGAGCTTGAAACTGCCGTCCGGCCGTTCGGTTTCGTAGACGCTGCGCAGCGTTATGCAGGCGAGGTCGGGAGCCATCCAGAGGGTCACGCGGCCGTGTTCAGTCCAACGCGCGCGGATAGCGGCGGTGGGATGACCAAGGATCGTAGCGCGACCAACGATCGTGTCGGCTACGCAGGGGGTTCCGCGCGTGAAGCCGAAGTGGTCTACTGCGAGGCAGAGCGGTCCGCAGCCGGTAATGGCTCCAATGCTGCGGGCAGCCCTTTCCCTCCGCGACTTGCGGATTCGCTCGACCTTCGCCTGATCGAACATGAGGCTGGTGACGATCCGGTTGTGCACGGGACCCATCGTGTCAGCGGCCTGCCAGAGCGCGGTTTTAATCGGATTCGACGGCGCCCAACGCGACACGATGGTTTCGTTGCCGTTCAGCATGTATGAAGTAGCGCCCATCTCTACCGTTGAGGAGCCGTCGCCCTTGTACTGAAGGAACTGGAACTCGACAGTCCACGGGATCGCCGGACCTGGTTGGGGCGCGGCACGTGGAACGATGAACATGAGCGCGAGGGCCGCGAACGCCGCCGCGGCTATCAGGGTGCGCGGGCGCAGGGCGGGCCAGTGCCTCCGCTTCGGCGCAAATCCCGATTGCACCCGTTCGCGCACGGCTGGCGAAGGCGCGGGTGCTCGCCACGCGTTGAGGACGTCGTCGAGTTCCCGTTCGTTCATCTATTTCTCTCCAAATGTTCTCTCCAAATGTGGATAAGCGGCCGCGAAAGTCACCTTCAGGGAAGCGCGGGCGCGCTGCAGGCGTGATTTAACGGCCCCGATAGCGAGATCCGTAATCTGCGCGATGTCCGCAAGGGGCAACTGCTCGTAGTGGGCGAGGATCAGAATTTCCCGCTGTGTTTCCGGCAGTTCCGCAACCGCTCGCGCGACGATATCGCTCAGTTCGGATTGGAGGAGGCTGGTTTCGGGAGAATCCGCTCGTCCGGGCGGAGCATCGATGACTTTCCGCCGGCGGAGCCGTTTCAGCGCCTGGTTGCGGACGATCCCGAATAGATATCCGCTGATTGAGGTTCGCGCCGGGTCGTACGAGCACGATGGCCGTAGAATTTCGAGGAAGCATTCCTGCACGATGTCCTCAGCGTCGGCGATCGATCCGGTCATGCGCCAGGCGAAGCGGAACAAAGGCGCGTGGTGCTCGTCGAAAAGCGCGACGAAAGCGGCTTTCCTGCCCTGGCGGGCCGTCTGAATCGAATCCATGCTGTTTGAACAGTATTACCCCGAGATGCGAAAAAGAATCGCGGGATGGCTAATCCGTTGGCGGGGGGGGCCCCTGGACGTAATCCCTAACGAAAAACTCGCCGGGCTGCCGGTTGCCTCAAACTTCGACCCTGGATGAGCCCGCACGGTCTGGCATTCAATGGCACTGGCGCCCCGTTGCCGCCGCTCACCAGCCGGGCGCCGATAACTCGCCGGCGCAAGGGATTAGACTGTGAAGAATATGCGTGTGCAAGATCATCTCTCGCGCCGGAGCGCGGTCGCCGGAGCCTTGGCCGCATTCGCCACGGCTGCCCCTCTCATGTCGGCTGACTGGACGCCCGCCGAGCGCGCCAATGTGCAGGTGGTCAACGATTTTTGTGCCGCGTGGCCGAGTCACGATCTCGGCAAAGTGATCTCATTCTTCGCGGAAGACGGGGCTTACCGGATGTCCGAACGCCAGGAGCCCGTCCGTGGACGCAAGGCCGTGAGAGACAAGATCGAGAGCTTCCTGCAAAATGTGTCCCGGTTTGAAGTGCTCGACACATTCGCGCGCGGACCAATGGTCATCAACGAGCGCATCGACCATTTCGAAAACTTCGCGCTGAAATCCTGGCATGGTGTGGGGGTGTTCTTTCTGCGTGAAGGCAAGATCGTCGAATGGTACGACTATTCGATCGCGACGGAGCGCGCCTGAACTCGCGCCTGCGACTCGCGGCGGGGTTGCTGCTTCTCGCCGTCGCCTCCTGGTCCGTTTGGCAGACCATCGGCATTCTGTCCTCGCGCCGAACACTTCGGGAGCAACTCGCCGAGATCAGTCATGTGCGGTACGGTCTGCTGAACGCGGACCGCTGGGTCGAAAAGGTGGTGCCCGTTCTCGATGCGCAAATCGATGCGCTCGATTTGACGGCGGCGAATCGAGCCAGCCTCCGGCCGATGGTTGTCAGCTCCTTGAACCGGCTGCTGGACCAGGTGAAAGAGCAACTGGCTCCGAAACCGCCCGCCGGTGGCGCACCGGCCGGCTTTGCCGCTCTCGCGCAGGCGGCGCTGATTAACAGCATGGTGGCCGGTCTGAAGCCCCACGTTCCGGAGTACGCCGACATGGTCCTCCGTGAGCTGGCAAATCCGCAAAACAAAAAAGCTGTCCGGGATTACATCCGCGGCATCGTTGCCGACGGAGCCCGAGCCACGTTCGGCAACGTGGACAAGCAGTGGTACAACGCGATCCTCAAGCAATATGGCTGTGCCGACGACACGGCATGCAAGAGCGAGCTGGCCGGCCGGATTCATGCATTGGACTCGAAGGCCACTTTCCGCTACATACTCGCGCTGGCGGCGGCGGCGTTCGCGTTTTTGCTGCTGAATGCGCAGCCCTCCGCGATCGCCGTTCAGTTGCTGTTCTGTATCGCCCTGCTGCTCGGCGGCATTCTCACGCCGATGATCGAAGTGGAGGCGAAGATTTCAAGAATTTCTCTTACCTTCTTCGGCCAGCCAATCTCCTTTCCGGACCAGGTGCTCTATTACCAGAGCAAGTCCGTACTGGAAGTATTCCGGACGCTGTTCACCATGGGCCGGCCGGAGATGGTGATCGTAGCGGTGCTTGTCCTGCTTTTCAGCGTGGTCTTTCCGCTCCTGAAAGTCATCAGCACAGGATTCAGCCTGTTCGACCCGTCCTGGCTGCGAAAGTCCCGGCTGATGAGATTTTTCGCACTTGAGTCCTCGAAATGGTCGATGGCCGATGTTATGGCGCTGGCGATTTTTATGTCGTTCGTGGCCTTCAACGGCGTCATCGGCAGCGCGATGACGGGCCTGAAAGGCCCGGGTGCGGAGCTGGTCATTCCGACGGACAGTTCCAGAATCCTGCCCGGATTTTACTTGTTCGTCGGCTTCTGCATGGCCAGCCTGTGGCTTTCGAAAAAGTTGACCCTTAAAATATCCCGGCCGCAGACCGGTGGGCCCGGGTGAAGGGGTCGTCGAGGGCAACGCCGCATTGTGATCTATTCACCAATTCCCGCGCCTGCGTGTCTTGCTCCCCCGCAACAACCTTTGGGAGCATTCACACAGGGTTACCAGAATGCTTGTTCGAATCCTTATCGCCGGAGTCCTCCCCCTGGCCATTGCCAGCGCGGACTTTCAATATCAATCCACTTCCAAAATGACAGGCGGAAGCCTGCTCACCATGCTTCGGTTCGTCCCTGGCGCGGGCGCCATCAAAGATCCGCAGGTCAGCACCATTGCCTTCAAGGGCAACCGCATGGTGCGCCGCGGTAAACGAGAGGCCCAGATCGTGGATCTCGACAAACGCACCATCACCACCGTCAACTTCGAAAAGAAGACGTATTCGGAGATGACTTTCGAACAGATGAAGCAGATGCTTGAAGACGCGTCGAATCAGGTAAAACAGGCCCGGACGGAGAAAGGCCAGCAGGTCGACTTTAGCGTCGATGCCGATGTGAAAGACACCGGTCAGTCGAAAACCGTGAACGGCATGGATGCGCGTGAAGTGATCCTCACCATGTCGATGACTGCCACCGATCCGCAGAGCGGGCAGTCCGGAGCCATGAAGGTCATGTCGGATATGTGGCTGACCAAAGGGATTTCCGGGGCCGACGAAATGCGCGATTTCTACAAAAAGATGTCGAAAGAGCTCGACTGGGCTCCGACCGGATTCGGGAATATGTTAAACCGGCCCGACGTAGCCAAAGCTCTCGCGAAGATGATGGCCGAAGGCGAAAAGATGGAAGGTACGCCGGTCGAGCAGATCATTCGAATGGGAGGCGAAGGCGACGGCGCAGCCGATTCAGGCACGTCGCAAAGCGCGGCCACATCGCAAGCCGCGGCGCGTCCATCCCTCGGCGATGCTCTCGGCGGGGCGCTGGGAGGGAAGCTCGGCGGATTGGGTGGCTTGGGCCGCAAGAAAAAGCAGCAGCAGGATACGGCCGAGCCGCCGGCCGCCGGCCCTCAGAGCGCGGGCGTCCTGCTGGAGATGACAGTGGATAATACGGGCTTCTCAACCGGCGGTGTCGATGAGTCGCTCTTCGAATTCCCGAGCAGCTTCAAGAAGGTCGACGAAACAGCCGGGCAGCCGCGCCGAGGCAAATAGGCGCTCTCCGCGGGCCGCGGCGCTTGCACGAGTGGGCGGCACCGGGCCGGCATTACCACACAGCGAACAGTCGAGAGCGCTATCCGGCCGGACCGCCGCCCGGCGCGGGCGGCATCGGCTCTTTCCTGTCCAAAACAAACGTAAACACTCGCCCCGGTGCCGGGGCGCGCTATCACGCAAGGTTTACGCTATATCACGCGCGCAGCGGCGAGGTGCGTTCTTCAAGGCGCGCGATACGGATTTCGTAATCGTCGAGTTTGTGCTCGATGCGATCGAGACGGGTAAGGATTTTATCGATTCGGCGGTTTACCTCCGCGAATCGCGTGTTCATCTCCGATCGCAGATCGTCGAAGCGTTTGTTTTGGCTCCATGAAGCGATCCAGATAGTCACGACCAACGTCACCATGATGGGAACGCGACACTGACGAGTTGCTGGAGCGCGGTCCCAGTTTCTTCACTTTAGCTTGGTGCGCAAGGGTATGAAAATTCTCACTCGTTTGTTGATTGGGCGGCTGCCGCCGGGACCGCGGCCCGGGTCGCTACAATTGAATCATCCACTGAGAAACCATGACAGTCGAGATTGAAGGCGTAACCCTTCACCTGGCTCATCCCGATGAATTACCGGTCCGCTGGGTCGGGCAGGAGGAAATCATGCGGCATCTGCTCGCCGCGTGGATGGTCGTGACCGAGCACGATGTGCCGATGAGTCCGCGGCTGATCGGTAAGCCCGGCGTGGGCAAGACTACGCTGGCGTACGCTGCCGCGAAGCGCATGGGCCGTGACGTCTTCATCATGCAGGCCACGCTCGACACGCGCCCCGAAGACCTTCTCGTGACGCCGGTTATCGAAGGCGAAGGACGGCTCCGGTATGTCGCATCACCGCTGGTGAGCGCGATGATTCTCGGCGGCATCGTGATCCTCGACGAGGGCAACCGGATGAGCGAAAAGAGCTGGGCGAGCCTGGCGCCGCTGCTCGATAACCGGCGCTATGTCGAAAGTATCGTCGCCGGCGTGAAAATCAAAGCGCATCCCAACTTCCGGCTCGTCACCACGATGAACGACGATGCGTCGACATTCGAATTGCCGGAGTACATCCACTCGCGTTTGCAGCCGCAAATTCTCATCGATTTTCCGGAGCGCGATGAAGAGTATCAGATTCTCAAGGAAAATATTCCATTCGCGGAAGATCGCATCCTGCAGTACGTCACGGATTTCCTGCAGCAGGCCCACGCGTCCGATGAACGCTACAGCGTGCGCGACGGCATTAACATCGCGCGTTACGCCATCAAGCTCAAGAGCCTCGCCACCGGACGCGAACACGAGAGAGAAGCGCTCGAGACGGCGCTGCTCGAAACGCTGGGCGAGGAAGCGAGACGGTATGTCCGCCGCGAACGAGTCGTTTCCTGAACTCTCGAGTCTCGAGCGCGGACGATTCTCCTATCTGCCGGTCGTCCCTGGCCGCCTGGAATTTGCCATTGAGGTGCGCCGCAGAATTCTTGAGCAGCGGCCCGCCGTCGTCGCTATCGAATTGCCGGAGACGCTGGAGCAACCGTATCTCGATGCGATCCAGCGGCTGCCACAAATTTCCATCATTTTCTATAACGACGCGGTGACGCGCTCGCGTCCGGGCTCGGCTGACTCCTCCCGCGATGAGGACCAGCCCGATCAGGCGGTCTACGTTCCAGTCGAGCCCGCCGATCCCTTTGTGGAAGCGATTCGTACCGCGCAGGAGATTGGCGCCGAGGTGGTTTTCGCCGATCCGGATACCAGCGAGCGCCCGCACCTCCCGGACAGCTATCCAGACTCGTGGGCACTGCAATCGATCCCGCTGAGCCAATACGTCGAGGCGTACCGCGTCTACCCGCAGGCGCGCACTCCGGAAGTGGAGCGATTCGCCGAAGGCATTGCCTGGAAACTGCAGGGCGCCGATCCGCTGGCGCGAGTTCTTGTCGTGCTGTCGCTCAATTTACTCGACCCCGTTCTGGATGCGATGGAAAAGCCGGCGCCGGAGCCCGCGCGGCGGCGGCGCGAGAATCTGCAACTGGTCAATGCGCACCCGGAGTCTCTCGGGGAGATCACATCTGAATATCCCTTCCTCCAGGAGCGCTATGAAATGTTTCGCGTGGAGATGCGCGAGCGCGGCATCGTGGATCGTCCGCGCGTGCAGATCGCGCTCTTCCGGGAGGCGGAGCACGCGTGGGTGCTGAATACGGGCGAGAAGATGCACGCCTGGCAGCGGCGGATGCTGGCGCGCTACAGCCGCAACCTGGCGATGACCCACCACGATCTGACGGCATCTCTGTTCGATTTAACGATCGCGGCCCGCTCGATCGTCGATGAAAACTACGCCTGGGATGTCTGGGAGACGGCATCGCGCTATTCCCACCAGCAGACCGCGAGCGATCTCGAAACAGTGAAGATTTCGGGGGATGAGGTCTGGCTGAATACGAAGCGGATCCGGCTGCGGCGCAGGTTGCCAAGCACCAAGCGGCGGCTGGGCAACCTGGGGTTGAAGCCGCGCAAGAAAGAAAAATTTCCCGGTGAGTGGGCGAGCGAACTCAACGGCGCGAGTATCTGTTCCTATCCGCCGGAGGACATGGTCATCGAGGATTTCGGGCGCTTCCTCAAGAAGAAGGGCAAGAGTGTGTTGTCCGAGGAGCGGGCGAGCGTGGAGCCGTTCACCGCCTCGCTGCTGGATGGCATCGATCTGCGCGAGACGATTCGCAACTGGCATGAGAAGAAGATTTTCGTCCGGAACGTGCAGAAGATCCATGGCGAGGTCGGTTCGGTCATTGTGATTTTCGACGAGGATTCCGCGGGCGATGGCAGCGGACGGTACACCTACATGACCACATGGCTCGGCGAGCACCAGAACGAGTCCGACATGGCGTTCTACTCGACACACCCTTTCGACCACCTGATCGGACCCGGAATTGGCCGCGCCGAATACGGCGGTTTTCTCATGAGCCTGCCGGCGCGGCGCATGTACGATGTCTGGGCCGATCCGGACTACGACTTCGCCGAAACCAGGGCCGAGCGCCTGCTGCTGGCGGGCCTTGACTATTCAATCCAAAAGTACGTTGTGTATGTGGCCGCGAAACCACCGCGGTCCGTGTTTCGTAATATCGCGGCACGTTTTGGGCGGACTATCGTTTATATTCCGATTGGCCAGTTGTCGCCCGTCACCATGAAAAAGATCCGCGTGGTGCATGTGCTGGACGGATATGACAAACGCGAGGGCGCGAAAGAATATATCTGGTAGCCCGGTGGTGGCGCGGGTTCCGGGATCCTCCGGCCGCCCATGGGAGTAGAACGGATATCGAGACTCCGGCGCGCCGCTAACTAAACTACTTCCGGTAGGCTACGTAGAACCCGGCGGGCACAATAAATATCGTCACGACTACCGACACCGCCAGACCGCCGACCAGAGCCATGGCGAGCGGCGCATAAGACTCACTCCCCTCGCCCATCTTCAGCGCCATCGGCAGCAGCCCGATAATCGTCGCAAGCGTCGTCATCAGGATCGGCCGCAATCGAACCGCGCACGACGTTACCACCGCTTCCTGAATCCCGTGTCCTTCCTTCACCAGATGATGCGCGAACTCCACGATCAGGATGCTGTTCGACATCGTGATGCCGGCCAGCATGACCAGTCCCATCAGCGACATTACGTTAAGCGGCGTTCCCGTGAGCCAGAGCGTCAGAAAAGCTCCCGCGATTCCCGGCGGAAACGCCAGCAGGATAAGGAACGGATCGACGAAAGACCGGAACTGCGCGACCAGCACCAGAAACAACAGAACGACCGAAAGCGACAACCCAATCCCGAAGCTGGCCAGCGAAGACCGCATCGCCTCCACCGAGCCGCGAACCACTGCATCGATTCCGGCCGGCATTTTTGTCGACGCGATGATCTTCCCGATCGAATCGGCGATTCTCCCGAGATCCTCACCGTGCGGACGCACATAGATATCGAGCGTGCGCCGGATTTGATAGTGATCCACTTCTGTGGGCGCCGTGATCGGCGAGATCTTCGCGACCATATCCAGCCGCGTGGGTTGCAACAACCGCTGGCTGTGCAGCGGGATCGCCTTCAGGTCGGAGAGGTTGTGAATCTGGCCCTCCCGATACTGCACGTTCAGAAAGTAGTTGTTGTTGTTCTTCGGATCGATCCAGATATTGGGCGCGATCATCTGGTTGGAAGTGAGCGCCGTGATCACATTGCCAACGACTTCCTTCTCGGAAAGTCCCAGTTCGCCAGCCCGCACGCGGTCGATATCCAGCTTCAGCGCGGGGTTGTCCAGATCCTGCGGAATATACACATCCGCGACATCCGGAACGCGGCGAATGCGCGAGACCATATCGAGAGCGGTCAGGTATCCCGCCTTCTGATCGGTGCCGCCGATCTGGATGTCGATCGGGGCCTGCATCCCCAGATTGAGGACCGCGTCCACCAGGCTGCCGGACGAAAAGAACGTGGAAAGCTCCGGCATTTCGCGCTCGATCCGCGCCTTCATCCGATCGATGTATTCGTAGCTGCCGGTAGCGTGTCCTGGCTTCAGGTTCACCTGCACGAACGCCGTATGCATGGCGGCGTTGCTGGTATAAAGCGCGGAAAAACCGGGATCGACCCCGATGTTGGAGACCACCATCTGCAGGTCGCCGGGGCTGACCACCTGATGGACCAGCGCCTCCACTTTCGCGATTTCCTTCTCGGTTTCAGTGACATTCGTGCCCGAAGGCGCTTTGATGCTCATGACGAATTGCCCGGCATCGGTGCGAGGAAAAAATGAAAGATCGAGCAGCGGGTAAATCGCCAGGCTGAGTGCAAAGGCGGCGCCGAACACCACGAGAGCCGCTCGCGGCACTCGCAGCACCTGTCCGACCGCCCGTTTGTAGCCCGAGAGCATGCCGTTGAATCCGGCATTGAAGGCTCTGTTGAACCGTTCGCCGAGGCCCAGACGCGAATCTTCCGCATGCCCGCGGCTCACGCTCATGTATCGGGCGCAGAACAGTGGCACGACGGTGAGCGCGACCAGATAAGATGCGGCGAGTGAAATCACCACCGCGAGCGCCAGCGCCGTAAAGAGAAACTTACTGACGCCCACCAGCAACGTCACCGGAAAGAAAACCACGATGGTGGTGAGTGTCGCGGCCAGAACGGGCAGCGCGACTTCGTGCCCGCCTTTCTCTGCTGCCACCGCCGGCGGTTCGCCCATTTCGAGATGCCGGTGGATGTTTTCCAGCACCACCACCGAGTTGTCGATCAGGCGTGAAAACGCCAGTGCGAGGCCCCCCAGCACCATGCTGTTGACCGAGCTGCCACCCAGTTTCAGGGCTATCAGTGTCGCGAGCGCGGAAAGCGGGATCGAGAAGAAGACCGCTACCGTCGCCCGCATGCTGCCGAGAAAGATGAGAATCATCAGGCATGTGAGAAAGACGCCGATCCCGGCTTCATGCAGCAGCGTGTTGATGGCAGTCTTGACGAATTGCGACTGATCGAACACCACGCGGCTTACCAGCGATTGCGGAATGTCGAAGAGCTTCGTGAGTTTGTCGCGCACGCCGTTCACGACCTGAATGGTGTTCGCGCCGCCCCCCTGCGTCAGCACCGGCAGGTAGACCGACCGCTGCCCATCTACGCGCACCACGTTGTACTGCAGGTTGTAAGCGTCCTTCACCTCGCCGATATCGGAAATCCGCACCGGTGACTGGTTCTCCAGCTTGATCGGCACCCGGTTCAAATCCGTGACGTTGGCCACCTGACTGTTGGCGTAAATCCCGTAGTCGAATCGTCCGATCTGCACATCGCCCGCGGGAAGAATCAGATTCGATTCGTTGATCGACCGCACCACGTCCATCGGGCTCATTTCATGCGCCTCGAGCTTGAACGGATCGAGGTAGAGCATCATCTCCCGCCAGCGCCCGCCGAACGGCTGCGGCACCGCGGCGCCCTTCACGCCGGCGAGCTGATTGCGCAGGACGTTCTGCGCCAGATCCTTCAACTGCGTCTCTGAAAGCCCGTCGCCCTTCAGGGTGACGAGGCAAACCGGCAGGCTCGACGCATCCATCTTCAGCACGAACGGCGGCAGCGTTCCCGGGGGAAGATGGCTGATCTCCGCCATTGCCAGACTCGCGATCGTCGTCACGGCGGAGTCCGGATTGGTCCCCGGCTGAAAGTAAACCTTGATAATGCTGGCGCCGGCGAGTGAGCGCGATTCCATGTGGTCGATACCGCTTGCCAGCGTGAAGAATCGCTCCAGATGGTAGGTGATGTTGCCTTCGATCTGTTCGGGAGGCATGCCCGAATAGAACGTCGCGACGGCGACCACCGGAATGTCCATCGAAGGAAACAGATCCACCGGCATCTGCACGATGCTGACTCCGCCCAGCACCAACACCACGAGACAAAGAACCACGATGAGATAAGGAGTATGAATGGCGAAGCGTGACATGGCCTGTTATCTGGAACTCAAATAGCCGGCCATCACCGGACGCACGTGGTCGCCTTCTTTCAGACTGCCCCGCCGGCCGGCGACCAGCATGTCGCCGTCGTTGACGCCTTTCACGATCTCGACCTGCCGAGCCGTTTCGATACCGATCTGAATCGGCGTCAGGTGGATCGCGCCGCCCGAATCGATGCTGAAGACCCGAACGTCCGCGCCCGACCGATCGATCGCGTCCGGGGGCGCGGTGAGCGCATCCCGATGCTCCTGCAAAGCCAGGTCGACTTCCGCATACATCCCCGGGAGCAAAGTCCAGGAGGGATTTGCAACATCGACTTCGGTGTCCATGGTTCGTGTCGACAACTGCAGACTGCCGGTGAACCGGGTGACCTTTCCCGCGATCGTCCGGTTCAGCGAAGGCACCCGGACGTTGACCGCGTGCCCGACTGCCACCGTCGGCACTGACGATTCCGGAACCGGGAGAATCAATCGGAGCGGATCGTCCTGCGCAATTCGCACCACCGGCATTGCCTGAGACTGCGACGAAATGCCTGCCTGAATCATCGACCCTTTGTTCGCGTAACGCTTCGTAATGCGGCCGTCGAACGGCGCCGCGATCGTCTCGTAATCGTGCATCGTCTTCAACCGCGACTGGTCGGCCTGTGCGCCGCGGACGCGCTCACGGGCCGCCGCGACGGCGCTCTTCGCCGCGGAAATCTGCGCCTCCGCTTCGAGGTCGCGGGCCGTGGCTTCATCCACCTGCTGCTGCGGAACCAGCCCCGGCTCCTTTTTCGCAACGCTTTGGATGCGCGTCAGGGAAAGATGGGCGATCTGATGAGCGGACTCCAGCCGCCGGACCTCTTCCTCGCTCCTCGCTTCCTCCGCGCCGGCCTGATCGATCGCCGCCCCCGCGCGCGCGATCTCGGCATCCATCTCGGGGACTTCGAGCGTCGCCAGAACCTGCCCCGCGCGTACACGGTCGCCGATATCGACGTTGATCTCCTTGACGTAGCCCGCGACCTTCGCCATCACGTCGACATCCTGATACGGCACGAACTCACCGGTCAGCGTGATGCTCCCCGAAAGGCTGGCGCGCGTGACACGCACCGCGGCGACACTCTGCTCGGCTGGCACCGCCGCGGCGACCGCGGGAGCCGCTCCATGCTTTCCACACGCTGCCATCATCAATGCCAGAGCATTCAGCACGGCAGCAGCCAGCAACACCCGGCTCGTTCTCATTGCAAGTCTCCCGTTGCGTAATCGAGAGCCGCGCGGCGGCTCAGGTATTCGTAGCGCGCTGTCGCGCTCTGGATATCTGCCGATGTTTGATTCAACTGCGCCTGGCTCAGCTCCACGATGCTTCCCAGTCCCGCGTCGTATCGCGTCTGGGCCAGCCGCAGCGCCTCAGCGGCCTCCGCTGCGAGGCGCGACGTCACATCCAGGCGCTGCGCTGCTGTATTGGCCTGCAGCCACGCATCGCGCACCTCGCGAGCTACCTGATTCGTCAGCTCCCGCAGGTCACTGTCCGCGGCGGCGGCCCGTTGCTCGGCCTCCGCGCGCCGTGCCGAGAACAGCCCCCCATTCAGCACCGGGACCGTGATGTTGATTCCGGCAGCGCTGTATGTTTCCGGAAGCCGCGGGTCGCCCGTCGGGATCACTCCGGCTGCTCCGACGACCGACACCGCCGGCATCTTCAGCCGGCCTTCCGCTTCGGCGTAGCGGCGCGCCGCGTCGCGGAGCTGCGTCAATGCAGTCACCTCCGGCCGCTTTCGGAGCGCCTGCTGAACTTGCGAATCCGCAGCCGGGCCGAGCGCGGTGGGCGGCGGCTCGTCCGCGAGCGTGAAAGACTGCGCGTGATCCATCCCGAGTGCCGCCGCGAGATTCGATTGCGCTTCCGAAGCCAGGTTGTTGGCCTGCACCAGATCGAGCTGCGCCTGCGAAAGCGCAACTTCCGCGAAGCGGACGTCGAGTGTCGACCGCAGCGAGCTCTCGGCGAGGGCTCGGATCTGACGAAGCGTAATTTCACGATTGTCAACCGCCGCCTGGGCGGCTCGTTGGGCAGCGCTTCCCCCGAGCGCCAGGAAATATGCCTGTTCCACGGCCAGCACCACCTGTTCGCGGACGGTATTTGCGCTGCTGGCCTGCGCGTCGCGGCGAAGCTGGGCGCTCTGCGTCAAGCTCGACGTACGCCCAAAATCGGTCACCAACTGGCTGACCGCCACGCCCGACGCCAGCCGCGAATAGAGGCTTGATGTCTGAAGAGTTCCCGAGGCGAGAATACTGCTGTGTTGGGCCTCGACTCCCGTCGCGAGCCCCGTCACGCCAGGCAATCGGGCTGAGCGGACCTCCCGGATCACAGACCCCGCAGCATTGGTGATGGCGTCCGCCGACCGAATGCGCGGATTGTTCCGCAGCGCCCACGTTTTCGCTTCCGCGAGAGTCAGAGAATTGGGTGGATTTGTTTGCGCCAGAGATCCCGATACCGCCGCCAAACCACAGAGCACAACCGCGGCTTTCAAGGGCGCTCCAGTTGCCGGACCGATTTCACAATCGTTGTCGGATGCGTCTCCACCAGCCCATCCGTGACGAGCTCGCACAGTTCCGGAAGGACTCTGTTGACCACATCGGGGCTCTCGAGAAATTCGATGCGCACGGGTAAATGCTCGCCTTCCACGCTCCCCGCGCCGGCCGTGTGAATACGGTGGCCCGAACCGAAGCCGGCGCTCGGGCGGAATACGGTGGCGCCCGCGATGCCCTTCTCATATAAGAAGGCAAGAATTTCGGCATGCAGGAAATCTTGTCTGGAACTGGTGTCTTCGTTCAAGTGAACGATCACCTTCTGCGCGGCGCCCGGAGCGAGCATCAATCTTCCAATCTCGAATAGAACGCGCCCGCGCGCCGCTGAAATTCTTCTGACTTCTTCCTGACGGGCCGGTAAGACGAAGGAACTCGCGCGAAGGCGTCGCCCCGCCCCGCCAATCGCCGCTGCAGGTGAAAGATGCACTGGGCGGCACAGGCCTGTGGCCGCGGGCTCGCAAGCGGGGAATCACAGCCTGAAGTCTGCGCCACTTCATTTGCGACCGTTTGAGAGCACGTGGCACTGGCGGTATGGACAAGAAGCGCAGTCGAATGGTCAGCCTGGATAAGGTGAGCAGCCGTCTGCGCCTCTGGCCAGGCCGGTGCCGGCCTTTGTTTTGCAACAGCGGCAACGCCGGCGACGAAGATCGCCAGCGCCACATTCACCCGGACATCTGGAAATCGAAGTGGCAGGTTTTACATTGGACTCGTGCGGATTCTCATCGTCGAAGACGAACCGAAGCTCGCGCTTGCCGTCAAGCAGGGTCTCGAAGCGGAGGACCACTCCGTAAGCATCGCCGCCACTGGCGAAGACGGATTCTTCCTCGCGCAGACGAATCCGTTCGACCTGCTCATTTTCGATATCATGCTGCCCGGCCGCGACGGCATTGAAATTATGGCCAACCTTCGCCGCCTTGGCCATCGCACTCCGGTCATCCTCCTTACGTCGAAAGACAGTGTCGAAGACCGCGTTCGCGGGCTCGATTCCGGCGCCGACGATTACCTGACCAAACCCTTTGCGCTCTCCGAGCTCCAGGCGCGCGTCCGGGCGGTGGCGCGCCGCAACGGGCCGGAACAGACGCCGGTCCTTAAGATCGCCGATCTGGAGCTGGACCTCATCCGCCACACCGCCATCCGGGCGGGAAAGCTGCTCGATCTGACGGCGCGCGAGTTCGAGCTGCTCGAATACCTGATGCGGCACGCCGAACAAGTGGTTTCCCGGGAAGCGCTGAGCCGGGAGGTCTGGAAGGAATCGTCGCGGTACACGCCCATCGACAATGTGATTGATGTGCAGGTCGCGCGTCTGCGCCGCAAACTCGATGAGCCTTACCCGCGCAAGCTTCTGCGCACGGTGCGCGGCGTCGGTTTCATTCTCAAGCCCGAATAACCCATGAAACGGCGGCTCGGCACTCGCCTCGCGATTTCTTACGTTCTTCTGGCGGCCGTGATTATGGCCGTTTTCAGTCTTGGAACGGGCATCGCCTTGTTTCTTCAAATGCGCGGCCAGATCGCCCATTTCGCCGTGCAGGATATAGAAACCGTCGAAGGCCTTCTTGCCTTTACCCCCGACGGACGCGTCACGCTACGCGATGACTATCACAACCACCCCGAGTCGAAGCGCGTACTCGATCATTACATCGAAGTGCTCGACCCCTCAGGCCGAGTCCTCTACCGCAATGACCAGTTGGGCGCCGGCGAGCTGGCCGGCGCTCCATCGCCGCTCGAAGGCGTCGGTGGATACTCACAGCGGGTTTCCCGCCTCGTTGATGGCACCCGCGTGATTCAGGTGTCTCGCCGGCACACTCTCCAGGGGCATCCGGTATTGATACGCCTCGCCCAAAGCGAGGAACCGGTCTGGCGGGCGTTGGAACTGTTCGCGATTGCAGCGGGCTTGATGTTCACTGTCGTCATCGCCGCCGCCACGATCGCCGCGTCGCGCATGTCGCGCCAGATTCTCGCCCCCATACAGAACATCGCACAGCGGGCGGAGCAGATCACGTCGCAGCAGTTGCACGAACGCATCGCCTCCAGAGGAATCGGCGATGAAATCGATCAGCTCGCCGAATCGTTCAATCGGACCCTCACGCACCTCGACGAGTCCTTCCGGCAGCTCCGGCAATTCACTTCCGACGCTTCTCACGAGCTTCGCACGCCGCTCGCCGCGCTCCGGGCGATCGGCGAGGTTGGTCTGGACCGCGATGGCACCGTGCAGGAATACCGCGAGCTCGTCGGCAGCATGCTCGAAGAGGTGAGCCGGTTAACTCACCTCGTGAACGATCTCCTGATGATCTCGCGAGGAGATACCGGCGCCATCGAACTGCATCGGATAAACGTTCGCGTTGGAGATGTTGTGCGGGACACGATATCCCTTCTCGAACCGCTCGCCGACGAGAAAGATCAGAAACTGGAATTTGCCGGCGACGCGGACGCCATCGTTCCCGCCGACCCTGTCCTGCTTAGACAGGCGCTCATCAACGTTGTCGAGAACGCGATCAAATACTCTCCCCCGCGCTCGACGACCGTTATTTCAGTGGATCGCGAAGTCCCCGGTTCCGTTACGATCGCCGTGGTGGATGAAGGCCCCGGCATTGCCGCGGAGCACATTCCACACATCTTCGACCGCTTTTATCGGGTGGATTCCGGACGATCCCGAATGGCGGGCGGCTTTGGTCTTGGCCTCGCGATCTCGCAATGGGCCGTCGCTGCCCATCGGGGCTCGATCACGGTGACGAGCGCGCCCGGCGCCGGCTCGCGGTTCAGGATCGACATTCCGGTCTCAAGCCCGGTCGTGTGAACTCAACCCCCGCGCGACTCGCCGCGCCCACTTCGTACCATAGCTTTTTACCCTCAGAATGCCTGAACTCAAATCCCTTCCCTCCGCAATCCTGCTTCACATCGCACAACTCCTGAACGTACCGCTGAAAGGACTCGTCGCTACGATCGAACTGCTTGACGGTGGCGGCACGGTCCCTTTCATCGCACGCTATCGCAAAGAGGCGACCGGCAACCTGGACGAAGTTCAAATACGCGCTATCGAAGAGAAGCTCGCCTGGTTCCGCGAGCTCGAAGAGCGTCGCGAGACAGTGCTGCGCACCATTCAGGAGCAGGGCAAGCTTACGGACGAGTTGCGCGACCGCATCATAGCCACCCTCGATAAGAGTGAGCTGGAAGATCTGTACCTGCCGTACAGGCCGAAGCGGCGCACGAAGGCCACCATCGCCCGCGAGAAGGGTCTCGAACCGCTGGCTTTGTATTTGTTGCGCCAGGAATCAACGGATTTGCCGCTGGCAAAATTCGCGGCCACTTTCATCAACGCGGAAAAAGGCGTCTCGAGCAAAGAAGAAGCTTTGGAAGGCGCCCGGCACATTGTTGCCGAAATCGTCAGCGAAAACGCGGATTTTCGTAAGGCGCTGCGCCAGATGATGTTCGACGATGGCGTGATCGTTTCCGCGAGGGCCGCCGACGCGGTCGACGAGCAGGAAAAGTTCAAAATGTATTACGAGTACCGCGAGCCGGTGGCAAAAATCCCATCGCATCGCATGCTGGCAATACGCCGCGGCGAGTCCGAGAATGTACTCTATTTCAGCATCGAGCTGAACCCCGACGGTCCGCTCGGATATCTGAAGGGCAAAGTCCTGAAAACTCCGGGAGACTGGACGCCTCATCTCGAGCTCTCGATCCAGGATTGCTACAAGCGGCTGCTCAATCTTTCCATTCAGTCCGAAGTCCGGCTGGAGCTGAAGCAGAAGGCCGATCTGGAAGCGATCCGCGTTTTTCGCGAGAATCTGGAGAACCTGCTGCTCGCGCCGCCCGCGGGGCAAATGGCGGTTCTCGGTATCGATCCGGGAGTTCGCACCGGCTGCAAGATCGCTGTCGTGGACGAGACGGGCAAATTTCTCGACCACAGCGTGATCTATCCTCATCAGCCGAAGAACGACTTTGCCGGTTCCTCCCGGATCCTGAAGGCATTGATGGCAAAGCATAATGTCCAGGCGGTGGCCATCGGCAACGGCACAGCTTCGCGGGAAACGGACGCGTTCGTCCGCGGCTTCCTGCGGCAGGAAGGGTTTGCCGATGCGTTCAGCGTGACGGTGAATGAGTCCGGCGCGTCGGTCTATTCGGCTTCCGACATCGCGCGTCAGGAGTTTCCCGATCTCGACCTGACCGTGCGGGGGGCCATCTCGATTGCGCGCCGTTTGCAGGATCCCCTCGCCGAGCTTGTGAAGATCGACCCGAAATCGATCGGCGTCGGGCAGTATCAGCACGATGTCGATCAGAGCCAGTTACAGAAGTCTCTCGAAGCGGTGATTGAAAGCTGCGTGAACCGCGTGGGTGTCGATTTGAATACCGCATCATGGGCGCTGCTGCGCTATGTGGCGGGCATCAGCGAGCGCACGGCGCAGAAGATCGTCGAGTACCGGAACGATCACGGCAAATTCCGCTCGCGCATGCAACTCACGGCTGTTACCGGTGTCGGGCCGAAGACGTTCGAGCAGGCCGCCGGCTTTCTGCGTATCCGGGGCGGCGAAAATCCGCTGGATAACACCGCCGTGCATCCCGAGTCATACGAGGTCGTCACGCAGATTGCCAGGGCGCATAGCATCTCTATCCCTGAACTGATCGGCAAGCCGGAAGTTCTCAGCCGCGTGAAGAAGGGGGATATGAGCGTCGGCGTTTATACGTTGAACGACATTCTGGAGGAGCTGAAAAAGCCGGGGCGCGACCCGCGCGACAAGTTCGTAGCTCCGCGCTTCAAGGACGAGGTGAAGGAACTCGCGGATTTGAAGCCTGGAATGGCGCTGGAGGGCGTTGTTACAAATGTGACGAAATTCGGAGCGTTTGTCGACGTGGGGGTTCATCAGGATGGTCTCGTCCATATCAGCGAGCTTTCGAACCGCTACATCAAAGAACCCTCCGAGGCGGTCAAGGCAGGCCAGATTGTGAAAGTTCAGGTCCTGAACGTGGATGTAAAGAACAAACGCATCGCACTTTCGATCAAGGCGCTGCTTGCGCCCGCGCACTCGAAGGCCAGGCCTCCTGGTGAAAAAGCGTCCGCTGGGCTGGACGGCAGAATTTCGGCGCTCGCCGATAAGTGGAAACGCCGCTAACGGCGGTCCGCTGATAACGAGGCTTCCGCGCTGGTCCGGTTCGCCGCGTGCTGAGAGAATCGCATGCCACCGAATCTCATGGAATCCGGGCAATCTGTTTTACCAAAGTATCCGCTCAGCCGGATATTCCTCAAAGCCATGACCGTGTGTGTCCTGGTGCTGGCAGCGATGCTGGTCTTCTCTCCCGTCTCGCGCGCGCAGCAGCATGGCAATTATTACCGCGGCATGCACAACGAGGTCCGGCGAGGCGATTACGATCGCTACGCCCGAGACGACGATCGTCGGCACCATCACGATGAGGGCGGTATTGGCCCCGGAAAAGGCGCATTGATCGGCACGGCCGGCGGCGCGGCTTTGGGGGCCATTTTCGGACGCAGTCTGAAATCAACCATCGTGGGCGGCGCCGCTGGCGCCGCTGCGGGCGCTATCGGCGGCGCGATTGCGGATCATGACAACGATCGCAGACACAGACGTCGATAACAGCAGGAGATTCCGGCAATGAAAAAACGTATGCAACTTCTCATGCTCGCGGTTCTGGGCACCGCCGGTATCGGAGTACTTCCCGTCCGCGCCGCTCAGGCTCCTTCCTCTCAGGCGTCCAGTCAATCCGCGGATAAACACTCCTGGACCATGGAGCAGGCGGTGACCAGTTCGGTCCGTGACGCATGGGCTCTTGGCGGAAAGACCGACGACGGCTTTTTCCAGATTGTGCAAGCCCTGGCCGAGTTGTCGGCGCAAAAGCGCGGAGTGACGCCTCCGGACACCGAAGCCGCGGGCGCGAAGGCAGGGGATTGGATCAGGAAGGAGGCCAGACGAGATCCCGATCAGCTTCTGTATGTAATCGTCGACCACGCGGTTCAATACAGCGCGCGCAACGCGAACTCCGCCGCGAAGTAGACCGCCTGCGTCAGGTTGCCGGACTATGCCGCGCCATGGGCGGGAGCTTTGATGGCTTTCCGCGCCCGCCCCCCGCCGTCGATTCCAGCGCGGCGAAGTGCACAAGCAGTTCACGGCTCGAGGAGCGGACCGCGCCGGCAGGTGAATCCGCTCCGGGGCCTCGCGAGGCGCGGAGCCCGCAAGCTCACATGATTCGTTTCGCCTACCACCGCGCCGAGCCGCCCGTATGTGTAATCGAGCCGCAATTGGTCGCTCCGCATAGTCGCGGCGCTGCTGGTTGACTGCATCTCAAATCCGTTCACGAAGGCCGCCATGCCAGAACTTCGAAAATCGACAGGTTTGAACTCGCGTTCATTTGCCTTCTGTAAGCTGGAAGGGCATGACTCGTCCTCGCATCGGGTTTGTCGGATTCGGTGAAGCCGGCTTCCACATCGGCGGAGGATTGCGCGCTGCCGGGATCGACGGTATCGCGGCGTTCGATATCCACACCAACACGCCGGTGCTTGGCCAGAAGATTCGCGAACGGGCGCGTGAGACGAATACGCGCCTGACGGCCTCAAACGAGGAACTCACGCGCGCCTGCGAAATCGTGATCTCTACCGTGACCGCCAATCAGGCGCTCGCGGCGGCGGTCCAGACGGCTGAATCGCTCGGCCCGGGCCAACTCTATGCGGATCTGAATTCGGTCTCGCCGGCGCTGAAGCAGAATATAGATCGCGTGATCTCCGCGAGCGGCGCGAAGTTCGTTGAGGTCGCGGTGATGGCTCCCGCGCCGCCTTACGGACACAGAGTTCCGATGCTGGTCGGGGGCGGCGGCGCCGCCGAGTTCATAGAACGCATGGCGCCGTTTGGAATGCGCATGGAGTTCACTTCGACCCAGGTCGGCGAGGCTGCGGCCACCAAGATGTGCCGCAGCGTGATCGTCAAAGGACTCGAAGCACTGCTCACCGAATGCGTACTCGGCGCCAGCCGCTATGGCGCGGAGGAACGCGTCTTCCAATCTCTCGCGGAAACCTTTCCCGGCATGGACTGGGCCGGGATGGCGACCTACATGGTCGGGCGCGTGGTCGTTCACGGAGAACGGCGCGCCAGAGAGATGGAGGAAGTGGCGGAAACGATGCGATCGAGCGGCGTGGATCCGATCATGGCGGAAGCGACGGCGCGTCGAATGGACTGGAGCGCACATCTGGGCTTGAAGAAATTGTTCAACGGTGAGGCTCCAGACACATATCGCGCCTTCGCCCGCGCCGTTGCTGAACTGGACGGGATTAAAGTGGGCCACTCGAAGTAACGGTAGTACTCCCGCCGCCACAGAATCCTGTAACGCTTCCTGTAATAAAGGAGGATCCTGCAATGGGAGTTATGGGCCCCGTGTTAGCGGCGCTGCCTGCGCCTGCCGTTCCTGCCAGAGAAATTCCGCCGGTGCTTGTCCACGCCGGCACACCAACTGGCACGACCCCGCTTTGGTATAACGAGGCCCTCGCCGATGCGGAACGGTTGCTGAAATACTCGTCCGAGACCGGCGTCGAAGTCGAGGCCGAAGTACGCGATCAGGTTCTCGTCGCGCGCTCGTCGGCTTCGGTCTGGAATGAAAAGACGGCAGCCAGCCTGCTTTCAGCGCTCGCGAAACTGGCGGCGAAGCTGAAGCCCGTGACCGCGCTCAGCCTCGAAGCTCGCGTTCAGGATGTGCAGGCGGCGGTTCGAAATTACTGGATCGTCGCGCTCTGCCTTGCCGTATTCATCTTCCCGATGTCGCTCGCCAGCTTCGTGGGAACCGCGATATCCAATTCCATTCATACGGATATCGCCACTGCCAACGATCTCGCAGTCAAGCTGCGAGCCCAACTGGGGCCTCCCGGGATGGCGCAACAGCCGCCATCGGCGATCGATGCGTCGAACGAGATTACGGAACTGCAGCAGTTTGCGATCAGCGTGCGCGCCATCGACGCGCGCTCGCGCCAGTTGAACGTGCTGGTGTTGCATGCCGAACGCGATCCTTTCGCGGGAGTTCGCCGCGATCCCAAAAGGCTGCACGAAATTTTCCAGCTTCCGAGCGGCCTGCCGGATCTCGCAAAAGCCGCGAACGATCTGACGATGACTTATCAGGATGTCCGGTATTTCGGCCAGAGTCTGCTGGACGATTTTTCCTTCTATTACGGCGCGGTCACGGTCTGTTTGCTGCCCGCGCTCTACGCGCTGCTGGGGACGTGCGCCTATCTGCTGCGAACATTCGAACAGCAGATGGCGACCCGCACATTCATTCCTTCGGGGGCCGATTCGGCGCGCTTCCTCATCGCGGCAATCGGCGGCGCGGTCGTGGGGCTCTTCAACAACTTCACCATTGGGCAGGGAGCTTCGATACCGCCGCTCGCCATCGCGTTCCTGGTCGGCTACGCGGTCGACGTCTTCTTCGCATTCCTGGAGGGACTGCTCAACGCGTTTACAAAGAAGATGGCGCCTGCCTCCGGTCAGTAGGGCGAAGGCGCGAAGTTAGCTGTGCCCCATGATGGCTCGCGGGCGATAGAGTTCCGTGAGCGACTTGAGTTCCGATGAGTCGAGCTTGATACCCAAAGCCGCGACCGCGTCTTCCAGTTGGCCGGGCTTGCTCGCGCCGATGATCGGGGCGGTGATACCGGGCTGTTGCAGTACCCAGGCCAGCGCGATCTGCGCGTTGTTCACGCCGCGGGCTTTCGCGACCTCACTGATACGGTCGACAATGGCGAAGTCGGTCGGGCTGTAATACTGGCGTCGTGAAAACTCGTCGGTTTTCGCGCGCACGGTTTCGCCGTAATCTTCTTTCGTGCGGTTGCCGGCGACAAATCCGCGGGCGAGAGGGCTGAAAGGAATAATGGCAATGCCTTCGGCGCGGCACAGCGGAAGCATCTCGCGCTCTTCTTCGCGGTAGACCAGATTGTAATAATCCTGCATGCTGACGAAGCGGGCGAGACCAAGCCTGTCCGACGTCATCAGCATCTTCACGAATTGCCACGCATACATGGCGGATGCGCCGATGTAACGTACCTTGCCGGCGCGCACCAGGTCGTTGAGGGCGGCCAGCGTTTCCTCGATCGGCGTCTCGTAGTCGAAACGGTGGATCTGGTAGAGGTCGACGTAGTCGGTCCGCAGGCGGCGGAGACTGGCGTCGATGGAGTTGAAGATGTGCTTACGGGAGAGTCCGCGATCGTTGGGATCGTCGCTCATCGGGTTGTAGACCTTGGTGGCGATGATGGTGCAGTCGCGCGGCGGTCCGAAGTCTTTCAGCGCATTCCCGAGGACCTCCTCGCTGGCGCCGACCGAGTACATGTCCGCCGAGTCGAAGAAGTTGATGCCCAGCTCAATGGCCCGGCGGATGAAGGGACGCGCTTCTTCGTCCGGCAGGACCCACGGGCGCCATTGGCGAGAGCCGTAGGTCATGGTGCCGAGGCAGAGGCGGGAGACTTTGAGACCGGTCGAGCCGAAGCGGGTGTACTGCATCGTTAATAGTGTAGTGGCGGGGTGCAGGTGCTGTTACGATGCACGCGGATGGCGCCTGACGAGAGTCTGGAGAAACCGCTCCTGCGGCGCTGGGTGGAGACGTGGCAGCGCGCGGGTGTGGAGTTGGCGGCCCTCCATCGCTCGCGTAGAGGCAAATCTCGCGGCAGCGATGCGCGAGGGAACAATCCACTGCGATACCGCGCGGCGATTGTCGAAAGAGCGGCGGACGTCGAAGAACATCACGATCCGCGTCTCGCTGGAGGATCAGGACCGTGCACGCCAGCTTTCAGGAAAACGGGTCTCGCCTATCAGACATACATGAAGATGCAGCTCCATGAGGCGCTCGACCGTGAAGAAAAGCGTGTCGCGTGACGCCACGGCAAGACTACTGGAGATACGGCTGCCGGGCACACATGAACGACATCGAATAAGCTGCACGCCGGTCTACTCCATAATCGGGAACCCAACGTAGTTCTCCGCGAGCGAGGTCATCGCGGCGCGCGATCCCGTGAGGTAATCGAGTTCGGCCAGTTGCCGGCGGCGATCAAACGCGTGTTCCGGACCGAAGCCGAAAACGTGCAGCATCGACGTCATCCACCATGAGAACCGCTGCGCTTTCCACACGCGGCGCAGACAAACGCCGGAGTAACGATCGAGCGCTGCGCCGCTGCCGGTCTTATAGAACTCCGCGATGGCCTGCGAGAGGACGTAAACATCCGCGGCTGCAAGATTGAGCCCCTTGGCCCCGGTGGGCGGGACGATATGGGCGGCATCGCCCGCGAGGAACAATCGTCCATAACGCATCGGCTCCACGACGAAGCTGCGCATGCCGGTGACGCCCTTCTGGATCACGGAGCCCATATTGGGCTTAAAACCGTCGCGGGTCGTGAGCCGGAGGTTCAGTTCTTCCCAGATCTTGTCGTCGGGCCACTTGCCGATGTCCTCATCCGGATCGCATTGCAGATAGAGGCGCGTGATCGTCGGGGAACGCATGCTGAAGAGGGCGAAGCCGCGTTCCGTCCAGGCGTAGACCAGCTCTTCGGACGCAGGCGCTGCCTCGGCGAGAATGCCCAGCCATCCGAACGGATAGTGGCGATCGAAGCGGGTGATCGCGCTATCCGGAATCGATGGCCGCGAGACGCCATGGAATCCGTCGCAGCCGGCGATGAAGTCGCAGGTCAACTCGTGTGACGCGCCGTTATGCCGATAGCGGACGCGCGGCCTTTGGGTATCGAAATCGTGCAATGTGAGGGCTTCGACTTCGTGCAGCAGCGGACTTCCGGTAGCATGCCGGGCGGCGTTGAGGTCCTTTTGAAGCTCGTTCTGGCCGTACACCGTGATCGCGCGGCCGCCGGTCAGCTCGGACATGTTGATGCGGTGCAAGGCCCCGCCGAAGCTGATGTTTATCCCGTGATGGACGAGTCCTTCACGCATCATCCGTTCGCCGAGGCCGGTTGCGTTCAGCAGATCGACTGTGCCTTGCTCCAGCACGCCTGCGCGCACCCGGTCGATGACGTATTCCTCGCTTCGGTCTTCGAGCACAACCGAGTCGATTCCGTTGAGGTGGAGAAGGTGCGCGAGAAGAAGTCCGGAGGGGCCACCGCCGATAATTGCGACCTGGGTTTGTGTTGAGCGCGCCTGCATGCGTTCCAAGTGTATAGGTGGGTGACCGAGGCCGTCGGAGCTTACGCTTGTGCGTGTTTTTTTTGCCTCGGCTATACTGACTTTTTCCATGCCAATTTTGGACGTCAACGAAATCCGCGAAATTCTGCCGCATCGCTACCCCTTTCTGCTGGTAGACCGCATTACCGAGCTCGAAGCCGAGCGGATCGTCGGGATCAAGAACGTGACCGTAAACGAGCCGTTTTTCATCGGGCACTTTCCGGATTTTCCCGTGATGCCCGGTGTGTTGATCGTCGAGGCGATGGCGCAGACAGCCGGTGTGTTGGTGCTCAAGAGTATTCCCGACCGGCACAACAAGCTCGTTCTGCTGGTGTCGGTGGATGGCGCGCGCTTCCGGCGGCCCGTAGTCCCCGGGGATCAGCTTCGTATCGAGATGGTCGTCATCAAGCAGAAGGGCTCGGTCGCCAGGATGGCAGGGAAAGCGACAGTGGATGGCAAGGTCGTCGCGGAAGCGGAAGTGATGTGCAAGCTGCAGGACAAGGCGCCGGCTGAGCCTCCCGCCGCCGAGTAATGGCGATTCATCCGACAGCGATCGTCGATCCGGCGGCGCGGATTCATGAGACGGCGGATATCGGGCCATACTGCATCGTCGGCGCGGAAGTCGAGATCGGCGCCCGCACGCGCCTGATGGCGAATCTCTTCGTCGAAGGCCCGTGCACCATCGGCGAAGACAATGTTTTCTTCCCGTTTTCGACGGTTGGGGTTGCTTCCCAGGATATGAAGTATCGAGGGGAATGGGCCGAGACGCGCATCGGCAGCCGCAACAGCGTCCGCGAATTTGTGACCATACATCGCGGTACACAGGGCGGGGGATTGCTGACCCAGATCGGCGATGACAATTTGCTCATGACTTACACGCACGTCGCGCACGATTGCGTGATCGGGAATCACGTGATCCTCGGGAACAGCGTCGGGCTGGCAGGCCACGTCATCATCGACGACTGGGCGGATGTGGCTCCCTTCAGCGGCGTCCATCAGTTCTGCCGCATCGGCAAGCACGCTTTCATCGGACCGTATAGCGTGATCAAGCAGGATGTGATGCCCTACTCGCTGACGAGCAACCAGCCGGAAGTGCAGGTGTTCGGCGCCAACAGCGTGGGTTTGCAGCGGCGCGGCTTTGCGAAGGAGTCGATCGAAGCGCTGCAGACCGCCTTCCGGTTGCTGACGCGCGCGGGACTGAACACGACCCAGGCGATCGAGCGCATTCATGCGGAAGTGGAGCGGTGCGCGGAGGTGGAAGAGTTGCTCGCGTTCATTGCATCGTCGCAGCGCGGTGTCGTTAAGGGATGAGCCCGCGGGCGCAGGCATCCGTTGTGGGCGTTAAGCAATGAAATACGGCATCATCGCCGGCAACGGACGGTTCCCGGTTATCGCGCTTGAAACGGCGCGCGCGCAGGGGGACGAGGCGATCGCGATCGCGATCAAGGAAGAAGCGTCGCCTGAAGTCGAAAGCACCGCCGCGCGCTGCCACTGGCTTTCACTCGGCGAATTGAGCCGGTTGATCGAAATCTGCAAGTCCGAAGGGATTACCCGGATTATGATGGCCGGCCAGGTGAAGCACGCGAAGATCTTCTCGTCCATTCGTCCGGACTGGCGGCTCGTGAAAGTGCTCGCGGGCCTGCTGCACAAGAACACGGATTCGCTGATCGGCGCGATCGCGAAGGTGCTCGCGGATGAAGGCATCGAGCTTGTCGATTCGACGCTGCTGTTGAAGCCGCTGCTGGCGCCCGCGGGGGCGATCTCGAAGAGGAAGCCGGATTCGGGCGAACAGCGCGACATCGATTACGGCCGGAAGATCGCGCATGCGCTGGCCAGTCTCGATCTCGGCCAGAGCGTCGCGATCGCCGACCGTGCCTGCGTCGCGCTGGAGGCGATGGAAGGCACCGACGCGATGCTGCGCCGGGCCGCGAGCCTGGTGGAAGGAAAGCGGCTCACGCTGGTGAAGGCCTCGTCGCGGCGGAGGCACCTGCTGTTTGACGTTCCGGTGATCGGGCCGGCGACGATCGATGTCATGGCCGAGACCGGTACTACGGCGCTTGCCGTCGATGCGGGGCGGACGCTGCTGCTCGACCGCGAAGAACTACTGGCGAAGGCGAATGGGGCGAAGATCGCCATTACAGGCATGGAAGCGCTTTCGGAGAAAACATGATTCGTGTCGCTGTCATCGGGGCGGGCTCGTTCGGAAAAAATCACGTTCGCGTCGTTCGCGAGAGCCCGCGGGCAGAGCTGAAATTCGTCGTCGACGCGAACCTCGAGCGGGCGCGGGAACACGCGGGAGAAGCGCAGGCGATCAGCGACTTCCGCGAAATCATTGGGCAAGTGGACGCGGCCATTGTTGCAGCCCCGACAGTCCACCACGCCGAAATCGGATGTGCATTGCTGGCCGCCGGCATCGATCTTCTCGTCGAAAAGCCGATCGCTTCCACTCTCGAAGCCGCGACTCAGCTTGTCGACGCGGCGTGTCGGCACGGCCGCATCCTGCAGGTCGGACACCTCGAACGCTTCAATCCCGCCGTCATCGAACTGGAGCGCATCGCGACGTTGCCGCTGTTTTTTGAAATCCATCGGATGAGCGTTTTCACGCTGCGCAGCCTCGATGTCGATGTGGTCCTCGACCTGATGATTCATGACCTCGATATCGTGCTGGCTCTTGCAAAGGGGAAGCTCGACGAGATCCGCGCGGCGGGTATTTCGGTGCTCTCGCCAAAGGTTGATATCGCGAACGTGCGGCTACAGTTTGACGATGGCTGCATCGCGAACCTGACGGCGAGCCGTGTTTCGACCGAGAAGGTCCGGAAGCTGCGCTTGTTCCAGCCGCGGCAATACATTTCCGTCGATTATGCCAGGCAGGCGGCCGCCGCGTTCACGGTTGGCGGGCCGGAAGGGATTGCGTTCGAGCAGTTGCCCATCGCTTCCGCCGAGCCCCTCAAGCTTCAGTTCGATGCCTTTGTGGATGCCGTCGAGACCCGCAAACCGCCGAAACTCGACGGCGCTACCGCGCGTAAAACACTGGAGATAGCTCTCGCCGTCCTTGATAAGATCAAGGAACACACGAGCATTGTCGAGAAAACTCTCGCTTCAGGATGGAAACCTTAGCGCGGCCGGAATTCGCCTCTCCAGACACGGAACCCGAACTCCATCTGCTGCTTGCCCGGGATACCGCGGGGGACCATCGCCGCTGGAAGAGGGCGGCGATTGGCTCGGCAATCTGGCACGTTTTCCTGTTGATCGTCGTGCTTCTGTTCCCGGCAAGCCCGGTGAAGGTTTATGAACACGCGCCGGTCATCAGGGTGACCCACCTCATCACGCCGACGGACATTACCCAAACGGCGCCGAACAAAGGCAAACTGAGCAAGGAACTCTCGGTGGAAGCGATTCCGCCGCGTCCCGTCGTCAGGACGCCAGCGCCCGCCCCTCCGAAGTTACAAACGACCGTGAAACAAACTCCCAGGCCCGCGCCCCTGCCCGCGCCGCCGCAGGTCGCCAAAGCGGAGCCCAAACCGGTGGTGGTCGAGCCTCCGAAGGTCGAATTGCCGAAGATCGAGCCGCCGAAGATCCAGTTGGAAGCCCCGCCTGTCGACTCGAACGTGCGAGGTAACGGACCGGCCCCTTCCGCACAGCCGCCGAAGCTGGCGATGGAGAATGTGGCGCCGCCTTCGCCGCCCTCGCGTGGCGCGGCAAACGGCAAGCCGGCTGGCGGCCTCCTGGTTCCCAATTCCTCTGTCGATTCGGCGATTCATGAGCTGTCGCGCCAAGGCGGCGCGGCCGGCGGGCGGCAAACAGTAGCAGAATCCGGAAACGACACGAGTAGTCTCGGACTGAACCTCCCTCCCTCGGCGGGACGGCCGCGGTCGAACCTCGAATTGCGCAGCGATCCGATGGGGGTCGATTTCCGGCCATACATGGTGCAAGTGCTGGCGGCGGTTCGCCGGAATTGGTTTGCGGTTTATCCGGAAGCCGCCCGATTGGGCCAACGTGGAGAGGTCGTACTGGAATTCGCGATCGCAAAACAAGGATTGGTCACGAAAGTCATCTTTGCGAGCGAATCCGGCGCCAAGGCCCTCGATCAATCGGCGGTCGCGGCGATCAGCGCGTCTAACCCCTTGCCACCGTTACCGTCCGACTTCAAGGGTGACCGAATTGTGCTGCGAATGACTTTCCAGTACAACATGCTCCGCTGAGCGGAGACGCGCGTTACCGGGAGAATTATCGCCATTTTGACTACGTGGTAATATGGAAATGTCTTTGCCCGCCTCTCAATTCGCGAGCGCGTTCTGGTTCATCTTTCATCCGCCGTGCAGGTGCGTGCCCGCCGCCGGCCCTTCAAACGGAGCGCAGTCCGGAAACGGTTAGCCGCGGGTTGAATGGCAACGTGCGCAACTCATCGAGCGCGCGTTGAGGAACGGAGATTTTGGGGAATCGCCAGCGGCGAAGCCCGCATCGAATTCATTCGTCAGGAGCATATTATGGCCGGCCGCGGACCACAGTCTTTCAAAAAGCGTCAAAAGGAACAGCAGCGCAAAGAAAGGCAGCAGGAAAAGGCGCAGCGTCGGGAAGAGCGCAAGAGTCAGCCCAAGAGCACTGAGGACGAGCTGGTCGTTCTCGATCGCCCGTATGTTCTCCCCGAGTTTCAGGACGAGCCGGATGAGGCGGCGGATGCCCCTTCCGCGTCAGCAGTTCACTAAGCCCGCGTTGACATGAACAAGAGGCTCGCGAGCGCGATGGGGGCGTATGCCGTCCTGATCGCTCTCGCGTTCGTCTTGCTCCATGGAAAACTTCTCTACGCAGTTCTGATCGTGTTTGGCGGACTCATCGCCAAGACCCTCATCGCCGCCCGCGCGGGCTGGTGAGTTTCAATTTGGAACGACGCACTCCCCGGAATGTTCTAAATTGAACCAAAAATGGGACTTAGCGTGTCTGCGGCCCCGTTCGGAGGCTTGTGAATGAATCACTTCGAAAAAAAGAAGAAAATGGCCTCGCCGATGCACTCTCTCCATGGCGCCCATGCCAGTGACCGCCACAATCCTTGCCGCCGATGTCGCACTCGCCGAGGTGAGTTCCGCCCGGAGGGATGAGCTCGTTCTGAAATATCTCCCGCTGGTTCGCGCCATTGCAATACGAGTCTATGAGAACCTGCCGGTGCACGTGGATGTGGACGATCTGGTGCATGCCGGAGTGATGGGCTTGTTCGACGCCGCCACGAAATACGACGCCGACAAACAGGTCAGCTTTCAGGGATACGCCAAACATCGGATTAAAGGCGCGATCCTCGATAGTCTGCGCGATTTGGACTGGGCCTCGCGCGACCTTCGGAAGCGCCACAAGCAGTTCGAAGCGGTCAGTCGTGAATTGACTGCCGCCCTCCAGCGTCCTCCAACGGAAGCCGAGATTGCGGAAAAGATGGGCATGGACGTGGCTCGGTGGCGTCTGGTCGCGATCGAACTCCGGATGGTCGGGCTGCTCTCCGCGTCTACCCGCAGCCAGGAAAGCGAGAACGATACAGCCCCGGAATATCCCGCGACGGATCAATTGAACCCCGACGTTCTGACGGGCCAACGCGAGCTTCGGTCAGTTCTCTCGACGGCGATGAAGACGTTGCCGGCGCGCTATCAGACCGTGATCGGGCTCTACTATCTGGCGGGCAAGACGATGCGCGAGATCGGAGACCGGATGGGGATCAATGAGAGCCGTGTCTCGCAAATCCACAAGGCCGCGCTGGACAAGATGGGGGTGAGTCTGCAGGCGGCGGGCATCCATTCGAGCGAGTGTCTCCTGTAACTCTTGGCCGCGTAACTACCCCGGCCGGAACCTTTTCCGCGCGTCAGCGTGCGCCGATCTGCGACTTGCAACCTGCGGTGATACACAAATCCCTCGCGGTCGCCAGTTCGCCCGCAGTGGATGTCCAATTCCGGGAATGCATGACTGCCTGCGCGAAAGCCTGCTCAAGCTGAAGATTCAGGTCGTTTGGATCGCCGCGGCTTTGCCACCATTCGTGCCAGTAGCGAAACGCCTCGAATATCGCGGGCTTGGACGCTGGTGACCCCGAGCGGGCCAGCGCATTTACAGCGTCGGCCTTCACCGGCACCGAGGGGTCCTGCAGCGCGTCGGTCGCGACCTTTTCCCAAGCCGGGCTCGTGTTGTAAACGGCTGTCTGGCCAATGACGCCGAGCCAGCAGCGGCCCATAGGATAACTGCGCTCCGCGAGCACTTGCCGGAACATCTTCTCGCCCGCGGCGGAATCGACTCGGAGGAAATACCCGAGCAGCGGCGGCTCGCAGACGGGCGCCACGATGTTCACGTTCGCGGTCACGCGCGATCGCGTTTCGACGTCGCGCTCCCTGTAGTAATTTTTCACGCCGTCGAGGATCGAGACGGTCGCATAGCGCGCGATCAACTCTTCCACCGGCCGGCCGCCATTCTTCCGGAGGTGATCGAGCAGCAGAGCATCCAGTTCCGGCAGCGTGGGGTCCGGCAGCATCGCGAGTGTGCGGTAGGGAAGGCGCGGCTCCGGCCGTTTCATTTCGTCGAGCAGCATGGCGCGCGTGCGGGCGGTATCGAGAGCGTAAAGACGCTCGACGGCGGCGGCCAGCAACTCGTTTTCGGGATAGCGCGGCTGCGGAGCCGTTTCGTAGATGTGCCGCAGAACCGGGATCATTTCAGGACACTCGATCGCTGCCCACCGTTCCTTCAATAAATCGAGTTGTTGCAAGCAAGGCAATTCGGGAAAGGCGGCAGCGATCTCCGATCTCAGCTTCGCGGGCACACCGGCTGGCGCAAGATCGTCGATCAGCGTTTTGAGGGAAATCGCTCTGGCCGCGCCCTGCTTGCGCTCGACGACGTCGGCCAGAGCGCTCTGCGGTTCCCTCAGCGTACTGTCGAGCGCCGCGAGCGTGCGCAGGAAAATATCCGGCACCGGAATATCAGGGGATGCGAGGAACTCCCGTAACGCCGCGACTGCTTCACGGGGATGGACGCTGGCGCGAAGTCCGTCGGCGAATACCTGCGCTGTTTGGATGTCCAAAGCGCCAAGTCCCCGCGCCATCTCGCGCACCGCGTCGGGGGTATCGAGAAACGCGATCTGGTTAGCCGCGCGCATACGGGCTTCAAAGGCCGCGGAGTCGGGCCGGCCTTCCATGAAGCGGAGCGTCGCCGTGTCGCGGACCAACTCGTCCCGCTGCCAGGCCGGATCGGCTGCGACGATGTCGATTGCGATCGCGTTCGAAACGGCCTCGGCATCCTGACGGGCGGGGCCTGCCGCGTGAAATATAGCCTGCACGCTGTAGTGGCCGGGACGTTCGAAGCGAACCCACTGGTTCAGATCGACATGAATCGTCACCGGCTGCGGCCCGACGCGGATTCCGCCAGGACCCGAATAGCCGATACCTCCATGAAGCCGGTATTCCCAAAGATCGCGCGTGCCTTCAGTGGGCGTCGCGGAAAACCGGTCGCGTCCCAAACCCAAAACGGTGCGGCCCTGGCTCGTGATCGAGAGCATCCAGCCGGGCTGACCTGGAGACTGCGAGTCCGGTGCGCCCGGCGCCTCGCACTTCAATTGCAGCGGAACGGCTTCGCCGATGCGGAATTGGCTGCGTCCGTCCTCCGTCTCGATCTGAATCGTGAACGTCTGGGCAGAAGCCGCGGCGGCGAGGAGCGCCGCAAGAATCGCAGGGTAGCAGCGCGCCACCATATGCACTAACGTACCGCAGCGCGGCGTTGGGCGTTAATCGCCCGAAAACCTGCGCGCCAGCGTCGATGCTGAGGGCGCCCACCATCCCTTCACCTGCGGCCAGTTGGTGCGCAACAGCGACAGTGTCAGCATCAACGCGATCGTGACAGCGACCACAAACACGGTCTGCCCGACAGTCAATTGGTTCTTGAGCATGCCGAACCAGCGCCCGTAGACCAGCTCGACGTGGACCCAGTAAATGAGCAGGCTGGTGAGCCCGAATTGACGCACCCAGCTCCAGTCCTGCGCCGTCGTCCGCAAATTCCACAGCCATGCGAACGCGATCATGATCATGATCGTGCCCAGCTTGATGAAAATCAGCGACGGGCCGTTCAGCCAGAAGTCCGAATTCGAATAAATCGAAAGCGATGTATTCGACATCGTCCACGCCACGAAGGCCGTCGTCACACCTCCCCATCCCAGCCATTGCATCGCTGCCGGCGCTTCGTCGGGCTTCAGCAGGCGAAGCACGCTGCCCGCGCTCATGCCGAATGCGACGAATGCGGCCCACGGGAAGAACCCGAAGAAGTTGTGGTCCGGAATAATGTAGTTCCGCACCAGAGCGGGAGTCCCGGACCAATCCAGCCCCGAGACGATCGGCGAGGCCGCCGCCACTGCAATCCCGAGAATCGCGCACAACCGGATGCGCTCCTGCGTGCGGAATACTGCCATGCCGGAGAAGACCAGCAAGGCCAGACCCATGCAGTTGAGAATGTCGACGCGCAGAATATCCGTCCATGAATTCAGGCTGAAGGAAAAGAGCCAGAGCTGAATGCGGAAAGCGAACGCGGCCGCGAACAGATAGCCCGAGCGTTTGATTGCCGCAAACCAGCGCTTGAGCGCCGGCGCGCCTTTCTTCTCCTGGCTGTCCATCAGGAACGCGAATGTTACGCCGAGCAGAAACAGGAAGATCGCGGGCGGCATCCCGCCGAGAAACTGCGAAGTCATATAGGGCCCGCCGCCGCGCAGATCGTCGCGCAGAAACGAATGGAAGACGTGGCCCTGCAACATCACCAGAGCCGCGAAACCGCGGACCCAGTCGAGATACAGAAGTCGCTGTGAAGCCGGCTTCATGACTGGAGCAATGCAATGGTAGTTCCAATGGGAACTACAACTGCGGGTGCTCTACTTTAACCCCTTTCGGCAGATTGAGTTTTAGGGCGCTATCTGAAATCGACGGATTAAACTTCACGTTCGAATATGTTACTAGCGTGAAATCGCCGGTTGACGAGGTGACAAAGCGCTGTTGCGCGGGCAAGCCGCTGGATTCGGAGATCCACAGCTCGGCCTTCTTGAGCCGCTGCAGCACTTCCTTCGATTTCGGGACGAGCTGGAGATGCCAGGTGTTTTCCGCGCCGATTTTTTCCGTCCCGGCGAGCGTCACATCGTAGCTTTCCTTGAGCGCGCCGCTCGACGCGCCGAAGCCGAGCAACAGGAACTCCTCGACGAGCGCCTTCTTCCCGGCGATGTTGTAGGCCTGCGCCGTTTTGATTTTCGGATAGTAGATCGTCGCTTCGGTGCTGTCGATCGAAACGGCCTTGGCGTCGGGCGCGGTGAAGTCGATCAGCATCCGGGTGTCGTGGTTTTTCTCGATCTTGACTTTGATGGTCCCGGAATCTTTCTCATCCGCGTTGACGATGGCGGTGTGGACGACGCGGTTAATATCCGCCGTCATCGTGTGAAATTGCTGCGAGGTCTTGTCGAGGCGCGCGAACGCGGCATCGAGAGACGCGGTTTGCGCCGCCAGAGGCAATACGAAGGCGAGCGCCAGCGCGAATCGGCCCATGCCCTTGTGATGCACCATCGCTTCCGTTGGGGTACGCATCACGGTTTGGCGAAGGCCATGTATCCCTTGAGCTCCTCTTCGGAATCGAGGACGGGCTCAATCCGCGTCAACTGCTGTGTTTTACCGGTGCGTGCCGTGAGGACCTTGCTGAGTTGTTCCATCCGCTGGCCTTCCGGGTACGACGTCACCAGTTCGGTATCGAGCCAGAACACCGATTCACCGTGGCTGGGCAGCGACGTAATCTGGCTGGCCCGGGGGATGCGGGGCTGGTCGCGAAACCACTGGCGGGGGGAGAAAAAGATAAAGGCGACGATGATCGCGCACATCACGTCGTATTGCCAGACGCCGCGCCGGTAGTCCCATAGAATGAACCGCTTGACTCCTGCGAGCACTGTCATTAGTTTAGCAGCGGCCCACCGCGCCCATCCCGGAGGGCACACGTCCGCCCGCCCGCACAGTGGCGGTCAGCTCTCCAACTCCATCAATGCGGCTGCGAACCCTGTCGCCCGCTTTGATGCGCGCCCCTTTGGGGCATCCGGTCGAAAGGATATCGCCGGGCTGCCAGGTAAAGAAATCGCTGTGAAAAGCCACCAGATCGAGCGGGCGCATTTTCATGTTCCGGACAAAATCGCGTGAGCAAATCTCGCCGTTATGCTCGGTGACGACTTCAAGGCTATCGATTTCCGGAACCTCGTCGGCCGTGACGATGACGGGGCCGAAACTGAAGAAGGTGTCGATGCTCTTGGCGCGCGTGAGATAGCGCGGATTTTTCCGCAGAACGTCGAGCGCCGTGAGGTCGAGCGTGGTGGTGAATCCGTAGACGGCTTCCCGCGCTCGCTCGGCCGGGACGAATCGGCACGCGCGGCCGACAATCACCGCCAGTTCGCCTTCGGCGTCGACATCGCTCGACACTTCCGGAGGCGGCAGAAGTATCTCGCCTCCCGGCTGGAACATGCACGACGCCGGCTTCATGAAACTGCCCGGCTCCTCCGGCTGCGCGGCATCGATATCCTCCGCGTGGGTCTTGTAGTTCAGGCCGATACACCAGATCTTTGGGGGCACCTCGTATGGAAGTCGCGGCGTGACATCGGCGAGCGGGATTGGCCGCACGCCTTCCGTCGGAATCTGCCGCACATCGTTGCGGATCAGTTGCAGCAGGCTGTTGGGCAGGTGCAGGTCGTGCTTCGTGTTGATTTCGAGTATCGGGGCGAGGCCCTCCGGAGTCAGCACGCCCGCGTGGTCCTTGCCGGCGTAGCGGAATGTCATCAATCGCATGAGCCGCCATCATACAATGTGAATAAATGAGTGCACCGATTGCGAGTGGTCCGGTCGATCTGTTTTCGCGGGTCGACAACGAGACCGTGGAACAGGCCGCTTTGCGCGCCGGCGTCATCACCACGACTCTCGACAGTGTCATCAACTGGGGCCGCAAGAATTCCATCTGGCCGATGGCCTTTGGACTGGCCTGTTGCGCGATCGAGATGATGTCGATGAGCGCCTCACGGTTCGATATCTCACGTTTCGGCGCGGAAGTGTTTCGTGGATCGCCGCGGCAAAGCGATCTCATGATCATTGCCGGGCGGGTGTCGAACAAGATGGCGCCGGTGATCCGCCACCTGTATCAGCAGATGCCCGAACCGCGCTGGGTCATCTCGATGGGGGCCTGCGCCACGTCGACGGGCGTTTTCAACAACTACGCGCTCATTCCGGTGAACCAGGTCATCCCCGTGGATGTTTTCGTGCCGGGATGCCCGCCGCGTCCGGAGCAGTTGATCCACGCCATCATGCTGCTGCAGCAGAAGATCGGCGCGTCGAGCGGCGCGTTCAAGCAGGCCCTGAATCTGGCCTGATGAAAATCCGCCCGATCGAATTCGCTCGATTAAATTCCGCACAATCGCGGAAAACTCGCCTGAAATAGTTTGACATCCTCCCCGCACTGATAGATAGTTGCGGGGAATGATGGCCGACGCAGTCCCAAAGCGCTTCGAAGAAGTAGCTGAAGACGAATTGTCAGTGCTTCGCGGCCCGCAGGCAACGCGTGACGCGACTGCGCCGCTCAGCGCGCTGTGCATTTCCGGCGGTGGCATCCGCAGCGCGACATTCGGTCTGAGAGTGGTGCAGGCGCTCGCCGCGGCAGGCGTGCTCAGCGAATTCGACTATCTCTCCACGGTTTCCGGAGGCGGCTACATCGGAAGCTGGCTGACGGCGTGGAAAGAGCGCGAGGGCGGTCTCGACAAAATTCGCGAGCAGCTGTGCTGCGCGAACCCCATGCCCGACGGTACGATCGATCCGATCGGGCATCTGAGGGAATACAACAACTATCTCTCGCCCCGCACAGGCGCCTTTTCCGCCGATGCGTGGACGCTCGGGGCGACTGTTGTCCGGAACATGGCTTTGAACTGGCTCGTGATCGTGCCGTTGTTGATGGTGGCACTCATAGCGCCTCGCCTGGTTCTTGCGCTCGGGCTGCTCAACGACACCCTGCGGACAAGCACAGGAACGGATCTGGCCGCGCGGTTTGGCGAATATCCCCGATTGGGAGTCGCCATCCTCAGTGGCCTGCTGCTTGCCATGGCCATCGTGAATACAATGCGCTATCTCCCGGGTGTGGGGCGCAAGGACCACTCCGAGCGCGATTTCCTGAATTATTGCCTGCTGCCGTTGGTTCTTGGCTCCATGAGCTTCATGACCTACGACGCCTGGTTCGACCCGTCGAGCGCCGACGGCGGGCCGCCCTTTCCGTTCTGGCAGATGCTGGCCTGGGTGATCGGCTGGTGCGCCGCCGCCTGGTTCGGATATTTGTTGTTATTCGTGAACGGAGTGAAGGCGCGACTGAGACTGCTTGCAGGTCCGTTAAGTCTCGGGATCGCGCTCCTCGGCCTTGGCATCGCGACCGGGATTTGGGTGCTGGTCACGACGGTCTACCAGCTTCCGCTCTGGTCTGTCTACATAACAGTCGGGCCGCCGCTGCTTCTGGTGGCGTTTATGGCGGCAGCAGGGATTTTCATCGGATTCACCAGTCGCTACCTTGTCGACGAGGACCGGGAGTGGCTGGCGCGCGGCTCCGCCTGGATATCGTTGTTCGTGACGGGATGGCTCTTCATCTGCGGGCTCGTGCTGATTGTCCCGAACTGGATCTTCTCTCTGGGGATCTGGTTCCGGGCGGACATCGCCGCCGCCGGTGGGATTGCCGGGTGGCTCTGTTCCGCCGCGGGATACGCGTCGAAGTCGATCCCTTCGGGCGGGCCGGATACCGACAAGAAGAAGTCGCCTGTGCGGGAGTTGATCGCCAAAGCCGCGGCGCCGGTGTTCGTTGTCGTATTTTTGGTTGCGCTCGCGGTGCTCACCAACTGGCTCCTGTCAGCGTTCGGTCTTGCGTCAGGCGACTGGACGAAACACGAGGACTTCCTCGACGGCACTTCGCCGTTGAGCATCGTTGAACTCGGCGCGGGGTTCATGGCTTTGGGCTGGCTCGCGGCGCGCTTCATCAATATCAACAAATTCTCGCTGCATGCGATGTACCACGCGCGGCTGATCCGCGCGTATCTGGGCGCGTCGAACGACCGAAAGCGCGCGAACCGGTTTATCGGCTTCGACGATACCGACAACCTCGTCATGGGCAAGCTGAATCCGCGTTTGAAGCCGTTTCACATCGTCAATATCACGCTGAACCTGGTCGGCGGCAAGAAGCTGGCCTGGCAGGAGCGCAAGGCCGAGTCCTTCACGGTGAGCCCACTCCATGCGGGCAGCGCACGCGTCGGTTATCGTCCGGCGCTTCAGTATGGAGGGCGCGAGGGAATCTCGCTCGGCACCGCGATTACCATCTCGGGTGCGGCGGCGAGCCCGAGTATGGGCTATCACTCGTCGGGCGTGATCGGATTCATCATGACGTTGTTCAATGCGCGGCTCGGGGCGTGGCTGGGGAATCCAGGAGTCGCGGGCGCCAAAACCTGGCGGCACGAAGGGCCGAAATCCGCCGTGAGCTCTCTCGTCAAAGAGGCGTTCGGAAGGACCGACGACGAGAGTTCCTACGTCTATTTGTCCGACGGCGGTCACTTCGAGAACCTTGGACTTTACGAAATGGTGGCGCGCGGCTGCCGCCAAATCGTGTTGCTCGATTCCGGCTGCGATGTGAACTTTATTTACGAAGATCTCGGCAATGCGCTGCGCAAGATCCGGATCGATCTGGGAATTCAGATCGATTTCGAGCCCCACTTTCAATCGCTCGTGGATACGAAGCGCCGCTGCGGCCTGGCGAAGATCCGTTACGCGGCGGCGGGTAAGGGACCGGACGGCGATCTGGTTTACATCAAGCCGCTCATTCTCGGGACCGAACCGCCTGACGTCGCGACTTACCACGCCTCGCACGGAGACTTCCCGCATCAGAGCACGAGCGATCAGTGGTACGACGAGTCGCAGACGGAAAGCTACCGGATGCTCGGGTTGTCGACGGTTCAGGAGATTTGTGAAGGCTGGCCGGGAACCAACGGGTTGAGCGGGTTTATTGACCACATCCGGAATACGTATCTGTCGCCAGGGCGGGCGCTGCGAGCGGTGCGCGGGTAGTGCAGGATTGTCTATGAACCTGCCGGTGCAATCGCCGGCAATTCCTTGCGCACGGCATCCAGCACACCATTCACGAAGTGCACCGACTCCTCACCGGAGAATCGCCGCGCCAGTTCCAGAGCTTCATCGATAATCACCGCGGCCGGTGTTTCCGTCCGCAGCATCTCATAGACCGCGATCCGCAGGATGTTACGGTCTACCACGGGCATGCGATCCAGACGCCAGTGTGCCGCGTGGCGCGTAATAAGATCATCCACGTTCGCCAATTCATCGAGAACGCCCCGCAGGAGCGTCTCGGCGAATTCGTCGGGACGCGGTTTTCCGACCGTGTCCTCACTGATGAGCAGGGAAGTGTAATAACCCCGCAAAATCTCCTCAAGCGGAGTGCGGCGAAGATCCCACTGGAAAAGAAGCTGGAGCGCTTGTTGCCGGGCGCGATGTCTCGCCATCAGGAGTTCTCCCGCAGTTTCTTGAGCAGGTTCGCCATTTCGATGGCAGTCATTGCCGCATCGAAGCCCTTGTTGCCGTCCTTGCCGCCGGCTCGATCCGTGGCTTGCTCCGCATTATCGGTGGTGAGGACCCCAAAAGCGATGGGCACGCCCGTCGCGGCGGCGGCGTCGGCGATACCCCGCGCGGCTTCTCCCGCCACGTAATCGAAATGAGGCGTGCCGCCGCGGATCACCGCGCCGAGGCAGATGATGGCGTCCGGCTTGTGGTGCGTCGCAAGCGTGCGGGCGGCAAGAGCAAGCTCCCACGCGCCGGGTACCCGCACAACTTCCACGTGGTTCTTCTTCGCGCCACACTGCTCGAGGGCGTGCACCGCGCCATTCAACAGCGGCTCTGTGACAAAGCTGTTGAAGCGGCTGACCACGATGCCGAAGCGAAAACCTGCCGCGGAGAGTCCGGTATCGAAGCTCTGGTTGGTGTGCTCGCTCATGTGTTTGCTGGCTAGCGCCCGGTGAATACAGCTTTGCGCTTTTCAAGGAACGCCCGGGTGCCTTCTTTCCGGTCCTGCGAAGCGGCAGTCAGCCCGAAAGCCACAGACTCAAACCGCAATCCGGATTGCAGATCACCGTTCAGTCCCGCATCGACGGCTTCCATGGTGAGCGAAACCGCCAGCGGACCATTTGCGATCACCTTGTAGGCCCACTGCTTCGCCGCTGGAAGCAGATTCTCTGGCGATGTCACTGCGTTCACGAGTCCAATACGATGCGCTTCCGCGGCGTCGATCGATTCGCCGGAGAGCAGCAGCTCCAGCGCACGTCCGCGTCCCACGAGCCTCGGCAGACGTTGTGTCGCGCCATACCCTGGCACGATACCGAGTTTCACTTCGGGCTGCCCGAGCTGCGCGTTATGAGAAGCGATACGGATGGTGCAGCACATCGCAAGCTCCAGTCCGCCGCCCAAAGCATAACCATTGATCGCCGCGATAGACGGCTTGCGCATGATCTCCAGTGTCCGGAAAATCTCCTGCCCGCGCCGCGACACCTGCTCCGCTTCGATCGCATCCAACGCCGCGATCTCGCCGATGTCCGCCCCGGCGACGAACGCTTTGTCACCCGCTCCTGTGAGAATGAGCGCTTTCACGGAGTCGTCCCCATGAGCCATCAAAAACGCTTCGCCGAGTTCGGAAATCACCGCCTGATTGAGCGCGTTTCGCTTCTCGGGCCGGTTGATGGCGATGAGGACAAGCCCATCCGCATCCGGCTCGAAAGAGAGGAACTCAAAGGACATATGGGATAATCAGGGATTCGGTTCGAAGCTCACCCCAATCTTACCGCATGGTCCCTGAGTTCATTAGGAATTTCTCTATAATTGCGCACATTGACCACGGTAAAAGCACGCTGGCCGACCGTCTTCTCGAAACCACCGGCGCACTCTCACAACGCGAAATGATGGCCCAGGTTCTCGATTCGATGGACCTCGAGCGCGAGCGCGGCATCACCATCAAAGCCCATGCCGTCCGGCTCGATTACAAAGCCGAAGACGGCAATTTATACCAGCTCAATTTAATCGACACCCCGGGGCACGTCGACTTCTCCTACGAAGTTTCGCGTAGCCTGCAGGCGTGCGAAGGGGCGCTGCTGGTGGTCGACGCGTCGCAGGGCGTCGAAGCCCAGACGCTCGCGAATACCTATCTCGCCCTGCACCACAATCTCGAAATTATTCCGGTCATCAACAAGATCGATCTGCCGTCCGCCGAGCCCGAGCGGATCCGGGAGCAGATCGAAGACATCATCGGACTGGATGCGAGCGATGCAGTCCTGTGCAGCGCCAAGCAGGGAATTGGAGTGCACGAGATTCTCGAAGCCGTCGTGAAGCGCGTGCCGCCGCCGAAGGGAGATCCGGATGCGCCATTGCGCGCGCTGATCTTCGATTCGTGGTTCGACCCTTATCGCGGCGTGATCATCCTGACCAGGATCGTCGACGGACGCATGACCATGGGCCAGAAGATTCGCCTTTGGTCCAACGGCGCGGAGTTCGAAGTCGAGGGTCTCGGATATCAGTCGCCTAAAGCAATCCCGCTGCAGGAGTTGGCGGCCGGCGAGGTCGGCTACCTCTTCGCCAATATCAAGAACGTCACCGACGCACGTATCGGCGACACGATTATGAGTGCAGTGAATCCGGCTGCGGAACCCCTCCCCGGCTTCGAAGAGATCAAGGCCATGGTGTTCGCGGGCCTGTACCCTGTGGAGTCGCACGAGCATGGCATGCTCCGTGACGCGCTGGAAAAGCTGCGCCTCAACGACAGCGCCATGAGCTTCGAGCCGGAGAACTCTGTTGCGCTGGGCTTCGGTTTCCGTTGCGGATTCCTCGGTCTTCTCCACCTCGAAATCGTGCAGGAGCGCCTCGAACGCGAGTTCAATATCGACCTCATCACGACCGCGCCCGGCGTCCGCTATCGCATCACGAACACGAAGGGCGAAGTCATTGAGGTCGATAATCCGACAAAGTTCCCCAATCCGTCGGAGATCCAGACGATCGAGGAACCCATCATCGACGCGACCGTGATCACGCGCGAGGAATACATCGGTGGCATTCTCGCGCTGATGGAGGACAAGCGCGGCGTCCAGAAAAAGTTTGAATACATCGGCTCGGGACGCGTCATGCTCGTCTACGAGATGCCGCTTAACGAAATCGTCCTCGATTTCTATGACCGGCTGAAGAGCGCGTCGCGCGGCTACGCATCTCTGGATTACCATCTGTCCGGATACCGCACCTCGCCGATGGTCAAGCTCGACGTGATGGTGGCGGGCGAACCGGTGGACGCGCTGTCGATGATCGTCCATCGCGATTTCGCCTACGAGCGCGGCAAAACGCTGATCGAGCGGATGCGCAAACTGATTCCCCGCCAGATGTTTGAGATTGCCCTGCAGGCCGCCATCGGGACGAAGATCATCGCGCGCGAGACCATCTCGGCGATGCGGAAGAACGTGCTCGCCAAGTGCTACGGCGGCGACATCAGCCGCAAACGCAAGCTTCTGGAAAAGCAGAAGGAAGGCAAGAAGCGGATGAAGCGCGTGGGGCGCGTGGAGATCCCGCAGGAAGCATTCCTCGCCGTGCTGAAGGTCGGAGACACCGGGCCCGAAGATTAAGCGCGTGGGGCGGCCAATTCTGGCCGCAGCCGCCTTTGGCCCAGGTGATGGAATTCGAACTGCCTCTGCGGGCGCTGTGCGATAGCGAGGTGGAATTTGTCGTCATTGGAGGCCTTTCCGCCGTATTGCACGGCGGGGCATATGTGACGTTCGATCTCGATGTCTGCTATACGCCAGGCGGCGCCAACGTGAAGCGTTTGGTCAAGGCCTTGGCCCCCTTTCATCCCCGGCCGCAGGGATTTCCCGCTGAGTTGCCATTTCTCTGGGACGAGGCGACGCTCCGCAACTCCACGGTGCTCACCCTGACAACTGATGCCAGCGATATCGACCTTCTCGCGGAAGTCGCGAGTATCGGTGACTGGGACAAGGTCAAGAGCCAGTCAGTCATGGTCGAAGCCTTTGGTCGCAAGTTCCAATTCTCGATCTGAAAAGCCTCATACAGGCGAAGCGCGCCGCCGGTCGCACCAAAGACCTCGTGGTCCTTCCTCAACTCGAAAGTCTCCTCGAAGCCAACGAGCCCTGACAAAAGTACCCTGCCTCCGATTGGCGAACAACGTGCCTGAGTACCTGCGAGCAGAGGCCAAACGGTCTCCTCGATTTTCGAGCGAAGGAGGGGCGCCAGACATGAGCATCACACGGAACGACGTCAAACGAGGCATTGACAGAGCCGCGTCCAATTTGAAGGCCGCTACTGACACGATCGCGGCAAAGGGCGACCAGGCAACGGCGAAGGCCAAAGAACTCGGTCGCGCCACGGGCGATCAAATGATCGCGCAGGGCAAAAAATTAAAGAACGCGAGCCGCTGAAAGGAGCCAATACATGTTGCTGTTGTTGATCATCATCCTTCTTCTCGTCGCCGGTGGCGGCGGCTATTACGGCTATGGCCGCTGGGGTTATGGCGGGGGAGCCGGTGTCGGTGTCGGGACCATCCTTCTGATCGTCCTGATTGCGTGGATGCTGGGCATATTCCACTAACTGCCCGTTTCTCTTCCAGTGAATATCCTCCGAACGTGCGGGCGATCAACACCCGCACGTTAAACTGAGGAGATCGATGATTCAGAACTCGATCCCCGAGGGTCTCACCTTCGATGATGTGCTCCTCTTACCCGCCCGCAGCGAAATCGTCCCGGCTGAGGCGGATACCCGTACAAGACTCACCCGCACCATCCCGCTGAAGGTTCCGATCGTCTCCAGCGCAATGGATACGGTGACGGAATCGCATCTTGCCATTGCGCTCGCCCAGCAAGGCGGCGTCGGATTCATCCACCGCAATATGTCGATCGACCGCCAGGCTGAGGAAGTCGATCGTGTCAAACGCAGTGAAAGCGGCATGATCGTAGACCCCATCACGATTGCGCCCGACAAGAAAATTTCGGATGCCCTCGCGCTCATGGAGCGCTATCGCATCTCCGGCGTGCCGGTGACGCAGGACGGCAAATTGGTCGGTATTTTGACCAATCGCGACCTGCGCTTCGAATCGCGTTTCGATCTGCCGATCGCCGACGTGATGACGAAGAATAATCTCATCACCGTTCCGGTGGGCACGACCCTTGACGAGGCCGAGGAAATCCTGCACAGGCACCGCGTGGAAAAACTGCTGGTGGTCGACGACCACTACATGTTGAAGGGCTTGATTACCGTCAAGGACATTCAGAAAAAGCTCAAGTATCCACACGCCGCCAAAGACGAGCAGGGCCGCCTGCGTGTCGGCGCGGCCATCGGCGCCACCGGTGATTTCCTCGAGCGCGCGCACGAACTGGTCAACCGGAAGGTCGACGTGCTCGCGATCGATACCGCCCATGCGCACAGCCTCCGGGTGGTCGAAGCCGCCCAAGCCATCAAGAAGGCGATCCCGGGCGTTCAGCTCATCGTCGGCAACGTCGGGACCTACGAAGGGGCATGCGAGCTGGTCGGCCTCGGCGTGGACGGGATCAAAGTCGGCATCGGGCCCGGCTCAATCTGCACCACGCGGATCGTATCGGGTGCGGGCGTGCCGCAGTTGACCGCGATTGCCGAATGCAGCAGGGCGACGGGCCCGGCCAACATTCCGCTGATCGCCGATGGCGGTATCAAGTACTCGGGCGATCTCACCAAAGCTCTCGCGGCCGGCGCCGATTGCGTGATGATCGGCAGTCTGCTGGCGGGCACCGATGAGAGCCCCGGCGAGACGATCCTTTATCAGGGGCGCACGTTCAAGAGCTACCGGGGCATGGGTTCTCTCGGTGCGATGGCTTCGGGAAACACTGACCGGTACGCCCTCGATCCAAACAACAAGCTTGTGCCGGAAGGCATTGAGGGCCGTGTCGCATCCAAGGGGCCTCTTGCCGATCTCGTTTATCAACTCGTCGGCGGCGTCAAGGCCGGCATGGGCTATTGCGGTTGCCGGACCATCCCGCAACTCCAGCAGGAGGCGCAGTTTGTCCGTGTTTCACCGGCTGGATGGAAGGAAAGCCACGTCCACGACGTGATCATTACCAAGGAAGCGCCGAACTACCGGATCGAATAGGGCAGCGAATCGTTGTATTCCGCGGCTTTCGTTGTTATACTCAATTTTCGCCTTTTGTTCGCATCTGTTTGGATTGCGCCACCGGACTTCGGCCGGGCGCTCAAAGGATTACCCGCATGATCGACGAAAAAGAACGAGCACGAGCACTGGAACAGACCCTCGGACAGATCGAAAAGCAGTTCGGCAAAGGCTCGATCCTGCGGCTCGGCGCCAAAGACGCGATCGTGCCGGTCTCGGTGATTTCGACCGGTTCCATTGCGCTTGATTCCGCGCTGGGCGCCGGCGGATTCCCCCGCGGGCGTATCTGTGAAATTTACGGCCCGGAATCATCGGGTAAAACCACCATCGCCCTGCAGGTCGTAGCGGAGTCGCAGAAGCGGGGAGGTATGGCGGCCTTCATCGATGTCGAACACGCGCTCGATCCGATCTACGCGAAAAAGCTCGGTGTGGATGTCGACAACCTGCTCGTCTCCCAGCCGGACTATGGTGAACAGGCGCTCGAAATTACCGCTGCACTCGTCGCGTCGGGATCGATCGATGTCCTGGTGGTGGACTCCGTCGCGGCCCTTGTTCCCAAGGCCGAACTCGATGGCGAAATGGGCGACTCACACGTCGGCCTGCAGGCTCGTCTGATGTCGCAGGCGCTCCGCAAACTCACGGGAATTGTTTCGAAGTCGAAGACCTGCCTGATTTTTATCAACCAGATCCGCGAGAAGATTGGCGTGATGTTCGGCAGTCCCGAAACGACGACGGGCGGGCGGGCGCTCAAGTTCTACTCGTCGGTCCGTCTCGACATCCGGCGCATCGCGGCTATCAAAGACGGCGAAGCGGTCGTCGGTAACCGCACAAAGATTAAGGTCGTGAAGAACAAGCTGGCATCGCCCTTCCGCGAGGCCGAATTCGACATTGTTTACGGGGAAGGCATCTCGCGCGAAGGCGAGATGATCGACCTCGGCGTCCAGCACAATATCGTCGAGAAGAGCGGCTCCTGGTTCAGCTACAAAACCGAGCGCATCGGCCAGGGGCGCGAGAATGCCCGTCAGTTCCTCAAGGACAATCCAGACATCCGCCAGAGCGTCGACACGGAGTTACGGAAGGCCCTCGGTCTGATCAAGCCCGAACCCGTAAATGGAGCGGCCGCAGGCGCTGCTGCCGGCCCTGTTCCAGCTCCCGCGCCTTCGGGCCCGAGATCCGCTCCCGCCATGGCGCCCCGCGGCCGATAAATCCAGCGGTGAATGTTTGCGCTGGCGATCTCGTCGTCGGCGTGCTGCTGTTGCAAAACAAAGGCCTCCACTGGCTTGGCCCGAGGCGCAGACGGCTGCTCACCTTATCCAGGCTGACCGGCGCTTTATGGGGGCCTCAGCTGCGCTTCTGGTCCAGACCGCCGGTGCCACATGTTCCCAACGAAATGGTTGGCATTTCAAGTGGCATTGGCGGTTTTTGGCCGCGGCCGGCCCAGTATGGATTCAAGCGCGCGAGAGCGATGCCCGCCGCCGCGCGTTACCATGAAGACGGGATTTACTCGTGGTCAAACACGATTCCCGGCCGGAAGCCGCACCCGGACTAACGACCAGACACGCCGCCTTCATCGAGCACGAGCGCGAGGAAGGCCATGTCTTTATCGAACAGCCCTACGAACTCTATTCCGAACCCAATCAGCAAGCCTGGAAAAGGCTGTTTACACGCCTGCGCCCGCGCTGGGACGTCTATGCCAACGATCACTTCCTCGCCGGCATCGAGGCCCTCCGGCTGGATCCGGCCCGCATCCCGCATCTTCGCGAAGTCAATCGTTTTCTCAAGCCGCTGACCGGCTTCGAGGCGAGAGCTGTCAGCGGCTACATTCCGGCGTTCCTGTTTTTCGACTGTCTCCGCAACCGGCAGTTCCCAACGACCATCACAATTCGCTCGTCGGACTCACTCGACTACCTGCCCGAGCCCGACATTTTTCATGATGTCGCCGGACACGTCCCGATGCACACCGATCGTGCATTCGCCGAAACGCTGGTCCGCTTCGGAGAATGTGCCCACACGGCTGTCGAAATCGCAGCCGGCATCCGGGGTGAAGAAGAGCGGCTGCACCGCCTCACCAGCATCGTGAAAGCGATGGCGCGCTTCTTCTGGTTCACCATCGAGTTTGGTCTCATGCAATCGGCGACGGGCCTTCGCGTCTACGGAAGCGGACTGCTCAGCTCCTTCGGCGAGATCGAACACGCCGTCGCGGCTCCGGATGTGCAGCGTTACCCTCTGCAGACCGAATGGGCGATTAACCAGGGGTTCGCGATCGACCGCTACCAGCCGCTGTTGTTCATCGTGCAGTCGTTCGATCACCTGTTCAGCGAGGTCGATACGCTGGAGAAATGGATGCGCGCCGGCAAACTCAACAATGTCGCGCCCGGTGAGCCGGAGATCGATGAGCGCGATCTGAAGAGCTTCCTGCGCGTTATTTCGTGACGCTGACCCGGAACAAATCGCGCGATTCGCCGACACGCTTCACTCCATAGCCGCGAAAGCGCTCTTCGATGCCCGGTTTCAAAGCGGTCCAGGTCTCCTCGGTGTTGGGAGCAAGCAGGCGATCGTTCACAGCCACTTCGATGGCGTCGCGATTGAACTTCAGCTTGCCGCGAAAAACATCCTCAGCTTCGAGCCGGGCGCAAGCAGCGAGCGCCGCTTGGTGGGCTTGCTGCAGCCGCGATTGAAATGTCCCGTGGAGTGTGGACTTCCGGTTATACAGCAGTCCCAGCCGGTTTTCGCGATTGTCCAGACTGTAATTTGCCTCGTGCCCGATCAGCATCACGCCCGGCCCGGAGGGGACGTGCTGATAATCGGCCACGTCGATCATCATCTCGGGAAGAACATTGTCTTTGATCCATCGATGGAAGACCTTGACTGCCTCGTCGAGTTCGACGGTCGCCCCGTCCGCAATGAAAATTTTTACGTTAATGTGTTGCACTGCGTCAGCGCTCACCTTCACGCCGTGACCTTTGCCGGCGTGGCCGTCATACGCGCGTGGCAGCTATAGCAGGCTTCGATAAACAACTGCGCTTCTTCGATCAACTGGTGTGCCGTCTCCGTAGTGCGTTTTGTGCCCGCCTCTTCATGGGCTTTGAAGAAATCCTGCGCGAACTTGCCGCGCACAAACGGATCGAAGAAAATCTCCGTATCGAAAAACTGGGTCCGGAACTCGTCGACGATCTTGTCAGGATCTTCGGGCGCGATCAGGAACTTGAACTTGAGCAGCGCCTGCGCGCCGTGCAGCATCGCCTCGTAGGCCATTTTCGACGCCTTCTCGATGTTCCCGGCGTCAAGCTGCAACTGGGCCTCGAATGCTTCGCGCTCGCAGGCCACCAGCTCGAACTCGATCGGGAAAACGACCTCTCCGGCGCACTCGCCGACCCCGATATCCCCGAGCGAGAACTCGCGCGGATCGCCCCAGTCGCTGTAATACGACGGATCCTCGTCGTGTGCCGGGACGTTGCTGAACTCGTCCAGCATCTTCTTGCACTCGGCCTTGCCGATACGCTTAATGAACGACTGGAACGTCTCGCCCGGCTGCCGCTCGTCGCGATACCGGCCGGTGATGCGGTCGACCGTCTCGGGAATCTTCTTCGATGGCACGGCTCCGATCGCGAGCCCATAAGCGCCGGCGTTGTTCGTCCACTCGCCGCCCAGCAGCACCTGGAAATGCGGCACGGTATAGCCATTCTTGTTGCGGCTCACACCGTAGAAACCGAGATCGGCGACATGGTGCTGTCCGCAGGAATTGAAGCAGCCGCTGATTTTGATCCTCAGTCCGCCGATCGCTTCATCGAGTTCGGCATTCTTCGTTGCGAGGCGCATCCGCAATTCGCCTGCGAGTCCGCGTGAAGCCGCAATGCCGAGCTTGCAGGTATCGGTGCCGGGGCAGGACGCCACGTCCACAATCGTCCCTGCCACCGGCGTGGCGAGATCGACTGCCTTGAGTTCTTTGTACAGCGCCGGCAGATCGCCCTCACTGACCCAGCGCAGCACGAGATTCTGCTCGACCGTGCTGCGGATCGTCTCTTTCACATAGCTGCGGGCAAGGTCCGCAACGGCGCGGAGTTGTGTGGACGTAATGTCTCCCAGTGGCAGCGCGATCGTCACGGTCGCATATCCTTCCTGCCTCTGCCGATAGACGTTGTTCGTGTGCCACTTATCGAAGCCTTCCGGCTTTACAGCGCCGATCTGCAAAAGCGCAGCCGGTTTCAATGCCTCTTCTTTGTAGTGCGGCACGTCTTTCAGATAATCCGTCCACCGCGGGTCGTGGGGCAGAATCTCCCGTTCGGCTTTGACCAGCTTTTTGAATTCCTCGATTCCGAGCTTGCTGACAAGGAACTTCAGCCGCGCCGTGTTCCGGTTCTTCTTCTCGCCGAGCCGCGCGAAGACACGCGCGATCGCCTGGGCGATGGGAAGAATTTCCTCTTCCGGAACAAACTCGTCATACAGCCGCGCCTGCTGGGGCACGGGACCGAGCCCGCCGCCCACCCAAAGCTCGAAGCCGCGCTTTGTCTTGCCATCGATTTCACGCGTGGCCGCGATGGCCCCGAAATCGTGCAGCCGGACCAGCCCACAGGCATTCTCCTTGCACCCCGAAAACGCGATCTTGAACTTGCGGCCGAACGATTGCGCGTCCGGGTGCCCCAGCATGAAATACGTGATCGCCTTCGCATAAGGCGTGACGTCGAACGTCTGTTCGCGGCAAACGCCGGCAATCGGGCAGGCTGTCACATTCCGGACGGAATTCCCGCAAGCCTCGCGCGTCGTAATTCCTACCGCCGCCAGCCGCCGCATCAGCGCCGGCGTGTCCTCGATGTGAACGTAATGTAACTGCACGTCCTGCCGCGTCGTGATATGCGCGATGCTGTCGGAGTACTCTTCCGCGAGATCGGCGAGAGTCTCGAGTTGGGTCGCGTTCAATCCGCCGAAAGGGATCTTGATGCGCTGCATGCCCGGCGCATCCCACATCGTGTTGGGGCCTTTTGTATTCGTCGAGGGATAATTCAGAGTCCGGGTGGCTGTCCCGTCGGACCGCTGGCCGTTGTCATAACGCTGGCCATAGGCCCCCCGCCGGAGCCGTGTTTCAGCGAAGATGCGGTCCTCGATTTTGCCCTGTTTCTTGAGGGCGATTTCGTGCTCGAATACATCGAGCTCCGCCGCCAGGTGATCGGGGATACGATCGCCTAACTCTGCCTTCCACTGTGTGTTACTGGCCTTCATGGTGCAATTACCCCTTAGTATATCGGAATGGTCAGATTCGATTATAGCGAACGCGTGTTTTGCTATAGTCTAGCGAACTTGCCGGTGAGCGCTGACGTGTTGACTCCAGTGCATGAGCTGCGGAGGGTCATGCGCAGCCTGCCGGAATCAGCCGGAGCTCAAGCCACCATTTCGGGTTCTTCAGCTTCGGCGGTTTCGACGCGGGCGGGGGCCGGCGGCTGCCGTTTCATCCACGGTCCGAGCTTCTGGCCGTAGGCGCGCTTGATTGCCGGAAGCGCCTGTTCGGCCGCCGCGATACCGCGCTGGATGAGTTCATCCGAGCGATAATATTCGACCCAGGTGAAGTCGGACAGCTCGGGGTTGATCAGCACGTCGGCCGAAATCGCTTTGAAGTTTCCGAGCTCATACTGCAGGGTCTGCATCGCGTTCATGATGATGTCGAACATGTTCGGCAGCCCCGAACTATCCTCAATCCACGTCAGCGGATTGAACCAGCTCATCATGCGGATCGCGTGGGATACCGCGTTCTCGACTCCCTTCTTGAGCGGCGGAACGACGTTGACGGCGATGCAGAGGTCCGCACCCATCATGTTGACGATTTCCGCGGGGACGGGATCGGAGACGCCACCATCCACCAGCACACGATCGCCGAGGGTGACTGGCGCGAAGACCATGGGCACGGAAGCGCTGGCGCGGAACGCGTCGACCAGGCTGCCGGTGCCGATCGCCACGCGCTCGCCGCTCTCGACGTCGGTGGCGACGGTCCTGCAGGGCATCGCGAGATCTTCAAAGGTGGTTTTGGTTCCCAGCAACGGACGGAAGATTTCAACGAACCGCCGCCCCGCCATGAGGCCCGGCTTGGTGAGCGTGAGATCGACCGGCATGAGCGCGTTCTGTCTGCGCCCAAGCTTGTAGGCCATTTCGATCATTTCGTCGACCGTGATGCCCGCGGCATAACCGACACCGATGATCGATCCCTGGGAGCAGCCGGCGATGATGTCGATCGGGATGCCATTGCGCTCGAGCACCTTGAGCACGCCAAGGTGAGCGATTCCGAAGGCGGCGCCGCCGCCCAGCGCGATGCCGACTGAAGCACCCAGAATCTTGCGCGCGAGGCGCTGGACAGGCAGCACCGAATGAGCGCGCGGGTGCGCCCGGGCATAACCCACCGACGAGCCGTGCGAGAAGCCCGGATCGTGAGGGATTACAAACGGCTCGCAGTGGTTCAGCGAGATCGGATGCGAACTGCGGTTAAAGAGATTGACGACTTCGAAGCGCCGGACCTTGCTCGGGGCCTCGTCCGCGTTCGACTTCGTCGAAGGTGGTGTCGGCACATCGACGATGTCGATATAAACGTCGGAGAACAACGGAACGCTTTCCATCAACCCGCCGATGTCGGTATTCAAATCGAACACCATGAACGGGAAGCGGCTGCTCAGATTCGAGATCAGGTTCGAAGCGCGCTCGGCGTAGAACGGGACCGGGAGATCGGTCCGCGCCGGGACTTCCAGAACCGAGGCGCCGCCAATGTCAGTCAGCAGAACTTCGTTGACGCTCTCCTCTGTGGGCTGGGATTCATCCCCCAATAGCTCGCCGACAATGCCTTCGGCGGCGATGGCGCTCATGCGAACGGTGACGAGCAGAACATCCTGCCCGGTGAGTTGGTGAAGGTAATCGGCGAGGCAGGAGGCGACAAGGCTTTTCCCTTTGAGTCCGGGCCGCGAACCCACCGTGATGGTGAGGGTCGAGCCGCGCGTGACTTCCCCTTTGTTCGCGCTCGCGAGACGCTTGCACAGAATGCGAGTAAAGTATTCGAGAGCCTTCGGGTTCTTCAGAAACAGCGTATTGAAGGCCGCGCGGTCGAGCGACATCAGCCGCGCGCGGCGGCTCGCGGCTACAGTGGCAGTGCGCTTTCCGCCCTGCAGCAGGGCCATTTCGCCGAAAAAATCGCCGCGCTTCAGAATCGCGATGAGATTCTGATCGTGCTCACCGGTGAGGACGTCGAGCTCGCCGTCGAGCACGACATAAAAGGTGTTGCCTTCCTCGCCCTGACGGCAGATGATATCGCCCTTCTGATGGATCTCCTCAATGAACAGCTCCTGCACGGCAGCCAGTTCGGATCGGCCAAGAAAACTGAAGATGGGGATGGTCGCAAGTAAGTCGTGCCAGTCTGCCATGAATCGCTCGTCGGTATACTACCCAGGTCGTCGGGACCCGATCATCGATTTTCGCACGTGCGCGGACCCGCGGGGGAGTACTTTTTAGCACTCTCAAACGCCACCGCGCCTGAGCATCCATTTCGAGGGGGAATGCTACAATTTCCACGTCCCCGTTGACCCGCGTTTCAGCGCCGCAGTTGGCCGGCGGACGCGCGCTGGTTCAGGAAAAATAGAGGCGGATTGATATGAAAGATAAATACTATCGCGAAAATGAATGGTGGGTCAGCCCGTATAATTTCCTGCCCGAAGTCCGGAGCACCTATGAGCTGCCTGCCAGGGTCGCCATCCACGATGCAACCCTGCGCGACGGCGAGCAGACTCCCGGCATCGTCTTCAGCATCGCCGACAAGATTGCGATTGCGGAAAAGCTGGACGAGGTCGGCATCGACCGCATCGAGGCCGGCATGCCGGCGGTGTCGGAGCAGGATTTCGACGCCATCAAGCAGATTTCGAAGCTGGGCCTGAAGGCGAAGATTTACACGTTCGCGCGCGCTATCAACACCGATATCGACAAAGCGATCGAGTGCGGATGCCACGGCGTCATCATTGAAGTCCCGATCGGCTATCCGAAGCTTAAATACCAGTTCAAGTGGACATGGGAGGATGTGCTGAAAAAGAGCGTGGGCGTGATCAACTACGCCAAGTCACGCGGTCTGCACGTCGTCTATTTCCCCTACGACACCACCCGCGCCCGTGAGGAAGACCTGCGGAATCTGCTCACCCGGATCGTGCAGGATTCCAATCCGGACTCCGTCGGCGTCGTCGACACGATGGGCTGCATTCTTCCGGAGGCGATGAAGTATATGGTTCGCCTCGTGAAGTCGTTGACAAAGCTGCCGGTCGAAGTGCATACGCACAACGATTTCGGGATGGCGGTCGCGACCGAGCTGGCCGGGGTGGAAGCAGGCGCCGAGTGCGTTCACAGTTGCTCCAATGGTCTGGGCGAGAGGACCGGCAACGCGGCGCTCGAAGAGCTTGTCGTGGCGCTCCATGTCCTCTATGGCTACGACACGCATTACAAGCTGGCAAAGCTGCCTGAACTGGGCGAACTGGTCAGCCGCATCAGCCGGTTTGACACGGCCGTGAACAAGCCGATTCTGGGCGACCGGAACTTCACCCGGGAATCCGGCATTGGAGTCGACCTGGTGGTGAAAGAGCCGCTCGCGATGTTTGGGACGCACCCCGCGCTCACTGGACGCAAGGGCGAAGTCGTGCTGGGCAAGAAAAGCGGTAAGGCGTCTATTACTTACAACCTGGAGCGGATGGGGATCAACGGAACCGACGACGACACCGTTGCCGAAATGCTAAGTCAGGTTAAGGCCAAAGGAATCGAGAAGCGTGGCCTGGTGACGCCGGATGAATTCAAGGTGATCGTCGATAACGTAATGGCGGTCCGGAAGTAATGTGCGGCGCCGGCGGCCGAAGCCGCCGGTGTTTTGCAGCAGGAAAAGACCCGGCGGCTTCGACCGCCGGCGCTACGCCGAATACCTGAGCGAATCCTGGAACGGCGTACTGGTCGCGTACTTTTGAGGTAGCAGCTAAAGCGCGCCTTCGCCGACTTCGCCGTTGCGAATACGCACGGCATTATCGATAGTCGAGACGAATATCTTGCCGTCGCCGATCTTCCCGGTCTTCGCGGCGTCGGCAATCACGTTGACGACCCGTTCGAGCTGCGCATCCACAACAACCAGCTCCAGCTTGATCTTCGGCCTCACGTCGACCTTGTACTCAGCGCCGCGGTAAGTCTCCGTATGGCCCTTCTGCCGGCCGTGCCCATGGACCTCGGAGATCGTGATACCGTCGACTCCCGCCGAGACCAGCGCATCCTTCACTTCGTCCAGCTTGTGCGGCTGGATGATTGCTTCAATCTTTTTCATAAGGCTCCCTGATTACCGCGATTCTGTAACGTTGAGAAGACGAGCGCGCCGACTTGTGACCGGCGCCCGCGCGCCCACCGGTTTAACGCGTCGCTTCACCCAGTTTGATATGCGATGGCACCGCGGACCCCAGACCACTCGAGGAACCATGAATGGTCATTGCCGCCGGACTGGCGACCGATGAAATCACGTACTCCGGATAGGCCGAAATACCGTGTTCGTGCAGGTCGAGACCCTCGCGCTCGCCTTCTTCCGAGACGCGGAGGATTCCCATCGCGTTGACCGCGTACATCAGAACCAGGCCGGCCGCCAGAGTGGACAGGGTAATAATCAGACTCCCAATGGCCTGAGCGGTGAGCACCTGGAATCCGCCGCCGTAGAACAGACCCTTGAGCGGCATCGTGTTGTCCGGGGCAAAATTGCCGGTGGCGCCGAATTCCCCGCTTGCGAAGAGACCCAGCGAAAGCGTGCCCCAGATTCCGCACATACCGTGCACCGGGACAGCGCCGATCGGATCGTCAAGCCGCAACCATTCCAGCAGCTCGACACCATAAACCACGATCGCGCCCGCAACTCCACCGAGGATGATCGAACCCAGCGGACTCACCCAATAGCAGGGGCAGGTAATGGCGACGAGGCCGGCGAGGAAGCCGTTAACGGTAAAGCTGAGATCCCATTTCTTACTCATGCGGTAGGCGACGAACATCGCGATCAGACCGCCGGCGCAAGCCGCTAGAGTCGTATTGGCGGCGACTCGGCCGATGCCGACGAAATCCATGGCTGAGAGCGTTGAGCCCGGGTTGAAGCCATACCAGCCGAACCACAGAATCAGACCGCCGGATGCCGCGATGGTGAGATCGTGCGGCAGCATGGGCCCTCCGCCGTCGCGTTTGAACTTGCGGCCGAGACGCGGACCGAGAACGAGACACCCGGCGAGCGCGACCATACCGCCGATCGTGTGGACCACGGTCGATCCGGCGAAGTCATGGAAACTGGTGCCGACCCAGGGCAGGAAGTTGTTGGCGCTGCCCATCGTCGCGAGAAAGCCGTCGGGACCCCACGCCCAATGGCCGATTATCGGATAGATGAAACCCGAGACCCCGAAGCTGTAGACGAGATCGCCAATCCAGCCGGTGCGGCCAATCATGGCGCCCGAGGTGATGGTCGAGCAGGTATCGGCGAAGGCAAATTGGAACAGCCAGAAGGCGAGGAACGCGACACCGGTGCTCTCATATGTCGCCGGGGCGCCTTGCAGGAAAAACCAATTCAGCCCGATAAAGCCGTTGCCATGACTGAACATGAACGAGAAGCCCCAGGCATAGAACAGCAGCCCGCAAAGGCATGTATCGACGATGCACTCCATCAGCACATTCACCGTCTCGCGGGACCGGCAGAAACCGGCTTCGAGCATCGTGAAGCCGACCTGCATACCGAACACGAGAAAGGCGGCGAGCAGAACCCACACTGTGTTGATGGGATTGACGATGTCGTTACCCTTGAGCACAGGGTCCGCGGCGCGGGCGCTGAGTCCCAGCAGATCGGGGTTGAAGAAAGCCATTGCGACGAGTAAAAGCGCGAGGGCGGCCCCTTTTCCGGTAAGGAGCAGAGTGCCATATCTACGCCACTCCGGATCGCGTAGTCGCGTTTTGAGACGGGACAGCTTCTGCGAGAAAGACGGTTTTCGGTTCATTATGTCCTTGGCTCCTTACGGAAGTCTCCGGATCGCGACTGAAGTCCAGCCCACACGACGAGCGCGCGAATCATAAGCTGCACTGAATCGCTCGCTGCTGCTTTATCAGTTACCCGGAAATTGCAGTCTATCGGCAACGGGCAGAAAGTGTCCAATCGATAATTTGAATTAGATACCCAGAATTTTCCAATAGGAGCCCGAGGGCAGAATCTTGATTCGCGTAAGATACCTGGTGATGGACCAAAGGATAGATTGGTCTTTTATTTATAGGCGCGCGCGAAGCACTGGGGGCTGGCCGGCAGCAGACAACTATTTCCCATCCATGAATGGCGGGGAGACTGCAAGGCAGTTTAAAACTGCGTTATCGGGTTCGATACGCGCCGGGGCGGCACTTCAGATGGCCCAATCGCAGGGTCGAATTATATTGAATCAAATGAGATCGCCGGTGCCGCCGGAATGGTGAAGAAGAATGTCGACCCCTGCCCCGGTACGGACTCGGCCCAAATCCGGCCTCCCGACCGTTCTACGATCCGCTTACACGTGGCAAGCCCTATGCCGCTGCCCTTGACGTTCTTGCCATGGAGCCGCTTGAAAGGCTCGAAGATGCCAGACGCGTGCACCGCTTCGAACCCCTGGCCGTTATCCGCAACGGAAATGCGCCAGTCGCTTCCCTCCTGCACCGCTTCAATACGAATGTGAGGAGTTTCGTCGCGACGATACTTCAGCGCGTTTCCGATGAGATTCTGGAACACCATCACCATCTGCGTGCGATCGCTCCGCACCTCGGGCAGGGCCCCGATGCTAATGCTTGCACCGTTGTATTCAATGTGGTGTGCCAGGTTGGCGAGCGCAAGCCGTAGCGGATCCTCGAGAGAAATCAAGCTGAGCTGCTGCGGAGCATTTCCCATTTCCGAAAAGGTCAGAATGCCATCCATCAGCGCGTCCAGCCGTTCCAAGCTCGCGATCGAAGTCCGCAGCATCTCCCGTTCCTGCTCATCCAATTTTTCTGCTGCACGGCGGGCGAGAAGTTGAGAAAAATTCAGAGCTGAGTTCAATGGTGAGCGCAGGTCGTGAGCCGCGGTGTACGCGAAACGCTGCAAACTCTCATTTGATTGCACCAGTTCTTCATGGATTCGCTTGCGGTCAGTGACGTCCTCGATCGCGACCAGCACCAGAGGTGAATCGTCTTCTTTCGTCCACAGCTTCCGGGCGTTGACCAACATCACACGGCGGCCCAACTCCGGGAAATCGTGCGTGACTTCGAAATCCTGAAAACTCTTGTTGTACTTAATCACACCTTCCAGTAATATGCGAAGCGCGGGAATATCCCATTGTCCGTTTCCAATGTTGTAAATGAATTGCCCTTCGGTATCATGGCGAGACGCTCCGAACGCGCGATAGAAGGCGCGGCTGGCCGTCCGGATATGCAACGTGCCGTCGACTACGAGCATCGGCCCATGAACCGTATCGACGATGCTCTGCGCGTACGCCAATGCTTGACGCAATGTAGCAACGGTGTCCACGTCCCTCTGCCCGGTATCGCCAGCGGCGCCGACCTGAACGTTCAGGTCTGTCACTCGCCCCAGAAATGCATGGCCGCCCTCGGACTCTCGTTTCATAGGAGTTCAGTGTTCCGTTACGGACCCAGGATTGCACACAACAGATCGTGCATCGTTGGAGAGGACTGCCGAATGCGAACGTCTCCGCTCTAAGACGCACGGCACGCGCTGACTGTCATCGCCTCTCGGTTCAGGCGCTCTACAGGACGTCGGAAATACCGGAAGATGGATATGAGGGCGAAGCAGCGGGCGCTTAATCAAGGAGTCACGCTGCGACAAACGCGTCTGGTGGCGGGCGAATTCCGGCCTTGCGGGGCTCGGGCTTTTGTGTTGATGCACTACTCCGCGATAGCGCGGTGTGATTTGCTCTTTCCGACGACCGGCGCGAGTCTCATCGGGTACCGTGCCAAAAGAAACCTCTGGACCTTCTCCCGCTGCGGCGCGGAAACCAGGCGTACCCACCGGGTAAGTCCTGTGAACTCATCGTATTCGGCCATTATGTAGCTACTGTCGTTACTTACAATGATGCGTCCGGGGTTTCCATGCCGAAATGAAAAGTGCTGATCCGGCTGTTGTGTTGCCATGGTCTATCGTATCATTGTTACAACCTTAGTCGGTACGTATAACTTACTTTACGAAACGATGCCTGTCATTATTCGCAGCGACGTGCAGGAAATAGAGAGGGCTTCGTTGACCGAGGGGAGCGACCCAGCACGCCCGTTGTTAGCTTCATCAACCTTCTGGTCCGCGGGAGCGAAACTCCAGGAAAGTTTGAAATCCGCAGCCCGCTGTGCTTGCAAGCGATATGGCGGCGGGAATTCACCGCACTCCAGGTCTTCTCTGGTAGCGTCGTGACTGAAGATACAAATTCATACCGAACACTGTTTGACATCATGCGGCCGCTGAGCCGTGATCAGCCAGACTTATTAATTAGCCAGCACTCGAGGAGAACACCGGTATGCGCCTTGCCACTTTGACTAACTTGAAGCAGACATGCGACGCTTCCTATGCCGCATTCGCGACTGAATCAGCGAAAACGCATAGTTTGCTGGCTGAGGTGGAACTACCGATCTCGAAAGTCTTGCGCGGCTCGCTTCTGCAGCAGTTGCAAGTGGAGCATGAGGCAGAGGGGCGTTATCGCTCGGCTCGGCAAACACTCCTCCAGTTCGTGCAAGAGCATTACCGCCGTCCTGAGTAAATACCGGGCCTGTGCAGGCGATCCAAAGAAAGGGCGTTTCTTGCGAATTCATTTGGTTAATCCGAGCGATACGGCATTCGGTACGGCTGTAATCACTCCCCGCTGGCTGTTTGTTCTGGCTGCCGCGACGCCGTCCCGATTCGGCGACCCAATTCTGTGTGACGAAACGGTGGAAGCACTGGATCCGGCCGTCATCAATGCCGGGGATATTGTTGGCATCGGGATCCACACCGGCAATGCCCTGCGGGGCTACCAGATCGGGCAGTTGGCGCATGCCCGCGGCGCGATTGTCATTTTCGGTGGGATCCACGCGACCCTGTATCCCGAGGAAGTTTTCGAGCGCGGAGCGGCGAATTGCGTGGTGCGAGGCGACGGTGACGTTGTATGGGGGCAAGCCCTCTCCGACCACACCAAAGGTCCATTACAGCGCATTTATGAGGGCGGTCGTGTGGAATCGGGTCGATTCAAGACGGCCCGTTGGGACCTGCTTCGGCCAGAGCATTACATCTGGGGCTCCGTGCAAACGGTTCGGGGGTGTGCGAAGCACTGCTCGTTCTGTTCGGTGTGGCGCACCGATGGACAGCGACCGCGACAGCGTGCCGCCTCCCCGGTTATCGCGGAAGTGGTGGAATTGCGCCGACGGGGTTTCCGGTTCATCGCGCTGGCGGATGACAACTTCTACCCCGTGTCACTGACGGATATAGAGTTGGCCAGGAAACAGCGGAACCATGCAAAGGTTAACGAGCTGCAGGCCATTCGAGACGAGCGTTTCGAACTGATGGCCCGCCTTGCAGAACTGCCGTCTGACTTGACCTTCTTTACCCAGATCACAATGGAGGCGGGCGAAGACCCTGAGTTTCTGGATGCTATGCGTCGCGCCCACATCAAAGGAGCGCTGGTTGGAATCGAGGCTGTGAGCCCTGAAGGCCTGAAGGCAGTGTTCAAGGATTTCAACTGCTCGGGCGAACATCTGGTCGAGCGGCTGCGACGCTTCCGCGAGCATGGACTCCACGTGCTCGGCTCGTTTATCTTCGGCCTGCCAACTGACCGCGACAGCACCTTCGCTGCCACCGAGGCCCTCGCCGAACGGGCTGAACTTACGTTCGCGCAATTCGTCATGCTCACGCCGTTTGCCGGCACGGTGGACTTCGAGCGCTGGGAGCGCGCACAAGGAGAGCATCCGCCACACGTGGCTGGCGTGCCGATTACGCGCTATTGGCTTATTCCTGCGGACCAGCGGCCAAAGATGTTTATGCCGCACCCGACGATGGGCTCCGACGAGATGCGGGCCCGGACGCAGGACGTTTGGGACCGGTTTTATCGGCTCTCCGCTGTTTGGCGGCGCTCGCGCTGTACGCCGAATCTGCGCGCGCGGCTTGCGTTCGTCTTTGTCTCGAAGCTATACCGGCAGATGTATGCGAGCACAGGCATCGCAACCGACAGCGCTCGCAGGGAACGTGCTAACTGGTGGGCGCGACGCATCGCTAAGATCACCCGCCGCCTTTTTGCCGCAGCGCCAATGCCGAACCTGCAAGTGCCGCAAAGAAAGCCCGACAGCAACCCGGATCCGCTGCAAGTATTGTCGTAAGATGTGCGGCCTTTTGAAGAATCCGCGGCAACATACTCACCGTTGCGTGAGGTAGAACGAAAATCAGAATGCGGGTGTTTCCGTACCTCAAAATGATGCTCACAACACCAGCAATCGTAAACTGAAGCCGGTGCTTCCGCAGAAGCGCCGCGCGAGTGTTCAGGCCGGCAACCACGCGGCGGAAGCAGCCTTTGCGCGCGGAAGTAGTTCAGGATCGGTTCACGTGCTGGTGCAATGAGTGGGCGTTCTTCTTCAAGGGTTCAAGGCCGGAGCGCTTGGCAGGCAGCACCATCTTCCTGACCCATTACTCAGATTCCAAGATACTATCTTTAGCGACATATTCCTCCTATCCACTGCATCCGGCCTTGCCCTCTTTCGGCTGGCCTTTACTATCTTTCAGCCAACATGACCCATTATTGTGAAGAGAGTGATCGGAGCGATTTTCCAGGCAAGCAGGGTGACCACTCTTGCGCTGATCGGCGGGCTGGCCGCGCTGATTGCCACGGCGGATTGGTACGCCGGCACGCGAGCGTCGCTCGGCGTTTTTTACATGGTCCCGATGGTCATCGGCGCTACCGTCCTGCCGGCATCCGGGGTTACGCTTCTTGCCGTCGTCTGCTCGACCTTCCGGGCGATGTTCGATCTTCCCCGGCCTCCTTACCTCGAGGAACTGCTGCGCTTTGTCTTTGCGACCCTGGCCTACGCGTCCACGGGCCTGCTGGTCGCGGCGCTGATCCGTAATCGCGAGCTGACGATCCGCCATCTCGCCAATCTCCGGCGGGAACAGGAACTGCGCCGCGAGGCTGAGGAACAGTTACGCATCCTCGTCGACAGCAGCCCGGCGGCTGTGCTGACTGTGGACAGCACGGGGACGATTCTAGCGGCGAATCGCGCTACCAATGCGCTTTTCACGGTTCCGGAGAACGAAACCATGAAAGGGCGGTCGATCGGTGCTTATCTTCCCGTGCTGGCCGACGCCCTCCAGTTCGACCCGGGGCCGGAGGGTCTTCGAACGGCGACGCAGTCGCAGGGGCACCGGGAGAATGGAGAAGTATTTCTTGCGAATGCCTGGTTCTCGTCATACCGCACTCGAGAGGGCATGCGGCTGGCCGCGATCGTTGTGGACTCGTCGGAGGAAATGCGCGAGCGCGAAGAACAAAGTTTCCGCCATCTCTCGGAGGGCAGCCGGATCGCGGCGGGAGCGGTGTTCCATGAGGTGCGCAACTTATGCGGCGCCATTTCGGCGATCTCCGCGGGCCTTCGGGAGAAGCGCGGCGCCATGCAGGACGACGACTTTCAGGCGCTCACCTCGATCGCGAACGCACTCGAGAAGATTGTCTCGGTCGAGCTGACGTCGCGCGCCGGGCACACGCTGGAAGAGATCAGGCTTTGGAATGTCCTCAACGATCTGCGGATCGTCATCGAGCCGGCGTGGCAGGAGATTGGCGGCGAGATCCGGTGGCAGGTTCCGCGCGGGGTGCCGGATGTCGTGGCGGACTCGCACGGGCTGCTGCAGGTCTTCCTGAATCTGGCGCACAACAGCCTGCGGGCGGTGCGCGGCCGCGACCGGCGCGAGCTCACAATTACAGCTTGCATCGAAGAGCAGAAAGTGATCGTGCGGTTTGCCGACTCAGGCGGCGGCGTAGAGGCTCCGGAGCGGCTGTTTGCGCCGTTCCAGCCCGGCGCGAACGGGACGGGGCTTGGGCTTTACGTATCCCGCGCGGTCGTTCGTGGTTACGGCGGGGACTTGCGGTTCGAGCCCCAGGCAGAGAAGACGACAGGAGCTCGGTTCGCAGTCGAGTTGCAGATCCCCGAGAGCCTCGAGTCAATGCTATAAGACGGCAGGAATAAAATGACCGAAGCAGTGAGCCTCAGTAACTCAGCGGTGGACACAATCCGGATCCTCCTGGTCGACGACCATGTGATGTTTCGCGACAGCGTGGCGCGCATGCTCGAAAGGGAGGCGGGCTTCACCGTCGCGGGACAAGTGGGGTCCGCGACGGGCGGTCTGGCCGCACTGGCGGAATCTCAGGCCAACGTGGTTCTGCTCGATGTGGATTTGGGCGGCGAGCGTGGGCTCGATTTTGTGAAAGGCGCGCGCGCGGGCGGCTTCGACGGGCAGATTCTCGTCGTCACCGCCGGTGTGAGCGATCAGGAGGCCGTGCAGTTGGTGCAGGCGGGAGTCTCGGGGATTCTGCACAAACACCATTCGACGGAGGAACTGTGCCGGTCGATCCGCCAGATTGCGAACGGCGAGGTGTGTATCGAGCAGGCTTACATCGCGCCGTTGTTTCGCGCCGTCGATCGCACGCGCGCGCCGCGGCGGGCAAATCTGACGGACCGGGATAAGACGGTGCTTCGCGGGATACTGCAGGGATTGTCAAACCGCGAGATCGCAGGCAAGCTGCAGATCTCGGAGGGCGCGGTCAAAGCGTCTGTGCGGCACGTCTGCGAAAAGCTCAGTGTGCGGACACGCAGCCAGTTGGTGAAAGTGGCGCTGGAGCAGTATAAAGATCAGCTCTGAAATTGACGTTGAAAACCGCCACGCGACAGCGGCTTCGTTCGCGCAGTTTTCGTTCACTCAGCTTCGGCGCTCGTGCGCACTTTCCAGCGCAACGTACCTACGCTTTCAAAACCCTACGCTTTCAAAAACGCCTGCAACTCCGCGAGCGTCTCTTTCGGCGCGCTTTCCTGCAGAGAGTGATTGCCGGGGAGACCCTTGCCGGTGACTTTTGTGCCTTCGTCCTTCCAGATCCCGAGCACATCGTAAAGCTTGCCCATCGCCCCATTCGCTGCCCAGAGCACGTGCAGCGGACACGCGATCTTCTTGCCCGCCTTGATATCCGCCGCATCGTTCTTCAGATCGATGGAAGCCGAAGCCCGGTAGTCCTCGCACATCGCGTGAATCGACGCCATGTCGGCATTGTTCCGCGCGTAGTCGATCTGTACTTCGTTCTTCGAGGCGAGAGCGCGCGCCAGTCCAGCGTCGTTGGCCCGCTTCAGCTCGTTCTCGGGGCCGTACGCGGGGCGCAGGTAGTTGAACCAGTGAAAGTAAGCCTGCACGAACTCCATCGTGACGTGACTGTAGAGATAGTGCGCCGGCACGATGTCAAGCACGGCAAGCTTCGTAACTTTGTCGGGATGATCGAGCGCCATCCGCCGGCCCACGCGTCCACCGCGATCATGCCCAACCATCCGAAATTGGCCGTAACCGAAGTGCTTCATCACCTCGACGCCGTCGAGCGCCATTGGACGCTTTGAGTAATCTGAATGATCTCCGCCGCCCGCCGGACGGCTCGAATCCCCATACCCGCGCAGATCGCACATCACCAGCGTGTAGTCTTTCGCGAGCGCCGGCGCGATCAGCCGCCACGTGATCAGCGATTGCGGCGCCCCGTGAAACATCAACACCGGCGGACCCGATCCGCCAATCACGGCGTTGATTTCCGCGCCGGATGTCTTGACGCGCTCGTTCCGGAATCCGGCGGGGAACAGTTTCGACCATGCTGGTTCGATTTTCGGTATCGGGGCGCCTTCGAGCGGCGCCTCGGGGCCGCCGCGGCCCTGCGCTGCTGCCTCAGCGGCAAGCAGCGCGGACGCGCCCGCCGCGACCGCTGCATTCTGAAAAAATTCTCGTCGAGTTGCGGACATCGGTTCTCTCCTACACCGCCAGCGGATCCAGCTTCAGCGGACCAGTGCTGTCTCCCAGTTTCTCGATCGGCACGCCGGCGCGGTCAAGAATCGTGACCAGCAGGTTCGCCATCGGGGTGTTCATCGGGTAGTCATAGTGAGAACCCGTCTGGAACTTTCCGCTCAGCTTGCCGGCGAGCAGCACCGGAAGATCGGAATGCCGGTGCAGGTTCCCGTTCCCCATGCCGCTTCCGTAGAAGATCAGGCTGTGATCGAGCAGCGAGCCATCGCCATCCGGCGTCGCCTGCATCTGCTCCAGCAGATAGGCCAGCATCTGGACGTGGTACGTATCGATGCGCGCCTTTTGCGAAACCAGCTCCGCGTCGTCGCGATGATGCGAGATCAGGTGATGCTGGCCGGGGATGCCGATCATCGGGTACGTGCGTCCGCTGAGTTCGCGCGCGAGGATCATGCTGAATACTCGCGTCAGATCGGCGCGGTATGCGATCAACTGCAGGTCGAACATCAGCTTCGTGTGCTGCTCGAACGAAGCCGGAATGCCGACCGGTCGGTCCGGCAACTCGATATTATCCGGGCCCAGCTTCTCCGCGCTCTGAATCCGCTTTTCGACTTCACGCACCGAATCGAGATATTCGCTCAGCTTTGAGCGGTCGCTGTGCCCGAGGCTCGCCGCCAGCGAATTCGCCTCCTCCGCGACGGAGTCCAGAATGCTGTCTTCCTTCTTCACGCGCGCCAGGCGCTGCGCGCTCGAGCCGCCGTCGCCGAACAGCCGTTCGAAGATGACGCGCGGCTGGTTCTCCGTTTGGTTTGGAGTCGTTGGGGTTCGCCAGGAAACTGTGTTGACGTAGAAACAGTCGCCGGAATCGCACGAGCCCTGCGACGGCTGATCGACAGTCATTTCAAGCGAGGGAATCGCCGAGTCCTTGCCGATGACCTGTGCCAGGAGCTGGTCGGCTGTCGTCGCGAGCTTCACTTCGACACCCGGACGCGTCCGGTCATAAGCATGGACACCCGTAAGCCATGCCGCCGACGCGCGCGTATGATCGCCGCTGCCGTCGCCTTTCGTATCCGCTTCGAGATGCGAAAGACCCGTCAGGACGTTGAATTGTCCGCGAACTTTCTCGAGCGGCTTCAGGTTCGGGGTCAGTTCGAAATCGCGCCCGATCTTCACCGGTTTCCATTGATCGAAGATCACGCCATGCGAGGCATAGACGAAGCCGACGCGGGGCGGGGCAGCCTTCGCCGCCTTCAAAGCCGGCAGCATGGAATCGAGCATCGGCAGCGCCATTGATGCGCCGAGCCCCCGCAGCAACGTCCGCCGCGACAGTGCCTTCTTCGTGATGAAGTTCATCAGTGCTTCTCCTCAGATTCGTTCGATTCGCGAGATTTGTTCGGTACGAGCCGCGTCTGAAACGGCATACTCTCCGCAACACCCAGGACCAGATCCGCAAACTTATAATCGCCGGCGGCCGACTTCCGGACGATCTGCCGGATCGCCGGCTCGTCGAAATACTGCACATTGCGTCCGGCGGCATACATCAGCAGCTTGCCGGTGATCGCACCCGCAAAGCGCGCCGGGTCACGCAGCACCAGATTCTTCACGCCGGGAATTCCATCCACTATCGTGCCGTCGTCCAGTTTACTGGAGACGTCGATCGGTTTGCCCGCGTCCTGATCGCGCCAGCGCCCGACGGCGTCAAAGTTTTCCATCGCGAACCCGATCGGGTCCATGCGCGCGTGGCAATTCGCGCATGCCGGCTGCGCCCGGTGCTGCACCATCGCTTCGCGGAGCGAAAGCTGCTCGCCCGGCTTCTTGCCTTCCGTCACAAGCGAGGGCACATTCGGCGGAGGCGGCGGAGGCGCGGCATTCAGCAGATTCTCCAGAATGTACTTGCCGCGCAGTACCGGCGAAGTCCGTGTCGAATACGAGGTCAGCGTCAGGATGCTAGCCTGCCCCAGCAATCCGCCTCGCTCACTGCCGGCCGGAAAAGTGACGCGCCGGAACTCGCTCCCGGTCACGTTCGGCACACCGTAGTGCTCTGCAAGGCGCTCGTTGAGGAACGTGTAGTTGGCCGTGAGCAGTTCCTTGACGCTGCGGTTCTCCCGCAGAATGCTGTCGAGGAACAACTCGGTTTCGCGCTCCATCGACTTGCGCAGGCCTTCGTCGAAGTCGCGGAACAGGAAGAGATCCGGCTCTTTCACTTCGACGTCGTGAAGGTAAAGCCACTGGGAAGCGAAGTTATTCACCAGTGCTTCCGAGCGTGCGTCCGCCAGCATCCTGCGAACCTGCTTCGCCAATACATCCGGCTGTTTCAGCTTGCCTGCCGCGGCCGCATTCAGCAGCTCGTCGTCGGGCCCGCTTGCCCACAGAAAGAACGATAGCCGGGACGCGAGCTCCAGATCGCTGATCCGGTACGTCGAGCCGGGCGCACCGCCCGCCGGATCGCGCTCGATCCGATAAAGGAACTGCGGACTTACCAGCAGCCGCTCGACCGCGATCTGCACGCCGTGCTCAAATGTCGAGTCTTTGCGGCCGTTTTCATAGAACGGCATCAGCTTCGCGACATCGGCCTCCGTCACCGGACGACGATAAGCATGCCGCGCCAGCGCTGTCAGCACTTGCTTCGCGCACGGCTCTTCCTCGGCGGCTGTCGCGGGATGGCAAACGAAGATCTTCGCCCGGCTGGGTGTTTGGCCCGATCCCGTCTGATTGTATGGACCGCGAATCGTCACCGAGGCCACCGCTGGCTGCGCGCCGCGGCTGCGCGGGCGCGTGTGCAGCGTGCCTTCGTCGAACGCCTCCGTGTGTTGGATAAAGGCGATTCCGACCTGGTGCGGACCTGCCTTTACGGGAACTTTGAACTGTGTGGGTGGGGCGCCGCCGCGGCCCCCGCGTCCGCCGCCACCGCCAATCGGCAGCATCCCTTTGCGCTCGCCGTCGATCGTCAACTCGAGCTGATGCTGCTCCTGCGCCCGGCCCGCGAGGTCGACCTGAAACTCATACTCGGCGTCGAGCGGGAAGTAGCTCTTCACCGCGAGGCCGCCGCGCGTCCCGAACGGAAGTCCGTCGACACGAGTATCCTGCGGGGCTTCCATCGAAAGTTGGTGGATGTTCACCATCAACGGCATCGCCGGATCGCCGACTGCCAGCCTGCTGATCTTCGACGCCGCGTCGAGATAACGCTCCATCACCACGGGCGAGACGTATAACAGGTCGGCGATGTTGTCGAAACCGCTCGACGCGTTGTCGGCGGGCAGCAGCAGCGTGTAATCCATCTCCTTCGGCAAGTTGTCGAGCGCCAGAAGGTCGCGGACCGCGTTCTTGTACTCGGTGCGCGTCAGCCGATGCAGGTTCGGCAGATCGCCGGGATTCGGATGCGCCGCGCTCTGCTTGTCCATCGCGGTTTCCAGATATGTCGCGATCTGGTCATAAGTAGCGGCGTCGGGGCGGGGCATACCGGCCGGTGGCATCGTCTTCGCACGCAGTTGTTTGATCGCGCGCTCCCAGGTCTCCGCATTTGTGTTGATAGCGGCGGGATCGATGACAATACCCGCGGTTCTGGCTGTGGCGCTGTGGCAAGTGCCGCAATATTTCTTTAACGCGTCGGCAGGAATTTGTTGGGGGAGAGCTGCGCCGGCGCAGAGTGTGAATAGCCCGAGGATCAGACAGCGTGGTCGATACATTTTGCTATGACAGTATGGTATTGTAGCGCAGGACCATCACTTGCTGCATGCAGGAATGCACGGGAGCCAAGCCATTCATGACTAAGTACATTGCCGCCGGGTTATTAGCTGCTGGATTGGCGTCTGCCGCCCCTGACCTTCGAATCGTCGATGCGGTGAAGTCGAACGACGTGGCGGCGGTCAAATCCCTGATCGCGAAGAAGGCGGACGTCAACGCCGCCGCCGCCGACACTTCGACCGCCCTCGACTGGGCGATACAGCAGAATAACACCGAGCTCGCGATCCTGCTGATCGACAACGGCGCGGATGTCAACGCGAAAACGCGTTACAACGTCACGCCGATTTCGCTCGCCGCGGCAAACGGCAATGCCGCCGTCATCGAGCGCCTTCTCAAAGCCGGCGCCGATGCGAACGGCAAATCCGAGGACGGTGAAACCGCCCTGATGACCGCCGCCCGCAATGGCAAGATCGATGCGCTCAAGATGCTGCTGACCCACGGCGCGCAGGTCAACGCCGTCGAGCCCTATAAAGGACAGACCGCGCTTATGTGGGCCGCGGCCAAAGGCAATGCCGGCGCGGCCGCGCTGCTCGTTGAATTCGGAGCCGACATCAAGGCGAAATCCAAAGCCGGATACACCGCACTCCTGCTGGCCACGCTCAACAACCGCATCGAAGCCGCGAAGACTCTGATCCAGCTCCACGCCAACATCGAAGACCAGACTCCGGACGGCACCACCGTCCTCAATGTCGCGGCCGTCAACGCCTACTACGATCTGGCCTCGGTGCTGCTCGATCTCGGCGCCAACCCGAACGCTCCCGATCCGCGCGGATCCACGCTCCACACCATCGTTTGGCTGCGCAAGCCCGGGACTTCCTGGGAAGCCGCGGCGCTCGCCGAAACTCCCGATACCGTGCCGCATCCGACCGGCAACGTGACTGCCCTCCAGCTCGCCGAAAAGCTTCTGCAAAAGGGCGCGAATCCGGACGCGAAGATCACCTGGAAGGAAATGCCGATGACCGTCGGGCTCGGCACGACCCGCAATCCGCCGAACATCAATCTCGGCCGTCACCACCTCAGCTACGTCGGCGCGACTCCGTTCTACTGTGCCGCGCGCAACGGCGATGTCGAGTTCATGCGCCTGCTCGTGAAGTACAAGGCCGATCCCAACATCAACACCGAGGTCGGCGTTACGCCGCTGATGGCCGCCGCCGGGCTCGATTACTACGAAGGCGAAACCCCTGGTCCGCTGACCGGCGTGCCTGAACTCGAGCGCCTCGAAGCTCTCGAGTACGCGCTCGAACTCGGCAACCCGATCAACGCTCACACCCATTTCGGCGACTATCCGATGATCGGCAGCGCCGAATACACGCTGCTCGACTACCCGAAAAATATGAAGGACCTTCTCAATCTCGGGGTCGGCGACCCCCGCTGGGATGGCATGACCGCTCTCCACGGTGCGGTGATGTCGAATCAGCCCTCACTCGTCCAGTTTCTCGTCGACCACGGCGCCGAGGCCGACGCCACGAATCGTCTCGGCTGGACCCCGCTGATGATCACCAAAGGGATCTTCATGGCCAATTCCCGCAAGGAATTTCCCGCCGCGGCGAAAATTCTGGAAAAGGCTCTGGCCGGGAACGGACAGCGCGCAGCCCGCTGACCCCATGCGAGACGACTTCCGCAACAACGAATTTGTATCCCAGACCGGGCGCACGCTGCTCATGCTGCGCGAACTTCTGCTCAAAGGCGAGTTCCGTCCCGGCGAGCGCCTTTCCGAACTCGCGCTGGTCGAGCGCCTGAAAGTGTCACGCACGCCCATTCGCCTCGCCTTCGACCGCCTGGCGCACGAAGGGCTGCTTGAGCCGTCGCCCTCCGGCGGGTTTGTCGTCCGCGAGTTCACGATGGCGGATATTTGGGATGCGCTCGAAATGCGTGGCGTCCTCGAAGGCACCGCGGCCCGGCTGGCGGCCGAGCGTTTGACCGACAGTTCGGAGCTGATCCGCATCAAGGGATTTCAGACGCAGATGGATATGCTGGTCCGCGGCATCGGACATAACACCATGGAATCCTTCGCGGTTTACATGAATCTCAATGAAGACTTCCATTCCGAGCTGATCACGCTGGCGAAGAGTCCGATGCTCCGCCGCAGCCTCACACATTTGACGGCACTGCCGTTCGCCTCGCCCAGCGCAATGGTCTTTGCGCGATCCAAGCTGCCAAACGCGGCGGCAATGCTGGCGGTCGGGCAGGAGCAGCATCATTCGCTTCTCGAAGCGCTCGAAAAGCGTCAGGGGACGCGCGCCGAAGCGCTTGCCCGGGAGCACGTCCAGCTCTCACGCCGGAATCTCGAATCGGTCCTGATGGATGAGGCGATCCTGCAGCACGTGCCGGGGTCGTCGCTGATATTGCGGACAGGCGAGGTGAATTAGGCGCCGGGAGTCCGCTTAGGGCCCCCAGCTTCGAATCTTGTCAGCCGAGCCTCCCGGGCTCTTCGGCAATGTGGCGGCGTGTCTTTTCTGTCCTCCTGAAACCCGCGACCCTGAATCAGTCGCGTTTGGGAAAAGTCGCCCCTCTGCGGCACGATCTTTCCCTCTTGCCAATGCCATTCCGGCTGAGTTCTGAAAGCGGTTCACAAAGCCAGCATGCTCTGACGCCTTCAGCGATGCTGAGCTGGGGATACTGGCAGCGCCGTTTTGGGGCGACCCCTCTGTAATCGGGCGCGACATCGTCGTGGATGCGCAGTTGCGCGAGATTGCCGGCGTGATGCCGAGAGGATTCCGCCTTGCCGATACGGAGGCCGATGTGATCCTTCCGCTGCCGTTCGATCGCACGAGAACAATACTCGCCGGCTTCGGTTTCCGCGGCATCGCACGGCTCAAGCCAGGTGTGACGATCGCACAGGCGGACGTAGACGTCGCGCGCATGCTGCCGATCTGGATTGACTCGTGGACGAATGGTCCCGGAACCGGCGGGAGAGGTTACGAGCGCTGGAAGATTACGCCCTGCGGATGGAATAGCTTTCCCGAGCCGCGCTCTCGCGGCATACAATTGCAGGGAGCTTTCGTATGAAACGCACAGCCGCCGTTCTCGGTCTTGCATTCTTTGCCCTCATCGCCAGCGCGCAGACCAAACCGAAGCCGCCGAAGACATTGCGCCTGTATGTAATCGACTGCGGCAGACTGACGATGTCCCGGCCCGAACTCTTCGGCTTCACCAAAGAAGAAGTCGGCGAGAAGCAGCCTTTCGCCATCGTCTGCTACCTCGTGGTGCATCCGAAAGGCACGCTGATGTGGGACACCGGCGTGATTCCCGACGCGCGCATCAACGGCTCAACCACCGAGGGCGGTTCCACCGTGACGAAGACCCTCAAGGCTTCGCTCGCGGAGATCGGCTATACCCCGAAGGACATCACCTATCTCGGGCTCTCCCACATGCATTCGGACCACACCGCGAACGCCAACGATTTCGCCGGCTCGACCTGGCTGGTGCATCAGGCCGAGCGTGATGCGATGTTCGCGCCTCCGGCGCCGGCGGGGCGAGGCGCACGACGTGGCGGTCCGGTCGAGCCAGCGTTTTTCGAGAAGCTGAGGGACGCGAAGACGAAGATCCTGACGGACCAGGACTACGACGTATTCGGCGACGGCACGGTCGTGATCAAGTACGCGCCGGGACATACGCCCGGGCACCAGGTGCTGTTCGTGAAGCTGAAGGAGTCCGGGCCGATCCTGCTCGCGGGCGACCTCTATCACCTGCCGCAGGAAATCACCATGCACCGCTTTACGAGCTTCGAATTCGACAAGGACCAGACGGCTGCCTCGCGGCAGAAAATCGAAGAATTCCTGAAGCAAAGCGGCGCGAGGCTCTGGATCGAGCACGACCTCGTGACGTTCACTCTGCTGAAGAAGTCACCGGCGTATTACGAGTAGTTCGATCATTGATGCGGGGCCGCGGATCGCTTGTCGTCGTCCGCCTTCTTCGCTCCCGTCGCCGGCACATACCCCTTGAGCGTCTTGTGGTCTTTGTAGTATTTGCCGGCGTCCGTCAGCGTGTAACCCTTCGCCGGATGGCAGTAATTGCACTCCTTGTCCGACCGCCGGCTGTACTCTGGCGTCGCGAACGAGGCCGTCGGGATCAGATACAAAATCGCGGCAAATACCGCCGCGCTGAGAATGAATTTTCCCATCACTGTGTTTGCAGCGTCACCCCGTCCGGGCTGACTGCATTCCCCACCTGAATCTGAATCTTGTGACTTCCCGGCGTCAGTTGCGGAACGGCGAAGTTGATCTGCAGCACGCCATTGACATCCCCACCTGCGCCGCCGGCATAAAGAGTATTGACCTTCTGTCCGTCGATCAGCAAAGTAGCGGGGGCGTTGAATGCCGTTGTCACGACGGCGCCATCGGGCAGGCCGGAGGATACCGCCCCGTATCCCTGCCCATAAAGCTCGAGAACGTCCCCGACCGCCGCCGGACTCGAGGCACTCACCACCGAACCATCCAGTCGCACAATTGCCGCGTCGCCGCTGCCGGAGGAGTTCAGCGTGAACAGCCCCGGATTCGCCTGCACGACTTTAAAGCTCAAAGGCGCGGTCTGGATTCCCAGATACGAAACAACCATGCTCACCGTGCTCTTATTCGCGATGGCGTAGGGGACGACAGTCGCGACTTGCCCGGATGAGGTGAAGATCATGGGTCCCGGGATGCCGTTGAACAAGACCTGCGTGCCCTGCAGGGTGGTGGCGACTTTACCGGAACTATCGAGGGCGATGCCGCTGATAGCAGTCGGCCCCAGTTCCGTGCCGAAAATCGTGATGATCTCGCCGGGTGAAATGCCGGCGCTCGTATTCGCGGCGAAAGTCGCGGCGTTTACGACACCGGGCGCGGTGTCCGCGGGGATGATCGGAGCGATCGAGTTCACGTAGAGATAGTTGCTGTCCTGAACGATTTTGTTAGCGGTGTAATTCAGCAGGGGGAGATTCGACAGACTGTTGTTGGCGGTAATGGTCAAGGTGTAAGTCGGGACCGCGGCAATGGTGTCCAGCACGTAGAGGCTCGCATCGTTGGCGACGTTACCGAAGACGGTGAAGCTTTGACTGTCGAGCGTCGAGGAATTGTCAGCCTGATTGAAAAACCATTCGTCCTGAGCGCTGTTGATATCGGCGCCGGCAAGCGCCATCGCGATGGTGCCGCGCACGTTCGACGCCTTATATTCATTGGCGATCGGCGCGTTGGGCGGGAAGAAAAAAGGGAGATGGCTCTTCACGATGTACCCGCCGCCCTGCACGACGAAGCTCGGGATCACCCGATGGATGATGGTCTTGTTATACGATCCGGCGTTCACGTATGTCATGAAGTTGGCGACCGTATTGGGGGCGGTCGACGGATTCAGGATCACATCGATCCCGCCCAGCGACGTGTCGAACCGGACGGTCTGCGCATAAAGCGCGGCAGTAGCAAATAAAGGGAGAAAAAGACGTTTCGTATGCAGCAAATCGAATGTTACCTCACGGCCTTCTTGTATTGAACGTGAGGATGCAGGGTCCGGTTTCGTCGCGCCAGGTCCGAGTGCCGGGTTTGGTTACTTCGTCGCCGAATCCCAGTGCTCCGCGATCTTGCCGTCCTGGAAGCGGAGCATGTCGAACCAGGTCGTCGTGTACTTCTTGCCCTTGACCCTCGGGTCATCCCGCTCGCGCAAGCAACTTCTGGGCGCGGAAATAGTTCAGGACCAGTTCGCGGTGATCGCGCAGAGAGCGGGCAATCTTCTTCATCGGTTCGGTGCGGGAGCGCATCACCTGCCGGCGCCATTCGTCGAGGAACTTTCCGGCCCAGGTGGCGGAGTTGTAATCCCAGAGTTGCTGAAAGGCTTCCTTGAGAAGATAAGCGCGCACGCTTTGCAGGTTGTAGCGGAGCAGATCGCGCAGGCGGAAGCGCTGTTCGGTTTTGAGGTTGCCGCCACGTTTGAGCAGCAGCCAGCGCGATTCTTTCAGCACGGGAATGCGGCCTTCGAAGGCAATGCGGCGCGCTTCCGCGGCACGGACTTCGTCCAGTGCCTTGTTCATCTTCGCCACGATATGGAAGCTGTCGAGGATATGCGGATCGAAATTACCAGTTCGAATACATCAATCGCAAGGCCCAGCGTTATCTGAAACAGGGCGAGCCGGTGATCTCGGTCGACACCAAAAAGAAAGAACCGGCGGGTGATTTCAAGAATCCGGGGCGTGAGTGGCATCCGCAGGGCAGACCCGAGCCGAGGTCGCCCGCAACTTTGCTGCCGCCCTCGAAAAAGTGCGTCAGGGCCTCGAAGTCGTGGTCGAGCACGATCATCAGGCCATTGCCGTTTTGAAACCGGCAGAACGAGCGGGCAAGAACGCACGGCAACTGCTCGAATGGGTCATTGTCGAAGTCGGTGACGATGAGGTCGCCGGATCCGTCGTGACGGGTATCGCACGAGCCCTGAGTATCAGTTGAAGTATGACAATCTTGCCTGCGCGTTTGCGGAAGAGAGGGAGATCGGCAAGATGCTGGCAGATCTTGCACTTGCCTTTCGGCACAAAGACCATGTGCTGAAGGGTTAAGAGATGCCATCCACGAAGCGATTCCTCGTTTCGGCGATATCTCGGGGCCGGTGACTCTGCGAAACTAACGACGGATCTCGGCTACACACCGGGCAAAGCCGGATCATCGCCAACTTCCTGCTGGCCTGGTGGCATGCGGAAGAGTACGGCGGCTTCGGCCTTACGGATTCAAAACGGCTCCGTGCAACGGCAAGGCCTTTTGCAACAGGCGCAGGGGCGCGCTGAATCGCACCCTTCCCAACCGATGTCACGCTCTTTGCTGCTATGCTGAGCGCAGTGCACCGGGCGCGCTCAGTACGATCCAGTATGGTGTGGGGTCTGCAATGGCTTCTCGCCCTGCTTGTGCTGATTGCGTCGGTTGATCGGTTGCCCGATCCTCCCGCCGCCAGGCCGGACTACACGCAGTTTAGAATTTCGGCCTCGCACGAGCAGCCTGTGGCTGTGGCGGCGGAGTGGCCTCTCCCGTCGGCCACGCAAGAGCCGATTTTTCAGCGCGGCGAGAGCCTTCTGCCTTCCCCGATCCGCCGGATCAGCCCGACCTTTGCCATGCGGCGTGCTACCGACTCCTCTCCGCCGGGCGCGCGCCGGCATTTTTCATCTCAAGTCATCTAACCGTCCGAGCGGACGCGCGTTTTCGAACGTCGCGGCGAGAATTGCCGCGGTTCTGTGCTGAGAGAGGATTTCATGAAAACATCGGAAGTCATCGCCGCCTGGGGAAAAATCCTCAGAGGCGAGCAACCGTCACTTTCCATTGAAGTAACCCGCGAATGCCCCCTGCGATGTCCGGGATGCTACGCCTATGACGACGCCCACCTCGGCGGCGGGATCACCCTGCGCGGACTCGCCGACCGCACCGGGCAAGCGCTCATCGACGGCGTTCTTGAAGTTGTCGATCGCGCGAGACCGTTGCATTTGTCTCTGGTCGGCGGCGATCCGCTGGTCCGGTACCGGGAGATGGAAGCGCTGGTTCCGCAGGTGATCGCACGCGGAATCCATGTGCAGGTCGTCACGAGCGCGTTCCGGACTCTGCCAGCCGCGTGGGCGTCGCTCGATCACCTCAATATTGTTGTTTCGATCGACGGGCTGCGGCCCGAGCACGATCTGCGGCGCGCGCCCGCGACCTACGAACGAATCCTCCGCCACATCGCGGGCCAGCAGATCACGATCCATTGCACGGTGACGGGGCAGATGATGTCGCGTCCCGGATATCTGCGGGAGTTCCTCGAATTCTGGACGCCGCGGCCGGAAATCCGCAAAGTCTGGTTTAGTCTGTTCACGCCGCAGATCGGCGACGAGATGGAAGAGATCCTGCAGCCGGCGCAGAGAGCGCGGGCCATCGCCGACATGCTGACGCTGCGCAAGCTTTTTCCGAAGCTCGACATGCCCGAGGGTTTGATTCGCCAATTCCTCACCCCTCCGCGGGGACCCGATGAATGCGTGTTCGCTCAGACCACGCGGGTTCTCTCGGCTGACCTGAAGACGCGCGTGTCGCCTTGCCAGTTTGGCGGCAACCCCGATTGCGGTTCCTGCGGCTGTGTGGCGTCGATGGGGCTGGCGGCGGTGGCCGCGCATAAACTGGGCGGATTCATCCCCGTCGGTGCAATCTTTCGGGCATCGCTGCAGATCGGGCGGGCCCGCGCAAAGGACGCTCTGCCGGGGCCACCGGTGGAGGAGCCGCTGCACATTCTGCAAAATGGCGGGAGGCGCTCATGAGGATTCCGGCGTTCTCATCCGAATTCGATCAGGTGCGCGAGTTGACGGCTTGGATCGGCAGTGACCGGTCACTGACTCAGGCGAGCACCGGCAACAGTTCGGTCAAGTTCGACGGCGACCTGTGGATCAAACGCTCAGGCTGCTGGATGTCAGCCGCGCTGCGGGATGACATTTTCATCCGCTTGAACCTGGCCCAGGTCGGAGACTGCCTGCGGCGGGAGCGTGACCCATCGGACTTTTTCGTCGGCGCCTCGCTCGAAACGGCGATGCATGCCGTCATGCCTCATCGCATCGTGGTGCACGTGCACTCGGTCAATGCGATCTCGTGGGCCGTGCGGCCCGATGGACTCTCCCAGATACAGGCGCGGCTCGCGGGCGTTCGCTGGCAGTGGATTCCCTACTTGCCCTCGGGCCTGCCTCTCGCCATGGCCATTGAACGGGCATGGAGGAGACTTCCGGACACGCGTTTGTTTGTTCTCGCCAACCATGGGCTGGTGGTCGGAGGAGACGACGTGCCGTCGGTTCACGCTCTGCTCTGCGACGTGCACCGGCGCCTCGCCATTTCTCCTCGCGTTGCGGCCGAGGCCGATCATCCGACGCTCGCACGTCTGACGCACGGTTCGAACTGGCGTCTGCCGGATGACGAGGAAATTCACTCGCTGGCAATCGATCCGGTTTCTCAGCGGATCGTCTCGCGGGGCATTCTGTATCCGTGCCAGGCAATCTTCTCGGGCTCGGATGGCTTGAAAACTTTTGTTGTGATGGACGAGTTCAGCGCGAACAGCTACCGCGACAGCCGGCGCCCATTCCTGCTTGTGGAAGGGTGCGGTGTTCTGGTGAATCGATTTGCCAGTCCGGCGGCGGTCGCGATGCTCGCGGGACTGGCGCAGGTCGCGCGGCGGCTTGGACCGTCGGTCCCGATTCGCTATCTGACAGATGCCGAAGTCGCGGGTATCTCCCCTGAAGTTGCGGAGCGATACCGGAAACTTGCAGGCGCCTCTGGCGGCTCGTTTCAACGCATGGCCGGCGGCGCTCGGAAATAGCCAGGAAGGGTGCGGCAGTCAAGTTTTCAACCGTTTCCATTGAGGGCATGTGGCACTGGCGGTTGTGGACGTCAATCGGACTGGACTGTGTCTCATTCCACTCCAGGCGGATTGACTGACAATCCGCCGCAGGTTACCAACCTGCCCCACAGCGCGACCGGATCAGCAGATGTTTCGGACCGGCGTCAGGGGCGAAACCCGTAATATCCTCTGCGACCCCAGCCCAGTCCCCAGCGGATCCGGTAGTGCCGTCGCCTTCGGCACAGCCCCCGGCGGTTGCGGCATCACGGCGTTTTCCCTGTTAAACAACTCCACCGCGAGCGCGCTCAACGCTGTATTCGCAGGCAGGTGCAGGGCGGCAAGAATCTTGTCCACCTCGGCCTGCGAGAAGGCGGCCGAAACAGCAATCTCCTGCTGTTGGGCGACGAGCGAGAGATTATCTTTCTGCTCCCGCGTCTGCACACCCGGCAGTTTCGCGAGCAACAGGTTGCGCCATGCGTCGCCATCGGCGCGTTGCAGCTGCGCATAAAGCAGGAACCAGATGCTGGTCTGCGGATGCGCGCGCGTTGTCAGTGACACGCCTCCATAAACCGTTTGGGCAAGATCGGCCGAAGCCACAATGCAGGGCTGGATTGCGCCGCCATCGGCGGGCAGCGTCACCACGCGCTCCACATGCGTCGTGAGAGGCGGACACGGATGCTGCACGCCCGCCACACGCAAAGGACGCCCGAACCTTCCCTGCGCCGTCGACCATTGCAGATGGCCGCAGCGAATTTCATACGTCCAGAAGCCGAAGAGTTGTAGGTCCGCCGGCGAAACAGCATCCGGCAGCGGCACGAGGAAATGCACCGAGTCGGGACCCGAGGGAATCGCCTGAATCATCGCCGCCAGACCCGCGTCATCGTTTGAAGAATCGGGCGTGATGATCCGGATCGGCTCCGGATCGAGCGGAATCGGCGAATCCGCCGCTGGCGCGAAGTCGGTCGGGTTGCTGCAGAGCAGCGGGTCCGGACCGTAATTTTGCACCCGGATGAAGTAGGCGTTATTGGGGTCGTTCGGAGGACCGTCAAATTCCAGCCACAGAGCGCGTTGCCGTTGCGTGGTCGATGAGTAGTCGGGCGCGGCAATATAGGGTGTCTCCGCGATGCCGGCCGAAACGAGCCGCGGAATCTGCACAGGATTGGATGTGATCGGAACCGTGATGTCGCCGCTCCAGAGTGGCACCGGAGTCGTCGGGCTGCCCGTAAGCGTCCCCATGAGTTGATAAAGCGCTTCAGTCGGAGCAGGGAAGCCGGTTGAAGCTGGCGCCGAATCGATTGTCGTGAAGAAGATCAGCTCGGTCTGCCCTCGCTGATTTGTAAGGCTGCCACGCTGGGTCGCGAGCGCCGTCACGACGCCCGGCAGATCGATTTCGCCCAGTACATCTCCGGTCGCGGCATCCTGAAACTGGAACCCGAACTGTCCCGGCCCATTCTGCGCCAGACCCCGCCACGTCCAGTCGCGCGCCAGTGTCAAACGTATCGCCACGATCCAGTGATTGATCAGGTCTTTCTGGGTCGAGAACGTGATCGATGACAGATCCTGCGGAATCGAATGCCGCAGCGTGTGCTGCGCGCCGAAGATGATGCGCTGCCCCGCGGGCGCGGAAAGCGTCTGGCCCTGCAGGGGCAGATTCAGTGCCGAAGCCAGCAACTGCAGCGGAGTGGTCGACGCGGGAACGATCGCCGACTGCAGCGTGGCGAACTGCTCGTTGCTAAATGGAACTTCGAACGGCACCGGGCCCGCTTTCAGCGCGCTCGCCACCGACTGGAAGACGATGTTCTGCTGGGCGGAGTTATCCAGATCGCGCAAATAGAACGCCTGCAATTGCTGATCGATATTGCCCGGTGCGAGAATGCCGGTCTCTTCCGGCGTGGTCTCGAAGCGAACCTTCAAATCGGCCATCAAGCCCGTACGCGCGCTTACGGTAGCGCCATTCGCGTTCGCGGCCCTCCCGAAATAGAGCCCTCCGGGATCCTCCTTGCCAACCGCGCGCAGCCGAAGCCTGAGGTTGCGGCCCGTCGGCATTGGCAGTACCGTCGGAGTGGCGGGGTCGGGCTCGACGGGGGCCGAGATGTCGTCCGTCTGCGTCGGGACCAGCGTCAGTTCGATCGGCGTGGAGGCGCCGACTGCAACCGGAGTCGAGATGGCAGGGTAATCCACCTCGTGCACATAAACCACGCGGAATACGCCATCCAGATCACCTGTGGCCGGGGGTGTGCCCGCATCCGTTAGCGAAGCCGCGGAGCCCGTGTCGTTCACCGGCGCCTCCGCTTCGACGATGATCTGCAGCGTGGTCACGTCAGGATCGAGCAGCGCAGCTTGAAAAGGCGCAGGAAATGTCTTCGGAGTTCCCGCGGGCGGGTTGCCGATCGCCGGCTGCTGCGGCACGACGGCCAGCAGTGCATCCAGCGTGCTCTGGTCCGCGGCGCCCGCGAAAACCATCTCGGGATAATTCACGCCTGGCCGGTCCACCGTCAGTGTTTGAACGCCATTGCTATCGGGGGCGCTCAACTGTGTGGGAACCTGCTTGGGGGGAACATAGCGCCGGAAAGGCAGGGTTGCGACGGCAGCGTCGGAGGGGTCCGGATCGGTGGGTTCCGGACCGCCGCCTGTGAGGTCCGCCAGACGTGTGCGGAACTGATAAGTTTGGCCATAGCGCAGACCCACGGAAGGCAGAACCTCGGTGGTGGTCCCGTTGAAATCTGTGGGCGAGGGAGTCGTCGCAGGCGGCTGCCCGCCGCTGAAACGATAACCATATTGATCGTTCACCACGAGCGTTCGTCCGCGCCATTGCGCGAAATATTGGGGAAGCCAGTAATCCTGATTCGGCCCGGCATTTTTGATCGGAGTGGGCTCCACGCACAGTTCGGACGCAATGAATGATGTGGTGAATCCGCCGGCGCCGTTGAGCGTGCCTGACGCGGCGCAGAGTGACGACCAGTCCGGTGTTCCCGATTCCCGCACGTCCACCCGATAGCCCAGTAGGGTAAATGGCAGCTCAGCCGTAACCAGCGAGCCTGGGGGCGGAGGAGGCGCTGCTTTCGCCTGTGCGATCCCGATCTGCCGGTTTACCCACGTCGTGACCTGCTCATCATCCCAGCCAATTTGAACGCCGGCGTCGGTTCCGGGCACCACTGAGCCGTCGCCGTTCGTAACCGCATCGGAGGTCAGCGGCTGATTTGCATGCACCACCTTGGCGAAACCATTCAGATACGTGTCGGCTTCATTCTGCGCCGCCGCGATCGATGAATCGTAATTTCCGGAGACGGTGGGAAACAGGATCGCCGCGAACACATCCTGCGCGGTGGTCAGGGCGGGCAGGCGTGCTGCGTACGTCGCAACCGCAGCGGGCTTTTCCGCGAGAAGTTTCGCGTACCAGTTCGCATCGTTCCTTGTATCGATCTCGAGCCAGATCCAACCGCCCGATTTGACGAGCGCGGGCGCGATCGGAATCGAAACCTGCAGGTACATGATGCCAAGCGCCTGCGCGATCAAGGGCTGCCGCAGCGCATACGAGATGATCTCGCCCCACTGGATGGGCCGCGGCGTCACCGGTGTGGTGTTCGGTTGCGATCCGCCCAGTGCGCAGCCGAAGCCGTCGCGCGCCGTGAAATACTGCCCGTTCGGTGTGCGGAAGCCGGTCGCCTCCAGATACGACTGCGGCAGATCTTTGCGGATCACGCCCATATCCTGCGTGCTCACCGACGGCGCGGGCGTGTAGTCCGTCACGAGCCCCGCGAACATTCCCTGCTGGTAGCCGCTGTAAGGGAGCGTCAGCGGGATGCGCGTCATGCTTGCCGGCGGAATCGCTGGCGCCCACGGGGGCGTTTCCAGACCCGAGAGCACGGCCGCGCGCAGCACCGGCTGCGCTATCGCGAACGACAACTCGTGGCCCGTGGTGAGAGGCACAGTCGCTGTAGGATCGCCGCTCGGCAGCAGGAGCAAATTCGCCGTCAGATTCGCGCCGTCCCATGCCTGGGGCAGCAGCATCAAACTCAGATTTCTTGTACTGGCCATGATTGATCTCCGTCCATCCGGCTCAGGGAATCTGAGTCAGCGGTAATTGTTTTTCGAAGGTCCACGAGCCGGACCAGCTGATATCGATCACCCAGCAAATGCTGATGTGGATTCCGACCGATGCCGTCCCGATGACATCGATGTCGGAATTACCGGTGTTGATGCTGAACCCGAGACCGGCGGTCAGTGCAATGGCCGCGCTCGCGAGACCGCCGAGTACGTCCACCTGCGCCTGCCCGGTCAGCAGGAGCATGAGCTTGATGGTCGGCGGATTGATCGTGATCTGAACCGCAATCGTGATCGATGCCGAACCCGATGCGATGCCGAGATCGATGCAAAGTCCGACGCCGATTCCGCCTTCGATCAGAATGTCGATGGCCTTGTTCTGAACGCCGGCCTGAATGCAGAGAGTGCCCGCCAGCGGATCGACAATCCAATGGCATGGCGTGTCCGGCGTGCCGATGCCCACAAGGAATCCGATATCGAGCGCCAGTATGTTGAGGGTCGCGCCGATGTTGAGGGAGACGTTATCGATGGTTCCCGGCCCGAGCGGAATCGCGGGTATGTTGAAGTTGTCCGTGACGGAAAGCGTGCCGCCGGAGAAATGAACATGGAGCCCGGGTCCTTCGTCGCTGTCGCTCGAATCGGAAACCGGCCCGTTGCTGCCAGGGCTCAACACACTCGCGATATCTTCGAGCACTGTGAAGAACGTGGTCAGCGCGCTCAGAGGGCCGTCGAATACCACCTTCAGATCCGGGAACGCCGGTGTTGAATCCGCATCCGCGTGGAAGCCGCCCTGCAGCCACATCACCGGTTCGCTGCTGAGCGCCGGGATCACCAGCCCCAGAGCCACGCGATTCACATCGAGCGACCATGAAGGATCGGTGGGCTGGCCCAGCGAAATCACTACGGTTGCCGGGTCGGGGTCCTGCGCCGGATTGTCGCCCTTCCAGTAGAAGTAAAGATTCACGTCCGCGATGGATGACGTGATCAGGGGAACTGGCTTCGCGCGAACCGCGGCGTCCAGTTGCAGCTTTTGCGTGGTCTGCAGGCTGGCGTTCCCGAGCTTGTTCTGAATGGGCGCCAATTTGCTGTTCAGAAAATTGAGGCAGTTCGAGATGCCGGGGAAGCTTGAAATCGCGCCGAGCAGCGCCCCAGCGTGGGCTACGTTCAGTGCATCGCCCAGCCTGAGGTTCTGGGAACCCACCGTCAGAATCGGCCGCGACAGGAAGTTGCTCTGTGTTCCGGTGCCCTGCAGAAATCCGTACAGTGTTTGGGGCAGAGCGGCCGATGATGGATCGAGCCGGAAGATATCCGCCGGGTCGGCGAAATGAACCTTATCGCCCGGCGACGTCCCGCCGCTCTTGTTCGGCTGCACCACCGGCGCGCCTGCGTTGGCCGCCAAAGGCGCCGGCGCCGACGTCGCCGATTGCGTTCGAGACGCCACCGTCCACGCGCCATCCGATGAAAGCTTCGGCAATCCCCGGACGGAGCCGATGATGCCGAGGCCGTTGATTACGGCCGTATCGTGTACCGGCGTGGCGTCGAAACCGACCAGCCGCATAATGCTGTCGGCGCCGGCCATGTTGACCGTCGCGTCGATCGGACCGCCGCAGCCCGCGGCGAGGGGCGCGAAATTCACCATGTCCTGCAGCGAGAGGTGATATCCGTACTGCAGCGGAATGTAGCCCGTGATGCCCTTCGAAGGGACGCAGGTTTGAGGGATTCCCACGAGATCCGTCGCGGTGATTCCGCCTTTTATCACGTGATGCTGCGATTGAATGATTACGTTGGCGTCGAACGTAACCGGCTGCACGGGAATTCCAATGGCCGCAGGGGGCTTCGGTAGTGGTGCAGGCGGCGGAGTGTCCGCGGTTCCGGGCGTGTATACCGGCAGCCCGATTTGCGTGATGTTGGCGACGTTGATGACGCCCGGAGAAACGCCCGCGTGAACCTGCTGCGGAGTAATCCCCATCGCCGCCGGGAATTTGAAGAGTCCATCGCTGGCCGCCTGCCAGCCGCTGTCGTACCGGCGCACATTCCCCGATGCCTGCCGGTCGATCGTAATTGTCCTCACCACCTTGATGCCCCATGGGCAGATGATGCTCTGCACCTGAATCACTTCATGGCTGGTGCGTCCGATGAGCACATGAAAGAAGGTCTTGATTACGTCTGTTGGAAGGGGGTTCGCGTTGGTCCATTCGCTGAACGTGCTCGCGCCATAGCCCGTCAAGTCGTAGCGGAGGAGTGGGACGCCGCCCGTTGGGGCATTGAAGCGGCTCGCAAAAATATCGGCGACATCCGGCCCCATCACCTGTTCGCCATACGAAAACGTGCCGGGGGTGGACGGATTGTCGTTGGCGGACCGCAGATACGTGCGTCCGGCCATTACCGGATCCGGGACCGTCGGATCGGGCGCCGCAAAGCTGAGCTGCCACGCGCCGGTATATACGGCGCCCGTCGGCGTGGCGTTTGCCGGGAAGCTCGGCCGCACCAAACTCAGATGCGGTAACAGCGTGCCCGGGACCGCTGTTGAGGTCAGTTCCCCCGTGATGCCGAATGGGAGCGTGAAATTGGCCTCCCAGCCACCCTTGCCCGCAACCATGACGCTCCCCAGACTTTGCAATGGCGAGATCGGAATCAGCGTCGCGGAAAGCGAACGCACCTGCGGCAACGGACCGTCGCCCGGCGGATGCAACAGCTGGTTCGGATCCACACCGGGCGTGAACGGCGCGTGATCGTACATCGGCTCCCACGCGATCGATGGCAGCGTGGTGAGAGGCAGAAGCTGCGCCGGCCCGCGCACTGACAGGCCATCGATCGTGTAGAACGCGTTGTACCGCTGATTGACCGTGACCTCTACGCCCAACTGGCTGGCGCGTGTGGAAACATCGAGCAACAGAGGACCGCCAGCCGGCGCCGGAAATACAGTGGATGGTGGAGGCGGCGCTGCTGTCGCCTTTGGCGCGATTGCCGGCTTTGCCTCGAGCAGCGGTCCCTTATCCGGCAGCACTGGCAATGGAATGTGAAGGAATGGCGTCCGCGGCGCGTCGCTTGCTTCGGTAGCAGGAGCAGCCGCCGGGTGCGTATGAGCGGCATCGAACAATCGCAGCTTCGGTTGCACGGCCGGCGCCCATGCCACTTCACCGATCAGATAGCCCGGCCCGTTCGATGGCGCAAGTGCGCCCGCCGGCGCGTCGAGTGTGAAATCCCTGCCCGTAGCGATCGCGCCCGTGTAAGGATCGGGCAGAAACAACTCGACGAGCAAATAGCCCATCGCAATAAACAGGGCGCCGCTTGTGGTGTTGAAATCCGCATCCGCGAGTGCATCCAGAAGTATCGCGAGCGGCACGCTCACGTCGAGGAATGCGTTGTCGAGAGCCAGTGGGAATACCGTCGTATTGTTGGCCGGCAGAGCCGAATAAACAGCCAGCCTGTTTCCCGCGTTGGTATGGATGAGGGCCACCAGTGCTTCGCTGAATATCGCGGGCATACGCGCGCCATTCGCATAAACGGGACGATCCAGCAAAGCGGTCAGCGCCGCGCCGTATTCCAGGATTTCAATCGCGCCGGTGCGGGCATAGAGCATTTGTTGACCGGCTGCGCGCGTCGCCAGCAGCTTGCACGGCGTGCCGCTGGTCGAGTCCTGATCCGGCCAGAGATCGAATTCCTGTTCGACCACTGTCCCCGCCGTTTCGCCGGAAATTGTCTGGATGAGAATCGCGTTGTTTTGCGCGATAGCGGCCCCGATGGCGGCTGGCTCGTTTGCGTCCAATCCCTTCCATCGAACGGAAATCCCGGGCCCGAAAGCCACCGCGAAATTGCCGGAATCAATCGCGGAGCCAAGCGTGAGCGGCGTGGCCGATTCGCTGACAAACAGCGCCCATCCCGCCGTTATTATCGGGGCGCTGCCGGAGATTTCCGCCATCGCGCCTCCGCCCGGCTGCGGCTCGAAGTTTGCCGTCGACGGGTGTCCGGCGATATACATCAGCTTCAGTTCGCTGTTGTAGAGCACGGGGAGCGTGGCCGCGGCGCAAGCTATCGCCGAGCCGAATATTTTCGCCGCGCACGAATCGAACGAGGCCGTCGCCGCGCCGGTGGGCGGAAAGACGACGGTGATTTTCGTGGGCGCGGTGACCTTCGACGGAAAATTCGCCGGCCCGGCCGATGAAGGAGCGGGCACAAACGTCAGCGTCAGGGTCGAACCCGCCGGAACCTCGATCGTCGTCCCGATCGTGAAAGGCTTGTCGCAATGGAGCGTGCCCGACTGAATCGTCATCCCTCCAAAGCTGTTGGCCGGCGCCACGGTGTTGAATGGACCGAGGCCAAGCCAGACCGGCCCCGCAAGAATCGTGGCGTCTGTAGCCGTGGTCGTCAACAGAAAGTGCACAATCGAAACCGGCAGCACGCAAAGCGGCACGCCCCCGCGCGTGAATTCCACGGTTTCAGTGAAGTTGTAAATGGTGAGCCAGCGCTGTGTGGAGACGCCGGATGCCGGGTCAGTAATCGTGACAGGCCCATAGATAGCGGACGGACTCAGTGCCCGCGCCCACGCCGGACGCTCGAGCCCCCCCAGCGCTGTTGGTTCGCGATCCTGCACCACCACGCGCGTCGTGAGATTCCCGGCAAGCGCCAGCGGCACGATCTTTTTGGCCCAATCGGGCGGTCTCAGGGCGACGGGGGAAACCGGCAGAGCGGCGGATGAGGCCCGGGCAGCCGTTCTGTTCGCGAATACAGCGGGGGGCCTGGTGAAGTCGATACCTCTCCACGCGCCGGGAACTCCCAGAGCGCCGGCAATCTCTTCTGTGCTCTGGCCGGTCGCGATCGCGCGCGCTACAGCGACGCGAACCGGATCGAGTTGTACGGGCGCTGCCGCGATGAACCCTGGAAGCTTTGCAAGCTCTGCTGTCAGGGCTTCCGCACTGAGACGCTGTGGGGTGGACATTCACGACCTCCGCTTTTCAAAGCGACCGAATAGAGTTGGACACGCTATCGTGCGTCTGGACGGCGCAAGGGTTTCACGGCAGGAATCGATCGGCTGCGCGATCGTGCTGCAAAGCACCTTGCGGATGGGAGGAAGCAGTTCGTGCCGCTACGCCGCAGGGCAAAGCGATCGATAGAACTGGCAGGTCTTGCAGCGGGGGGCTTCACGGAGATCGAACCTCAGTTGGTCCTGCGCCTCGCGGAGTTCGGCGAGCAGATTGGTAACGACGGACCCATCGATGGGAACTTTAACCGTCGTGTCCGCGCGAAGGAAGTGCAGCCAGGCCTGCGACGGACGTTTCCCCAGTGCGCGCTCGAGAGCCAGCGCGTAGAGGGCGAGTTGCGGGCGGTATGCCTCCGGACGCGGGGTCGTGTCCGTCTTGTAGTCGACCACGATTATGTCGCCGTTTCCCTCGAACCCGTTTTCTTCAAACCAAAGATCGATGGTGCCGCGAACGAGCGTGCCGTCGAGATCGATAATGAAGTCCCATTCGCGCGCGCTCCGGGTGGCGGCAGCCGCGCGGCGCCCGAGTTCGCTTGAGTGGAATACATTCGCCAGGCGTTGGGCTTCGGCGGGATAATCGGCGGCCGGTTTGCCCGCCAGGATTTCGTGGACAGCGGAGCCGAGGCCGGCGGCGTTCATCGCCTCTTCCCATCTCGGCGCGTCGTCCTCGATGGGAATATCTTCCGGATCGAAGGCGGCGGTCCGGCCACTCCAGCCGAGATAGCGCTGCAGGTAGTATTTGCGCGGGCAGTCACTGAAGACGGTGAGAGACGTTACATTGACGGCGGAATCGTGCTGGCCGCTCACCCGGGGGCGGTCAATGGTTTCGAAATGTGAGGCGGCGGCTTCATCCGAATCCCATACCCGCGAGAGCGGAGGCTCCGCGGCCGTGGCGTAAACGGTCGCCTGGATTGGGCCCGCGGTGGCCCGAAAAGGCTCACCCGCGGGCGCGACCCCATCAAGCTGGAAGAGGCCATCGACCAGCTTCGCCCAGTTCGAGGACCGGTTGCGTCCGCGCGAGTACGAGAGGATCAGGTGCTCCCCGGCCCGCGTCATCGCGACGTAAAGGAGCCGGTTCGATTCCGCTTTCTCGCGCGCATCCAGCTCTTCGCTGTTGCGAAGCTGCCAGGAATCCTCGAGTCCTTTATTGCCACGCTTGCCCTGGCGGTCGGCCCATTTGAGGCCGAGCCCGTACGTAGGGGTGAACGTGACCGGAGCCGAATTTCGCTGAGTGCCCTTATCCATCGCGGCGATGATCGTGACGGGGAATTCGAGGCCTTTGGCGGCGTGCGCGGTCATCACCTGGACGCAGTTGCCCTGGTCTTTGTCGGCGAGGTCGGATTCAAGGTTGACGGCTTTCTCGATACTCTCGATTTCCAGCAGGAACTCCGGCAATGATCTTGAATCGCCGCGCGTGCGGGCGAGGTGGAGAAAGCTCTCGACGTTACCGGCGATCGTCGTGCCGGGCGTCCAGTCGAAGCCGCAATCGGAAAGCGCACGGACGAGAAGCAGCTCGAGCGACACGACCGGCTGAAGCTCACGCCACGATTTCAGGTGTTCGACGAACTGTTCCACCTTTTGCGCGTCGCCGGCGTCGAAGTCCGTCAGCTTGGTGCGATCGTGCGCGATCGAGTTCAGGCCCCCGGAGAGCGATCCGGCGATGAGACGGATGCGCAGGAGCGCTTCATCTCCCAGGCCGACGAGAGGCGAGCGAAGCAGCGTTGCCAGCGCGATGGTGTCGCGCGGGTTGGCAATGGTGTGCAGCAGTGCGATGATATCCCGGCACTCGCGCGAGAGAAGGAAAGACTGGCGGCGTCCGCTGACATAGGGAATCCCGGCATGATCGAACGCTTCGAGGATCGGCTTCATCGAATCGCCGGCGCGGCAGAGCACGGCGAAGTCGGCGAAATCGGCTGGACGGGTGCGGCCTTCGGGTCCGAGCGAGAGCGTGCCGCGCAGCGACAGGATGCGGTGAGCGATCCAGCGCGCTTCCTTTACCGCCGGATCGTCATCTTCACTGGTGGCGTGGATTTTGAGGACTTCAATGGACGGGCTTTGTTTCGGCGCGAACGCAGACCCGGCGACGAGCTCGCGGTCAACGATGCCTTCGGCGCCTTTCAGAAGGAGTTCGACGCAGCGCAGAATGTCGTTCCGGCTGCGGAAGTTGTGCAGGAGGTCGACGGCGTGCTTGCCGCTATGGGCGACCGCCTGCTGGTAGTTCCCGAAGATTTCGGGCTGGGCGTGCCGGAATCCATAGATGGATTGGTTGATGTCGCCGACCGCAAAGAAGACGTCATCCGCGCGGATCAGGCCGATCAGGTCCGACTGCTGCTGGTTGATGTCCTGAAATTCATCGACCATCACCTGCCGGAATTGCGCGCGGATGCGGGCGCGTACGTCATCGTCATGGCGAAGAAGGCCGACCGTGCAACGCTCGAGGTCGTTGAAATCGAGGGCTCCTCGATCGCGCTTGCGCTCGGCGTAAAGTTCGTCATAGCGCTGCAGCACGTCGAAGATCAGGGCGCGGAAAGGCGCGGCATGGCGGTCAACGGCGGCCGCGATGACGGTGGAAAGCCCTTTGCGAAACAGGTCGAAGGCTTCCTTTTCGGACGGGAGGACTTTGGTGAGGTTAATCGGACGGTTCCGGACGACACGCACCAGGTCGTCGAGAGAATCGGGATCGATTGAGGCGAGCTCATCGGCCAGTTCGAGGAATTCGGCGCGCGAGGTGCGTTTGGCGGGCGTCAGATTCGACGGCCAGCGAGCCAGGAGCTGGCGCAGGGTATCGGCCATGGCTGCCGCGGTCGCGTCGCACGCGCTGGGGCTTTCCATGAGGCGAACTTCCGCAGTGGTCTTGCCTGCCGAACGCATGGCGTCCGCCGCATCCATGAGGTAGCCGGCGATGTATGGGGACTGGAGCGCTTCGATCAGCGCCAGCGCTTCGGGGCGGCGCGCGGCGACCAGCTCATCGAGCGCGGTATTGAGGCAGGAGTACTGGAGTTCCTCCGATTCCCGGGCGTCAAGGACCATGAAACGCGGATCGACTCCCGCCGCGATTGCGTTCTCGCGCAGCAGGCGCGCGCAGAAGCCATGGATGGTCGAAACCCAGGCGGATTCAAGCTCGCGCAGACGCAGCTGGTCGTGGGCGAAAAGCTCGGCCAGCTTCGCCTTCATATTGGCGGCGGCCTTCTCGGTGAAAGTGATGGCGAGGATCTGGCGCGGCTCGAAGCTGCGCTCTTCGATAAGGGCGCGGTAGCGCTCGACGAGAACCGTGGTCTTGCCGGAGCCGGGTCCGGCGACGACACAGGCGTCGAGTTTGCGATAGCTCGCCGCGTCGGCTTGCTGGAGTGTGAAATCAACCGGCATGGCAGCCCTTAAATGGCATGAGCGGCGCCTCCAATGGTCACCAGCGTTTGTTGTTCGACGCGGCAGGCGGCCTGATAATCGCACCAGCGGCACTGGTCCGTTTCTTCGGGATGCGCATGTACCTGCCCGGCAAGAAAGCCGGCGAGGCGCTCGACCGTGCGGGCTTTGGCCTCAGTCGTCCAGTTCTCCGGCATGGGATGGAGGTCGTCCAGTGGATAGCCGGGGATTTTCCCCCAACCATAGCGCTCGTCCTCGCGAACGGCCCAATAAATCATGGCGACCGGATTCAGGTTCATGCTTTCGCGCGCCGCGAGGGCGTAGAGCGGCCCTTGCAGCCGGGTGCGGCTCGCCACGAGCTTTTCGACATTCGCGGTCTTGCTGCTCTTGTAATCGACGATTACGCAGTCGTTGCCGAAGATGTCGATGCGGTCGATGCGGCCCTTGACTTTGATTCCGCCGGGAAAGTCCAGTAGGATTTCCACTTCCACCTGGGAGGAGTCGGGCGTCCAAAGATCGTTGGCGCTGACGCGCTCGGCAATCTCGCGAAACTGAATGCGCTCAACTTCCAGCTTGTAGCCGGCGGCGAGGTGCTGGGTGCGGCAGGCTTCATCAAAAGTCTCTTCGAACAACTCGACGAAGTTGCGCCCGCGGTCGGCCAGCCAGCGCTCGAGCGCCGTGTGGAGGATCAGGCCCGTGACGCGCGCCTGCAGGCGGTCACCGGGACGATCGGGAGCGGGCTTGAGAGCGAGGGTGCGGCCTGCAAAGAAGCGGAACCGGCACTGGGCGAGATCTTCGAGAGCAGTGAGGCTGATGGTCTGGTGGAGTTCGGCGATGCCGGATTGCAGCGCGGAATCGCCGATGAGCCCCGAATTGGCGCGCGCCGCAGCGCTGTGCAGCGGGGCGGGTTTGCACGCGCGAGCGGGCTGGATGCGTAAGGTGAGGTCGGGAAAATATTGGTTCAGCAAGCGCGAGCATTGCACGGACTTGCCCGAGGAATCATGCTCGGGCCATGTCAGGATGAGTCCGCTGGACGCGCGGGACTTTAGCGCGTCGAAAAGCCAGCCTTCCTCGCGTTCGTAATCGGCTGCACTGCGCAAGCGAAGGCCGGCGGCGCGGAGGCGCTCGATCTCCTTTTCCGGGAAGAGGAGGTTGCGGGGAGCCTGGCGGGGAAAGTCGCGATCGGTGAGTCCGCAGACAAAAAGGGCGGCGACCTCCCACTGGCGGGCCTCCCAGACACTCATGACGTGAACGACGTTGGCGCGGTCATCGATCGGTTGCAGAGACGCGGATTCAATGGCGAGCGAAGCCGCGCGCCAGAAGGTGGCGAGGGAGATCGGCTTCGCGGGCAGATCGGCGATGGGCGCGATCGTATCCATCCACGCGCGGAGCGCCGCCACGTGGCTACGGGCCGCCATAACGGCCGTCGCATCGGCGGCGACGCCGAGGCGGCCGGGCCTATAGACGCTTTCGGCGAATGACTGCAGCCGGCGCAGCCAGTCAGCGGGCGTCTGGAGATCGTCTTTCCAGGAAGCGATTTTGAGGCATGCGGAGATTTCATCGCGCAGCCACTCGGCTTCGCAGAGTTTGAGGAGATCGGGGGCGCTCCGTCCGGGCATGGCTTCACGGACAGCGAAGTCGAAACGGTCGAAACCGGCGCTTGCGCCCCAGCGAGGATGTGCCCGGAGGGCTGTGATTGTCGACTCGAAGTCCCAGCCGCCGAGCGCGCAGGTGATCATGCCCCCCAGGAAGATTGCGACCGGGTGTCCTGCCAGAGGGCGGCCGAAGTAAAAACGCGCGGGGATGCCGAAGCGCTCGAAGGTCGCTTGCAGCAACGGGACGTAGACGGAAGCATCCCGCAGAGCGACGGCGATCTGGCGGAAGGGTGTGCCGTCCTCGTGCAAGGCCAGGATGCGGCGTGCGATTTCGTCGGCTTCACGTTCGACGGTCCGCGCGCTGGCCAGCGTTACGGATGGTTTAGGCGAGGCGCCTGGCAGGAGGCGGTCTTCCGCGCCTGCTCGCATCGCGAACCGGCGGATCTCCTCGGTGGCAGGCGAGTCTGCGATCGTGAGGGTCACGTCGCACGACCGCGCGAGCGCCGCGACAAATTCCTGCTCCGCGGGGCTGAGGTGAAGAAAACCGTCGAGCCAGACAAGCATGGGCTGTTCGGCAGCCGATGCGGCGCGGATCATCCCAAAGCGCGAGCGATATCCGCAGGCGCGCATCGAGTCATCAACACCGCGCCAGACTTTCTCGAATGGTTTGGCGTGCGGGCCAGATTTGCGAATCGAGCCGAGATTGTCCGGCGTCGCGCCCGCGTTTTCGAAAAGTTCGATGGTCTCGATAATGACCGCGGCCATTCCCGCGGTATCCTCGACGGCCGTGAATTCGGGGAACTTCAGGCGGCGGAGCGCGTCGGCGACCAGGATGCGCAGCAGGCCGCCGGGGATTTGTTTCGCGCGGGGTTGCGCCAGCGCCGCGCGTTCAGCGATGAACCGGTTCAGCGAGACAATCGAGCGGGGTGAGAAGACGAGACCGTCACGCGCCAACTCGTGCTGGTAGTGACGGACGAGCGTGGCAGTGGGAACGACTATGCGGAGGTCCGGCACGCCCGCCTGGATTGCCTCTTTAAATTCGCGGAATACCTGGGCCGTTTTGCCGCTACGCGGCGCGCCTCGGATCAATTTCATGGGCTTGAGGGATGGGCGAAGAAAAGGAGAAGCCACGGCTTCTCTCCACCTTACCATTCTCCATACACGGGCCGGGTCGCGCCCGCAGGCATGCGGACGGAAATGTACGCGGATTCCATGTTATAAAAAGGAGCTTGCCATTCCGGGTTCGTAACGTGACGCGCGGCACATTCCTTGGCGATGCGATCGAAAAGGCCGAGAGCAGCGCACAGCGCAGAACGGGACTCCTGAAGCACAAAAAGCTGGTTGAGGGTGAAGGTCTTTGGATCGCTCCCTGCGAGGCGGTTCATACATTCTTCATGAAATTCGCGATTGACCTGATCTACATCGACCGCAAGCACCGTGTGAAGAGCGTGGTGCGCGGTGTGCGGCCGTGGCGATTTTCAGCATGCTTCTCGGCGCATTCGATTCTGGAACTTCCGACCGGCACGATCGATCGCACAAAAACCGAGAAGGGGGATGAGCTGGAACTCCGGCCAGGCTAACTTCGGCTATCGAACCGTACGTGGTTAACGATCGATGTATTGTCTCTCCCCCGGGCGTCTCCCTAGACTGAACGCGTGGCGCCTCCAGTCGATATTTCGGAACTGCAGCGGGTGATTGCCGATTACACCAGCCAGCACAGCCTGATTACAGCCGCCGGTCCGTTTACGGCGGCCACTCTTTTGCGTACCTTCGTGACGAAGAGCAAGCTGGCGTCCACCGCTGTTGCGGCGGGCGGCGTGTGGATGACGATCCATCTGTTGTCGGAATCGACACTGCGGCTCATCCAGGAACAGTTCGGATATCTGGAATCGCTGCTCGGCCGTTGAGCATTCACATGGCGCGCTTTCTGAAGATTCAGAACAAGATCATTCATCTCGATTCAATCGCGTATGTCGATTTTCTCGACTCCGGACGCGCCATGATGTTCATGCATGGGTTGAGTCTGGAGAAGCAGAACATCGCGCTCGATGCGGATGACGCGCGCCGGCTGCGGGCAATCCTTGAAGCCGACTGCGCTTGATTGATTCAATCAGAGGCCCAGGCGCTCGGCTATTGTTTTCAGCATCTCGGTCAGCCACAGCTTCCTGCCCTCACGATTCTTCCACCATTGCCCGTTCGCCCACCACGGATCCATCGCCGGAACGGAGCGCATTTCGAGTCCGTTGTTCTCACGCCGGAAAGCGCGGCTTGCGCGGGCGCTGTGGTAGAGGCTTGTGACTAACAGATATTTGTGCATGCCACGGCGGCGCATATCCGCAATGTCCGCGCGAGCTTCGTCGCGGGTATTCACGGCAGCATAGTAAACCGGGATGAACATATCCCGCGGGTACCCGCGGCTGACCGCGTATGCAATCGCGAGATCGCTCTCATGCGTTCCGTATATCGACCCGACGCCGCTCACCAGCACTTTCGGCGCATAGCCCTGCCGGGCAAGCTCCGCCGCGCGCAGAATACGATTGCCCCGGTAATCGCCGCCCAGCACGACGATGATGTCGGATTTCTGCGGGGTCTCGCTGGCTTCCAACATGGCGCCAAGAGCAAACAGCATGCGTCCGGAAAAGACGACCGCGAGAGCGGTAAGGCAGAGAGCAGTAAGAGCGATGTAACGGAGCTTGTTTCTGCGAGGCGGGGAGACCAGCGAATTACCGCTCGTCGCCGGAATTACGGGGATCGATGTGTCCTACCGTCTTCAGCAGGAAATAGAGCCGCTCGACTTCTTCTTCGTCCTCGGGACGGAGCACGCGGTAGCGCGGCGCATTCAACTGCTTCACCTCGCTGGCGCCAAGCAGTTCGCCCCAATACTGGCGGTAGGGAATTCCGTCGATCATCGCGTTCGTGGACATTTGCCGGAGCGTGCGCAGCAAGTGCTTGCAGCAATCCACTTCGCCGGGGTAGATCAGCATCACGGTGTCATCGTCATAGAGCGCGAGCTTTACCACGAGAGGCGAAATCCAGCCGGTGCGGTCCACGCGGCGCACGTCCTGCCAGGGAATGATTTTCTTGCCGATTTCGAGATGCGCATCGTACACCTTGATCGCCGGCCGGAACGCCATCGCGAGGAGCATGGCGGCGGTGAGGAAGAAGAGCGCGGCGGGGTAGAAGGACGGCGTCCACGAAAGCCCGAGCCAGGCGGAGAAACCGGCGAGTGCCAGCGCGACAATACCAAACGACACGTAGTGGCGAGCGGGGACGTAGCGGCTCATACCTGCGGCTCCGACTCTAAGGGTACTCCCAGGCAATATCCAAGGTCAACGGCGCTCGGCATTCTCGGGAAAGTTCCGGCGTAAATACGCGATGCCTCGCCATGTGTAATCGAGGCCGCTGACCGCGGCAAGGCCGACCACCCCCGCCAGCAGCAGATCGGCAATCTGCTGGAACCAGGAAATTTGATAGGCACGTGCCGCCATGATGCCGACCGCGGCCATGATCTGGAAGAACGTGCTCGCCTTGCCCCAGATGCTGGGCTCGAGGCCACGGAATCGCGTAAAGCGGAGGGCGACGGCGGAGAGAGCCAGAATCCACAGGTCGCGAGCGAAAATCAACAGAACAATCCAGAGGGCAACGGCCTTCCCCAGCGCAAGGCCGACGTAGATACTGGAGAGCAGGACTTTGTCCGCGATCGGGTCGAAATACTGGCCGAATTTGGACTGGTCGCCAAAGCGCCGGGCTAACCAGCCATCCACGATGTCGGTGAATGCGGCGCCCCCGAACGTCCACCCGCCGGCCATGTAGTTTCCGCGTGAAAGTTCAAGAACGATAAAGGGCGTGAGAAGGACCCGCGCGAGGGTGAACAGGTTCGGGAGCGTCAGCCACATGCCGGAACACCTATCATACGGGGATGGACCAGATTCAATTCCTGCGCGAGGAACTCGACCGCGTTTTGCAGGGCAAAGGCGCCCACGCCAGTTTTGACGAAGCCGTTGCCGGCTTCCCGGCGAAACTGCGGGGCGTGACGCCGGAAGGCTCTCCGCACAGCGGCTGGCAGGTTCTGGAGCATCTACGGATCGCGCAATGGGACATGCTGGAGTTCAGCCGCGACCCGAAGCATCAGTCGCCGGAGTGGCCCTCCGCGTACTGGCCAAAAAGCACGGAACCGGCGAACCCCGCCGCATGGGACGAGAGCATCGGAGCATTCCATCGCGATCTCGCGGCGATGCGCGCGCTTGTAGCCGATCCGAAGGCGGATCTTTTCACTCCATTCCCGCATGGCGACGGGCAGACGCTTCTGCGCGAAGCGATACAAATGGCCGACCATAACGCTTATCACGTCGCAGAGCTGGTCTTTCTGCGGCGGCAATTGGAGGCGTGGAAATGAAAGGTGGAAGTGAAGCAATAAGCTGATCTGAACATGAAAACAAATATGGAAGTAATCCATACGACGTACTCCGGAGGGCCGGACTTCCTCCTCGAAGCCCTGTCGCCCGATGTCGAGTGGACCGAGGCGGCCGGCTTCCCGTATGCCTGGACATTCGCGGTCCGGCTGAGGTCGTGAAGAATGTGCATGGACGGTTTAAGCGGCTTCCCGCAGGCGATCTGGCGCTGACGAAAGTCGTTGCCAAATGGGAGACGGTCCAGCATTGGAAGCAGATGCTGAACTATCTGGACTCGATCTGCGCCGACCGCATCCACGAAGCCGGCGTCAGACAATGAAAATCGCTCAGAGCCCACCAGCAGGATGAGCCGGCTTTCCGTTGAAAGTAGCGGCTCTCTGACAACCCACTTTACGACGCTTTTCTCCGGGTGGCGACATCCTTTCTGGATGGTTTGACCGTTTCGAGGACGCGGATCAGTGCGGGGATTTGTTTATGGCCGCGGACGCGTCGAGTCCTCGCCGGAGGTAAACGTCCCTTCCACACCATCATTCCCGGCTTCATGGAACGCGGCGACGAGCACATCGGCTTCGGCATCATGGGCGGACTCAACCAGCCCCTGGCTCACGGGCAGTTCGTCTCGAACTTCGTGGACTTCGGGATGAACATCCAGGCCGCTCTTGAAGCCCGGCGTTTCACCAGGCAAACCGCCTCCGGCAACGATGTCTCGATCGAATCCCGCATTCCATCGCGGACGCTCGAGCAGCTTACCGCCCGCAGTCACGAGATTTCGATTCGACGCGCTTACAAGCAGGAGATGGGGCGCGGCCAGGCCATTCTGCACGACTCGGCAACCGGCGCGGCATCGGACCCGCGTGCCGACGGCGCCGCAATACCGGAGCCTACCAGTCTGTAGCCTTGTAGTCCTTCAGGAACTGGCCCCAAAGGTGGACGCCAGTATTGATCCCGCTGATGATCGGATCGAGAATGCGGGCCGCGCCATCGACGATATCGAGCGGCGGATGGAAGCTCTGTTCGACAACCTTGCGAGCGGCGATCTCGACAGGGTCTTCGTCCGTAACCCAGCCCGTATCCACGCTGTTCATGTGGATGCCGTCGTTGAAGTAGTCCGTCGCCGAGGTGCGAGTCATCATGTTCAGCGCCGCCTTGGCCATGTTCGTGTGCGGGTGCCGCGTCGTTTTGCAAAGCCGGTAAAACTGCCCCTCCATTGCCGACACATTGACGATGTGCTTGTCACGCGATGAGGTTCGCAGCATGAGAGGCTTCAGGCGCGCATTGAGAACGAAGGGCGCGACCGAGTTGATCAACTGCACTTCGAGCATCTCGACGGTGGAGACTTCGTCCAGCAGCAGACGCCACGAGTTGCGGCCGCGCAGATCGACTTGTTGCAGATCTTTGTCGAGCTGTCCCTCCGGGAAGAAGTGCGCGCCGACGAGGTCGTCCTCGATCAGCGCAACCTGCGACAGTTCGGCCGAGGCCGCGCTGCCTGCAACGGCCGGCAGGGCGATTGTCTCGCGCTCAAGGTCCATCATGTGCTTATAGAACTGCGGTGGACGCCGCACCGTCTGGCACGCATTGTTGATGATGAAGTCGAGGTGCGGCAGGGTCGCAAGCATTTGCCGGCAGAACGCTTCGACGCTCGGCGTATGCCGAAGATCGAGTCCGTGGATCTGCAGGCGGTGCCCCCATTCGGCGAAGTCTGGCTCGCGTGAATACCGCACCGCCGAATCGCGTGGGAATCGCGTCGTCACGATCACATGCGCGCCGCACCGGAGCAACTTCAGCCCGGTCTGATAGCCGATCTTAACGCGGCCTCCGGTGAGCAGGGCAATGCGGCCATCCAGTGGCGCCCGTTCGGTGCGCTTGAAGAAGTTGAAGTCCGCGCACTCCGGACACATCTGATCGTAGAAGTGGTGGATCGCCGTGAACTTCGCCTTGCAGACGTAGCAGTGTTTCTCTTCGCTCGTCTCCTCCGCCGGTTGCTGGCCGGCGATCTGCGGCGCGAAGACGTTTGGTGTCGTAAAAACCGGTTTCGCGCGAAGCTGGCGAATGCCGGTCTGATCCAGCATCTCCGCATCGCGCGCGGCAGCCGCCGCATTCCGCTCCCGCTCCGCGGCTTTGACGCGGCGGCGGCGCGCCACGGGATCGGGATTATAGATTTGGGCAATCGCTAATTGAATGCGCCGGCGCTCATCGGCAGGGATCTCGTCCAGCAGACTGCGGTCGGCGGCAATCGATTCCAGCCACTCGGTGAACGATCGAAATTGGTCGCGAGAAACGTCCATGCGCAGTGTCCGTGAGGCGAAACTTCATTATCCGAATCCGGATATTCCGCGCCAGACGGCACAGCACTTGAGTGGCATAACACTTGTGAATCCGCTGAAGTAATACACTCAAATTCACGATGTGGAAGCGGCTTCTGCTCCTGATGGCGGCGGCGCTGCCGGCGCTGGCCCAATGGCTCGACTATCCAGCGCCTGGAATTCCGCGGCTTGCCAATGGAAAGCCCAACCTGAGCGCACCCGCGCCGCGCGCCGCCGACGGACATCCCGACATCTCCGGCGTCTGGACAGGACCCGGCCCGGGTGGCTACGACCGCAACATCGCGCGTGATCTGAAGCCTTCCGATATACAGCCCTGGGCCGAGAAACTCTACCAGGAGCGCGTGCTCAACGAAGGGAAGGGAGCGCCGCGCGCAGCCTGTCTGCCCGATCCGTTCGCTTACTATCACGCCGTCGATGTCGCACGTATCGTTGAGACGCCGGGGGTGATCGTGATCCTTTATCAAGGCACCACCAACAGCGTGCACCGCACGATTTTCACCGACGGACGCAAGCTGCCGATCGATCCGAATCCGACGTGGATGGGCTACTCGGCCGGGCACTGGGACGGCGACACGCTCGTCGTCGACAGCGCCGGATTCAACGATCGCAGCTGGCTCGACATTGAGGGTCATCCACATACGGAAGCGCTCCGCATCACCGAGCGCTTCCGCCGCCGTGACTTCGGCCACATGGATCTCGAGATGACCTACGACGATCCGAAGACGTTTACGCGCCCGTTCACGATCCGGATGCCCCAGACCCTCACACCCGACACGGATCTGATCGAAAGTGTATGCGAGGCGGACACCTCTCCCCCACATATGCTCGGGGGCATTTCCTTCCGGCTCGCCCCGGAAGTGTTGTCGAAGTACGCAGGCAACTACGAATTCGATCCCGGACGAACGGCCACGATCACGCTGGAGGGCGACTTGCTCTTCCTTCGTCTGAATCCCGACCCGCTGAAGCTTCCACTCGTGCCCGACTCGGAGACGCGCTTCGTCTCACGCACGAACGGTGACCTGCTCGACTTCACTCGCGATACGGCAGGCGCGATCACAGGCTTCGTATTCCATCAGGGGGCCGGCGACCGGAAGGCGATCCGCAAGTAGTTGGAGTGAGGATGATGTCAGACGAATCAAAACGACGTCACGCGATAGCGGCCGGCGTGCTCGCGCTCGCGGTCATCGTCGGCGCCGCGCCCGCCACTTTGCCATCGGAGCCCGGACCTGTAGCGCCAATCGCGATGGTGCTGCCGGAAGAACGTCAATTCGCCGTACCCGCCGTTCATGCGTTCGAAAATCTGCAACCTGCCGATTGGCAAGTCGTGCCGGCGGGGCCGGAGCCGGTCGGAAAGTTCGACGTTCGAATGTCGGGCCCGGACTTTGAAGCGCACGTGCCCGTGTTCGCATCCCCGCGCCTGATGTGGCACCTTGCCAACTGGAATCCGCCCGCCTCGGGCGATGCGAAAAATGCTCCGGACATTTCACTTCACTACCGGGACGCGGGCGCGGCGGCTTCGTACCATGCGACCGTGAACCCGGCGGAGCTGGAAATCCATATTCAGGATCTGGCGGGAGTCCCACTCGATTTGAAGACGCTCGGCATTACTCACATCGCGGTCACGGGCGAGGACGCTCCCCGTACGTCCGTTCACGCAGCGGCGGCCCAGCAAAAACAGGAAACCCCGGAGAAGCCTGCAGGCGAGAAGAAGTCGGAAGCCCCGGAACTGCTGGCGATCACCGCGTCTCTTCTCGAAATCTTCAACTCGCTGGTCGAGATGCGCAGCCGCCGGAAAGAAAAGGCGCCGGCGGCGGAAACCGCGAGCACGAAGGCGGCTTTTCCCGTGGAAGCGGACGCCATTATCACGACCGGCCCGTCCGGAACGCGGCAGACTGTGCTCACAGCGAACGATATTCAACGCTCCGACAGCAGCGCACAGAATCTCATCGAATCACTGGACCAATCGGTGCGGATCCACTTTCGGCAATACAGCCAGCTCTATCCGTCGCGTGGATTGTCTGAAGACCCGGCTGTGAACGCTCAGGTCGACGCGCGTCTCGATGCGCTCGAGCGCCTGTTCTGCATCGACCTCCGGCGGCTCCAGTCGTTCGTCGCATCGACCGGCCGCGAGCTTTCAGGCTTCGTGGGAGTCCGGGCTGTCTGCCAGGGATTCTGATGCCGAAACGGATCGTCATCTGCTGCGATGGCACCGGCAACAGTTTCGAGAATCTCGACGAAGACTCCAACGTCGTCAAACTCTACAGCAGCCTCGTTATCAACAATGAGCAGCGCGGCTACTATCACCCGGGGGTCGGGACGATGGGAGCGCAGAACAGCATTGGGCGCCTCGGCCGCGCCTGGTCAAAGCTCAAAGGTCTCGCGTTCGGGGCCGGACTCCTCGATAATGTTGGCGACGCCTACCGGTACTTGATGGATACCTATGCCGACGGCGACGAGATTTTCCTGTTCGGCTTCAGCCGCGGCGCTTTCACGGTGCGCGCCCTGGCAAGCCTGTTGCATGTCTTCGGACTTCTTTGCGCGGGCAATCAGGGCGCGATCCCATACATCCTGCGCATGTACTCGACTCGTTCGCGCCAGGCCAAACACAAGCGACGCACTTTTGATGTGGATCTCGCGTTTCAATGGCAGTTCTCTCATACGGAGGAGGTGCGTATCCGCTTCTGCGGCGTGTGGGACACGGTCAGCTCCTATGGGTGGATCTATGACCCGATCAAGTTGCCGTTCCTCGGCTCAAATCCGATCATCGACATCGGCCGCCAAACCATCTCGATCGATGAGCGCCGTAGCTTTTACCAGGACAACCTCTGGGGCCACCCCTGGCCGGGACAGGATTTGCGGCAAGTGTGGTTTTCGGGTGTTCACTCGGATGTGGGAGGAAGCTATCCGGAAAGGGAATCCGGCCTTTCAAAAATCACACTCGAATGGATGCTCAGAGAGGCGGCCGGCGCGGGCCTGCTCATTGATCGCGCCAAGGCCGAAACCGTGCTGGGCCGGCGGCCGGCATCGATCGATGTCCCCGGTCTGCCGGCTTATGTCACGCCGGACAACAACGCGATGCGGCACAACTCCCTGCACGGCGCATGGTGGGCTTTGGAGTGTTTGCCCCAGCGTGACGCGCATCCGGGGCGGCGCTGGTACATCCCGCTGGGGAGAAGACGAATCATCCCGCCAGGGTCGTTGATTCACGAAAGCACGCTCACGGGAAGGTGGCGTCCGAAAGACCTGCCGGCGCACAGCGTCGAGCCCTGGGTAGCATTCTGAAGTAGTGCAGATTCATCTCATTGATGGAACGTATGAGCTCTTCCGCCATTACTACGCCGTGCCCTCGGCTCGCGATGCGGAGGGCCGCGAAGTCGGGGCGGTGCGTGGGGTGCTTGCCTCCGTGCTCGGCATGATGAAGGCGGGCGCGACACATGTTGCGGTCGCGACCGATCACGTCATTGAATCCTTCCGGAACGAACTTTGGCCAGGCTACAAGACCGGCGATGGTGTCGAGCCGGATCTTCTCGCGCAATTCCATCCGCTTGAAGAAACACTGGCGGCGGCCGGCATCACCGTCTGGCCGATGGTCGAATTCGAGGCGGACGACGCACTGGCGGCTGGAGCGGCCATCGCCACGCGCGATCCACGTGTTGAGCGGGTCATCATCTGCTCGCCGGATAAAGACCTGGCGCAGTGCGTCGAGGGAGATCGAATCGTGCAGTTGAACCGGCGAACACGCGTCACTTTCGACGAAGCCGCAGTCACGGCGAAGTTTGGTGTCCCGCCCGAGTCGATTCCGGATTATCTTGCGCTCGTCGGCGACTCCGCCGACGGTTACCCGGGGCTTCCCGGCTGGGGCGCCAAGTCGTCAGCAGCAGTGCTGGCCCGCTACCATCACCTGGAAGCCATACCGGCGGATTACCGCGAGTGGGATGTCAAAGTGGCCGGCGCGGCAGCGCTCTCCCGCGCACTCGCCGCGCAGCACGAGAACGCGATGCTGTTCCGGACACTTGCCACTCTCCGAACAGACATTCCGCTCTTCGAGAACGTGGATCAACTTGAGTGGCGAGGTCCGCTGCCGGAATTCAAAGAAATCGGGGCTCGTCTCGACGCCGCAAAGACGATGGCGACCTCAGCCAGCAACGGCGTGGGCCGCGGGGGATAAGTAGACTCCCGGAGGAAGATGCCGTCCGCGTGTTTCACCGCGTGGCTTCGAATCCGTTGCCCAGCCGCCGCGTCAGGAAAACAGCGGTCAGGCCCAGTGCGGCGGCGCAGGAGACCCAGACGCCGGGGATCGCCCGATTCCCGGTCTGATGGATCAGCCACGTGCAGATCGCGGGCGTGAATCCACCGAAAACCGCGGTCGCAACGCTGAAGGCGATCGAGAAACCCGAGGCGCGCACTTTCTCCGGCATGATTTCAGTGAGAAAGGGAACCATCGCGCCGTTGTAGCCGCCGAACAGGAACGAAAGCCACAATTCCACGCCGAGCAATCGCGTGAACGACGGCGCGCTCACCAGCCACAGCAGCGCCGGATACGACGACACCAGCGACAGCACCGAGAACAGGACGAGCGGAGGACGGCGGCCGATGCGGTCGGACACCGAGCCCATCAGCGGCAGCCAGAGGAGATTCGACGCGCCGACGCACATCGTGACCGTGAGGCTGTCGAGGCTGGAGAGCTTAAGCGCGGTCTGTCCGAACGTAGGCGTGTAGGCCGTGATCATGTAGAACGTCACGGTTGTCATCGTCGAAAGCATCATCCCCAGCGTGACGATTCGCCAGTTCGAGCCGAGAGTGCGGACGATCTCCCCGATTTCCGGCCTCTTCTTGCGGGCGAGGAACTGTTCGGTCTCGGCGAGCGACCTCCGGATGACGAACAGGAACGGGATGATCGCGCAGCCCACAATCAGGGGGATGCGCCAGCCCCACGCGGCCATTTCCGCGGCGGAAAGGCGCATGCTGACGAAAACACCGAGGACCGCCGCCGTGATGACGGCGACCTGCTGGCTGCCGGATTGCCAGCTGCAGAAGAAGCCGCGATGTCCCGGTGTGGCGATCTCCGCCAAATAGACGGACACGCCGCCCAGTTCGACACCGGCCGAGAAGCCCTGAATCAATCGTCCGAGCAGAATGAGCACCGGCGCCGCGAGCCCAATCACCGCGTATCCGGGCAGGCAGGCGATCGAGAGTGTGCCGGCGGACATAAGCCCCAGAGTGAGGATGAGACCTTTGCGGCGGCCGTGGCGGTCCACGTACGCGCCGAGGACAATCGCGCCGAGTGGGCGCATGAGGAACCCCGCGCCGAACGTCGCGAGGGAGAGCATCAGCGAGGAAAACTCGTTGCCCGTCGGAAAAAAGACGCGCGCGATCGCGGTCGCGTAATAGCCGTAGACCATGAAGTCGTACATCTCGAGGAAGTTGCCGCTCGAGACGCGGACTACGGCCATCGCCGTCTGTCTGCGCTTTGCCGGCTGGGTCACCGTGCCCCCATGCAATGAACAGTGTCGCGCAGGATCATGAGGTCCTCATTGGTCGGGATGACCCACGTCGCGACTGTTGAACTCCCGATGGAACGCGGGTCCCCGCACGGGCTTTCATTCGCGATTGGGTCGACGGCGATCCCGAGATTGGACAGGCCATCGCATGCGCGCGCGCGAACACGGCTCGAATGCTCGCCGATGCCGCCCGTGAAGATAAGCGCGTCCGCGCCGTTCATGACCGCCATATACATACCGATATACTTGCGCACCCGGTAACAGAAGGCGTCGATGGCGAGCGCGGCGCGTTCGTTGCCTCCGTCCGCTGCGCGTTCGAGATCGCGCATGTCGTTGGAAATCCCGGAGAGGCCTTTGAGGCCGCTGGCGGTGTTCAGGATGCTTGCGAGAGCTTCGGGCGCGACGTTTTCGTGTGTGATCAGGTGGAGGACAGCGCCCGGATCCACGTCGCCGCTGCGTGTTCCCATGATCAGGCCTTCGAGCGGCGTGAAGCCCATGGAGGTATCGATCGAGCGCCCGCCAGCGATGGCGCACATCGAGCAGCCATTGCCGAGGTGGCAGGTAATCATCCGGAAATGGTCAAGCGGTCGCCCCCGCAGTTCCGCATAGCGGGTGGCGACGAAACGGTGCGAGATACCGTGAAACCCGTAGCGCCGGATCTTCTTTTCGGTGAGGTATTCGTACGGGAGTCCGTAGGCGTAAGCGTGCGGGGGCAGCGTGTGATGGAAGGCGGTGTCGAAGACGGCTACCTGCGTCGCGTTCGGCAGATGATTACGCGCGGCGCGGATCGCGGCGAGGTTGTGCGGATTGTGCAGCGGCGCGAGTGTGCTGAGATCCTCAATCGCGCGCACGACTTCGTCGTCGATGATCACCGATTCGTGGAACCGGTCGCCACCGTGGACGACGCGATGTCCGACCGCTTCGATGGCGCTCGAGCCGAGTTTTTCGAACGCGGCGCTGAGGGCCTGGCCCATGTCGGATACGCGCTCGATTTCGCCGCCCGCAAGAGGGCGCTCGGACGCGGCGTCGAAGAGATGGAATTTGAGCGAGGAACTGCCTGCGTTCAGGACGAGGACGTTCACGCCTCCTCCGGTAGCGGCCAGCGCCAGTCGCGCACTTCCGGCATGTCTTCACCGTGCTCGCGGACGTAGCGCGTATGGTCGATCAGCTTCGACTGCAACTGCTGGCGTAGATGGGCCGCGGAGCCGGAAAGCTCATGCACGCGATCGATCACGTCCATGCCCAGATGGAACCGGTCGATTTCGTTGAGCACGCACATGTCGAACGGGGTCGTCGTGGTGCCTTCTTCCTTGTATCCGCGGACGTGCAGGCGCTGGTTGGCGCGGCGGTAGGTGAGCCGGTGAATCAGCCATGGATAACCGTGATAGTTGAAGATGATCGGGCGCGTTCGCGTGAACAGGGCGTCATAGTCCTTATCCGGCAGGCCGTGTGGGTGCTCGGTCGAGGGCTGCAGGGTCATCAGGTCGACAACGTTGACGACACGAATCTTGAGCGTCGGGATGTTCCGGCGGAGCCAGTCCACTGCAGCGAGCGTTTCGAGCGTCGGAACGTCACCCGCGCAGGCCATGACGACGTCGGGCTCCGCGCCGTGATCGTTGCTGGCGAAGTTCCAGATCCCCAGTCCGGCGGTGCAGTGGTGGACGGCATCCTCCATGTTGAGCCACTGGAGCGCCGGCTGCTTGCCCGCAACGATGACATTCACATAGTTGCGGCTGCGAAGGCAGTGGTCGGTTACGGAGAGCAGAGTGTTGGCGTCCGGCGGGAGATAGACGCGCACGATCTCGGCTTTCTTATTGACGACATGATCGATGAAGCCTGGGTCCTGATGGCTGAAGCCGTTGTGGTCCTGCCGCCAGACGTGTGAGGTGAGCAGGTAATTCAGAGACGCGATGGGGCGGCGCCACTCCAGATGGCGCGATACCTTGAGCCACTTGGCGTGCTGGTTGAACATCGAATCGACAATGTGGACGAACGCTTCGTAACAGGAGAAGAATCCGTGGCGGCCGGTGAGAAGATAGCCTTCGAGCCAGCCCTGGCACATGTGCTCGCTGAGAACTTCGAGGACGCGTCCATCCGGTGCGACATGGTCGTCGTTGGGCAGGATCTCGGCCGTGGATTCGCGGTTGGTCACTTCGAAGAGAGGGCTCCAGCGGTTGGAAGCCGTCTCGTCTGGAGAGAACGAGCGGAAGTTGTTCGCTGACGCATTGCGCTTCATCACGTCGCGGACGAAGGTTCCCATGACACGAGTGGCTTCGGCCGTCGACACGCCGGGGGCGGCGACGGTGACTGCATAGGCGGTGAAGTCGGGCAGGTCGAGATCCTTCAGGAGCAGTCCGCCATTGGCTTGCGGGTTTGCGCCCATACGGCGGTCGCCTGTGGGAGCGAGGCCGGCGTACTCGGCGCGGAAGCGGCCCCGCTCATCGAAGAGCTCTTCCGGACGGTAGCTGCGCATCCAGTCTTCGAGCATGCGGAGCTCGTCCGGGCGCTGGCGGGGTGCGTCGAGCGGGACCTGATGGGCCCGGAAGGTCCCTTCGATTTGTTTGCCGTCCAGGAACTTCGGGCCGGTCCAGCCTTTTGGGGAGCGGAGGATGATGAGCGGCCAGGGCCGTCGGCCGCGGAAGCCGTTGGTGCGGGCGTCTTGCTGGATGGCACGTATTTCGGAAAGCGCGGCATCGAGTGTGGCGGCCATTTCTTCGTGGGCGGCGGTAGCCTCCTGGCCCTCAACCGCGTCGACAAAATGGCAGGCGTATCCGTAGCCAGTGAACAACGATTCAAGTTCGGATTGAGGGATGCGCGCCAATACGGTCGGGCCCGCGATCTTATAGCCGTTGAGGTGAAGTATCGGCAGCACCGCGCCGTCGCGTGCCGGGTTTAGGAATTTATTGGAGTGCCAGCTCGTGGCGCAGGGGCCGGTCTCGGCTTCTCCGTCACCGACCACGCAGACCGCGAGGAGATCAGGATTATCGAAGACTGCACCGTAGGCGTGCAGCAGGGAATAGCCAAGCTCACCGCCTTCGTGGATCGATCCGGGTGTCTCCGGGGCCGCGTGGCTGGGAATTCCGCCGGGGAAAGAGAACTGGCGGAAAAGCCGCTTCATGCCATCTTCGTTTTGCGGGATGGAGGGATAGATCTCCGAATACGTGCCCTCGAGGTATGTGTTGGCGACTATACCGGGGCCGCCGTGTCCAGGTCCGCAGATGTAGATTGCGTTCAGGTCGTGCTCGCGGATGGCGCGGTTCATGTGGACGTACACGAAGTTCAGGCCGGGCGTGGTGCCCCAGTGGCCGAGGAGCCGCGGCTTAATGTGTTCGGGGCGCAGGGGTTCGCGCAGAAGGGGATTGTCGAGCAGGTAGATTTGTCCGACCGAGAGATAGTTTGCCGCTCGCCAGTACGCGTCGATTTTGCCGATGAGTTCAGACATGAAGGTGCGCCCTGAGCCGATTATGTCAATCGGCGCGTTGGCCAGGGTTAAGGAACGGTATCGTTTATTGCGCAGCGGTCACCGTGATGTTGGCTGGGGGGCTTGCGACGCCTCCCGCCGTGACTATCACTGGCTGATCGCCGGCCGCGACCGACGGCGGCACGATGAAGTTCACTTGTGTGAGACCCACTACGCCGGGCACGATGCCGATGAATTGGAGAAACGTTTGGACGCCTCCGGCTGTCACGGTTATGGGGGCCCGCGGGCGCGGGAGGCTCGCGATGGGTGTCCCCGTAATCGGACTTTCGCCGGTCCTGAGCGCGGGAGTGACATCGCCGTCGCCCGTCATGTAGAGCGTTGCGATCTTTCCCTGCACGACGCTGCTCGAAGGAGCCACGTTGCCGTTCGCGTCCGCCACGATCGCGGGCGCTGTCGGGGTGACCTGGAATTGAAACCCCGCGATTTTGCCGTTGTTGTTTATGCCGATAACGGCTGGGCCTGCGCCGGTTTCGTAAGGGATCTGGATGTTGAGCTGGGCCGCCGAAACGTAATAGAGCGGCGCCGCCACACCGTTCACGGTGGCCGAGACGCCGGCCAGCGTGTAAGGCAATGGCTGCTTCGAGGCCGCCTCTGCGGAGTCGCCCAACTGCGACCCGAACACCGCGACGATCTCGCCGGGGGCGGCGACAGGCTTATACGACACTGCGTTCGTGACGCCCGAAATGGTGGACTGACCCGAACCGCCCCGGACGTACATCACGGGAATGGTGACGCTTTGCTGCGCGCCTCCGGCCGATTGGATCGTGATGAGTGCGCGGTACACGCCGTCTTCGAAGCCCGCGCCTGCGGCACTGACTGCGATGGTTGCAGGGCCGGTGCCCGAATACTGCGACAGGCTCAGCCAGCCAGTGGTCCGGTTGCCGGGTGAGAGGGTCGCGGCCCACGCCTGTGTTTTCCCGGCGTCGATGACGATGGCGGCGCTCGGAATCGGCGAGCGCAGAGTCAACGTGGAGGGTGAAGCAGAAAGAGGCGTCGCTGGCGTTGGCGCAGGTGCGGCGAAAGAAACGGCCAACTCCGCTTCGAGGGTGTTTCCGAAATCGTCCTGCAGGGCGATCAGGACGAAATTCGTTGCGGGCGCGTGGATGCCGTTCCAGCAAAGCTGGCCCTGCAATGAACCGTAAGCGGCGAGGCGCGTTGTGCCGAATATGGAGAGCGCTTTGTCGGTTACATCGACGTTGCCGGCCTGCAGCCCGACGACCCGGAACGCGAAGCCGCCGGTCTCGTCAAGGATGAGCTTTTGCGAGTACTCGCACGATGGAATCGAGCTATTCGATTGCATTGTCAGCGGCACGGCCGTGAGGTTGAAGTTTTGAAAGACCTGCGGGCCGAGAAACGTGACCGGTAAGCTGCGCGTCCACGTCGCTCCGGTGGAGTCGATGCCCGTGAAGGTCAGGGTCTTCGTGGCGGGGTACGACAGATTGCGGAAGATGAGGTCCGCCGTAAGCGCGCCGTTGGCGGGAATGCTGGTTGACGGGAAATAGTTTGCGAGCGTTTGAGCCTTTCCATCAATCGCGAAGGAGGTCAGCGTTGAAGGCACACCAGAGACTTCGGCCAGCGTTGCGATTGCCTGCCAGCTGAGCCCCTGCGCATCGGCGGGGGCCGCGTAAACGGGGCTGGGCGAGACACTCAGCTCGATGCCGGATACTCCCACTGGTTTGGTGATCTGGATCTTCGCCGATCCCGAACCGCCGCTGAAGCCGGCATCACCGGAATAGCCCGCATTGACCGTGCCTGTTCCGGCGCCGAGCAGTGAGGCCTCGAAAGTGACGGTCGCCGTTGCTCCGCTGCCTGACGGCGTGAGTGCCGCCGAGCCGAGCGGTACAGTCCCCCCGAAGAAGTTGACAGTGCCTGTCGGGATCGCGCTGCCGCTCACTGCAATGACGGTCGCCGTGAGCTGGATGTTGTCATTGAGCGTGACCTTCGCCGGTGACGCGATCAGTGAAACGGTCACGGCCGCGGCGGCGGTGTTCCACTGCGTCACCAGGTTGTACGCGTCTATGGAGCCGAGTCCGGTGGCGAGATCGTATCCCTGTCCGGCGGAGTATCCATAAGATCCGGTCAGGCAATCGGGTGTTCCTTGCGCGCAGGGCACGATGTTATCGCCGGTCGTGATGTCGTGGAAAACGGTGGGCGCGCTCTGCGCCAGACGGTAGAGCTGCGGGTTGATGTTGCCGAGCCCGGCAGTCTTCTGGAAACCGTTCTTGACCTGGTATTGATTCAGGAGCGCAAGGATGCCAGCGAGGGAAGGGGACGATGCCGAGGTGCCGCCCACGGTCCCGAGTCCGCCCTGATAGGTGATGAAGTATGCGTCGTGAATGGCCGCGGCCATCGCGACATCCGGAACATCGCGCGCGCCATCGTTGGGAACGCCGGGTCCGGCTTGCCAGTCCGGCTTGGAGACGAGCAGGCTCACGCCGCCGCCGGACGCGCCGAGCCCCAAACCCGGAGCGCTTTCGTTCCACGCGATCTCGGGAATGTAAGAGAGCGCCGAGCCGAGGTTGGCGGTGTTCGTCGTCGCCCAGTAACTGCCGCCGGCCTCATTGAACTGGGTGCCGCCAACGCCGGTCACTTCCGGAAGATTGCCGGGGAAGGCCGCGGCCTGCCCGCGCGTGGCGTAGGTCTCAAGTCCCTGTCGATCGCAGCCCGCCGCGCCCGCGTCTCCGGAAGCGGCGAGCGTTGTGATTCCCTGCGCGTTGCCTTGTTGGGCTACGGTCCGGAAGAAGAGGTTGGGGAATTCAATTTCGCAATTGCCGTAGCTGATGCTGACGACCGGCGCCACGCCGGCGTCAACAGCGGCGGTCCAGGCGATGAGGGGGTCCGGCCCGTAGACGTAGTAAAGAGTGGCGCGCGGCGCGATGGCGCCTGCCCATTCGAGATCGAGATTGGCCTCGACCTGGTCGCCCGTGAAGCCCGGATCGTCGCCGTAAGGGAGCAGCTTTGGATCGTTTACGGGCAGATTGTAGCGCGTGCGGAACGAGCGAATGTCGCTGAGGAGTATGTCAGACGCGCCCACGATGGCGATGCTTTGCCCCGATCCGTCCAAGCCGGCCTGATAAAGAGGCGCCACGTCATAGATGGTGGCGAAGTCCTCGGGGACGAGGTAGTGGGATGTGCCCCGGTTGTAGTCGGGGGCTACCGTAATAAACTTTGTGGGCGCGGCTTTCAAGTGGAAATCGGTCAGGCCGAGAAATCCCGCCGCGACCTCTGAGATAGCTTCGGGCACCGAGGGTTCGGTCGCGTTGGCGATGTGGCTTTCGCCGTTCACGTTGTAGCGATGGATGGAGGTATTGAGGGCCCGCGATACTTGCGCGGCTGTGCCCGAGAAGGCGATCCAGTTGCGGGCGCGGGCGGTTTGTTTGACTGTGAGTCCTTCGGACTGGAGCCAGGCGGTGACTTTCGAGGTATCGGAGGTGCTGAGGCCGAAGCGGTCCGCGAAGGCTTCGGGGGTGAGCCAGTGATGGAAGTCCGGGGACGACGGGTTTTGCTGGTCCCGGAGGAGTTGGTCGAGATCCTGTTGCTGCGCCGGCGACGGTTTGAAGAGCAGGACTACACGATTCAAGCGCGTGGCGGCTGCGACCGGCCCCAGGTCGTTTTGGGGTCGTGCCAGCGGATGGACGTTGCTGGTGAGTAGGCGTTTTTGTGCGCCTTCGATCGCGTGCGTGATGCGGTTTTGTGGGGCCGCAGTCAGGTTCAGCGCGAACAGGAGCGCAGACAGGGCCGGGATCGGGGTTCGCATGGGTGAATGGTCAAGGGTAACAAAAAATTTAAACGAAAATCCGAACTTAAAACCCTGGTGACGATGAAAATAATGAAGGAGATAAACAGGAATTAAATTCGGCTATTCAGCAGGAAGTGCGCCTGGCGCACGTCCGGTTCGGCTCGGCGTCAGCCGCAATGGCCGCGAGCCGCGGGTGAGAGGCTCATCCTGCTGGAAGGCTCCAGGTGTCCATCGCGCTGCTGAGAAACTCTGTCGGTTTCGAGAATGCGGACCCTTGCCTTCACGGCGGCGTCAGGCGCGGTTCATGAGCGCTGAGGTCCGCCAGCAGCGCCGTCCCACATTGTGGGACGCAGCCGGCGCGAGGTCCTGCGCGATGTTATGAATGCTCGCTGTGGGTGCTTCGAGGTCGTGGCGCACGCGGTCTCCGGCGAACTGGGCGAGAACCATGCGGGACGTAAGATACAGCATTGTCGAAATCAGAAACGGAGGGACGATCCCGAACAGGAAGAAGGTGAGAGCAGCCGGTTGCGGGCTCGCTTCTTTATTGCTCCCGCGCGCGTGTGCGTTTGGCGCGGCGCAGTAGAAAGTCGATACGGCTCTCGACGTCCGGATGCGCATCCGCCGAAAAATGCAAATCGGGCACTCGCCGCAGATTCAGACGCGACGCCAGCTCATGTTTCAGAAATCCCTTCGCGTGATCGAGGGCTTCGAGAGCCTTCTTTTCCTCGCTGGCTTCGACCGCGATTTTGATGTGCGCGACCCGCATATCGGGCGACACTTCCGCGTTGGTTACGTTAACCGACGCGAGGCGCGGATCATCCATCTCGAAGCCGATCAGCTCCGCGAGTTCCTCCCGAACTGCCTCGGAGACTCTGCGCGCGCGATGCTCTTCCATATCTCGCTTACCACCACTCGGCCTCAGCCCGGATTAGCATCGGCCCGACCACGCTTGCTGTCTCGCGCTCGACAGTCTGCAGGACCTTCTCCGCGAAAGGACGGCTCGATGAAACCGTCGCCACCGCGAGTACGGCGCTGTTGTGCAAGTCCATATCGTCGATCTCGGCGACCGAGACGTTGAACTTGTTGCGCAGGCGGTCTTTCAGGCTTTTCACCACGTGGCGCTTTTCCTTGAGAGAATGCGCGTGCTCAATTCGCAGCTCGAGCGTGAGTACGCCCACTACCGCCATTACACCTGTTCGTTCGCCACCCGCTGCATAACGAACGCCTCAATAATGTCGCCCTGCTTGACGTCGCCGTAGTTCTCGACGGTAATACCGCACTCCATGCCGGCGCGGACTTCACTGACATCGTCTTTAAACCGGCGCAGCGAACCCACCTTGCCGGTGTGGATGACGATATTGTCGCGGGTGATGCGCATCTGCGCATCCCGCGTGACGGTGCCTTCGGTGACCAGACAGCCGGCGACAATACCGACCTTCGAGACTTTGAAGACTTCGCGGACTTCCGCGCGTCCCCGGAACACTTCCTTGAAGACGGGCGCGAGCATGCCGGCCATCGCCTTCTTCATCTCGTCGACGATCTCGTAGATGATCGTGTGGAGCCGGATATCGACCTTTTCCTGCTCGGCGGCCGCGGCGGCGTTGCGCTCGGGCCGAACGTTGAAGCCGATGATGACCGCGTTCGAGGCGGCGGCGAGCTGCACGTCCGATTCGTTGATGGCGCCCACGCCGGAGCGGATCACGCGGATCGTAACCTTGGCGGTCGAAAGCCGCTCGAGCGTATCGCGGAGAACTTCGGCCGAGCCGCTGACGTCGGCCTTGAGGATGATGGGAAGCTCCTGTACTTCTCCAGAGGCCATCTTCTTCTGGAATTGTTCGAGCGTGATGCGGCCGGTCTTGGCGAGCTGCGCGGCGCGCTCCTTCTCTGCGCGGTAGAGGACGATTTGCTTGGCCTTGGCGTTGTCGGTGACGGCCTGGAAATTATCGCCCGCTTCGGGGAGCTCTTCGAGGCCGAGGACTTCGACGGGCATCGAGGGGCCGACTTCCTTCGTCGGCTGCCCGCTGTCGTCGATCAGAGCGCGGACGCGTCCGAAGACGGTGCCGCAGATAAAGTAATCGCCGACATGGAGGGTTCCGTTGCGCACGAGCACGGTGGCGACGGGACCGCGGCCACGATCGAGCTTGGCTTCGAGCACACTGGCCATAGCCGGCCGGGCGGGGTTGGCTTTGAGATCCGCGAGCTCGGAGACGAGGAGGATCATCTCGAGCAGCAGGTCCAGATTTTGTTTGGTGCGCGCGGAGACCGGAACCATGACGGTATCGCCGCCCCAGTCTTCCGCGAGGAGTCCGCGGTCGGAGAGCTGTTGTTTGATGCGGTCGACCTGGGCGTCGGCCTTGTCGATTTTGTTGATGGCGACGATGATTGGGACCTTCGCCGCGCGGGCGTGGTCGATGGCTTCGATGGTCTGCGGCATCACCCCGTCATCGGCGGCGACGACAAGGATGACAATATCGGTCACCTTCGCGCCGCGGGCACGCATGCGGGTGAAGGCTTCATGGCCGGGCGTGTCGATGAAGACGATCGTGTTGCCGTTGTGATCGACGTGGTACGCGCCGATGTGCTGGGTTATGCCGCCGGCTTCCTTGTCGGCGACGTGGGCTTCGCGGATGGCGTCGAGGAGCGAGGTCTTGCCGTGATCGACGTGACCCATGATGGTGACCACGGGCGGGCGGCGGTAGAGGTCTTTCGACTCCTCCATGACGGAGATGTCGGACATCGCCTCTTCTTCGTAGGTGACGGTCGAGGTCGACGCGCCGAACTCACGCGAAATATCGGTTGCGAGTTTGGCGTCGAGGGTCTGGTTTATGGTCGCGAAGATGCCGCGGTCGACCAGCTTCTTGATGACGAAGTTGGCTTTGACGTCGAGCTTCTCCGAAAGTTCCTTAACAGTGATGCCTTCGGAGATGGTGATGTCGCGGTTGATCGGCGGCGGCGCGGCCATCTCGCGGCGCGTGTGCGGCCGCAGGTTCTTCTCTTCGACTTCGCGCTGCCGGTCGCGGTTGCCGCCGCGTCCGCGGTTCTGCTGGTTGAATGGCGGACGGCGTTGCGCCTGGTCGGGCGGAGGCGGGGGTGCGCCTGGTCCGAGCAGTCCACGAGACGTGGGGTGCATCGGGCGCGGTCCGCCCGGGCGCTGGCCGGGCATGGACGGACGCATGCCTGGGCCGGAGCGGCCCATCATGCCTGGTCCGTGGCCTGGCCCCTGGCCGGGGCGCGGCGGCCCCTGATAGAGAGGCTGGCCCGGACGGGGAGCCTGCGGGCGAAGCGGCACGCCGGGGCGCGGAGCCGGCGCTTGTCCCGGCATCGGCGGACGCGCGGGCTGCTGAGACAAACGAGCTGCGAGATCGGCGCGCGGCGGAACGACGGGCCGCGCGGCAGGCTGCCCGGCGAGCGGACGCTGCGCCTGCTGTCCTGGAGGCGGTCCGGCGGGGCGCGGCTGCCCTGGTACTCCTGTGGGGCGCGGTGGCGGAGCGATCGGCACGCCGGGACGAACCACCGGAGCGGCGGGACGAGGTGTTCCCGGAGCGAGATTGGCCGGAGGCGCGGGGGGCTGAGCAGGGCGCGGCGCAGTCGGCAGCGGAGCGCGCGGGCCGGATAAAACCTGGCCAGGTTTGGGCGCCGCGGTCGGAATTGGGCGCGGCAGCGGCGGAATCGGACGCGAGGGAGCGGCCGGCGCCGGCGGAACGGACGGGCGAGGCGCGCCGACGGGTGGATGAACCGGGGTCCCGCGGGCGAGAACGGGAGGGCGCAGCGGAATGGCGCGCGGCTTGTTATCGTCCTCGCTCTTCTCGGGCTCTGTCTTTTCGGCAACCGGGGCAGGCGCGGGTTCCGGCGCCTTTTCGACCGCGGGAGGCTCGGCGACAGGGGCTTCGGCTTTCACCGGCGGCTGGATGGCGCGCGGTTTTTTCGGTGGCTCGGGCGCGTGCTCCTCTTCCGTCTTCGGGGCGGCGGGAGGCGGAATCTCTTCAACTTGAGCCGTTGCGCCGTTGCGGTGCGCGGCGGGGGCGGGCTTCAGGGGTTCGCCGGCATAGTAGCGGCGCAGTTGATCCGCTTTGTCTTCGTCGATCGAGCTGGAGTGAGTGACCTTTTCCGCGATACCCAGTTCGTGGAGCTTGTCGATCACTTCGCGCGACTTGACTTCCAATTGCCGCGCCAGCTCATTGATTCGAATCTTACTCATATTGAAGTGGTTCGTTTAAGTGTTGCTACCTGCACACTCGGAGTGGCTAGCTTTCGACTTCGGTGCTTTCCGCCGGTTGCGCCTGCGCCCCTTCATCCCCACCGGATTCCGGGGGTTCCATTTTACTGTCCACAACGGCGTCCGCCTGGGCATTCCCATCGCGCCCACCGGACTCCGTCTGTGCGCTACTGTTTTCTTCGCGCACAACGGACCCTGCCTGTGCGCTACTGTTTTCTTCGCGCACAACGGACCCTGCCTGTGCGCTACTCATGGTATCAGAGGAGGCGGATTGCGCCTCGTCGGCAACTGATTCAGCCGGAGAGCTTTCCGCGTCCGCTGCCGGCGGCTCCCCGGTTGCGGGAGGCGTGGCCTCATACTCCTGGCCGTAGAAGCCGTTGATTGCGACCTGGATACGTCCAATCGCATCGGCATCGATGCCTTCGATCGCCTCGAGCTGTTCGGGCGTCATGCTGCCCAGTTTCTCGACGGTGCCGATGTCTCCTTTGACGAGCGCGTCGACCGTGGCTTCGGCGAGCCCGTAGTCGATCAGAGCGGAAACGGGAGCGCCGGTCGACAACAACTCGATCGCATTCTGCACTTCCTGCCGCTTCTCTTCTTCGCTCTTGATGTCGACCTTCCACCCGAGCAGTTTGGCGGCCAGGCGAACGTTCTGTCCTTTTTTCCCGATGGCGAGCGAGAGCTGCGAATCGTCGACGATGACTTCCATGTGGTGCTCGGCCGGATCGAGAATCGTCACGCGGCTGATCTTCGCCGGGCTGAGCGCATGCGTGGCGAACGTCACCGGGTCGTCGGAGAATTCAATGATGTCGATCTTTTCGCCGCGCAGCTCGCGGATGATGGACTGGACGCGCATGCCTTTCATTCCTACGCACGCGCCGACGCTGTCGACGTCGCGGTCGCGGCTGGAGACGGCGATTTTGGTCCGCTCACCGGCTTCACGGGCGCAACCGCGGATGGTCACGGTCCCGTCATAGATCTCCGGGACTTCCTGTTCGAAGAGGCGCTTGACAAGTTCGGCATCGGCGCGGGAGACGACCACGCCCGGTCCTTTGGCCGACTTGTCGACAATCCTGATAACGCAACGGACGCGATCGCCCACGCTGTAGCTTTCGAGGCGCGACTGTTCGCGCTTGGGCAGCCGGGCTTCGGTCTTGCCGAGATCGACGACGAGGTCGAGCCCTTCCACGCGCTTGATGGTGGTGTTGACGAGTTCTCCGACGCGGTCGGCGTACTCGCGATAAATGGTCTCGCGCTCGGCCTCGCGCACCTTCTGAAAGATCACCTGCTTGGCGGTTTGCGCGGAGATGCGGCCGAGGGCGTCGGTCGGTTTCTGGATGCGAATAACGCCGCCGATTTCGACGGTGGGATCGATGCGGCGCGCTTCCGCCAGACCGATTTCGAGAGCCGGATCGGTGACCGGATCGGCGACGGTTTTCACGGCGAAGAGACGCATGCCGCCATTCTTGTCTTCGAAGTCCGCTTCATAGTTCTCGACGGTGCGGAAGTGCTTGCGGGCGGCGATGAGCATAGCGTCTTTCACCGCGTCGAGAACGATCTGGGGATCGATGCCCTTTTCCTTGCTCAGGATTTCAATCGACTGATAAATGTTATCCACAAAAGTTGCCTCGGGTTTCTCTAAAGAAGCCGTTTCGGGGGCGCTTTCTACCACTCAAACTTCAAATTGGCGCGGTCGACGTGGTCGACGGGGAAGGTGATGTGCCGTCCGCCGGCCAAGTCTACGGCTATCTGCCGGCTGTCGGCGCCGGAGATCGTGGCGTCGAAGTGCTTCGGGATCTCCGGGTCAGCCGTTTCTTTCAAAACCACTTTCACCTTTTTACCCGCAAAGCGCTGCCAATCCTGCCATTTGGTGAGCTTGCGCTCTATGCCCGGGGAGCTGACTTCCAGGTCGTAGTGGCCGGGAATGGGGTCTTCGGCGTCGAGGGCCGCACCCACTTCGCGCGAGATGAGCTCGCAGTCCGCGTGGGTGACGCCTTCCGGTTTGTCGATGTAAATACGGAGCAAGTGGCTGCGTCCCGAACCTTTCAACTCGACTTCGACGACTTCGATGCCCGCCGGGGCAGCGGCGGTTTCGGCGATGGCCGTGATCCGCGCCACGACTTCCTGTTTCGACATGGAGGACTTCGATTGCGCTGCGCGCGTTGTCATAAAAAGCGAAAACCAATAAAAAAGTGGGCTTCCGCCCACTGCATTGGTTCGACCGTCGAGACCAGTATAGCAAAGATCGGGGGTCTCAACTGGAGACATGTTTGACAGGCGAGACAGGAGGACACATGAGGTAATTCGCCATTTTCCGGGACGTCGGCAAGAGTGCCGGCGCTGCAGGCAAGAGTGCCTGCGCCACTTAAATTTTCAACCGTTTCCATTGAGAGCGTATGGCACTGGCGGTCTTGCCGCCGGTGGATGCCTTTGTTTTGCAATAGAAGCAACGCCGGCGACGAGATCGCCCGCGCCACATTTACTTCGACGGCGGAATTTAAGTGACATAGAGCACGAGTGTCTGAGCCACGACGGGCTGGGTTTTGCCGGGTTGTCGGCCGGCCGTCATTGCGGATCTCCTCCTTCCATTTGGGGTTGGGACGCTGGCGATCGACCTCGGATCGCCGGACGATCAGGTGTATCTCGTGATTCCAGCGACCGGCCTGCGCAATCGAACTTCGCCAGAGCACGTCAGTTTTCATATGATTACGGGCCTGACGGGATAGACGTACCCGTGGAGTATGCCGGCTCCCAGGGACAATATGCGGGCCTCGACCAGGTAAACGTACGGTTACCCCGGATTTCGGCGGAGGACGGCGTGAACGCCTGGCTCGTTGTCGATGGCAAGCCCTCCAACGCGTGGCGGTTCATTTTCATGGAAGGTAATTAGTCGCCCATGGCCACACATACACTCTTGAAAAGATGCGCATCTCTTCTGGTTATCCCGGCGGCGTTGTTCGCCAATGCTCCCGTCATAACGGACGTAGTGAACATCGCCTCCCCGGAAGGGGGATTCTCACCGGGTGCTCTGGCCACGCTGCGATACAGCGGCCTGACTCATTTCGACTCGGACTCGGATCGCGTCGAAGTGGGGGGCCGGTCTGCGCCGGCGCACGATAACGAAACCGGCGACGAACTGACCTTCGAGGTGCCGGAGGACCTGCCGGTTGGACCATCCACCGTGGTGCTCTTCACTGCCGCCGGCAGTTCGCAGCCGTTTCCCATCAAGCTACAGAAGTATGCTCCCGCGATATTCCCTCCGACGAGGTCGCTGAACGACCCTTACGACCAGACGTTCAACTGCAAATCCCTCGCGATACCGGGCGAGACACTGACGTTGTTCGCAGTCGGCGTGGGCCCGGTCAGTCTTGCCGCGAACGCGAACCCGCCGCCCGTGGTTATGGTCGGAGGACTACCGGCGGTAGTCACGGAAGCTGCTCCCGCTGACTTCCCTGGTTTCGGCTTTAACTTTGGCAAGGATGTTTTCAGAATTCGATTTGTGGTTCCGCAGGGAGAAGGCCAGCGCCTTGTCACGCTGTTCTTTGGCGACGGAGTCAGCAATGACGTCGCACTTCCCATTGGCAAAGCGATGTTGAGTGTTTCGTCCGCAACCTTCAGTCCGGGACCGTCCGCTCCCGACTCGATCGAGACGGCCTACCAATGCAGTGGTCCGGCGTTCATTCCGGGTCTGGACGTTCTTGTTGCGACGCCGCCGGATTTGCCTCTGTCGCTCGGTGGCGTTTCCGTCATAGTTCAGGATTACCTGGGGGTGTCCCGGCGTGCACCCATCTATGCCGTCACTCGCTATCAGGTGAATTACGTGGTTCCCGCGGAAACTTCTCCTTTTGTTGCTGCCATATCGATCGTCACCAGCGATGGCCAGGTCGTCGAAGGCGACTTGCACATTCGCTCGGTGGCGCCCGCGTTATTTCCGGCGGTTCAGGTGGTCCGCCTTCACGCCGGGGTTCAGACATTCGAATCGGGGCTACCGATCAGTATGGGTCCGGCCAGTGACGAGGTGTATCGGGTTATGTATGGCAGTGGCTTCCGGCATCGCAGTTCACTGGAGAATGTCCGGGCGCTCATCGGCGGCGTAGAGGTGCCCGTGCAATATGCCGGCGCGCAAGGGGGCGCACCGGGATTGGACCAGCTGAATCTGCACCTTCCGGCCTCTCTTGCCGGACGAGGCGATGTGAAGCTTGACTTGACGATAGACGGACAGCATGCGCAGGCCTCCCTGTCGTTCAAATAGCACCAGGTCGAAGAAGCCGAAATGATGCGCGAATGGCGCGGCTACAGATGGAGTCGAAGATGTTCACGTCGGCCATGGTGAATATCGAAAGGGCTGCGGACAACGGCTGATCTCCAGCAGCAGGAGCGCGCTAATAATCGATGCCTTCCGCTCTCGCGGGCCGATCCTTTACCGAAGAGGCGGGCCGTTTCGATTGACGAATTAGCATGGCTTCTCTGAAGCCGCTGCACGACGTTCAGAGACACGACGCGGCTGGCGCTCAGTGACGGCTTCGTTTCGAGCCTGTGGTCGGCAATACGGAAGTATCCGCCGGTGGCCAGAATCGCCCATAGCTTCCCGGCACCTGGTTGGCACTTTGATTAATCCCGAAGCAGGGCGCGCCAAACGGGGCTTGAGTCCAAAAGCGTCAAACCGCATTCCCGCTTGACACCGATCCATCGCCCATATAAAGTGCCCACCAATATCCACGGAGAGATCACCTATGAAAGCTTCAGTGGCACCAAGTCTTTACCGCGCTCATCGGGCCTTCGCGCTGTGCGCTTGCTTTGCTCTCTTCTCCGCGCTCGGCGTCAGCCTTTGGGCGCAAAATCAAAACACCGCACAGATTCAGGGAACCGTAACCGATGCATCGGGCGCGGGCGTGCCGGGGGCCGAGATCAAGGCAACGCAGACGGCGACGGGCGTCGTCCGGACCGTAGCATCCGGCGCTTCCGGCGATTACGTGCTTCCCAATCTGCCCACGGGACCCTATCGGCTGGAAGCCTCCAAAGAGGGCTTCAGCAAATTCGTGCAGAACGGCATCATCCTGCAGGTTTCAACGAGCCCGACCGTTGATGTTGCGCTCAAAGTCGGCAACGTAAACGAGCAGGTTTCGGTCGAAGCCAACGCCGCACTCGTGGAAACGCAGGCGACCGGCGTCGGAACAGTCATTGAGAATCAGCGCATTCTCGAACTGCCGCTCAATGGGCGCGTCGCGACTGACCTGATCCAGTACACCGGCGCGGTGATCCCGCAGGGTTCCGCCGGCAACGGCGGATTCCCCGGTACCCAGCAATTCGTCATCGCTGGCGGACAGGCCTTCGGGGTTGCGTTCTACCTCGATGGCAGTGTCTACAACAATCCCTGGGACCTCGCGAATATGCCTCTTCCATTTCCGGACGCGCTGCAGGAGTTTAAAGTCGAAACCAGCGCGCTGACGGCGCAGAATGGCATCCACGCGGGGGGTACCGTCACCGCGATAACGAAAGCGGGAACCAACAGCTTCCATGGCGACGCCTTCGACTTCCTGCGCAATGGCGACCTCAATGCGCGCAACTTCTTCGCGCCGGTCCGCGACACTCTGAAACGGAATCAATTCGGCGGCACCATCGGCGGACCGGTCATGAAGGACAAGCTGTTCTTCTTCTTCGGCTATCAAAGCACCAGGACCCGTCAGGACCCTGTCGGAAACGCTGCCGCCACATTCGTCCCGACCGCGGCCATGATTCAGGGCGATTTCAGCGCCTGCCCATCGGATATCACGCCGCTCGCGCCCGCCGTCAAGGCGCTGTTGATTCCGGGCACGAATCAATTTCCGCAGTCGATACTCGATCCGGCAACGCATAATCTCGCGGTGCTCCTGCCGCAATCGACGGCGCCATGCGGGAACACGGCATTCGGCCTGATCACCCAGGTTAACGAAGAGCAGTATGTGGGCCGCGGCGATTACCAGACCAGCGCGAAAAACTCTCTCTTCGGGCGCTATCTGCGGGATCATTATTTCCGCCCGCCAGGGCAGCAATTCACGACGAATCTTCTCGCCAGCACAGCGGGCGCGCTCGACGATACCGACCAGTCCTGGACTGTCGGCGATACATATCTAATTAGCGCAACGCTGGTCAATCAGTTCCGCGCCAGTGTGGATCGGGTTGGGGTCCATCGCTTTACGAAGGACTACGTGTCGGCATGCGATCTGGGGGCGGCCCTCGTCTACTGCGGCTACACGCCGCATCAAAGCGGCTTTACGGTTACGGGCAATTTCTCGGTCGGACCGGGCACCGGCGGGCAGGCCGTGGCGCACTCTACGCCGATTCAGCTCAATGACGACGTGAGCTGGGTCAGAGGCTCCCATCAGATTAATTTCGGCGTCGGCGGGGAAGTCTCGAAGATGCTCTTCGACGGCAATGTCTACGCGCAGACGAACTGGACCTTTCCCAACATGCCTTCGTTTTTGCTGGGCCAGTTCAACACCAACTCACTCTCGCTGCCGAACAATCTGAATCAGCAAAAATGGTTCGTCAATGCTTACGCGCAGGACACGTGGAAAGTAACCCCGAAATTCACCGTCAATCTCGGCGTGCGCTGGGAGCCCTTCCTGCCGCCGCAGGAAATCGACGGCTCGGTCTACAACTTCAGCGTGGCGAGACTGGCGGCGGGCGTTCGCACCAACCAATTCAAGAACGCGCCCGCGGGACTCACGTTCCCCGGCGATCCCGGGTTCCCGAATGGCAAGGCCGGCACGAACAAGCAATGGGCGTTGTTCGCGCCGCGCGTCGCGGTCGCTTACGATCCGAAGGGCGATGGCAAGACCGTCATCCGTGCATCGTGGGGAATTTCCTACGACTACGTGAGCGGCGAATTGATGGTGAACGCCGCCGACGCGCCGCCCTACGGAGGCACGGAAATGTGGGGTGGCTCGCATTTCAGCAATCCTTTTCTGGATAATCCCGGCGGCAATATCTTTCCGTATCAGGTGAACGCCAATGCGCCTTTTGCGACTTCGGGCGTCTATATTTACCAGACGCCCAACATGAAAACGACTTCGGTGAACCAGTGGAACCTCACGCTGCAGCACCAGTTCGGCCGCGACTGGCTGGTGTCGGCGCAATATATCGGGAGCGAAAGCGCGCACCTCTGGTCGTCGTTCCAGGTGAATCCCGCGGTGTTCATCCCGGGAAACTGCGTCGCCGGCCAGTACGGATTGACGATCCCCGGCGCCTGCTCGACCGTAGCCAATCAACAGTTCCGCCGCACCTTCACGCTCGCGGGATATCCACAGAACAACCTCTTCGGAACCGTCGAGCAACTCGACGACGGCGGAACGTCGAGCTACAACGGGCTGCTTCTGGCGGTCACAAAGCGGCTCAGCAAGGGCCTGTTGATGAGCGTGAACTACACCTGGTCGCACTGCATCGGCGATCTCTCAATCGGCGACAGCACCGGCAACGCCGGGGCCGGACTCGCGATTCCCAACAACCGCCGCTACGATCGCAGCAATTGCCAGTCGAACGAAATCGGCGGCACGTTCTCCTCCGATCGCCGCCAGATCTTCAACGCCACCGTCGTTTACCAGACGCCGTTGTTTGCAAACGCGTGGGCCGCGCGGCTGCTCTCCGCCTGGAAGATTACCGGGATTTATCGCGCCAGTTCCGCGCCCTGGCTGACCGCGACTCTTTCGACGGACGTCTCGCTCACAGCCGATTCCCCCGCCAATCAACGTCCGGTGCAGGTACTCCCGAACGCGCTATGTGTCAACCCGGGGCCACCGCCCGCCTGTTGGATCAATCCCGCAGCCTTCGCCACCCCGGCGCTGGGTACATTCGCGGCCACGGGGCGGGACAATATCCAGGGTCCTGCTTTCTTCCAGATCGATATGGCGCTGTCGAAGGAGTTCCGGTTCCGGGAACGCCACGCGCTCGAGTTCCGCGCCGATGCGTTCAATGTGACGAACAGCTTCCGCTCGGGCATCCCGCAGGCCGCGGGGGCGGCTGGCAACGCTGCGGGGGGCGCGGGGATCGGCACCACCTTCGGGACCGCGACTTTCGGACAGATCACGACGGCGCTCGATCCGCGCATCGTCCAGTTGGCGATGAAGTATTCGTTTTAAGCCCTTGGTCCCGGCGCATGGGGCGCGCCCGATGTTTGCGCGCCTTGTGCCATAATTCGCGCGATGGAATGGTTCCTGTTCCTGGCGTGCTGTGTTTTGGCCGCGTGGTGTTTCACGCTCAGTCGCAGACTCTCCGAGGCCGAGCGGCGGATCGAGACCCTGCTGCGGACGGACCTCGCGACGCCTGCGCACGTGACCAGGCTGGAAGAGCGCGTGGGGCGTCTCGCTTATCCGTCGACGCCCTTGCCACCGACTGCGGAGACCGCGTTTCCTATTGTTCCGAGCGGCGAGACTCTCCCCGGTACCGCGTTTGGGACGCCACCGTTCGAGTCCGCTCCTTCCGTTCCGGCGCCGCCGGCCCGCGAGCGCCTGCGGGCGCTGCTCGGGAATGAAGAGTGGGAAGCGCTGGTCGGCGGCAGCCTCCTCAACAAAGCTGGTGCCGTCATATTTGTGATCGGCCTGGCTCTTTTGCTTGCCTATTCGTTCGCGCATGTCGGCGCCGCCGGCCGGGCATCGCTCGCTTTCCTCGCGAGCATCGGTCTACTCGCGGCGGGCGTGATCGTCGAGCGCCGCGATCGCTACCGCACATTTGCCCGCGGTTTGATCGGCGCCGGATGGGCTGGGCTCTACGCCACCGCCTATGCGATTTACGCCATTCCCGGGGCGCGCGTCGTCGAGAATCCTTTTGCCGGCTCGCTCGGCCTCCTCGCAGTAGCCGCAGGCATAATCGGCCATTCGTTGCGTTACCGCTCCCAGGCCGTCACAGCAACCGCCTGCTTCGCCGCTTTCGCCGCGCTCGCCGCGACGCCTTTAACGCTATTCGCGGTGGTCAGCCTGATTCCTCTTGCCGCGTCTCTTCTTTATCTCGCGACCCGCTTCAACTGGAGCGCGATGGCGCTGTTTGGACTCGCGGCGACTTACGGCACCTGCGCGGCGCGCGGCAGCTCCGATGCTGCGCTGGGCGAAGTCCAGCCGCTCTTTCTTGTCTATTGGCTGCTCTTCGACGGGTTCGACCTGCTCCGGATGAAGCGCCGCCTCCTCGACCGCTTTACGGACCTCATCTTTCCTCTGAATCTGATCGGCTTTCTTGGCCTTTCGTATGCGGCATGGTCCATGAAGGATCCCGATCGTCTTTGGGTCGCCGCCGCGCTGGGCGCGGGATTGTTCTTCGCCGATTCGATGGTTCGAATCAAGGTGCGTCCGGCATCCACATTCGACCGGGGTGCAGGATTGGCCGAGCGCCTGGCGGCGGGAAGCTACGAAGGGTCCGTGCTCGTCTCGGCGCTGCTGGCGGGGCTCGCGATCGCGGGCCGCGTGCAAGGGCTGTGGAGTAGCGCGGCGCTGGCGGTCGAAGCGGAGCTGCTCTACCTTGCCGGTATTCGCTTCGACAGCGTTTTCCTGCGAAGGCTTGGTGTCCCGGGTTTTATCGCGTCGCTCGCGCGTGTCGCGGCCGCCGATTCCGGAGGCACGACAGTTGTGCTCGGTGTGGCGATTCGCGATCTTACGCCGGCTCTCCTCTTTCACGCGGCGCTTTTCTATCTGAACCGGGCGATGCGGCGCCCGAACGCGATCATGAGCTGGAGCGCGGCGTTACTGCTGGCGATCGTCATCCTGCTGGAAGCGCCTGTCGCATTCGCCGGCTCCGCATGGGCATGGCTCGGAATCGTTCTCGCGTCTGCAGGGCTGCGCTTTAACGCCATTGAATTTCGCTGGCAGGCTTACACATTGCTGGCCGCCGCCACGCTGCACTCGTCGCTTCAATCGGACTGGCGCGCACTGGCGATCACGCTGGCGGCGGTCTATTTGTCCGCCGTCGGCCCGCGATGGGTCGCGGCAATTCCCGAGCGGCGACATGTCGAATCAGTCGCTGCCGCGGCTTCCTGCATCCTTGCGGCGCTTCTCGTCTGGCATGCCACGCCGGACCCATATATCGGGCTCGCCGAGTGTGGCCTTGCGCTCGTCGTGCTGATCTCCGGATTGGCGCGCGTTCCCGAACCCCTGCGATACGGCTACGGACCGCTCGCTGTGTTTGCGGCTGTCGCGCTCGCTTTGACGCACGCGTCCGATTTCGCGAAGTTCCCCGCCCGGGCGGTATCGATCAGTTACATCGGCGCGTCCATCGCTGCCTGGATCGCCGGCGCGATCTGGACTGTTGCCGTGCGCCCCGGTGAACTGCCTGGCGAGCGGGAACTGATGCAGCACGGCTCGATGAGTCTCGCGACGACCGCGACTGTTGCCGCGGTCTGGCTTCTCACGCCCGATCCCTGGATTTGTGCGGTTTGGACCGCCATCGCGCTCGCGCTTCTCGCCGCCGGGATCCGGGTGCCCGCCGGCCCCGCGCGAGTGCAGGCGTATGTGGCAGGCGGTCTGGTGCTCGCGTGGGCTTTGCTCAATGACATCGAGCCGGCGCATCTGGCCCCGGCGATGTCCGCCGCCGCGGGACTCTATCTCGCTCAAGTTATTGCCCGCGGCGCGCCAGAAAGGCGAGCGGCGGTCTTGTTTTCGGTCCTGGGCACGCTGCTCACGACGGCGCTCGTTTTCGGCGAAGCTTCGGGCGGTTTGCTCACGACTTTTTGGGGGCTCGAAGGGCTCGCGCTGCTCGCGGCCGGCTTTCTGGTGCGCGAACGAATCCTGCGGATCCAGGGGCTCGCGATGCTGCTCGTCTGCATCCTCAAGGTATTTTTCTACGACCTGCGGAATTTGGAGACGATTTACCGGATTCTCTCGTTCATCGTGCTGGGTTTGATTTTGCTGGCGGTGTCGTGGATCTACACCCGCTTCCGTGAACACGTTCAGCGGTTGCTCTAGTTGGCTCGGTTCGACTTCAGTGGATCCAAAAGCTGGAAGGCAACAGGCTGAAGCCTGTTCTACCATCGTTTGCTACCGGGGTGCAGCGCGGGCCAGGAGCAGTTCGCGTTCTCGCGCGTTGTTCGTGAGCGCCGCCGCGCGTTCGAACTCGCGCCGCGCTTCTTCCGGGCGTCCGGCTTTCATCAACAGGTCCCCGCGCACGCTCGGCAGCAGGTGATAATTCCGCAGCACCGGCTCGTCCCTGAGCTTGTCCAGCACGGCGAGCCCGGCCTTGGGGCCGTGCGCCATCCCCACGGCAACCGCGCGGTTCAACTCCACGACCGGTGACGGCGATACCTGCGCCAGCACTGCGTAGAATGCCGCGATCAGGCGCCAGTTCGTCTCGTCTGCCGTGCGCGCCCGCGCGTGGCAAGCCGCGATCTCCGCCTGCAGGACAAACGGACCCGGTGTCGTGCTCAACCTCTGGGCCCGTTCCAGGGCGGCGAGGCCGCGGCGGATCAGCAGCCAGTCCCAAAGCGCGCGATTTTGATCGAGCAGCAGAACCGGCGTTCCCGCTGCGTCCACCCGCGCCTTCACGCGCGACGACTGGATCTCCATCAGGGCAACAAGTCCGTGCACCTCCGGCTCCTGCGGGGCGAGTTCCGCCAGCACACGGCCCAGGCGCAGCGCATCTTCGCAGAGCGCCGGGCGCATCCAGTCCTCGCCGGCTGTCGCTGTATAGCCTTCGTTGAAGATCAGGTAGATTACATCGAGCACGGACGCGAGCCGCGCACCGAACTCGGCTCGTCCGGGAACTTCAAACGGCACGCCGGCCTCCGAGAGTGTGCGTTTGGCGCGCACGATCCGCTGGGCGATCGCGGACTCGCTCACCAGGAAAGCGCGCGCAATCTCATCCGCCGTCAGCCCGCCGAGCATCCGAAGCGTGAGCGCCGCCCGGGCGTCGCGCGTGAGCAGCGGATGGCACGCCACGAAAATCAGGCGCAACAGATCGTCACCCATATCGTCCGCGCCGGACTCCATGCGCGCGGCCGCATCACTTTGTCGAGCCTCCATCTCGCGCCCGAGTTCCGCGTGCTTTCCCTCCACGCGTTTGTTACGGCGCAAATGATCGATCGCGCGAAACTTTGCCGCGGCCATCAGCCACGCCCCGGGATTGCGCGGGATGCCTTCCGCCGGCCACTGTTCGAGTGCGGCGACCAGGGCATCCTGCGCCAATTCTTCGGCAATCCCGATATCGCGGACGATGCGGGCGAGCCCGGCGATCAGCCGAGCGGCTTCGATTCGCCAGACCGCGTCGATCGCACGATGAATGTCGCCGGCAGCTTCCACTGCTACCGATCACAACATCTTCGATCGATCGCGGCAAGTCCGGAAGTCGTAGGCGATCAGCTTCGCGGAGGTACAGCGGGAGCTTCATACAGCTGACGAAGTTCGCATTCCCCCTCGCCGGCCGTTTGCAGAAATTTGCGGGTCAATTCGATTGCCTCGGCTTTCGAACTCGCCTGCAGAATTGCGAATCCACCGACGACTTCCTTGGCTTCGGTGAACGGACCGTCGGTAACGGTCACGTCGCTCGCGGATCGGCGCACTCGCGCGCCCAGGGCCGTCGGCAGACAGCCCTCGGTTGAAAGCAGCCAGCCGGCTTTTATTCCTTCTTCGATCAATTTACCCATGGCGGCCATTTCCTCCGGCGTCGGTGGGGTCGCCCTTTCGGTTGCTTTATAAATGCTCAGGAATCGCATGATGATCTCCGCAGGTCTCGTGTCTCAGGAACGTTTCTGTAACTCGTGAAAGCCCGCCGCCGCTTCCTGCACATCGGCCGGAAAATCGGCGAACTCCTGCACCTGCCGAACTTCGATCACTTCGTTGCCCAGCGCGGGACATCGCTTTGCCCACTCGATGGCCTCGGCCCGCGACTTCACCTGGATCATCCAATAACCGCCGACCACTTCCTTTGATTCGCTGAATGGGCCGTCCGTCACCGACGGTTTCCCGCCTTCGAATGAAACGCGCGCCCCCATGGAAGGAGGATGCAGCCCATCCAGCGCCAGCAGCACCCCCGCCTTGGTGAGCTCTTCGTTGTATTTCATCATCGCGGCGACATGGTCCGCGGGCGGCATTGTGCCCGCCGCAGCTGTTTCGTATCCCTTTGGAATCATCAGCATCATGAATCGCATTGTTGTGTCCTCTCCTTTGTCTATCAAATCGTTTTGAGCTGCCTTCATTGACGCGTCGAACGGGCGGGCACCGGATCGACAAACTTCGCAAAAAAATCGTAGCGGCGGTGTTCCTGATAACATCGACACCGATGCGCTTGTCCCTGGGCGTTTCCGCCCTCTTGCTGTCTGGCCTTCTCGCCCCCGCTCAGTGGATCAAGTACCCCACCGCGGGCGTCCCGCGCGACAAGTCCGGGAAGCCAATCCTTACCGGCCCGGCGCCGCGTGCCCCCGACGGCAAACCGGATCTCTCCGGAATGTGGATGATTGCCGACGCGCTCCCCTGTCCCAAAATTCTCACCGACGATCAGGGCGAGTGTCTCGAGAAAACGCCGATCGGCCAGATCACCGCGGACCTGAACGCCACCGTGCCCGGAGGCATCCCCTTCCTTCCGCGCGCTCTCGATATGCGGAAGGAACGCCAGGCACACGAACTGGATCCACACGTGAAATGCCTGCCTTCGAACTTTCCGCGCATGTTCACGCTTCCGCACATCACCAAATTCGTGCAGACGCCGAAGCTGCTGATGCTCGCCAATGAATTCAATGCCAGCTACCGGCAGATTTTCCTCGATGGACGTCCTCTGCCTGTCGATCCGCAGCCTTCGTGGAACGGCTACTCGACGGGTCGCTGGGAGGGCGCCACCCTGGTTGTTGAGTCGAACGGCTTCCGGGATGATCTCTGGATGGATATGGCGGGAACGCCCCTGACGTCAGCCGGACACGTGACCGAGCGCTTCCGACGCCCAAGCTTTGGAACGCTCGAAATCGAGGCAACGGTAAACGACCCCACCATGTACGCGCGTCCATGGAATCTGAAGATCGCCGACAAGCTGGTGGTGGACACTGAGCTGATCGATGAAGTCTGCCTCGAAGGCGAGAACAGCTCGAAGCACATGATTCCGAAATAAAAGTTCGTCGTGAAGTGAACTGTAACGCGGCTGGCAGCGTCTTATCCTGAGAGCCCCCAAGGGAGGTCTCTGCTCATGAAGAATCTGACGTCTCGGATTTTTGCCGTTGCCCTGCTTGGCGCGGCCGCATTGGTCCCACAACTCGTGCAGGCTCAGAGCCTTGTGGGAATCTGGCAAGGCACCCTGACGCCTCCGAATGGGCGCGACCTGCGGATCCAGATCCGCGTGTCGACCACCGAAGGCGACAGCCTGAAGGCCCTGTTTTACAGCGTCGATCAGGGCCCGCAGGGTTTTCCCTCGGGCGCGATTACGGTCGCGAACGGCTCGGTGAAGATCACTGTACCCGGAATCGGCGGCACTTGGGAAGGCAAGTTCGACCCCGGCGGCAATGGCCTCACGGGCTCGTGGACACAGGGGCCGCAACCCGCGCCTTTAAACTTCACGCGCGTCACCGAGCAGGCTGCCTGGGAGCTGCCAAAACCGCCGGCGCCCGTGAAGCCGATGGATCCGAACTACAACCCGACATTCGAAGTCGTCACAATCAAGCCGAGCATGCCGGATGCGCGGGGCAAGGGCATCGGGGTTCCACCCGGGGGCCGGCGTATGACGACTCGCAACACGAGCGTCTCTGATCTGGCGACCTTCGCCTGGGGAATTCACCCGCGCCAGCTTGTCGGCGCTCCTGCGTGGGTGGAGTCGGAACACTTCGACCTCGCGATTGAGCCGGATGGCGAAGGCGCACTCAACGATCGCCAGTGGAAGATGGTGATCCAGAAGATTCTTGCCGACCGTTTCAAGCTCGCCTTCCATCGTGACAAGAAGGAGCTTTCGGTTTACGCGCTGGCCGTCGGCAAGGCCGGCCCGAAGCTGACGAAGAGCACCGGCGACCCCGATGGTCTTCCCAGCCTCGGCTTCAGGGGCCGGCTCGGCGCGCTCGCGGTACGCAATGCCAACATGAAAGATTTCACCGGGCTCATGCAAGGTACGGTGCTCGACCGCCCGGTGATCGATCAGACCGGGATTGAAGGGCGCTGGGATTTCACACTCGACTGGACACCGGATGAGTTCCAGTTCACCAGCTTTGGCGCGAACGGTCCGCCACAGCCGAAGGACGAGACTCCGCACCCGGATCTTTACACGGCCATCCAGCAGCAACTGGGACTAAAGCTGGAATCCACGAAAGCTCAGACTGAGGTGCTGGTGTTCGATAAGGTGGAGAAGCCGCCGGAGAACTAGAAGATGTGCTTGAAGGCCTTGCCGGCTCCGCGGAGGATTTTGCCCGTACCTTTCGCGGCCCCGGTCCCCGCTTTGGCGCCGCCGGTCACCGCGCCTCTACCCACATCGGTGGCCGCATCGATCGGGTGAAGGGTCGCCAGATCGACGGCGCCCTTGCCTGTGCCTTTCGCTACATCTCCAGCGCCTTTAGCTGCGCCCTTTCCGATGTCTGCGGACCCGCTGCCTACATCGCCCTTGGCGCTGCGGCCGTGATGTGTTTCTTTGGTTTCTGTCTGTTGTGAGGAGTTCCGCTCGTCCGCAGCCGTTTCCTGCGCGCGCGCCGGGCTCCTCAGAAATGCCCCGGCAAGACAAAGCGCAATACAAATGCAGGCAGCCTTCATCATGCTGAAGGGACGCATATAGGGTGCTCCCGGGTTTCAGTCCAGGGAAAACGGCAAGCCGCGCGGCCATTCGTGCCCGGCATCGATTTGGACCGTGTTCACGGCCACTCCGCACGCCGCCAGCCGCTGCTGATCTTTGGAGAATTGCTCTTTCGTGTACCAGGTATCCGCGGCCCCGCGCACGAGCGTGACGGAGTGAATCCGCGCGAGTGCCGCTCGATTCAACTCGGGCGGCACATCGCCGCCGACGGCGATGACACGCGAGTTACGCGAACTGCGTGCTGTTGCCCGGAATGCCATGGCGACGCCTTGCGAGAATCCGGCAAAGACAGTGCGCGCCGGCGCCCCCCATTCGGACGCTGCCGCCTCCAGACACTTCTCCACGTAATCGAGGTTGGCGGATATCGCGAGCTCGCGATCCTGCCGGGTCATCCAACATGCCACAACCCGATCGGTGCGCCGCTCGTAAAACCGGTTGAGCGCCTGAATGGAGATGACCAGCCACTCAGCGCTTCCCGGGATGGCCTGCAATCGCTCGAGCTGGATATCCGCATTTTCCCCGTATCCGTGAAATCCGACGAGCAGACCCCGTGGGTGGGCGGACTCCGCCGGGACTACCAGATACCGTCCATGTGTGGTGACTGCGATGGTTCGTTCCAACATTTGAGAGTACACGTTTGGAGGTCGCATGTGACGATAGGGATTCAGGGATGAAACCAACGCTCGTCACAGGGGCTTCGGGATTCGTGGGCTGGCACGTCGCCCGAGTTCTCCTCGAACGCGGACACCGCGTCCGCGCGCTGGTACGCTCGTCGAGCCGCATTCCAGAACTGGAAGTGGAACGCGTCGATGGCGATCTGCGGGATCCGGAGTCCCTGGCCCGTGCCGCGGCTGGATGCGAGCTTGTCTTTCACGTTGCGGCCGATTATCGGCTCTGGTCGAGGAATCCGCGGGAGCTCTATCAATCGAACGTCGATGGCACGCGGAACATGCTCAATGCCGCGAAAGCCGCGGGCGCCCGGCGGTTCGTATACACCAGCACTGTCGGATGCATCGGCGTCCCGGCGGGCGGCATCGGCGATGAGACGCAGGCGGTCTCGATCGAAGAGATGTCCGGCGATTACAAGCGCTCGAAATTCCTCGCCGAGCAGGTTGCTCGCGAATTCGCTCGCGACGGATTCCCGGTAATTATCGTGAACCCCACAGCCCCCATGGGGGACCACGACTTCAAGCCCACGCCGACCGGACAGATCGTGCGCGACTTCCTTGACGGCGCGATGCCCGCGTATATCGACACGGGGCTTAACGTCGTGAATGTGCGCGACGTCGCCAATGGCCATCTGCTGGCCTGCGAGAATGGCAAACCCGGCGAGCGCTACATCCTTGGCGCCGAGAACATGACGCTTGGCCAGATTCTCAAGGAACTCGCGCGTATTACGGGCCGCAAAGCTCCCGCGATGCAGCTTCCTTATGCGATGGCTTATGCCGCGGGTGTCGTGACAACTGCATGGGCGAATATCAGCGGCATGCCGCCTCGGGCCCCGCTGGAAGCCGTCCGGATGGCGAAGAAGAAGATGTGGGTGTCCCACGAAAAGGCGGCGCGTGAGCTCGGCTACTCGCCCTGCCGAGCGACGACTGCGTTGCGCGATGCCGTTCAGTGGTTTTCGGAGGGCACAGGCCGAAGGGCCGTTGCGCCCGGTGGACTAAAGTGAGCGGGCCGTTACTCTTCATCGCCGCCGACCCGCGCGAGTTCGCCGGATTCCTGCCGCGCTGGCAGCAGGCGCAGCCGCTCGAGCTTCCGGTCCACTGGGCACGCAACGGGCGCTGGAAAGGCCGCGAAGTGGTTGCGATTGCCAATGGCGCCGGCGCGGACCGCGCCTTCGCCGCCGTTCTGGTCGCGCCCAGGCCATCCGCTATTTGCAGCATCGGCTTTTGCGGCGCGCTGGACGAGTCGCTTCACCTCGCCGATGTCGTTGTCGTGACCGTGGTCCATAGCGGCGGCGACTCATGGTTTACCGCCCCGTTCCATTCGCCGGAGGCCCGAAACGGCGCGCTTGCGTCCATTGACCATATCGCGCAGACGGCCGCGGAAAAGCGCAACCTCCGCGCTACAGGCGCATTGATAGTGGAAATGGAAGCCGCGGGTGTGGCGCGTGCGGCCGAAGATCTCGCCGTGCCTTTTTATTGTGTTCGCGCCGTGAGCGATCTCGCGCGCGAGGATCTCGCCAACGACTTCAATGCCGCCCTCAAGCCCGATGGGCGCTTCAGCATCCTGCACCTGCTCCGGCAGGGCCATCCCGGCGAGTTGCTCCAATTGCAGCGCCGGACAGCCGATGCCGCGAAGAAACTGGGAGGCTTTTTGAATGCATCATCGTTCTAGCCGTCGTGTGGCGCTGGCGATCTTGTCGCCGGCGTTGCGGCTGTCGCAAACGAAAGCCTCCGGCGGCCAGCGGCGCGAACCCTAAAGCTTATGATTCCGACCATCATGCAAGCCGCCGTCTATCGCGGCAAACAACGAGTTTCAGTAGATTCGATCCCCACGCCCGAGATCGGGCCTGGCGAAATTCTCATTCGTGTCGAAGCCTGCGGGGTCTGCCATACGGACCTCAAGAAGATCGAACACGATCTGCTCACGCCTCCGCGCATCTTCGGGCATGAGACTGCCGGGGTCGTGGCAGCCGTGGGAGCCGATGTCACGCGCTTCCAGCCGGGCGACCGGGTTATCGTCTTCCACCACATTCCCTGCGGCAGTTGTTTCTACTGCGAGCGCAAATTTTACGCGCAATGTCCCGTTTATAAGAAGGTGGGGGTGACTGCCGGGTTTGAACCGGCGGGCGGCGGATTCTCCCAATACGTTCGTGTGATGGACTGGATCGTCGAGCGCGGCGTCGAGAAAATTCCGGCCGACGTGCCCTTCGAAGTCGCGGCGTTCGTCGAGCCGCTGAACACGTGTCTCAAGGCCGTCCATCAGTGCGATCCGCGAGTGGGCGATGTCGTTCTTGTGCAGGGGCAGGGCCCGATCGGACTTCTTTTCACCATGCTGCTTAACCGCCGCGGTTGCGCCGTTGTGGCGACGGACACGATCCCGCGCCGGCTTGAGCTCGCGAAGCTTTGCGGCGCGACGCTGGCAGTGGATCCGCGCACCGTGGATATCGCCGCGAAATTACGTGAGCTCACCGGAGGACGCGGTGCCGACATGGTCTTCGTAGCGACGAATGTCAAAGGGCTTGTCGAGGAAGCCGTGGCAGGCTCGCGACCGGGCGCGAAGATCATGCTTTTCGCGCAGACGTCCGATAAGGAACGTATCGAGCTTTCCGGTGCGAGCATCTGTGTGGGCGAGCGCTCGTTGCTGGGCTCGTATAGCGCGTCGGTCGATATCCAAAAGGAATCGGCAGATCTCGTTTTCGGCGGGCAACTGCCGCTTCATCTGCTCATTTCGCACCGCGTTCCCCTTGATAAGATCGAGTTTGCGTTTCGTCTCGCGACGCACCCGAGTGAGTTTCCTGGAGAAAACCCGCTCAAGATCGTGGTGCGTCCGCAGGAACGAGCGCATAGCCCGGAGGGCGTTGCGGGCGGTAAAGAATTAGTGGGTCGCTAACCTGGCCCTGTCGCCAGAGAACGATGAATAACGGGAACATGCTCGCAGCCATACTTTACGGAAAAGAGCACGTGCAACTGGAGCGGATTCCCGTGCCGGCGATCGGCCCCGGTGACATTCTCGTCCGGGTGCGGGCGGCGTTGACGTGCGGCACCGACGTCAAAGTCTTCCGCCGGGGCTACCACGCACGCATGATCGTGCCTCCCGCGGTCTTCGGCCACGAATTCGCCGGCGACATCGTTCAAGTGGGGGACTCGGTCACGCGCTTTCATCCGGGCCAGCGTGTCGTGGCAGCGAACTCCGCGCCCTGTCTGCAGTGTTTCTACTGCCAGCGCGGGAAGGTGAACCTCTGCGAAGACCTGATGTTCAACAACGGCGCTTATGCGGAGTTCATCCGGGTTCCGGCGCGGATTGTGGAGCGCAACACATACGAAATCGCGCCGCATCTTAAATATCAGGACGCGGCGCTTGCCGAGCCGCTTGCCTGCGTAGTCAAGGGTCTCGAGGATACCGGCATGGAAGCCGGCGACACGGTGGCCGTCATCGGCGTCGGCCCGATCGGCTCCATGTTTGTGCGCCTGGCCAAGCTTCGCGGCGCCCAGGTGATCGCCATCGGCCGGCGGCGCTGCAAGCTCGATCACACGTTGAAGCTCGGCGCCGATCGCGTCGTCGCGACCGAAGAAACTCTCGATCCCGTGGCTGCGGTTCGCGAACTCACGGGTGGGCGGGGCGCGGACATCGTGATCGAAGCTGTCGGAAGGCCCGAGACGTGGAACTGGTCTGTGGAAATGCTGCGGCGAGGCGGCGTGGTGAACTTCTTCGGCGGACCACCCAGCGGCACACGCGTCGAACTCGACACCAACCTGCTGCATTATTCCGAAATCACGTGCCGCGCGAGCTTTCACCATACGCCCCGGGCGTTCCGTGAAGCGCTCGACATCATCGAGAAGGGCGGCGTGACCGCGCAGGCCTTCGTGCAGGCAGAGGAGCCGCTCGCGAGTCTGTCGAAGGTGCTGTTCCGGCTGATGGAGGGCAGCGGACCCCTCAAGACCGCCATCATCCCTTGATCAAATCAGCTTTGATTCAAAGAGCCATGACAGTTCAGGAAGCCGAGCAGTTCACGCGCCGCCTCGCGACAACCCACTACGAGAACTTCCACGTGGTCAGCTTCCTGCTGCCGAAGCATCTGCACCAGGATTTCTACAACGTCTACGCGTACTGCCGGACCTCGGACGATCTGGCCGACGAAATTCCCGACCGTGACGAGAGCCTGCGCCAGCTCAACGACTGGCTCGTGCAACTCGACCGCATGTACGCGGGTGAAGCCGAAAATCCCATCTTCATCGCACTGAAAGGCACGGTGGCAAAGTATGGGATCCCGCGGCAGCCCTTCGCCGATCTCATCCGCGCGTTTATTCAGGACCGCAACATCAGCCGTTACGACAGCTGGGCGGGGGTACTCGATTATTGCGTGTATTCGGCCAATCCCGTCGGCCGGCTTGTGCTTTATCTCTGCGGCTATTCCGATATCGAGCGCCAGCGCCTGTCCGACGCCACTTGCACGGCGCTCCAGCTAGCCAACTTCTGGCAAGACGTCGCGGTCGACCAGCTCAAGGACCGCGTCTATCTGCCTCTCGATCTTCTCGCCAAACACAACTACACCGTTGAGGAGCTGTTCGCGCATCGGTACGACGAGCGCTTCCGGGCCATCATGCGCGAGGCGGTCGATGTTGCGCGCAAGCTCTTCCTCACCGGGCTTCCGCTGGCCGGCATGGTCAATCGCCGCCTCGCCGTCGATCTCGAGCTCTTCAGCCGGGGCGGAATGTGCGTGCTCGACAAGATTGAGCAGCAAAACTACGACGTGCTGTCGCGGCGGCCGAAGATCTCGAAGGTCGAGCGCGCGGGACTGCTGGTGAGCACGCTCGCGCGGTTCGCATTCAAACGGGCTGCCTGACTGTCAACGATGACCCTTGCGGAGTCTCAGGACCATTGCCGCAACGTCGCGAAGAGCCGCGCGCGCAACTTTTATTACTCGTTCGTGCTGCTGCCGCCCGAGAAGAAAAACGCGATGTGCGCGATGTATGCGTTCATGCGCTATTGCGACGACCTCAGCGACGAGCCAGGCGCCACTCGTACAGCGATTGACCGCTGGCGGGACGCGCTGACAGAAGCGCTCGCCGGCCGGCCCGATTCCAACCCGACCTGGCCCGCGTTCCTCGATGCGGTCGAGCGGTACTCCATCCCGCATGAGTACTTCTTCGACATGATTGAGGGTGTTGCGTCCGATCTGGAGACGCGCTCGATCGGGACTTTCGACGAACTCTACGGCTACTGCTATCGGGTCGCGTCCGTCGTCGGGCTGACGACAATCCACATCTTCGGATTCACCTCACCAGAGGCTCTCCCGCTTGCCGAGAAGTGCGGCATAGCGTTCCAGTTGACGAACATCCTGCGGGATATTCGTGAGGATGCCGGGCTCGGACGCGTCTATCTTCCGGCCGAAGATCTCGCGCGCTTCGGCGTTTCACCCGAAGATCTCGGCAGCGCCCGGCGTACGGACCGGTTTGGCGCCTTAATGGACTTTGAGACGGAGCGGGCGAGGAGCTATTACCGGGAGTCCGCCCCACTGCTGGGCATGATCGAGCCGGACAGCCGGCCGGCGTTGTGGGCTCTGATCCGGATTTATTCACGGCTGCTCGATCGCATCATGGAATCGCATTATGACGTGCTGGTGCGGCGGATCTCGTTGTCCGCCGTCGAGAAGAGCTGGATCGTGCTACGCGCGGCGCTGCGCATCCTGTAGCCGCGCATGAAGCGCGAGAAGCTCGTCGACGCTCAACTGCTCGGCGCGCATGGAAAGTTCCGGATGCTGGCCGTAAAGCGCGCGAAGATTATTCGCCAGCGTCTTGCGTTTCTGGCGAAAGCAGGCTGAAGCGAAGGCGAGGAATCCGTCGACATCATCAGTTGCCATTGGCTTGCGTGGCGATAGGCGGATGACCGCCGAGTCCACTTTCGGCGGCGGGCGGAAGGCTCCTGGCGCGACCGTGAACAGGTACTCCGTTTCGGCGAGGAACTGGCATTCAACCGAGAAATATCCGTAGTCGCGGCTACCGGGCTTTGCCGTGATCCGTTCGGCGACTTCTTTTTGAATCAGAAAGACGCCGTGGGTCAGTTCGCCGGGCGAGCGCAGGTACTTCGAAATCATTGCCGTTGCGACGTAGTAGGGCAGGTTGCCGGTGAGCACGCCTGCGCCCCACTGCTTCCAATCGACGTCAAGGGCATTGTGCTCGATCAACTCAAGCGCGGGCCAGCGCGTTCTTAAGTGCGCGGCCAGCTCAGGATCAAGTTCGATAGCGACCACGCGGCCGGCGCGTTCCAGCAGTTTCTCCGTCAGTGCGCCGCGGCCCGGACCGATCTCGACCGCGAGCGACGCCTGATCTCCGCACGCCGCCGCCGCGATCCGATCGAGAGCGTTCTTCGATATGAGAAAGTGCTGCCCAAGTTTTGGTGGATCTCGCCGCACAACGGACGCTTCGCGCCTGTGCGGCTGGTGCCGGGCCAAAGTTGAATTCAGCCCCGGATGTTGATGTGGTGAATGTTGACCAGGACCTTCCCGGTCACGCGCTGCCCGAAGGCCGTCGCCGGCACGAACGAGCTGTAGAGCACCAGGTTTCCGATCTCGCGCATCTCTTCGGCGGAGCCCGACCCCTGCGGCACTTCGAAGTCGCTCACGTTCCCATTCTCATCGATGGTCAACTGCACGATTACGTCCTTGCCATCGCATGAGAACGGCGAGACATCGTCAATCGCGACCTGCGTGTAGAGGCCCACCGGAATATCGTCCTGCCATTCGGGATGCACATGCAGGGTATCCACAATTGCGCCGAAGCAAAGAAAGGACGCAAGCATGCCACCTGCCGCGGGTACCGCGATCGGCTTCAGCATGTTGTCGAACATCAGCTTGATCTTCGAGCGGAACTCGGCAAAACGCGTCGCGACAGTGCGCCGCAATTCCTGGCGTGAGCGCTCGCGAGATGCGACAACGCGCAGCTTCGTTTGCAGCAAAGGAGAAACGTTCAGTGATGGCAAGCTCTTGAGGCCGATGCGCAAAGACCGGCTTTCCGCCCGATGCAGATAACAATCCCGGCAATCGCGCAGGTGGCTGTCGACGAGGATCCGATCGGTCTCGTCAAGCGTTTCCGCCGTGTAATCCCACAGCGTCTCACGTACCGATTTGCAGTTCAATTCTTCGATCACCGTGCTGCCCTCGGAACCAGTTGGACGGATGCGGCCGGATCCAGTCTCGTTGCAAGATTCCGGCGCAAAGCTTCACGGCCCCGCACGATGCGGGATTTCACCGTGCCGATGGATACCTCAAGGATGTCGGCTATCTCCTCATAGCTCATATCCTCGACTTCCCGCAGGACCAGAGCGGTGCGGAAGACCGGGTTGATCTCCGTGAGCGCTTCTTCGAGCAGGAGCTGGGCTTCACGATTGACCGTGAAGTCGAATGGGGTTTCGCCGGCGTCCATCAGCGGCTTTTCGCGGCACTCGACATCGTCGAAGCTGTCTTCGATGCCGGTTTCGCCGCGCCTGTGACGAAACAACCAGCGGCGCCGGTTGTGCGATTCGTTGACCGCGATCCGATAGACCCACGTACGCAGGCTGCTGTCGCCGCGGAAATGCCCAATGTTCCGGAAGACCTTCAGAAAAACCTCCTGCGCCACGTCGCTGGCGTCTGCCTGGTCGTTGAGCAGCCGATACGCAAGGTTGTAAACAGGGGACTGAAAGCGCTCGATCAGTTGTTCGTAAGCGGCTTCGTCGCCCGCCTGAAGCGCCGAAATCAGACGATGATCTTCGAGCACCGCTTCCTGCTCGACGGTCAGGCTCGAATTGAGATTGAGGTAATAGTTGCCTGCCAAGGGCCTCTCCCGGACTGAGAACTTCCTCAATTATAAGACTCCGCGCCGTTATATTAAGTTCCCGGCGCGGCCGTTCGCGGGGGCTATACTTTGTCCATCGGAGATGGCTGAAGCCCCATCACCTTTGCGTTTGGATGGGGTCCTCGGATACCTCGAGGATTCCGGCCGGAACCTGCTGCATGAGCTCGATTTATCCCGCGCAATCCTGAATCGCGCGGAGCCTGGTGGCTGGTCGACTGCCCAGGTGGTTGAGCATTTGCTAAGGGCGGAGACGGCCATGCTCGCGATCTGGGTACTCGTTCCGAAACTACAGCGCTGGCCACGACTGGTGAGAGCCGTGGACCGCGGGAATACCTCCCTGTGGCGCCGTCTTGGGCTTCGCGTCATAGAGCCCGGCGGCGATCGGATCACGCCCGCCAACGCCGTCTCCGGCAGGTACAGTGCGCCGCGCTTTCTTTCGCCGCCGAACAAACCGGAAACGTATGAAGAGCTGGTCGGAAAGCGGGCGGCGGTGCGCGCGCGGACGCTGCGGGCTGTAGCCCGGATTCCGGAAGAAGCGCTCGCGCGACTCGTTTGGTCGCTGCCGCACTCAGGCAGTTACTCGCTGCTCGAAATCGTTCAGTTCATCGGGATTCACGAGTCGCACCATTTGCCGCAGATGCAAAGAATCCGGGAGCAAAATTCCGGCGCAGCTTAGTCAGTTCGGGGCTGCGGCGCGGTTGACCTGATCGACGACGAGCAGGTCAATCTGGACCTTGCCCGATTCCAGCCTCAGCCCGAGTTCGCGGACCACGTCGAAGATCGTTCTGCCAGCGCTCTCTGCGGTGTCGCGCGACGTGTCCACAGTCACGTCATATTTTCCGGGGAGGCCGGTCATGTCGACGACGGGAGCTTCGGCCATACCTGAGACAATCGCCGCGAAGGAATGCATCGAGATGTTCGTGTAGAGTGAACGCTGTCCTCCGGGCAGCATGCCGTCCGGCGGAGGCGGGGGAGGGGGCGGTGCTCCAGTCCCGGCGCTTACGACCCGACGAGAGGCAGCGGGTGTGAGCTTAACTCCATCTTTGGCGACCGTCAGACTGTAGCCCTTGGCCGTGGAGTGAACGTGATGAAGTTTGATTCCGAAGCGGCTTTCAAGAAGAGTCTGCAGCATCTGATGGAGGTTCTCGCTCGACGTATTGGGGGGAAATGTTGCCTCGATATCAAACGCGTCTTCCGTCATCCACTTCGGCCCGGAAACCTGAGCCGCACGCACACTCCAGGCACGAGCGATCAGCCGCGCGAGAGGCTCGTTGCGCAGAGTGATTCGTCCAGGGCTGGAAGGAGGAAGGTTGGCGGGGTCGGCCGCCTCCATAACGAACGCCAGCATCTGGCGCATCTGTGGAGACATCGCTGCCGATGAGATTGGTTTAACCGACGCTGCCTCGAATTCGATCTTCTGAGCGGCGGACACGGTCAATGCCGCGGCCGCCGCCAACCAGAAGACTTTCACGGAACGAGCATCACGGGCGCTTGCCAGAAAGCGGCCTTCTGATTCGTCGTGTCGAGCACTGTCACCTGGCAGCTATACTCGCCGGGTTGCAGCTTGTCGAGAGCGAGGTTGAAGCGCAGCGGAAGCGCTTTCGACTTGGGATCGAGGCCCTCGGTTATCGCCACCGGCGCGGTCTCGAAAGCCTTGGTCTGTCCGCGATAGAAAGTTACGAAGGTGACGAGCGGTTGTGTGCTCGTCGCGAGGCGCTCGTAGGCCTGCAGGTAAACATACAGATCCTTGCTCTTGCTGAAGACGCGAGTGACGCTGGGCACGAGTTGCTGGCCGTCCGAGATCATGGGATTCACCGCGTCCTGCTGGGCGGCGGTTTTGCCTTTCGCGGCGTTGTACAGGACAGCGCTGACCGGCTCGCGCTGGCTGCTCAGCACGACCGAGCTGATGGGAACACGCTTCTCTTCTTTATTGAGGTTCGGGATGACGAACGATTTCTGGAAAGTCCCGATGCGCCCGGTTTCGGCGTCGCGGGCAAGGAACTTCACCACGTACTTGCCTGGCAACAATGTGAATCCGGTGCTGTATTGGATCGGGCGTTTGGCGAGTTCGGCCGCAGTCTCGTCCGTGAGTTTCTTGTCGACCTTGTCGCGGATATTCTGCATCGTGGAACCGAAGTCGTCTTTCACTTCGAGCATGAAATCGAGCTGCGTGCGCTCGGCGCCGCGGCTCTTGGCAAGCGCGAGCTCCTTTCCCGGAATCTTGACCGAGATCGGGATGTAGTACTCGGCGTTGTTGAGGCGAAAATAGTTGACCTCCATTGCAATCGTGAGGTCGGTGATGGGGTCGCCGAGCATGAACGCGTCCTCAAGCTGGCGTTCCTTGTCGGCGGTGGTGAACTTGTTGAATGTCTTGCCCGCGAAGTAGCCCTGGCGAAAGTCGAGATTCGCGGTCTGGCCGTTGTTCAGAGTGACTTTGATGCGGCGGAACTTGCCATCCAGTGCCTGGTTGCTCGCGTAATAGCCGAGGATGTAGTAGCTCGCGACAGACTTTTGCGCCCGCACGATGCCCGCCGAAAGATCGTTATTGTCGAGCAGCGCCTTGCCGCCGGTGTCGGCTGCGAGCGAGTAGAGCGTGTCTTGTGAGCGGGCAAAGTTGCCGGCGGCAGCGAGCGCCGCAGCGCCGCTGTACATCTGGACGCCGCCTGCCGCCCCTCGGCTTGCATCGCCCATGGGCGAGTCGGCCACAAGTCCGCGGGCGTCAATCGCCCAGATACTCACTCCATTGCGGATCGCAGCGTTCACGGTCGCGCGGAGCTGCGACTGGTTGTCAGTGCCGTTGAGCCTGAGCATGCTGGCGAAGTAGAGAAGCTGTTTTTTTTCGCTCAGTTTGCCGAGCATGACCGTGGCTGTCTGGATCGCGGAGAGCTGACGGTCCGTCGTGAAGATGTTGAATTCGCCGTCGTCCTGCCCGAAGGCGGCGCCTGTATCGGCGGAGCTGTCGTCCGCGGTCGTGCCGTCGAAGCCCTGGCTTTCTCCGACGGCGATCGTTTCGACGATGGTCGAGAGGCGATCGCGGTCCGCTGTGAAATCCTGCAACACGTTGACGGCACCGCCCTGATAAAGCATCACCGCGACGAGATCGGCAGGGGTCATCTGAGTGCGGATAAACTTGCGCGCGGCGTCGAGCGAGCGGAGCTGGTCGGCGGGACCCAGCGAGGTCATATCGAAGTAGAGGGCCATGAGCCGGCGGTCGCGATACTTCAAATCACCGGGAGTTTCCGGCGCAATGGTCGTCTTGGGAAACTTCTGCAGCACCTTGATGTCGCCGGTCTGCGGCGGCATCGGTTCGACGATATCCGGCAGTTTCTGATACTCGAAGAACTTGATGGCCTGCGGGGCGCCGTCTTCGGTGATGGTGAAGTCTTTGGCGGTAAGGCCTTCGATGGCCTTGCCGCTCTTGTCGGTGACGGTGACGGGCTCGATGACGAGTTGTGTGGTGCTGGTGATTCTGAAGTCGTCGTCGCCGCCGGCCGCGGGAGCATTGGCCGCGGGTTGGGGTTGCTGAGCCAGAGCGGCCAAAAACGTTACAAGGAAAAGCGCCGGCACGAGTACCCGCGCCATAATCTGCCTCGCGGTCTGAATCATGATTAGAACCTCACTCGCAAAGTGGTTTGGAGAGAACGCATCTGGCTCGCGCCGGCCGCGACTCCAAATTGGCTGTTGTTCACGGCGGTGATCCAGTTTGTGTAATTCACGTGGTTGAGCAGGTTGTTGGCGTCAACGTTCACGTCCAGACTGTAGCGGTCCTTCAGACGGAACGAGCGCCGCAGCGACGCGTTCAACGAGAACTGGCTGGGGCCGGTAATGGTGTCACGTCCGGCGTTCCCCCACTGACCAGAGGCCGGTGTCGTGTAGGCCTTTGAGTTCAGGAATACTCCCGAGCCTCCATCCAGGTAAAGGGGCTGGCCGGTGTAATCGGGGCGCACGGGACCGGTGATGCCGGTGCGTCCCAGCGACGCGGAGAGCAGACTCGGGGAGAGCGGGAACCCCGAGCCCGCCGTGATGTTCGAAATCAGCGTCCACTCGTGAAAGGCCGTGGCGCGCCAGCCGGTCAGCAGCGCTCCGCCGCCGATGCCCTGGCCCGTCGTGTACTGCAGTTGCGCGGTGAGATTGTGGCGCTGGTCGAAAGTCGAGAGTCCGCGCTCGGCGCTCAGATCGAGCCAGTTCTGCGCGATGACTGAGGTGAAGGAACCGCGTCCGCCGAGAGCGGAGTCGTCGATGGATTTCGCAAAGGTATAGCTCAGGTTCGCGGTGAAACCGTTGTGCAGACGGCGGCGCACCTGCACCTGCGCGGAATGGCGAATCGAGTTGCCGTTCGAGGCGAAGTAATAAAATCCCGTCGGGCACGAGGGGCACGGGTTGATTGCGCCCGCCGGGTAAGTATTAGGGACGAATTCCTGCTGGCCGCGCGTGCCCTTGATGGCGAGATAGGTAGCGCTCATCACCAGCGAGCCAGGCAGATCGCGCTGCAAGCCCGCCGAGAAGGTCTGGGCGTAGCCCACGCGGAAATTCGGATCGATCGCGTAGTTGACGGGAAGCGTGCTCGAAGGCGCGTTGAATCCGTTGGCGAGCGTGAGGGGGGTGGCTGGGCCGTTCTGCAGGATGAGGCTCCTCGAGAACGGACCCTGCTGCGACATGAATTGAGCCAATCCCTGATAAACGGACGTGTTGTGGCCGACTTCGTAGCTCGCGCGCACAAGCAAAGACGAGGCCGGAATGGGGCGCCACGCAAGGCTGAGGCGCGGCTCGAACTGGCTCTTGTCGGGCTGGATCAGCGAAGTCCCATAGTGCAAGCCCGTGAGAGGGCCTCTGGGGTCCGTCGCCGTTACGGTAGCGGCCGCGCTGTATCCGGAGTAGAGATCGAGGTTTGCGAGCCGGTTATATTTCTCGGTGACTGGAGCTTCATAAGTCCAGCGCAGACCGATCCGCACGGTGAGGGCCGGGCCGACGCGCCAGTTGTCCGACACAAATGAATCCCACTGGGACTGGCGGAAATACTTGTCGGGATTTCCGAACGCGATATTGCTCGTGTCGGGCACGCCGAGCAGGAAGTCGGCGAAATCGTTGCCGGCGGGTATGACCGATCCGGCGGGCGAGGTCAGCGCGCCGGTGAAGCCGAAAGACCCTCGCGGATTGGACTGTGAAAACTGGTTGAACTGCAGGCGCCGGACATCGCCCCCGTAACTAAGTTCGTGGCGGCCGCGAATCCATTGGCTGTCGAAGGTGAGCTGCGTTGTCTGGTTGACGTTGTTGGCGTAGTTCCCTTCGGTGAGCGGCGTGATTCCCTGCGCGAACTGCAGTGAGGGCGGGCCCCAGTTGCGCGGGTCCTGATTGTTGCCGAAAATGCCGGCATTCCCGGAGACATTCACGCCATCCGCAAAATGTGGCAGAGTCGATGTCGATTGGCGGCTGAACTGCGCCTGCAGGTGGATGAACATGCGCTGGCTGACGCGATGCTGCCAGTTGGCGGCCACCGTCATGCCGAAGACGTGCGTCCGGTCGACGAAGCCGAAAAGATTCTGGTTATCGTTGGCGGTGCGCTGGAACGCGAAATTTCCGTAGACCTGATTCTTGTTGCCGATGTTCTTGTTCAAACGCGACTGCAAGCCGTCGACGTGCGAGGGCGTGACGATCGGAATCTGGTAGTTGTAACGTGTCGAGCCGGTGAAGTTGGGCGAAGGATAAAAGTTGAGGAGCGCCAGCGCCTGCGGGCTGAAGCGGCTGATCGGAATCTGGTTGCCCGCGAATGGCGCGCCAGTCAGCGGATCGTACACAGGCGCGAATGCGGAAAAGTCGCCTGCGCGTTCGGCGGCGGTCGGCATCAAACCGGCTTGCGTGGCAGCCGTGCGGTTACGCGTCCATACGTAATTGACGAAGAATTGCGGCCCGTTCCGAATGAGGTGGGGAATCCGGATGGGGCCGCCGACGTTGAAGTTTCCGGTGATATTGGTGTAGTCCGGTTTGGCCGTGTCTTGTCCGGTGAAGGAATACCTGCGGGCGTCGAGCGAGGAGTGGTCGAAGCTGAAGGCAAGTCCGCCATTGTAGAGGCTGCCGGGCCCCCGCACGTTGTTGCCGAAGCGCGCCGCCTGGGCGAACGGAGTGCTGGCGCCGTTGTTGACAGAGCCGTTGACAAGGAGTCCGTCGGCGGCGCGGTCGGCCTGGTTTCCCCCACCGAAGGCGCTGTTGGCTGGCGTTGGATCGGAGTCGGAGGGAGGAGGCGCGGCATTCGGATTGGCGCTGACGGTCGTGCGCTGAAAGCTGGCCTGGGCGTTCGCCGCATTTGTATTGGCCGCTCGCTGGTTCTTCGCGGTCTTTGAGTTCTTCGCGTTCTTGTCGTTCTTGTCCGCCGGCGCGGGCTCGGTGTTCTGAGTCACGGAGATGCGCGGCGGCTCGGGCGGCGGAGCAGCCGCGAACGACTTGATTTGATCGAGCGGCAGCATCTTCATTTCGAAGTCCGGGCCGGCCGCGGCTTTGCCCCCGGCTTCTGCCGCCGCGACGGTGACTTGCTGTTTGAGCGGCTCGAAACAGAGCATCTGGACATCGAAGTTCCAGTCGCCGGGCGCGATGTCGGCAAACATGTACTGGCCTTCATCGCCGGCGACTGCGGTGAGCGTCTTTCCGTTCGCGGTCGCGGTGACGGTTGCGCCGGGGAGGGGAAGCCCGCCGAACTGGACCTTGCCCCTGAGCTCGGCAGCGTGAAGCGAGGCGGCGCAGAGAAGCGCGATGGCGAAAGGCGTCGAAGAAAGGCTGCGCAGGGGCATTTTTATGGCGTCCTTCAATTTTCAGTGGCCTTTTCGGCGTGGTCAATCACGAGCGTGTCGCCGGGGGCTTTCTGCGATTCCAGGCGCAGGCCGAGCTGTTCCTGAACGGCGGTGAAGATCGTAGGCTTCGAGTCGTCGGGTGCGGCTCCCGGCGGAGGCGGCGGCATGGGCATTCCGCCCCGCCCCATGGCAAGTCCTTCGGGTGAGTATTCCAGGTGCAGGTCGAACGTTCCCGTGAAGCCGGTCTTGTCGATTACCGGCCGGCCCAGGAGGTTGGAAAGCCCGCCGATAAACTGCGCGATGGATATGCTCCCGCCCTGCATCTGGAAGGGCCCGATCATCATTCCGCCGCAAGGCGGTGGACCCGGCGGCAATCCGCCAGGTCCCCGGCCGGGCGGAGGTGGAGGCGGTCCGTTCTCAGGATCGAATTTCACGCATCCGCCTTCCTTCGCGGCAGGCAACTTCAAACCGTTTTTGCCGGGCAGCAGCGCGTATACAGGGACATCTTTCTTCTCGGTATGGACTTTGAGCTGGAACCGTTCTTCAAGCAGCGCCTGCAACATGGGCCGCATCTCGTCGAAAGTGAGATTTCCCCCGGCGGCCTTCGCTTCAACGTCATAGTGGTCGGAGTCGATCCAGCCCGGACCGCCGGATATAGCGTAATTCTGCATTTTCCAGGCGATGCCGACGAGTATTTTCAGCGTCGCGTTGGTGGCGCGGAATCTCCCGCCGGTGGGAGGCCCGATCATGATCATTCCCGCGCCGCTGGTGTTCGCTTTCACCGAAGCGACGTCGAAAGCCGGGCGTACGGGCGTTTGGGCGAGGGCGAGAATCGGCAATGCGGCGACGATGGCGATTTGGCGAGAGCGGTTCACAATTAATTCTCCGATGCTTTTTCCGCGTGATCGACGACGATCATCTCGACCGGCCCCTTTTGGGATTCGAGGCGGAGGCCCAATTGTTCCTGCAGGGCGGTGAAGATGGTGGGACGTGATGAGTCGTCCGGTGCGGGCGCGATGGGAGACGCGCCGGGTGTGCCGGGTCCATTCGCGCCGAAGTTGGCGACAGCATCTCGAGTGAATTCGAGACGGACGTTGAAAGCCCCCGTGAATCCAGTCTTGTCAATTACCGTGCGGCCGAGAATGTTGGAAAGTCCATCTGCAAGAACCGTCATGGTCGTTTTGGAGGCGACCAGAGTGTTCGGGCCCATCATGAAATTACCGCAATATACCTTGGGCGGCTGACCCGGCGCCTGGGGCGGAGGCGGGCCGGCGTTGGGCTTGAACACATCGCAGGAGCTTTCTTTGAATTCCTCGATCTTCAGGCCGCTCTTCGCCGCCAGCAGCATGTAGACCGGCATTTCCTTCGATTCGCGATGGATCTTCAACCGGAAGCGGTCGGCGAGGAGCGACTGGAACATTTCCTGCGCCTCGGCATCGCTGAACTTGCCTTCTGGCGGTCTCGCGTCGATATCGTAGCGATCGGAATCGAGCACAGGCCCGCTTCCCGAAAGCTGGAAGTTCTTGATCTTGTAAGCGAGCGTGATCATCTGGCGAAGGCTGGCGTTGGTGACGGTCATCCGCCCGGCCCGGCCGGCGCCGGAAATTCTGACCGAATTGGAGCCGGAAGTGTTCGGTTTAATCGAAACGACTTCATATTGGAGCGGCACGCTTGGTGTTTGGGCAAACGCCGAACCGGCGGCGAGGCAGGCCACAAAAAACGATGGCCCGCCCCAGAGGGAGAATGATCGCTTCGACAGTTGTCGGAATTTCCGCATCGCAAGGTCTTCCGTATTAAGCATGGACGACAGAACTAAGGAATTCGTTCGCAAATTTCTTTTTCAATCGCGCGCAACGGACCTGCGGCTTGTGCCCTTCCATAGTTGCTGAGTCTCAAAAAAGAATGTCCCGAAACGATCCGCGGAGTGTTACGCGAATATCCTCTCTGCGAGGCCACGCGTCCGACGGCGCCACTTCGCCAGGCTGCCATCAGTTTTCCGCCGGGTCCCGGTCGACGTGATCGACCACGAGGATGTCGACCGGTGCCCTCCTGCCTTCGATTTTCAGACCGAGTTGTTCTTGAACAAGGGTGAAAAGAGCCGCGCCATCACCCTCGTTCAGCGCGCGTTTCATCTCGTCTCCTGTCTCGCCGAATTTCAGGCTGAAATCGAAAAGTCCGGGAATGCCGGTTTGATCAAGCACGGGGCGGCCCACACGCGAGAGGCCGGAGAGATCGTCTGCAAATTGTTGCATCGAGCGCGCGCGGAAGATGAAGCTACCGTCGCTGCGGAACATAGCGCTGTTGCCGCCGGGCTCCGCGTGTGGGAGTTTCGGCCCGCCTTTCGCAACCGTCAGAAGATAGACCGGCCGCGCTTTCTTTTCATGATGGGCCTGAAGACGAAAGCGCTGCGCGAGCAGAGTCTGGAGCATCTCGCGCATCCGGGCGGGCAAGACGGGCGGATCGACTTTGGCGAGAATGTCATACCTTTCCCCGGTTAGCCGTTCAACAGTCAGGCCGGCCGGGCCGGAGACCTGGTATTCCCTGACGTCGAAGGCCCAGCGCACGCACGAAAGGAGATTGACATTGCGCATGGTCAGACTTCCTGGCGCGGCTTCGATGCGTTCGCGATTCCCCCCTTCCGAGGCGTTCACCGGCTTGTGAACTTTGATCGAAGCGACATCGAAGGCGGGTGTCTGCGCCAGGGCAACCGTGCTCATCGGCAACAAAAGCGCCAGCCCCGGCAATGCCGCCCAGTTCGCCATGAGAAATGGACTCGCAGCGCCGCGCGATTGTTCCCGCGGGGAATCGCGAGCCAGGAGAAAGTGCGGCCCGTTATCTCCCTGGCCCGCTACCCGCAGCGAAAACGCACGGCGGCACGGGGGACGTGGCGCGGTCGGCGGTCGAAGCAAGGCCGCGGGCCTGGGAGCTTGTTCGCCCCAGCCGCAGGCTCTCGTTGCCGGCGGTCTGGAGCATAAATCGATTCATACGCGGCGCAGAGCTTTTGGTTAGCGATTTTTCGTCTGGCTCACCCTCTCGATGCGATCTTCCAAACAGGTATACCTCTACAGGATGCCCGGAGTTCATTATTTATTCGAGGCGTTTCGTCAATAGATGTAAAGACGGATACGGCTTTCGGGGCATTGACCACAATCGGGCTCACGCCGGATCGACTCGCCCCCATTCCTCACTCGCGCGCGTCAATTTTCACGCAGCTTTTCCACACGATCCATCACGACGGTCTCGGCCGGCATCCGCCGGAAACGGATCCTCAGACGCGTATTTCAGCCGGCAATCTTGTCGAACACGAGTGGCGAAGAAGGCCGGCGAGCACGCCGGCGAGATTGTAGCTCGCGTCCCGATGGGCTCGCGATGGATCTTCAGTCCGAAGCGGTCTTCGAGCAGCGGCTGAACCATCGAGCCCGGCAGCTTGCTGCTTTCGGCCCTGGCGGAGTGGGGGAAACTGATCTTTGTCTGCCGAAGCAGCCCGTTCTGCTGCTCCAGTCCTCAGTCCTTTCACACTGAATCGCGATTCAGCGCGCTCGCGTGATGGATTTCGGCGCGCTATGCGCCGCGCCGGGCTCGCCCGCGTCCGCCGCGGGCAGCGTGAAGTAAAACGTCGACCCCACCTCCGGCTCCGTTTCCACGCCGATCGATCCGTCGTAACGTTCCACGATGCGTTTGCAGATCGCCAGCCCGAGCCCGGTGCCTTCGTAAGTGGCCCCGTGCAGACGCGTAAACAGCTTGAACACCCTGGCCGAGTACGCCGGATCGAACCCCATGCCGTTATCGCTCACCCGGAAGGTCGCTCGCCTGGCGCGTACTTCGGCGCTGATCCGAATCCGCGGGGCCGCGTCGGGCCGCCGGTACTTGATCGCGTTCGAGATCAGATTCTGGAACACCATCACGACCTGCGCATCGCTCGCGATAACTGCGGGCAGAGGCTCGATCGTCACCTCCGCGCCCGACTCCGCCACCAGCGTCCGGTTGACATCCAGCGCCTCCCGCGCCGCCGCATTCGCGTCGACTGCCTTGCCCTCCGGCTCGCCGTGAATCACTCGCGAGTAGTGCAACAAGTCGCGGATCAGCCGCTCCATACGTCCGACGCCTTCGTAGACGTGCCCGGCGAACTGGTCCAGATCTCCGAAATCGCGCGCCTCGATTTTACGCAGCAGCAATTGGGTGTAGATGTTGACCATTCGCAGCGGCTCCTGCATATCGTGAGAGGCGACGAATGCGAATTGCTCCAGATCCTGGTTGGACCGGCGCAGTTCCTCGGTCTGCTCGTTGAGCCTTGTTTCCGTTTCCTTCTGGCGGGCGATATCGAGATGGATGCCCGCCCAGCAGTTGAGCTGGCCTTTCTCATCCCGTACCGGTACGCCGCGCATCAGCACCGGATAATACTGTCCATCCGCGCCCCGGTAGCGGACCTCCACATCGAGCGTCCCCTCTTCTCGTCTGCACTTTTCCCACTCAGGAGCAAGGCGCGCTGCGTCGTCCGGATGAAGCGCCCGCGACCAGCCGAGCGTCCGCCACTCTTCCTGCTTCATTCCCGTGAGCGCCAGCATCGCCTCGCTTACGTAAAGTGGACTGCCCGCCGGATCCGTCATCCAGATCCCAAAGGGAATGGATTCGCCGATCGCACGATAAATCCGCTCGCTTTCACGCAGCCGTTCCTCTGCGCTGCGGGCGCGCTCGCGCGAAGAGATCAAGGCGCCGCAGATCCAGCACACGACCGTCCCCACCACCAGATAGCGAACGAGTCCAAATGGATCCGCCGGATCGATCAGGTGCGCAAAGCCGCCGGAAGGAAGAATGAACCCCGCCAGCAGTGCGCCTGTGATCGCGGTGAGCAGCCCGGGTCCGAACCCTCCCATCGCGGCGCTCGCGGCCGTTGCGAGGAAGAAAGTGAGATAGGGCGCCGACCGCCCGGCTGTCTTCCACAGCAGGAGCCGAATCAGAAGCGCCGAGAGGGCAAGCAGGAGCGCGCCGATCCAGACGGTCCGCGAATGCCGCTGATATCCGCGCAGGCCGGGATTCACGTCCCTTAGGATACTGGAACACCGCGCGTATCGCGGCGGAAATTGAGGCTCTCAGTATTTATCTGTTTCTGACAGGATGTGCTCTGATCGCATGTGGCGCTGGCGATCTTGTCGCCGCGGGGTTACGCGCCGATTTGCAACAAGATGCCCCCATAAAACCAACCGCTCTTACTCGATCGGCTTCTCGTCCACGTGATCCACCACAATCACCGGAACAGAGCGCTTCTGTTTCACCAGCTTCACTCCCAGTTGCCGCTCCACCGCCTCGTAAGATGTCATGCCGACCGGCTCCACGGCGTCGGCGCCCGCGTTTGCGTTCGACGGCCCCGGGTTTGCGCGGGACCATCCGATCAGAAAAGTCCAGCCGCCTTTCAGGCCTGTGCCGTTGACGATCGGATGATCGAAGAAGCCGGTGGCCTGCTCGAGGTTCTCCGCAAACTCGTCCATCGTGATGTTGATGCAGCGGACCATCGATCCCATGTTCGGGAAAGGCTTTTGCGCGTTGGGGTCGACTTTGCACGACATTCGCTCGGTTCCGGCCGCCTGGACCATCTTCGGTTTGCCCGAGCTCGTCATCACGTAGACGGTCGCTTCGCGGTTTTCCACGTGCGTCTTGAGTTCGAATTGATCGGCAAGCAGGTTGCGCATCATCTCCATCACCACCTGGCGCGGAGGCGGTTGCGGGCGGGCTCCGCCGCCGATGGGCGCGCCTTCGCCTGTGCTCGGTAGTTTTGCCGTGATGTCCCAGAGCTGAGAGTCCGCCGATTTCGGAAGTCCGATGATTTCATCGCCGGCGGCGTTGGGTTGAATGAAGTATGCCTGCCCGATCAGGTTCTTCAACGTGCTCACGAATCTCACCTCGCTGGCGCCAACGCGGTTCGGCGCCGGGCGTGTGCCCGGTTGAACAGGCTTGATCGACGCCACTTCAAAACGCGCGTCGGTTGAGCCCAGCTCCTTCGCCACGTCCGGCGCATTCGGGGTTGGATTGCGGTTCGCGCTCTCGACAGCCAGGACCGGCGATGGAACGTCTTTCAAGTCCAGGCTCAGGCCCAGTTGCTTGCTCACGGCATCGAAGAGTGTGATGCCGTCGCGGCCCTTGTCGCCCACCACCGCGATTGGGGTGAATTCAAACTCGAAGTCCCACTTGCCCTCAAGCCCGGTCGAATCGAAGACGTCACGCGGCAAATAAGAGTTGATTTGGAGGCCGGCGATTTGACGAAGGTTTTCGGCGATCTGCTGAGACGTCAGATTGTGACAGATCGCCCTCGTGTTCGGCAATTGAGCGGCGGTAATCGGACCAGTGGGCATTGGCCCGGCCATTTCCTGCTTGCACCCGGAGTCTTCCGCTTTGGCCGCGGGCTTCAGTTTCGACCCGCCCTTACCCACGGTCAGCACATACCGGGGCATGGGCTTGGTGTCTTTGCGGGCCACCAGTGCGAACCGCTCGGCGAGAAGGGACTGTAGCATGAGTTTGGCTGCCGCCGCCGTTGTACCGTCCGGCACTTTGGCGATCACGTCATAGATGCTGGTATCCAGCCAGCTCGGCCCGCCGAAAACGTCGTCTTCCTTGAGGCCGTAAGCCGCTTCAATGAGCTGGAGCAGGGTTGCATCGCGATTGATGTATTTGCCGTCGCGGATCTGGCCGCCATTGTTCTGGGCAAACCAGCGCGGGGTTTTGCTGACATGAACGTCAGCGATTTCGAATTTCGGTTGCTGGGCAAGGGCGGAAATTGCGCCCAGCGACAGCACGCCAACTACAGAGATCGAACCGATCTTCTTCATACGCGGGCTCCTGACTTGTCTATGACGCCGCGGCGGCCAATTGGTTTACGAGAACCTCTGGATACTTTATTCGATCGGCTTGTCAGCCGCATGATCGACCACAATCAGCGGAATGGACCGCCTCTGTTTCACCAGCTTCAGCCCGGTCAGCCGTTCGACGGCTTCGTAGGACGTGAGCCCCGTGGGCTCCGCCGCATCGGCCGTTTGGTTCGTAGTGGGAAGCGGCGGGCGATTCGCAGACCACCCGATGCTGAAATTCCAGCCGCTCTTCGAACCCGTGGCGTCGACAATAGGATGATCGAAGAAGCCGGTCGCCTGGTTCAGATCCTCTGCAAAGTCACTCATCATGAAGTTCCTGCAGGTGACCATCGTTCCCATGTTGGGGAATGGCTTGACAGCAGTCGGGTCGACATGGCACTCGGACCGCTCAGCCGGGTTTCCCGGGGTCATCTTCGGCTTCGCCGGCAGGATCATCGCATAGACGGTCGCCTCGCGGTTTTCCGTGTGTGTTTTGAGCTCGAATCGCTCGGCGAGCAGACTCCGGAGCATCTCCATAACCACAGAGCGCAACGGCGGCAGCGGGCGCGCTCCGCCGCTCATCGGAGCGCCTTCGCCACTGCCGGGTAATTTGGCCGTGATGTCCCATACCAGGGAATCTGCGGACTTCGGCAGGTTGACGATCTCATCGTTTGCGGAATCGGGAGTAATCATATAAGCCTGCGTGATCAGCGAACGCAGGGTACCCACAAATCTCATCTCGCTGCCTGCGGCCCTGGGCAGAATGCGCTCACCGGGATTTACGGGCTTGATCGACGCCACTTCGAATCGTGCGTCTGTTCCACCCAACTCGTTCGCCGCGTTCGGAGAATTCGGGGTTGGCTTCCGGTTCACGCTCTCGACCACGAGCGCCGGCAGCGGCACGTCTTTCAATTCGAGCGTGAGACCTGGTTGTTTGCTGACGGCATCGTAAAGCGTGATGCCGTCGCGGCCCTTGTCCCCGACAATCCCGATCGGTGTGAACTCAAGTTCGAAGTCCCACTTGCCCGTAAGACCGGTGGAGTCGATCACGTCGCGTGTCAGATAAGTATTGATCGGACCGCCGGCCATCGGCCGAAGGTTTTCGACAAAATCGGTGATCGTCACGTTGCGGCAGGTCACCTTTACGTTTGGCAGCAGAGCAGGCGTGATCGCAAGTCCCGGGCCGGGAGGTGTTCCGGCCATTCCTTGCCGGCAGCCCGAGTCCGTCGTCGCAGCCGCGGGCTTCAACTTCGATCCACCTTTGCCCACACCCAGCACAAAGCGGGGCACGGGGTGCGTATCTTGCCGGGCCACGAGCCCAAAGCGCTCGGCGAGGAGGCCCCGCAGCATGAGTTTGGCCGCCGCCGGAGTGGCGCCTCCGGGCGCCCTGGCGATTACATCGTAGATGTCGAGTCGCATCCAGGTTGGTCCGCCTGCAATCTGGTCTTCAGTGACGCTGTAAGCCTCTCCAATCAGATTAAGCATGTTCGCGTCCCGGAGAATGTACCGGCCATCGCGAAGCCGTCCGGCATTGTTCTGCACATAATTTCCGACGAACCAGCGCGGCGTCTTGCTGACGTTAACGTCCGCAACATCGAATTTCGGTTGTTGAGCGCGGGCGGGGATGACAGCGGGGCCGATAGCAACGGCCAGCCATCCCGCAACGGCAAGCGAAGCAATCTTGTCCATAGGCGGTTGCCGACTCCTCTTTGACTCCGTGGCGGGCGACGCCGTTCCCGCTGGCATTGATTTCGGCAGAGAATGGATAGACTAGGACGTCAATCACTCTATACGGTTCCAATGTTTCAATGGCAGCGCGACTCCGCGATGACGCAAGCTCTGGGAAAGTGAAGCAAACTACAAAAATGTCAAAGACGACATTCGTGCGTCGGCCGCCTTCTTTTGCTGTCCGCATCCCGATTTGCTTCGTTCTCGATTTTGTGATCGGACCTGTGGTGCGCAAGTTTGAACATTCAGTGCGAATTCCAGAGGCCCTCTGGGCAGACTGCCGAAGACGTGCCCGCAGAAGCATCACCCATAACCCTTTTCGCGGCTATACTCCCGGTGAGCAGGATGTGTTCGTGATGACCTACCCGAAGAGCGGGACGAATTGGATGCTGCAGATCGTGTACCAGCTCATCCATCATGGGCAGGGCGAGTTCGATCACATCCATTCCGTTGCTCCGTGGCCGGACGCTGTGATGGTCTCCCGCACGTGGCGCAAATACGCGATTCCTCTCCATCACGCGACCGCGTGGCAAACTGCGCCCGAACGGAAACGCGTTATCAAGACGCACCTCAACTGGAATCTGGTTCCGTACTCGGAGGCGGCGCGCTATATCGCCGTGATCCGCGATCCAAAGGATGTCTTCACTTCCTTCTATTTTTTCGCCAGAAACAACCTTCTGGGCCGCGCTATGCCGGGGATCGACGCCTTTTATCGCGGTTTTCTGGAAGGCAAGGTTTTTCCCGGATCCTGGGCAGTCAATGCCGCCGGGTATTGGGAGCAGCGGCGCCGCTCGAACGTGTTGGTTGTGTCGTTTGCATCAATGAAACGAGACCTTGAGGCAACGGTTCGACGCGTGGCCGAGTTTCTTGAGATATGGGTTCCAGAGGGCGTCATCAGGGAGGTATGCCGGAAGTCTTCGTTCGACTACATGAAATCCATCGACGAATGTTTCGCACCCTATCGGGGCGCTCCATGGCGGAACAGGACCTTCATGTTGCGCAGCGGGAAGCAGGGTGATTCATCGGTGCTTCTGACGGCAGAGCAGCAACGCGATATGGATGGCGCCTTCATTTCTGAACTGCAAAAACTCGGTTCAGATCTCCCCTACCGGGACATCTGTGGACACCCCGCCACCGAATAGCCGGTTATTGTTTCGGTTGCTGGCCCGTCATGAACGATTGAAACGCACGCCCATCCCGCATCCTCTGTGAAGCACAAGCAGCCTTCACTCCGATTAAGCGTGGCCCGCAACCATTATTCGAGTTGCATTTTTCGCAGCAGCGCGTGGTAGCGGTCGTCGGTCTGCAGGCTTTCAAAGATCGGATTCGACTGCAGGCCGAGCAAATTGGGGTCGCGATCGAAGACTGCGCGGTCGAGGTTTTCGAAAGCCCGGTCCTTGTCGCCCAGCGCCGTGCAAATGTAGGCGATGCTCACCGGTGAGATGTAATCGTTGACCGCCCGGCGCGAAATCCTGTCCAGTAGATCGATCGCCTCCCCGCGCCGTCCGGCGGTGGCCAGCGTCATGGCTTCCAAAGAATCGACGAATTTGCTGTTGGCGTCCGCTTCGCGGGCGCGCGCGTAGCATTGCAGGGCTTCATCGAACCGTTTGAGGAAAGTAAAAACGTTGCCCATCATGGCGTGAGCCAGGTAATACTGCGGGCTCATTTCGAGCACTTTGCGGAATTGCGCGATCGAATGCTCGTATTTGTGCTGCAGGTAGAACAGGAACGCCAGATGCACGCGGAAAAGAATTGAAAGCGGATCGAGCGATAGCGCCTGCTGGGTCTCGCTGACCGCTTCTTCGATACGCCCGACGGGGCGCAGGTAGTAAAACGCGAATCCATCGCGGCAAATGGGCGAAGCGCCGTTCAGCTCGATCGAACGCAGAAGCTCGCGCTCGGCGCCGGCCCAGTCCCAGTCGTAAAGCGCAAGAATCACCCCCAGAGTCGCATGGGCTTCAGCGACGGATTCGTCCAGTTCGATGGCGCGCCGCACAGCGGCCTTGGCTTTGGGCATCGCTTCTTTGGGGGCGACGAAGCCGAGGAAACCTTCGAGATACCAGCTGTAAGCAAGTCCGTCGTGCGCCAGCGCATAGTTGGCGTCGAGCCGAATGGCTTCCTCGAACATGGAGCGGCTGGCGTCGAGGCCTTCGCGCGTCATCTTATAGAGCTCGAAACGGCCTTTCAGATAGAGGTTGTAAGCGTCGAGGTTTTCGGTGTAGCGCTTCACGAGCGGCTTCACCGGCTGATCCGCTGCGACGCCACTGCCGGAGCCCGACTGGCTCGCGAGGCGTACTTTGAGCTTGCCGACGATGGCCTGAGAGATTTCATCCTGAATCTCGAAGACGTCGGTCATTTCGCGGTCGTAGCGCTCCGACCACATGTTGTTTCCCTCGCCGACGTCGATCAATTGGACGCTGACGCGCACGCGATTGCCCGCCTTGCGCACGCTGCCTTCGAGGACGCTCGAGACGTGCAGCTTTTCCCCGATTTCCCGTATATTGTGCTGTTCGCCGCGGAAGAGGAAGGCTGACGTGCGCGCGGTGACCCGGAGGTTTTCAAGCTGCGTGAGAGCGTTGATGATTTCCTCGGCGAGCCCGTCGCTGAAATATTCGTTCTCCTTGTCGGAGCTCATGTTGACGAACGGCAGCACGGCGATGGAAGGGATCGCGCGCAGACTCGACGGACGCTTCCAGACTCCCGAAGAAAGCTGCAGCGCGCCGGTGCGGCTCGCGAAGTAAACCTGTTCGATGGAATTCTTGACATCGCCCATCGACTGGAAGCGCTGATCGGGATCTTTGCGCAGGCAGCGCATCACGATGTCCTGGGCTTCCTGCGGTGCATCGACTTTGGTTCGGGAGAACTCCTGGGGGTTGTCGCGGAGGACGGCGGTCAGGGTCGCGAGTCCCGAGCTGCCGCGGAAGGCGCGGTCTCCGGTAAACATCTCGTACAGCACGGCGCCGAAAGAGAAGATGTCTGAGCGAGCGTCAATCCGCTGCCCCTGGGCTTGTTCCGGAGACATGTAAGCGACCGTGCCAATGATGGCGCCCTCCGCGGTTTTCGGACGGCTGTTATGGATGGACATGGTACGGTCGGTGTCCTCAAAACCCAGGGCGTCCGGACCTTCGTCTTCGCCCGAAAGCTTGGCAAGTCCGAAATCCAGCACCTTGGCGAGCCCTTCCGGTGTGATCATCACGTTCGCCGGCTTGAGGTCCCGATGAATGATGCCGATCGAGTGAGCGGCGGCGAGCGCGTCGGCGATCTGGGTAGCGTACTTGAGGCAATCGATGGCGGGAAGGCGGCCGGCTTCCACCAAATCGGCGACGGTCTTGCCGCGGACGAACTCCATCACGATGCACTCGCCTTCTTCGATGGAGACAATGTCGTGGATGGTGATGATATTGGGATGGTTGAGCGCCGACGCGGCGCGGGCCTCCTGAATCAGGCGGGCACGGTGGTCGCTGGATTCTCCGGCGCCCGAGATCAGGACTTTGATGGCGACGAACCGGCCGAGCTGGAGATCGCGGGCTTTGAAGACAAGGCCCATCCCGCCCTCGCCGAGCTTCTCGAGGATTTCGTAATGCGAGATGGTGCTGCCGACCATGGAGGGAGGTGACTCAACGAGTGTGGCACATGGGGGCAGGGCCACAGGAATTCAGGATAACGCGGGAGATCGGTGGCTTCGGCTGCGGCCGTACCCGGACGCAGGCGCGCCTGATCGCGCGCAAAACACCTGAAAGCCGAGCCTGCCGCCGGTATCGGCGTGATCCGGGACACCGGGAATCGCTGCGGCGGTCCCGAAATCTGATAGTTTTCACCGGCTGAGCCGGTTATTGATCGAAATTTTATCGAAAGATCCGACGAACCCAGGCGATTACCTGGGTATGATCGACATACCGGATGATGACTTGCGTCTATTGTGGAGCGCCGACGAAGTTATATTATTGCGCCTCGCCTGTCTGCGTTCAGTGCGCAGCTCGGATCGACGCCGGAAAAGATCCGCGGCGGGACCGAATTGACTCCCAATCCGAAACCCGCAATCCGGAAGCGAAAAAAGCGGCCGGAAAGTGACCGGTATTTAGCCCGCTTGCCTGATGACGGCATGTGGGCCCGCTGCCTTGATCGCTTTTCTCTCACGTACGATGACCATCGAAGGCGGGGGATTTTGTTGAACTCGCTGATCCGCTGTTGCGCATTCTCCGATGGCCATTTTATTGGTCCGCAACGTTTGGAGATTCACTTCGTATTGAATCAAGTTGGTTAAACATCCGCGCGGGCGAGCGACCGGGACGGGTGATGGATAATAGTTTCAGGGTGGTCCAGTCGGCAGGGCGGGCGTGGCCGTTTCGCAAAGTTTAGCGGACGGATCGAACCCAATTCCCTGAGCCTATGTTGATGCGGGTAAAGGAACTACACTGCTTCGACTGGTTTGGGTTGGGTTCGGATGCTTCCGATTGGGTTCTGAACGCCGCCGCGCAGTCAAAAAATCGTCAAAGAAGAGATATATCAAAGTACCCGGAAGCTTCCTATTCGCCGAACCGTCAATACCCAGGAGGCCCGAGACTGCAAACCTCATGCCGAACCCCGATAAACGTAGTTCTCGCGGCGTACAACTGGCCAGTGCAGGGGCCACCAACCCCGTTGATGCGCTGGATCAATTTTTGACTGCTGTTCCAACAAAAACTTACAGGATAATCATAGCGATGGGTAATCTCCGCCTGATAGCGTCGTCTTTATATCGAATGTCCGGAAGAGTGACTTTAGCAACGCTCCTCACGCTGGGGCTCGTGTCCCAGCTTCCCTCGCAACCCCCTGCGGCGCAAGTCGATTTCACCAAAGACGTCCTGCCGATCTTCACGACGAATTGCACCATGTGCCACGCGGGTGACGATGCCATCGCCGGCCTCCACCTCGACACGGGGGCGGGTGTTCTGAAAGGCGCCGATTCCGGCAAAGTCATCGTCCCGGGCGATGCCGCCAACAGCGCGCTGGTCAAGAGGATAACCGAAAAGACGATGCCTCCCGGAGGACCCCTTTCGGACAAGGACATCGCGACTATAACCGCGTGGGTGAATCAGGGCGCGAAGGTTCCGGCGGGAGCGGCTGCGGTCAAACCGGCTCCGGCGGCTCCAGTGAAGGCTGCGGCTCCGGTCACTCCGGTAGCGAAGCTGTCCCCCGCCGCTGCCAACGAGCGCAAGCTGCTCGACCAGTACTGCGTGACATGTCACAACGCAAAGGTGAAGCGCGGCGAACTTGCGCTTGACCAGCTTGACGTCGCCCACGTCGAGCGCGATCCCGAAAAGTGGGAAAAGGCCATCCGCAAGCTTCGAGCCGGGATGATGCCCCAGGCCGGCGCCCCTCGTCCGGACGCAAAGACGATGGAAGGCATGATCGTCTATCTCGAGAACGAGCTCGACAAGCACGTCCCCGTCAAGCTGCCCCAGCCCGGACTGCACCGCCTGAACCGCGCCGAATACTCCAATGCCGTCCGCGACACCTTGGGACTCGATGTCGATGCCACGAAGTTCCTGCCCTCTGACGATTCCACCCACGGCTTTGACAACCAAGCGGGCACGCTCACCGTTTCGCCCGCGCTGATCGAAGCTTACCGTTCAGCCGCCGGCAAGATCGCTCGCGTCGCGATCGGCGATGTTTCCACCCCCACCCAGACCCCTTACCACGTCCCGGAAGACACTTCGCAGGACTATCATCTCGAAGGACTTCCCTTCGGTACCCGCGGCGGCATCATCGTGACCCACGAATTTCCGGTCGATGCCGAATACGAAATCAAGGTCTGGCCCGTGAACCTCGGCAACATGGACAACAACCAGGCCTTCGGCGGCATCAACGGCGAAAAGCTCGAATTCCTGCTCGACGGCGAGCGCCTTCACACTTACAACTGGGACACGGAGCTCTCCCGCGGCAACTCCATCCACGGCGGTACGCCGCCGTTTCGCTTCACCGCCAAGGCCGGACCCCACAAGGTCGGCGTCACGTTTCTCGCGACGAATTATTCGCCGAATACCACAGATTTGAACCGCCACTTCCTCCGCAGCACCATCGAGACGGGCGGCATCGCAGGCTATACCTTCTATCCTCACGTTGGGTACATCCGGATTGACGGACCCTTCAATCCCAAAGGAGCAGCCGACTCTCCCAGCCGCCAAAAGATCTTCGTCTGCCATCCCAAAGCCGCGAGCGAAGAAACCGGTTGTGCAAAGCAGATCCTGACCACCCTCGGGCGTCACGCTTTCCGCCGCCAACTCACCGAAGCCGACACCGAATCGCTCCTCGGCTTCTACCAGCGCGGGCGCAACGAAGGCGGGGACTTCGATCATGGCGTCGAAATGGCCGTTCAGGCCATCCTGATGGACCCCGACTTCATATTCCGCAAGGAAGCGGAGCCCGCGAACGTCGCGCCGGGTGCGAAGTACCGCATCACCGACGTCGAGCTCGCGAATCGCTTGTCCTTCTTCCTTTGGAGCAGCATTCCGGACGACCAGCTCCTGACTCTCGCCCAACAGCACAAGCTGAGCCAGCCCGCCGTGCTCGAAGCCCAGGTGCGCCGCATGCTTGCCGACCCCAAGTCGAAGGAGTTCGTGAAGAATTTCGGCGGCCAATGGTTCAACGTCCGTGGACTCGAAGGCCGTGCGCCCGTTACCCAGGCCTTCCCCGACTTTGACGACAACCTCCGCAATGCTTTCGGGAAGGAAGCCGAGCTCTTCTTCGCATCCATCGTGCAGGAAGACCGCAGCCTGCTCGACCTGATCAATGGCAATTACACCTTCGTCAACGAGCGGCTCGCCAAACATTATGGAATCCCCGGCGTCTACGGCAGCGAATTCCAGCGCGTGAACCTCACACCCGCGCTCGACATGCGCCGCGGCCTCCTCGGCAAAGGCTCGTTCCTTGAAGTCTCCTCCCAGCCCGACCGCACCTCACCGGTCGGACGCGGCAAGACGACGATGGAAATCTTCCTCGGCGTTAGCCCGCCTGATCCGCCGCCGGGAGTCGTGATCAAACTGGCGTCGACCGACAGCGATGTGCACGGCGCGGCCAAACCCTCCATGCGGCAGCAGATGGAAATGCACCGCAAGAACGAACCCTGCGCCACCTGCCACAAGATCATGGACCCGATCGGGTTCGCGCTTGAGAACTTCGACGCCATCGGCGCCTGGCGCACGCAGGACGCGGGCAACCCGATCGATGCCACCGGTTACCTGGTCGACGGCAGCAAGCTCGACGGGCTCAAAGGACTTCGTGAAGCCCTGCTCCGCTACTCGCCGCAGTTCGTGCGTGTTGCGACCGAGCACCTCATGACCTACGCCCTCGGACGCGGCGTCGAATACTACGACATGCCGACACTGCGGGCCATTGTGCACAATTCAGAAAAGAGCAATTATCGCTTCTCGACGCTGGTTTTGGGCGTCGTCAAAACCGAACAGTTCCAGATGAATATGAAAGGCGTGACCTACGGCGGCGAATCCGGAGCCGGGGAGTAATCCAACGATGAACTTCATAACGAAAAAACACATTTCCCGGCGCGCGTTGCTTCGCGGTGCAGGCGCTGCCGTTGCGTTGCCATTCCTCGATTCCATGCTGCCGGCGCAGACGCCCGCCAGCCAAACTGCTGCGGCCAATTTTCCCACGCGCTTCACCGGCATCTTCGTTCCACACGGAATGGCGCCGGGCTACTGGGTCCCCGAGAAGGTCGGAACCGGCTTCGAGTTCACGCCCATCATGAAGCCGCTCGAGCCTTTCCGCGAGTACACCAACATCCTGAGTGGCATGTGGTGCGAGTCGGCCGAACCGCCGCCCGGAGTCACCGGCGCGGACCACTGGGTCGCCGCCGCATTTCTCTGCGCCGACAAGCCGAAGAAGACCGCGGGCGCGGACATTCGCGATGGCATCACCATCGACCAGATGATCGCCGAGAAGATCGGGCAGGAAAACCTGATGCCCTCGCTGCAGCTGGGCGTGGAAGATCCCGGTGCGAACTCCTCGAACTGCGGCGAAGGTTATAGCTGCGCTTACTCGAACTCGATCTCCTGGAGCACGCCATCGAAGCCCCTGCCGATGGAAATCAATCCGCAGGTCGTCTTCGAGCGCCTCTTCGGAGCCGGCGGATCGGCCTCCGAGCGCGCCGCCCGCCGCGAGCAGGACCGCGGCATTCTCGACATGATCACGCAGCACGCCAGCCGCTTCAAGCAGGAAATCGGCCCGGCGGACCGGCATCGCGTCGACGAGTACCTCGATGACGTTCGCGAAATCGAGCGCCGTCTCGAGATCGCGAAGAAGGCCTCGGCCGCGGTGCCGGCGATCGACACGCCCTACGGCGTGCCGACTTCCTTTGACGAGCACATCAAGTTGCAGTTCGATCTGCTCACGCTGGCCTTCCAGGCGGACATCACGCGCGTCTCGACCGTTCTCTATGCCCGCGATTTGACAGCTCGCGCGTACCCGGAAAGCGGCACAACCTCCGGCTTCCACGGCGCGTCGCACCACGCGGAAAATCCGGCGAACATCCTCAATTACTCGAAGATCAACACCTATCACGTGAAGTGTCTGGCGTATTTCGCCGACAAGCTCAGCAAGATCAAGGAAGGCGACGGCACGCTGCTCGACCACTCCCTTACGCTCTACGGCACGAACATGGGGAACTCGAACCAGCACCTGCACTATGACGTGCCGCACATCCTCGTCGGGAGCGCCTCGGGCCAGCTCAAGGGCGGGCGCCACCTCAACGTTCCGTCGAAAACCGTCCCCACCGGCAATCTGCTGCTGAGCGTTCTGGACTTCTACGGAATCCACCACGATTCCATCGGCGACAGCACGGGCCGGATGCCTAACCTGGTATAAACGAATGTCGATGCCATTTCGAATCCGAGCCGTGTCGGCACTCGTGCCGACACTTTTCCTTGCGGTCCACGCCCATGCCGCCAGCCCCGTAGCCGACGCGGCCGAAAAAGGCGACAAGACGGCCCTGAAATCGCTTCTCGCCTCGAAAACCGACCTCAACGCCGCCCAACCGGACGGGGCGACCGCTCTCCAATGGGCCGCCTACCGTGGCGACCTCGACATGCTCGACACGCTGATCAAGGCGGGCGCAAACGTCAAGCTGGCCAACCATGACGGCGCGACCGCAATGTCGCTCTCCGCCGAGCGCGGTAACACTGTGATGCTCGAACATCTGCTGGCCGCGGGCGCGGACGTCAACGAAAAAGGCCCGCACAGCGAAACGCCTCTCATGATGGCCTCGCGCAACGGTACGGTCGAAGCCATCAAGACCCTGATCGACCACAAGGCCGACGTCAACGCAAAGGAGACCCTGCGTGGCACCACGGCCCTCATGTGGGCGGCGGAACAGTCGCATCCCGCCGCAGTGAAGCTGCTCCTTGCCAGCGGCGCGGACTACTCCGTCAGCTCCGCCCCCGAAGTTCGGCCGCGCGGCGCCTATCTCGCCCCGTCAGCGGCGGCGCGATTCGCCAACGGCGATGTCACCGGCGGGGGTAATCGCAACCGTAACGGACGCGGCGGCGCAAACGGCCAGCAAGCCGCGGCCGGCGCAGGCCGTGGCGGTGGTCGCGGCGGCAACGGTGGCAACGCTCCACAGACCGCGGGCGCGCCCGAACGTACCGTCACCACCGGTGACGATGTCGCCGACGCCGCAGCCTTCTTCGGTAATCGCAACCAGGTCAAAGACGGTGGTGGACTCACCGCCCTCATCTTCGCCGCCCGCGAAGGCGATCTCGACACCGTGAAGCTCCTCGTCGAAGCCGGAGCCGATGTCAACCAGGCCAGCGGCTATGGCTGGACTCCGCTCCTCACGGCGACTCAGAACAAGAACTACCTGATTGGCAAGTATCTGCTGGAGCACGGCGCCAATCCGAACATCCCCAACAACGGCGGATGGCTCCCGCTCTATCTCGCGACCGACAACCGCAACATCGAAGGCGGCGACTATCCGATCCGCCCGGCGGATATGGATCACCTCGATTACATCAAGCTCCTGATCGACAAAGGCGCGAATGTCAACGGCCGCAACTGCGGCAAGAAGTCGACCGCGACCGTATGCGCTGGAGACAGCACCGAGACCCGCACGATTTTCACCAACCAATGGCTTTATGAAGACGGCGCCACCGCTTTCGTGCGCGCCGCCCAGTCGGGTGACGTCACGCTCATGAAGCTGTTGCTGGCCCACGGCGCGGACCCGAAGATCACCACCGCCCATAACGTCAGCGCACTCGCCACGGCGTCCGGCATCGGCTGGGTCGAAGGGATCACGTTCCAGTGGTCCGAAGCTGAGAATCTCGAAGCGGTCAAGATGTGCCTCGACCTCGGTATCGATCCCAATATCGTCGACTCCGATGGACGCACCGCCCTTCATGGCGCGGCGCACAAGGGCAGCGTGAAGGTCATTCAGGCGCTCGTCGACCACGGCGCGAAGATGGACACGAAAGACTTCGGCAGCCGCGACACCACCAATCCGAACCAGAAAGACTACGGCCGCAAGTGGCTGCCGGTTGAGTATGCCGATGGCATCGTTCGCGTTGGCGTGCAGTCTTCCATCGCCCACCCCGAGGCCGCGAACCTCCTGCGAAAACTGATGAAAGAAAAAGGACTCGAAGTGCCTCCGACGGCGACGACATCAATTTGTATCGTCGATGTCTGCAAAGGCGGTCAGTAACGCACGATGGTGGGACAGGCTTAAGCCTGTCGGCGCCGGCGCTCAGCCGGCGGGAATTTCTTCCGTTCAGCCTGTTAGCGGCAGTATCGAAGCGGGCCAGTTTCGTCTCCTGGGACGAAGCCGGCCCGCTTTTTACTTCCTGCCGCCGTCTTGGCGGTACGCCGCGCGCTGTTAACGGCGCAAGCTGGCCGCGGTGGATCGCGAAGCACGACTCCGATATCCGCGCCCGCCTCCAGCGAGGCCAAGAAGATTCGCTGGTGAACTTCGTCCTCTTCGGGACTTCGTTTACCAGCCGTCCGAGAGGAGAAGATGTCGATGGGCGCATCAGCGATTTCGTGCGTGCTGTCCGGGCTCCAGGCACGAACGAACGTCTCGTCTGGCTGAGCCGTTTGGTGAAGCAGCCGGCGGAAGCCTGGGCGCGGAGCGCCGTCTCCCGCTATCTCGCCGAGCAGCAGAAGTACGCGGGCGATCCGAACGTGACGGATCTTTACCGAACCCGCGGGCTTTCGGTCGACACGAACTTCCGGCCCAACTGGGCGATCGAACAAGCGCTCGCGGAGCTCAAGCGTCGCGGCATCTTACAAAACGTGAAGCGCGCCGCCGTAATCGGCCCCGGCCTCGACTTCACGGACAAAGATCGCGGATACGACTACTATCCGCTCCAGACGCTGCAGCCGTTTGCCCTGGTGGACTCGCTGCTGCGGCTCGGATTGGCGACCGCTCCGCGGGTGAGCGTTTTCGATATCAGCGAGCAGACGCTGGATCACATCGCCCGGATCAAAGGGAACTACACCGTGCAGTTGGTCCTCGGTAGCGCGAAATGGAACGATGCGGCTCTCGCGTACTGGCGCCGTTTCGGCGACCGGATCGGAAGCACGGTCGAGCCGATGGCGGCGCCGCCGCAGGTTGGAAAAGTGGACAGGAGGGCGGTAAGAATCCGGCCGGAAATCGCCGGACTACTCGAACCATCCGCGCTGAACGTGGTTACGCAGCGAACGAACGACCGCTTTGACCTGATCGTCGCGACGAACATCCTCGTCTACTACGACGAGTTCGAGCGCGCGCTGGCATCGCTGAACATCGCTTCGATGCTGTCAGACGGCGGAACATTCCTCGCGAACAGCACACTACCGGAGTGCCCGGCGCTGCGGCTGCACTCAACAGGGAGGATAGACGTGACATATTCGAACGAACCAAACGACGACGACCGCGTGGAGATCTACTCGACCTCGCGCTTCACCCGCCCGCAAGGGCCCGTGTAACTGAATAGTTGAAACACTGGTCTGATATGTGGCGCGGGCGATCTTGCCGCCGGCGGTGGCGGTAGCAGGAACGCCGGCGGCAAGATCGCCCGCGCCACATGCACATCAGTCCGCCGGCAACAATTCGATGTAATCGATCCCAGCCTTCTCATTCCCCTTGGGCGCGCCCTCGATGCGAATCTCATCGCCGGGCTTTAGCGCGATAGCCGGAATTGTCCGCCTCGTCGACGACGACCCATCCATCTTCCGTGTCGGAATCTTCAGGTCAGCAGACCACTCGTCAACGGCCCTGCCGCCGAGTTTGACCCGGTACCGCGACACCCCATCGTTCGTGTCGAAGTACTCCACGCGAAGGTTGTAGGTTCCGGCCGCGCCGGTGTAGCGGAGCGTCGCGGAACACGAGGCCGCCGCGCATTCCACAGCCTTCCCACCGGACGCTGCCTCCCACGGGAGAACGTCCGTCGCCGTGTAGCCGTCGAGGCGCATAGCCTCCGCCTCATAGCGGTTCGGATGATGTCCGACGCGTCCGCGGGCATCCGCGATGCCGGATTCGCGGAAGAACCAGTTCGACACCGCGTCGCGCCAAACCTCGGCTTGTCCTGCCTGGTATTCAAGCTGCCCGAGCACGGCGGCGTATCGCTGATCGTCGACGCGGCCTTTCAGCGCTTTCCACGTGCGGACGTAGCCCTCAACCGCCTCCGCCCCATCGTAGTGCGAGTCATAGATTGACTGAATAACGGTTTTGCCGGAATGGAGCCTGTAAGAGTACGGAACATGATGCATGAACAACAACAAGTCGTCGGGACACAACGTGAGCGACTCATACATTTTCGCGACTGCGGGATTGTACTGGCCGATGTAGCCGGTGCCAGTCGCCACCGTGCGGTCCATGCCAAGGCCCTCTTCGTCGGCGCGATGCCACTGTCCCCAGCCGTTACGCTCGGACGCTTCAACCGCCACACCGTAGTGATTGCCAGTGATATCGGTCAGCGTCTGCAGCCCCAGCGGGCCCGTGTAGTTCTCGTATGTGCGCCACGAGCTGAGCTGCATTTCCGTGATCGCCGGAATTTCGCCGAATGTCAATCGCGTCCATTCATCAGCAATCTGCCGCGGGCCAAGCGCTGGATTCCACGCCAGCCGTCCGAACCCATAGAGATTCGCCTGCGAAAGATGATTGCCGAGCCAGTTGTCGTCGAGGCCCACGTTGGCGACGCCGATGAAGCCTTTCACCAGCTGCCGAACGGGCGTGGCGCCGCGCATATCGAAGTCGAGCGCCGTCTTCCACATGGGCACGAGGTACACCATGTGCTTCGCCTGGCCCATATACTCCTGCGTGATCTGCAGCTCGATCGTCTCGTTTGTTCTCTCCAGCGCGCCGAACAGCGGCGACGCGGGCTCGCGCACCTGAAAGTCAATCGGCCCGTGCTTCACCTGGATCAGGACGTTGTCGTCGAATTTCCCGTCGAGCTGTTTGAAATTGTCATAAGCCGCCCGTGCGCGATCGTTCTTTGGGTTATTCCAGTCCATGTGGCGGTCGTAGACGAACCCGCGATAAGAGACGCGTCCGCCGTGCGGCTTGAGCGCGCGGGCGATCACATTCGCGGCATCGGCGTGTGTGCGGCCGTAGGTCGAAGGACCGACGCGCCCCTCCGAATCGGCCTTGACCACGAAACCCGCGAGATCGGGAATCACACGGTAAACCTCGTCGGCCTTCGCCTGCCACCACGCCGCGACGTTGGGGTCAAGCGGATCGAATGTGTCGAGTCCGCCCATTGATTTGGGACTGCCGAAGTCGACCGAGATCAGCACCCGCACTCCCCACGGACGCAACGCATCGGCAAAGCGCGCGACGTCGCCGATCGTCTGCGCGCTGAGCATGCGGAGATCGGAGTTCACGTTGTTGACCGAAACGCCATTGATGCCGATCGACGCGAGCAGGCGTCCGTATTCGCTCACGCGCGAGAGATCGGCGCGCGCGCGGCCATTCTCCCAGAATATGGACCTCCCGCCGTAGCCGCGCTCGATCGAGCCGTCAAGGTTGTCCCACTGGTTGATCCAGCGGATGGCGGTTGCGGGGGCGCTCTTTTCGTCGAGCGCGCTGACTGGCTGGCCGAGCGCCACTTTGCGGAGCACCGCAAAGGCCCCGTAGAGCACGCCGCGCTCATTGGCGGCGGTGATCACCGTATATCCAGCGTGTGTCTTCAGCCAGTACCCGTCCGGGGGCATGGCGGCCTTGAGACCCCACGCGGCAGGGAGCTTGTCCATCGTTGAGAGAATAATCCTGGCGCCCTGCGGCATTCCGCGCATCAACTCCGCCCGCGCGCTAGCCATCACCGGCGAATCGGCGGTGGTCGTGATGTCACCCGCCGCGAGCGGCGCGCGCGTTCCCGCGTACCGCAGCCACGCGTCGCGCCCCGTCTCCGCCTGGAGGGCGCTCGCGACAACAACGAGAGCCAAAAGCATGTGGGGCAGATTGCTAATCTGCGGCCGATTGTCAATCGGCCTGGCCTGTCGCGCGATCGCATGGAGGCCGATTAGCTTGCTCAATGTGGGCCCGCCGCAGGATGCCATCCTGCCCCACAGCGCTCTTCTAAGAATTAACGCCTGACGCAAGATAACCTCCATCGACCGCGATCGATTGGCCCGTTATAAAGCTGGCGCCGTCTGACGCCAGCAGCACCGCGGCCCCGACCAGTTCCTCGGGCTTTCCGAAGCGGCCCATCGGTGTGCGCATCAGCATCTCCTGCCCGCGCGGCGAGCCGGTGATCAGCGTTGCATTAAGCTCGGTCGGAAATACTCCCGGCACGATCGCGTTCACGGAAATCCCGTCCCGCGCCCACTCGCATCCGAGACTTCGGGTGAGCGACAGCAGCGCCGTTTTGCTCGCGCAGTACGCCGAGACATCCCGGAACGCGAGATACGATCCGAGGGACGCGATGTTGATGACGCGCCCGTGTCCGCTCGCCTTCAAGGGCGCGTGGAAAACCTGGCAGGCGCGCAGTGCCGCATTCAGATTGGTGTTGAAGAGCGCGGTCCAGTCGTCGTCCGTCACGGTCGCGGCAGGCTGTTTGAAGGTGTATCCCGCGGCGTTCACGAGGATGTCGACGCGTCCGAACGCTCCTGATACCGCATCGCGCAGCGTTGTCAGTGAATGCCGGTTGGTCGCTTCGGTAGTCTGACGAATCGTTCGCCGGCCAGTCAGCTCGATTTCAAGACAAGCCTGCTCGAGCTGGATTCGCCTGCGGCCCGTCGGCACGACATCTGCGCCATGCTCGGCGAGACCGATCGCGATCGCGCGCCCGAGTCCGGATGTCGCGCCGATGACGACGGCGACGCGGCCGGAAAGATCCATCAGGTTCGGCATGTCGTGCTAAAAGGCGATTGTAACGGGACGGGCGTCCTCCGGGTCGGCCCAGCGGTCATTGGGCACGAGTGGGGTCCAGCCGCGGCGTCCCGGATCCTGGTCGTACGGATAGTTCCTCAGCCGACGATACAGCTCGGCGTACTCGCCCAGTTTGTCGCGGTTCAGTTTGACCCCGAGACCGGGCCCGGGCGGCACCGCGATCGATCCTTTTTCATAGCGCATCAAACCGCCCTCGATGATGTCGTCCGTCAGATGGTGATAGTGCGCATCCGCCGCGAAAGAAAGATTCGGGATCACCGCGCCGAGGTGCAGCATCGTCGCGAGTTGGATGCCAAGCTCACCGGAGGAATGCACTGCGACGCCAAGCTGGAACGTCTCACAGACAGCCGCCGCCTTCACGCACGCGCGGACGCCACCCCAGAATGTCGTATCCAGAAGGATTACATCCACCGCAGTATTGAGAACGTTGGCCGCGAGTTGCTCGAAGTTCACGACGACCGTGTTCGTCGCCAGCGGAATCCGCACCATCTCGCGTGTGCGCCGCATGCCATTGAGGCCGAAAACGGGATCCTCCAGGTAATCGTTCGAGAGATCCTCTATAGCCTGCCCGAAGCGGATCGCCTGTTCGGTCGACCACACCGCGTTCGGATCGAAACGGAACGAATCCCCCGGAAATGCCGCGGCGAGCGCCCGGTAGACTTCGAGCTCGTAGTCGGGATGGAAGACGCCGCCCTTGAGCTTGTGGGTCGTGAACCCATAGCGATCCTTCATCGCGCCGGTGGTCTCGAGCATCTGATCGATCGTCCGCACTTCGCCTTCGCCCGTGCGCGGGTTGGCATATCGGAAGAAGCAGTACGTCGCGAACGGCACGCGATCGCGCAGACGTCCGCCAAGGATGTCGCAGACCGGCACGCCCCACGCCTGTCCGAGAATGTCGAGGCAGGCGAACTCGAGCGCGGCGAGTACCTGCGTGCGGTTGTTGTAAAGCGACGCGGTTGGGTTCGCGATCAGGAAGCGCATCTCTTCGAGGCGCGCGGGATCGTGCCCGGCGAGATACGACTTCATCGCGCGGAAGACCGCCTCGGCGGACTCGCCGCCGCCACCCATCTCGCCGAGCCCGATGAGTCCATTGTCGGTTTCAACTTCGACGATGGTGCGGACGAAACGTCCCCAGTGGCAGCCGTTGGCGTGGCGCAGTGGCGCTTCGAGTGGGACAGTTACGGTGGTGGCCCGAATGTCGGCGATACGCACCTACGCATGATAGAACAAATAGGAAAATTCGCATGAATCCAATGGAAAACGCCGGCGGCCAGATCGCCAGCGCCACATCTCAACAGCAGGCGCTCGTGTCGCGCCTGATGACCGCGTGCGGCGGCGCATACTCGCCCGCTACCCGCAGGAAGTACTTCATCTCCGGACCGCAGTGGGCGGCCGCATATCCGGGGCACGCTCTCTTCCACGCGCCCACCCGGCCCGAGATCGGATTCGCAGAAGTCATCCGCAAGTACGGCGAGATCGGTGTCGGCCACTGGGCAACCCACGACAGCGACGTGATCCCCACCGAAGCTCTCGGCAAGGATGCCCAGTGGGAGATTGCGGAGCGCATCAAGAAAGCTCTGGCAGAGAGTGGTGTCGCCTGCTCGATGGTGACGGCGGAGACATTTCATCACGCCGTGTGGGCCGCGGGTCCGGCGGCGGAATCGCCCGGCGTGAGGGAGTACGCGAAGTTCCGGGTGCGCAACACCGTCGACCTCGGACACGAGCTCGGCGCGCGCTTCGCGGTGTACTGGCCAGGAACGCTCGGCTACTCCGTGCAGGGCGCCATTGAGGAGACGGAAACACTGCGCTGGTATGCCGACGCGATCAACTCCGCCTGTGAGCGCGACATCGAAGTGGCACGGGCGATGAAGACGGACACCCTGAAGCACTGCCTCGAAGCCAAACCGTTCGAGCCGCAGGCCGAGATCCTGCTGCCGACCAGCGACGCGATGCTCGCATTCATTTCCTCCGGACTGCTCACGCATCCGGAAATGGTGGGTTTGAATCCGGAGTATCTGCATGAGCTCATGTGGGGATCGGCCGTGCGCGCTGCGCTGGCGCGCGCGCTCGTAGCGAAGAAACTCTTCCACTTCGATATCAACGATGGCTACCGGCTGAAGCACGACGTAGACATCGGGGTCGGGCTGGTGAATCCGCTCGACTGGCTGAACGTGCTGGTGCTGCTGCGGAGCCATCGGTATGAAGGTCCTTTCAACCTCGACTACAAGCCGCCGCGCACGACCAGCGCCTGGGGCGTGTGGGAGGTGAGCGTGACGACCGCGGTCGATCGGTTCATCACGCTTTGGGAGATGGCGGGTGAGGTGATCGAGGATCCCGTCATGAAAGAGGCGACGAACACGCTGAAGGCGGGCGGTCCGCCGGTTGAGCCGGGCGATGCGGAAGCGCTCACGCGCGCGAACCGTGAGTTGCTGACGCTGCATGAACTGATGGCGCACAGGCTGGTGCAGATTCTGATCGGGCAGCATCGCGGGCGGACATTCTCGACGCGCTGAGGCTTCTCATGAACCAGCACGTCTTCTCGCTCGCGCCGGTGGACCTCGCGATCGTCGCGATCTATTTCCTCGCGGTGCTGGCGATCGGATTTTACCTGCGGCGCTTCGCCAACAGCGGGCAGGACTTCTTCCTGGCCGGCCGTGAGATGACCGCGTGGGTCGCCGGCCGTGTTCGCAGAGTTGCACGCGCCGGTCTGGTGGGGCGGGGTGCTGTTGATCGTGGGCGGAATCTACACGGCAGTCTATCGGCCACGATAAGCTTTCGAGTTGGAGAACCTCACCCATTCGCTTGTCGGACTATTTTTGGCGCGCGCCGGATTGAAGCGGGTGACTCCGCGCGGGACGGCGGTTCTCGTCGTCGCCGCCAATATCCCGGACATCGACGCGGTGAGCTGGTTCGGGAGTTCGACGACTTACATCCACTGGCACCGGAACATTACACATTCGCTGATCGCGCTGCCGGTGATGGCGCTGGTGGCCGTCGCGATCGTGCGGCTGGTGGGATGGAAGCCGGTGCGGTGGCTACCGGCGTGGCTGGTCGCGCTGGTGGCGGTGGCGTCGCATCTGATCCTCGACTTGACGAACGTGTACGGAGTCCGGCTGCTGCTGCCGTTTTCCGGACACTGGTTTCACTGGGACCTCACGCCGGTGATCGATCTGGGCATTCTCGCGATCGTTTTACTCGGCGTAGTTGCGCCGGCATTTGGGCGGCTCGTCGGGTCGGAGATCGGCGAGAGGAGACGCGAGGCCGGCGCCGGCTGGGCCGTCATCGCGCTCCTGCTGCTGGGCGTTTATGACTACGGGCGCAGTGTCCTTCATGATCGGGCGGTTGCCCTCATGGATTCGAGAATCTACAACGGGCTCGCAGCGCGCCGGACCGGCGCGTTCCCGGAGCAAAATCCGCTCCGCTGGACGGGCATCGCCGAACTGAGCAACGCCTACGTCGAAGTTCCGATCAACCTGCGCGGGGAGTTCACGCCCGAGGGCGCGCAGACCTTTTACAAAGCCGAACGCACGCCGGCGATCGAGGCCGCGATGCAAACGGAGGTTTTTCAAAAATTCCTGGAATTTGTGCAGTATCCGATCTGGACGAGCGAGCCGGCTCCCGACATGGAGAGGGCAACGCGGGTGCGGCTGATCGATCTGCGGTTTGGAACGCCCTCGGCGGCGGGATTTCAGGTTTGGGCGACGGTGAACAATCGGGGCGTGGTGGTGGATTCAGGTTCCGGATTTGGCAGGGTGAGGCCAAGGTAACGAGCTCCGAGCATAAATCCGGGACTGCAACGCGGCCGGCCCGCACCAAAGCCGGCGGCTGGATTGCGCCATCAGCAGTGGAGCGCGCGGAATCGGGACGTCCGTTATGCCGCTGGTGCCAGGGCGAGGTGCCGAAGCCCCGAAGGACGTTTTGCTCGGCCGCCTGCGTGCACGAGTGGAAGCTGCGGACCAATCCTGGCTATTTACGTGAGCACGTGTTCGCGCGGGACAAAGGTGTGTGCGCGCATTGTGGCGTCAACACGATCGCTCTGCGGCGCGATATGCGCAAGCTCGACTTCGCCGCGCGGCGCCGGTTCCTCAAAGACTGGAAGCTCCGCGAAGGAAGCCGGAAATCGCTCTGGGACGCCGATCACATCGTGCCGGTGGCGGAAGGCGGTGGGCAGTGCGACTTATCCAATATGCGAACGCTCTGCTTGAAATGTCACGCGGAAGCGACCGCGGCATTGCGGTCGCGCCTGCGCAGCGAGAGACCGCCGATCACTTCTTGAAGAGACGATCGAACGCGTCGCGCGCGTCGTTGGCGTTGCGGGGCGGCGGGGTGTTGATGCCCGCCGGCGTGCGGCTCTGGCCATGTCCGTTCGTGGAGGAGACTTCTCTTGCGACAGTCACGCGCGGCGTGAACAGGTTGCACTCGTTCGCCTGATCTTTGATGGCGATACGAACGGGAATCGGTTTCGCGCATTGAAAGCGCGTCGACGGCTCGAAGTGCGCGCACTGCTTGCAGCAGTGCAACTGCGCGGCGCATTTCGGACATGGCCCGTCGAACATCGTTCCCGGCGGGAGAGTCGTCGAGCAGTTAAAACATCGCGATGCCGTCACTGCCTGCACAAGCCTCGGAAGGCGCGGTCCGGTGATATCGATCGGTGGACGCGGTCCTGCGGGCTTCGGGCGTTGCGCGCCATTATGGCCGTTTCCGTTGGATGATGTAGAGTTGCTGCTGTCGTAGTACCCGTGCTGGCGGTACTTGCGATCGGAGTCCATGCGGATCTTAAACCCCTAGTGTTAATTCCATGCGGGCCCGTTACAGACGGGGAAACCGGAACCGAATTTGTTTTTCTGGAAAAACCGGCGATTGCCTCCAGCGCTTTTGACGGCGCCAGGGAGCGGGGCTGCTGAGACTATGGCACCCGCTGCTAGTACACCTCATTCTTACCACGGAATGTTCTGACTGTACAGCCTACTTCTGTGAACAATGCACGATTTTCGGAAAATTTACAATTTGGCTGGATACTGTGTCGATTGAATAGACGGCTTCAGGGCTCGAAGCGGTACAGGAAGTCGCGGACCCGGAGGTACCATTCCGCCCCAATGCGGGGGTACATCAGAGTAGTCCAGGAGAGTAGATTGAGCTCTGGAAACGGACGCACGGCTTTATTCAAAGAGCGGGCGAGGAGCATGTCTTCAGCGGCGTTGCGCTGAATAATATCGCGCAAGCGCACGAGTTGCCGGGGAAATTCGGGCGGCAGTCCCCCGAGGTAGCGGGCGAGTTGAATGGCGGCGGTCGCACTGGCCGGAGCTTCGATTGGCGCGATGTCGTCTGCGATGATTTTGTGTTCCGCGGATGGGATCGTGGGCGCAACGATCCGGACTTCCATCGGCGCGACCAGCCATGTGCCGACTTTCAGAAGCGCCTCCACGCGCACTCGGCGCGGCGGTGTATCCGGCGTAGCCCGGATATCGAACAGATAGGAGCGCGAGGTCTGCTGATTCATAGCGGGCCGTGCGGCATCGTGCGCGAGTTCCGGGATTGCGCCGAAGGAGGGTGATGGCTGCTCGGTGAGGAATTCCGGGCAGTACGTCTTGCCGCAGGAAACGAAGTGCTCCCTGTAGATCTTCACCTGCAGAATTCCCGGCGGATTCGTGCCCGCGTAGAGGAAGTAGTTCGCGCCGGAGGGCGCGGTGATGACGACATGAACGGAAAGATGACCGTTGCGCGGCATCGCAGGCGACAGGATTTCGCGGGAACGCATGTCGCGATCGGCGGGAATGGGGTTCCCGAAGGGATCGAAGCGCTGGAATTCGGAATAGATCTGAATATCCTGGGCGCGCGCAGCCGCGCCGATGGCGCAGGCGAGGAGCGCGAGGTGTACGAAGATTCGCACGGATTCCTGTTTATCATAAAGGCTCTGAAGGGCGGCGCGGACGACGGAAACCCATCGTCCGCGCTACAGATGAACCGATGCAGCTTGTTTCGCCGCAGGCCACGCAGACGTTGACCGCGATCGCGTCGGCTGTCACGCCC
>Ga0134125_10000041_pt1 | contig 192394 bp, 150 predicted proteins | sample KB31751_FD_96464 | JGI IMG/M metagenome (GOLD analysis project Ga0134125, IMG submission 96464) | Terrestrial soil microbial communities with excess Nitrogen fertilizer from Kellogg Biological Station, Michigan, USA - KB3-175-1 | ecosystem: Environmental > Terrestrial > Soil > Unclassified ...
AACTCGCATTGATCGCAGTCGCAAATAAACTGCTTAAACAGGCTTTTGCTATCGCAACAAGCAAAACAACGTACAACGAAAATTATATAAAAAATATTTGCTTTTAAACACAGTTCATTGCGAAGAGCCAGCCTGCCGGTGGGCAGGGAACGACGAAGCAATCGCGAATATGCAGTTGGTTCGCGTATAGTTGCGATTGTCCCCATTCAGCAAGATAGCGACCAAAATAAAGTAGTTTAGACTTCTTTACTCTTCTTCTCTTCCGCTTCCTTCTTAAAATGCTCACGGGCGCGTTTCAAGCCGGTGGCAATAGCAATGCCTTCGTCGCCGGTTTCGGCCAGCACCTCGTTGGCTATCTCTACCGCTTTATCACGAAGCTTTTTCGGCTGGTTCTTATAGCTGGGCGGGTAATTTCCGTTATACCAGGGCATGATTTTTATTTAGTTATTCGTCGCGATCCTCAAATTGTTTAACATCCTCTCCTTTGTGCAGGTGGCGGTTGTGGTGCTTCATCTCTACATTGTCGGCAACCTCGCCGGTCTTGCTGTCAATATATTTGGCCCTTATCCCGTTTTCCGTTTCCGGATCGGTTCCTGCAAAAGGCTCGTTCAATCCTTCGCTTTCGCGGCCATTGCCTGATGGCTTTCCCTTGCGCGGGATGCTGCTCACATTTTCTCTTGTTGCCATGATATTATGCTTTATTAAATAATCAATGAACAAGGAAAATGTTTTCGGCAATTGTAGGATGCCGGTATTTAAATTTGCCGGAAAAGAGCGGCAAATAGCTTAAGTTTGATCAGCATTTAGATCAGGCATTATATGAATAACATCGTCGGCACTTCGATCAATAAGATTTTTGGTAGCTGCATGTTCGCATTCGTACTGTTCGCTGGCCAGGTAGCAGGTCAGCCGCGATCCGGTCAGGATGCGGCGCTAATCAGGAAACAGCAGGAGTTTGTCAAATGGCAGTACGGTATATTTCTGCATTTTAATATGGCCGCTTATGTTAACAAAGAATGGGCCACGGGGTACGAGGATCCGCTGCTTTTTAAGCCCGGAAAGCTGGATTGCGCGCAATGGGCGGCAACGGCTAAGGCGGCCGGGATGAAGTACGGAGTTTTAACGGTAAAACACACCGGGGGCTGGTGTTTATGGGACAGCAAATACACCACGCACGATATTACCGCTTTTAAAAATTACAAAAACGGGCATGGCGATATCGTCAGGGAGTTCGTTGATGCTTTCCGGAAGCAGGGCCTTAAGGTCGGCCTGTATTATTGCATGCCGGGCGACTATTCCAATTCCGACCCGGAGATAGCTAAAAACCACAAAAAGGACCTTCATGGTTTGCCCCTGGAGGCGGCCGGGGATTACGAGGGCTTTATTGAAAAGCAGGTGACCGAATTGCTAACCAATTATGGTAAGATCGACCTGCTTTGGTTCGATCAGTATTCGAATAAATATACTTTTAAATACTGGCCCCGGTTAAAAGCAATGATCTATAAGCTGCAGCCGGGCTGTATCGTACTGGCTAATAATGCCGCTAATTACAGCGATTCGGATTTGATAAGCTATGAGTATCCCTATCGTAAAAGCGCGACGCCCGAAAAGGCACTCCCGCCTTCGGGTAACAGGAATGCCGGCGAAGTTTGCGATTGTATTGATGCAAATGGATTATGGTTTTGGCATACCGGCCCGAAAAAGCTGCAGGCGCCCGGCGTGATAGCTAACCTGGTAAAATTGTGCAACGCCCGCCATACCAATTATTTGCTGGACGTGCCGCCCGACAGGAACGGCCTGATCGAAGAATTGTATATAAAGCGCCTGGCGGAAATAAAAAGCTCGCTCTCTCAAAAATGATATTGAATTAGCCCAAAGGCTATTTTCACCGAAAAAACCCCGCCCTTTACCGATATGATTATAACCGCCGCCGTAATTCGCTTTCCGCGAATACTTAGGTATCTTAGTTTTGAATAGTTAAAAATCAAATTTATGTGGAATACAGCCGACCGAACCACCCACCCCGACGATCATGTCAATACCACCGCCATATTCGGCGAGGTAAAGAAAAATATCCTGTCCAAAAACTTCAGCTTCGGGCAGATCACCAACGTGTGCGGGGCCACGCTTTTTGATTTTAGCCAGGCCGACATTAATGGTACGGTGATGATAGACATTGCGCAGCTTTTCGGCGAGGTGAAGATCAAGGTCCCGCCTACGTGGCACGTGGTTCCGCAAACCACCAATATTTTCGCGACGGTCGAGGATAAACGTAAATATAGCGGTGAGATCGACTACAGTAAGGTTTTAATTCTTAAAGGGGTAAACGTTTGTGCAACCGTGGTGATCAAAGCTGCTCTTTAAACCGGTATCACAGCACACTGCGCACATTCTTCCATCCTTCCCTTTTTGCCTGCCTTATAATAATTAGGTTTTTTTATTATATTGATTATTTTTGTTTTCCCTTTTTAATTGAAACTGCGCCAGCCTGCGTTGTTTTTGGCGTTATATTTCCCTAAAATTTATCGCTTGGTCCCGTCAAATAACACGACTACATCCGCTTCGCTTAAACCGCCTTCCTTGCAGGTGCGGCTGCCTATGCTCATCTCTGTTTTGCTGTTAATTGTGGTGGTTACCTACACCTGGGTATCGTATATCGGCATCAGGGATGCAGCAATGAATATCGGCGATGACCGCGTAACGTCGCTGGCGGTTCGGTTGAGTACAATTTTTAAGCAATCGATTACCCAGATAGCGGCGCCCGCGCAAACCCTGGCCGCCGAACCTGCCATACGCGGTTACCTCGCCGCAGGTAACAGGAGCTTTGCCGACCCTGCGACCGCCCTGCTGGAGAGTTATCAAAAAAAAGACAGCCTGAACAGGGGTATCTTGTTACTGAATGCTCAAAAACAAACGCTGTTTGCCACCCGCAAAAATATTTCGCCCGCGGCTAATTTAGATTACCTGCTGCAACCGGCGGACAAAAAAAACTCGGTTACCGTGGGCCGGTTCGTTACCATCAGGGACTCGATATATTACCCCGTTATCGGTCGGGTAACCGACCATAACAAACTCCTTGGATACGTACTGAAATGGCAGGTGCTAAAGGTTACGCAAAAAAGCATCGACCAGTTTGCGCAGTTGCTGGGTAATAATGGCAAAATGTACTTCGGTAATGACGACGGCCGTTTCTGGACCGACCTGGTACGCCCGGTAAGCCTGCCGCCGGTACCTTACAGCCAGTTGCAACAGATTACGCAATATTCCCGCAAAAGCGGCGGGCCCCAGCTGGCCTCCATGCGGGGCATCGCCAACTCCAGCTGGATGGTCCTGATTGAAGTGCCCAGCTCGGTATTCCTGGAGCCCGCACATATTTTTTTAAGCCGGATGGCCGGCATCGGCGCAGTACTGGTGCTGCTTGGCGGCCTGGCAGGCTGGCTGATGAGCCGCAATATCACAAAGTCACTTGCAAAACTTACTGTCGCGGCGTCGGCCGTTGCGCAGGGCCATTATGACTCGCCTGTGCAGATCGAACGTGAGGACGAACTGGGGCAGTTGGCCACCTCGTTCAACGCGATGGCATCACAAATAAAGGCCGCGCAGCAGGAACTGGAACAGCGCGTCGAAGAGCGTACAAAGGAACTGGAAACCGCCCATACCGACTTGCAGCAACAAAAGGAAACCGAAAAGAAAAAAGATGAATTTATCAGCATTGTAAGCCACGAGCTCAAAACGCCGCTTACATCGCTTTCGGCGCTGGTGCAGCTGGCCGGCAGCAAGCTAAAGAACAATCCCGACGATTTTTTATCAGGCGCCATGGAAAAGGCTGGCGTGCAGGTAAAAAAAATGGCCGCAATGATCAATGGCTTTTTGAATGTATCGCGCATTGAATCAGGCAAAATTTCCATCGACCGGCAGCTGTTTAACCTGGAAGATGTGATAACGGATGTAATTAAAGAAGCCGAACTGACCGCCACTACACACCAGCTTAGGTTTGCGCCTTGCGGCACCGTACAGGTGTTTGCCGATAAAGAAAAAATCACGTCAGTGATAACTAACCTGTTAAGTAACGCGATAAAATATTCAGCCAAGGGATCGCCTGTCGACATCGACTGCGTGGTTACCACCGATAGTGTACGCGTAAGTATAAAAGACCAGGGCATTGGAATAGCTAAACAAGACCAGGGGCAGCTTTTTGAACGGTATTATCGGGTGGAAGACGATCACACCAAGTACATATCCGGCTTTGGCATTGGCCTGTACCTCAGCGCCGAGATCGTGCGCCGGCATCACGGCACCATTGGTGTGGAAAGCGAAAAAGGCGCCGGATCCACCTTTTATTTCACACTGCCTTTAACCGGCGTAGATGCCCCGCCGGTTAAGATTGTTTAAGCCCATAATCCCGGTTATCCGTTACGCCGGTCGTTGTCATAATTGTTTGCGCATCGATATCCGGGCCAGCAGCACCGCGATGCATGCCAGGAACGAAAGGCCGGCCGGCAAAGGGAAAAAGTAAATAAATTCGGCCACCGCCAGCAAAAGTAAAAAAACGGCTAAAGGCATAAGCAGCCGGGCCGTCAGCGCGTTGCCGGTTTCGCCCGACAATAGCCATAAGACCAGGCTGATAAGCAGCAGCACAAATATCATAATGATACCATAACCTTCATAAAAACTGGCAATGGTGGTATAACGGCCCATAAAGGTAAAATGGGCGGCCTGCATGCCTTTAATAACCAAACCTGTGGCAGGGGTGGGCGGCTGATCCCACGTGAGCGCACCTATGGTATGCCCGATGGTATGGAGCACCATCAGTCCGGCTGCAATGCGCAATAAGATTTTATTATTCATTTTCGGTTACGTTTTATATAAGATTATGACATATCTAATTTCTTAACAAAATAGAACTCTAGCTGCGCTTTACCAGGAAACGCTTTTTAAGCCATTCCCGCACAGGCTCGTCATAGAGTTTAAGGCAGGCATAGGCAATAGCCACTGCGACAACAAAAAGCAGCAAGCCCACAGGCAGGCCGCGTTCTGCCGGAACTTTGTTTTTGGATACCCACGCTATGTATAAATAAATAAGCGGGTAATGGGTAATATAAAGAGGATATGAAATGCCGGCAAGCAGGTTGCATGCCTTGATAGAACGTTTGCCTTTTATGATGCCGCCGGCGCCGATGGCAACAATCAATGGGAAAAGCACAATAATGCAAAAGGATTCATAAAGGCCATTTTCCCACAAGTGCGTAGTACCGCCCAGCCGGGGAACAGAAAAAATAACGATGATCATCAGTGTGCATACCGCGAAAGCGCCTTTAATATGGATAAGCTTGCCCATGCGGCAAAGCAGCATGCCGGCGAAAAACGGGTAAAGCAGGCGTGTAAAGCCAATGTTAAGCTGGGCTTTATTAAGCGACCAGCCGCCGATAAGGTCGCCCTGCGGGCCCCATACCGTATAATGAATAAGCAGGCACGCCGATAGAAAAACAAAGATGGCCAGCACCGTTTTTGAAAACCTGCGGATTACCAGCGCGTAAAGAATATTCGCGATGTATTCAAAAAATAACGACCAAGCCGGGCCGTTCAGCGGGTGCATTTCCTGCCACCCGCGAATGTCCATCGATACGGGCAAAGGGATAAGCGTACAGCCTACCAGCATCACCACCAGCATGAGCCATACGGGCGTGGTGCTGATGAGGGGAAAAGCACCGCAGCTTTGAAAATAAAAGAGCGCCGCGCCGATCAACGAACCTACAATGATCATCGGCTGCAGCCGGATAAGCCTGCGCTTGTAAAAATCCCATTGGGTCATTTTTCCCCAGCGGTCGTCATAAGCATAAGCCACTACGAAGCCCGAGAGCACAAAAAAGAAATCAACCGCCAGGTAACCGTGGTTGATAAACTGATGAAAACGGTCGCCCGAATAGGTTTCGAATACGTGAAATATAACAACTATAAGGGCAGCCACGCCGCGCAATCCGTCCAGGATCTCGTAATGGCTTTTTGTTTCCAGGTATGCGGGTGTTTTGGTCATGTGAGATAAGCAGGTTGTTCAAATAACGCGCCTGCCGGAAGCCGGCAAAAACGCGGTTGATAAAGATGCTTTTTATTTTGCGGAAAAACAAAACTGGGAAGACGGCGAAGAAATCGTTTTAAGGTAAACGATTATCCGGGGGCGCCTCCGGAGCCCTTATTACAGCTTATTCAATCTATAAACACGCGACTCCGCCGGAGTCACGGCTAAAAGGCAAGGTCACTAAGTTTAAGAGATGTTGTTTCTTTGCCCTCTTTATCGCGGAGCGAAAGAGAGGGCGGACGAGCCCCGTATGTGTACGGGATCCGGGTGAGTCGACGAAGCGTATCCATCACCACTATGAATTCCTTAAATTAATGAACATTGAGCTAAAAGGTTAAGTTCCAGAGGAACTACGTGTTTATAGCCCATCGTGCAACGATTTAAAGGCTACAGCGTAGCCCCCTGTTAAAGCTGTTTCCTGGAAATCGGAGTGATCTTAATTGTGCTGGTCGGCTCCCATTCCGCCGCGGTCGGCAATCTTCGGGCGCTTATCGGTTTGTTGTTTTTATAGTAGCCCAAGCTGTACAAGGTTCCCTATATTTGTTCAGCAATTCCGGTCAACGTCATGAATAACCCTCCAATCAACCCATTTTATTCAACAAGCAATTGTGTAAAATACGCATTGGCCTCACTGGCTGTTATCTTGTCGTTTGTAGCAACCAGCTGCTTCGCGCAGCATCGTTATCTGCTTGCTCTGTCGAAAAATAACCATACGCTGGCCATGGTCGATCCGGCTACCCTAAAAGTGATCGCCAAAATGCCCGTTGGCCCCGACCCGCACGAGGTGATCGCCTCGGCTGATGGCAAAACAGCTTACGTTACCATCTATGGGGGCGGCAGCCTGCACGAGATCGACGTGCTCGACCTGGTGACAAAAAAAACATTGCCATCTATCGACACTAAACCTTTTTTTGGTCCGCATGGGATAACTTTTGCGGCAGGGAAAGTGTGGTTTACGGCCGAGGGCTCCAAAGCCGTTGCGCGTTTTGATCCCGTTACACATACGTTCGATTGGGCCATGGGAACCGGGCAGGACCGTACACACATGATCTATATAACCACCGACGCAAAGAAAATATATACCACCAACGTCAGCTCGGGCACGGTTAGCATTTTACAGGACACGCTTATCCGACCGGGACCGCCTCCGGGAGCCGGTGGTCCTCCGGGAGGAGGCAGTCTGGGCGGTTTCAGGCCACAGCCGCGTCACGACTGGGCGCAAACCATTATACCGGTTTCGCGGGGCTCAGAAGGTTTTGATGTATCGCCCGATGGCAAACAGCTGTGGACGGCGGCTGCCGACGACGGTACCATAGCCGTTATCGACCTCGCCTCCAAAACGCTGGTCGATAAAATCGATGCGAAGGTGCTTGGCGCGAACCGCCTGGCGTTTACGCCCGATGGCAAACGTGTGCTGATCTCAAGCCTGAGGAACGGCGACGTGGTGGTTTACGATGCGGCATCGCGCACCGAAGTGAAAAAGATAAATATCGGCCACGGCGCGGCAGGCATTCTGATGGATCCCGATGGTTCGCGCGCTTTTATAGGCTGCACCGGCGATAATTATGTAGCAGTGGTTGATTTGAGGACGCTGGAGGTTACCGGCCACATCGACGTTGGCGGCGGCCCTGATGGTCTGGCCTGGGCGGTACAGCGGTAGCATGTATACTACTTATTACTGGTTTCAGAATAATTGCTTCGCGTTTTAGGTTAACACAAAAATGAATGATAAATTTACTTAATCATCCATTTAAATCGTATGAAACGGCCTGCCTCGCAAAATTTTTCCGGGAATATTATCATCCGGCTGTTAGTTGGCCTGGTATTCATATCCGAAGGCATTCAAAAATTTCTTTTCCCAGGTACGGATGGCGTCGGTCGTTTTGCGAAGCTTGGCATCGCGCACCCGCAATTTTTTAGCCCTTTTACCGGCGTCACAGAAATTATTTGCGGCAGCCTGCTTATTGCCGGTTTGTTCACCCATTTAGCAGCCGTGCCTTTACTGGTTATTATTTTGACCGCAATCTATACGACCAAAATTCCTATCCTGGTGGATAAAGGATTCTGGACCGCCGCCCACGAAGGACGTGCAGACTTTTGCATGCTTATGGGCCTCATTTTCCTGTTAATTTACGGCGCCGGAAAATATTCGGCCGATAGCATATTATTCCACACAAAACATTGAACAATGGATCGCAGGAAATTTATAAAATCCGCCGGGCTGGCTTTACCATTGGCCGGTGTCATCCCGGCTAGTGCATTGGCGCTTGCCAAGCCGGTTATTCCGGCAAATGAACATAGTCCCGAAACAGGCGCTCAAAAACCAAAAGCCGACTATACCATTCGCATTGGTACGGGACTCATAGAAGTGGCGCCGCAATATATCATTTCAACTATTTGTTATAATGGGCAGTTCCCGGGACCGCTTCTGCGGTTTAGGGAAGGTCAGCAAACTATCGTCGATATTTACAATGATACCGACAGGCCAGAACAGTTTCACTGGCACGGGCAGTTTGTCCCCGTCAGCGTCGACGGTTCAGCTGAAGAAGGAACGCCGTATATTCCGGCCCATGGAATGCGGCGCGAGGTATTTGTGCCAAAGCCGTCGGGGATACGGTTTTATCATACACATACAGTCGCGGGAGGGAATTTAAGCGCGGGGCAGTATTCCGGGCAGGTTGGCCCTGTTTACATCGAACCAAAAGTAAAACCAACCGGGTATGACCGCGAAGAATTTTTAATGCTGAAAGAGTTTGAACCTTATTTTATGAAAGGCGGCGATATGCCCAGCGATTTTCTGAGCGGGCCCGAACTGCCTAAGCTAAAGGCTATGCAGGAAAAAAGGGAAAAGGAATCGCCCAATAAAACAAAAGGCTACGAGGTTGGATACAAGGTTTTTACTATAAACGGGAAGCAGCTGGGTCATGGAAAACCTATACAGGTAAAATACGGCGAACGCATTTTATTCCATATTGTGAATGGCAGCGGTTCGGAGATCCGAAGCCTTGCATTGCCGGGTCATACCTTTAAAGTGATCGCGATGGATGGCTTCCCGGTCCCAACACAAGCCGAGGCGCCAGTGCTGTGGATTGGCACCGCCGAGCGCATTTCGGCAATTGTCGAGATGAAGCACCCGGGTGTATGGGTTATGGGCGACCTGGCCGACGACGATCGTGCTAACGGGATGGGTACGGTCGTCCAATATGCCGGGCAAAAAGGAAAGCCCCAATGGATAAAACCCAGGCCCTATCTTTGGGACTATTCTATTTTCGGAAAAAAGAACGGCCATGTGCCGCAGCCCGATGAGGTAATTAAAATGACCTTTGCCAAGGACAACGCGGCAGATCATGGGTTTAACCGCTGGACCATCAACGGCGTTGCTTTTAATATGATGAATATGAAACCCATGTTACATCTTAAAAAGGGCAAGCGTTACCGTTTGCAAATGTTCAACGCGTCCGACGATATTCACCCGATGCACCTGCACCGCCATAGTTTTGAGATCACCAGGATCGGCGGCAAAAACACGTCAGGAGTTATTAAAGACGTAGTCATGCTGGGCGGCTTCCAGGAAATGGAAGTCGATTTTGTGGCCGACAACCCGGGACGCACGCTGTTTCATTGTCACATGCAGCTTCATATGGATTTTGGCTTCATGGCGCTGTTCGATTACGTATAAAAAGCATGACGAAGGAGGGGCATGTTTTCCGAATTGCCTTATTTTGGCTGTGCCGCGGCTTTATTGCATTGGCCCAGGAAATAGATGGAACCGATGGTAAGTAATGCAAATAACGCAACGGTGGTCCATCCCATGGAGTTCGAATCGTTATTTAATACGGCCACCAGGGTTACGATCAATTGTATAATATCATAAAATATGCTGTACAGCAACAATTTGGGCCACGATTTTGCCGCAGGCGAAACGCCGCTATACGACCAGTATATAAGTCCTATAAATAAATTAGCGCCGCCAAAATATCGTGCTATAACGATGCTTCCGCCTGTAAGGCTGACGCCGTAAAAATCTGCTAACTGAACCGGAATCAATAGAAATGCAAGACCAAAGCCAAAGGCTAAAATGGTAACGATAATTGCAAAGGTCGAAAGTTTCATCTTTTTAGATTTAATTGAGCATAAATTTATGTATTCCGTCAACAAAAACAACTAATTTTCAGCGCCTTATGGAAAAAACTGATCCCGTTGGTAGTCGTGTATTTTAAAACCGCAGCGCCTTGCCGCGCCAAATAGGAGATGGGAACCTATAGCATTTGAATTAATTATCTGAAGTACCCTGATTTGTGGCCCAGCCGCTGTTATTGTCACCTATCGAATTCTTTTTTACCAGTTTGTCATAGTCGATGGCCTGCTCCCGTTGCAGTACACCCTTAATTTTGGCATGCGTTCCCGCAATCAAAGGGCGCGCGGCTTCGAGTATTTTATTGGTATTTCCTCGTTCTCTGATCTTTATTTCATTAAACTTAGCGTACGCTTCCTGGTAAATGGCGCTTATTTTGGCGGTTTGGCCATCGTTCAGCTTAAGCAGTTTTTGCAGTATTTTAGCCTTTTCTGTCGCTTCCGATTTTTGGGAATCAACTATTTTTTGCGCATTACCGGCAGTAACAACCCCGGTAAACATCACGAGCATCAATAAAATTTTTTTCATAATTGGTTTTTTTGACAGACGATTACCATAAACTATTATCATGTAAAGGTAAACTAATTAATTGATTATCAATACCGTGTTTACACCGGCTTATCCGGGAAACCACTCGGAGGCAATTTTTATTTTTTTTAAAATAAATTTGCGTAACTCAAAAGTTACCTATACATTTGAGTAACTTAAAAGTTACGCATTATGGCAACAAGTATTAAACACCAATTATTTTTCCCGCATCCGCCAGCCGCAGTTTGGGAATACCTTACGAACGCAGAGTTGATGGACCTATGGCTCATGAAAAACGACTTTCAGCCAGTGGTAGGGCACGAGTTCACTTTCAGAAGTAAACCTGTACCTGCTTTCGATTGGGACGGCATTGTCTATTGCAAGGTATTGGCGATAGAACCCGTAAAAAGCCTTTCTTATTCGTGGAAGCTGGGCCCTGGGGATGGTACATCCAACGTGGAGTCCATCGTCAGGTGGGAGTTACAGCAGAAGAATAATGGCACCGAACTTTTACTGGATCATGGTGACTTTGCGATATTGAAACACATGGGCATTTTCGAAGCTATGAACAAGGGCTGGCTTGAAAATATGCATAAAATACTCGATCGCTTAAACGCTTAATATCATGGCACAACCAACGCTTGATGCATTCCAGGTGATTGCCGACCCAAGCAGGCGGCAGATGCTGATGCTGCTTTCAAAAGAAAGCCGGACCATTAACAACCTGGCCGAAAACTTTGATATGAGCCGCCCGGCGGTGTCGAAGCATATTAAAATATTATATAGCGCCGGGTTTGTTTCCATACAGGACATAGGCCGGGAGCGGCATTGCACGCTAAAGCAGGATGGCTTCAACGCCTTACACGAATGGCTCAACTACTTTGACCAGTTCTGGACATCGAAATTGAAGAACCTGGAAAATTTGCTAAATAACAGACCGAACTAAAATATCTTGCAAAACAACTAAAATCAAAAAAAATGGAACAGCAAAATTATCAAAGCAGCATAGCTGCAGACTTTACGCCCGGCGAGGCTTTCGACGGTATTAACCGGGTAAACGAATGGTGGGCAAAGAATATTGATGGCAGCACCAATAAACTGAACGATGTGTTTACCGTCAACTTTAGCAATGGCACCTTTGTCATTTTTAAAATCGCGGAAAGCGAGCCTGGCAAAAAAGTGGCATGGCATGTAACCGACTGTTACCTGCCATGGCTGAAAGACAAAACTGAATGGACCGGAACTACCGTTGTGTTCGAGATATCGTCTTTAGGCGACAGTACCCGGGTTACCATGACGCATATCGGACTGGTACCGGAAGTAGAGTGTTATACCGGGTGCGAAGCCGGCTGGAACAAGTATTTCAAAGAAAGTTTATTTAAACTGTTGACTGAACAGGCCGGTGTCCCGCAGTAAAAAAGGCTGTTAAACCAGTTAAACAAAACAAGGAGAAATCAATGCGGCTTATTGAATTGGTTTGAACGGTTAATGCCAGTGCATTCCGGTCTTCGCGGTACAATGGGTTTACTTAGGGATGGTTGCTATGATGTATTAAATCACAGCAACCATGTAACGATACCGGGTAAATCGCCGTCCTATGGGTATGAAATTCATAAACCTATTTTTTTTTACCTTATTCGTGCTGTTCCTGGTCAACTTTGCCCATGCACAAGCCCCGGCCGGAAAAATTTCCGGATCGGTATTGGACGATGCTAAAAAACCGCTCGATGGCGCAACGGTCATCCTGCTTACCGTAAAAGACTCGGTTGTTGTCGGCACCCAACTTGCTAATACCAATGGCGGCTTCACCTTCCAAAACTTAAAGGATAATACGTACCTGCTAAAGGTAACCTATATCGGCTATAAAGATTATCGCAGCAGTTATGTGATCATCAGCCAGCAAAAACCGGTTACCCTGCCGGCCTTTATTTTATCATCGGTTGGAAAAACGTTGAATGGCGTAGCCGTAACCGCTCAACGATCCTATATCCAGCAAAAAATCGACCGTACGGTGGTTAACGTCGGCGCGCTTATATCCAACACCGGCGCTAACGCCCTGGAAGTGCTTGAAAAGACACCCGGCGTGCAGGTAGATGCGGACGGCAATATTACCTTTAAGGGGAAAAGCGGTGTGCTGGTGACGATCGATGATAAACCCACCTATCTTTCGGCCGCAAACCTGGCTACGTATCTGCGTTCGTTGCCATCTTCGTCGTTAGACCAGATAGAGCTGATGGATAACCCGCCGGCTAAATATGATGCGGCGGGGAATGCCGGTGTAATCAATATCAAAACTAAAAAAAATACGATCAAAGGATTTAATGCGGTAGCATCGGCCGATTACCAGCAGGGTAACTACAGCCGTACCAATGAAAGCATTAACCTCAATTATCGCATCAATAAAGTTAACCTGTTTGCCAACCTTGCTTATAATGAACAGCGGACTTTCAGGCGGCTCGAGATCGACCGGAATTATTTTGATTCGAACGGCGATCCGACGTCGTCTTTAAATGATATTTCCTACTTCAGGCCGGTAAGCAACAATACCAACATCAAAGCAGGCATGGATTATTTTATATCACCCAAAACAACCTGGGGTTTTGTATTTACCGGCGATATATCGTCTGACCACGACAGCAGCCCGGTATACAGCTTGCTGTATAATAAAAACAATCAATTGGATTCAACCATCAATACCCTTAACACCTCCAAAAACACGTTTAACAGCAAAGGCATCAACCTGAACTACACCCACAAGTTTGACAGCGCGGGCAGGGTGCTAACCTTCGACCTGGATTATATTCGCGACGTAGCAGGCGGCAACCAGTTGTTTGTAAACAACACCATTTTGCCCGACGGCACTTTAACAAATTCGACCACACTCAATGATAATCTGCCCGCCGTCATCAATATTTACTCGGCGAAAGCTGATTATTCTCATCCATTTAAAGGCAAGGCAAAGCTCGATGCCGGTGTTAAGAGCAGCTATGTGAATACTGATAATGCCGCTAATTACTTTAACGTGATCAACGGCGTAAACACCATCGATTATAACAACACCAACCGGTTTTTATACAAAGAAAATATAAATGCCGCGTACGTTAATTTTAACAAAAATTTCGGCCGGTTCTCATTGCAAACAGGTTTGCGGGTAGAGAATACCAATGGCAACGGGCACCAGCTGGGCAACGCCCAAAAGGCCGATTCGTTGTTCATCAATCATTATACCGACCTGTTCCCGACCGCTTATTTTTCCTACAACCTGGATACGGCGGGCCACAATGTAATGGTTCTTTCATATGGCAGGCGGATCGGGCGCCCCAATTATGGCAGCTTAAACCCTTTTACCTTTTTTGTGGATGAGTTTACCCATTTTACGGGCAACCCCTTCCTGCGGCCGCAGTTTACGGATAATTATAAACTGGCCTATAGTTTCAAAAGCCTGTTTACCGTCGCTGTCACGTATAATCTCACCACCGATGTTCAGGGTGAAACCATTCATCGGGCAGGCGATGTATTCATCAGCACCCAAGGCAACATAGGGTACCAAAAAACGCTGGATTTTTCGGTCAACAGCAATTTTCAGCCTGCTAAATGGTGGTCGGTCAACCTCTACGCCGAGGTATATAACAACACTTACCAGGGGGCGTTTTATACCGGCTATCTTAACCAGTCGCAGATTACTTTCTCCGGTAACGGCAATAACCAGTTCACGATATCACCTACCTGGAACGCCGAATTAAGCGGTTTTTTTGATTCAGGCGGCACCTACGGACAGTTTGTTACATTACCAAAGGGTATGCTTAATGCAGCTATCCAGAAAAAAATATTAAATAACAAAGGATCTATAAAGCTGTCAATGCGGGATATTTTACACTCCTTTAGTCCAAGCGGTACCATTACCAATATCGCGGGCGCCACAGCAACCTTCCACAACACCCTGGATACCCACGTGGCAACCCTGGCATTTACCTATAATTTTGGCAAATCGACCAATGTGCCGCAAAAACGGGAAACCGGCGGCGCTGAAAGCGAGCAGGGCAGGGCGCATTAATTGGATATAGGTCGAAAAAGTCTATTAAAAATATAGAGCTTTGAACTGGAAAAGGTAGAGGTTAGGCTCTAAACTATGAATAAGCGCAGTGTTTTTTTAATTCAGCATATTTTGCCATATTTGTCTATATCCTTTAATACCAGTTACTTGTCATCTTTAGGCCAACAGAACATCATCTAGACTTATGAGAAATCTATCTGACATAGGCCGTATTTTCTATGGCATCGCCATGGCCGAAATGGGGTTGCAGACCATTTATTGCCATGATATCCCTTATTTTATGCTGCCCCCTGTACACCCCGGCAAAACCGGTGTGATCATACTTACGCTGATTTTAGGAATTGTGATGACTTTGGCCGGAGCATGCATTGCTTTCCGGAAAAAAGCCCGGCAGGCTGCGCTCCTGTTTGGAGGGTTGTTATTGCTGATATTTTGTTTTTGGTATGTACCGTATGAACTTATCGCGAGCCCTAACTATAAACTTTTGGGGGATTGGGAAAACGCCGTTAAAGAACTGGCATTAGCTGGTGGCGCACTGGTTGTTGCCGGTTGCTTTCCGGCAGAAAATAAAAACTCACTTACCCGGTTATTTGAGAAGCTGGTCCGCGGAGGCGCTATTCTTTTTGCCCTGCCGGTCATTTTTTTCGGCATTCTTCATTTTGTATATGCAAAAGAAGCCGGCGGCTATATCCCATCATGGATACCCAACCATCTGTTCTGGATGTATTTTTGCGGCGCCGCGTTATTGGCGTCGGGTATAGCCATTCTTTTGCGTATCCAGGCCAGGTTAGCCGCCATCGTTTTGGGAGTTATGATCTTTACCTGGTTTGTGATCCTCCATACTCCAAAGGTAATAACTTCTGCCGCCGCAGACAGGACAGGTGAACTTTCCAGCGCATTTTTAGCGCTGGCCTATTGCGGAATCGCTTTTGTAATTGCCGGGCGAGCAAAAACTTAGCTTAGGATATTACGCCAGTATCTTTTTTAAATACTTATAGCTGTTTTCCACGTTTTGTAATGGCTGCGGCGCCTGGTCCTGCTCAACAAAAAAGTATTTCATTCCCGACGCCTTCGCATGCTCGAAAATACGCTTGAAGTCGATAACGCCCGAGCCCACTTCGGCGGGCATCATGTTCTTTTTATCCAGGTCCTTTACGTGCCATAACGGGTAGCGGCCGGGGTGGAGCTTAAAAAGTTCAACCGGATCCTGCTTAGCCTTGCTGGCCCAAGCCAGGTCGAGTTCCATCTTCACCAGGTCTTTATTCGTATTGTTCAAAATATAATCAAACGGCCGGTGGCCGTCTACATTGTCAAATTCAGTTACATGATTATGGTAAGCAAATTGAACACCGTTCTTTTTGCACGCCTCGCCGGCTTTGCTAAAAACATCAACGGCGGTTTTTATCTCGTCCATCGTGCTAACCGGGATCGAAGAGCAAACCAGGTAGCTCAAACCGCCCTCGGCCGCTTCATCCGCCAATTGCTGGTAATTATCGCGAAGGTTAGCCACTTTCGCCCTTTTTTTAAACTGCTCGGCCATTTTTTGTATCCGGACCGAGTCAGCGGCGGTTTTAGCCATTTTCATGATCTGGTCGATTGTAAAAGGCGCCCCGCCCACGTGGGCTGACCGCCAGTGCATGCCCGCGTCTTTCACCATGACGGAGAACTCTTTCGGCGTATATCCATAAAAATTCCCTTTTCCCGAGCCCGCGCTCTCCACTTCCTTATAGCCGATGGCCGCCAGTTTTTGCAGCGTACCACGGGTATCCGTGGTCATCAAATTGCCAAGTGTGTAGGCCTGGATGCCGATGGGCATCGATGCTTTATTAAATAAATAAGCCGCTTTACCAAGGCCGGGCGACAATAAACCGGTTAGGGCAAGCGCGCCAGACTGCTGTAAGAATTTTCTCCTGGTTGTCATAACGAAGGGTTTTATGATTTTAATAAATACGTTTTAAAGGTAATATCAAAGATGGGAATTTATATCGTGCACGTGAGCTTTTATTCACATACAGCATGTGTTAAAATAAATTATTCCGGTTTAGCAGGAGGTACGACCGGCGATTCGGGCGAATTCTCGCCGGGCGGATACTCATCCGGCACGATTTGATTGTCTTCCTGGGGTATTTCCGGCTCACCGGGATCGCCCGGCCGTTCTATTTCGGGTTGTGCCGGCTGTTGCGGAATTTCCTGAGGTTCGCCCGGGAAGGTTTGGTGTTGCTTTCCCATAATTCTATTTGCTTTTTTAACTAACAGCCGGAAACGGGCAATTGTTCCTTATTTGAAAGATTAATTGATCTAAAAATTTGAAAGAATTTGGGTGGAGGTACTGTTGAAGTTTAGTTCAGCAACTCAAAAATGCCTGCAGCGCCCTGGCCTGTGCCTACGCACATCGTGACCATGCCATACTTTTGCCTGCGCTGCCTCAGCTCGTCGAATAACTGTATGGATAGCTTTGTTCCGGTACAGCCCATAGGGTGTCCCAGCGCAATAGCACCGCCGTTAACGTTTACGATATTGGGATTTAAGCCAAGGCCATTTATTACCGCGACGGCCTGCGAGGCAAAAGCTTCGTTCAGCTCGATCAGTTCCAGGTCATCCTGCTTCATGTAGGCTCTTTTTAACACTTCCGGAATGGCGTACAATGGCCCGATGCCCATAATGCGCGGCGGAACACCCACAAGGGCATAGTTGACCAGCCGAGCTATCGGTGTTAGATTGTTCTCCTTTAAAAACCGCTCGCTCACCACCATTACAAATGCGGCCCCATCACTCATTTGCGACGAATTGCCTGCCGTAACCGTGCCTTGAGCATCGAAAACCGGCTGCAAGCTGGCCAATGCCGCGATCGAAGTATCCGCACGCGGACCTTCGTCGGTATCTACGATGAATTCCCGCTTTGCTTCGTTGCCATTTTCATCCAGATAAATATCTTGTGCTTTTACCGGCGCTATTTGATCCTTGAATTTCCCGGTTGTTATCGCGTTGAGCGCTTTTTGGTGTGAATAGTAAGCAAATTCGTCCTGCTCCTCACGACTAACGTTAAACTCCCTGGCAACCGCTTCCGCGGTCAGGCCCATGCCCCAGTAATAATCCGGGTGTTCTTTTGCTACCTCGGGGTTAGGTATGTTATGATATCCGCCTATCGGCACCATGGTCATGCTTTCAACACCTCCGGCAATAATGCAGTCGGCTAAACCACTATGGATTTTGGCCGATGCGATAGCGATGGTTTCCAGTCCCGATGAACAATATCTGTTCACCGTCATGCCCGGCACCTTATCGGTATCCAGCGCCATCAGCGAGATCAAACGGCCCACATTCAATCCTTGTTCTGCTTCGGGCGTGGCATTACCCACAATCACGTCTTCAATTTGCACTTTGCCAACATTTGGAACGGAAGCTACCAGGTGTTTGATCACTTCGGCCGCAAGCGTATCCGGCCGGGTGAACCTAAAACCCCCGCGTTTTGCTTTTCCGACCGCGCTCCTTGTACCGGCGACGATATATGCGTTCATACAATTGATCTAAAACAGATTTGGTATTATCCAAAAATAGACGGAAATTTTGCTTTATTTTATTTTCTTTTTAATCTCACAATCCATTCAACCAAAAATCTTTATGCAAACCAACAATCCTGTTAACCATAGGGAAGTGACCGACCTGTACCGGAATTACGTTTTGGCGATGCTGACGCTGGTGTACGTCTTTAATTTTATCGACCGGCAGGTGCTTGTCATCCTGCAAGAATCGATCAAAAAAGAGCTGCACCTGTCCGATACCCAGCTTGGGATGCTATCTGGGTTTACGTTTGCTGTGTTTTATGTTATCCTGGGTATTCCGATTGCCCGCCTGGCCGATAAAACCAACCGACGAAACACGGTGGCGGTATCACTTGGCCTGTGGAGCATCATGACGGCCTGCTCGGGCCTGGCGCGAAATTTCGTTCAATTGCTGCTGGCCCGTACCGGCGTTGGCGTTGGGGAAGCGGGAGGGAGCCCGTCGGCCCACGCTATGATCTCCGATTACTTTCCGCCCCAAAAACGCTCCACGGCGCTTTCCATCTATTCGGCGGGAATTTATTTTGGCGTATTAATCGGGTTTTTAATGGGCGGATATTTAAACCAGCACCTGGGCTGGAGAACAGCGTTTTTCGTTGTAGGTGCACCCGGCATCCTTTTCTCACTGCTGTTTTACGTTACGGTGAAGGAACCCCGAAGAGGCGCAACGGATGCCGATACCATTTCAAACGAGCCGCCGACATTTGCCGAGGTATTTAAGCGTTTGTATTCCACCAAAACCTTCGTTTTTCTCTCATTGGCCTCAGCGCTGAACGTGTTTTGTATTTACGGTTTGATCAACTGGGCGCCGTCCTTCCTGCAGCGGCTGCATGGCATGAAGAGTACGGAAGTAGGCCTGTCGCTTGGCCTTATTTATGGCATTGGCGGGGCAATTGGATCATATGCCGGCGGGTTGCTCACAGATCATTTCGGAAAGGAGGATAAACGCTGGTACCTGAAAGTTCCGGGTTATGCTGTTCTCATCGCTATTCCATGTGCCGCCGGAGCAATATTCTTGCAGAATACCGCGCTTTCACTAATCTGCCTGGGTTTATGCGCTTCGCTGCAAAGTGTTTACCTGGGGCCGTCGCTTGCGGTAGCGCATAGCCTTGTACCTGCATCGATGCGGGCGCTTACTTCGGCAGTTTTTTTCCTGGTGATCAACCTGGTCGGTTTGGGCTTCGGGCCATTGATCGTTGGTTTCATCAGCGACTTGCTTAAGCCAACCCTGGGCGTCGAATCCCTGCGTTGGGCTCTGTCGATCGTATTGATTGCAGGCGCTGCATCTACGATACTTTTTTTTGCCACCGCGAAAAAGCTGGTGGCTGATTTGAAGTTACGTTCGTGACCTATCTTGCCGCTCCGCCATCGATCGTTAAGCAGATCCCGCTCACAAACGATGCCTCGTCCGAGGCCAGGTACAGGTAGCCGTTGGCAACGTCTTCGGGCACGCCCCATTTTCCAAGTGGTATGGAGGGCAGGGTTTGTTTGCGTATCTCTTCGGGCATCAGGTCGGTCATGGCGGTGGTGATAAACCCCGGTGCAATGCAGTTGGCGGTAATGCCAAAGCGGCCGAGTTCCATCGCCCATACCTTTGTCATGCCGATGATAGCGGTTTTTGTCGCCACATAGTTGGTTTGCCCGTAGTTTCCGCGGATAGCGACGTTGGACGATGACGAAACAATGCGCCCGTAGTTTTGCTCCTTCATGATCGGGGCTACGGCCTGTGTGCAATTGAAAACGCCGGTGAGGTTTACACCGATCACATCGTCCCACTCTTGTTTCGTCATTTTAAGCAGCGTCCTGTCCTTGGTAATGCCCGCATTATTGATCAGGATATCGATACGGCCGAAATGCTTATGAGCCTCTGCGACGGCCTGTTGTACTTCCTCCTGGTCGGTAACCGATACTTTTTGAAAGATGGCTTCGTGCCCTTCTTTTTTTAACCGCTCCACCACGTCGTTCCCCTTATTGGATACATCCCACAAAATAATCTTCGCGCCTTCTTTCGCAAACCGCTCGGTGGTGGCAAGGCCTATTCCGTTGGCGCCGCCGGTTATAAGGGCAACTTTGTCTTTTAGTCTCATGGTTATAATTTGGATTGCAGAAAGATAGTTAAAAATTATAAATCAAATAAAGGTTACATCACTGTCGGCAATTTTCCTTTGCGAGATAGTGGCCTCGCCCCAACCCAACCCTCTCCAAAGGAGGGGGCAACGCTCAATTATTACACTTTGTTTTGAAAGTCCTCTCCTTTGGAGAGGATTTAGGTGAGGCTAAATGTTGTGCCCCGTTGCATCATTCAACTAAATTTCTATTTTTGATCGACCAACTAAAATCTCATGAATCGTTATTTGATCGCCTTTATGCTGTTTGCATTTATTGCATACGCCATCCCTGTACAATCACAATCTAAAGTGCTCACCGAAGGCCCGGCCGCGGCTGGAGGGTTTTCCGCAGCACGGCTTGACCGCCTCGACTCGGCTATGAAATCGTGGGTGAACCAGAAATGGGTGAACGGCTCGGCCGTTCTGATAGCCCGGCACGGCAAAATTGTTTTTTATAAGGCGCATGGGTATAATGACCCCGATACAAAACAGCCGCTCGATAAAACCGGCATCTTCCGCATCGCGTCGCAAACCAAAGCCCTCACCGTGGTGGCGGTGATGATGTTGTGGGAAGAAGGCAAATTTTCGCTGGACGATCCCGTTTCAAAGTTCATCCCGACTTTCGCCCATCAACGCGTACTTGCTACTTTCAATCCTAAAGATACCACGTACACAACCGTTCCGGCTAAACGAGCCGTTACTATTCGCGACCTGCTTACCCATACATCCGGCATCGGTTACCCGGCTATAGGCACCCCGGCGGAGAATGCCATTTACGCAAAAACCGCGCTTACAGGCGGGGTTGGCACAAAGGGCCCGAAACTTTCAGACGCGATGACCAACTTGGGCAATGTGCCGCTGTTTTTTCAACCCGAGGAGGGATGGAAATACGGCCTCAATATGGATGTGCTGGGATACCTGGTCGAGAAGTGGTCGGGCATGTCGCTAGAGCAGTTTTTCGAGAAACGCATTTGTAAGCCGCTTGGCATGAAAGATACCTGGTTTAACTTGCCGCCCGAAAAAGGCAAGAGGCTTGTCAATTTCTTCCTCGGCGATTCAACCGGAAGCATCAAAAAGCAGGCGACCGTCTTTAACGGGTCGCTCGATATGAACTACCCGCTCATCAAAACCGACTACTTTTCGGGCGGCGGCGGTTTATCGTCAACCCTGTATGATTATGCCGTTTTCCTGCAGATGCTGTTAAATGGCGGCGAGTATAACGGCGTGCGGCTTTTGGCTCCCAGCACGGTGCGCCTGATGACCATGAACCAGATCGGCGATCTGCACCCCAATCTTGGCAGCCATGCCGACGTGAACAAATTTGGTTTTGGTTTTTTCATTGTTACCAACGAGGGGAGCCGGTTCAGCCCGATACAGGCAGGTTCCTATTCGTGGGGCGGGGTATTTTCAACCTCGTATTGGGTCGATCCGAAAGAAGATATGGTGGTACTGGCGTACGAGCAAATGTGGGGGCCGTATGTGGCTAACACAGGCACCGCGTTTGTGCCGCTGGTGTACCAGGCGATTACAAATTGAGGAAGGGATTGGTAGGGAAGAGTAAAACTTAGCTGGCGGTTGGTTCGCCATGCTCCTCCTCATACTTTTCCCTCAACGCCGATTTCAAAAACTTACCTACCGACGTTTTTGGTATGGCATCAATGACGGCATAGCCTTCGGGTATCCAGAATTTGGCAAACTTATCGGCAAGAAATGCCTTCAGTTCATCAGGCGAAATGGTTTTCCCCGGTTTGGCCACCACGTAGGCAAAGGGCCGTTCCATCCATTTTTTATCGGGCACGGCAATCACGGCGGCTTCAAGCACGGAGGGATGACTCATCAACGCATTTTCGAGCGCTATGGAGCTGATCCATTCGCCGCCCGATTTGATCACATCTTTGCTGCGGTCCTTTATCTCGATACAACCATCTTCGCTGATGGCGGCGATGTCGCCGGTTTTAAGCCAGCCGTCGTCGGTAAACTTTCCCTGCGGGTCGGCATCGCCGTAATACGAGGCGGCAACCCACGGGCCGCGCACTTCCAGCTCGCCCACCGTATTTCCATCCCAGGGTATCAATCCGAATTCATTCCGGCCGCGTATCTCCACGAAAGGCACCGGGAAGCCTTGTTTGGTGGCGTGATCATATTGTTCTTCTTTGGAAGCATTTTCCAGCTTGGCCGGCATTACGGCTGTACTGCCAAGGGGAGACAGCTCCGTCATGCCCCAGGTGTTCAGCACGTGTATGCCGTAACGCTCGTCAAAGGATTGAACCATGTAACGTGGCGCACACGAGCCGCCGATCACGATGGTTTTTAAGCTGAGCTTATATTTACCTGGGTTGTCATCCAGCGTGCGAAGAATATTCATCATCACCGTCGGCACGCCACCTGTCATGGTTACTTTTTCAGTTTCGAAAAGACTTAAAAGGCTTTCGGCATCCAGGTACGGGCCGGGAAACACCTGCCTGGCCCCGACAAAAGCACAAGTGTATGGGTATCCCCATGCGCTGGCATGAAACATGGGGACAACGGGAAGCACCACATCGCGCCCGGTAATGCCGCCCCCGGTACTTTTTAAGAGGAACGACATGCAGTGAAGCATTATGGAGCGGTGGGAGTATAGTATACCCTTCGGTTTGCCGGTTGTTCCGGAGGTATAGCACATAAAGGCGGCGGTATTTTCGTCGCCCTCAAAAGGCTCGAACAGCGATTCATCGCCGCCAGCCAAAACGTCCTCATAGTTTAAATATCCCTGCGGCAGCGGCTCACCGGTTTGAGGAATGACGATGACGGTGGAAAGCTTCCTCGCCATTCTGAATTTTTCGAACAGGGGCAGCAATACCTGATCCACGATGATGATCTTATCTTCAGCGTGGTTAACGATATAGCTTAACTCATCCGGGCTAAAGCGTAAATTAAGCGGATGCGCGACCGCTCCCATACACGGAACGGCATAATACATCTCCAGATGCTGGTAGTGGTTCCAGCAGAGGGTGGCCACGCGGTCGCCCCGGCGGATTCCAAGCTGCTGAAGGGCTACGGCCAATTTTTTGGCGCGCAGGGCCATATCGCCGTAGGTGTAACGATGGATGCTTTTATTCGGAAGACGGCTGACGATCTCATTCTGCCCATAAAAGCATTCCGCCCTCCGCAATATGGTGGGCAGGGTGAGCTGGTAATCCATCATTAAACCTCTCATGGGATCGGCAAATTGTACTAACGGTTGAATAATTTATATGCCGAAAGATAATCAAAAGGAAATAAAAATTACCCCTGTACGCTATTATTGCAGGGACTGCCGAACAGTTCAGGTCACTCGGCAACGCATTTTTCTCCGCTGGGATCAATGATGCTTGAAATATTGAATATCCTTTTCGTGTTTTTTTGCAGCGTCCTTAGAGTCGAACGTACCGAGGTTTTTGCGTTTGTGGGTTTCAGGATCAACTTTTCGTGAGTAGATCCGGTATTTACCCGATTTTAATTTCCTGATCATAGCTCAATAATATTATTTGTAATTGCATAATTCCGGTTGATACCGGAATTTCTAAAAGGACAACAAATTATTCCGGCTACTGTTTTTAATGATGAAACAGCGTCGGGACCTATGTTCGCCGGCCATCCGAAATGATCTGGTGAGCTACAAAAGAAAATTCGTTTTGAGGCCCTCTCGTTTGGAGAGGATGGAGTGAGGCTTAAATTATTTGGATCGGCTAAGCGCTATAAAGAAAGCGAGTTACTTCACGTTAAAAAGAACCCCAAAATTGGTATATTGTGCTTCTACGCCATGCAGATATACTTTGGCTTCAAATGCTGCCCACGGTGTAAAAAAATATTTTGCGCCAAAAGTATAATAGAAATTAACCGGAGTAGTTGCGTATTTAAAATGGAGATAGTATCCATAATTGGCTTCAAAAGCTAATCGTCCGAGCCAAAGATCCCCGCCGAGACTTATGCCGGTGTTAAACTTGTCTTCAGATGTGCCGTATCCTTGAACTGTAGTAAGATAATTAATTAAATCATAAGTCACAAGATAATATACGATATCCGTTGCTGCTTTTAAGCTAATTAACGAATTTAAACGGTAATTGTAACCAACGTAAAAGCCCAGGTTATTTAAATGTGAAGGAGCCTGAGCATGTTTAATGGAGTCGGCAATAGAAAGTTTTCGCTGAAAAACCTGAATAAGTCCGCGGTGGCCGATTCCGGCTCCAATGTCAATTGAACTTTTGCGATCAATGTTAAAAGCAATCGCATGGTCAGGTTTTTCTACATCGTTAATATTATGCACTACACCCAGGGTTGCAGAAAGGGTGTTTACACCAATATTGGGCAACTTAATGCCAGTATTCGAAAAATGGAACAAATCGGCTCCGGCTTCTATTTTAGTGGAGTGGTTTATTGGTATATCTGTTTTTAATCCCATTTCGAAAGTAGCGTTTAGGTGGCTGCCGATCAATAGATTGTGATTGGTATAAAAGGTTTGAGTGACATAGGTAAATCCCATGCCCGGCGACAATAAAACATCTATGCGTTTTAATTGAAACAAAGATATTTCAAGCCGGCTGACAACAGAATAGGCGGTGCCAATAAATCCCTTCGTGTTTGGGTCTTCGGTAAGATGAAGGCCTGTCAAATTACGATAAGAAAATGCAAAATCAATATCTTTTACATTCATCATTTTTACCCAATCCGACGTATTATTGGTCATATTAAGTTTATACGCAGCTTCAATCCCCCAAAACTTTCCTTTTGACGAAGTTTGTTTCTCGGAAAAGGTGCGTAAGCCGGCCAAGCCGGTTATAGAAACAGCACAAACGCTATCGTCTGGGCTTTGTCCAAAAGCACGGGTATTGTATAGACATGAATAGACAAGCGTGATGATGAGCGCGAGTTTTGCCATAAAAATGTTAGTTTCTAAATTTATATATAAAGTTGCTAATAAAGAAATTTTGCAAACAGACTGCTAATCCCTCTGAGAGGCCCCGCCTGCCGTGGAAAGAGAAATAAAGTGTGACTATATTTGAGGCGCCTGTCGCACAGGACGCGAAAAGCATTCCCCCCCTTTTTGTCACAATAGCCTGGAATTGGTAAATATGCTGTTACATCCAGCTTTTCGCCCTTTAAAACCCGCCAAAAAGCAGGACCACCTTTCCCAATCCGCCAAAATTTAGCATTTTAGCCGGTTTTTTAACTGGTAGATTTAATTAACCCCGTCTATTACATCATTGTACATTATTATGAAATTATTTTTTTCAATTTTTTTTACTGCACTTGCCATCAACCTGGTCAAAGCGCAAAGCACTACGGTTACCGGCTCGGTTAAAGACGAGACAGGAAAATTGCTGCATTATGTTTTTATTGACGACAACAGCTATAAAAACGCCGAATTAACCGACTCATTAGGCAACTTTACAATCGCTGCCCATCCTGATTCGAAGCTCCTTTTTAAGTTGGATGGTTACAGGGATACAGTCATCAGCGCAAATGCTATTGCTGCAGGCGCGCCGATAACTTTAAAACCCGCCCCGGGCCAGGCAGCTGCGGCGGATATACAGATCGAAACCATGCGGCTTGCCGTGCCGACCTCTGTTTCGGAAGATGGAAAAGTGAGCATTGTTAGTTCAAAAGCAAATGTGGTAGGCAGCCGGTATTTGCTCGATTCATTTGGTCATGGTTTTTTTACCGATGCATCGGGCAAACAGGTTGATAATTCAAATTGCTTGTTCAATTATGAAAAAATGACTGGGTACCTGTTGTTAACGCTGGATAAGCGCACCGTTATGCAGGCAGGCCGCAACCAGGTGAAATCATTTACCATATACGATAAAACCGATCGGCGGCTTGATTTCGAGCAGGCGCCCGCTATCGAAAAATCACATTTCGTGCAGGTTTTGGCCAGCGGCCCCAAATACAAAATATACAAACGTATTAAAACTGAATTCAGCCCGACGGATATATCACATACGGCATCAGGCGACCGGGGGCAGGACCACGATGAATTTACCGATGATTTCACCTATTATGTGCTCGACCTTCAAACAGGTAAGGTGACGGAGTTTTCATTAAGAAAAAAATCAATCAAACAAGCTTTTCCCAACGAAAACGATAAGCTTACCAAATTTTTAGCAGAAAATAAGAATAGTATAGACGAGGCCTATATTGGTAAACTGGGGGCCTATCTGAATTAAAGGAAGCGGCAAGCCGTGTTAACGCGAAACTATCGCAAATGAAAAAAGTCTTTAGACTTACGACTAAAGACTTTTAATTTGAATCCAGCCCGCGAACTATAGCCCTTTTACAATCTCCAGCGACTTTTCAACATGGTCGGCAGGTGAAATGTGGTCGGTTTGCGATGAAAAGACGGCTGCAACTTTACCTTTTTTATCGATCACAAAAGTGGTTCGCGGAATGAAACCGTGTGTAAGCTCCATACCACGTACATCCTTAGCTCCAAGATGTGGAGGCGACATTACCAGGCCGTATGTCGCTGCAATTTTCCCGTCGGAGTCTGAAGCGACAGGGAACTTGCCTGCGCAATAACTCGGATCGGAAGAAAATGAGTTCAGCCGTTCAACATCGTCTGCAGATACGCCGATAATGGTCGCTCCCGCCGCTGTAAATTTATCCTTCATTTCAGCGAAGGCATGTGCTTCCGCATCACAGCCGCCGGTATAGGCAGAAGGATAGAAATAAACCACAACGGGCCCTTTAGCAAGGGCTTTTTTTAATGAAAAATCAAATGCACTGCCGGCCAGGCTGGCCTGGGCTGTAAACACGGGCGCTCTATCTCCTTTTGACAACACCTTCGATTGGGCAAAGCCAAACCCGGTTACCAACAGTGAAAAGCTGAAAATTAAAAACGATAAACAATAATATTTCTTGAACATGGCGAATTGTTTTTACTTATTAATGGCGTTACAATCAAATCTACAATAGTTTGCAGAAAATCATCTCATATGTCATCAAAATTTTACGGGGTTGCCTTGTCGCGATAATTATTTATCTACTGAAATAACAGTTTGATTCATGGCTCCGACATCACAAATCTCAAACTATTTTTTTGAAGATTTGACAGATAGGTGCAATGAACAACGGTACATTCTCATCAAGTAGTTCAAATGAGATTTAGAGGAAATAAAAGGCGTTAGTTTGCAGGCAACCCCTTTTAATCAAATAACCGTGAAAAATGATTTTCGAGATGATTGCGCATGCCGTTTCTTAACTTCTCAGGCGATCCTTGTTCAATGAGTTCGATCAGCTCAGAGTGCGAAACAAACTCTTTTAACAGTACCTGTTTTTTTAGCAGGCCGCTGTGGTGCACGTAATCAAAAACCGGTAAAAGCATTTTCTGGAAATTTTTTAGCGTTTCATTACCGGTAATATCGTATAACTTTCCATGGAATCTGATTTCATGCTCAATTTGAAATAAATGCGCCTGGGATTTTTTCGGTTCAGATTTAACAATCTGTTTTAACTCCGCAATGTCCTCAGGTGTAACCCGGAGGATAATGAAATCTGCCATGCCGATTTCCAGCGACAAGCGCATTTCAAATATTTCTTTTAGCGTTGCGTCATCAAGCATTTGGGGATTCATGCTTTTTTCCAGTATCGAAACCAGGTCGGGGCTTGTAATAACCGCGCCGCGGTGTTTTTTGGATTCAATCAGTCCGATCATCCTTAACCGGAGCAAGGCTTCCCGGATCACTGTACGGCTTACACCCAATGCCTCACTTAGCTCCAGTTCCTTTGGGATGGAATCACCGACCTTGAAATTTTTATCAATAAATAACGCAATTAAATTTTTTTCGACGCGGTCAACCAATGAGCCGGTGTCGATATTTTTAAAGCTGTTTTTCAGATCAAATCCCGTCATAATAATATCTCTGCAAACATACAAATAGCAATTTATATATCTAAACTGCCTTGGTGTATTTATAACACGCAGATTACCAATGTTAAATATATTTTAAAATTTATTTGGAAAGGTAAAGAAAATAATTCTATAATTGTATTATGTATGACATAATACAATTTAACTTTTAAAGTAATGAGCAACCAATTTACTCCTATTCGTACCATCCTCACGTTCGTCGCTGCGTTGTTATTTACCGCGGCGCAGGCGCAAACCCGACAGGTTACCGGCCAGGTAACGGACGATGCAGACCATGGCCCGCTACCTGGTGTCACCGTTTCTGTTAAAGGAACCACCACAGGAACACAGACCAACATAAACGGGGGGTTTACCCTGCAGGTACCCGATGGAAGCACCCTGACAATTAAAATGCTGGGATATACCACCGTGGAAATCCCGGTCGCCGGCCTAACGACGATCAATGTTTCGCTGAAGGCGGAGAACAAAACCCTGAACGAAGTTGTAGTGGTAGGTTACGGAACCCAATCACGGGCAACAGTAACCAGCGCCGTTGCCAAGCTCGACAACGAGGTGCTGGCCACTGCGCCACGCGCTAACGTTGCTACTGCTTTGCAGGGAACCGTTTCTGGTATCCAGGTGATCAGCTCAAGCGGCGCGCCCGGCTCTACCCCGCTGCTGTTATTGCGCGGCGGTGCCTCCATCAGCAGCCCGGGATCGCCGCTCGTTGTGGTTGACGGCATTATCCGAACCTATCAGGACATTCCGGAAGAAGATATCGCCTCGGTCGATATCCTTAAGGATGCTGCCTCTACCGCTATATATGGCGCGCGGGCAAATAATGGCGTAATCCTAATCACTACAAAAAAAGGAAAAGCGGGAAACTCGACAATCACCTATAAATTTACGGGCGGTTTAAATGAGCAGCGGCAGGGCTATAAATTTGTCGATGCAGCCGACTACATTTACTATGGCCGGTTGGGTGGTGTAAACAATGGCCGCACATTAGGCGCGATCAACGCATCAAGAGGGTATGGTTTGCTTACGGACCCCGCCAACCTGGGCTCGTTTGACATCCAGGCTGAAACGCCGGCCAATATCGGCCTGCTGCAGCAAGGCTGGCAGGACATGGATGATCCGGCCAACCCGGGCCACAGGATCATTTTCAAGGACCACAGCGGCGAGATCCAGAATGCACTATTCAGAAACACTCAAACCATGGATCATTATATCAGCGCTTCCGGCGGTAATGATAAGGGAACCTATTTTTCAAGCTTTGACTATTATAATGAACCCGGTGTTATCCTGGGTTCAACATACAACCGCTACTCGGGCAATTTCAATGGCTCGTATAAAATTAAACCGAATGTTGAAGTGTCGAGCGGCGTAACCTTTTCCAACTCCAACCAACTCGGCGTAGTCGCAGGATCCGATATCAACACCATGTACCGGACGCTTTCACTATGGCCAACTTTCAATCCATGGCTTGATGCCAATAATACCCAGCCGAATCCAGGCAACAGCATAAGCGACGGCAACCCTGTGTATTGGCTGCAAAAAACACATAGCAGCAACGAGGTGGACCGCATTACTGCGAACGCGGCTGTCAAATGGGATATCCTTCCGGGACTGTACTTGAAACTTTCAGGCAGCGGGTACCTTTTTGAAAATATTCAGCAAAGCTTCCAGCAGGCAACGCAGCTGTATACCAATATATTTGCCAACCCGCAAACCTATAACAATACTTCGAGGCCCGCGGTGGCATATGATCAGCGTACTTTTCAGCAAACGTATGATGCAATCCTGAACTATACCAAATCGTTTGGGCGAAATAATTTCAGCCTGATGCTGGGTGCTGAATATTATGACCAGCTTGTCTTCCAGGATCAGGTATCCGGAACGGGGGCGCCCACCGACAATATATCAACCGCAAATGCCTCGACACTTTTTGCGGCCGGGAGCAATTACAGCCAGGACCTGGAAAGCCGGATTATTTCGAGCTTTACGCGTTTGAATTATGATTATGACCAAAAATACCTGCTTTCATTCGTGTTAAGGGAAGATGGGGTATCGCAACTTTCCCCGCAAAAACGTATTGGCTTTTTCCCGGGCATGTCGGCAGGGTGGAACCTGCAGAAGGAAAGCTTTTTCCAAAACTCGGGGATCAGTAAGGTAATATCAACTGTTAAGCCGCGCATCAGCTATGGCTCAAACGGCAATATCTCGGGTCTGGGTCCCTATGATGTGCAGGGAGTGTACGGAGCCACTACGCCCTACAACGGTAATGGCGGTGTGTCTAATACGGCCCCAACCCTTGCTAACCTGCAATGGGAAACCAGTAATACCAAAGATATCGGTGTCGATCTGGGCTTTTTCCACGACCGGGTTAGCTTGTTAGTTGACTATTATAACCGTATCACAAGCAACCTGCTGACCAATTTGCCATTGCCCAGTTATGCGGGTTTCAGCAGCCTTGAAACAAACGATGGCAGTTATCAGAATAAAGGTATAGAATTAACATTGAAAGCAAATGTCATCAATAATCCGAATGGTTTTCGGCTTGATTTCGGTGCAACAGCTTCCTTCGATAAAAACAAAGTGTTAAAACTGCCATATAACGGGAACGACAAGAACCGGCAGGGAGGTACGCAGGTATTTGATCCAAAAACAGGTCAGCTGATATGGGTTGGCGGCATACAGGAAGGCCAGCCTTTAGGGCAGATATACGGCTATAAGGAACTGGGCATTTTTGCAGATCAGGCGCAGGTGAACGCTGTAGCTGGTAACCGCAAGGATAACGTAGCCGGTATCACGGGGCCAAACCTGCCCGCAGGCGCAGGGGGGCATATTACACCGGGCGACGTTAACTGGCTGGATGTGAACGGCGACGGGATCATCGATTCGCGCGACCAGGTATATCTCGGCAATATTTTCCCTACCTGGACAGGAGGTTTCAATATTAATGCCGCCTATAAGCAGGTATCTTTTTACACAAGGTTTGAGTATTCGTTAGGGAATACCATTTATAATGATTTTGTCCCTCGCTCGCTCGGCGGCTACCAGGGAACTTTCAATTTCATCGATGAGATCAAACAGGCTTGGACGCCAACGAATACAAACACCATGATCCCTAAAGTATATTATGCCGATCAGGTGCTGGGCTCAAAGGACAATTATACCCGAGGCAACAACGCCAACGCGAACCTGCAGGGCGAAAACTCACAATTTTATGAAAGCGGCGATTACCTGGCCTGCCGCGAGGTCACGCTATCATACGAATTTTCAAAAGCACTGCTTGCCCGCACCAAAACATTTAAGCAGGCGCGTATTTACCTGAGTGGCGAGAATTTATTTTATGTCAAGAAATTCAGCGGACCGGATCCCGAGGCGCCGGTATCAGGTAACACGATCACAGGCGTTTACCAGGGCACTTATCCAACACCGAGGACTTATGTTATCGGCATACAGGTATCACTATAAACAATTAAAAATTATTAAAATGAAAAAATATATTATGATCCTATTATCAGGCGTGGGAATACTCGTCCTGGTAAGCAGCTGCCGGAAGGATTTAAGCCTGGCGCCTGTAAGCAGCATAACAGATGCCAACTTTTTTGAAACAGCGACACAGTTTGACGCGTTTATGGCCGGTATTCACAATAATTTCAGGAGCAGTAGCCTAACCTTCGAAATATTGGGCGAAATGCGCGCCGATGTGTTTGGCACCGACCCGGGATCGGGCGCAGCTTTCACCGGCGAGGCAACCCAGGGCCAGGAGCGTCTTTGGCAGGAAAACCTGAACTTAGACAATCCCGGCGTAAGCAATTTTGGCTCGTTTTATTCCAACATCAACCAGATCAACCTGATGATCTCGAAATTAAACACAACTACCCTGGTAACTGCTGTGAACAAAAATTATTACCTGGGTATCTGTTACGGAATGAGGGCTTTTTATTACTTCCAGATATATCGCACCTGGGGCAATGCCATTATACAAACCGATCCGGTTACCGGCAGCACTTTAAACATTGCCACGCTTGCAAAAGCAGCATCGCCACAAACCGACGTACTGGCTTTGATTAAATCAGATATCGATAAATCCGTATCCAGCTTCGGAACCGATTATTCATTTAGAAACCTCAAGGGCTACTGGTCCAAGTCAGCTACGCTGATGCTGAAAGCAGAAGTTTACCTTTGGACCGCCAATCGCACCGGCGGTGCGACGGATGCCACCACCGCTTTGGCGGCATTGAACGACATTCAATCAAACACGGCGCTGCAGTTACTAACTTCGTACCCCAGCGTCTTCGCATCGACCAGCAAAGGCAATAACGAAATGATCTTTGCCATTCACTACCAGCTAAACGAGCCGTCGACTACTTCCAACGGAATGGCATGGGTACAAAACACCTATGTGCCGCAAACCGGCCTTATTGCCAATTTTTACGACTCGCTGCAAAACCGCCAGTTTAACGTAAGTACCGATAACTGGGGTGGCTTGCTGCGGGCGCCTATAAAAATTTCGACCTACCGCCAGTTCAGCAGCCTGGATACGCGCCGCACAGCTTCGATACAGGCCGCTTACACCAAAACGGGCTCAACCTATAAAATTGCCGGTTGTTTTGCCGACAAATACCAGGGTGAGCAAAGTGCAGGGGTGCGGTTTATCACCAACGACTACCCGATATACCGTTATGCCGACCTGCTGCTTTTAAAAGCCGAAGCCGAAGTGATTTTGGGGCAAAATCCGGCAAACGAGATCAACCTCGTTAGGGCAAGAGCTTTCGGCGCCAACTATAATGCGGCAACCATGGGTTATCCAAACCAGACCATTGACGCTAACCCGCGTGAAGCCATTTTACAGGAACGTTTTTATGAATTTATTTTCGAAGGCAAACGGTGGTACGACCTGCGCCGGATGGGCGATAACTATGTTTACGAACATACTGCGCTGCTGCCTGCGAATGCGTACGAACTGCTTTGGCCGATCGATCGTACCACGCTCACTAATAACAGGCTGCTGGTGCAAACGCCGGGCTATGCCGCTTTTTAAGAAACTTTTATGTCAGTTAACCAGACTTCTTTTGAGATGGAAAATCTGGTTGATTAATTTGAAAAGAGCCGGGAGGCAGGTCTTCCCGGTTTATTTAAAAAACAGAACGGGCTATGCCCGTTAGATAGATCATACACATGAATATACAACAACTAGAAGGATTGATCGCAGCGCCGTTTACACCAATGGATGACCGCGGACAAATCAACGTTGCGGTGATCCCTGCCTATTACGAGCTTTTAAAAAATAACGGCGTAAACGGCGCATTCATCTGCGGTTCAACAGGTGAGGGTGTTTCGATGACGATGGATGAAAAAAAAGCCGTGACACAAGCCTGGGCGGAATGTACGGCAAATGATAAAGATTTTAAAGTGATGACACTTGTCGGCGGAAATACCCTCGCCGATTGCAAGGAGCTGGCGCTGCACGCCAGAGAAATGGGTATACATTCGGTGTCGTTTACTTCTCCGTGCTATTTTAAACCGGCAAACGTAAGTGTGCTGGCCGAAATGTGCCGCGAAATTGCCGCAGTGGTGCCCGATATGCCTTTTTACTATTATCACGTCCCTGTTTTGACGAGCGTTAATTTTCCGATGCTTGATTTGTTGAAAGCAGTGGCAGGCACTGTGCCAAATTTTGCCGGCGTTAAGTATACCCACGAAGATTTCATGGACTTTTTGTCGTGCCTTAATTACCAGGGTGGTCGCTATGATATGCTTTGGGGCCGGGATGAAAATATGCTGCCGGCCTTCTCGCTCGGGGCAAAGGCTGCGGTAGGCAGTACCTTTAACTACGCGGCTCCGCTGTATACCGATATGATCGCCGCATTTGAACGGAACGACCTCGAAGAAGCGCAGCGCCTGCAGCAAAAAGCGATTGATATGATCACCTTGCTGGGCAAGTACGGCGGTATTTCAACGGGCAAAGCTTACATGAGGTTATTGGGTTTAGATTGCGGCAAATTTAGGCTTCCGGTGAGCAATATGGACGATGAACAATTCGAAAAGTTTACCTTAGATGTGGATAACCTCGGTTTCAGTGCGTTTAAATCGGCGCTGCATCCGGTAAGCCATTAATCAATGAGACCATTCGCCGCTTTTAGTTTACCGTTAGCGTTAATGATCTGGGGATCGTATGCCGTGATGGCGCAAAATAAAGAAACCAATACAGTCTCATGGTCTGTCGCCGGGCGGTTGCCTCTTTTGGCCGGGATGCAAAAGCAGCCTGGTGTGGCCGGGCCTTTTACCGGCGAAACCAACGGTGCTTTACTTGTTGCCGGGGGCGCTAATTTTGCTGATGGCGCTATGCCCTGGCAAGGCGGAAAAAAGCTGCATCACGACGATATTTATGTCCTGGAAAAACACGGCGATCATTTTAGCTGGGTGAAACCAAAAACCGCGCATCTCCGGCAAAAAACGGCATATGGCGCAAGTGCCACAGTACGCGGTGGGGTGGTATGCGCGGGGGGCGAAACCGAGAGTGCGGCGGGCTGCAAAGATGTTTTTATGATGCGGTGGGACGCTAAGATACATGATATCGTTTTTACAACGCTGCCTTCGTTGCCCTTTCCGGTGGCGAATGCCGGCATGACCTGTATCGGTAATACAATTTACCTGGTAGGGGGTGAAAGCGGCGGCAAACCCTCGAACCGTTTCATAGCGCTCAACCTTGATGACAAAAATGGACAATGGCAACAGTTGCCTCCTTTGCCTGTCTCCATGTCCCATTCAGCCGTAGTCACCCAGTCCAACGGCAAATATTCCTGCGTTTACGTGATCGGTGGCCGGAGTGCTAATCCATCGGGAATCAGCACGCTGCATAATTGCGTATTCTGTTATGATCCGCGACAAAATAAATGGATAAGTCTCGCCCCGGTAGGGGATGGAATTCACACGACTAACATTTCAGCCGCCACCGCCGTGCCGGTCGGCGACAATGGGATATTGCTCATTGGCGGCGATAAAGGGGATATCTTTCACAGGATCGAAACTTTTAATGCGCTTATCGCGCGGGCAAAAGACGACAAGGAAAAAGGGCGACTGCAAGCCGAAAAATTAAACCTGTTAAACCATCACCCTGGATTCAGCAGGGATGTTTATTTATACAACACCAAAACGAACGCCTGGGAGAAAACCGGGGATCTTCCGTTTTACGGCCAGGTAACCACCACCGCCGTTTTATGGGACCGCCACATTTTTATACCCTGCGGTGAAATAAAGCCGGGCATCCGCACACCGGATATTACCATGGGGACATTAAACGGCCGGCCATGAAAAACAGCAGACATTATCCCTGGATCGTGGTTGGCCTGCTATGGATGGTGGCCCTGTTAAATTACATGGACAGGCAGATGCTTTCCGTGATGAAACCGGCCATGCAGATGAACATCGCCGAGCTGCGTTCGGCCACCAACTTTGGCTACCTGATGGCGATATTTTTATGGATATATGGCTTGATGAGCCCCGTCTCGGGCATTATAGCCGATAAGTTTAACCGCAAATGGCTCATCGTTTACAGCTTATTCGTCTGGTCGGGCGTGACGTTTGCCATGGGCTATGCGACCACCTTTAACCAGGTATATTGGTTAAGAGCGATTATGGGTATCAGCGAAGCGCTGTATATCCCCGCCGGCTTATCCTTAATTGCCGATTTCCATTCATCCAAAACCAGATCGCTTGCCATCGGCATCCACATGACGGGTTTTTACGCCGGTCAGGCACTGGGCGGCTTCGGCGCCACGGCAGCTGCGGCCTTTTCATGGCAAAGTACCTTTCATGCTTTTGGCATCATCGGGATCTTTTATTCGGTTATACTGATCCTGTTCTTAAGGGAAAAAGAAAAACACCTGGCCGCGATGCCAGGCATGATCAAACGGACCAATGTTTTCAAAGGTTTATCGCACGTCCTCGGCAATTTTTCGTTCTGGATCATCCTGTTCTATTTTGCCGTGGTAAGTCTTCCCGGCTGGGCCGCCAAAAACTGGCTCCCGACACTTTTTGCCCAAAACCTGCATCTGCCGATGAGCCAGGCCGGGCCCCTGTCCACCATCACCATTGCTGCGGCTTCCTTGCTCGGTGTATTGGCGGGGGGCATCCTCTCCGACAGGTGGGTACAAAAAAATATCAGTGGCAGGGTGTACACCAGCGCTATCGGGATGGGGCTCACCATACCCTCGCTATTGTTGCTGGGTTTTGGCCATACCATTTTTGCCGTTATCGGCGCGGCGCTTTGCTTCGGCATTGGATATGGCATGTTCGATGCGAACAATATGCCTATCCTGTGCCAGTTTGTCGCAAGTTCCAACCGCGCCACGGCCTATGGCCTGATGAACATGACCGGCGTATTTTTCGGCGCCTTTATTACGGATTTGCTGGGCCACTCCGCGGATGCCGGAAACCTGGGAAAGGATTTTGCAATGCTGGCTGCCATTGTGCTGGCTGCGCTGGCGGTGCAGCTTTATTTCCTGCGACCAAAGGTTGGGGATTTTGTAAACGCCTGATGGCAATAGTTGATACAGTAAAATGTTTAGCAAGCGCACTTGGTTAGTCTTTATCTTGTTGGCTGTTTTGTCAACAGGCAATGGTGTGTTTGCCCAAAACGAGCTAACGAAAGTGGCTTGTATTGGTAATTCAGTCACTTATGGATACGGCCTGCAAAACAGGAAGCAGGATAATTACCCCGCAAAGCTACAGGGCTTATTGGGCAATAAGTTTGAAGTAAAAAACTATGGACACAGCGGCGCCACGTTATTGAAACGGGGACATAACCCGTATTACAAGACGCCTGAATTTTCAAGCGTACTGGCATTTAAGCCAAACATCGTCATTATCCATTTGGGGTTAAACGATACTGACCCGAGGGACTGGCCAAATTACGGCCGAAACTTTGAAGCGGACTATTCCTGGCTCATCGATACGCTCCGGGCGGGCAATCCAGGAGTTAGAATTTATATCTGCTTGCTGACCCCGATCTTTAGCGGCCATGTGCGGTTTAAATCGGGCACGCGCGAATGGTACGGGCAAATTCAAAAACTAATACCCCTTATAGCCCAGGCGAATAAAACGGGACTGATCGATTTTCACGAGCAATTATACCACAGACCCGATCTTTTCCCGGATAACGTGCAGCCGGCAAAGGAAGGCGCGATGATATTGGCCCAAACAGCTTACCGGCGCATTACCGGCGATTTCGATGGGTTAAAATTACCGGAGGTATTTGCGGACAATATGGTGCTGCAGCGCAACAGGCCCGTACCCGTTTATGGCACAGCCAACGCCGGCGACCGCATTACGGTAAGCTTCCGGAATAAAAAATATGTGGCCGTTACGAATGAATATGGCGAATGGCACGCCCGCCTTCCCGCAATGGATGCAGGCGGTCCTTTTCAAATGTACATCGGCGATAAAGATTCTGTGGTTGTTTTAAAAAATATTTTGATCGGCGATGTATGGATATGTGCCGGGCAGTCCAACATGTTTTTTCCGCTAAAAAAAGCCACCGGTGGCCCGGACGAAATACAGCACGCCGGCGTTCCATCCAATTTGCATTTATACAAACTTAATCCATATGCCGAAACAGATTCGGTTGTTTGGGATTCCACGACGCTTGCAAAAGCTAACCAGTTAAAGTTCTTTTCCGGCTCGTGGAAGGAATGTAACGCGACCTCATCGGAAAACTTTTCGGCTGTCGCCTATTATTTTGGAAAAAAAATAGCAAAGGAAACGAATGTCGCCATTGGCCTGATCGAGATAGCGGTAGGAGGGTCGCCGGCTGAATCGTGGATCGACCGGTATACCATGGAAAATGACGATGCGCTGGTGGATATGCTTTCAACCTGGCGGAAATCTGATTTTGTAATGCAATGGTGCCGCAATAGGGCGGATGTTAATTTAAAAAAGGCAGTCAACCCAAAACAGCGGCACACTTACGAGCCATGTTATAACTATGAAGCCGCGGTGGCGCCCCTAACTCGGTTCCCGGTAAAAGGCGTTGTATGGTACCAGGGCGAAAGTAATGCGCACAATGTTGAATTGTATAAACATCTTTTTGCCACCATGGTAAGTAGTTGGCGGCAAAAGTGGGGTTACAATTTGCCGTTTTATTACGTGCAGCTATCCGGTATCAACCGGCCGTCGTGGCCGGCTTTCAGGGAGGCGCAACGAAGATTGCAGGAGCAGATCCCAAACACGGCAATGGCGGTAAGCTTCGATATGGGCGATCCATTAAACGTACATTATCCAAATAAGGAGATAGTAGGCGAAAGGCTGGCACGGCTGGCTTTACATTATACGTACAAAACCAGTATCGCCGCCAACGGCCCTAAACCGGTCAGCGCGCTGCTGGCCGGAGATAGAATTGTTGTTTCTTTTTTATTTGCTAAACAATTAAAAACGGTCAATAACATGCCCTTGCGGGGATTTGAACTGATAAACGAAAAGGGTGAGCGAATCGTCCCGGAAGCGTCGGTCAAAAATAATAAGGTATTGTTGCTAGTGCCTGCCGGAGACAAAATAAAGGCCATCAACTACGCCATGCAGCCGTTTACACGGGCCAATTTGATTAATGGCGCCGGTTTACCGGCCTCGACGTTTACCATGCAGATAAATAAGAAGGGAAACTTTTTTTACTAAGTATAAACATGAGCTACACCGAAACCAGGTTGTTAAACCTGGAGAAATTTTACCGGAACCAGTTGCTGAATGATACATTGCCTTTTTGGTTTCCGCGTTCACTCGATGAGCAATACGGCGGTTATCTTTTTATGCGCGAGCGCGATGGCGGTTTACTGGACGATGATAAGGCTGTATGGATACAGGGACGCGCGGCCTGGTTGCTATCGACACTGTATAACACTGTTGAGCCAAAGCCGGAGTGGCTGGCCGGTGCGAAACTGGGCATCGATTTTTTGAACAAGCATTGCTTTGATACAGATGGCAGGATGTTCTTTCACGTTGCCCGTGATGGTAGCCCGATCCGTAAGCGCCGTTATTTTTTTTCTGAAACATTTGCGGTGATCGCCATGGCGGCCTACGCAAAAGCCTCAGGCGATCAGGATGCAGCCGGGCAAGCCCGGGCGCTGTTTGGCAAATGCATTGAATATGCAACCACACCGGGCCTGCTGCCGCCAAAATATACCGGCAACCGCCCGGCTAAGGGTATCGGCGTTCCAATGATCATGATCAATACGGCGCAGCAGCTAAGGGAAACCGTGGGCGATCCGCGTTGTGATGCCTGGATCAGCAAGTGGATCGACGAGATCGAAACGGATTTTGTTAAGCATGATATCCGCTGCGTGATGGAGCAGGTAGCGCCCGATGGCAGCATCATCGACCATATTGACGGGCGGACACTTACGCCGGGCCACGCGATAGAAGGCGCATGGTTTATTTTGCATGAAGCCAGATACCGCAATAACGATCCGAAGCTCGTCGAGCTCGGCTGTGCCATGCTCGACTATATGTGGGAGCGTGGCTGGGACAAGGAATACGGCGGCATCTTATATTATCGCGACGTATTCGGCAAGCCGGTGCAGGAGTACTGGCAGGACATGAAATTTTGGTGGCCGCACAACGAAACCATTATCGCCACCCTGCTGGCCTATACGCTCACCGGCGATCAAAAATATGCCGGATGGCATCGGCTGGTGCACGAATATGCGTATAGCAAATTTCATGACAAAAAGCATGGCGAATGGTACGGTTATCTGCACCGCGACGGAACAATCGCGCAAACGGCAAAAGGGAATTTATTTAAAGGGCCGTTCCACCTTCCCCGGCAGGAATGGTACTGCATGCAGCTATTGAATACAATTAAACGAAACTAATATGAAACGAATAATGATTTACACAGCGCTTATATTAAGTGCGATCACCGCCGCGGCACAAACGCGCGACGTACCTGTTTTTGTATCAGGCACCGAAGGCTATAAAACATTTCGCATACCGGGCATCATCAAAGCGCCAAACGGTGATCTGCTTGCCTTTTGCGAGGGCAGGGTGAACGGGATGAACGATTTTGGCAATATCCAAATCGTGATGAAGCGCAGCAAAGATGGCGGCAAAACATGGAGCGGGCTGCAGTTGATCGCATCCAACGATACGCTGCAAACCGGTAACGTGGCGCCCGTTGTGGATATGACCGATCCGGCATATCCCAATGGCCGGTTGTTTTTATTTTATAACACCGGCAATGCGTCCGAATCCAAAGTACGCAAGGGACTGGGGCTGCGCGAGGTATGGTATAAAACATCGGCCGATAACGGGCAAACATGGTCGGCCCCGGTTAATATCACGCTCCAGGTGCATAAGCCAAAACAAACGGCTGTTAACAAAGCGTACAATTTTGTTGAAGACTGGCGGAGCTATGCCAACACGCCCGGTCATGCCATGCAGTTTAACAGCGGAAAATATAAGGGGAGAATTTACGTAGCGGCTAACCATTCAGCCGGAAACCCCCAGCCGCATTATGCCGATGGCAGGGCGTTTGGATATTATACCGATGATCATGGCACGACATTTCATCTAAGCGACGATGTTAATATGCCGGGCGGCAATGAGGTGATGGCTGCTGAATTATCCGGGAACAAACTGATGCTGAACATACGCAATCAACTCGGGAACATCCGGCAACGGATCATTGCCATCAGCAGCAATGGCGGGCAACAATGGGACACTGTGTATTTTGACCCGCGGCTGCCCGACCCGGTTTGCCAGGGCAGTATACTGAGCATCCGGCAAAACAAAAACAAATATATACTGGCGGTTTGTAATGATGCCGATACTACGCACCGCGATAACCTGACCCTGCGTATCAGCTTTGATGAGGGAAAAACCTGGAAGGAAAATTATACCATCGCCAAAAGCCCCGAAGGTTATAAAGGCGATTTCAGCGCTTACTCCGACCTCGTAGCCCTAACAAAAAAGGAAATCGGCATCCTCTACGAAAAGGATAATTATAAACAGATCGTTTTTACGGTGCGCAGCTGGTAACTAAATGAAAAGTCTAAAACTGATAGGCTTGTTCCTGTTTTTGCAAGTCACCGTTCAGGCCCAGGTTAATTTGCCGGTTTATCCCGATTCGGTATTTTCCACTTATTATCAGCAGCGAGTTACCCATTTCAAAACTTTACCAAAAACGAGCGGCGATATTATTTTTTTGGGCAACAGCATAACCGATGGCGCCGAATGGAACGAACTATTTGAAGACAGCCACATTAAAAACCGTGGTATAAGCGGGGATATAACCACAGGTGTAATTAACAGGCTGGATGAGGTAGCCAATCGTAAACCGGCAAAAGTTTTTTTACTGATCGGGGTAAACGATTTATCCCGAAATGTACAGCCGGATAGCGTTGTTAAAAATATACTATTTATCGCCGCTTATCTGCGCCGGCAAACACCGTCTACGCAATTGTATATTCAAAGTATTTTACCGGTTAACAATATTTACAGGAAATTTTCGGGACACACAGATAAAACAGATCAGATAAACAGAGTAAACGGGCTGCTGCAGCAAAGCGCAACTACCGGCAACTATACGTATATCGATATACACACAGCTTTTTGCGATGAATATGGTAAAATGCGTGCCAGCCTTACCAATGATGGGCTTCATTTAAAAGGGGAAGGATACTTGTTATGGAAGCACCTGATCTATCCTTACCTGTTTAACCTGCAGCTTAAACCGGCGTTATTGCCTTTGCCCCGATCGTTGGAATGGGACGATGGTATTTTTCCGGCTTATCAATGTCATGCAGTTTTTGCTGACGGAAAGTTGAACGCCGAACGAAGCTATCTAAAAAATGCGCTGGAACTAAAAGGCATCCATATAACAGGCGATGACACTGTTCATAACAAAATATATATTGAACTGCGTTTGGCTAAAATTAAAACGCCGCAGATAACTGATGAAGCTTACCATTTGCAGGTAACGTCAAATAAGATCATAATTGCGGCCAATAATTCTCATGGTATATTTAACGGCATTCAAACATTGCGGCAACTGTTGCGGGACGATGTTATGATCGACGATTGCGACATTACTGACTGGCCAGCTTTTTCCTGGCGGGGTTATATGGTTGATGTTGGCCGCAACTTTCAATCGGTTGAACAGTTGGAACAGCAAATCGATTATATGGCGCTTTACAAATTGAATGTTTTCCATTTGCATCTTACCGAAGATATTGCCTGGCGCTGGTACATCAAAAAATACCCCCGGCTTACTGACGCTGAAAATATGCTGCGCGACAAAGGCATGTATTATACGCCTGAAAACCTGCAGGAACTGATCGGTTTCTGTAATAAAAGGCGTATTCTTTTCGTGCCCGAAATAGATATGCCGGGGCACAGCGCAGCCTTTAGGCGTGTATTTAAAACCGATATGCAAAGCGATACCGGTATAGGCATCCTGAAAAATATCCTGGCGGAAGTATGTAAAACTTACAGGTTAAAATACCTTCATATCGGCGGGGATGAGGTTAAGATCACCAATCCAAACTTTTTGCCGCAAATAGCCGGCTTTGTGACTGATGAAAATGTGCAAACAATAGGGTGGAGTCCCGGGGGCAATTTGCCCGCCGGAACGATAAGGCAGCTATGGATGAAGGAGGGGGTTGCTATCGATCAATTAAAATATATCGATTCCCGGAATTTATATCTAAATCACATGGACCCGCTTGAAAGTGTCGTGGCGATTTATAACCGCAGAATAGGGGATAGGGAACAGGAGGATAAATCGTTATTGGGCGGCGAAATTTGTGTTTGGAATGACCGGGCGGTCGATCATGAGCTGGATATTTTATTAATGAACCCGGTTTATCCGGCGATGCTCGCATTTGCGGAACGCAGCTGGCGTGGCGGCGGTCAACCCGGATGGACAACCTCGATAGGCGAACCGGGAACAAAAACGACGGCGCAATTTGCTGAATTTGAAACCAGGCTGACCGATCAGCAGCAGGAAAATTTTAAAACATTGCCGTTTCCCTATCATAAACAGGCGTCGATTACCTGGAGTTTTTACGGGCCCTATAATAACAATGGCAAGCCTGAAACAAAGTTTAAACCGGAAACTGAAAAATCATTCAAGGATAGTTCATCATTCAAAGCAACCGGCGGTACCATTATATTGCGGCATTGGTGGTATCCATTGGTAAAAGGCGTTATTGAGCATCCAAAAGAAAACACGACCTGGTATGCCAAAACCAGGATATGGAGTGATGGTGATGGATATAAGTATTTTTGGATAGGCTTTAATAACCTGTCGCGCTCGTACGCCACAGATACGCCGGCGCCAGGAACATGGGACGACACGCACAGCGCAGTTTGGGTAAACGGGCAATTAGTAGCGCCGCCAAACTGGAAACATGCCGGGAAAAAGGGAGATATGGAAACACCTCTGATAGATGAGGGATACGAATACAGGCAACCAACACGTATTTTTCTTCAAGCGGGCTGGAACCCGATACTCGTCAAATTACCGGTCGCCAGTTTCATCGCAAAAAAAGCTGCTAACCCTGTAAAATGGATGTTTACCTTTGTCGAGGCTGATTAATTTAATGATCAATGAAAAATAAATTATTAGGTATTGCTATCATACTCTTATTCACATATTTTACGGGATTGTGTCAAAGCAAACATACGTTTGAAATAAAAAATGGGGATTTTATGTATGATGGCAAGCCGATCCTGATCCATTCGGGCGAAATGCATTTTGCGCGGATACCAAGGGCTTACTGGCGGCAGCGCTTAAAAATGATGAAGGCGATGGGCCTGAACACCGTGGCGACCTATGTGTTCTGGAACTACGAGGAAACGGCTCCCGGCGTCTGGGATTTCAGATCGGACAACCGCGACGTCGCCGCCTTTATCAGGACGGCGCAGGAAGAAGGGTTAATGGTTATCCTGCGCCCTGGGCCTTATGCCTGCGCCGAATGGGAGTTTGGCGGTTTCCCGTGGTGGCTTCAAAAAAACCCGGCTCTTGAGATTAGAACCAATAATAAGGCGTTCCTTGATTCCTGCAGGGTTTACATAAATCACCTGGCAGCTGAGGTTAAAAACCTGCAGATCACACGTGGCGGCCCTATCATTATGGTTCAGGCCGAGAATGAGTTTGGTTCGTACGCTGCCCAGCGCAAGGATATTCCGCTAGCTCAAGACAAAGCTTATACTTTGGCTATTAAACAGGAACTGATAGACGCCGGATTTGATGTGCCATTATTTACATCGGACGGCAGCTGGCTGTTGAAAGAGGGCAGCATAGCGGGTACGTTGCCCGCGGTAAACGGTGAGGACGATACGGCAAAGGTAAAGGCATCCATCGGTAAATATCATAACGGCGAAGGGCCGTATATGGTGGCCGAATTTTACCCCGGCTGGCTCGACCACTGGAACGAACCGTTTATCACCGTGAAAACAGCTGATATCGTAAAGCAAACAGAAAAATATTTAAAGGCCGGCATTTCATTTAATTATTATATGGTGCATGGCGGCACCAATTTCGGGTTCACTTCAGGTGCGAATTATGACGCCCGGCACGACATTGAACCGGATATCACCAGCTACGATTATGACGCGCCGGTCAGCGAGGCGGGGTGGGCCACTCCGAAATATGATTCGATCAGGAAAGTGATGCAGGCCAATACCGCTAATCCATTGCCTCCCGTACCGCCGCCGGCAAAAACCATCGCGATATCCTCAATAAAATTTCAACGATCGGCCGATTTATTTTCCGTCACAAAAAAAATGACACCGGTTACGCACCTTGTCCCCTTAACTTTTGAAGAGCTTAACCAGGGATACGGTTATGTATTGTACCGCCGCAGGTTTGATAAACCCGTCAAAGGCAAACTGGATATCGAAGGACTAAGAGATTACGCCCTGGTGTATATTAACGGAAAAACAGCGGGGGAGTTAAACCGCAACACAAAAACATACGCCGCCGATGTCGATATCCCAGCCAACGGGGTGTTGGATATCCTGGTTGAAAATATGGGAAGGATCAATTACGGATCGGAGATCATTCATAATACCAAAGGCATTATAAGCCCGGTAACGGTTGCCGGCCGGGAGATTACCGGCGGCTGGCAAATGTATAAGCTTCCGATGTCTTCGCCGCCCGGCACAGGAAGGAATGAGAAGGCCGTTGTTCATCACCCTGCTATTTATACCGCGCGATTTATGCTGAACGAAACAGGTGATACCTTTTTCGATATGCGCAAATGGGGCAAAGGGATCGTCTTTATAAACGGGCATAATTTAGGGCGTTACTGGCATGTTGGCCCGCAGCAAACCTTATATGTGCCCGGCTGCTGGCTAAAGACAGGCTTTAATACGATCACCGTTTTCGAACAGATCAACAACGAATTGCATACCGGGATAAAATCTTTAAAATTGCCCATATTGGACGATCTCGAAAAAGGTGATCCTAATAAGCCGTCATCATAGACATGAAACGATTATTCCTGCTGCTCATTTTTCTTTCAGCCGCGATCACCTCCGGTGCGCAGAATATACGTTATACCAATTGCCCCGGCTGCTGGCTGCCCGATTCGCTGGGCAATCACCGCGTGGTCATCCGGGTTAGCGGCACGGGTAAAATAGCCAAAGTCATTATTCCCTGGCGCAGAAGGGACAATAACCCCGAAAATAAACGCATTATTATTGAAGACGGTCAAACGCACAAAAAGGTACTCAATGTAAAAGCAGGGCATATAGACCGCGAATCAGGCGCGATTTATTTTGAACCTGTATCGGGTAAGGGAATCTATTATATTTATTATATGCCCTATAAAAACGAAGGGCGCTCCAACTATCCCAAAGGCATTTACCTGAAACCGGAAGAAACTGCATCCGGCAGCTGGCTGCAGGCCTTGTCTGTCACAACTCATTTTGAGGCGGCCGTTGTTGAGCAGTTCCAGTCCATCGATGCATTTAACAGCTTTTACCCGATGGAGATCATCGCAACCAGGGCCGAAACAGAAAGCCTGGCGGCAAGGCACGCAAACGAGCAACTGCTCGTTTTTCCGGAAAGCCGGTTACGATCCATACGCATGACTGACGATTTGCCTCAATGCTGGATAGCCCGTGGCCCGCGGGCTGTTTTTAAGGACCAGGCATCGCGCGGCGAGCATTTTACTTTTCAATTGGGTATATACGCTTTGCAGCAACTGGATAATGTATCGGTTAAATTCAGTCCGTTGAAATCAGTCGCCGGCAAGGCCATTTCTGCGTCCGATCTATTCTGCATCAATACCGGCGGCACCAGTTATGACGGACATCCCTTTACAAAAAAACTACCGGTAGCAAAAGGCAAAATCCAGGCGCTTTGGTGTGGTGTGAACGTACCCGTCAACACTATACCGGCCACCTATACCGGCAGGGTGACGATTATGTTAAATGGAAGGCCCGAAAAGAGTATTAAAATATCGCTGACCATCGGTCGAAACGTTTTAGCCGATGGGGGCGTTTCGGAGCCTGCGAAAATGACACGGCTCACCTGGCTTAATTCGGATTTGGCACGGGAGAATACGGTTATAGCGCCCTACACGCCCCTTGAAGTAAAAGCTCAAACGGTTAGCTTGCTCGGGCGGAGGGTTGAATTGAGCAACACAGGTTTCCCGTCGCAAATACAAACATTTTTTACGCCGGAAATGACGGGGTATATGCAAACGCCCAACAACCTGCTAACCGAACCATTGCATTTTCATTTTATCAAACCCGATGGGAGCAGCATGAGCCTGAAGAGCAACGGACTGCGCTTCACCAAACGTGAGCCCGGCACCGTACAATGGCAGGCGACCAACGCCAACGATACGCTGCGGATGGATGTGACCGCCACGCTTGAATTTGACGGATTTTTGGCTTACCAGGTAAAGGTGACCGCGCTAAAAAATGTGGCTTTGAAAGATATTGCCATGCATATCCCCTTCAAAAAGAATTATGCACGGTATATGATGGGATTGGGTTTGAAGGGCGGCTACCGGCCTGAAAAAGTCGACTGGAAATGGGACGTGGCCCATAAAAACCAGGACGGCGCCTGGATAGGGAACGTAAATGCCGGTCTGCAGTACTCACTGCGCGATGAGTCATACGTGCGGCCCCTCAACACCAATTTTTACTTATTGAAACCGCTGATCCTACCTTCATCGTGGGGAAATGATCATAAAGGCGGGATCACGGTCGCACAAAAGGGCGAAGCCATTTTGGCAAATAACTACAGCGGCGAGAGGCAATTGAAAACGGGCGAAGTATTGTACTATAATTTTAACCTGCTGCTTACGCCTTTTCACCCGCTTAATACTGACTTCCAATGGGCTAACCGGTTTTATCATGCTTATAAGCCGGTTGACACCGTCAAAGCGACGGGCGCGACGATTATAAATATTCATCATGCCACGCGTATCAACCCATATATCAATTACCCGTTTATCGCCTGGAAAGAAATGAAGGCCTATATCGATTCGGCCCATGCGGCCGGGATAAAAGTTAAAATTTACAATACGATCCGCGAGTTGTCCGACCATGCTTACGAAACTTTCGCGTTGCGGAGCCTGGGCCACGAGATCTATTCGCCCGGGAAGGGCGGAGGGTTTAGCTGGCTGCAGGAACATATCGGCAACGATTACATCCCCGCCTGGTTCGTGCCCGAATTAAAAGACGCGGCCATCATTAACAGCGGTATGAATCGCTGGCACAACTACTACGTGGAAGGTATGAATTGGCTGACGCAAAACGTAGGTATCGACGGTATTTACCTGGATGATGTGGCTTTCGACCGGACTACCATGAAGCGTATTAAGCGGGTGCTGACAGCCGATGGCCATCCCGGTATTATCGATCTGCACTCGGCCAACCAATACAATAAAAATGACGGCTTCAACAACAGTGCGAATTTGTATATGGAGCATTTTCCGTATCTGAACCGCTTGTGGTTTGGGGAATATTTTGATTATGAAAATAACCCGCCCGATTTTTTTCTGACCGAAGTGAGCGGCATTCCTTTTGGGCTGATGGGCGAGATGCTGCAGGGCGGCGGTAATCCCTGGCGGGGAATGATCTATGGCATGACCAACCGGATGCCCTGGAGCGATAACGCCGATCCACGTCCGCTATGGAAGGTTTGGGACGAATTCGGGATGCGGGGAACGCGCATGATCGGTTATTGGGTCGAAGACAATCCCGTAACGACCGACGATTCCGAGGTATTGGCGACCGTCTATCAAAAGAATGGCGCTGCACTGATCTCCATCGCCAGTTGGGCAAAAGCAGATACTGTGGTTCGGCTAAAAATAGACTGGCAAAAACTCGGTATCGACCCTGCACGAGCCATTATCACCGCCCCGGCGATTAAAAATTTTCAACCAGGCAGGAAATTTGGTTTAGACGAAAATATCCCGGTTGCAAAGGGCAGGGGGTGGCTGCTTATTGTTCGGGACAAATAAAGATTAATCTTACCAATATCTTATTTGACCCGGCTAATAAGTATCCAATTTCATCGAAACCCGAACCAGCAGAAACCCGTTGAGCTGCCTATTTGATTAGCGGTCGTTGTTATTGCCTGTCCACCGTGTAATTCAGTGCAGTTACCCCGCTCGTAAATTGCCGGGTACTCAATAGTTTTAGTTTTATTTTGTTTTTGATGTCTGCAAATAATGGAATCCCTTCTCCAAGAATAATTGGATTAACAAACAGCCAGTAGCCGTCGATTAAATTCAGTTGAATAAGTGAATGGGTTGCTGTCGGGCTGCCAAAAAGCAGGATCTCTCCATCTGCCTGTTGTTTTATTTCAGTTATACTGTCCGAAAGGTTGTCGCTGATAATTGTTGTATTGGCCAAATCCGCGCCTTTCATTGTTTTCGATAAAACAACTTTCTGAGCTTTATTATACCACCTTGAATGCTCAATGTCGTGTTTGCTTGCGTCAGGCTCGTCTCCGGCGGTAGGCCAGTAATTTTCCATCATCTCATAAGTTACCCGTCCATATAAGGCCGTGTCGCTTTCGCCTATCCGCTTACCGACATGATCAAAAATTTCTTCATCGACTTTAATCCAGTTCATCTCTCCGTTGGGTCCTGCTACAAAACCGTCAAGCGATATGTGCATAAATGAAATTATTTTTCTCATACTGTTCTATATTTTATTTTGTTTTTGGTTCGATATCTTCTTTAGGGCCTTCGCCTTTAGCCGCCGGTGATTCATGGTTATCAGCCAAAAATATAAGGTGCAATGGCACGAAACAACATTTTTGAACTATATATTTTTTTTTGCAATAAGGTTTAAACCAAGTCGTTGTATTTATAATAAATAGCTAACTTGGTGGTTATGAAAAAGCTATTGATCATACTGGGCTTTATGGCGCTTGTAAACAGCGGCTTCAGCCAATCCAATAATCAAAAACTGCTCCGCAGCTATTACCGTGCCTATGAGCTCAAGGACTGGAATTTATTAAAGTCTATTTTAAGCCCCGGGTTCCGTTTCAGCAGCCCGGTTGATAAACCTATTAACCTGGAAACCTATCACCGTAAATGCTGGCCGAACTCCCAAAACACCAAAAGGTTCGACCTGGAAAAAGTGATCATGGGAAACGATGACGCCTTCGTAACCTACAATGGCTATACCAATGACGGCCGCGTGTTCCGCAATACGGAGTACTTCAAATTCAGGGACGGCAAGATCACCGAAAACGACTGCTATTTCGGGCCGGGTGTGAATTTTCCAAACAGCGGCAAAAAATAAAGTTAAAGATGCCTGTTTTTTTTCAGGGCAAAAAGGTTTACAAAGGTTTACACTTTTTCGACCTTTTTTGGGCTAACTATTTGATTATAAGATAGTTAACATTTTACAGTGTAAACCATAAAATTAGCAAGCTATAAAGACATCCTCCGCCTGTTAAGTCTCTCTTTTACAGCGGCCTGCCTGCCGCAGGCAGGGATTATTCGCAGTTTTTCTTTAAGGCCAGGTTTTCTAATAACATAGGGGGTTTAGGATATAGCTTATTTTTCTGATTATTAGGAATTTAAAAATATTATTCTTTATTTTTAAACCATATAACATCGGTTCTATACCTAAACCTTGTCCTCATGATCAATAACCCCGCCCTGGAGGTACCCATTGCATTATTAGCCATATTTTTACGGTATAGCCTTTTGGCTTCTATATTAATGGAAGCGCTTGCCAAAAAACCCGATCTCAGGCAGCGAGCTACGCTAAAAGCGATCACCCGGTTATTGGATAATGCCCCGGCACAACTGCCCCTTAAACATCAAAAAACGTTTTACCATTAAATCTTTTTATCATGCCATTACTTCAAGGAAATGTTCAACAAGCAAGCGCCGGCCTGCACGGATTTGATTGCGATTATATCTTAACCGCACAGCAGGCCCAGGATTTTAAAACTGCGGGTTATGATTTTTGTATCCGGTATGTGCCCAGAACAGCGGCTTTGGCGGCTACCACACATACCAATTTGACATTTGCAGAGGGGACGGCGATCCTTAATGCGGGTCTGGCTTTGATGGCGGTACAACATACGCGGAACGAGGGTTGGGCACCCACCGGCGATCTGGGGGCGAGCGATGGCGCTTACGCGGTGACTTACGCCAACGGGGTAGGGTTGCCGCAGGGGATTAATATATGGTGCGACCTGGAAGTGGTGGCGCAGGGTACCGCAGCGGCAGACGTGATCGCTTATTGCCAGGAATGGTATAAGGCCGTAAACGCTGGTGATTACGTGCCGGGGCTATATGTGGGTTATGGGATCGTGCTTAGCACAGCTCAATTGTATAATAATCTTTCCTTCAAGCATTACTGGTGCGCTGATAACGTTGAGGTGGGGGTAGCTACACGGGGGTACCAGCTGTTGCAGCGGGAACAAGTTAAACTGAATACCGTTACGCCAGATAACCAGGGCCGATATTTCGACCCGAATGTTACACAAACGGATGGGCTGGGTGGCACCCCGTTATGGCTTATTAGCTAATGATGGAGTCACCAAATACATGGAGCATATCGACCGTGACCAGACGGGCATAATTATTGCTGATATTTTGGCTACATATGATCCATGAACCTCAGCACCAATGTCTGATTTATGAGGGCGCCCCCTCGCATAAACTTAAACTTGTAGCTACTATCTTGCAGCGTAAGCTCAATGAAGGCTACCGGTGCCTGTATCTCAACAGCGCACCCATGGTAGCCGGCATGTGTTCTACGCTCGTTGCAATGGGGGTTGACATTGCATCCGAGGTTTCAAAAACCAGCATTATTCTATCTTCCGATTCGGTGTTAGAGGGGGGAAGAATTTGATGGTGACGTAATGTTAGCTAAGCTTGAAGATTCCTTAAATCAGGCATTGAAGGATGGTTACAAAGGGTTATGGGCTTCCGGAGATATGACTTTTGAATTCGGGCCGCGTAAGGATTTTTCCAAACTGCTGGAATATGAATTGAAGCTTGAACAATTAATGCATCGGCGGAAGGAGTTATGCGGTGTTTGTCAGTATCATTGCGATAGCTTACCAAAGGATGCCATGCGTCAAAGCCTATTTGTGCATTCTGGCATTATCGTCAATGAAACCCTGACAATTATTAGTCCCCATTACCGGGAATCATGGCCTGCTGATCTGGACACCGGTAATAAACTGGATGAACTGATAACAAGCATCTGCCGCTGAAATATTGAACGCCGGATCCTTGAAGGACACTTTCATGCCTGGTTGATTGGACATTCTAAATCCGGTATTTAGCCGTCTGGTTTTTACTAATACTTAAAAAGATAAAAATTTTCAATCAATTTACCGATTATGGTGTTATTGAATAAATCTCTAAATAACCTATGACCCAATCAGCAGTAGTATTTACCGTTTTAAGCGACGGACAGTTAGCGGGCCGGGAGCTCGGGCAAAAAATAGCCGAAAAATTATCTGACAAGAAACCGGATGTGGTAATAGTTTTTGCTTCATCTGTATATGATTACACGGCATTACTAAGGTCGATAAAAGAAACGTGCAGTCCGGGGATACTGGTGGGCAGCTCGTCAGCCGGCGAATTTACTTCCGGGGACTTTGGGACAGACTCTGCATGTGCCGTCGCCATATATTCCGACGAGTTAAACTTCGCTGCAGGTATTGCGCAAGGTATACAGGAAAGTCGTGAAAAGGTGGCCGACGAATTATTTAATGTACTGTCACCGGTTCACGAATATCAATACCAATATTATTCGGCGATGATATTTGCTGATGCCTTGTCGGGCTATACCGACGAAATGATAGAGCTGCTTACTGAAAAGACAATGGGTAAGTACCAGTTTTTTGGTGGCGGTGCCGGGGATAACGCGAATTTTCAAAAGACGCACGTGTTTTTTGATACCGAAGCCTATACAGACTCTGTCGTATTATTGGAAATATTATCAAATAAACCGATCGGCGTTGGAGCTGCGCATGGCTGGAAACCTGCCGGCCAAAGGATGCGCGTTACTGAAACCGATGGCATGAAACTGGTAAGTTTAAATGCGCGGCCTGCTGTTGAATTATTTGTTGAATACGCTGCCGCCACAGGACAGGAATTTGATACTAACAATCCTATTCCGTTTTTTCTTCATAATATCCTGGGAATTGAAATCGCAGGAGACCATAAATTAAGGGTTCCGCTCGGAGTTTTGCCTGATGATTCGATCGCAATGGCGAGCGATATTCCCACCGGAACATATGTGAACTTTATGACGACTGACAATGACTGCTCAAAACAGGCTGCCATGACGGCGGCTATCGGTGCTATAAAGCAGCTTGGCAATCATAAGCCAAATGTTGCCCTGTTTTTCGATTGTGTAGCTACCAGGCTTAGAATGGGTAAAGAATTTGACTTTGAACTTGATAAGGTTACCGAAACATTGGACGGCGTAAATTATGCCGGATGCAACACATACGGACAGGTAGCACGCGTTACCGGTCAATTCAGTGGATTTCAAAACTGTACCGCTGTGGTTTGTGTAATTCCCGAATAAATGCTATTAAAGTTGATTGCTGGCTTAAGTGACCGGGATAATCGGTTTGAGGCAGCTAAAAAATTAGCGGCGTACTTTGGCTGTAGTTATCTGTTCGTATTTATTGTTGATCAGGAGATAGGCGTTTTATTGCCGGCTCAGGGATTTCCGCAAACTTTGCCGGATGGCAGGGCATGGCAGGCATTTATTAATGCTTGCCCTGAAGACGGTTGTTACTCGGGTCATTTGCCATTTCCCGACAATGATAAAATAGTACCGGCAATTGGCCTCTCGGGGCCGCAAAACTCTGTAATTATCTTACTGGGTGGTACACCACCCCCGCATGAGATTGTTCCATTGCAAGTGATTTCGCCACTTTTAATAAGCCTGTTTACCCAGGAATCTATACAATCCTCCGCCAAAACTAAGGTTGAATTTGCAGAAAAAGCTGTAGCAAAAGCAGAAAAACTGGCTGCGACGATTGACGTGATGCGCGTACATTTAAAAGATGCCCTTATTCAAAAAGAAAAAGATAAACAGGCCATTGAGGACCTGATGAAAAAGAAGGACGAGTTTATGAATGTAGCCAGTCATGAATTGAAAACCCCGATCACAACCATGAAGGCGTACCTTCAAATACTCCAAAAGATGGTACCCTCGACAGCGGTAGCAAGCGCAGGCGATTTTATTGAAAAAGCCAACAGGCAAATAAAAAAGATCACGGACCTGATTGATGACCTGCTTGATGTCACCAAAATACAAGCAGGTAAAATGGTGTATCAGTTTTCCGATATCAATTTAGCGGAATTACTGGAAGAGGTTGTGGCGCAAACACAATTAACAACATCGACACACCACATTGTGCTGCAAAATGTTAGTCATGTAATTGTTAACGGTGAAAAAAACCGCTTGGAGCAGGTACTAAGTAACTTTCTGGCAAACGCGATTAAATACTCGCCCAATGCATCTGAGGTTTTAGTCAAAAGCGAGGTGACAAATCATGAGGTTAAAATATCGGTTCGGGATTTTGGTATTGGTATTCCGCCTGATGAGCAACAATATGTGTTTGATCGCTTTTATCGCGTCAATGAGTCGTCCCGCAAATTCTCCGGGTTAGGATTGGGGCTGTTTATATCGGCGGAAATTATCAAAAGGCATGGCGGCACAATCGCTGTCGAAAGCGACGGTTCCGGGTCCGAGTTTTCTTTTACATTACCGGTGATACAAATACGTGATTTAAGAGCAAACGAGAATTTAGTTGAATACAATAAATAGTCGTCCCGAAAGTGATAAAAATTGCTTAGCCCGGTAGTTTATTTTCAGAGAAATAAGTGTATCTTGTATATAATTTAATTTCTTTTTATGAATGTGCATGCAGATAAAACCCAACAGGACAACCGGAAAACAGCTGCTGATACACTAGTTCAGAAAAAAACCGGCGGTAACCCGGCCAATAACACCGGTTTGCCTGATAATTTAAAATCCGGAATTGAAAACCTATCGGGTTTAGCAATGGATGATGTGAAAGTACATGACAACTCCGATAAACCGGAGCAACTACAAGCACATGCTTATGCGCAGGGTGCCAATATACACATAGCCTCCGGGCAGGAACGCCATTTACCGCACGAAGCATGGCACGTGGTGCAACAAAAGCAAGGAAGGGTAAAGCCTGCACTGCAGACGAATGGGCTCGTAAGCGTTAACGATGACACTGCATTACAGAAAGAGGCCGATGTGATGGGGGCAAAAACTATACAGTAATTTAAATATTGAATCAGAAGACCTCCGGCCGGTTAAATGTCCACGCTTAACCATAGATCAATTGTGAGTTGTCACTAAAACAAAAAAGTCTTTAGCTTTCGACTTAAGGCTTTCATTTTCAAAAGGTAGAGAGAACAGGACAAATCTCGAACTTTTTAAATGATCTCCAATCAATTGTTAGTACTAAGCACATTGTTGCATATGTATTACGAAGGTATGATTCGCGGTAGATCGATAAACCGTCGGTATATATAGCAATTTTAATTATTCTCTGAATTCTTTACTGCCTTGATCAACATAATCCTGTCTTCAAATTCATCATTAGGAATGAAGGATTTGTTTTTTACTTTGGTTTTATAGGTATAAATAGTATTAACAGAAAAATTTAAAATTTTGCCGATACTTTCATTATCATGTATCCCAAGCCGCATTAACGCGAAGATTCGCAGTTCACTGTTAAGCAATTGTCCGTCATGCAGTGTTATTTGATGTTCCGGATTAAACAAGGTATTAAAATCTTCTACAAAGCCTGGGAATAGATTTAAAAATACCATATCAAAACTATGTGAAAGATTTTCCCTTTCAAAATTTGTGTTTAGCCGATTTAGTGTAAATATTACCTCCTCATAGCGTTTTTCACTAATATTTTTTTCAATCGAGCGTTTAAGGCGGTCAATCTTATTAATATAATCAGAATGCATAGTAAAGAAATAACCGATATATTCATCCTTGATCATATTGGCTTCATCAAGTTTTACATTAAATTGAGATAGGGCATGGTTTGCGCTATCCAATGTGGTGTTGACTTTTACAAGTAATTCATTTGCAGCATTGAGGTCATTATTTTTCTTGACAATGATCTCGTCGGCTATCCGAAGTTTTTTAAGCTGTTTTAAAACTACAATGGCAAACATGATGACCAGAAAAACAAGGCATGTAATAATTGAGGCATAAATGATTAATGAACGTTTTTGTTTTTCTATTCCACCGATCTGTTCACTTTCAATAATTGGCATTATACTGCTTATCTGGGCCTCACGGTGTTTTGCCCCATAAAAGTTGGCGTCTTCTATCGCATTGTTGATATAAGTAAATGCGGTTTTAATATCACCCGTTTTAAATATATAATTAGCCAGGTTTGTTAACGCTACAGACTCTTTTGTGGAATGAGCATTATCTATAATTGCGGACCTTAGCAAAAATGGTAAACCCTCGTGTGTTCTGCCTAATTCGAAATAAACAAAGCTTAGACAGCTGTAATTTATAGCACTGTCCTGATAAGTTTGATTAAGTTTCAGTAGCTTTTTATAAGGGTCAATGGCCGCCTTATAATTGCGGCTTCTAAGGAGCTTTAACCCTAATGCTGACAGGTATTCATATGAATTAGGTTTATTTTGATTTATTATGGAATCACAATATTTTAGTCCAACAGTTGTGTATTTATCATAGTAGTCGCCAATTTTATCGAAATCGGCCAGGTCGAAACGACTCCTTGCTTCTAAAAAAAGATATTCATATCGCTGCTTATCTGTCAAGTATTTAATATTAACCTTGTCCAGGGTATCAAGCCCTTCCTTGAAAATTCCTGCCGAAATCAATACAAAACCCATGTTTACCCTTGCGTAGTTTATTTTATTTACATCCTTAAGCAAATGGGCACAGGCATTTAACTTTTTACAATACACATAAGCCGAATCATGAATAAAGGATTTATAAGCATCAAACATTCGTTGATAGTTATCGTACGATTCGTTTAAGGAGGAAAGATTTTGTTTAAGGGTTTGCTTGATCTTTTCTATTTCCTGCTGCTTTTTATTATCATATTGTGCTTTATGCTCGAGTAACTGATTAAGCACTCTCTGTAAGCTATCTACATTATCAGCGGCTTTTGCCTGCTTTATCAAAGCACACTGGCAACTAAAAAATAACAGACAAAATGCTATACAGTATTTGATGAAGTTATCGCTTCTCAATTTAAATATTATTTGAAGAAAGTATCTGAATTACTTCGAAGTTACGTAATACCGATCTACTATAAAAGATAATCCATAAATCAATTTAGTAAATCTTTATCCTTAGTGACCAATTTTTGGTTCAACTGGTGTAGTTGTTGTGGCTTTTCCACCGAAGCAAACAATACGCTATTAAGTAATCAAAATCTAATTTTCTTCTACCCATCGTTTAGATCAAAGCAGTAACCAGTTAATTTTTAAGAACCATATAGGTGTAAGGTTCAAGTTTGATCGAAGTGCCTATAATGATTTTAGAACCGTTAAAAGCATCTTTCCATGAGCTATTTGCAAGGGCCGATGGAATAGTATAAGTAACAGGTTTGTTCCGTAAATTAGATAGTACCAAAACGCTTTTAAAGCCTTCTGTTTTTGTAAAAACGCATACGTCGTCACTACTGTATGAGGTGAGTGCACCTCTTCTAACTATTTCATTACTGTTTCGGAAATTAATAATCTTTTTATATTCATTAGTGATATCAGGGTTATTAAGTGTCCAGTCTATATGACTCTTTGTAAAAGGGAAGACCAGTCTGAACGGCGTTCCTATTTCCTGCCCATTATATATCAGCGGGATACCTTTCATATAAGCGACCACTACAAAAGCGGCCATCGATCCCTTTTTACCGCCAAATAAATCCAGAGGGGTGCCATCTGAGCTGTTAACGTCGTGATTAGTCAGGTATCTTACCATTTCCTGTCCTTTTGTAGCTCCTTCATAGTCCTTTATATTTACAGCGTCAATTGATTTGACGGACCTATTATTTTTATAAATATTTTTTAAGTTTCCATAGAAGTTAAATCCAAAGTTTTCGTCAAATCCAACCCTATAATTAGAGGCTTTACTTCCTTCAGCTAAAAACAATAGTTTATGCGACTTAAGACTTCTTAATGTATCAATAGCCTGTTTCCAGAAGTCTGATGGTGGGCCATCGGCAAAATCACAACGGAAACCATCAATATTCGCTTTTAATACCCATGATTTCATTGACCTGATCAATGCCAGGCGCATATCGCCATTTTTAAAATTGAGTTGTGCTACGTCTCTCCAGTTCCGGGGATATTTTATGTTTCCTAAGGTATCCAGTACATACCATGATTTATTAGCTATCCACGGATTATCCCATGAAGTATGATTTGCAACAATATCAAGCATTACCGCTATCTTTCTTTTATGGGCGCCATCTACCAGGGCGCGAAAATCTTTCAATGTGCCGAATTCACTGCCCACAGCATCGTAATCCTTTGTAGCATATGGTGAGTTTGTGGCTTTTAAAACGCCCACGGGGTATATCGGCATAATATAGATCATGTTAATCCCTAAGGCTTTTATAGAATCTAAGCGCGCAATTACCCCTTTAAAGTTCCCCTCCTTACTGAATGAACGTGTATTAACCTGGTACATGGTAATATCCCGGTTATCGGGAAGATATTTAAAAGGTTTGCCATATTGCGGTGGATATGGCTGGCTACCTTGTGCTTGGGCATGGCCGGTTACCATGAAGAGGCAAAAATATATTGCTGTAGCTAATAATTGGATGGTGGATTTCATGACTTTTTATTTAATCTAATTTTTTGATGATTTTCTGGTAATTTTTGCAGGTATAAATTTAACGTTCTTTGAAAATTCCGTTTGAAAATCCGCATCCTTAAAAGCGGTAAGGGGTTTTCCGGCCAAGTAACAGTTATCAAAGGTCACATCAGTCACAAAATTGGTTGGTATACCCGCAATAACAAATGGCTTATCCTTATTTGTCCAATATATATTTTTGAAATATACGCCGTCAATATGACCGGGACCGGCAGTTCCGTACCGTCTGCCTTCGGTTACAATAAGTTCAAGGTTTTTATATTCTATCTCACCTTCAACCCGGATGTTCTCATAACGTATGTTCTTAACCTCTGAAGGGCCATCACAAACAATACTTAAAGCGGAATGTCCACCCGTCCGCCCCTGGCCGCGTGCCGAAAGGATATCACAGTTTTTAACAAGTACATTTTGAACGGTGCCCCCCTGCAGTTCAAACCCCAAAGTAACACCATCGGCATGCTGCCATCCAACCAGTAAACTATTTAATACACTAATGGAGTCGGTGTTGATATCCGCAATGGGAAACCTGGCGCTGCCTGTTTCTGATTTTATCGACACACAATCGTCACGTGTACGAATAAAACAATCATCAATTAAAAAGTCCTTACATGAAACCGGGTCGATGCCGTCAACACCCCACACCGTTTTATAGCTGAACACTTTTACGTTTTCATAAATGGTATGGTGGCAATCTGTTATAGTATTGCACCAACCTTGGGTGTTACGTATAAAAATACCATTAACTTCAAGATTGGAGGATGCCGATACGCGTATATTTCCGTTTAATATTCCACGCCCCAATATTTTTACATTCCGAACATGATTTCCCCTAATATTTGCGTTAACGACCGCGCCGCCTGCAATGTAAATTGTTTGGTTGCTTTGCAGCTGAATGATACCAATGTTATACGAGCCCGGTGCATAATAAACGATTTCCGGCTCGCCTTTTTTAGGCGGATTAACCTCTAAAGGATTAGCAAAAACAACCAAATGCGGAAGATCATTAATTTCAATATAAAGCTTTTGCGGCCCCGAAATAGTTAAGGTAAGCTCCCGCCCATGCACTTTGCCAACAATACCCCGGCTTTTTGGCTTGATCTGATATTTAGTAATATTTGCTGAGGCTTTTATTGTAATGACCTGTTTACCCGAACATGAGTAATTGGCCACATTAAGATTTTCCATGCCTCCATTGCCGACACTTTCTGTCCATATTGGCGTACTATTAGCCTTGACCGTAAAATCAGGGCTGGTTCTAAGCGAATCAATCGCTGGATAAGTAACAACGCTTGATTCACTGGGCTTCGTTCTAACGGATTTGGTACGTTTGACCTGCGCAAATAGACGGGGTGGTAGAAAACTAAAAAAGGAAAGGCAAATGAACGCTAATGTGAATTTGGTATGGTTATACATATCTTTCCTATATTGGTTTATGTTTTCGTGATATCACAATTATAATATTCGTAAGTAATATCCCACGTGAACGTTTCTCCGGGCGCGATTTTGATTTTTATATAAGGTTCAGGACACACCGTTGTTGATGATGACCAGAATACTAATTTTGAAATGGGCTTGTCACCTGTGATTTTAATACCAGCCCCGGTATGGTGGTTTTCGATCTTTAGGCTATATATTGCACCGTCGCCATTGGTCAGGTCCTTAAATGAAACAAACCTTCCATTCAAATCTTTTAAAAAAATTAGCTGATGGTCCTGTAGTTTTACAAATTCCTGCATCCTTGCATTTAGTTTTTCTGTTGGATGCGATGGCAATGTAAGCACAAAGCCTGGGCCAGTCGGTTGTTTATCCATTACCAGGAAGTTATGATCGAATACCGACGTTTCTATGATCTTTGTGCCCGTGTTCCTCAGTGTATGACTAAGCATCATTACTGGTTTGTCTTTTATTAGCCGAACCGTTTTATTGTATTCATAAGCGTAATCCGCCCCCTTAAGTATTTGCTTAAACAGAACACGATCTGATTTTACCCGCACTTTCCATTTGCCATTATTTACAATTGGGTAAGAGGTCGCAAAATTATATGGTGAATCGTCTTGCCTGGTAACTATTCCTACTCCAATTTTAACAAAACTTTCACCTGCCTTTGCCTCATCATAGCCTACCGGATCAAAGGCTTCGACAGGGCCCATAATAGCATCGTTAATAAAAGGATTATATACTTTAAACCATTGGCCATAGTAGCTATGTCCACTATAATCCAGACTGGCAATAATGCCAGACCAATCAAATCTTGAACCACGGTAATAGCCGTCTACTGCATTTGGCAGGTATAACCGGGCTTTTATCAATCCATTGCTAATCTCGGCTTCATTCGGTTTAAAGAAAGACGAAACACTTAAAGCGAGAATAATCATCAGGCCAGTAATTGTGTAACCCTTTCGTTTAAAAAGTAACTTCATATTTCTTATTTCAAAAAACAATCATTATAACATCGTGGTAGTCTCAATATGTAAAAGCGAAAACATTACTACGATATCAGAATTAGTCATATAAAATAATGATTATTATGGTTGTGATGTGCCGATTTTATGGGTTGCACTATACAAATGAACCATTCGATAAAGTAAAAATCAAAATCAAAACAAGACTATATAGAATTTAAAAAATGCAGTCGTTCATAATCGGTTGATTATTAATTAATTGTCCTTCGGCATAAAAATTTGAATATTGATTTTTGTTTCTGCTTGCTACGGTAGATTAAGCGCCAGCCATCGTTTTACTTATAAAATAATTAAGCATAATGCCTTATTCCGTACGGAGCAGTTTTACTTAACTGTACGAGGTATAAATTGGGATAACATTCTAAAATTTCTTGTGATAAATTTTTTTATGGAAAATATTTATCCTTACAACAACATTATACAATCGCTATCCAATCTTATTCGACTTTTCGTTTTTTATTATACCCTAAACAGCAATAATCTATACATCGCTAATAAGTCATGGTATATAATCTGTTGTTTATCAAATTGTTAAATTATCTTCATTTGTTTTTTTTTAATATAGGGCTTCATATAAGTTGCATTTCCTTTTAATCCTAATTTACTTTGAAAACCTATTGTTTTGAATAACCGGAATTTATTAACCGAGTTTAGTTGATTCAATATCAATTGATGATATTGGTATGTGTTCCGGGGTGAGATACGGAACACATTTTTTTCTTATTGGCATAACTGTCGTAAACCCCGGTTATACCGATCACTAGTGCCGGTGCCATCATTTTCGCAATATATTTACTTATCCATCTAGTTGGAATGCTTAGATGGTTTCCATGCTGCCGCCCGTACAAGTTTTGTGTCCGCTAGCTGTCATTAACTATATTAAAAGAAAAGCTGGCAGCCGTTTTTATAATTCTTTGGCGTCCAGTCATCCATTTTGGACGTTGTATTACCAACAACGTAGACTCCCAAACCATTTGCTGCCAATCCGCTTGATATCTAATTACGCAAACTTTCAGAATCAATTCTTCATGATTGCGAAGTCATAAACTATCGCATTCTAATTTTGTAGGGGTACTGCAGTCAATGGACCTCTTCAATAGTACGAAGACCCAATATTTAAAACATTCGTTTCCTTAATACATGGACAACAATAATCTATACATTTATTCGAGCCAGAACCTCATAACTAATTGTATATAAGCTGTTTAATGCATATTCACTCCATTTATTTTTAATATTGGACTTTATATAAGTTGTATCTTCTTTCATTCCGAATTTACTTTGTGAAGCTGTCGCCTAAAATAGCTGGCAATTTACAAACCAATTTAAACCAATTTTAAATGAAAAAAGTTTACTTAATCAAGTATGGTCTTACCTTATTGTTTTTAATTTGTGCAATACCATTGTTTGCCCAAACAAACGTTTTTAGGGGTAAAGTAGTTGACGAGACCAATCAGCCTTTGCCGGGGGCAACGGTACGTATTAAAGGTTCAGACCAATCCACGGTTACAGATTTAAATGGCAAGTTTTCAATTCCTGCCAATAATCAAACAGTAACAACTATTGTAGTCAGTTTTGTTGGATACGATATGATGGAAAGGAATTTAAATGTCAATGAAACTGGTACAATTCAATTAGTTCCTAATCAAAAGGCATTGTCTGAGGTTGTGGTCGTGGGTTATGGAACAGTCAAAAAAACTGATCTTACAGGTGCAGTGGCAAACTTAGGAGTTAAGGATTTAAATCCCGGACCTATTACGAACCCATTACAGCAACTGGCAGGCAGAGCAGCCGGCGTAGACATTGTGCAAACAGGCAGTGAGCCGGGTTCAGTGCCTACTGTACGCATTCGCGGCATTACTTCGTTGCAAGGCGGAAATAATCCGCTGGTAGTGGTTGATGGTATACAGGGTAATATGGATCTTTTAAACCAGGTCCCGCCAAGTGAAATAGCATCTGTGGATATATTGAAAGATGCTTCTGCCACAGCAATTTATGGTTCTCGGGGAGCGCCAGGTGTAATTATTGTTACCACCAAAAGAAGCGCTGCCGGAAAAACAACCTTGGAATACACCGAAAATAGTTCACTTGATGTAATTGCAAATAAGCTGAAATTATTGAATGCGCCACAGTGGTCACAGGAAGCTAATACATTGGGGGTCGATATATCAGCAAATCATGGCTCGAACACTGATTGGTACAACTTGCTTACCCAAAATGGCATTACTCAAAACCATACGCTTGCATTTGGGGGTGGTGCAAATGAATTTAATTACCGTGCATCCCTTACTGCTATTGAGCAAACTGGTATTGTTATTCGTTCAAACTATAAAAACTATATCGGCAGGATAGTCGCAACACAAAAAGCTTTAGATGATCACTTAACGCTAACGCTAAACTTAAACAGTGGCATTAATGACGCTAACTATAGTCCTACAGGCATAGGCAATGCAGCTTTTACTTCGAATTTAATTAGTCAGGCGTATGTTGCACGTCCGACCGATCCGGTTTATAACACCGACGGTACTTTTTACCGTGACCCTAATGTATTTCAATATACAAATCCCTATGCTGTTGCCCAAACGGTTAGCAACACTGCCAACACAGATAACCTGTTTGGCAGCTTTAGAGCCGACCTGGATATTTATAAGGGCCTGTCAGCCGGCTGGTTTGGCAGCTGGAGAAAAGTGGATTTCAACAATGGTTTTTATCTGCCGGCAGCTTCAACGAATCAAGTAGCAATTCAAAATAGCGGAATAGGACATATTAACAATGACCATACGGACGAAAAATTGATGGATATCAATTTGAGTTACAAACATGATTTTGGTGTAAACCATATTGATGCAACTGCAGTTTATGAATGGCAGGCACAAACTTATAATGGCGATTTTGTACAAGGCAGGGGCTTTGTAAATGACCTTGCCAGTTACAACGCATTACAATTAGGCGATATTTCAAAAGTTTTACTGGGGGATATTTCTTCTTATAAAAATGACCGTAGACTGGTTTCATTTTTGGGTAGGGTTAATTACTCTTACAATAATCGTTACCTGTTAACCGCAAGTTTCAGACGCGATGGTTCAACGGTGTTCGGTATTAATAACAAATGGGGTAATTTCCCTTCGGCATCATTGGCATGGCGTATTGACCAGGAGGAGTTCATGAAACATCAGAGCATCTTCAGCAGCCTTAAATTACGCGGTGGTTATGGTATTACTGGTAACCAGCAGGGTATTGGCCCGCAAAACTCTATTGCATTGGTAGGACAATCAGGGTCGGTATTTTTTGGTGGAACTACAATACCAAATTATGCGGCCACCCAAAATGCAAATCCAAATTTGAAATGGGAAACCCGTAAACAGGCAGATATTGGTTTAGACTTTTCAACGCTGAACGACAGACTTAACGGTACTATTGATGCTTTCACAGCCAATACCGATAATCTTTTGTTCAATTATACCGTACCGCTTGAGGGACCGTTTTTGACTACAAATATACTTGCAAATGTGGGCAGCTTACAAAACCGCGGGTTGGAGCTAACATTGAGTTATGTGGCTATTAAAAGCAAAAATGCGACACTAATACTTGCCGGTAACGGGACATTATTGCAAAATAAGGTATTAAGCCTCGGCGGTAACATAGACGGTTTTAACATACCTACAAATTATGTTGGCCTGGCGGACAACGCTTATCTGGTTATAGGGAAGCCAATAGGAACTTACCTTGTTTTACAACACCTCGGCAAAGATGCCAACAATGCTGAAACCGTGGTTGATCAAAATAAAGATGGCAAAATTGACCAGGGAAATCAAAGCGCGGATAGAATTAATGAAGGACAAGCTTTGCCTAAATATACTTACGCCTTTACACCAAGTTTCACTTATAAAAACTTTGATGTATCAATGGTTTGGCGCGGTTCAGGCGGTAATAAAATTTACGATGCCATAAAGCAGCAATTTAGCTTATTATCAAATTTGGGTAAATCAAACGTACTGCAAAGTGCCGTTCCGTTAGGAATCGCTTCCTCCCAATACAGCTCAGATCTTTGGTTAGAAGACGGCTCATTTTTAAGATGGGAAAATCTTTCTTTTGGATACAAGTTCAATTTACCCAATATTAAATATATAAGCTCGTTGCGCGTATCCCTAACCGGCCAAAACCTCGCGATAATTACAAAATATACTGGTTTGGATCCTGAGGTAAATTTGAGCGGTGGACCTGGAACAGGTACTGACTCGGGTATATATCCTCGTACCCGGACCTTTTCCGTTGGCTTAAACGTCATTTTAAAATAATTAAATCATGAAAAAAATATTAATTTATCTTTCCCTTGTTAGCCTTGCTGCACAGAGTTGTACGAAGGTTAATGAAAATGTGTACGACAAATACCCGGCCGCGCAGTTTTATGCGACAGCGACGGGTGCGAACGATGCTCTTGCCAATGTTTACAAAAAAATTACTGGCGACTGGGGCAGCAATTACGCCGGCCGTGACAATTGCTGGTATGACGTTAACAGCTTTTCAGCTGATGACCAGGTGATACCTCACCGTAATACGGGCGATTGGCAACTTGATTTTGCGCAACTGTATACCCGTACAGAATTACCAAGCTTAGGTATCATTAATAATACCTGGAATTGGGCGTATTCGGCAATTTACAGTGCAAACCTGGCTATAGCCGAACTTACCACAGCAAAGGCCGATCCTTCGAAAATTGCTGAAGCGAAGGTTGCGCGTGCCTGGTTGTATTATTTGTTAATTGATGATTTTGGTAACGTGCCTTTTTATACGGATAACAATACGGATATTTCTAAAATCCCGCAAAAGAAAAGATCGGACATTTATAATTTTATCGTAAGCGAACTGAAGGCAAATGTTGATCTGCTTTCTGAAACCCGGGGTGGCGCCTATTATGGGCGGTTTAATAAATGGGCCGGTTACATGGTATTGGCAAAGGTTTATTTAAATGCGCAAGTATATACCGGCACAGCAGATTGGACAGATGCTTTAACAGCTTGTAATAAAGTGGCATCGGGTGGCTTTACGTTACACCCCGGAGGGGCTAATGCCAGCAGCCCGTTGGGTTATCAGTATTATGAACTTTTCGGTGATGTTTGTCCTAATGATGAAACGATATTAGCCGAATCCCTGACAGAAAATGTAATAAGCGGAAATATTTACGCTATCAGGAGTTTAAATAGTCCTAATGGTACAGCGCTTATTGGCTTTGCCGGGTGGAATGGAACTATTATTCCCGGAGATTTCTATGATAAGTATAACCCCGCTGACATCCGTAGAAAACAATTCCTGGTTGGCCCGCAGGCAGGCGGTATCACTTATACCGAAACCGTAACATCACTTATTTCACCAGGCGCTGGCCCGAATGAAGGCATAAGGTGCGTAAAGTTTTTTCCGGTCAAACCTTCGGATGGCAGTGGTGAATCAAACGATTTCCCTATTTACAGATATGCCGATGTTTTGTTGATGCAGGCAGAATGCAACGTTCGTTTAGGTAATCCTGCTGCTGCTGCCCCGTTCCTTAACCAGGTTAGAGAAAGAGCAGGGTTAGGGGATATTGCTGTTCCAACGCTTCAGAACATTTATGATGAAAGAGGATTTGAGCTCAATGAGGAGGGCCACCGCAGACAGGATATGATAAGGTTCGGTTATTTTCTTTCACCGCATGGCGTAGCGCCGAATGCAGTTCCGGCCGGCGACGCGCATTTGCTGTTGTTTCCGATACCAACTGCTGCGCTTAACGCCAATACGACATTGGTTCAAAACCCGGGTTATTAAGCTTATTAAATTTATAAGATATGAAAAAAATTGTCAATTTTACATTAATAGCAATAGCCTGGTTGGCTGTTGCTTGTCATAAGGATGCTTTGGTCACCACTATGGCCCCTGTTTCCTTCAAATCAACGCTTAAAGCGTCAACAAGTAGCGTTGTACTTAGTGCCACTACTGATTCAACAGCAGTGGCAACACTTACGTGGCCTGCGGTAGTTTACCCGGTTACAGCCCATGTAACATACACCCTTATTGCTGACGTTCCAACTGATACAATAGGAGCCTCACCATGGGCAAACGCCAGCTCCATATTAGTTGGAAAGGATGTTTTAACAAAAACTTTTAAAGGCTCTGAGTTAAACGCGCTTGCCCTGAAATTAGGGGTAGCAGCGAATGGTACAGGTAACCTGGTGTTCAGGATTCAGGCTTATCAGGATCGTGCTACCTTTTCCAATGCTGTTACGGTTTCAGTAAGCCCGTGGAAAATTATTGTCGTATCTCATGGTTGGTCAGTATTATATGTTCCGGGCGATTATCAGGGTTGGAATCCTGCGGCAGCTCCAACTGTGGCTGCCGAAAAACCTGGTATTTACGAAGGCTTTATTAATATACCTGCAGGAGGTACAAACCACTTAAAATTTACAAATGCCCCTGACTGGACTCATCTTATTGAAGGCGATGCCGGCAATGGTCAACTTGTAATTAATTCCAATCCACCGGATATGGTGCTGCCAGGTGCTGGTTTTTATGAACTTGTTGTTAATACAACCGCATTAACCTGGACCGCTAAATTAACTACATGGGGCATTATTGGAGATGCAACCCCGGGTGGTTGGAATACTGACACCCAGTTGACCTATAACGCCACTACCGGGCTTTGGACGGTAACCGCCGATATGTTATCTACCGGTTCTTTTAAATTCAGGGCAAATAATGCCTGGAATATTGATTTTGGCATAGATGCAAACGGCCACTTAGCTTATGCAGACAATCCGGCTTATCCGTATAATGGCAGCCTTAATAATTTAACGGTGCCGACAAGTGGTAATTATACGATTACGTTAGACCTGCGTGATCCTAACAACTATAATTATACGCTCAAGAAAAATTAATTCTGTAAGGCAGTGCTTATGCTAGGGCACTGCCTTATTTTATTTACTGGTATTAAAAGTGTGATCTGCCATAGGATTGTTTTGTTTAAAACTTACTCTTTTTTCATACCTCTCCAATCAACGGCCCACAAAGATTTGCTAACACAAGCAGTTTTTCTGTCATCCTATAATATGGATAAGAAGGCAGAAAGCCATTATCTAAATATTAATGAAATTTATTAAAATCTCAATTTTACTGGGGTTCATCTTTAACACGCATCTTATGGCGCAGTCGCCTATATTAACGGTTGGGAATCTGAAAACGGTTACTATTGGCCAACAAGAAATAACTTTCAAAACTATCGGTGCTTATGGAAAGGTAGAAGTTTACAGTCCCGCTATCATCCGGGTTCGGTTAGATAAAAAACCACTCGGTAAAGATTTTTCTTATGCTGTTGTTGGTGAGGTTCAAAAGACTCTCACCAAAATTACGCAGAATGATGATAATATAACGCTGATAACGGATTCTCTTAAAGTAATAATAAACAAAAAACCATTTCAGGTAAAATTTTATGGCGCTGACGGCCAATTAATTAACCAGGATGAGCCCGGACTAAGCACGTCCTGGGCCGGCGAATCTGTTACTACTTACAAAAAATTGCAACCTGATGAACATTTTATTGGTTTAGGTGAAAAAACAGGTGGGTTAGACAGAACCGGAAATGGATATACTAATTGGAATATGGACGTTTACGGTTATAGTATCACTCAGGATCCACTTTATTCCAGCATCCCGTTTTATATCGGTATTCATCATGGTTTAAACTATGGTATATTTCTGGATAACACATATCAAACAGATTTTAACTTTGGCGCCAGTAATAACCGATTTTCTTCATTTGGCGCCCGCGGCGGTGAAATGAATTATTATTTCATTTATCATAAGCGGCTGGCAGACATTATTGCATCCTACACATATCTTACCGGCCGTATGCCATTGCCGCCGCTATGGGCTTTGGGTTATCAACAAAATCGTTACAGCTATTATCCAGCATCCGAGGTAATGCGGATTGCTCATACTTTGCGTGAAAAACGTATCCCTGCCGATGGAATTACCTTGGATATCCATTATATGGATAAATACCAGCTATTCACCTGGAACAAAAGCCGTTTCCCAAACCCAGCGGCTATGAATGCCGAATTGAATAAGCTTGGGTTTAAAACAACAGTAATTGTTGATCCCGGTATAAAAATCGAAAAAGGTGCAGCGGCTTATGAAAGTGGGTTAAAAAATGATGTATATATTAAATATTCAGACGGGCAGCCATATAGCGGCCAGGTGTGGCCCGGCTGGTGTAATTTTACAGATTTTACAAGTGTAAAAGGGCGTAATTGGTGGCATAACCAAGTCAAATTCTTTGCGGAATCGGGGGTAAGTGGTATTTGGAATGATATGAACGAAATATCTACCTGGGGACAAAAAATGCCTGATAATGTTTTGTTTGACTATGATGGAAAACATGCTGATCATCTGCAGGCACATAATGTTTATGGTATGCAAATGGCACGCTCAAGCTATGAAGGGGCGTTGCAGCAATTTAAGGAGCGTCCTTTTATTTTAAGCCGCTCAGGATATGCAGGTATACAACGCTACAGTGCGCTTTGGACAGGAGATAATCGTGCGGAGGAAGACCATATGTTGCAGGGCGTGCGCTTATTAACCAGTTTAGGATTAAGCGGCGTACCTTTCACCGCAATGGATGTGGGCGGATTTACCGGCAATCCAACAATTTCCTTATACACACGCTGGATGCAAATTGGTGCGTTTATTCCCTATTTCCGAAACCATACGAATTTTAATACCAAATCGGCCGAACCGTGGGCCTTTGGTGAGGATGCCTTGGATATTTCGAGAAGCTATATTAACTTACGTTACCAGCTTTTACCATACCTTTATTCAACTTTTTATGAGTCTACTCAGAATGGCATGCCAATTATGCGGTCGTTAGCGATCAGCTGCACTTTTGATCCTGAAATATTTAAATCTGATTATCAGAATCAATACGAGTTTGGTAACGCTTTTATGATTGCCCCCTTCGAAAGTAATAAGGAATATGGTAAAGTCTATTTTCCCGAAGGTACTTGGTATGATCTGTATAATGGAGATATAAAAACAGGAAAACAGGAAAAAATCATCCCATTAAGTATTAGTAAACTACCCGTGTATGTAAAGGGTGGAAGTATTATACCTATGCAGTCGCTCATTCAGTCAACTGCCGAACAACCTACGGATACACTTTTTATTCACATTTATAATGGACGCATAAAAAATGAGTTTATTTATTATGAAGACGACGGCAAAAGCTTTGCCTATCAAAAAGGAGATTTTTACAAGCGTGTAATTGTTTTTGACCCTGAAAAACAAACGATCACTTTTAACGCTGCTGAAGGAACGTATAAATCTCACTTTAAACACATCGAATTGATTTTACATGGGTTTAACCAGGTTACAGCCATGCAGTCGGGCAGCAATCAGCTTAAAATTCAAAATGGGAAATTTGAATTTATAAGCACTGCAACAAACACAGATCCGCAGGGAAGCGGCTTGCAGCCAGAGAGTAATAATATTAAATATACAGTCGTAAAAACGACAAACAATATAATTCAAATACATTATAACTAACGGAAGGAAGATCAGGTATGAAAACGAGAAGAATGAAAATGCAGCGGAGTAGTTTAATGCTATTTACAATACTGTCACTATTTGGTATGAGTTGCAGTAAAAAGCCCGCAGTTAATAATCCGATAACCACTACCACCACCACCACGGTAAATCCGGTACAGTTTGGAACCCCTTTTAGCGGTGTTCCGGCCAGTAAGGACATTGTAATGTATGAAGTAAATATCCGCACCTACTCACCTGCGACCTTTGCAACCGTACAAGCTCGTCTTGACTCTATCAAGGCCTTAGGGGTTAATGTAATATGGCTTATGCCCACTTATCCAATAGGAATATTGAAGGGGGTAGGGTCACCTTATTCTGTTAGGGATTATGAAGGCGTGAATACCGACTTTGGAACCTTAACCGATCTGCAAAACTTTGTTGCCCGGGCGCACACCCTCGGTATGTCGGTGATAATGGATTGGGAGGCTAACGATACATCCTGGGATAATGACTGGATAACATCACATCCAAATTGGTACCAACAGGACGCCAACGGCAATATAATTATTCCCAAGGGAACTAATTACACCGACGTGGCCGCACTGAATTTTAATAATATGGATATGCGCGCGGCCATGATAAAGGCGATGAAATACTGGATATTTACAGCCAATATAGATGGTTACCGCTGTGATTTTGCTGACAACGTTCCCGTTGATTTCTGGAAGCAATCACTGGATACCCTGAAGAATATTACCACCCATAAATTGATCCTTCTGGCCGAAGGCACTAACGGCAGCGAAATTACCGCCGGATTTCAACTAGGATATGCATTTGGCTATTACAGCACACTTAAAGGATTATTTGCAGGTACATCAAGTACAAGTGCACTATTCAGTACAAATACAAATGAAATAGCATCTTTGCCATCTCCCGGTATTAAATTAAGATACATAACCAATCACGACGATGCCTCGTCTGATGGGAGCACGCTTACAATTTATAAAAGCCAGCAGGGAGCGTTGGCGGCATTTGTTTTGGCCACTTATATGGGTGGCGTGCCACTGATATATGATAGTCAGGAAGTAGGCTATCCCGGCAGCATTAACTTTTTTAACAATGTACCGGTAAACTATAACTCTAACCCTGCTGTAATAGCGGCCTATAAACAAATACTTGCTTTCAGGGCAGCACACGAGGCGGTAAAAACCGGTGCATTAACCGCCTACAATGACGCAAATATCGTAGCATTTGAAAAAGTATCCGGCGCCGACGATATAGTCGTGCTGGTAAACAGTAAAAACAGCGCTGTTAATTACAGCGTTCCGGCAGCTTTACAGGGTATAACCTGTACCAATGGCTTAACCGGTGCAACGGTAACATTAAGCACCTCTCTTAGTTTACAACCTTATGATTATTTGATATTAAAGAGATAGTCGAACATTTTAAGTAACATTCGATCGCATTTGGTTGTACGGTATAAATAAAAAAAGGACGAGAATGAATAATAATGAACATATAGGCCTTAATAAAAAATTTGGGTATACCGTAGCCACTGTTTTATTATTTATTACCGGTTGTCATTTACTTATATCGCATAAGCAGGATATTACAATTGCGATAATAGCCATAGTACTGCTTGTTGTAACCCTGCTTAAACCCACATGGCTTACCCCGCTACGGATATTTTGGGATAAAATGGGACATGTGTTGGGAATTATTAATACTTTTTTATTATTGAGCTTGTTTTATTACCTGGTGTTAACGCCGCTAGGGTTAATGATGCGTTTATTACGTAAGGATATATTAAAACTAAAGAAATCAAACAGCCAGATTACGTATTGGGAACCAACCCTGCAAACTGAGGACAGCAAAATGGAAAACCAGTTTTAATAAACAAAAATGAGTTTACTTATAGAATTTCTTCAATTTCTAAAACAGCGTAAACGTTATTGGCTTTGGCCCTTATGTATAATGCTGGTACTGCTGGCCGTGTTCTTAGTAGTGGCGCAGGGCTCGGCCCTGGCACCTTTTATTTATTCCCTTTTTTAAAAGGGGGATGTATATTTTAGGCATATCAGCTTATTATCACGACAGCGCGGCCTGTTTAATCAAAGATGGAAAAATACTTGCTGCCGTGCAGGAAGAGCGTTTTACCAGGATCAAAAACGATGCGGCCTTCCCGTCATCCAGCATTAACTATTGCCTTGAATACGCAGGTATCGGTTTAACCCAGGTTGATTATATCGCTTATTACGAAAAGCCATTTTTGAAATTTGAGCGGCTATTGGAAACTTATGTGGCTTTTGCCCCAAAGGGGATTAGGTCATTTCTAAAAGCCATGCCGGGATGGTTAAAGTATAAAGTTTTTTTAAAACAGGAGTTGATCAAACGGCTAAAAGAAATGAATAGCAGTTGGCAATACAACGGCTCAAACCTGCTTTTTACGACACATCATCAGGCGCATGCAGCTTCAGCATTTTATCCGTCTCCATTTAATGAAGCAATCATTTTAACGCTTGATGGGGTTGGAGAATGGGAAACCGCTTCTGTTAGCATAGGAAATACCAATAAAATTGAAAAAATCAGCCATATTAACTTCCCTCACTCTCTCGGGCTGATTTATTCGGCATTTACCTATTACCTCGGTTTTAAAGTTAATAGCGATGAATATAAAGTAATGGGATTAGCCCCATACGGTAAACCGATATACACCGAATTGATATTTAAAGAACTGATCGATGTCAAAGCCGATGGCTCTTTCAGGCTTAACATGGACTATTTTGAGTTTGGCACTGGTTTAACCATGACGGCTAATAGCTTTAATAAACTTTTTAATAATCCGCCGCGTAAGCCCGGAAGCGATATTTTAGCTTTCCACATGGATATGGCTAGTTCCATACAACAAGTTACAGAACTGGTAATGTTGCGGATTACGGTTAGCCTGCGTGAGCGATACCTGTCAGATAATTTGTGCCTGGCCGGTGGTGTAGCATTAAATTGCGTAGCCAACGGAAGGGTGTTAAAACAATCGGGATTTAAAAATATATGGATCCAGCCCGCATCTGGCGATGCAGGTGGAGCGTTGGGCGCAGCGCTTACTATCCATTATCAGTATCTTAAAAATGAACGAATAACTGATAACGAGGGTGATCAAATGCAAAATGCATTATTAGGACCCGCATATACATCAGCACAGATAAAATCCGTAATTGAACAGTATGGATTAGGATTCGAAGAATTATCGACAGACGAACTTTACCCATTTATTGCAACAGCAATAGCATCAGGAAAAGTAATAGGATATTTTAAAGGCCGAATGGAGTTTGGGCCGCGGGCCTTGGGTGCACGCAGTATTATTGCAGATCCGCGTAATCCGGCGATGCAATCAATATTGAATATGAAAATTAAGTTTAGGGAGTCGTTCAGGCCCTTTGCCCCTGCAGTTTTAGAGAAATATGCCACAGAATTTTTTGATATTGAAGTGCCCAGCCCGTATATGCTTTTGGTGGGTGAATTAAAACAGGAAAAACGTTCAAGTATTATTAATGATACGACAGAAGGCATTAACAAGTTTAAGCAGTCAGGATCAACGATACCGGCAGTTACGCATGTGGACTATTCAGCAAGGCTGCAAACGGTAAGTCAAAAACAGCACCCTGATTTTTATCAATTGATAAATGCCTTCTACAATTTAACCGGTTGCCCTATTGTGATTAACACTTCATTTAACCGCATGGACGAGCCTATTGTCTGTACGCCACACGATGCGATTAAATGTTTTATTAATACAGGGATCGACGTATTGATAATAGAAAATCTTGTTGTTCTAAAAAAACAGAAAAAGTATAATGAAAAATAAAAGAAAATCCGCTGTTCGCGCTTTACCCCATGGTAAAAAGATGCTTCTCTTCAAGGGGATGGCGGTTTTTACCCCATTCATATTATTGGGTTTTCTGGAGATTTTCCTTCGGATTTGTAACTACGGCAATAACACCGACTTGTTTATAAAATATCCGCTTGATGGCAGGTATATGGTTATGAATTATTATGCATCTGACAAATTTTTCCCCGACACAACAAATGCTACCAAAGGTAATCAGGAACTTTTCGCGATCAATAAATCTCCCAACACGTTCAGGATATTTGTTTTGGGCGAGTCTACCACCATAGGGTATCCTTTCCGCCCTAACGGATCATTTCACCGCTGGCTGCAATACAGGCTGATGCACATGTACCCGGATAAAAACTTTGAAGTGATCAACTTATCGCTAACGGCTGTAAACTCGTACACGGTCCTTGACTTTGGAAAACAATTACCCAAATACCAGCCTGATGCTGTGTTAATATATACTGGCCACAATGAATATTACGGAGCCTTGGGAATAGGCTCTACCACTTTTGTAGGAAGTAATCGTTTTTTGGTACGAGCACTTATAAAATTGAGGGAATTTAAATCGGTACAACTATTTAGTAACTGTATACACAAATTGGCGGGTTTGTTTTCAGAAAAGCCAAAAGGCGACCCCAAATCCTTAATGGAGACCTTAGCAGCGCGACAGCATATCGTCTACCGGTCGGCAGATTATTGGGCAGGTGTTAAACAGTTTGATAACAACATAACTGAATTGTGTGGCATATTAAACGAAAAAAAAATACCCACCTTTTTAAGCACTGTTGTGAGTAATGAAAAGGATATGCCACCCTTTATTTCTGGTGGCAATGGTTTTGGATCGGCGGTATGGCATTATCATGCAGGGCAGCTTGCTTTACAAAAATTCAGCTATGATGCGGCAAAGCAAGAGTTTGATAAAGCAAGAGAATTAGACGAATTACGCTTTCGCGCACCTGACGCCATCAATACTGTCATAAAAAAAATAGCCGCCAAATTCCCTTTTGTCCACCTCGTCGATACTAAAAAAATATTTGAACAGGCTTCACCTCACGGTATAGTTGGACACGAAACAATTATGGAACACGTGCATCCGAATTTATTCGGTTATGCGCTAATGTCCGAAGCGTTTTACCAGGCAATCAAAAATCAGCAGTTAATCAAAGGAATCCCCGACAGGGAAATATCATTTGGTGTACTACGAAGCGAAATGCCCATCACTAAAATGGATTCATTAATGGGCGTTTATCAAATAATGATGTTAAAAACCGGCTGGCCCTTTAACCAGCCCATTTCAAAACAATTTAAAGTTGACTATAGCCTTGACGGTACCCTGGCGGTAAAGGTAGCATTGGGCCATACTGGGTGGGATAATGCTATGGGCCAATTGTTCAGATATGATAAAAAGACAGGTGATGACCATGCCGCATTAAAAATTGCTGAGGCTATGGTGCTGCAGTATCCATATAAGGAGGATTTTTATGCTCTTGCCGGCAATTTGAATAATGTTTTAAAAAATTATAGCGATGCTGCATTTTATTATAAAAAACTGTTTATGATTAATAAAGACCCATATCTTGCTAAGGCTGTATTTTACCTATATCTGAAGGCAAATGAGCCGAGTCATGCACTACGCTCTATTCAATATCTGTCACCGGCAATACAGAAAAGAACCAGGGCGATATTGACGGAAATCATAAATGACAAAGCACTTTTGAAAAATGACCAGGGTAGCAAGCAATTAAGTCAGCGTATCTCTGCTAATTACAAGCAGTTGGGTACAGCGGACACAACGTTTAAATACTAAAATACAGGAAACACGTGACAAGATTTCTGTCATAAGTATAAGCGTTGTTCACTATGTAAAATCCGGCCAGCTTCTGGCTAATTCCGTACAGGACGTACAGATTGATAAAACTCTATAATGCAAATATAATAATCGGTAGAAAGTGTGAGCCGTCCGAACCAACGCAGCAAAGCGAAGTTGGTGCGAGCTGCCAACTGCTCTAAACAAAAAAAGCCTTCAGCTTTTCGCTTTAGGCCTTCTCCTTAAAAGGTAGCGGGAGTCCCGCATGTGCGGGAAACCTACGTCCGCTTACCAGCGAATATGAGCCCGACCAGTTACCAACTGCTATTAACAAAAAAAGTCTCAAATCTTTCGACTTAAGGCTTTCATTTTAAAAAGGTAGCGGGAGCAGGCGAAATGTCGAACTTTTTGGAAGATTTAAAGCTTTTGACCGATACCTTACAAAGAGTGTAGTGAGAGTTTACTTATATAAATCGAACGACAACAATAGTTATCTTAAAAGTTTTTTTAAGGTTGATTTATGTGGATGAATCGGTAGGCATCATCCGTAAGCGCTTTTCCACAATGCCCGAAAGCAAAGACGGTTTGTTCAAATTTAACTTTGACCGTTATTGTCTAGTGAAAAACGGGTGCTTAATTTGGAGGCTTTGGCCATCCGGCATTTCTACCACCATATCAGATATTTGGTAACAATGCTCAATAAGCTCGTTTAGGTGAATAATAGCAACCGTTTTAATATTCCCATTCAAAATATAAAAGGTTGGCGTGTTGCAGATGAATAGCGCGTCGACTTTAAACTGGCTGATATCAAAGTTTATCTTACGCTCATTTTGCAAATGCTCCTGTAGTAATTGCAAATGCCCCTGAATGAATTTAACTTTCTCATTGATTTTGGGTTCATAGTTATCCCGGAAGTTTCTAAAATCAGTCGAAAAGCCAACCATTTCATACCGAGCGCGGTGATACTTACAATCAGTAACTAATATTTTGTTACAGTTAGGGTCAACGATGATAAAATCGATTTCGCCCGGCTCCCGGTCGATCCGTACAGCAGGCCCTTTCAAGGGAGATAATTGTACCACATGATGAATGTAGGGAATGCCCCGCTTATCTAAGACATCTTTGACGCTGTCCTCCAATAGCTTATCATGTTCGCCTGCTTTTCGGTTGAGGTAGGCGCGAAAGGCGGCATTTCGCTTCCATTCTTCTGGTGCCTGTTGCCATTGGAAACCATTGGTCGCCATCACCAAAATGCTTTCCTGCCACTTTTGGTTGCCAACAAGTGCTCTTTCCTCTCCATTAATATTAACCATGAGTATGGGCCGGAAAAAGTAACGTTTAAATGAATGGGACAGATAGACGGAGTCCCTAATAGGCAGTTTATTGGAACGCGATATGGTTAGACCCCCATAAAAGTTTGCAGCATTTCCCTGGCTTACGCCATTGTGTTGCAGGTTAACTAGCAATGCTTCATATTGAACGGTTTGCATTTCTGGAGCGTGAGGCGAAAAATGCTTTTTTATCTCCATGATTTGCCCGCCGGCAAAGTCATAATCAATGCCCATACATTGCTGTAATTCATGGCGCAATTCTTTGACCGAATCGATATCAACAAGCCCGTTACTAAACCCTTCTTGGAATAGCTTTTCCATTGCTCCATAGATAAAGTCATAGTGGTAATTCCGCTGTATTGTATAAGCATCCCCTTCGATAATGATCTCGATAGGGTTCTCCATCATGCGCTGTTCAGCCATATATTCGGAAAAAGCGAATAACCTTTCGCCGACAAATAACAAGTCTTCCAACAATGCTAAAAAGCCCGGCATGATACGAGGGTCTGGGGTAAGTTGCCCAATATAATCAATATCGCAGGCTTGTTCGAGCGCCAGTTTAAGCAAGCGCCGGTTCAGAGACAAAGTGTTAATATTAACTTCTTTAGCCGCCAAACCTTTGGCGTCAGACAAACTTTCATAATAAAGGTTAATACTATCCTCATGCACTTTAAACAGATAATACATGAAACGGACATCGGTTTGGCCGTGCATCAGCTCTAAAAAAGTGTCTGCCGCCCAATCATAGCAAAACTTTAATATTTCCGTCGTCTCCGGTTCCTGGCTAATAGTTCCTTTTCCGTAACGTTCCAGCAGTTTGTTAACTAATACAGTATTATATTTAAAGAAAGAACGTTCCCCATACAGGGCATAAAGCAACGTTCCGTTGATAAACTTGATCATGCCTAATTATTATCCGGTAAAGGTCGGCATATTGTTGTTTATATTGCAGCGTCAACCGCAACCATCGTGAAAGGCTTTCGGTACCGACGTTTTATGTATTTACCTTGACCAATTTGCATCGATCAATATTTTTTATGAACCCGGCAGCGAAATTTGGAAGAAGATCGGCATTATGCTAAATCCAAAAAGCAACGCGCTCGTCCGTAACCAACCGCTAAATAAGAACACAATGTCAGCACCCAAACCCCATGACAAACCATGAACTATGCACAGCAACTAAACATCCTCAAAAAAAAGCTCGCCGCTGAGCAGATGTCGTTATTGGTGGGCTCCGGCTTTAGTAAAAATGTCAGCCCTAAATTTCCGACCTGGGACGAACTGTTATTTGACCTTGCAGTGGACTTGTATAAAGAAGAGATCGAAACCGCATTTTCCCGACATATCGAAACCGCACACAAACGGGGCCGCATGCATTGGTCGGCCTTCAATCTGGAAAAAATAAAGTCCATCCTGCGTCGCGAGGGCTACCTGGAGGTGGTATCAAGGTATGTGTCAAACAAAGGGTATGGAGAATCCATTGCCGCTTATATTGAAGAGCGCACGCCCTATATTCACCGCGACAACGAGGATATCTTCCTGACAATTGGTGGAGTGCAGGAAAAGATTTCTGCCGAACGACTGGCCCTTCATCGGATTGTTGTCCAATTGCCTTGGAATAATATTTATACCACGAATTATGACGAGTTGCTGGATTTTTGCATCAATCCACATATTATTCAGGAACTTCAGAATAATATTCGTCAAATTAATGAAGAAATAGACCAACTGAACCAACGGGAATCAGCTCTACTTGCGGAACTTGCCGGGCTTGACACAAAGCCGTCCCCGGAAGCACCGCCAACAGGGAATCCTGCAGACCCGGAAGACTTTTTTTCAGAACAGAGCAAAAGCGCAGAGAAAAACCCAGCCCAACAACGTTATGACCTCAATTACAAACTCGGTAACGTGCGGAAAGGAAAGGAAGAAAAAGAACAGCAAATCAGAAACCTGGAAGTAGATATCAAGGAAAGTTATATGATCGTTACCAATGCTGCGGGCCTGAAGCTGCGAAGAAATCGTAACATTGTTAAATTACACGGTTCGCTTCGCTCACCCGCCCAACAGGCGGACAATTATTTCGAATTCGACGGCGATTTTAAAAACCAGTATATTATCTCCGGGGAAGACTACAAAAACTACCCTAAAAAGCATGAGGCATTCACCCAACTGATGCGAATTTCATTATTACAGGAATCATTTTGTCTATTAGGTTTCTCCGGTGTTGACCCCAATTTCCTGGCATGGATAGGCTGGGTGCGCGATATTCTGCAAAAACAAGCCCGTGATAACGCAAGCGACGCGGATTATAAAATATACCTCATTGATGTCGATAATACTCCTGATGCTGCTGACCGAAAGTTGTTTTTCGAAAATCACAGCATTGTCCGCATTCCTGTACTCGCACCAGAAGTGCTTGAAGTAATCCGGCCTGGGCATCAGCATCGTAGAGATATTTCTCAAAGGGAAGCTATACGACTGTTTCTGGAATACTTAGCGTCAGATGAAGACCTGAAACCGGTCATCCCCGTTAAAGACCTGGCCACCGAACAAGACCGCAAAACGATATGGCGCGACCTGCACTTCGCTGAACCGCATAAGAAAATATCTGCTGAAGCGGTAAAGACAACGGTACACCGCCTCGATAAACTCGGAGGCCACATTTTTATACCCGATATGAACCACGCACATGCTTTTAACCAGCACTCTCTGCTCGGTTCAGCTGCAACCCAATTAAAATTCTATAAAAATGAGCCTGAAATGGTGGACCTGATTTGTCGGCTCACTTTGTATGCCGCAAAAGACTATATGGTACCGCTATATAACGTCGTCGAGCAACACGTCGTCGATCAAATGTTGAAGGTTTCCGAAATTCGGGAACAAACGCAATCATTAATTGAAAGGGCGGAAACCCTTAGCCTTAGTGCTGACGAAACCGCTACCGAGCATATTTTTGAACAACTACTTAGAATTGCCTATTCCATGCGTTACGACACGCTAAAAATAAAACTCGAAAACTGGCACCCCAAGGGCAAAGCCGTATTGCAAAAAGCCGGGCTGCTGTCACTATTCGATGCCGATGCGGCTTCAATGCTGATTACAGAAAATCTGGAAAACGCAGATGACCTTAACGGCGAGGAGCGACTGTACGCATATGAATTGCTCTCCTATTTTAAACTATCGAAAAACTGGACACGCAGCAAAAAACTCGATAAAACGGTAAGCTTGTTTGAACACTCCGGATTTCGTACGCTTAATTCAAATTTTGAGTATCTGCAGGAACAACTCTCCCCGAAACCTGAAAAAATACAACCTTACGGAAAAGGCCGCTTCTCCACTGGGCATTCAATACAGTGGGTAACTTTCACTAAAACAGAAATAGCCCTCCAATACTTGATGCTTTTAGCAGAATCGGGGGTCCAGATGTCTATAAAGGGCGTTAATTTCCAGTCAGCGCAGGATTGGTATTATGTTTTTAAAACGGGTTTTGAAATGTACCCGCAACCCTTTTTGTACTATTCTATACAACACGGCGGTGATGATTTCCTGAAACGCGTTGGACAGGACTACGCTTTTAGCGAAAAACTGGCCGGCCAATTACCCTGGTTAATGCAGAACATGTTTTTCTGTCAGCAAACCGCCCCCGCGCACATTCGCCCCCATACTTTTTACGTACTGTCTGAGTTTTTCATAGCAGTCCCCCCGGAAGCTTGGGAATCGGATTTTATGGCGAGTTGGAGAGCAGGAATCGAAGAAGGCCGGACTTTCATCGACAGGCTTAACCCCGAGCACCCCTATTTCATCAATGGGATAAAATACGTCGCCGACCAAGCGGCAATTACCGAGATCATCAAGGATTGCCTGGAAAGCATTGGCAAAGAGAATGCGGATATGGGGATAGATTACTTGTATCACCTGAATTTTAACCAACATTTCAAGGAAATCAAAAGCAGCAAAAACATTTCGGCGGGTTTGCGGCCGCAAATTGACCAAATCATTAAAAATTTGCCCGGTAAGATCGATACTAATCTTTTTGCATTGGGCAACATTTATAATTTTCTAAGTGATACCCAGATCGACACTATCCGGTCGATCCTGAAAAAAGAAGATTATACCACGATCAGACACGTGAGAATTTGGCATATTATTCTGTATTTTATGTATAAAGATATAGCAACGGTCAAACTCGTCAAGGCTGCGGTCTTAAAGCATCACGCGCTATGGTACACCGGCATTAATGGAAATACTATTTCAGGCGGTGCGGAAAGTATTGACGTCAGTCGGATCACTAAAAACCCGGACAATAAAAGAGGGTTAATCTGGTCCGCAAAAGAGCTAAATTTTCTTTACGGAAAAATAAAGGGCGTGCTGCCATTGATACAAGCGGTTGTTGATAAGCATCAGGATGACGGCTTTACATCGTTTGCTGACGTGTTGGAAGACATGTTGTTCTTTTTGAATAACCACCAGGAAAAACTTAAGTCACAAAAAGATTTTTCAGCCATTATGGCGCAAACACAATCCTTGTTTTTTGTGCAGCGCAATTTCGAATCGCTGACGCAAGGGCTGCTAAGTGATGATAATTCCCCGATTATCTGGGCACTTAACGAAACCAACCGTCGTTTACGGGCCGGGAAGTTAGATGAGCCTGCTTTAAACCTGATACTAAGCCGGGCAATGTTACAACATCAGCCAGGGCTTGAGGCTTGCCTTTTTTATCTTGCCAATTGGGTCGATGATAAAAAAACACGAGAACAGGTAAAATCTTACACCTATCATTTAAAACAGTTGCTTCAAAAATATTGGGATAACCCACCAGTCGAAGTTGATTTTCCATATGTCCAATTACAACTGGTATCTATTGCATTAGCACTAAGAAAACACGGCGAATCAGATAAAATAATTGACGATTGGATTGTTGTGGCAGAAAAATCAAATTTTAATAACATACGCCAATTACTCATGAAAAAAACCGCAAACAGTTAATGGGATAACGCTCTGGATGCACCTTGAATAGTTAAAAGGCATTATTTTTACACTTGTTATTTTTAAATAATTGGATTATTACAACTAATCTTTGAGACATCTTACAGACAGGCCCTCCGCTGTGCCTTCTGGTGCATCATTAATACTTGCATCGTTATTAAAGAGCAGCAATCTAAAACTTAGGCCTTGAGAAATTCCTGGGGTAAAGTTAGTGGAACTCCACCATGCTCCGTAAGTGCCGAGATTGTTAAACATACCAGCAGAAGCAAGAAAGTTGTCTCGCGATCCAGCACCCAATGCGGTAAATCCGCTCTGATTGGTTGCCCCTGTATTGGGAGATAGCCAATGGGTTAAACCGCGTTCCTTTAGCGCTCCACCGGCAACAAAACTTCCGTAATACATAAAAACAAACGAAGTATCACCTGTGGTTTGTTTATACGTCGTAGTAGGGTCTATGAATTTGAGTAAAATACCAAATTCTGAATGTGAAGGAACATGCCACCCGAGAGGTGCCAGTTTTCCGGTACTGACGGTGAGCCAGTTATAGATCCCGCCATATATATTTTTGTTGTTGATATCATTGTTATACCAACAAAACTGCGGAGTAGTTAATACAAATCCGTTACCCCATTGCAATGGATCAGTGACATAGGGGATCGACGACCCGTCATTGTATTTTGATGTTTTCAGATTTTCTAACATCCACAGTTGGGTGCCGATTTTTACGGTATTGTATATATTACCTTCAACATCGGTCACAATGGTAACCGTATCGCCATACATAGTCCCGACACTGTTACTCGCATAGGCGCGGAGATAATAGGTCGTGTTACCATTTAAACCAGAGATCGAACTGGTGAAATTTCCGGTGCCAGCACCGTCAACTGTTTTGCTATTAGCTATTGTCGGTATGTGTGCTGAACTCCAACAAATGCCCCGTGCTATAACTGAACTTCCACCGTCGTCAGTGCATTGGCCGCTTGTAATTGTTGCAAACGGAGTTGTTGTCGTTACCGTCTTTCCGGTTGTAACCGTCGGCGCTGTTATTGGATTGGTAACGAAATTAATTTCATTGCCGTAAGCTGTTCCCACGCTATTCGTAGCATAGGCGCGAACATAGTATTTGGTGTTAGGAGTTAGATTATTCACAGCCACCAAAAAGGATTCTACTCCGGCAGTTCCCGCTGCCGTGGTATTGGCTATTGTCGGACTAGGGCTGGTATTATAGCAAATTCCAATCGCGGTTATCGAAGCGCCACCATCAGCTGAAATTGCTCCCCCAAGTGTCGCTTCGTTTCTTGATATACCAGATGCAGTTGTGGTCGTGACTGTTGGGATTGAAACCGAGGGGGTAGGAGCTGGTGCCAAAGGCTTTTTTGAACACGAGGTAATAATTAGAAGGAAAAGAAGGATGGGAAATATTGATTGGATGGGCCTTTTCATAATTGGCTATCAATTACGTGTTGGATACTGGATGGATTACAGTTAATTTATCCCCGTGTAGACGTATTTATTAAATCGTTAGGAAATAAATATAAAAAATATATTGATTAAATGTACAAGATATAAATGAAATACAAAAGATATTTTTATCTTATATATTTCATTAATTAAATACACAGTATATAAAGATTGAAAATCGGTAATTTTTAACTTCTCTATCTTTACTAGATGGAAAAGGAAAAGCGCGTTTATAACCGTATTAAGTCATTTTTAGCCCTCAAACGGATCAAGAATAAAGACTTGGCGGAGCACTTAAATGTGAGTGTACAAACGGTTTCAAAGTGGTGTACCAATTTCAGCCAACCGTCCCTATCCGAACTGTATGCTATTGCTGAATTTTTGGAATTGAATGTTTGTGAATTATTGGAACCGACTCCTATAAAGCGTTAAGTATATACATTTTCAAAAAACAAAAAGGAAAAAAGAAATCTTTGCAGACGGCGCGGGTTAGCCCTGCAAGGAGGAACGGAATAAATGGATTGTGCATTAGGCGGTGGGTTTATGCCGTAGTTCCTTGCAGGGCTTTTGGGGTGGCAGGTGTAAGCCGGATTACTTTGATGGATTTTTCTTTTCTTTTAGGCAAGCAAAAAATTAAACGAGCTGGAAAAATAGGTTCGCTTAGTTCCTTGCATGGGATTTTTTCATATTTCTTTACGAACTGCAAACTTAAACTGGCGAAGGATATAACGGATCAGTGTCGTCAGAGGGCTGAAAACGGATGGTTTCCACTTTAAGACTATACCTATAGCTCGAAAGTCTTTCGATTACTTCTGCGCGACTAATTCCCCAAGCGCTTGAGATATAGTGAAGATGTGGCTGGCCGACATGCCGGGCTTCAATGCCTTTTATTCCAGCCATAGTTCTAAAAAAACAATGCCAGTACTTTTCATCACCTATAAACTCCATTATGACACGATGACGTTTATCAATTGCGACTCGCATTTCACCTTCTGACATATTCGTCTGCCCTAAATAATCGAATTCACCATTGTCCTTTTTATGGAGCATTGCGGGAATAATCTTTTTATCGAGTTCTTTGGGAAGGTAATCAACCGTGAATTTACTATATGGCATACCAAGACTTTCCCAGGCATGAATGGGTATTGAAATAAATGATGATGATGTAAATACCAATGACTTAATAATTTTCTGTTGAGCTTTCTTTTTTTGTTCCAGAAGTAGCTGTTTAATATTATCTGGTAATGGCATATTGATTATATTCTCGTATTGTTTTTGCCAACGGTCTTTAGATATTTGTTCCAGCCTAGAGGCAAATTCTCTCTTAGCAGGTTCACTTAACTCCTTGTATTGAGGCAAGCTTTGAGCTCTCACCATGTCCACATGTAAATTTATCGCTTGTAGAGTATTGCCGAAGTGCACAATTGGATTAATCATATTGCAATCCGGTGATGCAAATGTGTGATACGCCTTATTTTCGTCTATCTGAAATACCTTAAAACCCATATAAATGTCTGATAAACAAAGATAATATATTGGTATGAGTTAAAGAGTTGGAAGGCAATCTTATTACTCTAACACCCCCATAAATTCCTTATAAGAAACATCAGTAACGCTTTTTTCGATAAATGTGACGTCATGTTCTACCAATGTATTCCAACCAGGTTTTACCGGGTCGATTATCACCAACCTTTTGCGTTGGGATAAATAAAATCGTTCCAAATAATCGTTAACGCCTAAGTCCTTAAATCCATATCCAATAATTATCAGCAAGTCTGATGATAGCAAGTTATTTTCAAAATGTTTGAATAGGTTGATATAATAAGGGTCATCGGAATAGTACCGTATTTTATTAGTGGTTCCGCTGAGGAAGTCCGGGGAAACGTCATCAAACAACTGCTCGAATCGATATCGTTTTTCAGACGGACTCCACGATTCAACGTAGAACCCGTCTATCCAGTAATTGGTTTTAATTCGCACTACCGGCTGGTCTTGCCTTTGTGTAAAAATTCGCTTTTGAGATACGCTTCCATGCAATTTATAAAAGCATAACGCCTTATCAAACGTATCCATAAACGTTTCCAGCTTAACTTTGTAGCTTTTACCAATTTCTTTACCTTCTGCAACCTGAAAGGAACGATTTAAACTTCCGTAATACGGCGAGCCCGCAAGTTGGTAGCCATCGGCGAAGTGTTCAAACAAATTTGAACGGCCCAACCAATCAAACAACAAGTCGTGATTTAAACTATGAACTTTAACGTCACAGGTCTTGACAAGGTGATGAAGAAATCCGAGAAACGAATCATACGGCGGATAATTTGAGGTAGACACGTCCTCATAATAATCTACTTTGAAAAGCAGCGAAGCGAGCAACTGGTTGAATGTTCGATTGAAGTCCTCAATTCTATTTAGACAGTCTCTATTTTTATATGCCCCTAAATCATGGCTTTCAGTAAACCGTTTATAGAATTGTTCGATTTCAATTTTATTCTCCTTATTTGTGCGATAGGTAGAATAAAAATCATAGAATTTCTCATAGTCAAATGTTTCCTCTGCGCTAAGAATCTCGGTGTTATAGAAGATTAAAAAATCTTGAAGAAATAATCGCTCATCCCACCGAGACCAACTATTCAGGTCTCGTTGCCCATTGAGGAAAAATGCTGCTTCAGAAGTATGAATATGAATTTCATTTTCATTGATTGCTCGGAGTCGTTCATTTAATTCAGCAAGCCCTCTCAACCCGTCTGGTCTTGAAAACCCGGAACCAAGTAAAAAAGAAATAATAGGTTTTTTCATTATTTAAGGCAACTGGACGCTTCTTTGGACAAGAAGATATATTTCCTCATTAAATCAAACATAATCTATCGATAAATTGGCAATGAGGTATAGATTTTTACATTAAAAATTCATCAAAAGAAAAAACTTTAATATTTAACAATAGGGCTTTCTTTTTAAAAGTTTTGTCTTCGGTAACTAAAATTAAATCGTTATTTTTTGCAACTTCGCCTATTAAAGCATCCATCTTTTGCGATTAGTAGAATTGCCTACTAAACTCTCACATATTTCACTTACTCCTGCAAGCCAAGGTTGCTCATCATCCCAATATAGGTCATCTAACCATAACCATGAGTCGAGATTCAATTTTATTGGCCGAAGCTTTTGGATGATATTTAAAAGCTCATTTCTTTTATGTTCATTGGTGGTATTTTTTACTTGACTTATTTGAACGTTTGTAATATATAAATCTCCTTTTGACTTAATTAAATTAAGGGAAACATCCCCGGATATAATTAAGTCATAGACATTACTATCAAAAATAAATTTTTCCATATCATGTTTTTAGGCGATGGTATCTTTAACATCCCCGTTAAAATCATTATATCTTCTTCAAGATTGGCAAAAACGCCACTTTTGGCGAAATTTTAGGTGCGGTTGCCCGTGCAGGCAAGTCACCTAAAGACGGAAAAAACACCCCTTGATAATCTAAAATCCTCTCTTTACTTTTAAAGCAGTAAAATATTGTATTTATAAATTCGCTGCTGTTCCGAATTACCACAAATTTAGAGTAAAACTGTAAATGATTATAATACGCTGTTAAGGGGTAACTATGTCATTTGCTGTATTAGGGCGTCGTAACCATGGTGACGGCGTGATTTAGGTAACGCCCTTTTTTTGTCACAAAATTACCATATCAATGCGCTTACTAATAAAAAAGTTTGAACCCGCATTTTGGGCATTGGTTATAATTTTAATACTCGGATGCTTAGGGTACGAAATATACACTCATCGAGATATAACCCCGCCCGATAAAAACACACCCAGTTGTGCATCAATTATCTACTTCAATCTTAATACAAAAACACTTGATACAACCTATACCAGCGCAACAGTATGGGGTGAAGATAGCCTCGTAAACTTCACCGACCAAAACGGTCATATATGGTGGGAAAGGGATTTTATTAGCAATGAACAGCGTTGGGATGATGATAAAATAGCCTTTGATGATATTACATTAAGAGACGGAGAGCACTTTAAAGTAATGTACATTTCAATGGGGCATTGCCAAAGCAAAGCTATCGAAGACAGCCTAAAAGATGACCTTAAATCAAACGACGATGATAACGACAACAACTAGCATAATTAATACTATAATTTTGAATAGCATGAGGTTGGCAATAGTCATATTGCTTTTAATGTCAGTTCAGCCACGACCTTATGATTATTATACAGTAATGAGAATAGTCGTTTGCATATTATTTGCTATGCTTGGCGCAGATGAATTTAAAAGTAAGAGAGCATTATTGTGTGCTTTTTGCTGGGTTTGTGCATTGCTTTTTCAACCAATTAAAAAGATAGAGATTACTCGCCACGCTTGGATTAGCATAGATCAAATATTGGCTGTTACATTGATTTTATGGATAGTTATTGATGTTTTTGTGAAGATAAAAAACAGGAAAGGGCTATTATCAAAATGATAGTTAAAGTTTAGATGGTGATAAATTTTGCCAATAAAAATGATACCCAAACGCTAGTTTATTGTTGCTTATATAATTTTGATATGGAATATGTTCTATTTCATAATGCAAGAATCCGTCGTCACTTTGGCCTTTTAATGCTTCCGCAAAGTTTTCATATACTTTTTTCCCCGGTTCGGAAGGGCCTGGAAGAATTACCGCGAACTGCCTATCTCCGCTTTTCGTTTTAAGGTAAAACACTACCAAAAAACACCGTAAACTTTCCGGTTTGCGAATGATGTTTATGCCGACAAACTCTTCCGAAAACTGACTATTAATTCTGAATGGGCCGGCAATTACTTCTTTTTCGGGATGAGCGATTTGCTCCCTTATCCAATATAACGAGTGATTTAAAAACGTATTTGCCCCAAATGTTGAGAAACTGAGTAAATACGCTATTCGTAACAGGGCTATATCAACCATTCGAATACTTGGTTGATTAAATAACTCTATTCTCAGCGGAACTTTTTTTGACGTTTGATGCAAATTGGATAATGCGCTTACCGCAAAATCGGGTGGCCCGAGGTCGTCCAACACTTTTTGTAGAGAAGCAGGATTTGATCGTTCGGTGTCCATATGCAGATTAAGTTTGCCGTCCTTATCAATCCTTAACCTTCCATTTATTTTGTTGCCATCAAAATTCAATCCTGCGGTTATTTGCGAATTAGGCAGGAGCGATTTAAAATCCAACTCTTTAAGGTAGCTTAGCAATGCTTTGTCCAATTTGATTCCGCTGGTGGAATTGCATTTATTACAGGTAAGCGTTTTTGCTTTGCCTCCTAACGAATCTGGTGGAACATGTTCCAGGGTGAGATGTATAGGTAAATCACCTGAAAGGTCTTTCTCGAAAAATACCTCGAAACATAAAGGGCAGACATAGCCGTTTGTAAAATCTGGATGAAATTTCACGACCTCGTTATTATCCTTTACAAATTCGAGATTTTTCGAAAACATCGTAAAAATGTTCTTTTTCAACTCCTTGCTTTTGCTCATTTAGCTAAAATAAAAATTAACCATCATTCCTGACGTGTAAATATTTTCTATCCTGCGAGCCGCCCGAACCAACAAAGCGTAGCGAAGTTGGGCGAGCTGAGCAACCGGTCTATACAGAGAGAGCGAAGCGACTGCATAGAATGTCTTACACGAACAACAGGGATCAGGGTGTAATGCTGTGGGCAAGGAAAGGCGGCGGCATTACACGCGATCCCTGTTGTGAAGCCGGTTGCGAGAGAGCAGGCGAGCCAAACAAAAAAAGCGGTTGGCTGCGACTGTGCTGAACGGACGTGAAGATTAGTCGCAGACAAAGAGAGCTTTTATGAATGACGCGTTTTAGCCTTACAAAAGGAATGACAGGTTCAGCCCGCGATAGCGGAAATAGCTGGTCAAACCATTTTAGGTGCTTGATAAAGCGTATAAAATGTTTGACGAAAACCTGGCGTTACTTTTTGTGGCTATTACGAGGAATGAATGCCTTATTTCCTACAGTCTCTAAGAATATTTGAACCCCCGCTCATTTATTTAAATAGTGTCAAGAGCGGTAAGTCATTACATCCATATCTCGTGAAAAGGATATTGTGCAAGGTGATTAACATTTATTTAAAATGGCCACATTGATGCAGTGGAAAGATTTTTCGATGTTAGGTGATACTTATATTCTTTTGACGTCAAAGTATTATTGATATAACTGTATTGGCGAGAAACGTTTTTCTCGCTAAAAGCTATCGAACAATTATTTACTATCCCTTGTTTCGTCCTAAGTTCGACAAGGCGTAAATTATAATTTAACATTCCATTCCAAAAGGTAAAATTGCAATTTGCAAAGTCATCGAAACCGAAATGCTTAGGGTTTATATAACCACCAGAAAAACTATCTACCAAGTAAGTTAATTTTATCAAATATTTCTTCTCGTAAAAATCAACTTGTATTTTTTGACTAATAACTTGTCCACCAGATTTTACGTCCATTTCGGGAAATAACGTGCGGTCTTCTCTGAAATAATCTTTAATCTTTTTGCCTTTTGAAAAAGCAATATGATTATCTAAAATATAATCCGAATATTCATGTTTCTCTACTTCTGACATGCTCTTACTTGATAAAGGCAAGTCAAATAAATTTGTATCGACGTCCAGATACGCTATTGGTCGTCCATTTTTACCAAGCTTATCTACATGCAAACTATCTCGGCGTTTTTTAATTTGTATGCGTACATTTAATGCTCTCTGATTAATTAGATCCAAAAAATGTTGATTTAGAGGCACTTCTATATATATAGTTATATATATAGGAACGACAGGGTTAAGCGTCCTATCCATCTCAACATTTAATTTTTGCGCTTTTCGGTCAACGTCTTCGGTTTCCTTGTTGATTAGATTAGCTTGAATAGAAACACCTTTTTGTAATGATAATTCTTGTGAAATATTTTTTTGAACAGATTTAATTGAATCAAAAGTATAATTAACGTGATTTAAGGTTCGGGTTACAGTTTGTATTATAATACTTTGTTCCGTTTCGCGTTTTTTCGATTCTATTTCCTTTTGTTTTGTATCAAAGATTGCGCAACCGGCGGCTACTATTAATAAGAAAATAGTTACAAGATGGATTATTTTTCTTGTCCTTTCTTTTTTTATAATTTCCGAGAGCAAGGGAAAAGCACCCGTAATAGCTGCTAATATTAGAAGTATATATGGTATTAAATTTGGTAACGTCAACATATATTATTCTTTTTTTAAAATTACCAATAATATCAAATAAAAAGACCCATTACTGGGTCTCTAATTCTTCTACTACCTGCTCATCAGCTTTTACATACGACTGTACTTTTAAAATATAGTCAGTAGCTTTTTGTGCCTGTCCGCTGGCATACACTATTATCCGTTTATCAGTCCGCAATTGATCAATCCAGCCTTTGATATAAGCTACACTGTTGTCAAATTCCTTGTTGATAATACCAGCAACCGACGTCAAATAAGCTGCGCCAATTTCCGCGGTAAGTTCTTCAATGCCGTATTTTTCAGAACCAAATTTAGTCGGCTCTACAATCTCTTTGCGGTTTAACCGCGACTGGTGCCCGGTACTATGTACCAGTTCGTGAAATAACGTACTGTAATAGCTTTCGACAGTGGTAAATGTGCCTTGCTTGGGCATATTGATATAATCCTTCAGCACATCATAAAATGCAGCATGTTTACCGTGCTTGATTACCGGGCAATTAGGCATGGTCTCAATAATTTCATCACAGCTGCTTAACTGGTTGATCGTATTCGGCGGATACGGAATAGAAAGTACTTCCGGCAAATGGTCGATTTGGGCAATGTTAAAAACAAAGTAATACCGTAGGACAGCTTTTGCCCGGTTGGGCTCTTCCTTGTCTTTCGCTTCGTCTTGCGGCAGGCGTTTCCAAAATACCACCATCGTGCCTTTCTCGCCCTTTTTGACACTGGCCCCGACAGCCTTGAGCTGCTTCCAGGTCAAGAAATAGTTTTGGGCATAGCCGAGTGAGCCGAGGAGCCAGGTGTTAATCCCCGTATAGGGTCGTTTTGAAAACAGGTTTTGAGGATGGCCGGCTTCGGCCCAAGGTTTTCTCCAGGGAACAATCTGCTGTTCTAACTGTTCAACAATGCGGTTGGTGATGATGCTGAATACATCAAGCGATTGTGTTTGTGTGTTCATGGGGATAGTTTTAATTTTTTAAAGAACTTATTTCTTTAAAGTATAGCGGGTTTTATGCATTCTATAAGGTAGGGGGTAATGCAAAAAAGCAGGGTGTTAGCCCTGCTTTTGTTAGTCCTGATTCTGTTGTAACCAATGATAAGCACCGACCGCTACCGCTTCAAAGAGCTTGACGTAATACTTATTCTTATTCCCCAGTTCCTTGTCATGGTATTTTTCCAATTCAGGATAAAAGCTGACCAAGCGTCTCATCAATGCATTACGGGTCCTTTTTATAGGGTTTCCCAATGCATGGTATATGTCTGTCGCTTGATATGTGACCGTCTGGATGCCTTTTTCAAGAGCAAAGGACTCTATGGCACTTTGCAATTTCTTGAAATCTTCCGTCTGGCAATGATCGGCAGGCAAAAGCATGATAACTTCTGCAATGGCATAATGCGCCAGGCACGAGGCAATGCTTGCCAATATCAATTCTTGCTTGTTACTCGACCATTTCGCTTTGTGAAGTTTGAGAAAATAGTCCACCAAGGTGTTCTCTTTGAATACGGCAAGACCCAACATACGGGTGCTGAAACTAAGACCGAGAGTTATCGCCTCCATGCTTTTGGTTGACCAAAAAGGTGAACAATGCTCCGCGAGTCTTCCGTATGTGTGTTTCTTCAATCGACATGACTTTTGCCAATATCTTACGCAAATGGTTCTCATGATATTTCCGTGTGAGTTGCAGATAATATGGCAATGCGTCCCTGTCTTTTAACGTTTCGGCCAGCTCATTCGCTAGCCGAACTTCTTCAGCACTATAATCGTTTTTCATTATTCTATATTCTTTGTGTCAATGAGCTAATTAATAATATGTTCCTTTCATAGCATCGTCGTATCGTTATTATATAATCGAGTCGTTTCGATATTAATTCCGCTTCCAACTTTTAAAAAAGGAACTGCAAGTACATTTATGTATCCTGCGAATGGTGGCTTTAGCCACCATCGTTTTTAAGTGTACATAGCGATAGATAAAATAATTCTAAAGGGAACCGACATATTCCCATTACCCAAGTGTAGAAAAAAGGAACATGAACGGTAAGGTAGGGTGGAATGCCATTGAAGAATTTTTGCCCTCCCTTATGCTTTCCCGACACATTCATTAGAATGTTATTATCGAAAATTGCGTCGGCGGTTTTCAGTCAATCTGATGACTTTTCAAGACAAAACAACATTTGAATATGATCTTAAAAAATTGTTTGAGGAATACCTGAACGAGTGTCAATTTTCATCCGGGTTACGGCCGGCGACAACCCGAGGATATAAAGCTGTATTTCACTTGTTTTTAATTGTGATGCCGGAAGTTACTACTGTTCAACACCTAACGCCAGCTATGGTTATGGAGTTTTTAAAGCGGCTTCAAACCCGGCAACGGATTGTCGGGAAAAACACGGCTAAGTTTGGGGTCAGAAACTCTACGATCAAAACCTATTGGAGCAAGCTCAATTCTTTCTTTGAGTGGCTATACCGCAAGGGACATATCGAAAAAAGCCCCATGCGGAGCATTAAAAAACCGCCGGAGCCGCTCTACGAAGATTCAAAGGCCTTGAAAGATGAAGAAATTGATAAAATAATTTCTGCGGTAGTATTAAGAACCGCCAACCCTCTTGCATTGCGTAGAGATATGGCTATGGTCAGCCTGCTTTTGTACACAGGATTAAGGCGAGGCGAACTGATTGGTCTTCAAGTCAAGGATATGGACTTGGGGAAGGGGCAGTTAACCATTAGAGGCGAGACTTCTAAATCGGGTAGGACCCGCACACTGCCCATTCATCCGACTTTGCAAATGCAGCTCCGGCATTATATTGCTGAACGTAACCGGTGCAATTTCCAAACACAGTATCTGCTTGTTTCTACTAACAAAGGGGGTGCCCGGCTGACTACTCATGGATTGAAACATTGGGAAAAACGATTGAATAAATTATCAGGCGTCAGGTTCCATCTTCATCGCTTCCGGCATAGCTTCGCAACCAATCTTGCTAGAAAAGATGTAGGTGTCATTAAGATACAAAAACTTTTGGGCCACAGAAGTTTAAGCATGACTGAACGTTATACGCGCTCCATTGCCTCCGAAGATTTAGAAGATGACATTGGCAGATTGTGATTTTGATTATTCAAGAAATCTGTCATAATAGAGATGTCGCTATAAATTTTATTAGGTAAAATATTGAGCGCAAAATATTTGTTTTGAAGCTTTCCTGACTTGTAAAACAGGTCGTAAAGAATTACCTGTTTTACACCCATAAATACAATTTTACCCATATAGTATAAGCTTTCTTTTAAAAACGACCCCTCCTAAATCTCTCTTAAGGAGATGGTCGGGGGTTCGATTCCCTCACGGGGCACAATCGTTGATTTTTAAAGGTTAATTTAGAAAAAGGGTCAATATGAACGGCCACTTCCCTGGGTAAACAGGCCATGGGGATAAATGGGGTAAACAGGTCCTTGCCTTTAAAATGTTAGCCATATGGATATTCTGCGCGCGATGCAAAGAAAATGGATCTACAAATCCTTTTAGAAAAGTTCTGTGATTATTCAGTTTCCATCAAGGGTTATTCAAAAGACACGGTTAGACGATATAGATACGTCATAGGTGCCTTTAAAAAGTTCGCGCAGATAACAGAGCTTTCCCAGGTCTCCGATGAGAACATTCGGACGCTGTTTTACTATGGAAGAACGCAAAGGAATTGGTCGGTAAACACTTTTCTTGTTTACCACAAGTCGCTACTTGTGTTTTTCCGTTGGTGCATCAAGCAGGGATATATGGAGAAAAACCCAATCCTTGAAATTGAAGTACCAAAACGAGAAAAGAAGTTACCCTCGAAACTTACGAAACAAACCACGCTTAGGTTATTGGAAGTTGTATTTAATTATCCTTATGAATATCAGTTCTTACGGTATCGGAATCATGCTATTTTCTCGACTTTTATTTTCGCGGGACTGCGTAAGCAGGAACTCCTAAATCTGAAATTTGCCGACATCGATATAGAGAACTTAACCTTGTTTGTTCGGCAAGGCAAAGGTTCAAAGGACAGGATAATTCCGATAAGCTATGTACTGGCTCAAAGCCTGAAGAAATATGTTGATGAAAGGAAAAGACTGAATAAAACCAATCCTGAATTTTTCTCGTCTCTGCGAGGCAATATCGGGTTTACAGTAAATGGTCTAAAGAAATTAGTGGAACAGGTCCGGGGGGCCTCAGGCACAGTATTTACGGTACACAAGCTACGTCACACCTTTGCCACGCTCATGCTTGAGGGCGGTTGCGATATTTATAGCCTGTCTAAAATGATGGGTCATAGCGACATTAATACAACAACGATCTACTTGGCAGCGAGTGCTGAACATTTGAGGGCGCAAATGACAAAACATCCTTTGAATAATTTGACGTAATTAAAATTTGTCTTTATACGCCGATATTTATTACAACGAAATAGTTAGCTTTATGAATGTTCAAAAATCAAACAATCAATCTGGTCGATATAAAAGTTTAGTAAAAAAACTTAATGAACCATGGAAAATCTTAGTCCTATTGATAAAATTGATGTTGTACTATCTTAAGTAACAGACGTTAAAGTGTCAAATTATGGTTTACCGTATTTACGCTCAGATTCACTAATAGCCTTTTCGATTTCTTCGCGTGTCCGATAGTCACCAGGAAACATTGCCAATTCGACAGGCAATGTTTTTAACGGGATTGAAAGCATTCTGTGTTTAAAATCAAAAGGATGGTTTTTCCAACTTGTTATTTCGACTAACCGCTTATCAATCGGGATTTCAGTTTTTTTAAAACTTAAAACAAATCCAAAAGGAAAGTGCGCCATTTCACTGTAATTCTGAATTACTCCGTTGTCAGAAACGAAATTATCGGCCATGTAACGATAATTGCTACTATCATTATAGTACATGAAAACTTGATAATTCTCTGGTAATGTTCGGCTGTTTTTGTTTAATACAAATTCTGTTAATTCCGGGTAATGTTCTGAATAATTGATCGACCCCAGGGTGACGAAAAAAGAAACTACTTGCTTAATTATTTTTAAAGGATGAATAATATACGGGTCGCCATTATTATATTTTGCATTGGCTAATCTTAAACGGAATACTGCTTGATTTACAAACTCAATATACGCTTTGCCGTACCAAGCACCCGTTTTGTTATTGCATGGTTCGCAGAGTGAATAATAGCCAATACCACCTTGTAGTGGCCGGCCCTTTGTTTTTTGCAAGAATGGATCATTAATAGACGAATCCATAGGGAAAATATAGAACCGATTTTTATTATGGGCATTTCGTGGGGGTACATGCTCATAGGTCAGTCTGGCATTTGCACCGCACAATTTGCATATACCGATCTGATTTTTAGTCATATAAAATCCTTATAGTCATATTTTACAACTGTTCATCATTTGCCCTAAGCTAACATTAATTCGGGGTTCGTTTATAGGCATATGAACTGAAGTTCGCCGTGAATGCTCCTTTGACTAAGGTGTCTTCGCATAGAAATTTAACAACAACCCCTATCTTACTGCCAAGCCTATTCATACATACACTGTAGCTATGAATGAAATCACTTACATCGGCATAACGAACTACAAAAAACAGCATATCCGTTTTGGTATCAAAATAAAGGATCGCGGCGGCCATATTTACTGCATTGGTAAGACAGGCGCGGGGAAATCAACGCTTCTACTCAATATGGCTATTTCAGACATTCAAAAGGGTAATGGCCTAGGTATAATCGACCCTCACGGAGATATAGCAGAAGTCATATTAAATTACATTCCAAAGAAGCGGGTCAAGGACGTTATTTATTTCAATTGTGCCGATACCCAATTCCCAATATCATTCAATCCATTGCACAATGTTGATGTAGAATCCCAACATATCGTAGCATCAAACATCATAGGCACATTCAAAAAGGTATGGGCTGAATCTTGGGGCCCACGTCTAGAACATATACTTCGAAATTCATTGTTAACTTTATTGGCGTATCCCAACGCGAGCCTGTTAGATATTCAACCTTTGCTTACCGATTCTGATTTCAGAAATGAAGTGTTGCGTCATGTCACTGACAGAGCCCTTGCCAACTTCTGGTACAAAGAATTTTATGGCATGGCACCTCATTTTAGAGCTGAAGCCATTGGTCCGATCATCAACAAGGTAGGGCTCTTTCAAACGCACCCCATGCTGCGTACCATATTCGGTCAACAATCATCCTCCTTTAATATTGCCGACGCCATGAATACTAAAAAGATATTCATTGCCAACCTGTCGAAAGGCATATTAGGCGAGGACTGCACTCAATTGTTAGGGTCATTGCTCATTACACAGTTTCAAACGGCGGCCTTAGGCAGAGCTAAACAGCCCATTGATAGCCGTATACCGTTCTATTTATACATCGATGAGATGGCTTCATTTATAACCCTGTCCTTTGCAGACATATTAGCCGAATCACGCAAATACGGTTTATCTCTGTTTCTCACTCACCAGTACATTGAGCAACTTAGCGAACCAATCCGCGCTGCGGTCTTTGGCAACGTCGGCACGCTCATTTCCTTTCGAATTGGTGCCACTGACGCTCGTGTATTAGAACAGGAGTTTGCCCCAATCTTCACCCGTGAAGATCTGGTCAATCTGCCTCGCTATGCCATGTACATTAAATTGTTGATTGATGGTACAACATCAGCGCCATTTAGCGCTAATAGCCTGCCATTGCCGGTCTCAAGCATTTCCTGGGCCGAAGATATAATCAATCATTCCCGAAACTCTTATGCTATGGAGCGAACTGTTGTTGAACATCAGTTACAACGACGGCACAAGGAAGCTTTTCACCACAAGGAGCAAAGCCTGTTCGGGTAGGGGAAAATGGGTCTAAATACATATAAAAATCGACCGAAACGAATTCAATTCCCGACTTGCATTTCAAGTGGTACTAAATTAGTGATTGAATCGTTTTTGAAATTTCTTTTGTTCTCTCAGCAAATGCGGTTTTTAACATATTTATTTCCTGATGAAACTCATGAATTTTATCATCATCATTAACGATCTGTTTTAGTCGGTTGATAGAATTATCACTAAGGGCACCATTCCGCCACCCTCTATTAAGAATTATATAGTGAATATCAAATTCATTAGATAGCGCGTTTAAGAAATCCAGTACAGGTATTACATAATGGTTGTTTTCTGTAAAAGTTAGGCTAACGGTGATGACATATATTACTTCTTTCTCTTGCTCGTGCTCATTCAATACTTTTTCTAATCGTTCAAGAAATTCCCCTAAGGGCCTATCCTCATTAGAGGCATTTATGACAATAAATTTGTACGGCATGCCTTCAACAGTGATCGGTTTTTTCAAAGGCATAAATTGTTTCCTTTTGAACAATTCATAAAGAGTATTGGATTTACCCCAATCTGATTCTCCAACGATTGCAAAAAGTTTTTTCATAAATAGGTTTAGTTTTAAAGGTGCGTATTTATATCGAAGATACGTAGATTCTTCTCGAAATTAAAGATATTCATACCTGCTAAAAACACAATTCAATATCGGCTTTTAAGAACTAAAAAGCTACGGCGTTCATTTTGCATTTCAGGGGTACGGGGGCAGATTGCCCCCGCAAGATAGCGTGTCCCTTCGTTATGACTACTGTCTATGGAGGGACACGCTATCTTGCTACCTCATTATTATTGGTATTCCTCCATATCGTAATCCTGGTCGTCTTTCCCGAGTTCCTCTAAATCCTTTTCCTCCCGTTGTTCCCGGACGGCACGGATTTCATCCAATGCCTTGTCTTCCTCTTTCGAATCAATTGGCAAAGATTCGAATTGCTCCGCTTCCAATAGGCCAGAAAATCGGAACTTGGCATCCTCATATTCAATTCCATACGGCTTACCACCGCGCTGATAATGGTGTAGACCCTCCTCACGTAGCAATTCTAAGAATTGCTTTTGCGAAGCGGCCTTCTCAAAACAGCTTCGCACTTTGCCATTGATTTGCTCTTTCAGCAGGTTTCTTTGCTCCCTTTGCAAAGCGTACCACTGTCCGTTCTTCCTATACGCTTTTCCTTTGCCATGCTCCGGAAAGCTCTTTGAGATTTCCGGATATTTCGCCTTATGGTATTCCTGCAAAGAAACTTTCAATTCCCGCAACTCATTTTTGGATAACCGGAACGAAGTTCCGGTGCGAAATTGTAATGCAGATACACAAAAATGCAAGTGAGTATGGTCTTTGTCCCGGTGTACGGCTCCCAACATCACACCTTCGTGCCCTCGCAAGCGCATATATTCTGTGGCAATATCCTTTATGATTTCGGGACTGATAGAGTTCTCCAAACCATGGAATGAAATGATCTCGTGGAACAGATACACCTGGTCGGAGCGGGATTGCACCCGGTATGATTCATTTTCTATAAATTCTTTGGTGTAACCTGCAATAGTATCTGAACGCAGATTATGACTGAAGGTTTCCGGCTTGTCGGTTTTGCCCTCTTGCAAGATGTAATTGACGAGTGAGGCATATGAAGGGGTATGACGGGAAAGGATTTTGACGATAGCCATATCGGCGTATGTTCAATGCGTGTGCCAGTTAAGGAGATAGGTCACATTGGCATAAAAAAAGCCCGACAGCTTGATGCTATCGGTGCCTTGTTGTTTTTAAGCTTGCAGTTTATAAAAACTGTTCAAACTCTTTGGGAAATGTTGTTTGGGGCCAACCAGACTGCAAGGTTTTAACAATAAGTAGGTAAGATTCTTTCCATGTGCCTTTGAATTCGTACAGGTCGGGGAAGGTTCGGGCATCTTCCAGTTTCCAAAACTCAAACTCTGCTGTACCATCCGTTTTTAAATTAAAACCAATAATTTTGTTTTCGCCTTTCCCTTTTTTACTATAAGCAAATGAGGGAATAAAAGAACCGGTAATAATTATATTTTTTCTTACCAATTCTTCAGAATCGTCAGCACTAATCCAGCATGCGTGACCCGATAACCCCTTTCGCTTGCTGAATAGCTTATTAAATAAATCTATCCATTTTTTTAAGTATGGCCACATTTGCGCAATGTCGAAAATCTCAAATTCAAAGCTTTCATCAATAGGAAATTTCAAATTGAGAATCGTTTCCGACGGTGGTAGAGTTGCAAGAAAATTATTTAAAATTTCGCTTTCATCTGAAGAAAGCCTCTTGCGATGATAAATTTTATCCTTTGCTTTTTTTAGGATTTCAATATCCTGGACTGTGAGTGTTAACTTTGTCATATTCTGATTGTTTGGTAATCAGAATACTCTAATACACAGAAAAAATGTAAAACATTAGAAATAGACTTTTATAATCTGATTACCACACAATCTTGATTTTAAAGGGCTATGAAGGTCTGGGTAAATTGTATCATGGCTTTCTCTGTTTGTCCAGTAGTTCTTAAGAATTCAGTTCACATTTTACTTGCCGAAATATCCAATTTAAGCATGTGAATCATCCTTGTTTGACGATTCAAGAAAACTCTTTATTTGGGGTCGCAAACTTAACGCCAATATATTTTCTGGTTCGATTTCCAAAACCTTTTCTAATAGTTTTAGGGCTTCAGAAGTATCTTTGTTGTTAGCCCTTGATAAAGCCAGATGAGCTAATAGCCCTGTGTCATCCTGTTTTAACAGCAAACCCTCTGCAATCCTTGATTCTGCTTTTTCCCAATGTTTTAACTGGCACAATAAAGACACCAAACAATGATAAGTATGAATCGTAGGTACTAATTCAATAGAGGTTTCGTATGCACTTATAGCTTTCTCATATTCACCAGTTTCCTTCAAACAAAAGCCATAAAGATCATATATTACTGACGAGCATGATTCTATTGCAATGAGTTTTCGAAGATGAACCAATGCAGTCTGATTTTCATTAAGCTTAATTGCACATATTGCTAAATTTTGTTGATATGTTCCCGATATGGGATCTATTGATTCAGCTTGTTTAAAAGCTCTAAAGGCTTCATCGTAGCGCCCAAGGTGAAGATAAGAACAACCTAATGAATAAAACAATTCGGCATTACAAGGTATTTGATTTGTTATATTTTTCAAAAGTTCAATGGATTCCGTATACCTATTTTGAATCTTAAATAACTCAGAGAGTTTTAAATAATTTTCAATATCGTATTCATTTTCATCTGTTATGCTTGCCTTCAAATCCCTTTCTAGTGAATCATAATCGAATAAAAGGTCGGGGATATTAGTAAACCGATATTTTTCCGCCTCTGCGGTCTGTGCAAATACATTGGGCACCGTTGGATAAAATGAAATTTCGCCGTGTGAAGCAAGCAGGGTTACTATTTCCTGCTTTTTGTCAGGTCGCGCATATCCAGGCATTATTTGGTTCTGGAGTTTATTAATTATGTGATCAATTGTAAAACCAAAACCCAAAAAATCAGGAAAATTTTGGTTATTCATAAACGCAGTAAAAGTGTTTGCCTTCCGACCCATTAGGTGACTACCTTTTAAAGTTTCGTCATCCAAAAGATAAATTCTAAAAAAGCAACTCTTACAGCTGATAATCAAAATCGCTTCCTCCAGTCCCGCGGAAAAAATTTTTGGCGGAAGTGTTATGTATACACACTCACACTTCGAAAGGTCATAAATGGTGGAAATTTCTTGTGCTTCAAAAATACTCCAAGGAATAGTGGATTGAAATCCTGCAACGATATTTAGCGAATCATTTTCTGACCTTTGAACCCAATAACCCTCCTCGTGTTCGTATTTTTGCCAAAATGAACAAAAAGGCCTTCTTGACAACTTGTCGGCTTTCGTTTTGTCAGGTTCAATCGAACACTTAAACATGTCACTTAATTTAACCTCTTTATTTCTAAAAAATGAAATAAATATATCATCGAGTGTATCCAACAGCCAATCGTATCCAACAGAGGATTTTAGAAAAAACAAAAAATCTATGTTTATTATCGGCTCATTAAGCATCCGTTGCCAATGTTGCTCGGCTCTTTCGTTTTCAGTAATTTCCGTTTCATTTGTTGCTTCTTTAATCGGGTCTTTGTCAGTATCTATTTTTTTTAACACATTTATCCAATATTTTCCGTCTCGCGCTTTTTTTTCTGATAAGTATTTATCTAAAAAAACATATATACACACCATCTTCTCCCTATTCCTTTCTTGTTCTTTTTCCGGAAAACAAAGGTTTTTTAAAAAGCTATCCTCAATAGTAACCTGTCGTATTATGGCGCCCTCTGTAATCTTAATTGCTAACACAGTGTAATTGCGCCTGGTCGTATTAAACCTTTTAGGGATGTAATCAATTTTGCTTTTATCTCTGGTAATATCATTCACAATAAAATATTCTCGTATTAAATGCCAATAAAGAAATTTTAATTCTTGAGTATAAGGTGTATTTGGTCTTTCACCCTCTTCAAAGAAAACTACAAGGTCTTCAGGAATTTCTTTATAAAACATTCAGATGAAAATTTAGATGAAAAAATGAGAAAATGGATGAGTATATGGGCTGACTTACTAACGTAAAATTGCATAATAAATGTCAAACAATGCAATTAAAAGAAATGAAAGCCATTAGTAATCAACCGAATATCTCACTGCTCGAAATAGACATAGAGAATAAACTTAGTGTTGCCTATCTATTTAGCCTCACTAGCCAAAATGAAGATGTGAACGCAAGAAATTTATTCCACGACCATATCGGCACCTCGCTAGCTAACCGCTCTTCGCAAATTATTCATTCATCAAATATTAAAACAACAGATTATGAAACCGACCGCAAATGAGCACTACTCCAACCCGGCTTGGGAGGCGTTCCTGAAAACATCGTTCTCTAAATTAGAAGAACAAGTGAAAAACCATGCAGAAAGCATGGGATTAAAGAATCTGCCCCGGCTCACCGGGGACAGCCTGGACTTGTACACGGAAGAACATAAGCTGGGCCACCAGCCATTACTTAGTGAATTAAGTTCGTCGCTTCACCCAAAGACGACTGCGTATGAAGCAACCGAGCATTGCAAGATGACGGAGCAACGCCTCCGCGAGCAGCGCAACAAATTGGCACAAGCGAAAGAACGAAAAATTCAGATTGATGCCTCCTGTCAGAATTCGACCACGGTAAGCCTCCGGCGCTTCCTTTTTGCCCTGTCTGCTGTTGCCGTCATCTCATTAGTGGACGGTTCCCAAACGATTCCTGTATACGAAGAATATGGATACAGCTTCATTGCTGCAATTTTCATTGGCGTCCTGTTTTCAGTGGGGCTTGCCCTCTATGCCCACATCACGCCGAAAATCATAGCAACCTATCCGAAGAAATGGCAGAGATGGTGCACGTCTATCTTCCTGTATTCCGGGATAGCAACCCTCTTCTACTATATGGCAACTGTTAGGGCGGAGTATCTATCCAGTTCTACCAATAACAACGCTGTCGACAACATCAACATCCATTTCAGCCCTATGCCGTTTGTTATCACCTCGATGTTCATGTTTACCATAGCTGTAGCCGTGTGTATATTCTATATGCCGACCCGCCAGGAACGCGCCGAAATGTGGCGGGTGCTTCATGCCAAGTATCAGCAGAAGGCCAACCAACTGGAAATTGCCCGAATCGAAAAAGAGATCCAGGAAATACAGCAGGAAAACGGAAGCGTCATAAATATAAGCGCCTCTATTCTCGAATATGGCTCAAAACAAGAAGCAAAGATAATCAACCATTACAACCGCTGCATTGCGGTTTGGAAGCGGCATAATCTAATGCATCGTCCTGACAGCGGGACGCCGGACTGCTTCAACACGCCCACAAAAGACGGTTTTGATACCAATTTCCCAACATTTTAAACAATTGAATCATGAAAAAAATAATGAACGAAACTCGCACAATCCTACTGATAGCCTGCTTATGCACAGCTTGCGGCACTGAACCCGCAAGAGATGACAAGGAATTTGTCATCCTCTATGACCAAAGCGACCCGCTAAAAGTCACGCCCCAATTTGATGAAATATGCACCCAACTCGGCCTTAAACAAGATGCTTGGCAAGGAATACGCGTAAAAATAACAACGGTAACAGACAAGGACATCAATAAGGTGCAATTGTTCACCCTTGCAAAAGCCGACCGACTATATGGCAATAGCACGATGCGGAATGCCGAAGTCGAGCGGTTCAAACAGAAACTGCGCAAAGCGTTGCAGGAGATACCGGCTTCGGGAACCCTTGAACATTCCATCATCTATCGTGCAATGGCTAAACACCTGAACCTTCTTGCGAGGTCTACCGCCACCAGGAAACAAGTCATCATCTACAGCGACCTGTACGAGAACTCGGATGTTTCATTTTATGATCCTGCGACATTTCAATTATTACAGGCCCATCCGGAAGCAATCAGGCGGAAGCTTGAAAAGACCGTCGTACTTGGTAAGCTATCAGGCATCCAGGTATGGCTCATGTACGACCCTGAATCATATGAAGCCAATAACAACTACATGACCATTGCAAACTTTTACAAGCGTTGGCTTGAGTCAAAGGGGGCAACTGTCCGCATCGAGAACACGCTTAACTTATAGGCTATGAGGGTAATCATCGGAATCCTAAAATTCTTACTCTATGTGACTTTAAGTTTCATCGGGTATGTTTTAGAGTTTTTGCTCGGCATAGTCAAATACATAAAAAAAGGATTTGAATAAATATCATACAATGATGAAAGAAGTACTATCAGATTTGAGCAAGGCAATAGGATTTTTGCTTGGCCTCCTCGGCGACATTTGTAATTCTATTGTTGATGCCTTTGAAAAGAAAAAAGGCTTTAATTCGGAATTCGGACATGAATCTTCAATTGGTTCACGATATAATAAAGGTCTTTTGTATTCAAAACATCGAAAACTAACGAGAAAAAAATCATTTGAAAATGTGTTAGTAAGCGGGCCAACCGGAAGCGGAAAGACAACAAAAATTTTATTGAAGTCAGTATTCAGTCTAAAAGGGGTCAGTTTAATAATTAACGATCCGTCAAAAGAATTCTATCAGTTAGCTAGCGGGTATCTTTCGCGATTTTTTAAAATATTGCCGCTTAATTGGTCTGATAATACGATCAGTTCGGGCTTTAATCTTCTTTCGCTAATCAAAAAGCCCAATGACATAAATAGAGTAGCGCATCTGTTAACCGCAAGCCTCGACAAGGGTAACTCAGATCCATTTTGGTCTCTTTCAGTCAAGACACTGCTTCAAGTATTTATCCGCTTGGTTTTGTATCAGCCAGAACAATATCGCAATATGGCAAATGTGCTTTATATCCTAAATAATTTCGCTGCCAATCCCAAAAAAGTGGATGCCTGGATAGCCAAAACAAAAGACGAAAAGCTCACCCTTGACTATAAGGCACTAATTTCCATCCCTGATAAGACACTTCAAAATATTATAGCTTCTGCAAAGGCAGCGCTACAGCTCTTTGAGGACCCGGAAATTGCTAAAACGACTTCTGTCAACACCATTAATTTTGATGAACTAAGGAAAAAGCCAACAATTATTTTTCTTCACAGTAGTATAAGCGATCAAAAATATGTCAGCGTACTTAACGGAATCTTTTTTGAACAATTATATGGTCATCTTCTAAAACGTTTACCGGAAAAGAATGAGCTCGATTTATTTATTATACTTGAAGAGGCCAGCAGCACCTACGTGCCTTTGTTGCCGCTTGCGCTAGCGAATTGCCGGAAACATCGTGTCGGCAATTTAATCTGTGTACAAAGCCCTGGTCAACTAAGAACTATGTATAAAGATGAGGCAGATAATATCACTTCAAATTGCATATCCAAAATATTCCTTCCCGGTCAAACCGACATGGACACCTTGCGTGAAATCGAAACGTTGAGCGGGAAATGTATCTACAAGGATGATAAAGGGATTGAAAGAGTGAAGCCTCTCATGACCGTTGATGAAATTCGCCTATTGCCTGAAAACCGCAGTCTCATCTTGTCAGGAAACAAGCCACTGATAAAGGGGCGGACTTCACCGTATTACAAGTCTTACAAGTATAGGAAATACGCTCAAATACCTCCAATCCCATTGCAAGGCGACATACCGGATGAGCCCATCGCCTTAATGCCCTGATATGAAAATCCGTAGCCGCAACCTGTACGCATATCTTCTTGATTCCGGCGTCTTGCACGGGTCAAAAGAAGATATTGTTAGCGCCAAACAGGAATACCGGCGGAAATATAAACAACAATGGAAACAACAGAAAAGGCCACGCAAGGAGATCCGCATAGAGGTGACACTCAAACAATATGAGGCAATCAAAACAAAAGCTATGGAATTGGAACTACCACCCACTACGTATTGTCGCAGTGCCATCCTTGCTGCAATTCCAATAAGGCATGACATACCGTACAAAGACAAGCTGTTAAAGATATTGCAATTCGTAAGCCGGATCGCTATTGCGACAAATAACCATTCCCTTCCGCTTTGGCAGGTATGCGAACTCGCTAACCAAGCGGAAACGATACTATTAAACTATTTGAAATCAAATGAGTGACGCACATTAAATTATGTAAAAATGAAAAATCGCACCCAGGAAAAGTCTCACCTCTCTGTCAGAGAGCAAGACCAACAAAACAGACTGACCAATGGCATCCTTGCCCAATTAGAACGTATGCGCGAACGAGAAATAGCATCGGCTCTCGCTTCTGAAAGGCTACTGCGCTTTGAGGAACTTGACGGCACAAAAAGTTCAGTAGTGCATGACAGTATAAAAGAGCCTCTCGCTCAAGAACTCGAAAGAGAGGAGTATACCACAAACGAAGAAATCGGAATGGAAGAAATCATTGAATATGACAACATCTATGAGGCTATCAGAGAATATGAGGAAATGCGGGATAACGACATTAACCGTGAGGATGATCCTGATAAAGATTGGGACGAAATGGATTATTGAAAGACGCTAATGGATGTTATAGATAACCTGGATTATGCCCGCGACCACGACCTGACTGTCGAGGAAATCAAAGGTTGCCCGGTATTTGCTCATCTAACGGACAGCGAGGCACAGGAAGTGATTGATACCCTGAAACTATTCACGACAATAGTCTATGACTGCTATAAAAATAATATGAAAAAATGTTAAACTTTTCCTAAAAAAGAACTAAAAAAGTGATGAACAAATGATAAAAAATTCTTAAATTACATTCAAATAAACCACTGAATTACTATCAGTTATGAATGAAATCGCACTTTTCGATACGTTTGCAAAAGGCAAACAATCACGTGCCGTCAAAGGCACCAATTGCGTAATCTATACGCGTGTTTCCACCAAGGAACAGTCACAAAACCTTAGTCTCGCGACACAACGCAAAGCCTGCAATCATTATGCTGAAAAATACGGATATAGCATATTGGCGACATTCGGCAGTACCTACGAGTCTGCCAGTACCGATGAACGTAAGGAGTTCCAGGCCATGCTTTCCTACGTCAAGAAATCACAGGAACGTATTTCGTATATCATTGTTTCAAGCCTAGAGCGTTTTAGCCGTAATGACAACTCCATTTGGCTAAGCGGAGAACTACGAAAACTCGGTATTGAAATCGTATCGGTAAGCCAACCGATAGACACGTCTAATCCCTCCGGGCAAATGCAACAAAAGCTATTGTTTCTGTTTGGTGAATTTGATAATCAACTCCGTAAGCAGAAGTGTATGGCAGGCATAAAGGAAATGCTCTTACGGGGCGACTGGCCGATGAGGCCGCCGCTCGGCTATGACTGTGTGAACATCAATGGAAAACGTAAAATCGTCATCAATCAGAAAGGCAAGGTACTGCGGGACGCATTCTACTGGAAAGTAGAACAATCCCTTTCCTTTGACTCGATTCGCGAGAGGCTGGCACAAAAAGGCATCAAGCTTTGCCGGCAAAGAATTGGGGCAATTCTTCGCAACCCCTTCTATTGTGGCCTGATTGCTCATAATATGTTAGAAGGCGCTATGGTGAAAGGCAATCATGAATCGCTCGTGCCAAAAGAAATATTTCTGCAAGTCAATGGCATTTTAGCCCAAAACAACCATGGTTATGCTATCAAGGAAGAAAACGAAAAGATACCGCTAAAGCGGTTCCTGATCTGCGAGAAATGCGGCAAAGCTTTGCGCGGCTATATAGTTCAGAAAAAGAATATCTATTATTACAAATGCTGTACCATTGGCTGCGGTACAAACCGCAATGCCAATCTACTCAATCAACGTTTTGCCGAAGTATTGGAATGGTTCAGATTAGACGTGGGCACTGAAACGCTTCGCCTCATCAAACAGCAAGCCATCGCGACATTCAATCAATATACAAAAGGAAATGATGATGTCCGTATCCGCTTACAACAAAATTACACCGACATCAAGAACAAGATTATCCGCCTGGAAGAACGCTTCATCGAAGAAGAAATAAACGCTGAACTCTACAACAAGTATATCGCCAAATACACGGATGAGATGAAAGAAATCGAACAGCAATTATTGAAGGCGACAAACAAGGTGTCGAACCTTGAGGAATGCATCAGCTTAGCTGTTAATTTCGCTATAAATCTGCCTAAAAAGTGGCTTTCTGCCGACTATCACACCAAGCAAAGGCTGCAATTCTTAGTCTTCCCCGAGGGGATTTTATATGATCGTGAAACAGATAAGTGTCGAACTAATCGCATAAATTCTGTCTTTGCGTATATTGCTCATTTAAAGCAAATTATGCTCCAACAAAAAAGCGGAATACCAGTTTTGCAACTTGAATATTCCGCTTTGTCTCGCTCGGTAGCGGGAGCAGGACTCGAACCTACGACCTTCGGGTTATGAGCCCGACGAGCTACCAACTGCTCCATCCCGCACTCTATTTTTTGATTACACCGATTTTTTTAATCGATTACACCGATTTTAATCAGTGTAATCTTTTTCCAATCGGTGAAATCCATGTTTTTTATTGGGACTGCAAAGATATAATTCGTTTCTTTGCACTCCAAATTATATTTTATTTATTTTTATGACCCACCGGGCAGGTTTTGTGAGTATTATTGGTAAGCCCAACGCAGGTAAATCAACCCTGATGAATGTCCTGGTAGGCGAAAAAATGTCGATCATTACTCCCAAGGCGCAAACCACCCGTCACCGCATCCTGGGTATTGTAAACACCGAAGATTACCAGATTGTTTTTTCGGATACGCCCGGCATTATCAAGCCGCATTACGCCCTGCACGAGAGCATGATGCACCAGGTAGACGGCTCTATCGAGGATGCCGACCTGATATTATTGGTAACCGATATTTACGAGGAATACGACGAGGCCGACGTGCTGAAAAAGCTGGAAGGCTCAACAGCGCCGCTGGCGGTGCTGATCAATAAGATCGACCAGTCGGACGAGGAAGCCGTTAAGAAAAAGGTGGAGTACTGGCAGGAGAAGTTAAATCCCAAAGCGGTTTTTGCCATATCGGCCCTGCACGAGCATAATATAAAGGCGGTGATGGACTTTGTGATCGACCATTTGCCCGAGCACCCGGCCTATTACGAAAAGGACGCGCTGACCGACCGCAACGACCGCTTCTTTGCCTCCGAAATGATACGGGCGCAGGTTTTTAAACAATATAAAAAGGAGATCCCTTATAGCACCGAGGTGATTGTAACCGCCTTTGTTGAAGGCGAAAAATTATACCGCATCAGCGCCGAGATCATTGTGGAACGGGATTCGCAGAAAAACATCATTATCGGCAAAAACGGCGAGATGCTGAAAATTGTCGGTACCTATGCCCGCCGGGATATGGAAGAATTCTTTCAGCGCAAAATTTTCCTGGAAACGTTTGTAAAAGTGATCCCCGATTGGCGCAGCAAAAAAAACTACCTGAAGAAGTTTGGGTACGAATAACAAGATTTGAGATATGAGATGTGAGATTTGAGATAGGAAAATCACTCAAACCCATCAATATTTCGCATTAAATTAAATAAGAAATATGATATGGTAACGCGGAGAATTTACCTCACGTCTTAAATCTCATATCTCACATCTAAAAAAGAATGAGTAACATAGTAGTCATAGTGGGCAGGCCCAACGTAGGCAAATCGACATTATATAACCGCTTAACCGAAACTCGCAAGGCCATTGTGGATGATGTAAGCGGCGTTACCCGCGACAGGCATTACGGCGTTTCCGAATGGATCGGCCGGCAGTTTACCGTGATCGACACGGGGGGCTATGTAGCCAACTCCGAAGATATTTTTGAGGCCGCCATACGCGAGCAGGTGATCATCGCCATCGAGGAAGCTACCGTCATTTTATTTATGGTCGACGTCACCACTGGCATCACCGACCTGGACGACGATATCGCGTCGCTGCTGCGGAAAGGTAAAAAGCCCGTTTTCGTGGTTGTGAATAAGATGGATAACACCTCGCTACTGGCCGATTCAATGGTGTTTTACAGCCTTGGCCTTGGCGAGTTATATAATATTTCGTCGATGACCGGCTCCGGGACAGGTGAATTGCTGGACGAAGTAGTTAAGCACTTTGATGATGAGCCGCTGGAGGAGAATACCTTACCTAAATATGCCATTGTAGGACGCCCGAATGTGGGCAAGTCGTCCATTATCAATTCATTGATAGGGAAGGAGCGAAACATCGTTACCCCGATAGCCGGCACCACCCGCGATTCCATTCATATCCACTATAACCAGTACGGGCATAATTTTATGCTGATCGATACCGCCGGCCTGAGAAAAAAGACCAAGGTTAAAGAGAATATCGAATTTTATTCGGTGATGCGTACCATAAAGGCATTGGAGGAAGCGGATGTAGTGATCCTGATGATCGATGCCGTTGAAGGCATTGAATCGCAGGACATCAATATATTCCACCTGGCCGAGAAGAATAAAAAAGGTGTAATGATCGTGGTTAACAAATGGGACCTCATCGAAAAGAACAACAAAACCATCAAAGTTTTTGAAGAGCAGATACGGGATAAGATTGCCCCGTTTACCGATGTGCCCATCGTGTTTACATCCGTAACCGAAAAGCAGCGGGTTTTAAAAGTGATCGATACCGCCAATGCTGTTTACCAGAACCGGTCGAGGAAAGTACCGACCTCAAAATTAAACGAGGTGCTGCTGCCTATCATTGAGCATTACCCGCCGCCGTCCATCAAAGGTAAATATGTAAAGATCAAATACATTACCCAGATCGCCGGCACATCGCCCATGTTCGCCTTTTTCTGCAACCTCCCGCAATATGTAAAAGAGCCGTACTACCGGTTTATCGAAAATAAGATCAGGGAAAATTTTGAATTTTCTGGCGCGCCCATACAGGTATGGTTCAGGCAGAAATAGGTTTAATTTGAAGATTTGAAAATGTGTCAATTTGAAAATAAATACTCATGAGCCCATTTTCAAATATTCAAATAAATCAATTTTCAAATCAATTCACCGCTTCCACCGCTTTCTTAAAAGTAGGGTCATCACTGTTTACCGTTTCAAAATAAGCGTTATCGCCCCATTTGAAACGTGCGGCAAAGGCTTTTAAAGCCGTTTTTATGGTTTGCCGTGAGGCCAGCAACTCGCGCGAATCCATTTCTTTTATGGTGTTTGAAGCATAGGTAATAAACCGGTCAAACTCGTTATCATTTACGGTATAATGCTTTACAAAGTCGTCCGCCGAAGCATATTTAGCCAAAACCGGCTGAAGCTTATCGATGGTATAGGCGGTAAATAATTGCTGGCCCGTCAGTTCCTCCACCAGCTCAGTGTTTTCGTTGGTATCAGCAGGGACAAATATGTCAGGCATGATGCCGCCGCCGCTAAACACTTTACGGCCTTTTGCGGTCCGATAGGGGGAAGGCTTAAGAAAAATACTGTCGCTTAAATTCCGCTCCTCCGAAAAGAATTCGCCTTTGCGCATCCGCTGCGCTATTTCGTTGTGATAATCTTTCAATCCGTTTTTATACGATTTCTGGATCGACCTGCCCGATGGCGTATAATACCGCGCTATCGTTAAATTCACCGCAGAACCATCGGCAAAAGGAAATTGCTGTTGCACCAGGCCTTTTCCAAACGAGCGCCGCCCCACAATCACCGCCCGGTCAAGGTCCTGCAAAGCGCCGGCCAGTATCTCGCTTGCTGATGCCGAATATTCGTCGATCATCACGGCAAGTTCACCTTCTTTAAAAACACCCGAGTCGGTCGAAAAATAATCCTTGCGCTCTTCATGAAGCCCTTTTGTGTAAACGATCAGGTGGTCTTTCGGCAAAAATTCATTGGCGAGAGCCGTAGCGGCATTTAAATACCCGCCGCCGTTTTCCCTCACGTCCAGCACCAGCTTTTTTAAGCCCTTTGCTTTTAGCCGGGCCAGCGCCTCCCTGAAGTCGGCATCGGTGGTTAGGGCGAATTTACTTATCTTGATATAGCCAACTCCCGGCGAAACCATATAATCGGCATCCAGGCTGCTCAGGTTTACATAGCTGCGCTTCAGGATGTAAGGTTTTAATATCGTGTTATTTTGACTGTATACCCCAAGCGATATCCCGGTGTCCTTGTCTCCCCTCAGCGTATTGTTCACGCGCGTATCGGTAAGATTGGTGCCCGAAAACTTTTTACCGTTAACATTAATAATGCGGTCGCCCGCGGCCAACCCCGCTTTTTCTGCCGGGCCGCCGGGATATACCTGCGTTATAAAAAGGGTATCGCGAAGCAGCTGGTAAGTTAAGCCTACGCCGTTAAAGCCGCCCTCCAGGCGTTCATTGATGGTTTGAGCCTGCTTTGGCGGCAAATAAACCGAGTGGGGGTCAAGATTTTGCAGCAGGTTGTTAACTGCGATACCTTCTATGCTGTCCTCGTTCACCGAATCGACATAGTTGTGTTTTACCAGTGTTAAAACCTTCGAGATCTTGTTGTTTCCGGATAACGACAACCCCATGCTTCGGCCGGTGAAGTCATCGCTGATAAGCAAGCCGATAGCTACGCCAAGCAATAGCAGGATCAGCGATCTGAAAATTATGCCGGTAACCTTTTTCATAGGGGTTTTATAGCACAAATCTACTCATTTGTTTATACAGAAAAAGGGGTAAATCACCCTGATTTGAAATTTATTTGTCACATTTTGATCGGGCGTCGGTTACCGGATAATCAACATTTTTATCGAATTTTGCAGAAATTTGTTAACGGCGCGATGGAAACTACAACCGAACAGGATTCATATTACGACGATTTAGAAAAGATGTCCGTCGCCGAAATTCTGCGGCACATCAGTAAATTGGACCACTCCGTTCCCGGCGCAGTTGAACAGGCGCTGCCGCAAATTGAAGCGCTGGCAACCATTACCGCGAAAAAAATGAAGGCCGGCGGCAGGCTGTTTTATATTGGTGCAGGCACCAGCGGTCGTTTAGGCATCGTTGATGCATCCGAATGCCCGCCTACGTTCGGGGTTCCGTTTGATCGGGTGGTGGGGATCATTGCGGGCGGTGACGGTGCTATCCGCAAAGCAGTAGAGTTCGCCGAGGACGATGCGAAGCAGGCATGGAAGGATCTGTCAGAATTTAATATTAACGATAAGGATGTGTTGGTAGGTATTGCCGCATCGGGCACAACGCCATATGTAATTGGCGGATTAAAAGCGGCCAATGAGCATAAAATTGTCACGGGCTGCATTGTTTGCAACAGCGGGAGCCCTGCGGCTGCCGAGGCGAAGTTTCCCGTCGAGGTGATAACCGGGCCTGAATTTTTGACAGGCTCAACCCGCATGAAGGCAGGCACGGCGCAAAAATTGGTCTTAAATATGTTAAGTACCAGCGTTATGATTCAAACCGGAAGGGTAAAAGGCAATAAGATGGTGGATATGCAATTAACTAATAATAAGCTGGTTAACCGCGGAACACGCATGGTAATGAACGAAACAGGGCTCGACCAGGATACCGCGGCCGGCCTGCTTGAAAAATTCGGAAGCGTACGGAAAGCGGTGGAAGCACATACATTGGCAAAATAATTGAACAACAAAAAAGTCTCTCCGCCAGCTGGCGGAGGAGACCCGATAGCTATCGGGTTAGAGGAGACTATATGCACGAGATAGAACCATATTACAAATGGCGTGATGATTACGTGGCATCGGAAGATGAATTTTCACCGTTTTATGCAACGCAGTACAGCGAGTTTGAATTTGACAAACAAATTTATAATTACCTGTTGCATCCCCAGTGGGACTCATTCGGATCAAATACCTTATACATGAAGGTGCTGTTTGCCGACTATGAACGCTCGTATGCCATTATAGAATTTATAGGTGAATGGAACGATGCTATCAATAATGATATCATGCTGATGAAGCGCGAGATCCTGGAGCTAATGATGGATAACGGGATCAAACATTTTATTTTGATAGGCGAAAACGTGCTGAATTTTCATTCGTCCGACGATTGCTATTACGAAGAGTGGTTCCAGGACGTGGAGGATGGATGGATAGCCGGGATCAATTTCCGCGACCACGTGATCGAGGAGTTTAAACGGAACAACATCGATTATTACATCAACTTCGGCGGCGTCCTTGACGATCTCAGCTGGCGCGGATTAAAGCCGCTGCAGGTGTTTAAAAAAGTGGAGGAACAACTCATCAGAAGACTGAATTAGCCGTCCCCGGCGATGATATATCTGCATAACGTAAAAAATCTCACGTCTCATATCTCAAATCTCACATCTATCGTTAAATTTGTATAATAAATCTTAAACAAAAAATGGAAAATAATAATCCCGACTACGTTTATCAAAACGTAGTACAATTAAATGATGCCGATGCATCGCGCAGATATTTAGCAAATGTATTTCTGTGGATGTTTGGTGCATTGGCTATTTCGGCAATTTTTGCTTATGAATTTTACGCCACCCCAAGCCTTTTAGCATTAATAGTCGCGCCAGGTGTAAACGGGGGGTTGGCGCTCACCGGTTTAGGTTACGTTGCGATGTTTTCGCCACTTGCCTTTTCGTTGGTTATGAGCTTTGGTTTTAACCGTATTTCATATCCCGTACTATTGGCTCTATTCCTTATCTACGCGGTGGCTATAGGTGTCAGCTTTAGTATTTTGGGCCTTGTTTACACAGCTGGGTCTATCTTTGGTGTATTTATTAGTTCGGCGGTTGTATTTGGAATCATGGCTATTGCCGGCTATACAACCAGCATGGATCTGAGCAAGTTCGGCTCCATATTGATGATGATTTTTTTCGGTGCTTTGGCAGTATATTTTATTAATTTCTTTTTAGGCAGCGCTCAGCTTGATTATATCATCAGCTTTGTATTTGTGGCGCTTATGATTGGTCTTACCGCTTATTATATGCAAATGTTAAAACGCATTGGCGCAGGTATCGAGTATGGAACTCAGGAGTCAAAAAAACTGATAATAATAGGAGCATTTGTGCTGTACACCACCTTTATCAATTTATTTATTTCAATGCTCCGCATTTTCGGCAGCAGGAGGTAGACTAACGACATTATTTTAAAGCCGCCTGCTAATCCCGGACGGCTTTTTTTATGATATAGATCTGAGCCCTGATTCTTGGCTCTTGAATCCTGGCTCTTGGTTCTAAACACTCTTGTATATTATAACTTAATTGCGCATCTTTGCATCGCTTATAGAGAAAGACGGAGGGATTAGACCCTGCGAAGTCTTGGCAACCTGTGCTTACAAGGTGCTACATTCTACTTGACAGGCAACTGCCTTCAGGAAAGATAAGCGAAAGTCTCTAACACCCGACTTTTCGATATAAGCCATTAAGGATTACACCGATTGAACTATGATTACACCGATTTATATGAATCAGTGAAATCACCCGGTAATCGGTGAAATCATCAATAATCGGTGAAATTATAAAATGAATATTAAAAACGAACTACAAAAACGCATCCTGGTTATTGACGGGGCTATGGGCACCATGATCCAGCGGTATCAGTTAACCGAGGAAGATTTTCGCGGGGAGCGTTTTCGTGACCATACTTCTGATCTCAAGGGGAATAACGACCTGCTTAACATCACACGACCCGATGTGATAAAGGCTATCCATGCCGAATACCTGGATGCGGGCGCTGATATTATAGAAACCAACACATTCAGTACCCAGCGCATATCGCTTGCCGATTACCACCTGGAACACCTCGCGTACGAACTAAGCTACGAGGGCGCGCGCATTGCCCGTGAAGTAGCCGGCGAGTACAATAAAAAAACACCCGAAAAGCCCCGTTTTGTTGCAGGCGCGATAGGCCCAACCAACCGGACGGCTTCGCTTTCGCCGGATGTTAACGACCCGGGCTACCGCGCCGTCACCTTCGACGACCTCGCTGAAGCATATTACGACCAGGTTCGAGGCCTCGTTGACGGGGGCGCCGACCTATTATTAATCGAAACTATTTTCGATACGCTTAACGCGAAAGCAGCCATGTTTGCGATAAACAGGTATATGGAAGAACTTAAAAAGTCTTCACCGCCAGCTGGCGGTGGGAGATTTAGAGGGGGGCTGCCTGTTATGATCTCAGGTACCATTACCGATGCCTCGGGACGAACCTTGTCGGGACAAACAGTCGAGGCTTTTTGGAATTCGGTAAGCCATGGCAACCTGTTGTCGGTAGGCTTGAATTGCGCTTTGGGCGCGAAAGAAATGCGCCCGCACCTGGAGGAGCTTTCCGAAAAAGCGAACGTATTTATTTCGGCGTATCCGAATGCGGGACTGCCGAATGAATTCGGTCAATATGACGAAACTGCGCACGAAACCGCGCACCAGGTCGACGAGTTTATGAAGGCCGGACTTGTCAATATTGTAGGGGGATGCTGTGGCACAACGCCCGATCATATCCGTTGTATCGCCGAAAAGGCTGCAAAATATCCGCCTCGCGTCATTCCCGTTATCAAGCCGTATTTGCGGTTGAGCGGGTTGGAAGCGGTTACGCTTACGCCCGAAACAAACTTTGTAAACATCGGCGAGCGCACCAATATAACAGGCTCTCCAAAGTTTTCTAAATTGATTTTGGCCGAGGATTACGAGGCGGCGCTATCTGTTGCTTTACAGCAGGTTGAGGGCGGCGCGCAGGTGATCGATATCAACATGGATGAGGGCATGATCGATTCCGAAGCGGTGATGGTTAAATTCCTTAACCTGGTCGCGTCTGAACCGGATATCGCCAAATTGCCCATCATGATCGACTCCTCGAAGTGGACGGTTATTGAATCGGGCTTAAAATGCCTGCAAGGTAAAGGGATTGTAAACTCCATTTCGTTAAAAGAAGGGGAAGAAAAATTCAAAGAGCAGGCGCGAAAAATATTGAGTTACGGAGCAGCCACGGTGGTAATGGCGTTTGACGAAACCGGTCAGGCCGATTCGCTGGCCCGCCGTAAAGAGATATGCAAGCGCTCATACGATATATTGGTTAACGAAGTAGGCTTCCCGCCGCAGGATATTATTTTCGATCCGAATATTTTAACGGTTGCCACGGGGCTCGAAGAGCATAATAATTACGCGGTTGATTTTATCGAAGCCACCGGCTGGATCAAACAAAACCTTCCGCTTGCAAAAGTGAGCGGCGGTGTAAGCAATATTTCATTTTCGTTCCGGGGCAATAACGTGGTCCGCGAAGCGATGCATTCGGCATTCTTATACCACGCTATTAAAGCCGGACTTGATATGGGCATTGTAAATGCCGGTATGCTTGAGGTTTATGAAGAAATACCAAAAGATTTACTGGGGCTTGTTGAAGATGTATTGCTTAACCGCAGGGACGATGCGACCGAGCGTTTGGTTGAGTTTGCGGATACCATAAAGAGCAAGGGCAAAGAGGTAGTACGCGACGAAGAATGGCGCAACGCCCCGGTCAACGAACGTTTATCCCATGCGCTGGTTAAGGGTATTATCGAATACCTGGATGATGATGTTGAAGAAGCCCGTTTGGCTCATGCCAAGCCGCTCGAGGTGATCGAGGGCCCGTTAATGGACGGCATGAATGTAGTGGGCGACTTGTTCGGCTCGGGCAAGATGTTCTTACCCCAGGTGGTGAAGTCGGCCCGTGTGATGAAAAAAGCGGTTGCTTATTTATTGCCTTTTATCGAAAAAGAAAAGCAGCGGGTAATCGATGCAGGCGAAGATTCCAGCGGGAGCAGGGCTAACGCGGGCAAGGTTTTAATGGCGACAGTGAAAGGTGATGTACACGACATTGGTAAAAATATAGTCGGCGTTGTTTTAGCGTGTAACAATTTTGAAGTGATCGATCTGGGGGTGATGGTGCCTGCGCAGCGCATTATTGAAGAAGCAAAAAAACATAACGTTGATATCATCGGCTTGAGCGGTTTAATTACCCCCTCGCTGGATGAAATGGTGCATTTTGCCAAAGAAATGGAGCGTGAGGGCTTTACCATTCCGTTGATTATTGGCGGCGCCACAACATCGCGTATCCATGCGGCGGTAAAAGTCGATCCGCATTACTCGGGGCCGGTTATTCACGTATTGGATGCGTCGCGCAGCGTTACCGTTTGCAGCAGTTTGATGAACAGGGAACAGCGCGAACCTTATGCCAAAGGGATCAGGGAGGAGTATGTAAAGGCCCGCGAGGCGCATTTAAATAAACGCAATGATAAACGCTTCGTTAATATCCAGGATGCCCGTGATGCTAAATACCAGATCAATTTAAACGGTTCTATCGCGCCAAAGCCAACCTTTTTCGGCACAAAAGTATTCGAAGCATTTCCTTTAGAGGAACTGATCCCATACATTGATTGGACACCATTTTTCCACACCTGGGAGCTGCGTGGCAGCTATCCAAAAATATTTGATGATAAGTACGTGGGCGTAGAGGCAAAAAAATTGTACGACGATGCACGGGCCCTGTTAAAGAAGATTGTTGATCAAAAGCTGTTGAAAGCAAATGGCGTTATCGGTTTCTGGCCGGCTAACAGCGTTGGCGACGATATCGAAATATATACAGACGATACCCGTAAAACAGTATTGAGCCGCATACATACATTGCGCCAGCAAGCCGAAAAAGTAAAAGGTGAGCCTTATTACGCGTTATCGGATTTTATCGCGCCAAAAGAGACAGGCATCGCCGATTATTGGGGTGGTTTTGCCGTTACAACCGGTATAGGATGCGACGAGTTGGTGGCAGAATTTGAACGTGATCACGACGATTATAATAGCATTATGGCCAAGGCCCTGGCTGACCGTTTAGCAGAAGCATTCGCCGAAAAAATGCATGAGCTGGTACGGAAGGAATATTGGGGGTATGCAGGGGCGGAACACCTGAACGCCGACGAGTTGATTAAGGAAGAATACCAGGGTATCCGACCGGCCCCGGGTTACCCCGCTTGTCCCGACCATACCGAAAAAACAACGCTGTTTAAACTGCTGAATGCCGAAGAAAATGCAAAGATGCACCTGACTGAAAGCCTGGCAATGACCCCGGCGGCCTCGGTTAGCGGGTTTTACTTCGCTCACCCCCAGGCGCGTTATTTTGGCTTGGGCAAAATTGGGAAAGACCAGGTAGAGGATTATGCCGTCAGAAAAAATATGGATATTGACACCGTTGAACGCTGGCTGGGGCCGAATCTGGCTTATTAAATACTGCTGCTGCTACTATAACCAAAATGAAGATAACCGATCACATACAAAACGCAAAGGGCAAAACACTCTTTTCATTTGAGCTGTTACCCCCGGTAAAAGGGCAAAGCATACAGGGTATTTACGACGCAATAGACCCTTTGATGGAGTTTAAGCCGCCGTTTATTGACGTAACTTATCATAGAGAAGATTATATCTATAAACAGCACGATAGCGGCCTGCTCGAGAAGGTAGCGTACCGCAAACGCCCCGGAACAGTGGCGATTTGTGCTGCCATCATGAACCGCTACAAGGTGGATGCCGTGCCGCACCTGATTTGTGGCGGTTTTACGTGTGAAGAAACTGAGAATGCCCTGATCGACCTGCAATTCCTCGGTATCGATAATGTACTGGTTTTGCGCGGCGACGCGCGGCACGCCGATTCCTCTTTTATCCCAACGCCCGGTGGGCATGCTTACGCCACAGACCTGTTAAAGCAGGTAGTCGACATGAATAAAGGCAAATATTTGTATGAGGATCATGAAGTGGTTAATGCCGATTTCTGTATCGGCGTAGCGGGTTACCCCGAAAAGCATTTCGAAGCGCCGAACTTGAAAACAGACTTTAAATACCTCAAGCAAAAAATCGATATGGGCGCCAATTTCATCGTGACCCAAATGTTTTTTGATAACAAAAAATACTGCGACTTTGTAAAGCAATGCCGCGATAACGGTATTAACGTACCCATCATACCCGGTTTAAAACCGATCACATCTTCTAAGCAGTTAATTAACCTGCCTAAAATATTCCATATCGACATACCGGAAGATTTGAGCGACGCCATTCATGCCTGTAAGTCGGAAAAAGAGGTAAAGGAGCTGGGTATCGAATGGATGATCAATCAATGTAAGGAACTGATAACCTTCGGCGTTCCCGTGTTGCATTTTTATACCATGAGCAACCCCGGCCCAACCAAAAAGATCGCCGAGGCTATATTTTAAGCCTGTTTGATCGTCTGCCGGCTACCGGCATCCAGATGCCTGGAAGAAATAAACTGTACCGTCATGCCGATGCATATCGGTATCTCACTTGCCAGGTATGTACCTGGCTGCATATTGCATGTGCATTCATAAGACAACGACAACCGCAAATAGCAAAGCCCGCTAAATTTAGCGGGCTTTGACTTCCGACTTCCGACTTCCGACTTCCGACTTCCGACTTCCGACTTCCGACTTCCGACTTCCGACTTCGGACTTCTGACCTCCGACTTCCGACTCAACCTACCATATCTTAATCCTGTTCTCAGGCTTTTTATACATTTTATCCCCCGGCTTCACATCAAACGCGGCATACCATGCATCGATATTAGTGATCGGCGCGTTGGTGCGATACTGCTCAGGCGAATGCGGGTCGGTTAAAATCCGCTGTGCTGCCGATTCGGGCCGCTGGCTGCTGCGCCAAACCTGTGCCCACGAAAGGAAGAAACGCTGATCGGGCGTAAAGCCATCGATCTTTGTATTTGAATGCCCTTCCCTGGTTTTCTTGAATGCCTCGTAGGCGATGTTCAAGCCGCCAAGGTCCGCCAGGTTCTCGCCCAGGGTTAATTTCCCATTTACATGGATCGTATCTAATACCGTGAAGCCATTATACTGGTCTACAACCATATCGGCACGTTCCTTAAACTTATCGGCGTCCGATTTCGACCACCAGTTATGCAATGAACCATCGGCATCAAACTGCCGTCCCTGGTCGTCAAAGCCATGGGTCATTTCATGGCCGATCACTGCGGCGATACCGCCATAGTTTACGGCATCATCTGCATGAAAATCAAAGAATGGGAACTGGAGAATACCGGCCGGAAAGGTGATCTCGTTATTGGTCGGGCTATAGTTGGCATTCACAGTCGGTGGGGTCATATTGAAACGTTTTTTATCAACAGGCTTTCCCAACTGGTCTACGTTAAAATTATAATGCCATTGCTCGATGCGTTTCAGGTTGCCGAAATAATCGTGGCGGTCAATAACCAGTCCGGTGTAGGTTTCCCACTTATCAGGGTAACCGATTTTTACACTAAATGCAGCCAGTTTTTTAAGGGCGTGTTCTTTAGTTGCGGGACTCATCCAGTCAAGGCGTTTGATCCGGTCGCCTAAAACCTGCTTCATGTTATTTACCAGGTTTACCATGTAAACTTTGGCGGCTGGTGGGAAATATTTTTCAACATACAACTGCCCTAACAACTCGCCCATGCTGCGATCGATAAACGACGACATCCGCTCATTACGCGGTGTTTCCACTTTCTGCCCGCTCAATGCGCTGCTAAATGCAAACGAGGCTTTAACAAACGGCGAGCTTAGCGCAGATGCCGATCCTTTCAGGATATTCCATTCAAGATAAACTTTCCACTCGTCCACAGGCACCGAAGCGAGCATGCCGTCTGCTGTCTTAAAAAACTCGGGTTGCGCAACAAGTACACTGTCCAAACTATTGATCTTGAGTTTGGGTAAAATTTGGCTCCACCTTAAATGCGGCGTAGTTTCCTCGAAGCCTTTAACCGAAAATTTGTTGTAGCTCTTATTCGGATCGCGCATTTCCGTTCTGCTGCGCTGTGCTTTAGCCAATGCCGATTCGATATTAAAAATAGCCGATGCATTCTTTTGTGCAACCTCTTCGCTTGTACCTGTTAAAGTAAACAAGGTAGTAATATACTTTTTGTATGCAGCTTGTATTCGCTGGCTCCGCGCATCGCTTTTTAAATAATAATCACGATCGGGCAATGATGTACCTCCCTGGTTGAAACCCACGATATACCGGGTTGGGTGTTTTGAATCCTGCCTTACGCCAACGCCAAACAGCGGATCGGCAATGGCATGAGCGCGCTCAAAGGTCATCTCATTGATCACGCCGTCCAGGCTGTTGATTTGCCTTACCCGCGCCAGGTCGGCTTTGATCGGGTCGTAGCCGCGTTTTTCAATAGCCAGGGTGTCCATGCCGCTGGCGTACATATCGCCAACGCGCTGCTTCAAACTTCCTTTTGGCTGGCCCGGGGTTTTGCTTGCGTCTTTTAAGATCATAAGCAAACGGTCGGTGTTTTCCTGGGCTAAAATACCAAAGCTGCCCCAGCGTGTTTGCTTGTCGGGGATGGGATGGCTTTTTATCCAGGTTCCGTTCGCGTACTCAAAAAAGTTGTCGCCCGGTTTTACAGACAGATCCATATTTGCAGGATCTATAAATTTCTTTGGCGGGATCGTAAAGCTCTTTTTGGCCTTCGTTTTACCCTTCTTGCCACCTATAGCGGCAAATCCATGTACCGACAGGCACAATAGGCCCATCAGCATAAAACTTTTAAATTTTAGTTTCATAATAATTTGGTAAGATTTTAAAAGTAATAATTATCTGCAAGGACTGCAAATAACAAGGCACCGGCGCGCTACCGGTTAAACCATTTTATTAGGAAGGACGATTTAGCTTTTTTGAATACTTGCTTTAAAAATTCGTATAGCGGCAAAGTTTTCATGAATATAGTAAGCGTTTAATTGATTAACAGGTTAATTGTAAAATTATTGTGATGGAGGTTAAAGTTGAGATCGGGCGAGGGAGTTCCAAACCGGTTGATCGGATATTGCGTTAGGGTCTCTGCGAGCATGATGCCCGCCACAGCCGTTAAGTATAAAAGCAAAACACTATTTTTGTATTTTATGAATATCCCGAAAACATACCTGCCAAAACAAGCTGAAGAAAAATGGTACAGCTACTGGCTGCAGCATAAATTTTTTAGATCCGTACCCGACGAGAGGGAGCCTTATACCATAGTTATTCCACCGCCAAACGTTACCGGTGTGCTGCATATGGGCCACATGCTGAATAATACCATCCAGGATGTGTTGATCCGCCGTGCCCGCATGCAGGGGAAAAATGCCTGCTGGGTGCCTGGCACCGATCACGCGAGTATTGCTACCGAAGCTAAGGTTGTAGCCATGCTCAAAGAAAAAGGGATCACCAAAAAAGATATATCCCGCGACGAGTTTATGACCTATGCCTGGGAGTGGAAGGAAAAGTACGGCGGTATTATACTTGAGCAGCTTAAAAAACTCGGCGCATCCTGCGATTGGGACCGCACACGCTTTACCATGGAAGACGAGTTGTCCAAAGCGGTGATCGATACGTTTATCCACCTGTATAAAAAAGGATGGATATATCGCGGTATCCGCATGGTAAACTGGGACCCGCAGGGAAAAACGGCGGTGTCTGATGAGGAGGTCATTCGTAAGGAGGTTAACCAAAAACTTTATTATATACGTTATAAAATTGCCGATAGAAATGCGACTTCCGACTTCGGACTTCCGGCTTCAGACTTCCTTACCATCGCAACAACCCGGCCCGAAACCATTATGGCCGACGCAGCCATTTGCATCAACCCCAATGACGAACGATATACGCACCTGCATGGTAAAACGGTATTGATCCCGCTTATTGATCGCGAGATACCGGTTATCCTGGACGAGTATGTAACGATGGATTTCGGTACAGGGTGTTTAAAAGTTACACCGGCACATGATCTTAACGACTATCAATTGGGTCAAAAACATAACCTGCCGGTTATCGACATCCTCAATGATGATGGTACACTTAACGAAAAAGCAAAAATATTGGTGGGGGAGGACCGGTTTGCGGCCCGCAAAAAGATAGCCGTTCTGCTGGAAACGGATGGTTACCTCGAGAAAGTGGACGACTATAAATCGCAGATCGGATTTTCAGAACGCACCGATGCGGTAATTGAGCCAAAACTTTCCATGCAATGGTTTTGCAAAATGGACGAAATGGCCAAACCGGCACTTGATTATGTGTTAAAGGGTGACATAAAGCTGATCCCGGAAAAATTTGTCAATACCTACCGCAACTGGATGGAAAACATACAGGATTGGTGCATAAGCCGCCAGCTGTGGTGGGGGCAGCAGATACCAGCCTGGTACCTGCCCGATGGCCGTTTTGTTATCGCTAAAAGCCGGGAAAAAGCATTTGAGCTTGCCAAAGGGCTGAAGCCCTTTCCGCCAAACCTCAAAGCTGATGATCTAAATCAGGATGAAGATGTGCTTGATACCTGGTTTTCATCGTGGCTTTGGCCCATTTCGGTATTTGATGGATTTAAGGACCCTAACAACGCGGATATCAACTATTACTACCCGACGAACGACTTAGTTACAGCGCCCGAAATCTTGTTTTTTTGGGTAGCCAGAATGATCATGGCCGGGCACGAATTCAGGCGTGAAGCGCCATTTAAAAACGTGTATTTAACGGGCATTGTACGCGACAAGATCGGTCGCAAAATGTCCAAATCATTAGGAAACTCGCCCGATCCGTTAGCGCTTATCGAAAAGTTTGGCGCCGATGGTGTGAGGGTGGGAATGCTCCTTTGTTCGCCCGCCGGAAACGACCTGATGTTTGACGAAAGCTATTGCGAACAGGGCCGTAATTTTGCCAATAAAATATGGAATGCCTTCAGGCTTGTTAAGGGCTGGGAGGTTGATAAAGCACTTGAAAATCCTAACCAGGTAGCTATCGAATGGTTCGGTAACCGCTTTAACCAGGCGCTGGCTGAAATTGAGGATAGCTTTGCACAATATAAGTTATCCGAGGCATTAATGGCTACCTACAAGCTGGTTTGGGACGATTTCTGTGCATGGTACCTGGAGATGATAAAACCCGCCTATCAGCACCCGGTGGATAGCGAAACTCGCCATCAAACCCTGCGGTTTTTCCAGGATATTTTAAAGATTTTGCACCCCTTTACGCCGTTTATTACCGAGGAGTTATGGCATGATGATTTGTTCGGCCGGCGTGGGGAATATGACTGTTGTATTGTTGCCCAATTGCCAACTAGTGGGCAATTTAATTCCCAGCTGTTAACAGAAGTAGAGATCGTTAAACAAATAATTACGCAGATCAGAAATATTCGGAACGTTAAACAGATATCGCCGAAACAGGCACTCGAACTTTCTATAAAAGCAAATTCCTCTATTTCTTATGATCAATACATACAGGTGATCGAAAAATTAGCAAACATCGGGAAGATCGATTTCGTCGGCGGCAAAAAAACCGGCGCAATGGCGTTTATGGTCTCAACAGACGAGTTTTTCGTGCCGCTTAATGAAGAGTTAGACCTGCAAGCCGAAAGCAGCCGGCTGAAAAAAGAAAGGGAATATTTAATCGGCTTTTTAAAATCGGTTAATGCAAAGCTCGGAAATGAGCGTTTTATGAACAATGCTAAACCGGATATTATCGCTGTCGAATTAAAAAAGAAAACCGATGCCGAAGCAAAATTGAGGACATTGGACGAGAACCTGTCGGCTTTGGCAAACTAATTGCATCTATAACGCGATAAATTAAACGAAAGCATAGATGGCAAGGACTGTAAATTTTGCACACTCACCAATTGATAAATTATTTTCCGCTGATCAGCCGGTACCAGGCCCTGAAAAGATGCGCCCCTTGTACATCTGGATTTTGATTGCCGTTGCCGCTGTTACAGGTTTAGCTACCAGTATCTATTTCTACCATACGGTTATTTCGGTAATCACGGCCTTTAGCTTGTTGTTTTGCCTTTCTTTGTTATTCAAGTACTTGTATTTTAACCCTATATGGCGCCAAATAGCACACGTAATGCTTATTATGGCAACACTGGTTAATTTCAACAATGCTTATTTAGCGCTCCAAAACATCAACATCATTACTATCCAGTTAATATTGTTAACTATCTTATTCAGCTTTAATATGCTGGGTAAGGAGTGGGGATTGTTTTATTCATTCCTTAACCTGGTTCCAACGCTTGTATTTTTTGTATTGGAATACAATAACAATTATTTCGTGGCGCTTAGGTCCGGAAGCGTCGACCTGTCCGCGCTCATTATAAGCCTGGGCATCGATATGATATTGATTTTGCTTTTGCTGGGTAAATCGATTCGTCCGTTTTTTAACAAACTAAGAAGGAAAACCCGTGTTGAGGAAGAGATTTATTTGGGAACTACCACCAACATGACAGAAACTATCGCCGAGTTGATGGGCGAAAAAGAATCGGCGTCCTATCAGCCTGACGTGGATTTAACAAATACTTTGGCAGAAACTGAAAAAAACCCTATGGCAGAAAACACGAAAGGTTTACGTTTGCTGATAGCAGAAGATAATCCGCTGAATGTAAAGCTGATGAAAAAAGTATTTGCAAAATGGGATATTACGCCAACCATTGCTGAGAACGGGGAGAAAGCGATTGAAATTTTGCAATACAGCAATTTTGATATCATTTTGATGGATCTCCAGATGCCTGTATTGGATGGATTTGGCGCAGCCAGGGGGATACGGAAAATGCAGGATCCTGAAAAAGCTGGTATCCCGATCATCGCATTAACCGCAGCAGCCTTTCAAAACCTGGAAGAGCAAATATCTGATGCAGGGATGAACGGTTATTTGTCAAAGCCTTTCAATCCTGAAGAATTGATGACCAAGATCAACCAGCAACTTGCGGCTTGCTGATTTAGTTATTGTAATCCGGTAATTCTTCTAAAAAGCTATAACTGTTCTGCCTAAAGTCGATATGGCAGTAATGATGCTGCAAGCCGTTGGTAACCGCCAGTAAGCTCACTTTGTGTACCATATTATATCTTGCCACCTGGTCGAACGTTTTTTGATCGATAGGTACGGATGGCGCCTTGCACTCAACCAATAATATCTTTTCGCCTGCGGTGTTAAAAACCACGATGTCTGATCGTTTGGCCATACCCAGCAATTTATGGCCGCCTTCAAGTTTTATCAATGCCTTCGGGTAGTGTTTTTGACGGATCAAATACTGCACAAAATGCTGGCGCACCCATTCTTCGGGGGTTATTATAATATGCTTTTTCCGGATAACGTCAAAAAGCGTCAGCTGCCCATTCTGCTGTTCATTGATCTTAAAAGGATAGGGGGGCAGCTGAAGCGGGGCAAGCAGATCCATTTCGAAATGATTCAAAGTCAAAAGTAAAGATTCGGGAGGAACATCCGAGCCTTTACTTTTTGACTTGTGAAACTATAATTTCAGATCGCCCCATCCTTCGCGGTATGTCCGCCTGATGAATTGGTTAGCCGGCTCGTAGTTGGTTACTTTCATGTTTTCACCATCCCAGGTCAGGCCCACATATCTGCCGCTGAACTTGTAGCCCTCCATGTTGCCGTAAACAGGATCATTTCTTTTTATCTTTTCGCGGATGTTAAAGCTCCGCAGCAAAAGGTTGCCCAGCAATACGGTTTCGGTGAGTGGCCCCGCATATCCTTCAAATGGCGAATCAACCTCCATTTTGCCGTATCCCGCTATGGATGCATCAACCCATTGCCACCAATGGCCGTCCATCCCGCCCGTTACGCGCGGATATTTTTCAGGTATCTTCACATCCTTATTCAGCGAAAGCGGCAATAGCCTGGGGTGGCTGCCGCCCCATCCGCATGAAACCTTGCCCTTTGTACCAATAAATAGCGTGCAGCCTTCGAAATCATTTTCGCCCGGAAAATCGCCAAGCGCTTCATTCATATTTACCGCAGGATCCAGCTCTGCCAGGCGTTCGGGCGTAATGCCCCCGTCCATCCAGTGCAGGTCAAGGTCTTTGCCGTTTTTTTGTTTGAATTTAAATTTGATCGAGCTCGAAACAGGGCCGCTCTCGGGATAAACGCCTTCTTTAAAAATACCACTATAAACGGTGCTTGCGCTGCCCGATATTTCTGTTGGATACCCAAGCTGCAGCAATTTAAACGGCGGGCCCATAATATGGCAGCCCATATCGCCTAAGGCGCCCGTACCAAACTCCCACCAGCCGCGCCAGTTAAACGGCACCAGGTTATCGATATAATCCGTACGCTTTGCCGTTCCCAGCCAAAGGTCCCATTTAAGCTCCTTCGGTACTGGCGGTTTGGCCGTTGGCCATGATATGCCCTGCGGCCAAACCGGCCGGTCGGTCCAGCAATACACTTTTTCTATGTCGCCTATCAGGCCTGCCTCAAACCATTCGCGCATAATGCGCATGCCATCGCACGAAGCGCCCTGGTCGCCCATTTGGGTAACCACCTTATATTTTTTTGAAGCCTCGGTTAGTACCCTGGCCTCGTAAATATCATGGGTTAATGGTTTTTGAAGGTATAAATGCTTGCGCAATTGCATGGCGCTATAGCCCACAACCGCGTGGTTGTGGTCGGGAATGGCCACGGTAACCGCATCAAAGTGTTTGTTCTCTTTCTCAAACAACTCACGCCAGTCGTGATAAAACTTCGCTTTCGGAAATTCCCTTCGCCGTGCGGCAGCGGGCCGCTCATCCACATCGCATAAAAATGCAATCTCAGCATTTTTCTTAGGCGCCGTAGCAAAATGATGAATATCGTTTTCCGCCTCACCGCCGGTACCGACAGCCGCTATGTACAGCTTATCGCTTGGGGCCGTAAACCCCTTGCCGCCTAAAACAAACCTGGGCACTATGTAAAAGCCGGCGGTGGCCAACGCGGTTTTTTTTAAAAAATCGCCGCGGCTTATCGTATTCTCTTTTTTTTCTTCTGTTTTTTTCATACCATTATTTTTTTGCCAGCGGTTTAACAGCAACTTCTTTAAAAAATACTACATCGTTATCGCCGTGATTTTGGAGGCCGATATAGCCGGCTATTGGCCGCGGGCCGCGGAACGGCTCAAAATCAAACTTACGCGGCGGAGTGGGCTGGCCCTCTGTATAATCGGTTACCTTAACGCCGTTAACAACAACAATGGTTCTCGGTCCGTCAAGCGTAATATCCATTACGTTCCATTGCGGACCCGGTTTTCCCGGCTTTGCCAGCGGCTTGGTCAGCGAATATAGGGTTCCGGTAACATGGTACTCGTCTTCTTTGGAGGTTTCGGGATGGTTATCTATCTGTACTTCATATCCATAAAATACAGGCATCCACGCTTCGCGCGGCTCAATGGGTATACGGATAAACACGCCGGAATTGCTGTTAAATTTTTCCATCCTGTAAACAACGCGAATGGTGCAATTGCTGAACTTCTCCTTTGTCCAGTATAATAAACCCATGCCGCCATGACTGCCTGTAACCCCGTCTTTAACATACCGGCTGCCTGGTCCAACCTGTTTCCAGCCGTTAAGGTCCTTGCCGTTAAAAAGCTGCCGCCAGCCATTTGCACTGTCCTTGTTAATATCACCCTGGGCTTGCGCAGTGCTCAACCCCAATAAAAAAAAGATGCAAGCACTTGTACACAAGGCTTTGATAACAAAATTTCTAATCATTGTTTTTAAGATAATTTGATTTACAGATAAGACAGTATTAGCTGATTCGGTTGATACTGTCCTGGTTCATAATGGTAGTCGAAATTAGAGATATTTATTAAAATATCAAAGAATGATCTAACCCGGTGAGATCAATACCGGATTATGATATTAATCGTAATTTTACACCGTAAATGACAGCCGCCGAAATTATAAAAGACCTTCAGCAAAAAAAATATAAACCATTATATCTTTTGCACGGCGAAGAACCTTATTATATCGACCTTATTGGCAACTACGTGGAGCAGGATCTTTTGCCCGATGCCGAGAAAGGGTTTAACCAAACCGTATTTTATGGGAAAGATGCAGATATAATGACCGTGTTGGGCGCTGCCAAGCGTTACCCAATGATGGCCGATTACCAGGTGGTATTGGTAAAGGAGGCACAGGATATGAAATGGGGCAGCGATGATGCCGAAAAAAAAGGGATCAACCCGGTGTTAAACTATTTGGAAAACCCCTTGCCCAGCACAATACTTGTTTTTTGCTATAAGCACGGTAAGTTCGATAAGCGCAAAAAAACATTTAAAGCAATTGAAAAAAATGGGGTTGTTTTTGAAAGCGCATCGTTACATGATAGTAAAGTGCCGGCCTGGATAGAAGGATTTATTATTAAAAAAGGATACAAAATAAACCAGCAAGCCGTGTTGATGCTTGCTGAATACCTTGGCAATGATCTTTCAAGGATAGCGAACGAGCTGGAAAAATTAATGTTAAATGTAGCCGCCGGGGCAGAAATTACACTAAAGCACATTCAGGACAATATAGGCATCAGTAAAGAATATAACGTATTTGAGTTGCAAGCCGCCCTTGCCAAAAAAGATGCGTTTAAAGCCAACCAGATCATTAATTATTTTGAAGCGAATCCAAAAGCCAATCCTATTGTGCTGGTGCTGGGAAACCTGAACAATTATTTCAGCAAGGTGCTCACCTATCATTATGTGAAGGATAAGTCGCCGCAAAATCTGGCCCGCGAGCTTGGGATCAACCCGTATTTTGTAAAGGATTACGAGCAGGCGGCCCGGAGTTATAATTTAGGAAAAACTATGCAGATCATTAGCTACCTAAGGGAATATGATGTAAAAAGTAAAGGTGTTGAATCAAATACCGGCCATGGCGAACTTATGAAGGAACTGGTATTTAAAATATTACATTAAGTACATATCCAATGCTGCTGGTCAACAAATCGATTATTACATGCCCCGGATGCGGTTTTAAAAAAGAAGAGCTGATGCCCCGCGACTCGTGCATGTTTTTCTATGAATGTGCCAATTGCAATGTATTGTTGAAACCCAGGCCCGGGGATTGCTGTGTGTTTTGCAGCTATGGCTCGGTTAAATGTCCTCCGGTTCAGGCCGGGCGGTCGTGCTGCGAGTAAAGAAGACTTACGAGGTTTTAAAAACTTCGTAAGTCTATTTTCGTAAGTCTATTCAAATCTCGATCAGGCCGTTTTCTCAATAAATTTATCGATGCCCACTCTTATCCTGTCGTCGGGCATGCCGTCCATTTCAAAAAGCAGCGTCACTTTGCCGTCCTTGCCCTCAATGGTGACGGTTATCTTCCGTTCTTCACCCTGGTCGTTGCTTGCAGTTGCTTTAATAACCGTTTTGCCTTCCTTAAAAGGAACTTTCCAGTCGCAGGTTTCTGAGGTTATCTTTCCTGTAATTTTATGTTCATCGTTTACCGATACGTTTAACTCCGTTTTGGTTAACACGATAGTTGCTGTTTCATCATCTGTCCGTTGCACTGCGCCACTGGCGTCAAGGTGCTCGGTTTTCGAGGAGTTAAGGACGACTGTTTTACCGCACTGGGCAAAGCAGGCCGCCCCGCCCGCCAGCAGCAGGCAAAGTGTAAGTGTTATTGTTTTCATGTTGTTCATTTTAATTTATTTATGTTAAGATTTATTCGACTGATCATTTACCGGCCAGCACGTTTTTTATGCCTTCGCACATTTTCTTAATGCGCATGTACGAACTAAAGGAGTTTTCCGGTTTGTCGAGCTTGATCTTGAGCCTTCCCGGCGATTCTTTTATATAGAATTTCGTTCTGTCCGAAAGCGTGGTGTTTATATCCATATAATCGTTTTCCGACTGAAAGAGGCTATTAGGCGAAATGCAGTTATTGATATACGACTGCACCCTGGCCGTATTCTCAGCATTATAATTAGCCGTAAATTGGTAAGAATCGAAATTTTCAGTCACCGAAATATTTATACCATGGTCATAGATTTCAAATTTCTTCCAAACCAAAAAAACACTCAGGGAAATTATACAAAATGCGGTTAGGTAAAAGCTGGTTTTCATCGTTATTGTTTTATTGTTTATACTTCATTTTTTTGTGCGATAATGAACTTTCATTCATTGCTGAAACAAAGATATGTGTTTTATATGGTATTATGCAATACATAGTTCTATAAAAATATTCTTAATATTGATAAGATGTTGATAATGAGTAACATAATTTTTTTTGATGAGTAAACTTTTATAATTTAGAGGAGCCGAATGAGCAAATGACGATATATATATAAACGCTTGTTTACTGGTTATTTATTCATTAATATTGTTTAATCTCTTTGACCTAAATTAAATTTTTATGACCGCATTAGTTATTTTTATCGTTGTCGGCGCAATAGCCGGCTGGCTGGCCGGGATGCTGTTTAAAGGCACCGGTTTTGGATTACTGGGCGATATCGTAGTGGGGATTTTGGGCAGCGTGTTAGGCGGGTGGATCGCAAGGTATCTGCATATCCATTTTTTAAGAGGTACGTTAGGTCACCTGATCGTTGCAACCCTTGGGGCTTTTATTTTACTGCTTATCATCAAGCTGATAAGGAAACGTACCTGAACGCTTTTATCATTGCTCCATCGGCGGGTTAAATTGAAGTATAAAGGCCGAGCCCACACCGTTGGTTGATTGCACCTGGATGTTGCCTTTGTGCAGCAGCATGATCTGCTTGCATAAGCTTAAGCCAATGCCGCTTCCGGCCTTTCGTGTGCTAAAGAAGGGGATAAATATCTTATCCAGCAGTTCGGGCGGCATGCCTACGCCATTATCCGATACTTTCACCAAAGTCCTGTTATTCGCCTGGATCTCGGCTGATAAAGTAATCCGGGGCGCATCACGTTCCTTTACCGCCTCTACAGCATTTACCATCAGGTTTATCATTACCTGTTCGATCAGGTGAAGGTCGGCTTCGATGGCCAGCGCGGGGTCGCGTAAAATAATTTCCAGCTCGATATTCTTTTTTTCAAACGTAGGCTTCATCAGGCTGTTCAACGTTTCAAAAAGGTTACGAAGAAGTATTTTCGCCAGGTCGAGTTTGGTGATCTTATTTAAGCTCCTGTAGCTTTCCGTAAATTTCAGCAAGCCTTCGCTGCGCCGTTTTATCGTATCTATTCCCAGTTCCAGGTCCTCCATATGGCTGCTAACAGGGCTGTTTTTTATTTCGGGACTTTGCAGGCGGTTTTTTAAGGTATCGGCAAGCGATGATATCGGGGCCACCGAGTTCATGATCTCATGCGTCATTACGTTCAGCAATTTTTGCCAGGCCTTTGATTCTGTTTCGTCCAATGCTTCGCTTACATTCTGGAAAGCAACCAGCTTATATATTTTCTCGTCACTGCGAAGCAGGCTGCCTGTCACCAAAATTTTAACCAGCTGTTGATTGCGGGTGATGGTTAATATCTTGCTGTCGCCCGGCTTAAGCTTAATAATTTCGTGATATAGCGTCTCTTCGCGTTTTTCAAGCGAATGTATGGTTTTCAGATACGGCACGCCTATCAGTTTTTTAAAGGCCTCATTGATCCAGCCCGTTTCGCCATTCTCCTGTTCGTACGACAGAATGCCCGTATCCACCAGCTCCAATATTTTTTGCAGGTAATGGTACTGCGTCTCACGCTCCCGGCTTATCAGCTTAAAAGTGGTATTGATCTCATTAAACCCCTTTCGTAAGGGCTTAAGCTCATTTGGCGCCTTGCGTACATCAAAATGGCGCGAAAAATCGCGATAGTGCACAGACTCGACGAATTGACTCACTTCATCCTGGGCTTTTTTCTGGAAACGAATGAGGTCCATCACCTCATAAACCACCAGCGGCATGGTTATGATCAAAAAATAATAATAATCCCTGCCTTTAACCATCAGCCAGGAGGTAAGGCTAAGCGTAATAAGCATAAGTATCACACGCAGCACCAGCCGCCATTCGTAACGTTTAAATATCATATTTGCTTAATCTGCGGTACAAGGCGGTGCGGGTTAACCCGAGTTCTTTAGCAGCCCTGGTTATATTGCCGTTATGTTTGTCTATCACACGCAATATGGCGTTTTTTTCCATCAGGCTCAATGGAATATTATCCTCGTCGGCGGCAACTTCCTGCGAGGTTTCTAAAATGGAAAAAATAAGGTCGTCCGGCCTGAGTACATTGTCATCAGCCATAATCACCGCCCTTTCGATGGTGTATTGCAGTTCCCTTACATTGCCCGGATAGTTGTATGCTTTTAACTTTTGAGTGGCGGCAAGATCAAAATCCAGCGCCGGTTTTAAATATTTGGCGGAATATATTTTTGCAAAATGCCGTGCAAGTATCACGATATCTTCATTGCGCTTCCGCAATGGCGGCATATTAATTTCAACCGTATTGATACGATATATCAGGTCCTTTCTAAACCGGTTTTCATTGGCCAGCTCAGATAAAGGCAGGTTGGTTGCGCAAATCAGGCGTATATCCACGTCCACAGCTTTGTTGGTGCCCAGGCGGGTCACCTGCCTGTTTTGCAATACGGTTAGTAGTTTTGCTTGCTGCTGCAGGGAAATATTGCCTATTTCGTCAAGAAACAAGGTTCCTCCGTGCGCGTCTTCAAATCGTCCCGTCCTGTCTTCACGGGCATCAGTATAAGCGCCTTTTTTATGACCGAATAGCTCGCTTTCAAAAAGTGTATCGGTTAAGGCGCCTACGTCAACTTTAATAAAAGGTTTGTCTGCCCGTAACGAACGTTCATGGATCGCTTTTGCCATTAAATCCTTACCCGTGCCGTTTTCGCCCAGGAGCAGGATGTTGGCATCGGTAGGGGCTATTTTATTCACTTTATAGAAAATATCCTGCATCACTTCCGACTCGCCGAGTATCGACGTATCGCCTGCGGTATTGTTTACCGAAGCCTTGATAGCTTTAACACCCTCCTTTTTATCTAGCAGCTCTTTAATGGTATCGATCAGCTTTTCATTATGCCACGGCTTTACAACAAAATCGTTGGCCCCTTCTTTTAACGATCGCACGGCCAGATCGATATCGCCATACGCCGTGATCATGATCACGCACACGTCAGGCTTCCACTCTTTAATTTTGCGGAGCCAGTATAACCCCTCGTTACCGGTGTTAATGGCGCTGTTAAAGTTCATATCCAGCAAAACCACGTCGACCTCGTTTCTTTGAAGCAGCCAGTTTACATTTTCAGGATTTTTTTCGGTGATCACTTCGCGCGCTTCCGTTTTCAGCAAAAGCTTAACGGCGGTAAGCACATCCGGATCGTCGTCGACAATTAAAACAGTGGCTTTTCTTAATATCATTTATTTAATTCAATAGTTTTTGCACATTATAATGTGCTCCTGCAACAATTTTTATGCTAAAAGCGTCAGGTATACAAAGTATCAAATATAAATGATTAACTATGAACTGTTAAGTATAAATAATCAACTTATAATGTATAAGCACGGGCTGCAACCAACCAAAGAATCATTGTATCATAACCGTACACTTGCTGTAACAGAAGCGAACGCCCCGGCTTACAATTTTAAGTTTAACATGCTGAAATACAGCTAATTAATTTGTGGCATATCTTTTTATAACCTATACTAAAAAATATAAAGAATAAAGTGGACAGAATAATCGAAAAAAGGACCTGGAATACTAAACGACTATTAACTATTGGCGGCATTACTGCCCTTGTTTTATTTATTGCTTTCGTTATTTACTCCACATCGGGTAAAAGTAAACTGGACGTTGATCCTGAAAGATTGACCGTCAGTACCATAACTAAAGGACCGTTCCAGGAAAACATCCCGGTTAACGGCGTGGTAATGCCCTTAACGACCATTTACCTTGATGCATCCGATGGCGGGCGTGTTGAGGAAAAATATGTGGAGGACGGCGCGATGCTGAAAAAAGGCCAGCCTATTTTGCGGTTATCCAACACCGACCTCGAGCTTCAATTAGCCAGCCAGGAAACCGGTGTCTACGGTCAGCAAATACAAATGCAGATATCGCACAACGCCGCGGCACAGAACACCATCAGCAAACTACAAAATATGGCCGATATAGAAAGCGCCTATAAAGAGGCCGAGCGGGTTTATAACCTGGATAAAGACCTATATGCAAAAAAGGCTATCGGCTTACAGGATTATAAGGTAGCACAAAACAATTATAATTACCTGTCGCAAAAAAGAAGGCTGACGAGGCAGATATTAAGCCAGGATACATTGCTTGTAAAGCAACAGGACGCGCAATCGAGGGAGCAGATATCGCAAATGAAAAGTGCGTTGGATATGATGCGGAAAAAGGTAAGCGACCTTACCGTGCGGGCTCCCATTGACGGCCAGTTAACTTCTTTTGATGCCGAGATCGGCCAGGATAAAACAAAAGGTGAGCATTTGGGACAAATCGATGTGGCGTCCGGCTTTAAAGTTAGAGTGGGTGTTGAGGAACACTATCTCTCCCGCGTTTTTACCGGGCTAAAAGGCGATTTTGAGTTTGACAATAAAACCTATAAGCTGGTGATAAAAAAGGTATTTACCCAGGTTGTAAACGGCCAGTTTAATGTGGATATGTATTTTGCAGGCCCTGTGCCTGAAGGAATACGAAAAGGGCAAACTTTACAGGTACGTCTGTTTTTAAGCGACGAAACCACCGCGCTGTTATTGCCCAAGGGCGGTTTCTATCAGCAAACAGGGGGCAACTGGATATTTAAGTTAAGCGAAGACGGCAAAAAGGCTTACAGGGTTAATATTCAAATTAACCGCCAAAGTCCTGATTATTACGAATTAACCTCCGGGTTGCAGGTTGGCGATAAGGTGATAACGTCAAGTTACGAAAACTATGGAGATAACCGGGAGCTGATTTTGAAGAAGTAAAGAAGAAGAAGAACCAGGATTCAAGAGTCAAGAACCAACAAAACAAACGATCATAAAATCACTAATTCAATAATTCACTATTCAACAACTGACTAATTAAATAAACATGATAAAAATTACAGATCTCGAAAAATTTTACCGCACCGAAGAGGTAGAAACCATTGCTTTAAACAAGCTGTCTATTGAAGTTAAAAAAGGCGAATTCGTTGCCATAATGGGTCCGTCGGGCTGCGGCAAATCTACATTGCTTAATATCCTGGGCATGCTGGACGATCCGGATGCGGGAAGCTACGTGTTCAACGGCGTTGAAGTGGCGCACTTCACCGAGCGTAAACGCGCCGACCTGCGCAAGCATAACATCGGTTTCGTATTCCAGAGCTTTAACCTGATCGATGAATTGACCGTATTCGAAAACGTCGAGCTGCCGTTAATTTACACAGGTGTACCATCTGCCGAACGTGTAAAAAGGGTGGAAGAGGTACTTGATAAAATGCAGATCATGCACCGGCGCAATCATTATCCGCAGCAATTATCGGGTGGCCAGCAGCAGCGCGTTGCTATTTCCCGTGCAGTGGTAAACAAACCAAAGTTGATACTGGCGGATGAGCCCACCGGTAACCTGGACAGCAGTAACGGTAACGAGGTAATGGAGTTGTTGACCGACCTTAACGAACAAGGTACAACCATCATTATGGTTACACATAGCGAGCATGACGCCCGTTACAGCCACCGGATTATCCGTTTACTCGATGGACAAACCGTTGTAGAAAATATCATGATATAATACCGCGAAATCTCCGGTCGGTAAAGAAAGTTTATATAGTAAGCGCTTCTGCTAACCCTCTCCATTTTGGAGGGGTTAGCCTGAGTGTTGCCGGAATTTTAAGATTACGCGGTTAAAATTTATACTAACCAATCAATAAAATGATAAAAAACTGTCTTAAAACAGCCTTCCGCAATCTTTTGAAGAACAAAGGCTTTACCGCAATAAATGTCCTTGGCCTCGCCCTGGGCCTGGCTACCTGCCTGCTCATCGTATTCTATGTTTTTGACGAGCTCAGCTACGACCGGTTTAATATAAAAGCCGACCGGATTTACCGTGTTAACAACGATATAAAGTTTGGCGGCAACGAAAATTCTTACGCTGTTTCGCCGGCGCCGGCGGCGGCCGCATTTTTGAACGATCTGCCCGAAGTGGAGCAGGCTGTCCGGTTTAGGGATCGCGGCGGGATGCAGGTAAAAAAGGGAAATGAAAGGATCATGGAGCGGCGCATGGTGTATGCGGATCCAACGATGTTTTCTGTTTTTACTTTCCCCATGATAGCCGGCGATCCGGCTACCGCGTTAAAAAACCCGCGTTCGGTAGTGATCAATGAAACCACGGCAAAAAAATACTTTAACACGACCAATGCCGTCGGCAAAACATTAACTTTTAATGACAGCTTGCTGTATAAAGTAACCGGCGTTATAAAAGACATACCCAAACAGGCACATTTTAATTTCGACTTCTTTCTTTCCATGGAGTCGCTCCCGGAAAGCAAAAATGGCAGTTGGGTAAGCAATAATTTTGTAACCTATATTTTATTAAAAAAAGGCGCTTCTCCAAAAGAGGTCGAGGCTAAGTTCCCCGCGCTGGCAAAAAGATATGTCGGCCCGCAGCTGCAGGCGGTAGTGCATTTAACTATGGACGCGCTCGAAAAAGGTGGTAACTATTTCCGGTTCAGCCTTATACCCCTAAAAGACATTCATCTGCATTCCAACCGCGTAGCCGAACTGGGAGCCAATGGCAATATTCAATATGTATATATTTTTTCGGCTATTGCCATATTCATCCTGTTGATCGCCTGCGTTAACTTCATGAACCTGTCGACCGCGCGCTCGTCAAACCGGGCCCGTGAGGTGGGGGTGCGCAAGGTGCTGGGCTCGCCGCGTAAATACCTTATCGCGCAGTTTTTAACTGAGTCTATCCTCATCACCCTGCTTGGCACCTTAATAGCCGTATTTGCGGCGTGGGCCATGTTGCCGCTATTCAACCAAATGTCGGGCAAGGAATTGGTGGTTACCCCGCAAATATTTGGCTGGCTGGCACCGGCGCTGGTATTAATAATTATTGTTATCGGTTGCCTCGCCGGCTCGTATCCGGCCCTATTCCTTTCCGGTTTTCAACCGATACAGGTGCTCAAAGGTAAACTGTCAGCCGGGTTCAAGGGCGGATGGTTGAGGAGTTTTTTGGTGGTATTCCAGTTTTCGATATCTATTTTTCTTATCATCGGCACCCTTGTTATTTATAACCAGTTAAAATATATTCAAAACAAGGACCTCGGGTTTAAACGCGACCAGGTGCTGGTTGTGCGCAACGTGTACCACCTGGGCAAACAAACCAAAATATTTCAACAGGAAGTAAATAAACTGCCGGATGTGGTCAATTCCACTTTAACCGGATTTTTACCAACCGGGGGGCAAAATAATAGTTCAACGCTTTTCCGGGATCATAACATGGATGCTAAAACCGCGCTTTCAACACAGGTGTGGTCGGTTGATGATAATTATATAACCACCCTGGGGATGAAATTAATTGCCGGAAGAAATTTTTCTAAATTAATGTCGACAGATTCTTCAGCGGTGATTTTAAACGAAACTGCCGCTAAAAATCTCGGTCTCGCAAATCCTCTGAATAAAATACTTTATTACCCGACAGATAGCTATGGGAAAGTTATTAAACCGGTGCACATCATTGGCGTGGTTAAAGATTTTAATTTTAATTCATTACGATACAACGTTACGCCGGTTGTGCTTTTATACCAGGACGACTGGGGGGCGTTAGCCATAAAGATAAAGACCGCCAATATACCGGCGCTGATCGATCAGGTAAAAAATCAGTTCAAAGAACTGGCCCCAAACCAGCAATTTGAGTATTCGTTTTTGGATGCCGATTTTGACGCCACTTACCGGGCAGAACAACGCATCGGGACCATATTTATCAGCTTTACTTCGCTGGCCATTATTATCGCTTGCCTGGGCTTATTCGGCCTGGCGGCTTACGCGGCCGAGCAACGCACAAAGGAAATAGGCATCAGGAAGGTATTGGGTGCAAACGTGTCGACCATCGTGGGCATGCTCTCAAAAGACTTTTTGCGGCTTGTTTTTATTTCGATACTTGTCGCCTCGCCACTGGCATGGTGGTTTATGCAAACCTGGTTTTTGCAGGGGTTCGCTTATCGCCAAAATATAGCGTGGTGGATATTTGCAGCGGCCGGCCTTACAAGCATTGTTATCGCTTTTATTACCATAAGTTTTCAATCAATAAAAGCAGCTATAGCTAACCCTGTGAACAGCCTTCGCTCAGAATGAGCTATGGCTGTCGAAGAGAGTTTGAGAAGCGAATAAGCCCCACCCAACCCTCCCCGGAAGGGGAGGGCTTAACATGGAGATTATAAAGACATAATAATTAACAAAGAAAAGTAAATTAAAAAGTCCTCCCTACCGGGGAGGATTTAGGAGGGGTCATGATAAAAAACTACATCAAAACCGCCTGGCGAAACCTTGTTCGCAACAAGGTAAGCAGTATCATTAACATCAGCGGACTGGCTATCGGTTTGGCCTGCGTGATGCTGATTGGCATGTATGTGAAAGATGAGCTGAGTTATGACCGTTTTTTTAAAGACGCCAACCGCATCTATCGCGTAAACATACACGAAAGAATGGGTAACGACGAGTTTGTGGCAGGACATGCCCCTCCGCCGATGGGTTTGGCCTTGCAAAACAACTTCCCGGAAATTGCAAGCTATACGCGGATATATAAACCCGGCGACGAGATCATCCATTATGTAAAAAACGGCCATCGAGCCGCATTGACAGAAAAAAGCTTGTTATCGGTCGATTCAAATTTCCTGCGGTTTTTTAACTACCAGATGGTTGAAGGCGATCGCGATAAATGCCTTAACGGTCCAAACTTTGTCGTGCTTACCCAACGTGCCGCAAAAAAATACTTCGGCGATGTTTCGCCAATCGGCAAAAACATCACATTCGACGAGTACAGCACGCCATTTACCGTAACCGCGGTTTTAAAAGACCTGCCCGAACAATCGTCGCTCCAATTCGACATGCTGCAATCAAATATGGGTATGCCGCCGGTAAAACATTTTAACTGGAGCTGGGTATGGCTGCAAATGGGCACCTACGTTAAGCTGCGAGATAATGTGCCCAATTCGCCTGCCGACATTCAAAGGTTGGAAAGCCGTTTCCCGGCAATGGTGAGGGTGCAGGCGGCAACCGCCTTTAGGCGTATCGGTCAGCCGTTCGACGCGTTCGTTAAAAAAGGCGGCAAGTACGAGGTCTTGCTGCAGTCGCTGGCAAGCGTTCATTTATTTTCAAAAAATATTGCCACCCGTTTTTTTGTGCAGGGCGACATCAAATATATTTATATCTTCTCGGCGATAGCGCTGTTTATCATTTTGCTGGCCTGCGTAAACTTTATGAACCTGGCGACCGCCCAATCCGCGAAACGGGCAAAGGAAGTGGGCATTCGCAAAGTGCTTGGCTCCGACCGGAAACAACTCATCAGGCAGTTCCTGGCCGAATCGTTTTTGTACACCTTGATCGCCGCCTTCATAGCGGCTCTGATTGTAGCCCTGGCGCTGCCCGGCTTTAACCAACTGGCGGCTAAATCGCTCGATATGCAGGCGTTATCGCAGTGGCAGGCCTGGTCTGGTTTAATATTATTGATCGCATTAACCGCTCTTTTTGCGGGCAGTTACCCGGCATTCTTTCTCACGTCTTTTAAACCTGCGTCGGTTTTAAAAGGCAAGGCCGATTTTAATACCTCCAAAACAGGTATCTCTACCCGCAACGTACTGGTGGTTTTCCAGTTTGCGGTGTCGGCCATGCTGATTGTCTGCACCGTCGTTGTTTATAAGCAATTGCTTTACAACCAGTCAAAGGATCTTGGCTTCAATAAAGAAAATGTTTTGATAGTTGGCGATGCTGAACGCCTTGGGAAAAATGAAGAAAGCTTTAAGAACGAAGTATTGAAACTACCTGAAGTGGTCATTGCAACCGTCAGTACCAATTTACCCGCATCGGAGAAATTTTTTGAGGATTATTATACACCCGAGATAACAGCCGAAAACGTCAGCGCGCCCGACAAAAACCTTTCCATATCCTCCTACATTGTCGACGAATCATTTGTGCCCGCTTTAAAGCTGCATATCATCAGCGGCCGCAATTTCTCCAAAGGCTTTAACGATTCAGCTTCGGTCATCCTCAACGAGACCGCCGCCAAATTAGCCGGCTGGAAAAATCCGATAGGCAAGACCCTGGTTTATCCCGGAGGTAATTATACCAAATTCAGGGTGGTGGGAATTTTAAAAGATTTCAATACGCAATCGCTGCACGATGTGATTACGCCCTGGGCCCTGTTTTACACCACCTCAAAAACCTACAATGTTAATACTTCGTTTGTCGGCATACGGCTTAAACCCGGCGATTACGCACGGACGGTAAGCAAAATACAAGCCATTTGGAAAACGTTTATGCCCGATAATCCATTTGAGTATAGTTTTTTGGATCAGCAATACGACACATTGTATAAAACCGACCAAACCATTGGCAAGGTATTTAGCGTATTTACTTTCCTGTCGATCACCGTCGCCTGTCTTGGCCTTTTGGGATTGGCTATCTATACCGCCGAGCGCCGCGCCCGCGAGATCGGGATCCGAAAGGTGCTGGGCGCTTCGGCGCAAAACGTGGCTGCCATGTTATCAAAAGACTTTCTGAAGCTGGTGTTGATAGCCTCGCTCATCGCCTTCCCGGCCGCATGGTACGCCATGAATAGCTGGCTGCAGGACTTTGCTTATAAAACGGATATCAGCTGGTGGGTATTTGCGCTCTCGATAGGGATAATTACCGCTATCGCCCTGGTTACGATAAGTTTTCAATCGATCAAGGCTGCTTTAGCTAACCCGGTGAACAGTTTGAGGAGTGAGTAGGCAGTTGGCAGTGGCAGTTTTGCAGTTACAAAGTTCAATGACCAATGAAACAATGACCTAATACCATGATAAAAAACTACATCAAAACCGCGATCACTAACATGACGCGAAATAAGGTTTATACGCTGATCAACGTCTTCGGACTGAGTATCGGCCTAGCCTGCGTAATGCTCATTACGCTTTATATTAAGGATGAATTGAGCTTTGACCGATTCAATGTCAACGCACCTCGCATATACCGCCTGGTCGTTGACGGACACCGTCCTGACGGCAGCGAAATGCATGATGGTTTCAGCGCTGCGGTGCAGGGGCAAACATTTAAGGAGCAAATACCGGGGATAAAAGCGATGTGCAGGGTTACCGGCGGGGGCGAGAGTTTGGTGCGCAACGGCAGCACATTGATCAGCGAACCAATGCTATATGCGGATAAGAGCTTTTTCTCGATATTCACCTTTCCCCTTGTTCAGGGCAATCCTGAAACCGCATTGAACGATCCAAAGAGTGTGGTGATCACTGAAGATATCGCTAAAAAATATTTCGGCGATGCTAATCCAATTGGAAAAGTTTTTGAGATAAACCAGAACGGCAAATTCCAGCCTTTTTTAGTTTCTGCGGTTGCCAGCGAACCACCTCAAAATTCTACGATACGATTCAAATTTCTGCTTTCCATAGAACCACAGCTGTCCAAGTCATATACAACTGACGATTGGTTCAGCTCCTATCTTTCAGCATTTATCTATCTGCGGCCCGATGCAGATCAAAAACATATCGAGCGGCAAATGGCTCAGGTTTTTGACCATTACGTGGGACACACCGGCGAGTTTCTCGAAGGAATAAAGAAATTCCCGAAGTTCAACATGAGGTTTCATCTTGATCCTTATTTGAATATACACCTGTCGGATGTGTATGGTGCAGGCAATGGTTTACAGCCATCAAGCAAAGCTAATTACTCCTATATTCTTGGTGGGATTGCACTGTTTATTTTATTCATTGCCTGCATCAATTTTATCAACCTTTCCCTGTCACGTGCTATGCACAGAAGTAAAGAGATAGGCGTACGCAAGGTGATCGGTGGTTCGCGCAGGCAATTGATTATTCAATTTTTGGGCGAATCGTTCATGCTTAGCCTGATTGGGTGCCTGCTGGCTGTCGCGATCGTGATGACTTGTTTGCCGGAGTTTAATAAGCTATCCGGCAAAGAGTTACAGTTATCGTACATAGTGAATGGCCAAACCATTGGTATATTCTTTATCATCCTTGTTGTTAACACACTTTTATCGGGATTTTACCCGGCCGTAGTTCTATCCGGCTTTAAACCGGTGCAGACCCTGTACGGCAAAATGAAGCTCAGCGGTAACAACTATTTTGGCAGGAGCCTGGTGGTCGTTCAGTTCGTGGTAGCCTTGTTTCTGATTATCGGGACGCTGGTGATGCAGCGGCAATTCAATTACCTCGTCAATTACGATCTTGGCTATAAACCGAAAGGCGTTATTGACCTGCGGTTGCCCCAGGACAAGAATCCTAATTATGATGTGTTTAAAAATTCACTGCTGAAATATCCTTGTATAAGGCAGGTATCCGGGCAGTTGGTTTCATTCACTTCAACATATGCTACAAGGTATAAATCAGGCGACAAGAACATACAAGGCACCTATTTTGATGTCGACAACGATTTTTTGTCCGAAATGGGCATCCGGCTGACAAAGGGCCATGGTTTCAGAAGCTCGGCAGGCGATACCACTGAATGTGTAGTTAACCAGGCATTCGTTAAAGCGGCAGGCTGGAATGACAATCCCATCGGGCATATAATTACCAGGGATCAAAGTAAAACCCCTTTGATGGTTATAGGCGTAGTTGCTGATTTCCACAATAGCTCCCTGGCTAGTAATGGCGTGGATAATATCGTGCTTGATCAGACTTCTAAAGCCCAATACAATAATGTAATGATCAGGATCGATGAAAACCAGGAGGAAAAAGCACTGGCAGCTATACAGAAGGAATACAGGGCTATTATTCCCGATTATCCATTCAACTACAACTTCCTGACGGACGAGTTGGCACAACAGTACGACAGCACGAGCAAATGGAAGCAGATCATTACAATATCGTCAATCATGTCCATTATCATTTCATGCCTGGGTTTGTTCGGCCTGGCTACACTGGCCATAGAGCAGCGCGTAAAGGAAATAGGTGTGCGCAAAGTGCTCGGCGCTTCGGTTGCCGACATCAGTTCAATACTGACAGTTAATTTTCTGAAGCTGGTACTGATCTCTATAATTATTGCCGCGCCGCTGGCTTGGTATGCTATGGATAAATGGCTGCAGGATTATCCCTATCGGATTAGCATGAATATTTGGGTAATCCTTATAGCCGGGGCCGGTTCAGTACTAATAGCAGTTTTAACTACCGGATCACAAGCTATCAAAGCAGCGGTGGCCAACCCGGTAGAAAGTTTAAGAAGCGAATAGCTCATGGTTGATTGCAGCGTGGTAAAATTGGTGGCCGTGCAACGTTTTTAACACAAAAATGGTCTATAGATTAAACTTAGAATAGTCCTATGTTAAAAAACTACCTAAAAATAACCTGGCGCAACCTGCTTCGGCATAAAGCATTTTCTATTATTAATATAACCGGCCTTGCCATTGGCATGGCCAGCGCGGCGTTGATACTGTTCTGGATACAAAACGAACTAAGCTACGACCAGTTTCACGAAAAAAAGGACCGCCTTTATTCTGTTTATAACCGCTCGGTTTTTGATGGCAAGCTTTGGTGCTGGAACACTACGCCCAAGGTAATGGCCAAAACCCTGAAACAGGATTATCCGCAAATTGAAGAGGTATGCCGCACCAACGGCTGTAATTTTCTGTTTTCCATTGGCGATAAGCACCTTAATGTAAACGGCAATTTTACCGACCCGGGTTTTCTTACCATGTTCAGCTTTCCGTTGCTTAGCGGAAATACAAAGACCGCATTGAATAATATTAATGACCTGGTTATCACCCAAAAACTGGCAAAAAAGCTTTTCGGAAACGATAACGCAATGGGTAAGACCGTAAAAATCGACAGCAACGCTTATTTTACGGTAACCGGGGTAATGAAAGACCTCCCGAATAACACGCAGTTTAAGTTTGAATACCTGATGCCATGGTCGTACCTGAAAAAGATCGGCGGCGACGACCAAGGTTGGGGCAATAACTCTATACAAACCTGGGCGCTGCTTAAACCCGGCGTAACCGAAGCAGAAGCGAACCGGAGCATCGTAAATATAACGCGGTCGCACTCGGATATAAAGGATATATCCGTATTTCTGCACCCGGCCAGTAAATGGCGGCTGTATTCTAAATTTGATCAGAAAGGTAAAGTATCCGGTGGCAGGATAGAAACCGTGCGGATATTTTCGTTGATCGCGGCCTTTATCCTCATTATAGCCTGTATTAATTTTATGAACCTGAGCACGGCCCGCAGCGAAAAGCGCGCACGGGAAGTGGGCATTCGCAAAGTGGTTGGGGCGTTAAGGGGCTCCTTAATTTCACAGTTTTTAGGGGAATCGATATTGATAGCTCTTATTGCGGGTATTATCGCCCTGGTTATTGTTCAGCTAAGCTTATCCGGGTTCAATGTACTTACAGACAAACAATTGTTTATACCGTACGGAAGTCTTTCTTTCTGGGTTATTAGTTTATCATTTATTTTATTCACTGGCGTTATTTCGGGAAGCTATCCCGCTTTGTATTTGTCGTCATTTAAGCCTGTAAACGTTTTAAAAGGGACATTCAGGGCTGCAAACGCCCTGATCACCCCGCGTAAACTGCTGGTGGTGGTACAATTCACATTTGCGGTTGTGCTCATTGTTTGCACCATTATTATCCGGCAGCAGCTGAAATACGCGCAGGACCGCGATACCGGGTATAAAAAAGATAACCTGGTATACGTAATGATGACCGGTACCGATGATAAAAATTATCCGCTGATAAAAAACGAATTGATAACCAGCGGAGCTGCTACCGGTGTAACCAAAACAAGCGCGCCGGTTACACAAGGCTGGAGCGATAGCTGGGATTTTATGTGGCCGGGTAAAGACATCAGTAAAAAAATAGACTTTAATATTTTTAATACCGATGGCGACCTGGTAAAAACAATGGGATTTAAAATCGTAGCCGGAAGGGATATCGATATTAAAACCTATCCAACCGATTCGACAGCCTTGCTTTTAAACGAAACAGCTGTTAAAACCATAGGATTTAAGAACCCGGTGGGCCAGATCATTAAACGCGGAGTGCCCGGCAGTTACACCGACTTGCACGTTGTAGGCGTTGTAAAGGACTTTATCCTGCAATCGCCCTACGAGCCAATAAAGGCCATGGTGATCCAGGGGCCAAAATCATGGTTCAACGTTATACATTTTAGATTAAACAACGCGCATTCCACCGCTCAGAATCTAAAATTGGCCGAGGCTGTATTTAAAAAATATAACCCCGAGTATCCTTTCGAATATAATTTTATTGACGAGGACTATTCCAAAAAATTTGGCGATGAACAGCGGACAGGCACATTGGCCAGTTTATTTGCGGGACTGACGATAATAATTTCCTGCCTGGGTTTATTTGGATTAGCCGCCTATATGGCCCAAAACCGGATCAAGGAAATAGGTGTGCGCAAAGTTTTAGGCGCATCGGTAACCGGTGTAACCGCGCTGCTATCAAAGGATTTTTTGAAGCTCGTAATGATATCGTTTGGTGTAGCTACGCCGATAGCCTATTTATCCATGCATAAATGGCTCAGCGGCTATACCTACCGCATTTCGATAAGTGTATGGGTATTTATCCTTGCTGCGGTTTTAACGATCGTCATCTCGTTAATAACAGTGAGTTTCCAGGCAATCAAAGCAGCCCTGGCTAACCCGGTGAAGAGCCTGAGGAGCGAGTAGGCAGTTAACAGTGGCAGTTAATCACGATAATCGGTGAAATCATTCAACTTAATCGGTGAAATCATCAAATAATAATAATCGGTGAAATCTAAGAAATCATGATAAAAAATTACTTCAAAACCGCATGGCGCAACTTATGGAAAAACAAGGTTTTTTCATTGATCAACATCCTGGGCTTGTCGCTTGGTATGGCGGCCTGCCTGCTCATATTACAATACGTAAATTTTGAGCTTGGGTACGATCACTTCAATACCAACGCATCGGATATTTACCGCGTTGTAAACGATAGATATCAAAATAATAAGCTTATTCAGCATGGCACCATCACGTATTCGGGCGTAAGCAAGGCGATGAAGGATGATTTTCCTGAGGTATTAAATTATACAAGAGTATTACCCGGCGGCGACCAGATCGTGATATACGATGATAAAAAGTTGCCTAAAGTGGCTACCCTGGCGGTTGACAACTCGTTTTTTTCGATGTTCTCGTATCCCGTATTGGCCGGCGATTTGAAAACAGCGTTAAGGGACGCCAATACCGTTGTGATTTCTGAAAAACTCGCCCGGAAAGTGTTCGATGTTAGAGGCAATAATTTCGGGCCGTATGTAGGAAAGTTAATCAAGGTGTCGCAGGATACCTTTCCTTCAAAGATCACAGCCATCATTAAAGATGTTCCCGAAAACTCCCTGCTACAGTTCGATATGCTGCAGTCGTATCAAACGATTATACATAGCTATGGCTACAAACAGGCTGATTATGATTTTACCGATTCCGATTTTTGGCACTACATCCAGTTAAAACCAGGCACTGATTATAAAGCATTCGATGCCAAGCTCGCAGCCTTTAGTGAGCGGCATTTCAAAGGCAATAAAGTATCCGGCAGTGTTGAGAAGTTTTATCTGCAGCCGTTACTGAACGCGCATTTATATTCAGATATGGAATACGAAATAGGCAATACCGGCAGTTCCACCGTGGTTTGGGGCCTGCTCATTATCGCATTATTTATTATTGGTATTGCATGGATCAATTATATCAACCTGGCTACCGCGCGGTCGGCCGAGCGCGCGATGGAAGTGGGCGTCCGAAAGGTTGCCGGCGCTACCAAGGGGCAGCTGATCAGGCAGTTTTTAACCGAATCGTTTATCATCAACATCTTTGCGCTCGTCGTGGCGCTGGTAATGGTTTACATGGCCCAAAGCATATTTAACGATTTGGTGCGCCATCAGCTTTCATTGGGCTACCTGTTTAGAAAAGGCCTCGGCGGCTACGTGATCACTATAGGTTTGTTTGTGGTAGTTGCCGCGGGTGTTTTTGTCTCCGGGTTTTATCCGGCGTTTGTCTTATCGGCATTCAAACCTATCATGGTTTTAAAGGGCAGGTTCAGCAGTTCCAAAAAAGGCGTCATTCTGCGCAAGGGTTTGGTGATAGGCCAGTTTGCTATTACGGTTGTCCTGATAACGGGCTCGTTCGTGGTATATAAACAAATTAAATTTATGAGCCGGCAAAAACTGGGCGTAAATATCGACCAAATGATGGTTGTTAACGGTCCCGTGTTTGTAAAGCGCGATACCACGTTTGTTGCCCGCACCAACTCGTTTGTTAATGAATTGGATCAAATCCCCGGCGTTACAAATGCCGCCTCGTCCTTTTGGGTACCGGGGAACGAAATGGGCAGGAATTTTAATATCAGGCGGCCGGAAGCCGATCCGAATACGCATTTTACCATGCGTTTTGACGGTGTGAGCCGCGATTATTTGAAGACTTACGGTATGCAGTTAATAGCCGGCAGAAACTTTGTCCCCACAGATTACAATCCCGATTTTAAAAAACTTAATAATATAATTTTAAACCGGAATGCGGTAAAAACGCTTGGTTTTTCGTCGCCGCAGGCCGCGATCGGTCATACTATGTTAAACGGCACGAAAAACTGGACCATTGTTGGGGTAGTTGCCGATTTTCATCAAAAATCGCTGCGGTATCCGATCGAGCCCACATTTCTCGAGCCCGTGCTCAATATTCAAAGCCAGATATCTATAAAAATCGATACAAAAAATGTTGCGGCTACCGTAGCCGCGGTAAAGGCAAAATACCAGAGCTTTTTCCCGGGTAACCTTTTTGACTATAATTTCCTCGACGAACAATTTAACGCCCAGTATAAAAACGATGAACTGTTTGGCAAGGCTTTCAGCATATTTGGCGGGTTTGCCATTTTTATAGCTTGTCTGGGATTGCTGGGCCTGTCGCTGTTCGCTACCATCCAGCGTACCAAAGAGATCGGTGTCCGCAAAGTGCTCGGCGCCTCGGTTTCAAATATCGTGCTGTTGCTTTCAAAGGATTTTATAAAGCTGGTGGTAATCGCAATCGGTATTGCTGTGCCTATCGCATGGTATATATTGCACAATTGGCTGCAGGATTTCGCTTACCGCATTTCCATTAACGTGTGGGTATTTATTTTATCCGGTACCGTGGCCATACTGGTCGCGTTGGCAACTATTAGTTTCCAGGCAATAAAAGCCGCAGGCGCCAACCCGGTAAGGAGCCTTAGGAACGAGTAGCAGTGGCAGTACGAACCTCGGTAATCGGTGAAATTCTCCCGATAGCTCGGACTAATCGGTGAAATCATTCAACTTGATCGGTGAAATCATCAAATAATAATAATCGGTGAAATCTAAGAAATCATGATAAAAAGTTATTTTAAAATCGCCTGGAGAAGTCTCAGGAAAAACAGGCTTTACACTGCGATCAACATTTTAGGTTTAGCGGTGGGCATTGTTAGTTGCCTGCTGATAGGGGTATATATCAGGCATGAGCTGAGCTACGACCGCTTTAACGAAAATGCCGGCCGGATCGTACGCGTAACCATGGATTACGGTGTAAATGGGGTGCCGCAAAAAGTGGCCGTAACCGGCACAAAGGTGGGTCCGCAATTTAAACGGACTTTTCCCGCAGTTGTTGATTTCGTTCGCGTCGAAAAGCGGGAGGGCGTAATTGCTTATAACAACCGGTTGTTCGATGAGAAAAGCATTCTTTATGCCGATCCGTCTTTTTTAAAAATATTTTCTTTTAAGATTTTGAGCGGCAACCCGGCAGAGCTGCTAAACACGCCGGATAAGATCATCATCACCCAAACAGCGTCAAAAAAATATTTTGACAATGCCGACCCGGTTGGTAAGATATTAAAGGTGGGCGATAAGAATTTTATCGTCTCGGGTATCGCCGATGCGCCGACTAACTCGCAGATCAGGTTTGATTTTATCATTTCATTTAATGCGTTATCCGCTTCGAAAAAAGAAGAGTGGTGGTCGGCAAATTATATTACTTACCTGCTGCTAAAAAATAAGGACGACATGCGGCCACTGCAAAAACAAATAACCGTCTATATGAAAACGGTTAATGCAGGCGAGCTGAAAATGACCGGAAGCCAATATTTAACCTATCATCTTGAACCCCTCACCAGCGTTCATTTACATTCAACGGTCGCCGATTCTATCGAGCCTAACGGCAGCATTACCTATATCTACATCATGGTTATTGTTGCGCTGCTTATTTTAATTATAGCCTGCGTCAACTATGTCAACCTGTCCATCGCTCAATCATCCTCACGCAGCGCCGAGATCGGCATACGGAAAGTGATGGGAGCGGGTAAGAGCCAGTTGTTCGGGCAGTTTATCGGCGAATCATTGTTGATAACGGCAATCGCTATGGCGCTTGCATTTGGGTTGGCTTTCATCATGCTGCCGGTGTTTAACCAGATATCCGGCAAGCAGTTGCAATTCAACGTTTTATTTGATCCGGTTATGCTTGTTTTTTTATTGATATCAAGCTTGATCATAGGCTTTTCGGCGGGTGCTTACCCGGCCCTGCTGCTTTCAAATATCAGACTTGTAAAAATATTGAAATCCGGGTTTTCATTCACTTCGGGCCAGGGCGTGCGCAGGTCGCTCATCGTTTTCCAGTTTATAATCTCCATCTTCCTCATCATAACGACGGTTGTGATATTGCAGCAGTTGTCGTATATCCGGAATAAAGACATAGGCTATAACAAGAGTAACGTGGTCGTTTTGCCGGTATCATACCGCATACTATCCCAGGTAGAGGGATTGAAAAAAGCCATCGCCAATATACCCGGGGTCGAAAACGTGGCTGCCGCCAATAACGAACCGATCGATGTTAGGTGGGGCGATGGCATCACCACTGCCGATGGCAAATCTTTAAATGTGAACGCGCTGCCCATGGACGAGGATTTTATAAAAACCATGCAGATAAAAATAATTGCGGGAAGCGATTTTGACCATAGCGATGTTTTGCAAATTGACACCACCAACCATAACAAAAACTTTCGCTACTCTTTTATGTTGAATGAAACCGCGGCCCGCGCGCTGGGGTGGACCCCTGAACAAGCCATCGGGAAACAAATTTCCAAAAATGCGCCCGGACGGATAAAGGCCGTCGTTAAGGATTTCAATTTCAAATCATTTCATGATCCGATTGGCCCGTTGCTGATATTTCTCGATCATTTTTATACCGGGGCATTGTTTGTAAGGGTTACCGGCAATGGCACAGCCCCCGTCATCAGAAATATCGAAAAAATCTGGAAAGAACGCGTGCCGGGCAAACCTTTTGAATATAAATTTTTAGATGACGACTATGATGCTTTATATAAAACAGAGCAGCACACTGCCGGCGTATTCACTACGTTTTCCCTATTGGCTATTTTGTTGGCTTGCCTGGGCCTGTTTGCCGTTACTGCTTACGCGGTTGTACAACGCACAAAAGAGATCGGAATACGGAAAGTGCTGGGCGCCAATATTTCGGCCATCATTATGCTGATCTCCAAAGATTTCCTGGTGCTTGTCATCGTCGCTTCGGCAATCGCGGCGCCGGTTGCATGGTACGTAGCACATAAATGGCTGCAGGAATTTGCATATCGCATACATATTCAATGGTGGGTATTTATTGCTGCGGGTATAGCCTGCTTAATTGTTGCCGCGTTTACCGTTAGCATCCAGGCGCTAAAGGCGGCATTGGCGAACCCCGTAAAAAGTTTAAGAAGCGAATGATGTTGTGAGTGGTGAATGGTGAGGTGTGAATAGACGTAAGCTACTGCAACTGCCTACTCACCGCTCACTATTTTTGTTTTCCATGCAACGTATGCAGTAAACGCTTGTCTGTTATAGAAACTATTAAAAAACATGAAAAAATATTTTTTACTATTAGTCATTGCCTTCCAGGGATATTTCGTTTCTGCGCAGGACTGGAACAAAACTCCCTATGAAACAAAGTCATTGGCCAACGACGCCATAAAGGAGGTCAATGTAAAAACATCGGGCGGCAGCATTACCGTAAGCGGCGCGCCAGGCGAAGCGCCCAGGGTTGAAATTTATGTTCGTGGCAATGGCAACCAGGAACTTAGCCGCGAGGAAATTAAAAAGCGCCTGGATGCCGATTACGACCTGCATGTTTCTGTTAGCAATCACGAGGTCCGCGCTGAGGCTAAAAGAAAACATGAAGGCGGTTTTAACTTCGACTGGCGCAGGCAGTTAAGCATATCCTTTAAGATATTCGTTCCGCGCGACGCAAATACACACCTCAGCACAAGCGGCGGAAGTATTCACCTGGACAATTTATCGGGCGACGAAAACTTCGGCACAAGCGGCGGCAGTTTGCATGTCGACCATTTGACCGGGATCATCAAAGGGGAAACCTCCGGAGGCAGCATCGAGGTTAACAATTCGGGCGATAATATTAATCTCGAAACCAGCGGCGGCAGCATCCATGCAAGTGCCTGCCACGGTAAGATCAGGTTGGAAACATCCGGGGGTTCGCTAAGTTTGCAAGATCTGAAAGGTACGATCAATGCTAATACCAGCGGCGGCAGCATACAGGCAAACAATATCGAAGGAGAGCTGATAACAGGCACTTCGGGCGGCAGTGTTAATTTATCGCAAATGTCGTGCAGCCTTGAGGCTTCAACCAGCGGCGGCAGCATGCATGTAGACATGGCACATGTGGGTAAATATTTAAAGTTGGATTGCAGCGGCGGGCATGTAGGATTACGGTTGCCGGCGAAACAAGGATTGGACCTGAATTTATCTGCAAACAGGATAAACAAACCCGAATTGAGCAATTTTAGCGGCGAGTGGGAAAAAGACCACGTTAAAGGCAGCATTAATGGCGGCGGCGCCCAGGTACGTGTTGATGCCAGCAGCCATTTGGATATTGCATTCAATTAATCAAAGAATAGTTTCCTTTTTTATAAATGAGCGGTCCTGATATCTTTCAGGGCCGCTTTTTTTATTTGGAATTGCAGCGCTTTCCTAATCTCCGGTCTCCAACCTCTGATCGCCAACCCACTGTATCGTAACCGAACACATACTGTTACGCCTGCGAACAGTTGGTTTTTAAAGAAAAACGCAACTTACTGATTATCAAATAATTTGATGTTTGGTATGTTTTTAAACATCGTATGTCGAAGGAGTGCCTTATGATCAAAAATTTTGTTATAACTGCCTGGAGAAACCTTGGCCGCAACAAGGTGTTTTCTTTTATCAATGTTTTTGGTTTAGCCATCGGGCTGGCGTGCTGCATGCTCATAACTGCCTATTTGTATAGCGAGCTAACCTATGATACGTATGCTGCAAATGCCCGGCAAATTTATAGGGTCGCGCTGCATTCAAATGGTAACAATACCGCGGCCGATTTTCCAAACGTTGATGTTGCCGTTGGGCCGGGTATAAAAAATACCTTTCCCGAAGTTATAGCCACAACCCGTCTGACAAACCGCGGGCCAGTATTTGTGAAATATAATGGCGTTCAATTCAAGGAAGAAAAGATCGTGATCATCGATTCAAATTTCTTCCGATTTTTTTCTGTCCCGCTGTTGGAAGGCGATGCGAAAACAGCGCTCACTGAGCCTAAAAGCCTTGTTATCACCAGTGCCTTTCAAAAAAAATATTTCGGCTCGTCTTCCGCACTGGGTAAAATGATCCTGATCGGTAACGACCTGGTTAAGGTAACAGGTGTAATCGATAAAATACCCGAAAATTCCCATTTCCATGCAGATGCTTTTATGAGCATGGCTACCTTCGTTACGCCGCGTACAAAGCAAACCTGGAGCAACGTGGGCTATTATACCTATCTATTGTTAAATAAAACCACCGATGTCAAAAAGCTGGAAACAGGTTTCAGGCAGCTGGTCGCAAAGTTTGTAGTGCCAGAGATCAAGCATGATATGGGCGTTAGCCTCGCCGAGGCGCAGAAGTCTGTCAACAGTTTTATTTTCTTTTTACAGCCCCTTACTGGCATCCATCTGCACTCGGCGATGAAATATGAGTTTGAAGCCAACGGCGACATCCATTATATATACATATTCGGTGCGCTGGCAATTTTTATTCTTTTATTGGCCTGTATCAATTTTACCAATCTTTCAACAGCCAGTTCATCCAAACGCGCAAAAGAGATCGGCATCCGGAAGGTTCTCGGTTCCGAAAAAAACAAATTGATCTCGCAGTTCCTGGTGGAGTCGGTATTGCTTACTTTTTTCGCCATGCTTTTCGCGTTAGCATTGGTTTATTTGTTATTGCCGTACTTCGACGATATTTCGGGAAAACACATTGCGATCGGTTTCTTTTTAGGTTATTACGCAGTCGCCCTCGAATTAGCGCTGACCGTGGTGGTGGGGCTGATAGCAGGTATTTACCCGGCGTTTTTCCTGTCATCTTTCCGGATCGTTTCCGTTCTAAAAGGAGATAACGGCATGCAGTCCGCAAACCGCGGTGGCCTGCGCAGCAGCCTGATCGTATTTCAGTTTGCTATTTCGACCGCGTTGATCGTCGCCACGTTTATCGTTTACCAGCAGCTTCATTTTATGCAAAATGAAAAGCTCGGTTATAACAAAGACCAGGTGCTGGTGATTAATGATGCCAATACGCTCGGAAATAATATCTATCCATTTAAACAGCAGCTTTTAGCGGATAACCGGGTTGTAAATGCCACGCAATCCGACAATGCCCCGGGCAGCAATGACTTTGGGGGCACGGTAATTTATGTGAAAGACCTTTCTGACAAAGGAACTCATACCGAAATCTCCACCAATATCTACTGGATCGAAAATTCATATATCCCCACATTAGGCATGCAGCTTGCAAAAGGCCGCAATTTTTATCCGTCAGGGCCAGCCGATTCTGCTTCCGTTATCATCAACGAGGCTGCCGTGCGCGATCTTGGCTTTGGCAATATCGATCCCATCGGTAAAACCATCGTACGTTCGGGGCAGCGCCATTATACCATTGTGGGCGTTGTAAAAGATTTTCACTATACATCAGCAAAGCAAAAGATCGCCCCGCTGATGATGATTGCATCAAATAATAGCAGGGGGCTCGTCATAGCGCGGATTAAAACAACCGATGTTCATCGTTTAATAAGCGATATTAAGAACAAATGGAATTCCTATAATGCAGGTACGCCTTTTAGCTACTATTTCCTCGACGAGCAATTTGCTTCATTGTATAGTGCGGAGGAACACACAGGCCAAATATTTACATCGTTTTCGGTCATTGCCATCATGATCGCAAGCCTGGGCTTGTTTGGGTTGGCCGCCTTTATGATCCGCCAGCGGGTTAAAGAGATTAGTATCCGGAAGGTATTGGGAGCTTCGGCAGGCACCATAACCGTTATGCTGTCGACAGAATTTTTAAAGCTGATCCTGATCGCATCGTTGATATCGTTCCCGGTAACCTGGTATGCCATGCATAAGTGGCTGCAGGATTTTGCCTATCGTGTAAATATCCAATGGTGGGTTTTTGTATTGGCGGGGTGCATCGCTTTGCTGGTGGCGGCTATTACGATCAGTTTTCAATCGGTAAAAGCGGCGTTGGCAAACCCGGTGAAGAGTTTAAGGAGTGAGTAAGCACTTAGCAGGGGCAGTTTGCGGTTGGAATCACAGTAATCGATGAAATCCCCCAATAGCTATCAGGACCATTCGGTGAAATCATTCCAACTTAATCGGTGTAATCATTAATAAAAATAATCGGTGAAATCTAAAATATCATGATAAAAAATTATTTAAGAAGCGCATGGCGCAACATAACCAGGCATAAATTTATATCCTTCATTAACATTTTCGGGCTAACCGTTGGTTTAACCTGCTGCCTGCTTATTTTAAGTTATATTATCAATGAGCGCAGTTACGACAAATACAATAAAAACGCCAACGATATTTATCGCGTTACGCGGATATTTTATTCGGCGCCCAAAGTGGAAAGCCTGCATTTGAGCTCGATAGCGCCGCCGTTTGGCCCGAGGCTGGTATCGGCATTCTCTGACATTAAAGAAATGACACGTACGCTGCCTAACGGTACCATGTCTTTTCGCTATAAAGAAAAACTGTTTAATGAAGAACATTCTTTTTTTGCGGACGAAAAGTTTTTTGATTTTTTTAGTGTCCCGGTTTTAAAAGGAGATAAGCATAAAGGCCTCTCGGACCCGTACAGTATAATGCTCACACCGGCGATCGCAAAAAAATATTTTGGCGATGCCGACCCGATAAACAAAACCGTCGTTCTCGACAACAACAAACATGCGTTCAAAGTGACCGGGATTTTTAATGATTTCCCGGCGAATTCGCACATGCACCCGGATATATTGATGTCGTTCAATACATTAAAAGATTCTACGATCTATGGCGAGAAACAGCTTGCGACCAACTTTGGAAACAACGCGTTCTATACCTACCTTATGTTCCCGAAAAACTACAATGTCGATCGTATCAGGGCACAGCTGCCTGATTTTCTCGACAAGTATGTAAATTTCCAGGGAATGCCGGGTAATTTAAAAACCCACCAGGTAACTGCCCTTACGCTGCAAAAGCTCACAGATATTCACCTTACCTCGCACCTCGACGATGAGATTGAAGAAAATGGGAGCGCCAGCCGCGTCTATATTTTTTCGGCTATTGCCTTGTTTATCTTATTGATAGCTTGTATCAATTATATGAACTTGTCGACCGCCCGCTCGGCCTTGCGCGCCAGGGAGATCGGTATTAGGAAAGTTGTTGGCGCACAGCGAAAGGAGATCATCGCCCAGTTTTTAAGCGAGTCGGTTCTAATAACCTATATATCGTTAATCATAGCATTTGGGCTAACGGCCCTGTTATTGCCGGCAGTGGATAAAATGTCTGCGTTGCAGCTCAGCATTTATAGCCTGCTAAGCTGGTCGGTTTTTATACCTGTAATTCTGCTTCCTTTAGTGATCGGCTTGATCAGCGGCATTTACCCGGCCATGTTTATGTCGTCATTTATCCCCGTAAAGGTGCTCAAGGGCATTTTAAAGGTAAACACCGGCGCTTTTTCTTTCCGGAAGATTTTGGTGGTGCTGCAGTTTTCAATATCGATCGTTTTAATTGTAGCTACCATCGTTGTTTTCAGGCAATTGCAATATATCCAGGATAAAGACCTGGGTTTTAGTAAAGATCACGTGGTAACCATGCGTTATGACGGCTCGCTGACCAGGCAGTTTGGTGCATTCAGCGCCGACCTGCTGAAAAATCCGGGCATAAAGGACATCGGGCGTTCATCGCGTATCCCATCGGGCCGTTTGCTGGACGATCAGAATGCTTCGGTTTTGGAAGGAGGTTCGTTACAGCCGCTTAAAGTCGATCTTAAACAGCTATCGGTTGATGATGGCTTTGTTCCCACATTTGGCATTCAAATGTTAGCCGGGAGAAATTTTTCGAAGAACATTCAAACCGATTCGAATAAATGGATCATCAACGAAACTGCAGTCAAGGTACTGGGATGGAAAACACCCCAAAACGCATTGAATAAAGAAATAAAATATGGCAGCGTGGTGGGCAACGTGGTCGGTGTGATGAAAGATTTTCATTTCGAGTCGCTGCATCAGCCCATTATCCCGATGATATTATTGTTCAACCGTAACTATAACCGCCTGTCGATAAAGATTGACGGACGAAATGTGAAATCATCCATAGCAACTATCCAAAATACCTGGCAAAAGTATTTACCTAATACACCGTTCGATTTTACGTTTCTCGATCAGCGCTTTGCTCAACTATATAACAGCGAGCAACAGCAGGGAACCCTATTCTCTATTTTTGCCTGCATAGCCATATTCATCGCCTGTTTGGGTCTGTTTGGTTTATCGGCATTTACCATAACACAGCGTGTTAAAGAGATAGGTGTGCGCAAAGTATTGGGCGCCAGCATACCGCAAATTGTAAAGGAGCTGTCGAAAGACTTTTTGATATTGGTGTTGATAGCGGCGGCCTTCGCTATTCCGGTGGCCCTGTATACAATGAACAAATGGCTGGGTGGATTTGCGTCGCGCATCGACGTTAGCTGGTGGATTTTAGCGGCTTCGGGTATTATCGCATTGATCATCGCATTTGCAACCATCAGTTTTCAATCCATCAAGGCTGCAACGGCAAACCCGGTGAAGAGCCTGCGAAGTGAGTAGGCAATTAGCAGTTGGGATCACGGTAAGCGGTGAAATTCTCCCGATAGCTATCGGACTAATCGGTGAAATCATTCAACTTAATCGGTGAAATCATCAAATAATAATAATCGGTGAAATCTAAACTATCATGATAAAGACCTATTTTAAAATTGCATTCCGGGGTTTTTGGAAGCACAAGGTGTTTACGCTGATCAACATTATCGGCTTATCCATTGGCATCAGCGCCGCGCTGGTGATCTTTTTAATTGTCCATTACGATTTTACGTTCGACAAGTTTCACAAAGACAGCGACCGTATTTACCGGGTGGTAAGCAGTTTTTCCTTCCAGGGCCAGCGCAGCTATACAGGCGGCGTTCGCGGCCCATTGGCTGGTGCAATTAAAAGCCAGGTTACGGGTGTTGAGTATACCGCTCCGGTTTATACGTTATCGTCCAATGTGCTTATCGCCGGCAAGAAAAATGTTCCCACAAAGTTTAAAGATCAGGACAGAGTGGTATTGGCCGACCAGCAGTATTTTAAAATATTCGATTATGTGTGGCTGGCGGGGTCGCCTGCGCACGCGCTGGATGCCCCCAACCAGGTAGTATTAACGTCAGACCGCGCCAAGCTTTATTTTCCTTCCCTGCCTTACGACCAGGCGATAGGAAAGGTAATTACTTACGATACGCTAAAGACAACGGTAAGCGGCATTGTACAAACCATAAAAGAAAACACCGACCTTTCTTTTCACGATTTTATATCTTTCAGTACATGCGTTGCAAACAAAGGGTTAGCAAATGAGCTGCAGCTGACACAATGGGGAAGCACCAACTCCGCCTCGTTGGTTTTTATAAAACTTTTTCCAAATATTAAACCTCGTAACATCATAAAACAGCTAAATGTTATATTAAATAAAAACGATCCTCCGCGCGGCAGAGGAAATACGGAGGATATTGGCTTACAACCGTTGGCCGATATACATTTTGATCAATTATACGGAACATTTGATTTTAGCAGCCCCGCCAGTAAAACAACGCTGTACGGATTGCTGGTTATCGCCGCGTTTCTTTTGCTGCTTGGCTGCATAAACTTCGTTAATTTAACCACCGCGCAGGCGGCACAGCGCGCAAAGGAAATAGGTATTCGCAAAACCATGGGAAGCAGCCGAAGGCAGCTTATTTTTCAATTTCTGAGCGAAACTTTTTTGATAACGCTGCTGGCTGTCGTCATTTCGGTGGCATTGGCGCCGGTGATATTAAAACTATTTGCTGATTTTATTCCCAAAGACATTAAAACTGATTTCGCGCAACCTTATTTACTGCTGTTTTTATTTGGGTTAACCGTGCTGGTTAGCCTGGCTTCGGGTTTCTACCCGGCCATTATGCTATCATCCTACAAACCGGTACTTGTTTTAAAAAACCAGGGCAGTTCCGCGTCAAATAAAACCCGCAACGCCTGGCTTCGTAAGTCATTGACCGTTACACAGTTTGTTATTGCACAGTTTTTTATTATGGCTACGGTGCTGGTGAGCAAGCAAATATACTATGCTTTACATAAGGACCTCGGGTTTAAAAAAGATGCGATCATCGTGATAAACAGCCCATGGAAAAACCGCAAACTGGAAGGCAACCATGTGTTGTTGCACAAGCTGCGCGCAATTCCGCAAATTGAAATGGTAAGTATCGGGAGTGGCGCGCCTTCATCCAATCAAACAAATTCCACCTTTGGCCTATATAAAGACGGTAAAAAGGAAATCAAAACTGAGGTCGAAATAAAGTCGGGCGACCAGAACTATATAAAAGTTTATCAAATTAAGCTGCTGGCCGGCAGGAATATACAAATAACCGACACCGCGAGAGCAGTTATAATAAACACCACTTATGCTAAAATTTTAGGGTTCAAAAATCCCCGCGAAGCGGTTGGTAAACAACTTACAGAGTTTAACGGGCATAAAAATATTACCATAATAGGCGTGGTTGCCGATTTTTACGAACGATCGCTGCACTCGCCGATTAATCCGCTGGTGATCCAGTACGGCAAGGGCCTTTACGAAACCGGTACGCTCCACGTTGCGCTAAAACCTGAAACTGTGGGGGGCAATGAATGGAAAACAGCTATTACTTCCATGGGCAAAGCCTGGAAGGAAATTTACCCCGACGACGACTTTGATTATCATTTCTATGATGAGACGATAGCCCAGTTTTATGAAACTGAGCAGCATACATCCAAATTGCTCACATGGGCAACCGGCTTATCCATATTCATAAGTTGCCTTGGTTTATTGGGGTTGGCCATTTACACCACCAACCAACGCACAAAAGAGATAGGCATACGCAAGGTAGTGGGCGCTACGGTTATGCAAATTGTGACCTTGTTATCCACTGAAGTAATATTGCTGATCGTGCTGGCTTTTGTAATTGTCACGCCGGTGGGGTGGTATGCCATGAATAAATGGATGGAAGGCTTTGCCGACCGTACCACCATAAGCTGGTGGATATTCGCCGCAAGCGGCGCGGGTATGTTGCTGGCGGCGGTGATTACCTCAAGCTTTCAAACGGTTAAGGCGGCTATTGCCAACCCGGTTACAAGTTTGAGGAGTGAGTAGTGAGTGGGGAATTGTGAGTGGGGAGTGGGTAGCTACATCAGGCAATCGGTGTAATCAGAAACAGTAATCGGAGTAATCACAAACAATAATCGGTGAAATCTAAAATATCATGATAAAAAACTATTTTAAAATCGCATGGCGTAATTTATGGCGGCATAAGCGGATGACGATGATCAACGTTGCCGGGCTGGGAATAGGCATGGCTGCGACCGTGCTCATTGTGCTATGGGTTCAAAATGAACTGAGTTTCGACAAGTTTCAACCCGATGCGCAGAATATTTACCGCATAAAAGTGAGGATACCTATATCGAAAAAAGAAACCTGGGTGTGGGAAAATTCGCAATACGTTTTGGGTGATTTTGCATTGAGGCAAATACCCGAAGTAGCCGACGTTGCACGTTTAAAAGCTAATTATAGCGATTTAAATATGCGTTATGGCGCTAAGATCATTACCGAAAAAAAAGCTGCTTATGTTGACAGCCATTGGTTTAAGATGTTTCATTATGTTTTTCTGGACGGTTCAGCCGATGCTTTTTCGAAATATCCTTTCAGCATGATCATTACCGAGTCTGCCGCAAAAAAATATTTCGGTAATCAGCCGGCGGTCGGGAAGGTGCTGCAAATCGACTCTAATAATTACCAGGTGCAGGCCGTTGTTAAAGATAACCCGGCTAATTCGAGTTTCCAGTATAATTTATTGATCCCTATTGCAGCACAAATGGCCAACCCGGAACAGAAGAGGCAGAGCCTGCAGTGGGGCAATTACAACTATCTTACTTTTTTAAAGCTAAAACCGGGTTCAAATACGGCCCTGGTCGCCAATAAATTAAAAAGCATTGTCCATCAAAATAAAAAAGGAGATAAGGGCGACCAGAAGTTTGAGTTGATCAGCCTTCCCGATATACATTTCGAAAACGACTTGCAGAGCTCATCCATGATACATGGCAACCGTACCGTGGTAAATGTTTTCATGGTACTTGGCGCCCTGTTATTGATAACCGCCTGTATCAATTACGTAAATCTTACAACGGCACGCGCCAGCCTTCGTTCAAAAGAAGTAAGTGTGCGTAAGATTGTCGGCGCTAACCGCTGGCATTTGTTTGGCCAGTTTATGTCCGAATCGTTGCTGGTGAGCTTGCTGGCACTTACACTTGCGTTTATTTTAGTACAGGCAGTTATGCCATGGTTTCGAACCTTTACAGGTAAAGACCTCGAAAATTCTTTTACATCGCCGGCCGTTCCTCTTATTTTAGGGACTACGCTGCTGGTTTCATTTTTGTTGAATGGAATATATCCGGCTGCTGTGCTTTCTTCTTTCCAGCCTTTAAATGTATTCAGAGGCAAATCGTTGCTCAATTTTAAGGACGCGGCGCTGCGGCGTGTGCTGGTGGTGGCGCAGTTCACTATATCGGTGGTGCTCATTGTAGGCACATTGGTTATTTACGGCCAACTGCAATTTATTCAGAAAATGGATCCCGGTTATAACAGGTCGCAGGTATTGACTTTTTCGTTCCCTTATTGGACAATCCCGCATTTTGATTTTAAAAACTCCGATGCCTTGCTAAACACAGTGAAGCAACAACTTAAGGAGCAAAGCGCAACCTCAAATGTAGCCATGGCCGGCAGCGGGTTGGTTAACTTTAATAGCTCCAGCGCCGGCGGTTTCGACTGGGTAGGAAGGCCAAAGGATTTTAATCCTTCATTTGCGCCGCTGGATGCCGATGTCGATTTCCAAAAGCTGATGCATATCAGAGTTAAAGAAGGGCGGTGGTTTAGCAACGATGTGTCGGATAAGAAAAGCGTACTGCTTAACGAGACTGCCGTTCAGCTTACCGGCCTTCATGAGCCGGTGGTTGGTCAGCGGTTTGTGCACCAGGGCGATACCGGCGTGATCGTCGGGGTGGTGGCCGACTTTCATTACAAAAGCCTGCACGATAAAATTGGGCCGATGGTCATTTCAAACCGGCTTGCCGAAGGCTTTTATATCAAAACTTCGCCCGGTAACACCGCCGCAGCTATCGCCGCAGCGGGGAAGGTGTGGAGACAATATTTTCCCAATGCACCGTTTGTTTACAGTTTCCTGGACGAAACATACAGCAATCTTTATAAAGAAGAACAGCAATCATCGACGCTGATCACTTTATTTGCCGTGATCGCCATATTCATATCGGCATTAGGGCTGCTTGGTTTGGCTGCATTTGCTGCGGAGCAAAAGGTCAAGGAGATAGGCATCCGGAAGGTGCTCGGCGCCAGCATGCAGCATATTGTGCAGTTGCTTTCCGCCGACTTTGTAAAAATGGTTTGTGTTGCATGCGTTATCGCCATCCCCCTGGCTTATTGGGCCATGAACAAGTGGCTCCAGGGGTTCGCTTATCGTATTGCTTTATCCTGGTGGATATTTTTCGGCGCCGCTGTAATTGCCCTGGCAATAGCTTTAGTAACAGTCAGTTTTCAGGCCATAAAAGCGGCTATTGCTAACCCGGTGAACAGTTTAAGAAGCGAATAGGGCCGGGTAGTAGGCGGTAGCAGCCGGTAGTAGCAGTAGCAGTAAAAGATCTTTACTAATGAGCTAATGAACCAATGAACCATTGACCTAATGAACCAAATGAACTAATAAAATGATAAAAAATTACTTAAAAACCACCTTGCGCAGCCTGTTAAAAAACAGGTCGTACAGCTTTTTGAATATTGCCGGTTTGGCAATAGGAATCACTTGCGCTTCGCTGATATTTTTATGGGTTCAGGACGAAATGACCTATAACCACAATTTTGTAAAGCGCGATAACCTGTACGTTGTTTACGAGAATCAAACGTATGAGGGAAAAATATCTACGTTCCATGGTACCCCGGGGCCAATGGCGAAAGCGATAGCTTCGGAAATACCCGGCATTAAGAAAGCAGCCCGAATGGGCGGCGCCGATGGACAGATATTTGCAGCGGGGGACAAAATCATCAGCGAAAACGGCAATTACGCCGACCCGGAAATATTTTCGATGCTGCAAATACCCTTTGTGAGCGGAAATGCTGCAAACCCTTTCCAGCAACTGCGATCCATCGTGATCAATGAAACGATGGCGCGAAAGTTTTTTGGCGATGCAAGCCCGGTTGGGAAAACGTTAAAAATGAACAATGAAAAGGATTTTGTTATAACTGGCGTCTTCAAAGATCTGCCTAAGAATTCTACCTTCCAGTTTCAATGGCTGGCGCCAATGGCAAATATCGATCATACCCAGCCGTGGATGACCATATGGGGCGCCAACTGGGCGCGCACGTATGTTGAGCTCGAACCATCGGCGAATTTGGCCGCGATTAATCAGAAATTAAAATATATGATCCGGGATAATACAAAAAATACAAATTCAACAGTTTGCTTTTTGTTCGCGATGAACGACTGGAATTTGCACGACAATTTTGTCGACGGCAAAATGAGCGGTGGGAGAATTCAGTATGTAAAGCTGTTTTCCTTTATCGCGTGGATCATTTTACTCATCGCCTGTATCAACTTTATGAACCTTTCAACGGCGCGGTCGGAGCAACGCGCCAAAGAGGTTGGTGTACGTAAAGTGATGGGAGCCGGGAAGGGCAAGTTGATCGGGCAGTTTATTTCCGAAGCGGTCGTTATGTCGTTCATCGCTGTTTTGGCAGCGGTCGGGTTAATTTATATGGCCTTGCCATCATTCAATAACCTGGTACAGAAAACGCTTTCAGCCGATGTTTTTAACCCGGCCCATTTAGCTTACCTGCTTATTATAGGCTCATTCACCGGTTTGCTGGCCGGTAGTTACCCGGCTTTCTATTTATCCTCATTTAATCCTATCAATGTTTTAAAGAACATTAAGATCAAATCAAGTGCAGGGTCAGGATTTGTACGGCAAAGCCTGGTGGTGATACAGTTTGCCGTTTCGGTGTTTCTCATTATCGGCACAGTGGTCATTTACCAGCAAATAGAGCATGTAAAAGACAGGCGGTTGGGGTACGACAAAAACAATCTTGTTTACATTAACCTGCAGGGAAAAGCTCCGGAGCGATTCGGCAGTATTTATAATGATCTGAGACAATCCGGCGTGGTTGAAAATGCCGCCCTAAGCAGCGATCCGTTATTATATGTTGGGAGCAATACAGATAATTATTCATGGGATGGCAAGGATGCGACTAAAAACCCGCTGATCTCGTGGGAAAATGTTAGCTCCCAGTTTATTCCGACGATGGGCATGAGGCTGGTAGCGGGCCGGAATTTTTATGCCAACCCAGCGTTAGACAGCAACAGCGTGATGATCAATGAATCTTTTGCCAAACAGATGGGCAAAGCTGGCAGGGTTGGCGGTATTATCCGCGACGGCGGTAAAAAAGCGTTTGCTATTGTTGGCATTATTAAAGATTACCTGTATAACGATATGTATGCCGCTGCCGCCCCGGTTTTACTGTATAATAATCCAAAAGCTGCCAGTGTATTGAGCATCCGGTTTAAAACGGGCGTCAATATTAAGGATGCGTTGCTCAAGGTGGGCGCAGTCATGAAAACTGATAATCCCGGTTATCCGTTCGATTATCAATTTATTGACGGCGATTTCGACCAGATTTTTAAAACTGAGACCTTAACAGGTACACTCGCCGGCGTTTTTGCTTCGCTGGCCATATTTATTTCATGCCTCGGATTGTTCGGTTTGGCGGCTTACACCGCAGAACGCAGGATAAAAGAGATCGGGATACGGAAAGTTTTGGGGGCTTCGGTGTCGGGCCTTGCGGGGCTGCTTTCAAAGGACTTTTTAAAGCTGGTATGCATATCGTGCCTTTTAGCCTTCCCGCTTGCATTATGGGCCACCCACAATTGGCTGCAAAGCTACCAGTATAGGATAAATATTCACTGGTGGGTGTTTGCGGCAGCCGGGGCCGCTGCATTGCTGATCGCGCTGGTTACCGTAAGTTTCCAGGCAATAAAAGCCGCGTTGATGAACCCGGTGAAGAGCTTAAGAAGCGAATAGTTAGTTAGCAGTTTGCAGTAAGCATCTTACCAATGACTAAAGTGACCTAATGAACCAATAAACCAAAACAATGATAAAGAATAACCTAAAACTCGCCTTCCGGAACATTTTACGCAACAAGCTTTATGCTGCCATAAATATAATTGGGTTAAGCGTGGCCAGCGCATTTTGCATACTCGTTTATTTATATGTTAAAAATGAACAGTCGTTCGATGCTTTTCATAAAGATCAGGATCGGCTTTACAGGGTTGAAGAAACAGATGTATTTTCGTCGGTAAGACTCAATAAGCCTAAAAAGAGTTTCTTTTCGTTTTTTTTGAAAGATGCGGAAGAAAGGAATATGATCCAAACGCCGGTAGCATTGGCAGTCGACCTCAAAAGAAATTTCCCGGAAATAGAAAATGCCGTGCGATTCAGTGGCATGGGAGACGAGACTATCAAAGTTGGTAATCAAAGTTTTAAGGAAAAAGGCGATAATTTAACTTACACTGATGCCGATTTTTTTAATGTGTTTAATTTTCCTTTGATAAAAGGCACGCCCTCATCGGTAATGTCGGGCCGGAACCAGGCGGTTATCAGCGAGCGGCTTGCAGAAAAATACTTTGGAAAAGATAACCCCGTTGGTAAAATTCTTTTATTCCCAAATCAAAAAAGCCAACCCCCAATCGTTGTAAGCGGTGTATTTAAAAATTTTCCTGTCAACTCAAGTTTTCAATTTGATTTGATCATGGCCATGGAATCAAACCCCGATTATAAGGACAATTACAATCAGGGAGTGAACTCGTTCAGCGATCCGCTCATACTGAAGTTAAAAAAGGGAACGGATGTAGCTAAATTCGGCGCAAAACTTGATGTTTTTGCTAAGCAATATTTTGAACCCCTTAAACAAGCGAGAAAAAAATATGACCCCAAATCAAACATGGCCGACATGCACATTATTTTGCGTCCGTTTGTCCGGGCTCATTATAATCAGGCCCAGGGTTGGTATCATTATACCGACTTGAACAATATTTACCAATTGGGATGTTTATCAATTGTTATCTTGTTCATAGCTTGCTTAAATTACATTTTGCTTACGCTTACCAACGCCATATCCCGCTCTCAGGATGTGGGCGTACGTAAAACCATTGGCGCCGGTCGTGTTCAAATCGTTATTCAATATTACACCGAAACACAGCTGCTGGCGTTTATCGCTGTAATCGCAGGCTTTTTATTGTCGATAGCATGCCTGCCGCTTTTTCAAATCCTAACCGGCGCCACAATAGTATTAGCCAATTTCTCATTTGGTACTATTGCCTTATTTCTATTAGTATTCGGGGTTGCTTTGGGCTTGATGGCTGGTATTTACCCGGCGATGGCCATGTCGGGGTTAAAACCGCTTAACATTATGCGGGGCTTTTCGGCTTATCGTATAAATCCGTTTTTATCGAAGAGCCTCGTTGTGCTTCAATATACTATTTGCATAATAATGGTTATTTCAACATTGGCCATCACCAAACAAATGCGTTTTATTAATGATGCCAATATGGGTTTTGATAAAGACCAGGTATTGATGGTACAGACCCCATATAATTGGATGGATAAAGAAAATACCAACGCGCTAAAAGATAAAATGTACCATTACGCCGCAACGGAGCCCGCTATTGCGGATATGACGAGCGGTTCGGGCTATTTTGGTGGCGGAAACCATAATGGGTTCATTATAAACGGTGAAAAAATAATGCTGCAGGCGTTAAACGTTGATTACAATTACTTTTCGTTTTTGAAGATCCCGATTTTAAAGGGGCGTACTTTTTCAAGGGATATAGCCACCGACAGTATAAAATTAAATTATCCCGATCTGAAAAAAACCCAGAAAGCGTCGTTGGCCTTCCGTGCGATCGTAGTAAATCAAACCTTGTACAATCTATTGGGAAAGCCACCTGTGGGCGAGCTTAACCGGCAAATGGGAGGAATAATTATAGGTGTATGTAAAGATTATCATACACAGGACCTTACCAAAAGGATCGAGCCTGTATATCATACCATAAACGCACAAACCAATGATAGCTTTTGGCTTAAAATAAAAGCCGGCCAAAGCATTCCAAAAACCATTGATAAGATGAAGAATAACTGGAATCACCTAACCGGCAACCTGCCCTTCGATTATAAATTTATGGATGAGGAAGTTGCTAAAAGCTATGAAGCTTACGTACGCTGGATGCAAACGATAACCACCTCGTGCGTATTGGCAATTATCATTGCGTGTCTTGGATTATTCGGGCTATCCGGTCTTACAACGCTAAACCGCACCAAAGAAATCGGTATTCGTAAAGTTTTGGGGGCGTCCGTTTCAAATTTATTCGTTTTACTAAACCGGAATACGCTTTTATTGGCCATAGGCGCTTTTATCATCGGCGCTCCAATAGCATTTTATCTCGTGAATCAATGGCTTGATAATTTTGCTTATCGTATAAAACCTGACTGGATGCTATTTGCCGCCGCAGGGCTGATAGCGATAATTACGGCATTGATAGCAGTGAGCTATCACACCATAAAAGCGGCTATCGCTAACCCGGTGAATAGTTTAAGAAGCGAATAATTAGTGGGCAGTTGTCAGTGGGCGGTTGCAGTAAAACTAATGGTTCAATGACCAAATGACGCAATGAACCAATGAACTAATAAACCAATGAACCAATCATGATAAAAAACTATTTAAAGATCGCCTGGCGAAACATCTGGAAAAACAAGGTTTTTTCGGCCATTAATATCATAGGCTTGTCGGTTGGCATGGCCGCCTGCATTGTTATTATGCTGTTTGTTTCGTACGAGAAAAGCTTCGACGATTTTCATACGAAAAATATTTACCGGTTAAACGAAGTGCAGAAATTTCCGGGAATGGTGGCATCGCAAAAGGTGGGGCTGTCCATGTTCCCCATGGGTCCGACGCTGAAGGCGGAATTTCCGGAGATAAAAAACTTTACGAGGATACACTGGGAAACCAAATTCCAGCTCACCAATGGCGAAAAGCGTTTTTTTATGCCGCAGGTGTTTTTTGTTGACACCACCTTTTACCAGCTATTTGATTTCCAACTGATCAAAGGCAACAAGTCGACCGCACTTTTAAAACGTCACAGTATTGTCCTGACGCAGGAAACCGCTAAAAAACTCTTTGGCGACCAGGATGCAATGGGTAAGACAATTACACATTATGGCGGCGACACCACCAGCTATACGGTAACCGGAATTTCGGCCGATCCGCCTAAAAACTCACAATTGCAGTTTGACGCGCTGATCTCCTTCAACACCATCATTAATCCGCGGATGAGCAATAACTGGGGAGGCAACTGGCTGGATACTTATTTTGAAATTGCGCCAGGAACGGATATGAAGGCGTTTGAAGCCAAAATGCCTGCATATCTGAAAAAATATATGGCTAAAGATGAGGGCTGGAAATATTATGAGTTATTTTATTTACCGCTTAAAGATATTCATGCTAACGCTGCCGATATCGGGCTGGATTATCTGAACTACCAGAAATTCGATAAAAAGCTAACGAATTTATTTCTGGTCATCGCCATTATTGTATTGGTGATCGCCTGTATTAATTTCATTAACCTTTCAACGGCGCGTTCGGCCGAGCGGGCAAAGGAGGTAGGCATCAGGAAATCGATAGGCGCATACCGGGTTCAGCTGGCTATCCAGTTTTTGGGCGAAACCGTCATGCTGGCGCTGATAGCACTGGTATTTGCCGTCGTATGGGTTGAGCTGGCGCTGCCATTTGTTAACAGTTTGAGCCAGCGCGATATCAGCCTGCCTATATTTAATAATTTAGGTGCCGTGGCATTAATTATCGTATGTACGGCCGTTGTGGGTTTAATATCAGGTATTTATCCCGCCGCTTATCTATCTTCTTTTAACCCTGTAAAAGTGTTGAAGGGATCTGTTCAAACGGGTAAGAATAAAGGGATGCTCCGGAACGTTCTGGTGGTTGGTCAATTCACCAGTGCGATATTTTTGATGATAGCAACCGTTATGGTGGTTAAGCAGCTCAGGTTTATGCAGCATAAAGACCCTGGCTTTATTCGCGACCAGGTGGTTACCGTTTCATTGAATATGGTGAGGACACCTAAATATTTACTGTTAAAAAAAGAGCTTTTAAATAGTTCTTTAATACAAGGCGTTACCGCGTCACAGGATAACCTGGGCAGCCATTTGGATCAGTCGGGCGTAACTTTCCGGCCTTCAAACGGTCCCAAAAGAGACCTTGCTGTTACGCAGCTGGTGGTGGATCCGGATTACCTGAAGCTTTATAAATTAAAACTTGTTGCCGGTCACGACTTTTCTGGTGAAAAAGCCGGGAACGACAAGGAGTATATTTTAAACGAATCGTTGGCAAAGGAGTTGTTGAAGGGCGAAAAGAACCAGCCTGTATCGTCGCTTATAGGGCAACGTTTTGGCTATGACTCGTTAGGCACGATAAGGGGTATCGCGAAGGATTTTAATTTTAATTCGCTGCATAACAAGATCGAAACTATGTTCATGATCAGCACCACTGATTTCGGATTCAATATCATGTCGGTTAAAATAAATGGAGGCAGGGTACCCCAGGCGCTTGATTTTTTGAAATCGACCTGGAAAAGCACATTTCCCGACCTTCCTTTCGAGTATCAATTTTTAGACGATCACTTTAAGGAGGTTTACCAGGTTGACGACCAGGTAAGTAAAGTGGTGGGGATACTGGCCGGGCTCATCATTGTCATTTCATGTCTTGGTTTATTCGGTCTTGCTTCCTACTCGGCAGAGAAAAGAATAAAGGAGATAGGTGTGCGAAAAGTATTGGGGGCATCGGTGCAAAACATCACATTTTTATTATCGCGCAACTTTTTAAAACTGGTTTTACTGGCCAACATTATCGCCTGGCCAATCGCGTGGTGGGGCGTAAACTATTGGCTTAAGGACTTTGCTTACCGCATCAATATACAATGGTGGATATTCGTTGTGGCAGGTGTCACTTCCATCCTAATCGCGTTTTTTACGGTGAGCTTTCAATCGATTAAAGCCGCGGTTGCCAACCCGGTAAACAGTTTGAGGAGCGAGTAGCCAATGGTGAGTAGTGAGTGGGCAGTAGCAGTAAGCAGCGGCAGTAGGTAAGAGGCAGTAGCATTTGTAGTTTGAACTATCTACTCACTATTCACTATTCACCACTCACCAATTGTATCATAACCGAACGCACCGTGTTACATAAGCGAACAGTATTTTAGCGCTGTGACAGTTCAAGGCATTGATTTATAGCTATTTGTAATTTTGGTATGTTATTGATACGTTAAAGCCGAAATGAATTGGTATTATTAATCGCCAATTCATGCAATAGCTAACTAACATTTTTAAAATGCTTTCATTACAACACGTTTCAAAATATTACCAGGTAGGCGGCAACAAAAATTTTGTATTAAACGATATCAGTCTTGAAATTGACGAGGGTGAATTTATTTCGATCATGGGGCCGTCGGGTTCAGGTAAATCAACCCTTTTAAATGTGATAGGCATGCTCGACGAACCATCGGACGGATATCATTATTTTGTAGGAAATGCGGTGCACCAGCTGAGGGAAAAACAGCGTTCGGCACTGTACAAACAATATATAGGCTTTGTATTCCAGGCATACCACCTTATCGACGAACTTACCGTTTATGAAAATATCGAAACGCCGCTTATTTACCAGGATTATAAAGGCGGCGAACGCAAAGCCATGGTTGCGGATATGCTCGACCGTTTCCAGATCGTCGGGAAAAAAGATCTGTTTCCGGCACAATTGTCGGGCGGGCAGCAGCAGCTGGTGGGCATCGCCCGCGCTTTGATAGCTAAACCAAAACTTTTACTTGCTGACGAGCCGACAGGCAACCTGAATTCCAAACAGGGCGAGGAAATAATGGAACTATTCCGCAAGCTTAACAAAGAGGATGGCGTGACGATCATTCAGGTGACGCACTCCGAAAAAAATGCGGAATACGGCACACGCATCATCAACCTTTTAGATGGTAAAATCGATTCATCAAGAAAATTCTGACTAATTACAATATGCGATCTTATAAATTTCTATTTACCATTTTCGTTCTTCTTTCGACATGTGTGCTGGCTGCCGCTCAGCAAAATAACGTGCTCACTTTACAGCAGTGCATTCAGCTTGCTATAAAAAATAATTTAAACGTTAAACAAACCGCCCTTATCATGGAGCAGGACCGTATAAACCTGAACCAGGCGAAAGAAAACCTGCTTCCGTTTTTTAACGGCTCGGCCAGCCACAATATCAATACCGGCCGTTCCATTAACCCGGTTACCAATACTTACGCCAATCAATCCATCACTTCCGATAACTACGGCCTTACCGGCGGCATAACGCTTTTTAATGGATTGGCAATGCAAAACAATATAAAACAAGCCTCATTATCATACCAGGCAGGTAAAATGGATTATGAGCAGGCAAAAAACGTGGTGACGATAAATATTATTACCAACTACCTGCAAATTTTAGACAACCAGGAAATACTGGCCCAGGCCATCAGCCAGTTGAATGTATCGCAGCAGACGGTCGACCGGTCGGAGATACTGGAAAAATCGGGAGCAAATAAAACACCGTCCGATCTTTACAACTTCAGGGGCACGCTGGCCAGCAGTAAGGTAGCCGTGGTTAGTTACCAGAACTCGCTGGAGGCAGCCAAACTAAGCCTCTATAACCTGATGAATATACCCTACGACAGGAACGCACAGGTGGAACCACTGAATGCAGAGGATATGAAAGGCCAGTACGGTATAAGCGCGGATGAGATTTACAAAGCGGCGCTGCAGCAATTGCCTTATGTTAAAGCTGCCACATTTCGTCGCGAAGCTGCCGAAAAAGCCGTAAAAGTAGCCCAGGGATTTTTGTTACCGTATTTATCCTTGTCAGGAAACTTAGGTACGAATTACTCCAGCACCGGTCGCAGCGCAACCTTCGTGGATTCGACAAGCGCACCTACAAACTTATATATCAATACGCCGGGTGGCAAGCAGCCCGTTTTTACCACGCAGGCAAATTACAATACCCAAAATATCAGCTACTATAACCAATTTAAAAACAATTACGGTACCGGTTTATCGTTGAATTTGAACATCCCCATATTCAATAATTTTCAAAAAAGAAATAGCGTATCTACAGCTAAAATAAACCTATTGATGTCAAAGAACCTGGAAGACAATACCAAACTGGTTTTGCAGCAAAATGTGGAACAAGCCTATGTAAGCATGACATCGGCTTACAACAAATACCAGGCGCTGCGTGACCAGGTGGATGCTTACAAAGAGAGTTTCAGAATTGCACAGATCCAGTTTGAGGCCGGGATACTAACCTCTGTCGATTTTATTATCGCAAAAAACAACCTTGACAATGCAAATCTTAGCCTGATAAGCGCCCGGTACGACTATTATATCGACAGTAAAATACTGGATTATTACCAGGGAAAACTATCGTTATAAATCGTTCAAATTTATTGTTGCATTATTAAAAAAGTATTTAATTTTATCATCAGAATTCTACCAAAATATCCGGTTTACGCTGACGTTATTTTAGTGTAAGCCGGATATTTCTAAATAACCGGTTTAGGTTACGGTATAAATCAATTCCTATGAAAAAAATTATCCTTGCGCTGATAATTACAACCGGTGTATGCGGCTTTGCGTGTGCACAAATATTACCGTCGTTCCAGTTCGGCGCCAAAGCTGGCGTCAACTTTTCATCCATTCAATCAACCACATCGGCCACTTTTAGCAGCAATAACCGGGCGGGTTATCTTGCCGGACTGTGGATGCGTTTTGGCGCGTTAGGCTTTAATTTTCAGCCCGAAATGTATCTCACGTCCAAAGATGTGCAGGTGTCTGAAAACGGGGGCGAAACGACAGCAAAGTTTACAAGCGTCGACGTTCCGCTGCTGGTTGGCGGTAAGATAGGCGCGTTTGGTTTAGGCGGCCGCTTTTACACCGGCCCGGTAATTTCATTCGCTTTGAATAAAGATCAAAGCTTCGGCGGCGCCGTAAACAACGCGGTTAGCCTTAATTACCGCGACCAGAATTTTGCATGGCAGCTTGGCGCGGGCCTGGACATTAAAAAAATATCCATCGACTTACGCTATGAGGCGGGCATTACAAAGCAGGATTATGGATCAGGACAAACGAGGATCAATTTATTTAACCTTAGCTTAGCCTACCGGCTGGCAAAACTATAGCCGTTTAGCGGATCAGCCACTTAAGCAACTTTATACGTGGCGTTGCCAAATTTCATTTTATATTGAGCATATAGTATTATATTTATACATAAGTTGCCCATATATTTACCGGTATCATGAGTAAAAAGCTTTCACTTTTGACCCGGCTGATTATCATAGTTTTAGTTTCGACAGAGCTATCATTCGCCCAATCGCCTAACGGTGAAGGCAATATCCGCTTAAACCAAATAGGTTTTTACCCCGGAGGGCCGAAAACGGCGATAGTTTTAACGGGCAATGCAACGGAATTTAATATCCAGACCCCATCAAAAAGAACCGTATTTACAGGAGCACTAAAAAGATCGGTCAAATCGGATTTTGCCGGCAATCAAACCCTGATCGCTGATTTCAGCGCTTTTCATGCGCCGGGCAAATATATGCTCTGCGTACCGGGCGTGGGTTGTTCTTATGTATTCAGTATTAAAAAGTCCGTTCACCGGGATGTTGCTGCCGCAGGTATAAAAGCATTTTATTTTATGCGGGCGTCAACCCCGTTACTGGAAAAGTACGCGGGTAAGTGGGCGAGGGCAGAGGGCCATCCCGATACCAGCGTGCTGATACATGCATCTGCAGCAAGCGATAAACGGCCCGAGGGCGCGAAAATTTCGTCGCCGCGGGGCTGGTATGATGCCGGTGATTACAACAAATATATCGTAAACAGCGGCATAAGTACCAGCACATTGCTTTCGTTATATGAGGACTTTCCGGCTTATATGCAAAAGGTAAAGCTGAATATTCCCGAAAGCGGGAACGGAATACCGGATATATTGAATGAAGTTTTATGGAACGTACGGTGGATGCTTACCATGCAGGATCCGAACGACGGCGGCGTATATCATAAGCTGACCAATGCTGTTTTTGATAAAATGGAAATGCCTGATAAGGATAAAACGCCGCGGTACGTAGTACAAAAAGGGACAGCGGCCACGCTTGATTTTGCTGCGGTGATGGCGCAGGCCAGCCGGATATTCGGGAAATTCCCAAAACAGCTGCCAGGGTTGGCTGACTCTTGTATAAAGGAAGCCGCAAAAGCATGGGAGTGGGCGGAAAAAAATCCCAAAGTGATTTACGACCAGGAGGCGATAAATCAAAAATTTAGTCCCCAAATAACCACCGGGGCTTATGGCGACCGTAATTTTAACGATGAGTTTATCTGGGCAGCGTCCGAATTATTTGTAACAACCGGGCAACCCCGATATTTGGGAGCTGTCAATTTAATGCCCGATGCGAATATGCCGCTGCCATCGTGGGGCCAGGTGCGGTTATTGGGTTATTACACATTGATAAAAAACAGCGGTTCATTTGGCAACAATACGCCGAAAGAGCTGCCGGAACTAAAAAAGCGGCTGCTTGCTTTTGCCGATGACCTGGTAAGCGGCGCCGGTGAAACTGCGTATCAAACCGTGATGACCAAATCTAAAGCGCACTTTCACTGGGGAAGCAATTCGGATGCAGCAAATCAGGGGATTGCGCTGATACAAGCCTACAAGCTTTCCAATGATCCGAAATATCTCACTCATGCGTTGGATAACCTGGACTATATATTAGGCAGGAACGGAACCGGTTATTCGTATATAACAGGCTATGGCAGCAAAACGCCTATGCACCCGCACCATCGTCCGTCGGTTTCCGATGGCATTGCCGACCCGGTGCCCGGTTTGCTGGTGGGCGGCCCGAACCCGGGCATGCAGGATCATATCCGCGTGCCCTCAACCGTCCCCGACGAAGCCTATATTGACGACGACCGCGCGTACGCGGTCAACGAGATCGCCATTAACTGGAACTCGCCGTTCGCTTATCTTGCCAATGCAATAGAAGCTTTGCAGGCAAAATTAAAACCCGCGAAATAAGCGCCGGGTTTACCTGGGCCATTCATTTCCAAATTAATAAATGTTAAACAAACATTTTATTTTTCACGCGGTTACAATTATATTTGTATAACCTTTCGGGCCTGCCTGTTAAATCTAAGTTTCTATGAAAAAAGTATTGTGTGCATACGGTATAACTGCGCTATTATTGATTGCAGCGTGTTCAAATAAGGGAGGGTCGCCGGCCCCAAAAACGCCTGCTCCTCTTGCTTATACGCCGCCGGTAGTTTCCGGTTCATTTGCCAAGGGCGCCGATATCAGCTGGGTTACGCAAATGGAGGCGGGAGGTGTAAAATTCTATGATAAGTCGGGAAATCAGCAGGACCTCTTTGCGCTTATGAAAAGCCTGGGATTTAATTCAATACGGTTGAGAGCCTGGGTTAACCCTTCAGATGGCTGGTGCAATACCGCCGATGTGGTGACAAAGGCCATTCGCGCAAAAAATGCGGGGATGAAGATCATGATCGACTTTCATTACGCCGACAGCTGGGCCGATCCCGGCAAGCAACCAAAGCCGGCAGCCTGGGCTTCGCTCGATTTTGCCACACTTACATCCACATTGGGCAGCTATACAACGGGCGTTATGAACGCCCTGAAAACAAACGGCATCACGCCGGATTGGGTACAAATCGGCAATGAAACCAACGACGGGATGCTTTGGGAGGACGGCCGTGCTTCAACGCATATGGCAAATTTTGCCGCGCTCATAAAGAGCGGGTACGCGGCAGTTAAATCGGTGAGCCCCTCGACTAAAGTGATCGTGCATATTTCGAACGGGTATGATAACTCATTATTTCGCTGGATGTTCGACGGCCTGAAGGCAAACGGCGCGCAATGGGATATCATCGGCATGTCGTTATACCCATCCACATCAAATTATACCACGCTCGATGCACAATGCCTATCTAATATAAACGACATGGTTTCGCGCTATGGTACGCCGGTAATGGTTGTGGAGGTTGGCATGCAGGCATCAGACCCTGCCGATAGCAGGGCTTTTTTAACCGATATTATCACCAAGGTAAATTCAGTCGCCAACGGCAATGGCCTGGGCGTATTTTACTGGGAGCCCGAGGCGTATAACTGGCAAGGCTATGGATTAGGCGCCTTTGATAACACCGGGAAACCGACGATAGCTTTGGACGCTTTTGGAAATTGATGTTAAAATAAAGCGGTTACAAATACGATAAGGCTTATACAGCATATAAAAGCAAAGAAATACATAAAGTTCATTCCTATCATTTTGCTGATGGTGCGGAATCGGCTGCGATGATACACCGTTCTTAACGAGCGGTAAATATACCATCCGATATAAATCGTAGCCAAAAAAGTAAGCCACCCTGATATTCCCCAAGCGTGCGGTATAATAAGCTGCAGTACCATCATAAACGTGAGGAACAAAAACAGGAAGCAATGAAAGTGGAAAGAATAGATGAGGTGCTCCACGTAGTATTTTTTGTTTTTCCAGAATGCGAACTTAAGTATCAGCGCAAATAAGGGAAGCAGCAAAAACATCATTTTGGGGATATTATGTTTAAGCTCGTCAAGAAATACATCCCCCGCCATTTTTCCATACTTTTCGTGGTAGCTCAATGTTTTTTTGTTCCATTGCCGCTGGAAAAAATTATCCCGCTCGTCTTCCGGCAATTTTTGCTGATTGGTAATGTATTGCTGGTAAGTGGTATCGTCGGTTGAGGGGCGGAACCAACCGTACTTGCTTTGCTTATAGTTGTCGGCGGTATCCGTATCGGTGATTTTACCGAATCCGTAATAAGTTACCGTTTTTTTCTCTTTTAGCTTATTTTCCAGGCTCTTCTTTTGCGCGGTTGATAGCGCGCGATTTTTTTCTATCGCCTTTTTTGCGGAGTCAAGCGCCTGTTGGGTAGTAACCGGCTTGGCCGAAACTGTTTCTGTTTTTGTTTTTTCGCCGGCACTTTGAAACAACAACAGAAAATATACGATACTGATAAAAATATACATCTTAATAGGGTGCAGGTATTGCACCCGTCTGCCTGCCATATACTCGTTGGTGAGCTTGCCGGGTTGTAGTAACAGCGGCTTTAGTGTATGAAAAAACTGGTGGTCGAAATGAAAATAATCACTAACGGCATGATTCATCATGTGGCCGAAATTTTCCCTGATCTGAAGGTTCTCCTGGCCGCAGTTATGACAAAACTTACCTTCCAGCACAGTGCCGCAGTTTAAACAATCATTTTCGTCCCGGTAATGCTTTTTCATTAGTTATATCAATAATCGGTACCTATACATGGTCTGGAATGGGTGTGACAGACGGTGTGATCCTGCTGTATTTATTTTTAAACACAAATGGAAATATAAGGGCGATGACGAGCGCGTAACCCGCGAAACTGAGCCATATGCCGTGCCAGTTGTTAGTATGGTCGGGAAAGGTGAAATATTTATCGATGATAACGCCGCTGGCGAAGCTTCCGAATAAGGCGCCGAAGCCGTTCACCATCATCATAAATAATCCCTGCGCACTTCCCCTTATTTCGGGGCTTACCTGCGTTTCAATAAACAACGACCCCGAAATATTAAAGAAATCGAAAGCCATCCCATATATCACGCATGACAATAAGATCATCCACAAACCTCCGGCAGGGTCGCCGTAAGCGAAAAGGCCAAAGCGCACTACCCATGCAACCATGCTGATGAGCATGACGTATTTGACGCCAAATTTGCGCAGAAAGAAGGGAATGGCCAGGATAAACAGCGTTTCGGATATTTGAGATACCGACATGATGATCGCCGAATATTTCACCGCGAACAGGTCTTTATAGGCCGGTATGTCCTTAAAACCTTTTATAAATGTATCACCATAGGCGTTGGTTAGCTGTAACGCTCCGCCGAGGAACATTGAAAAAATAAAAAAAATGGCAAATTTTGACGTTTTAAATAATTTGAAAGCGTTTAATCCCAAAAGGTTGACAAGGGATCTGCTGCCGGCAATTTTTAAGCGTGGAGGGCATGCAGGCAGTGTAAACGAATAAACACCTAGTGCCAAAGCCACTGCGGACGCGATATAAAACTGGTTTGGGGAGCTTTCATTTCCCGAAATGCTGGTGGTCCACAAGGCAGCGATAAACCCGACGGTTCCCCATGTCCGTATCGGCGGATATTCTTTTACCACATCCATATTATCTTGTTTCAGCGCGGAATACGCAACCGTGATGGACAAAGAAATAGTGGGCATATAAAATGCCATATTCAGCAGCATTACCCAAAAAAATACAGTTGGATCGCTCACAAGGGGCAATGAAAATAAAACCAAAGCCCCCAAAATATGCAGAAGGCCGTATAACCGTTCGGCATTAATAAATTTGTCGACTATGATACCAGTGAGAGCGGGCATGATGATGGAGGAGATGCCCATCGTTGAGAAAATAGCGCCGAATTGGGTAAACGACCAATGTTTTGTGTGTGAACAGTATGTCCCGATCGTAAGAAGCCAGGCGCCCCACACGAAATATTGCATAAAGTTCATCAGGATTAAGCGAAGCTTAATACTCATGGCGCGCAGGTTTATAATCCGGGTTAATCAACAGTAAAAATTAAGACCGGAAAATAATGAAATTATATTAAATGTGAAGTGAAAAGAGAAATTATGTACCGGGAGATCGCTTTTAGATACGAGGCTCCTCCGAAGCCCGGGGAATTGGATGCGGTTTTTCTATAAACACGTAGCTCCGCAGGAGCTATGGATCGTTGTTGTGCAACTCTACGATGCTATCTATTAGCGCGGATCACTTCGAACCGTGGATTGGATACGGTTTCCTAACACGTAGCCCGGCCGGAGCTATCGATCATTGTTGCAACTGGCCGGAATTCTTAATATTGCTATTCGACTCCAGCGGAGTCGCGTGTTTATAGATTTAAAAAATTAAATATTAGGCTCCATAGGAGCCTCCTTTCGCTGGTATATCGGCTTGAAACGCTCGTTCGGGTATGACCGTTTGTGATGTAGCCTTACGACGCTTTCCGCCTGTTCAGCTCGTCGCGTATCTTGGCCGCTTTTTCGTAGGACTCGTCCGCCAGCGCTTCCTGTAATTTGGTTTTTAATTCGTCGGTGCTCAAAGCGGTAAACCCACCCGTGGCAGCAGCCGTGGTTTTTTCTTCGGGGGTTTCATTGATATTTTCGAGGTAGACAAAATCATTGCCTTCAATAACGATACCCGCTGTAGACAAAATAAATTCGTAGGTATAAATAGGGCAATCGAACCGGACGGCAACCGCAATCGCATCGGATGTGCGGGCGTCTATTTCTACCACCCTTTTGCCATCGGAACACATAAGCTTGGAGTAAAATATGCCATCAACCAGGTTGTAAATAATGATCTCCTGCACGGTAACATGAAAGGCCTGCCCGAAGCTTTTGAACAAATCGTGGGTGAGTGGCCTGCTGGGCGTCATTTTTTCGATCTCTATCGCTATCGCCTGGGCCTCAAAGCTTCCGATGATAATTGGTAGCCGTCTGCGGCCGCTTACTTCGCCCAAAACCAAAGCGTAGGCGCCGGATTGCGTTTGGCTGTAAGACAGCCCCACTATATCCAGTTTTATTTTCTTCATGTCGTTACCCATCGCAACTTTCCTGTATTATGCCGAAGCTTTATATTCCTTAATGGCTGTTATTAATTTTGGCACCACCTCAAATGCGTCGCCCACTATGCCGTAATCGGCAACTTTAAAAAACGGCGCATCGGGATCTTTGTTTATAACAACGATCACTTTCGACGAGCTTATACCCGCCAGGTGCTGAATAGCACCCGAAATTCCTACTGCAATATACAAATTCGGGCCGACAGCTATACCCGTTTGCCCAACGTGTTCGCTATGGGGCCGCCACCCTGCATCCGAAACCGGTTTTGAACAGGCCAGCGCGGCGCCGAGCAGATCAGCCAGCTCCTCAAGCATCTTCCAGTTTTCGGGTCCTTTTAGTCCCCGCCCCCCGGAAACAACGATCTCGGCATCGGGCAATGAGACCTTGTCGGCCGAGCGCACTATCTCTTTGATCATAACCTTGAAATCTGCTTCGTTAATTTCGGGACTAAAATCTTCCACCTTTGCTGCTCCACCGTTCTCAACAACTTTATATGAATTTGGTGTTAACGAGATAACTTTTTTTGCGGAGGATATTTCAACAACAGCAAATGCTTTGCCGGAAAAGGCTGTTTTTTTCACCGTGAATTTGCCATCCTGTTGCCCGGGCAGCTCAACTGCGCCATCGGCAATGCCGGCTTGCAGCTTTACAACGATCCGGGGAGTGAGGCCACGACCCGAAAATGAATTGGACAATATCACAACATCGGCGTTTTCTTTTTTTGCGGCTTCGGCAATTACAGAAGCATAGGCCTGGTTAACAAATTCCTTTAATTTATCGTTAGATACATTCAACACTTTTTCGGCGCCGTACTTACCCAGGATAGCCAATTCTGCGGCGCTCACGCTACCGATCGAGAGGGCAATGAGACTGGTATGTGTTTGGTCGGCTATAGCGCGGGCATAAGATACCGCCTCGAAAGTCGACTTCTTAAATTTGCCCCCGGCGTTTTCCGCATAAATTAAAACTGACATATAAAATATTAAGATCGTAACCCGGTGTATGTTTACTAAATAATCCGCGCTTCTGTGTGCAGCAGCTCAACTAATTTTGCAGGATCGTCAGATGGTACCAATTTTACCTGGCCACGCGGTTCAGGAGTTTTATAACCCGTTATTTCTGAAAATGTTTTTGCTTCGACCGGATCGATAACCTGCAGCGGCTTCGTACGCGCCGACATGATACCCCGCATGTTTGGTATTTTTGGTTCGGCCACACCCTCGGCGGTACCTGCCACGAAGGGAAGGGGTATGGTCAGTACTTCTTTCCCACCCTCTATTTCACGTTCAATCGTGGCTTTATCGCCGGCGATATCTAATTTTTTTATGATCGAAACGGACGGAAGATCCAAAAGCTCACCAAGCATACCGGCAACCTGTGAGCCGTTATAGTCGATCGACTCGCGACCAGTCAAAATCAAATCAAACGGGTTCGCTTTTATGTATTGCGCAACCTGGTAAGCTACAAACCAGGCATCGTGTGGTTTAGCATTGATCCGTACGGCATCAGCCGCTCCAATGGCAAGCGCTTTGCGAATCGTTGGCTCAGTATTGCTTTCGCCCACGTTTATTACCGTCACCGAACCATTTCCGCCGTCGGTCAGCTCTATCGCGCGTGCAAGGGCGATCTCATCATACGGGTTCAATATAAATTGAACGCCGGCGGTATTAAATTGGGTGTTGTTATCGGTAAAAGTTATTTTTGTGGTGGTATCAGGAACGTTGCTTATGCATACCAGTACTTTCATCAGTATAAATGTTTTTTTAAAGGTGAAATCAGGTTGTTGCAAATTTAATTAAAAAAGACAGAGTTTAAAATGCAGATAAACAGATTAGACAAGCTACTGGAATTTATTAAGAATGAACCTGAAGACCCGTTTTTAAAATACGCCCTTGCCACTGAATATCTTCGTCTTGGCCAAACCGGCCAGGCGTTAGCTTATTTTGAGAACCTGGTGACCAATCACCCGCAGTACGGCGGTACTTATTATCATTTGGGTAAACTTTACGAAGCGATAGGCCGCAAACAAGACGCTATAAACACTTATGAAGCAGGAATGAAAATTACACGCGGACAAGGGGATAGTCATACCTTTTCGGAGTTACAGGCTGTTTACAGGCTGGCTACCGGCGAAGATGAGGACGATGATTATTGACGGTAACATTCATTAGCCATGAGGAAACGCCAGCTTTTATTTTTGCGCGATGTGCTGATATACACCTTTACCGCTTTTGGCGGTCCGCAGGGGCATATCGCCATATTAATGCGTGAATTTGTAGAAAAGCGGCGCTATGTTACCGAAGGCGAGCTGATGGAACTGAATGCTTTAGCCCAGTTACTTCCAGGGCCGTCTTCAACCCAGACGCTGGTGGGCATTGCATGGAAAGTTGGCGGTTTACGACTGGCCATCATCAGCTTTTTAATATGGATATTGCCCTCGGCTACTGTCATGTGTATCGCTGCTATAAGCTATAAAATGTTAGCCGATCGGTCGAAATTTGCCGAAATATTGAGGTTTGTTCAGCCGATAGCGGTCGGGATTGTCGCCTACGCCACATATACTTTCGCTGATAAATTTTTAAAAAGCCGTGTTACTACCATGCTGGCGATCGGGTCGCTTATTGCAACGCTGATCCTCCAAAATGCATACGCGTTCCCGCTGCTGATCATGATGGGTGGCATTATTTCGTCGGCCCTGGAAACGCAGCCGCAGGAAAACGAGCTGCGGGTAAGGCTGTTTTCCAACGTAAACCCCCGAAAGGTTACCTACTTTATTGGTATTTTGCTGCTTTTTGCGGCGCTGGGTGCGGTGGTAAATCAAACTTCGCCATTCAGCTTGCCTATACGGTTGTTCGAAAACTTTTATCGCAACGGAATTCTGATATTCGGTGGGGGACAGGTGCTTGTGCCGCTGATGTACACCGAGTTTGTAGAGGTGAAGCATTATTTGACCAACCCGGAATTTCTTTCGGGATATGCCCTGCAGCAGGCGCTGCCCGGACCGACCTTCTCTTTTACGTCCTTTTTAGGCGGTATTAGCATGGGGAATAAAGGAGGAAGCCTCATCGGCCAGGTGGCTGGCAGCGTAGTTGCCGTTATCGGCATCAATTCGCCGGGCCTTATTCTCATCCTGTTTATCGTGCCTTTTTGGAATGACCTTAAGAAGATAACACGGATAAAAAATTCGCTTAGTGGCATTAACGCGGTGGCTGTAGGGTTTATGGCAACGGCGCTGATTTTACTAATTCGGCCCTTTGGTCTAGACTGGCTGTCGTACCTCATCATGGCAGCTACTTTCCTGCTTTTATATTTCACCCGGATCAAAACCCCGGTCATCATTGTTGCCGGAATTGCTTTGGGATTGATATTTTAGTAATGTCGAATTTCGAATTTTCAATTTCGAATTTGTTTTCTATCTTGCTTTATGGATAAGGTTGAACTTCAGCAACGCACTAAGAAATTCGCTATCGATATTATTAAACTTTCTGAGGCATTACCAACTGGCCGTGCGATAAACATTTTATTGAACCAGCTGCTAAGAAGCTCGTCCTCCGTTGGCGCTAATTATCGTTCCGCATGTAAGGGGAAATCCACCAATGATTTTATAAATAAAATAGTTATAACGGAGGAAGAAGCTGATGAATGTGTTTATTGGCTCGAACTGCTTCAAGAATCGGGTTTAGTCGAAAATGACAATATTTTGATTTTAAGAAATGAAGCGAAAGAATTGACTGCAATTTTTACAGCAATAGGAAAGACCGCAAAAGAAAATCAACGCAACTCAAAAAAATAACTCAATAAATTCGAAATTGAACATTCAAAATTCGAAATTTAAAACGGTTGTTCGTCGTCCATATCGTCCATGCGGGATGGCCGGATGATAAAGCCGCTTGGCTTTTCAAAATCCTGGGACGGGCCCAGGGATGAAAATGCATTCCCCGGGGAGAAGGAGCCATCCATGCCGTTGTCCAGGTCGGTGAACTTAACGTATTTGCCGACAAACTTGAGCCGTACCCTGCCTGTTTCGCCATTCCGGTGTTTAGCTATGATGATCTCGCCGATACCCTGGGTAGGATTGTTATCTTCATCAAATTCCAACCCATAATATTCAGGACGATAAAGGAATAATACCATATCGGCATCCTGCTCGATAGAACCCGATTCGCGAAGGTCGGACAGCATAGGGCGTTTTGAGCCGCCAGGGCGGTTTTCCACCGCGCGGCTTAATTGCGAAAGTGCTATTACCGGCACATTCAGTTCTTTTGCGACAGATTTTAGGGCCCGCGATATACTGCCGATCTCCTGTTCGCGGTTACCGCCGCCTTTACCATCCGCTTTTCCCTGCATCAGCTGCAGGTAGTCGACGATGATCAACTGGACATCGTGCTGCGATTTTAGGCGCCGGCACTTTGCCCGGAATTCGAAAATATTCAGCGCGGGGGTATCGTCAATGATCAGCGGCGCTTGCTCAAGCCTTCCGATCTTGGAGTGTATTTGTGCCCATTCCCATTCCTCGAGGTTACCCTTACGTATTTTTTCCTGTTCTATCTGGGTTTCGCCGGATATCAAACGGTTAACCAATTGAACGGACGACATTTCGAGCGAGAACACCACCACAGGCTTATTGAAATCTACCGCCGCATTGCGCGCGCAGCTTAATACAAATGCTGTTTTACCCATTGCCGGGCGGGCAGCGATGATCACCAGGTCGGATTTTTGCCAGCCCGAGGTCATCCGGTCAAGCTCGGTGAAACCGGAGGCAACACCTGTTAACCCGTCTTTTTTATCTTTCAGTGCCTCAATTTCCTTCAGCGTTTCGTGCATCAGGTCGTCCATTTTCCGCGAATCGCGGCGCAGGTTATTTTGAGCGATCTCGAAGAGGTTTTTCTCGGCGCGGTCTAACAGGTCAAGCACATCGGTTGTGTCTTCATAAGCGCTTTGAATTACGTCTGTCGAGATCCGGATAAGCTCGCGCTGTATAAATTTTTGAATGATGATACGCGAGTGAAACTCGATGTTGGCCGCCGACGCAACCCGGTTGGTCAGCTCGGTAATGTAGTAAGCTCCGCCGATCATTTCGAGCTCGCCCTGCTGGCGCAATTGCGCGGTTACGGTGAGTATATCGACCGGGGACGATTTTTCGAACAGAATCCTGATCGCCTCAAATATCCGTTGGTGCCTCGGCTCATAAAACACATCCGATTTCAAGATGTCTATTACAGACGATAAAGCGTCTTTTTCGAGCATCAAAGCACCCAGAACGGCCTCTTCAAGGTCGGTTGCCTGGGGCGGGAGTTTACCCAATCCGCTGTAAGGTGAGGGGTTGGTTATCCGGCTTTTACGGTCGTAGGAATTCGGCTTTTGGCTTGGGTTTTCGTTCTCAAAAATCATGGGACAACAAAAATATACAAAAGATGTCCGGTGCTACTAACATTCGTTTTTTAAGATACGAAATAATCGTTAAAACAACGAAAAGTTTGTGAAGCGGCAATCAACAAACGATGTTGGTAAATTGTTAACTCTTTTAATTTGCTGCTGATACTCAATAAATTAACCTCATGTGCATAACCTTTAAAATTGTTAATTATTTTTAAAAAACCGGATGGGCGCTTCGGTTCAATAACTGCAAACCCAATTAATATAGCTACTTTTGGCTGTTTAAACTTGTAAAAATGAGTTATAATTCCAGGCCGCAGCGCGAAAACAATCAAATGGTTTTTGGCATCCGCGCGGTGATCGAAGCCATCCGTTCGGGAAAAGAAATTGAGGCGTTATATCTGCAAAGGGGACTGGGTGGCGGCCTGATAAATGAGCTTAAAGAACTGCTCGGCGAATACCAGGTGACGGCCCAGCAGGTACCGGTGGAAAAACTGAATCGCCTGACCCCAAAAAATCACCAGGGAGCGGTTGCGTTTATCTCGCCGATCATATACCAAAAAATTGAGGATATTATCCCGCAGCTGTTTGAAACAGGCAAGGTGCCGCTGATACTTGTTTTAGATTCCGTTACCGATGTGCGCAATATGGGCGCCATTGCCCGGACGGCAGAGTGCGCCGGTGTACATGCGCTGGTGATCCCCTCAAAAGGTTCGGCGCAGATAAACCCCGATGCGATCAAAACCTCGGCGGGCGCATTATACAAAATACCTGTGTGCCGGCATGATAATTTTTTGCAAACCGTGAAATTTCTCCAGGAATCGGGCTTGCAGCTGGTATGCTGCACCGAGAAAACCAAAGACGATATTTATACGCCCGATTATACGGTGCCAACCGCTATCGTAATGGGATCGGAAGAAGACGGCGTACGTAATGAGATCATTCGCATTTCGGATCACCTGGCTAAGATACCGATGTACGGCGAGATCGAATCGCTGAATGTATCCGTGGCAACGGGGATTATCTTGTATGAGGCGATCCGCCAACGGCGGGTTGAATAAGTTGATCAGGTTAATAAGTTGACTAAGTTGGAAGTTGACGGTGTTAACCACTCACTTTATCAACCCAATCAACCACTCACCAAACCACTAAATATACTTCGCCCCAAACTGGTGCTTTACATCAGCCACCACCTTTTTAACGTTTTGCTCCTGGTCGCGCGGACAAATAAGCAGGGTATTATTCGATTCAACCACGATGTAATCGTGCAGCCCCTGTAATATAACCAGCTTTTCGGCTGGAACGTTCACCATGCAGTTGGATGAGTCGTACATAATCACCTTATCCGATGGGATAACGGCGTTCCCCACGTAATCCTTTTCGGCAAGGTCATAGATCGACGCCCAGGTACCCAGGTCGCTCCAGCCAAACTCCGAGGGTAATACATAAACGTTATCCGCTTTCTCCATGATCCCATAGTCGATAGAGATATTGGTACATTGCAGGTATGATTTATGAATGCTGGTTTTTTCGCCCTCGGTATTATAAACGCTGCGCGCTTCGGCAAATATCTCGTGCATATCAGAAAGATATTGGCCAAAGGCTTTAACGATCGCTTTTGCCGACCACACGAATATCCCGGCGTTCCATAAAAAGTCGCCGCTTTGTATAAAGGTCTTCGCTATTTCAAGCGTAGGCTTTTCGGTAAATGTTTTCACCTTAAAAAAGTCGCCGTTAAGGCTTTGACCGGTATACTGTATATAGCCGTAACCGGTATCGGGCCTCGAGGGCTTTATACCCAATGTTATCAGGCAGTTGTTATCAGCGGCGGTTTGCAACGATTTTTCGATGGTGCTTACAAACCCGGATTCGTCCAAAATCAGGTGATCGGAAGGGGCAACAACGATAACCGCATCGGGGTTAAGGCTTTCGATCTTAAAACAGCCATAGGCGATGCAGGGCGCGGTATTGCGCATCACCGGCTCGGTCAATATTTGCTGATCGGCCATACCGGGCAGCTGTTGTTTTACAAGGTCGGTGTAAATCTCGTTTGTGACTACGTAAATATTTTCTTTCGGGCATACTTTTAAGAACCGGTCGTAGGTGTTTTGAATCAAAGTTTTCCCTGTTCCAAGGATGTCGATGAATTGTTTTGGATGGGAGGTGCGGCTGATAGGCCAAAAACGGCTACCAATTCCGCCTGCCATAATGATGGCGTAGTAGTTTTTATTCATAGATGATATTAAACAATTTTATTTGGTGTAAGCGGTGCAAAGTTGGGCATTAATCTGTAATGTTAGTATTAAATAAAACTAAATAAATTAAACGCGGTTATACCGATTGATTAAATGGTTAACGAAACAAATTGTTTTTAAAAGAATAATCATTTTTATATAAAATTTTTAAGTAAATCCATCGTTTATTGATAAAATTTAGTTACTTTAAACTTTTAAATACAACAAGAATACGTAAATAATGATAGAAACTAAGAAGTCACTTTTTGATAACCTCCAGAATTTTTTTGGGTTTGATAATTTTAAAGGAGAGCAGGAAGCGATTATTACAAACATACTGGCAGGTAACGACACATTTGTAATTATGCCCACCGGCGGTGGCAAATCAATGTGCTACCAACTGCCGGCTTTAATGAGCGAAGGTACAGCGATCGTAATATCCCCATTGATCGCATTAATGAAAAACCAGGTTGATCAATTACGAGCTTTCGGAGGATCAGACAGCATAGCCCACTTTTTAAATTCATCGCTTACAAAATCAGAAACAGCCAGGGTTAAAGAGGATATTTTAAGCGGCAAAACCAAGCTGCTGTACGTAGCGCCTGAATCGTTAACGAAACAGGAAAATATAGATTTTTTACGCCTTAACTCGGTGTCATTCGTGGCGGTTGACGAGGCGCACTGTATATCGGAATGGGGACATGATTTCCGGCCCGAATATCGCAAGATAAGACAGGTGATCAGTAACATCGGCGATGAGATACCTATTATCGCCTTAACTGCCACTGCAACGCCAAAAGTTCAGCAGGATATCCAGAAAAACCTGCAAATGAATAATGCTACGGTTTTTAAATCGTCGTTTAACCGGGCAAACTTATTTTACGAAGTGCGCGCAAAACGCAATGTGATAAAAGAGATCGTAAAATTTGTTAAACAAAACCAGGGGAAATCGGGGATCATTTATTGCCTGAGCCGTAAAAAGGTGGAGGAAGTGGCCGAAGCGCTTAACCTTAATGGTATAAAAGCCCTGCCATACCACGCAGGTTTGGACGCAAAGGTGCGTACAGACACCCAGGATAAATTCCTGATGGAAGATGTGGATGTTATTGTAGCCACGATTGCCTTTGGGATGGGGATCGATAAACCGGATGTGCGGTATGTGATCCACCATGACATGCCGAAAAGCATGGAAGGTTACTACCAGGAAACGGGCCGGTCGGGCCGCGATGGCGGCGAGGGCGTTTGCGTAGCCTTTTACTCCGAAAAGGATATTGACAAGCTTCAGAAATTTATGAAGGACAAACCGGTTGCGGAACGCGAGATCGGAACCCAGATACTTAAAGAAGTTATTGATTACGCAGAATCGGCTGTATGCCGCCGTAAACAGTTGCTGCATTATTTTGGAGAAAACTTCAATGAAGCAGGCTGCAACAATATGTGCGATAATTGCAGCGCGCCGAAACAATATTTCGACGCCGAGTTGCAGTTGCACAAAGCTTTAAGCCTGATAAAGGAAATAGGCGAGAAATTTGACGACAACCATATCATCAGTATCCTAATGGGTGAGGAGTCTGCCCAGATCAAGAATTACGAGCACGACCTGCTTGATTACTACGGGTCGGGCAAGGAGGATGGCAAAAACCTTTGGGATTCGCTGATGCGCCAGGCCCTGCTGAATAATTTCCTGTCAAAGGATATTGACCAGTACGGCTTGCTGCGGCTAACCAAAACCGGGCAGTCGTTTATAGAAAACCCTTATAGCATACGGTTTATTTTAAACCGGCCGATGGAAGCTACGGACGACGATGATGCTGAAGATGGTCCGAAACAAAGCAGCGGGGCGTTGGATACTGAATTACTACAAATGCTTAAGGACCTGCGTAAAAAGCTGGCCAAACAAAAAGGGCTGCCGCCGTTTGTTATATTCCAGGACCCTTCACTGGAGGAAATGTGCACCCATTACCCCATAACGAACGAAGAGCTTAAGCAAATTTCGGGCGTAGGGGCAGGGAAGGCCCTGAAGTTTGGAAAACCATTTACCGACCTGATCCAAAAATACGTGGAGGACAATGAGATAGACCGCCCTGTGGATATGGTGATAAAAAGCGCGGCCAATAAGTCGGCGCTGAAGGTATTCATCATTCAAAATATCGACCGTCATTTGAACCTGGATGACATTGCGGCCTCGAAGGGCTTGTCGTACGAGGAGATATTGAAAGAAGTGGAGACCATTGTCAATTCAGGCACTAAACTGAACCTGAACTATTATATCGATGAGGTTATCGATGAAGATAAACAGGAGGAGGTGTTTGATTATTTTCGCACGGCCGAGATTGACTCGATAGATGACGCTTTAGTTGAATTAGGTGATGACGACTATACCCGCGAAGAGGTGCAGCTGATGCGCATTAAATTCCTGTCTGAAATGGGGAATTAAATGTGCAGATTTCAGATGTGCAGATGTGTAAATTTCAGATGTGCAGATGTTTGGATAGTCTGATTTGTAAATCGATCAGCGTAAATAGAATTAAGGTAACCTCTAAAAACTCCTTTTTTTCAAAAGCGCGGATTTTGATGTTTTTGAAAAAAAGGAGTTTTTTATGATTACATAAATTGATTGATTTTTAGGTGTTTATTCCTTTGTTTGTTC